>Ga0308159_1000074_pt1 | contig 408717 bp, 361 predicted proteins | sample PhyCR1_FD_201040 | JGI IMG/M metagenome (GOLD analysis project Ga0308159, IMG submission 201040) | Phyllosphere microbial communities from UC Gill Tract Community Farm, Albany, California, United States - DLSLC.R1 | ecosystem: Host-associated > Plants > Phyllosphere > Unclassified | place...
ATGCAGGGAAAGCAAAGAAGGTGGCTATCACCGCCGTCATGCGGCGCATCATCGTTCTGGCAAACACGTTGTTGCGTGAAGGACGCGATTGGCAACCTGTTCGCCCTTGACCAAGACGGATACTCGAGCCGTGGGACGCCGATGGCGAGACCTGGCGCCGGCTCAAGGTGACGTTCCCGGCGGACATCGCCACGCACAGCACGGTGCAGACGCTCTATGTCGGCGCCGACAACCTGCTGCGCCGCCACGACTACGACGTGGAAATCGCCGGCAACACGCCCGGCGCGCACCTGATCTCGGACTATGTGACCGTGCAGGGCATCGCCTTCCCCACGCGCCGCCGCATCTTCCCGCGCCAGCCCGATGGCCAGCCGATGGCCGAACCGCTGGTCGTCTCGATCGACCTCGACGCCATCACGCTCGCCTGAGCGCCGCAACCCTCCCTTTTCGAACAAAGGAAATCCGCCATGTCCAAGGCCCTTATTACCGGCGCATCGAGCGGCATCGGTGCGATCTACGCCGATCGCCTTGCCCGCCGTGGCCATGACCTCGTCCTCGTGGCGCGCACCGCCGACCGCCTCCAGGCGGTGGCCGACCGCATCACCGCCGAGACCGGTCGCAGCGTCGAGATCATCACCGCCGATCTCGGCCAGGCCGACGACCTCGCCCGCGTCGAGCAGGTGCTGCGCGAGGATGTCGCGATCGACACCCTCGTCAACAACGCCGGATTCGGCAGCGTCATGCCGCTGATCGCCTCGGACGTCGCGCGCATGGACGAGATGGTCGCGATCAACGTCACCGCGCTGATGCGCCTGACCTATGCTGCGGCACCGGGCTTTGCCGAACGCGGCCAGGGCACGATCATCAACATCTCCTCGATCGTGGCGATCGGGCCGGAAATCCTCAACGGCGTCTACGGCGGCACCAAGGCCTTCGTGCTGGCCTTCACCCAGTCGCTCCAGCACGAGCTGGCCGACAAGGGCGTGCGCGTCCAGGCCGTGCTGCCCGGCGGCACCGCCACCGAATTCTGGGGCATCGCCGGCTATGGCGACTATGCCAAGAGCCCGCAGACCATGCCGGCCGAGGCCATGGTCGACGCCGCGCTCGCCGGGCTGGACATGGGCGAGGTCGTGACCATCCCGCCGCTGCAGGACGGCGCGATGTGGGATGCCTACGAGGCGCAGCGCCGCACGATCGCGCGCAACCTGGCCCATGCCACGCCCGCCCCGCGCTACACCGCCGAGCCCGCGCCCGCGGCCTGAGCAGGTTCGTTCTTCAAGGAAAAAATTGTCATGCAATTGACTGAAAACACCGTCTTCATCACCGGCGCGACCTCGGGCATCGGGCGTGCGCTGGCCGAAGCCTTTCACGCCAGGGGCAACCAGGTCATCATCGCCGGGCGCCGCCAGGCGCTGCTCGACGAGGTGACCGCCGCCAACCCCGGCATGGCCGGCATCCGCCTCGACATCACCGACCCGGCAAGCATCGATGCGGCGGCGGCCGAACTGATTGCGCGCTTCCCCCGGCTCAACGTGCTGGTCAACAACGCGGGCATCATGCCCTTCGATGACCCGGCCGGCGTGATCGACGATGCAGTCAGCCAGCAGATCGTCACCACCAACCTGCTCGGCCCGATCCGCATGACCTCGGCGCTGATCGAGCAGTTGAAATCGCAGCCGCGCAGCACGATCATCAACAACACCTCGGTGCTGGCCTATGTGCCGCTGGCCGGCAACGCGGTCTATTGCGCCACCAAGGCCGCGCTGCACAGCTACACGATGTCGCAGCGCTTCGCCCTGCGCGACACCTCGGTTCGCGTGCAGGAAATCGCCCCGCCGTGGGTCGATACCGACCTGATCCACAAGGGCGGCGACCCGCGCGCCATGCCGCTCGACGCCTTCATCGCCGAAACCTTCGCCAAGCTGGCCGGGGATGACGAGGAAGTCATCGTCGATGCGATCGCGCAGTTCCGCGACAACCCTGGCGCGGGTGAACACGCGCTGGTCCATGGCTTCAATCTGGCGATGGTCGAGAACCCGATCCCGACCGGCGCCTGATCCGGCCTTCCGGGCGGCGTGGAACTGGTCCACGCCGTCCGGTAATTTCGAGGAACTCAGCCCAGCGCGCGATAGCGGAACTGGCGGAACTTCACCCGGCCCTTGCCGGCCGCGAACAGTGCGGGACGCAGGCTGAGAAGATCGTCCACGGTATTGGCATTATAGCCCGAGACTTCGCTGCGCACCCCATGGCGGGTCCAGGCCTTGCCATCGAGGCTGTAATAGAACGTTGCAATCTGGTCGATGCAGGTGATGCGCAGGATCATGCGCCTGGCCGGCGGGGCGGGCTCCTGCCAATAGGCGGTCTTGCCGCCGCGGTACGAGATCATGCGCGTGCCATCGATGCCCATGCCAAGATAGAGCCGGTCATCGAAGAACAGCAACAGCCCGCCCGTGGCACCGTCCTCGAGATCGACGTCCACCGTCACCTCGTATGCGCGGTCGCCCACTTGCTGCGTCAGCGGCGATGAGTCCGCCGGACTGGTGCCCTTGGCCTCGAGCACCAGCGCGCCATCGGCGACATGGACACGCCTGGCCTCGTCGGGGGTGCTGGCATAGAGTGACCACAGGGTGCCGAGGCGCAGCGTGGCGAAGTCGTCGGAATGCGGCATGCCGTGCGGGACCGCAGTGCCGGCGCGCGGCTTTGCCAGCGGGCGCGAAAGATCCCCGCCGGTCGCCTCGAACCAGCCGTCGTCGGTCCAGCGGATCGGTTCGAGCAGGGTCTGGCGGCCGAGCGTCACATAGCCGTTCTCGAACCCGTGGTAGACCAGATACCACTGCCCGCCCGGCCCCTCGACGCAGGTGGCGTGCCCCCGCGACCACCAGCGTTCGCTGCTCGACTTCGAGCGGACGATCGGATTGTGCGGGCAATGCTGCCACGGCCCGTTGATCGAGCGCGAGCGCGCGGCGACCACCATGTGCCCGGTCGCCGGGCCGCCGGTCCCGCCCACGGCGTTGACCAGGTAGAACCACTCGCCGCGGCGGAACAGCTTGGGGCCTTCGGGCGACCAGGCCTCGGTGATCCAGTCGTCGGGGTAGCGCCAGGCCTCGTAGGCGGTTTCGACCGGACCCGCAGTGGCGAGGCCATCGGCGGTCAGGCGCACGCGCTTGCCCTCGTTGAAGAACAGGTAGCGGTGCCCGTCCTCGCCGACCACGTGGCCGGGGTCGATCAGCCCGCCGATGCCCAGGTCGATCGGCTCGCTCCATGGGCCTTCCATCGAGGGGGCGTGGATCACGAAGATGTTGGCGAAGCTTTTCAGCGGTGGTGACCACGGCGCCTTCATGAACGGGATGTAGATGAAGTAGCGACCGTCGACCTTGGCGATGTCGACCGCGAATCCCGTGCCCAGCGGGCGGGCCAGCGCCGGGCCGAGCGGGCGCCAGTTCACCAGGTCGCGCGAGTGCCAGATCAGCAGGCCCGGCGCCCCGTCGAACGAGGAATGCGTCATGTAGTAGTCGTCGCCGTCCTTGAGCACTGACGGATCGGGGTAGTCGCCGGGCAGGATCGGGTTGAGGTACGTGCCGTTGCCGAGGTCGGCCTTGCGCTGGCCTTCGATGCCGCACGCCCAGTGCAGGTCCCCGGTTGCGGCGCACGTGCTGCCCGGCGGCGTGACGGGCGAGGCACCGGCGGACGGCCTCGCCGCCACAGCAGAGCCGGCACCCGGAAGCGCTGCGGCGCACGTGCCGAGCCCCAGAAACTTCATTGCATTGCGCCGGTCCGTCATCGCCACCTCCGATTTGCGAACGCGGTTCTAATTCAAATTGCCACACTGGCAAGAGACGCTATGCCGCACTGTATTGTAACCTTAATTCTATTTTGCTACGGCGAGGCCAGACAAAGAGGGGCCGCGTCCTGACAGGGGCAGCAGGTCCACGGGAGAAACCATGAACCGCCTGCGCGAATTCTATGCGTCGCTGACGCTCAAGCCCCAGGGCGCGACCATGGTCGTCGCCGGATTCCTGCCCATCTTCGCGATCATCGCCATGTTCCCGGTGGTCGCCTCGCTCATCGGTCATTTCCACGATGTGCCGAACGCCGCGATCCTCGTGCCTGCGATGGTGACGGCGCCGGGCTATGCCATTGCCCTCCTCGCGCCCTTCGCGGGCCTCGCGGTCGACCGCTTCGGGCGTCGGCGGCTGCTGCTGGCCTGCACGCTTGCCTATGGCGTGGTCGGCAGTGCGCCGTTCTTCCTCGAGGATCTCACCCCGATCATCGTCAGCCGCGTGCTCCTCGGCGTGTGCGAGGCGGGCATCCTGACCATCGTCAACACGCTCATCGCCGACTATTGGGACGATGCCGGCCGGCGTAACTGGCTGATGGCGCAGGGCGTGATCGGGCCGGCGCTGCAGGGCGCGGTACTGATCGGGGTCAGTGCGGTTGCCGCGATCCGCTGGAATGCGGGCTTCCTGGTCTATCTCGTCGCCTTGCCGATCTTCGTCGCGATGTACTTCACCACGTTCGAGCCGAAGAAGCCGGGCGTGGCCGAGCCCACGACCGCGTCGGTTCGCGCACCGACGAGCGCGTCCGATGGCCCCTTCCCGCTCGCGGCGGCGCTGGGCGTGGCGGCGCTGACGTTCGTCACCGGGCTGATCTACTACGTGTTCATCGTCAATGGCAGCCTGGCATGGGCGGAGATCGGCGTGCGCGATCCGATGGCGGTCAGCCGCGCCACGTTCTGGCCCTCGATGTTCGTCATGGCCGGCGCCGCGCTGTTCCGTGTCGTCTCGCGCTATTCGAGCGCGACGCAGATCGCGGTGTTCATGCTGCTGTTCGCGGTGGGCCTTGGCGGCATCGGCCTCGCGCGCGACGTGCTGCAGCTGCAGCTGGCGCTGATCGTGCAGCAGACCGCAGCCGGCATGGCCGTGCCCACGCTGATCGCCTGGGCGCAGTCGCAATTCGGCTTCGCGCATCGCGGGCGCGGCATGGGGCTATGGACGAGTGCGTTCTTCCTCGGCCAGGCGGTTTCGCCGATCGTGGTGGGGATGATCGCGGGCCGCACCGGCACGATGCAGGGCGCATTCTTCGTCGCCGGCGTTGTCGCGCTGACGCTGGCGATCGGGGCGGTGGCAGCATCTCTCCGCCGCCCGCACCCGCGGCCCGTTTCGCATACGCGGTAAATAGAATTGACGTTCCCGTTTTAGTGGCGTCTATTCTGGTCCATGCCCGCCAAAACTGCAGCCAAACCCAAGAAATCCGCATCGCTCGCGGTCGAAGACGTCAGCCGCAAGCCGCAACAGGGCCGCAGCAAGGCCTCGCTCGAACGCATGCTCGCCGCCGCGCGCGAACTCATGCTCGAGCGGGGCAACGAGGACTTCACCCTGCAGGACGTGAGCCAGCGCGGCAACGTCTCGATCGGGTCGATCTACCTGCGCTTCGAGAGCAAGGACAATCTGGTGCGCGCGGTCATCGCTGACGCGCTCGACGCGATCAGCGCCGAGGAAACCACCATGCTGGCCGCGTTGACGCCGCAATGCACGTCGCTCGGCGATTTCGTGCCGCGCTATGTCGAAAGCTATGCCGAAGTGCTGCGCATCAATGCCCCCTTGCTGCGCCTCAGCATGCAGCGGGCCGCCAGTGATCCGCTCGTCTCCGGCCCCGGCAAGGCCCACGCCATGCGCGCCGCGAGTCAGGGCACCGAGGCCATGATGGCCTTCCGCGACGAGATCGCGGGCGACGATCCGGAGCGCAAGGCGCTGTCATCCTACCACATCATCTTCGCGACGCTCGCGCGCCAGCTGAGCCTCGGCTCGACCGGGGAATCGGTCCACGACTACGACTGGCGCGACCTCAAGCGCGAACTGGGCCGCATGTGCCTGGCCTACTTGCGCGCGGCCTGAGATAGCGCGCTACCTCCTCGCTGCGGGGCGGGGAGGACCCTTGCGATCCTCCCCGCCAGCCCCTCACTTCTCACCCGCCACTGCTGCTGCGGCGCGCGCCGCGAGGATGTACGAGGCGGTCGTGCTCACGGTGTACTCGTTCTCGAACCACAGGAACGGCCAGTCGGCCTTGAGTTCGGGATAGTCGGGCTTGATGACGATCACGCCCGGCACCATGCCACCGGCGATGAAGCCGAAGTCGGCACGGTTGTGGCCATAGCCCATGAGCTTTGAGCGACCGCCGACCGCCGAGACCAGCGAGAGGTTGTTCGCCGGGTGACGACCCAGCATGTAGTCGAGCGCGCGCAGCGTCGGCTCGGCCCCGACCAGCTTGGGATAGGCCTGGTGCATCAGGTACATCGTGGTGCCGAAGCTGGCGACTTCGCCCGAGCCGGCCCACGAGCCCATCGCGATCGGCACGCCGAACGGATTGCCGCTGCCCATTGCCTCGAGCTTGGGCACGCTGGCGCGAACCATGGCCTCGACCTTCTTTTGCGTGGCGGCATCGAGATAGGGCAGTGCGCGCACGATCACCCCGCCGATGCGCTCGAACGCCGGGGCGGTGCCGGGCAGCAGCGCCTTCAGTCGCGCGATGTAAAGCGGATCGCCCTTGGTGGTGAGGATCATCTCCACGGTTGCCGCCGCCTTGGCCACGGTCAGGTATTGCGGCGCATAGCCACCGTCGTCGCGCCCGTCGCTGCCGTTCTTCGTCTCGCCCTGCGCCTTGGCCCAGAGCGCCTTGGCGATGGTCAGCGCCTCGGCCGAGAGCGCATCGTCGAACCCGGCCAGTGCACGGCTGGCGGCGGCGAGGCCACCGGCGACGGCAAGATCGTTGGCGGGATAATCGGTGGTGAAAGCCCAGCGATCGTCGGGCGTGCCCGAGCGATCCTGCACGGTCGTGCCCGCCGGCAGGGCGGGATCATAGACATGGCCGTCGGTCTGCGAGCCGGCATCGCCGAGATGCGCGTACTGGCGCACCTCGGGGTCGATGATGCCGACGATGCTGTGGCCAAAGACCTTGTATTGCGCGATCAGCTGCAAGGCGCCGTGGCGGATCTGCTGCAGCACATCCGGCGCGCCGTCCGGCTTGCGGATCTCGACCAGCCGCTGGCCCTCGTCCACGCTGGTCTGGTCCCAGTCCAGCCCGAACAGCTCACGCGCCCAGACGAGGTCGCGCACCACTTGCGCGTTCTGCGGGGTCTGGATGTCGTAGTCACCCGCGTCCTGGAAGCCGCCGACCGCGAGACCGGGGATGTGCTCGCCCGCCTTGAACGGTGAATCGAGATTGGCCCCCATGCGATAGCCATCGAAGTGCGTGATGTTGGGCGGCGCCTGGCGCGCATCGTCGCGGTGCGAATCGCGCTGCCACACGCGGTACTGCTCGCGCACCGTGACGTGGTCCATCTGCACCGGCAGGAACGTGTCGAGCGAGGGCTGCCAGATACGCGCATAGGCATCGGCCGCGATCGGGAACGGGTTGGTGGTCTGCCCGGCGTAGCGGATCGCGTAGAGGCCCGGCTCGCGCACGCTGGTGAAATCGAACGCGGCGTAATTGTAGCGCAGGAACTTGCCCTTGGGTTGGACGGCGCTGCGCAGGACTTCCTGCTCGCCCTGCGCGGTCAGCTTGACCAGCGTGGCCTCGGCGGGCGCGGCGAACGCTGGGTCGAGCTCGATCATCGCGACCTTGCTGCGCGACGGGGTGTAGCCGGCCTGGTTGAACGAGACGACGGGCGCACGCGTCCAGCCGGGGATCGTCGCGGGCTTCACGTGCCAGACCACCGCGTCCTTCTGCGCGCCGGCGGCGATCAGCGAGCGTACCACGAACCAGCCGTTCTGCGCCCGGTTGCGCGCGTCATACAGCGCGAGCGGTGCGTCCGAGGTGATCGTCACGCGCGTCAGCGGGTCTTCGGGCGAGAGCGTCACGCTGGTGGCGCCGGCCGCGATCGGCTCGGGATCGCCGCTCCCGTCGGCCTTCATCGGCCCGGCGGCGTTGCGCGGGAACAGGCCCGGCGTGTCGCCCATCAGCCAGGTCTTGCCGAAATAGGCGGTCGGCAGGAAATCGAGGTTGAACCCGGCCTTGCCGACCAGCTCGGCCGGCAGCGGCGCATCGAGATCGACCGATACCCGGAAGCCGCCCGGCTCGGGCGTCACCTTCATCGTGTAGGTGAGCTTCGCCTGCGGATAGCTCGAGGTGACGGCGATTGTCCCGCTGGCAGCATCCATCGTGCGCTTGCCGAAGGTCGGCACCGGGTCCCACTGCTCGGGCGTGGGGTTAAGACGCACCTGCCCGTCGGTGGCGATACGCTCGCCGTGCAGCACCATCTGGATGCCGGCGTTCTTCTCGTCGAAGAAGATCGGGCTGAACTGGTTGTGCTCGACGAAGACACTGAGGCCCGGCGCCTCGAGCGTCTGGGCGGGCGTGGCGACGGGCGTGGCAACCGGCGTTGCAACGGCCGGCGTGGCCGCCACACCAGGTGCCGCCTGTGCCGCAGCCAGCTGCGGGGTGGCGAGCGCAAGCGGCGAACAGGCCATGGCGAGCAGACGAGTGGTCAGAAACCTGCGCATTTGGATATCCTCTCGTGATAGCGGTATCACCCTTTTCCCGGGTGTTGGCCGCTTGCAAACTGCTTGCGCGGTCGGTGTTCGTGCGATCCCAGCCGAATGTCAGCCGGGATGGACCATCGCCGAATTTATAGCGCTACCATTGTTTGCCTCACGAGGACGCACTTGGCAAGCGGTCAGGCGATCACTGCCCGAGGGGGAGGTTCAAGGCTTTCACGCGGGTAACTTTGCGCCCCCGCGGTTTGTTAGCCGAGGGTCGGCATTCCCGGGAATTCGCTCGCGGGATCGTCGGCGCGCATGCTTGATGCGGGGCGCGTGACCAGCGAACCCCGTCCCGCCGCCTTGGCGGCATAGAGCGCCGCATCGGCGCTGGCGAACAGCGCTTCGGCATCGCAGCGCAACGGATCGTCGATGAAGGCAAGGCCCGCCGACGCGCCGAGCGGCACCCATGCCTCGCCGCGGGGCACAGGGCGGCACAAGTCGGCTACCAGCGCCTCGGCCCGCGCCCGGATCGAGGCCGGCGCCATTCCGGCGCGGACCAGGATGGCGAACTCGTCCCCGCCGATGCGGGCCATGAGCACGGCATCGGGGAACATGTGCGTCATCCGTTCAGCGGCCACGCGCAGACAGGCGTCTCCGGCCATGTGGCCGAGACGATCGTTGACCTGCTTGAAGTCGTCCAGGTCGATGAGGATCAACGCGGCGAGCGGCCCGAGGCGCGGATCGGCAGCGGGCGCGGCAAGGAACCGCGTCTCGAAGACACTGCGGTTGGCAAGCCCCGTCAGGGCATCATGCTCGGCCTGTCGGCGCAAGGTCTCGAGCCTGTGACGGTCCTCGGTAATGTCCTGCTTGATGCCATGCAGCCGCACGACCCGGCCGCCCTTGCGCACGACGTCGGTGGTCAAGCGCATCCAGCGCCGTTCGCCGTCATGGCGCACGATCTGCGCTTCCATGGCGAAGGGTTGCCCGGTCGCGATCGCGTGGGCCCGCAGGCGCTCCATCCGCAAACGCGATTCCTCGTCGTACAGCGCAACGACTTCGTGGCGATCGAGCCGTTCAGCGGGCGAGAGACCGAAGAGGTGGTAGACCCCCGGCGTCCACGAGAGAGTGCCGCTGGCGACATCGCAGGACCACGCGCCGATTCCCGCGCGGGCGACCGCGTCGGCGAAGAGCGGGTCCGTATCATACGGCAGCGGGGCGGCCTTGCGGCCCGACATCACCTCTCGACGCATTCCGTCAACCTTCAGCGTTATCGGCGACGGCGATAGCGAATCAGGGTTAACGGCCCGTAAGTATCGGAACGGGGCTTCGATTTTGGCGCGACAGGGGGCTGGGTCAGCTGCGCACGATGCGCGGAGGGCGCGCCATGCGGCGCTCGGCGCGCAGGTCCGCCGCGAGCCCGTCGCGGGTGAAGCGCGCGGGCAGGCCGAGCGCGGCGCCAAGCGGATCACCGATCAGCGAGGCCGCGAAGGCGGCATTGACGATGCGCGCGATCACCCCGGGCAATTCCGCCGCGCCGAGCACGGCGCGTCCGCGCGCCGGCGCTTCCAGGTCGACGAGCAGGCTGCGAAATTGCGCGAAGAGGCTGGCCAGGTGAGGATCGCGCTGCGCCGCCAGCCAGCCGAACAGCCGCCCCGCACCCGATTCCTCGAACCGGTCGAAGATCATGTCGATCAGGGCGACCTCGTCGATCAGGCCGCGGCGCAGATCCGACACGCCCGTGCGCACCGCGTCGAGGATCTCGGCGACCAGTCGATCGACCAGCATGGCCTGGAGATTGGCGATCGTGCCGAAGTGATGCGTGAGCGTGCCATGCGCGAGGTTCATCTCACCGGCGATGGCCTGGAGCGTGACCGCCGCAGGGCCGCCCTGCACCAGCACGCGGTGCGCGGCGTCGAGCGCTTCTTGGCGCAGAACATCGGGCGTTCGCCGCCGCCGACGCCCGGAGGCAGCCTCTATTGTCATCGTTGACAATATGTCGTAGGATGCGGCTTCCGTCAATGCAGGACGAGGTCAATGCAAGGCGAGTCTGGCGCGCAGCCCATTTCCGATACCGATACCACCCCCGGGCAGGGCACGCATACCCATGCCCACCCGATCCAGGTCGAGACCGACGAGATCGACCACATGGGCCACGTCAACAACGCGGTTTACCTCAAGTGGGTGCAGAACGCGGTGATCGCCCACTGGGAGCGGTTCGCCCCGGTCGAGGCGGTCCGCGAACACCTGTGGGTCGCGCTCAAGCACGAGATCACTTATCGCCGCCCGGCCTTCCTGGGGGATGGCATCGTGGCGGAAAGCATCGCCGAGCGGCTGGTCGGCGCGCGCGCCTTCTTCACCACGCTGATCCGCCGCGGCGACGACATCCTCGCCGAGGTCAAGAGCAGCTGGTGCTGCATCGATTCGATCACGCATCGCCCGGTGCGCCTGTCGCAGGAAATCGCCCAGCGCTTTTTCGCCGGCAAGCCCGCGACCTGAGACGCGGGCGTTCAGCCCGCCAGCACGATGTCCACGCCGTGGCGCTCGGCAAACGCGGCACGGCGGGCATCGGGCATGGTGTCGGTCACGAAGATATCGACATCCGACAGTGACCCGATCCGCGCCGGGGCCTGGCGCTCGAACTTGGTGGCGTCGGCCACCAGCATGACGCGGCGGGCCTGCGCGATGATCGTCTGGCTGACCTTGACCTCGTTGATGTCGAAATCGAGCAGGTCGCCCTCGTCATCGAGCGCGCTGGTGCCGATTACTGCGTAATCGACCTTGAAGCCCCGGATGAAGTCGACCGTCAGGGCGCCGACCACGGCGCGGTCGGCACTGCGCAGGCGCCCGCCCGCCACGATCACCTCGATCCCGCTCTTAGCGCCGAGGATGTCGGCCACGTTGAGATTGTTGGTCACCACCAGCAGGTGATCGTGATCGAGCAACGCGCGCGCCACCGCCTCGGTCGTGGTGCCGATGTTGAGGAACAGCGAGGCATTGTCGGGCACGAGCGCCGCCGCCCGGCGACCGATCGCGTCCTTGGCCGCCGCCGCCATCGCCCGGCGCGCGGCATGGCCGATGTTGTCGAGCCGCGATTCGAGCATGGCGCCGCCGCGCACGCGCGTCAGCTGCCGCTGCCCAGCGAGCAGGTCGAGATCCTTGCGGATCGTCTGCTGCGTCACGCCGAGCACGCTGGCGAGCTCCTCGACCCCGGCAAAGCGCACGCCCTTGAGGTATTCGATGAGGTTTATGTGCCGCATCGCGGCAAGGTCGGCCATCAGCGATCGCCCGCATGGTGCGCGGCCAGCCAGTCGTCGACCCGCGCCACGGCATCGGGCGACAGCCGCAGCAGCAGCTTGGTGCGCCGTGCGACGACGTCCTCGGCGCGCATGGCCCATTCCTCGCGCGCGAGGTAGGCCAGCTCCGCCGCATAGAGGTCTGCGCCGAAATACTCGCCCAGCTGTTCGATCGTGCGCGCGGTGCCGAACACGCTGCGCGCCCTGGTGCCATAGGCGCGCGCCCAGCGCGCCAGCAGGTCGCGCGGCAGTTCGGGGCGCTCGGCCGCCAGGGCATCGACCAGCGCATCGAACCCTTCGGCCGGAAAGTCGCCGCCGGGCAGCGTCGCGCCGCCGGTCCAGGCCCCGCTCGCCTGCGTGTAGAACGGCACCAGCTTTTCGAGGGCGTGCTCGGCGAGCTTGCGATAGGTGGTGATCTTGCCGCCGAACACACTGAGCAGCGGTGCCTGCCCCTCGCGCTGGTCGAGATCGAGGACGTAGTCGCGCGTCACCGCTGAAGCGTTTTCGGCCTTGTCGTCATAGAGCGGGCGGATGCCCGAATAGGTCCAGACGATGTCCGCCTCGGCAACCGGCCGAGCGAAATGCGCGCGGACCACGTCGAGCAGATAGGCGGTTTCCTTGGCGCTGATCTGCGCGCGGCCCGGCGGCTGGTCCCACACCTCGTCGGTGGTGCCGACCAGCGTGAAGTCCCGCTCGTAGGGGATGGCGAAGATCACCCGGCGATCGGCGTTCTGGAACAGGAAGGCATGGTCGCCTTCATAAAGCTTGGGCAGCACAATGTGGCTGCCCTGCACCAGCCGCATGGCACGGTCCTGTGGCGCCCCGGCGATGCGGCCAAGCACTTCGGCAACCCACGGGCCGGCGGTATTGACGAGACCGCGCGCACGCACCGCCCGCGTCTGGCCATGACGGTCGACGATCGTCGCGTGCCACAGCGCGCCGTCGCGATGGGCGTTGACCAGCCGCGTGCGGGTGTGCACCTGCGCCCCGCGCGCACGCGCGTCCATCGCGTTGAGCACCACCAGCCGGCTGTCCTCGACCCAGCAGTCGGAATAGACGAAGGCGCGGCCCTTGGCGCCGGGGGCGAGCCCATTGCCCGCCGCATGGCGGTCTAGGTCGATCCCGCGCGTCGCGGGCAGGCGCTTGCGGCCGCCGATGTGGTCGTAGAGGAACAGGCCGAGGCGCACCATCCATGCCGGGCGCGGACTGCCCGCCTGCGGCAGCACGAAGCGCAGCGGCCAGATGATGTGCGGCGCCATCGCCCAAAGCCGCTCGCGCTCCATCAGCGCCTCGCGCACCAGCCGGAACTCGCCATATTCGAGATAGCGCAGCCCGCCGTGAATGAGCTTGGTGCTGGCCGACGAAGTGTGCGCAGCCAGATCGTCCTGTTCGACCAGCAGCACCGACAGACCGCGCCCGGCCGCGTCGCGGGCGATGCCGGTGCCGTTGATCCCGCCGCCCACGATCAGCAGGTCGACGACGTCGCCTCGGCCGTCATCAGGCGCGTTCTGGACTGCGGAAACGGACGGATCGGTGGACATGGCAACCCCTGGGATACGGCTTCGACACGGCTACATATAGCGACGATTCGCAAATATACGAACCTTTTCGCGCTTCGGTTCTCCGCCCCAGGCTTAGCAATTCAGGAAATCTGGTCCAAACTGCCGCAGACACACCTGCGATCCGTTGCGCAAATCTTCGAAATCGCACTTTTTGTTTGACGGCGGCCCGGCAATGTCGGAACCCGGCGGCCAAGCCAGTCCACTTGGGAGAGGACCATGACCCAGCCCCGCCATATCCTCGCGATCGACCAGGGGACGACCTCGACGCGCAGCATCGTGTTTGATTCCGCCGCGAGGGCGGTCGCCAGCAGCCAGCGCGAATTCGCGCAGCACTATCCGCAGGCCGGCTGGGTCGAGCATGATCCCGAGGACATCTGGCGCGATTGCCTGGCAACCGCGCGCGAGGCGATCGCGCAAAGCGGGTTGGGCGCATCCGCGATCGCCGGGATCGGCATCACCAACCAGCGCGAGACCGTGGTGATCTGGAACCGCGAGACCGGCACCCCGATCCACAACGCGGTGGTCTGGCAGGACCGCCGCACCGCCGCGACCTGCCAGGCGCTCAAGGACGAGGGCCACGAGGACCTGGTTCGTGCGCGCACCGGCCTGCTGCTCGATCCCTATTTCTCGGGCACCAAGGCGGCGTGGATCCTCGACCACGTTCCCGGTGCCCGCGCCGATGCCGAAGCCGGTCGCCTCGCCATGGGGACGATCGACAGCTTCCTGCTGTGGCGGCTGACCGGCGGCGCGGTCCACGCCACCGACGCCACCAATGCGGGCCGTACCCTGCTGTTCGACATCCACCGCCAGCAGTGGGACGAGGATCTCTGCGCGCTGCTGCGCGTGCCGATGGCGATCCTGCCGCAGGTGACGGACAACAGCGGCGTCTTCGGTTACACCGCGCCCGGCCTGTTCGAGGTGTCGCTGCCGATCGCCGGGCTGGTCGGCGACCAGCAATCCGCGCTGTTCGGCCAGGCCTGCTTCGCGCCGGGCATGGCCAAGTCGACCTATGGCACCGGCTGCTTCATGCTGATGAACACCGGCACCAGCGCCGCGGTATCGCGCAGCCGCCTGCTGACAACACCCGCCTATCGCCTTAACGGCGTCACGACCTATGCGCTCGAAGGGTCGATCTTCGTGGCGGGCGCCGCGGTCAAGTGGCTGCGCGACGGGCTCGGCATCATCACCCATGCCAGCCAGACCAACGACATGGCGACGCGCATCGCCGACAACCACGGCGTCTACATGGTGCCCGCCTTCGTCGGCCTCGGCGCGCCGCACTGGCGGCCCGATGCGCGCGCGGCGATTTATGGCCTGACGCTCGACACCTCGCCCGCGCACTTGGCGCGCGCTGCGCTCGAGGCAGTCGCCTACCAGTCGTGGGACCTGCTGGAGGCGATGGCCAAGGACAGCGGCACCACGCCCGCCGCGATGCGCGTCGACGGCGGGATGACCGCCAACGACTGGCTGTGCCAGTTCCTGGCGGACATGCTGCAGATCCCGGTCGAGCGGCCGCAGAACCTCGAGACCACCGCAATGGGCGCCGCGTTCCACGCCGGCCTCGCCACCGGTGTGTGGAACGACCTCGACGATCTTGCCCGCACCTGGACCGGTCGCGAACCGCAGCAGCCGGCGATGGCCGCCGACCAGCGCGAGACGCTGCTGGCCGGCTGGCACGACGCGCTGCGGCGTACGCTGCCAGACTGAGCGCGCCGCGTTCCTGCTGCGATCGGCGCCTCAGTCGGCGATGAAGCCGACGCGCTCGTGGCTGTTGTCGCAGAACGGCTTGTCGGCGGACTGGCCGCAGCGGCACAGGCGGATCGAGGTGATCCGGTCGATCGTGCGGCCCGTGCCCGCGCAGATTTCCAGGTTGCCGTCGACCTGCAGCGGGCCGTTGCGCAGGGGCAGGATGTCCACCGGGCCATTGCGACGCACCAGCGGCGACGAGGGACGCGTGGCCGGTTCGCCCGAACCGATGAAGCCCGCCTCGGTATGGCTACCATCGCAGAACGGCTTATTGCGCGAGGCGCCGCAGCGGCACAGCGTGGCGCGCAGGGCGGGTGACTGCCCGGCGATGCGCAAGTCGCCGCGCAAGCCGATCGGCCCGTTCTCGCGCAGCTGCGCCAGATTGATCGGCGGCGCGACCTCGTTCGGCCCGCCATCCTTGCGGCGATAGCGGATCGCGCCCGAGGGGCACATGTGCGCGACCGTGACCAGCGCCTCGGTGCTCGCGCCGTCGGGATCGATCCACGCGCCTGGCTCGTTGGCCTTAAACACTCCGGGCTGGCCCAGCACGCAATGGCGCGCGTGAATGCAGCGCTCTCCGTTGTACAGCAGCGTCAGCCCCTCGCCCTCGATGGCGCTGAACCCGTCCTCGTCGGCCACGTCGGCATCGGGCAATGCCGGGGCCGGCGGCACGGTGACCGGTGCAGGGGAAACCGGCGCGGCGTCCTTGGCCGAGAGATCCGCCAGCGTTTCGCGCAAGTGCCGGGCGATGCGGTCGACCTGCGCGGCGACGGGGGCCAGCCGCGGCAGGGCCTCGCCGATCGCCGCACTGGCGCGGGCGATTTCGCCGAGCCGCTCCACGAGGATTGCGTCGGTGCCGGGCCCGGGCGGCAGCGTGGTCGTGGTGCGCAGCGTGGCAAAGCTCATGCCGGCGGTGCAGCTGTCGTCGCCATCGGCGGCGGGATGGCGCGTCAGCTCGCTCGCCAGCGGCGAGATCGCGTACATCAGGCTCGTCGCCGCATCGGCCAGCACGCGCTGTGCCGCGATGCCGCGCGTTTCGGCATAGGCCTGCAGCAGCAGGCGCAGCATCTGGTTGTAGGCCGCATTGGCGACATCGAGCAGTTCCGCCGCCGGCGAGGCGCAGACCCACACCCGATCCGCGCTGACCGAAACGGGCGGGCGCATCAGCGGGTTGTGCGCCGCCGGGCGCGCAGGGGTAAAGGCAGGGTTGGCGGCGAGCAGCGCCTCGTATTCGCCGCGAATGGCGCGGAAGCGGGCGAAGTGCGACGCCTCGCTGCTGTCCGGCGCGCCCTCGCCCTGTTCAATGATCGCCTCGATCGCCTCCTGCGCGGTGCGCAGGCAGCGGACGCGCGCGATGCCGCGCAAGTTCGAGACATCGCGGCCGAGCTGGCGCGCCGGATCGCCGACGAACAGCGCCGCCTCGCCGATGGTGTCGGCCATGCGCTCCAGCCCGTGGGCAATGGCTGCATAGAGCTGCCCTACCGTGTCGTAGTCCCACGCGCCGGGCATGATGCGGCCCGCCACGTGGCCACGCCGATAGGGCGCGGCAGGCTCGAACCCGGCGCCGTCGGCCAGCGCCACGCTTTCGGGGCGCTCGAGAAAGATGAAGTGGTCGAGCGTGTCGAGCGTGAACGGCGTCAGCCGCACCACGATGCCCGAGGGGTGATAGCCGGCGGGGATCGGAAAGTTGGCCCGCCCGAAATGCGGCGTGCCGCCCAGCGCGGCCATGATGTTGGCGACCATCGTGAGGTGCGCCATCTCCTCGACCGCCACGTCGATGATCGTGCGGCGCCAGCGGCGCACGGCGGCGAGTTCGTCGTCGGACAGGCCCTCGTCCGCGTCCTGCTTGAAGCTGAACGCGGCATAGAGGTAGCAGCACATCAGGTTGTGCTCGATCTCCGCCGCCTCGGCGAGGATGCCGAGCAGTTCCTCGCGTGTGTCGATCGCCGCGTCGAGCGCGGTGGGAATGTGGTCGATGGGCGAGGTGGACATGGCGCGGTCCCGTCAGTCGAGGAAAGGCCCGACGGCGAGCGAAACCATGCCAGGCTCAAGGCCGCGACCATGCCCGCGCACACGGCCTGCGCCCAGCCATACCCCCGTATGGTAGCCCACGTCGGCGGTGGGCGCCTCCGACTCACCTCAACTTGGCGTTGAGGATTCGCAGCTGGGTCATGTCCTCCATGCCCTCGGTGCCGTTCTGCAGGCCAATGCCCGATTGCTTGGCACCACCGAACGGCACGTCGAGCGGCAGGGCCATGTGCTGGTTGACCCAGATCGTGCCGGTGTCGATGCGCGAGGCCACCGCGATGCCACGCTGGACATCGCCGGTCCAGATCGTGCCACCCAGGCCATAGGGGCTGGCGTTGGCCTCGGCGATGGCGTGGTCGAGATCGTCATAGACCTGGATCGGCAGGATCGGGCCGAACTGCTCTTCCTGTACCAGTCGCGCGGTGCCGGGCAGGTCGGTGACGATCGCCGGGCGAATGAAATAGCCCGTACCGGTGGGATCGCCGCCGGTCAGGAAGGTGCCGCCCTCGGCGCGCGCGGAGGCGATGAATTCGAGCACCTTGTCGAACTGCATGCGATTCTGCAGCGGGCCCATCGTGGTGGCCGGTTCCATGCCGTCCCCCAGCACCGCCGAGGCCGCGCGCGCGGCGAGCGCATAGGCGAGCGGGCCTGCCAGTGCGCGCGGGGCATAGACGCGCTTGGTGGCATAGCAGACCTGGCCCGCATTGATGAACGCGGCGGCATAGATGCGGTCGGCCGTCCACTCGACGTCGGCATCGTCGAGCACGATCGCGGCATCGTTGCCGCCCAGCTCGAGCGTGAAGCGCTTGAGCGTGTCCGCCGCCGAGGCCAGGACCTTGCGCCCGGTCGGTGTCGAGCCGGTGAAGCTGACGTGCGCCACATCGGGATGGCCGGTCAGCACCGGGCCGAGATCGTTGGCGTCCACCAGCGTCTGGAACACGCCGGCGGGGAGGATGTCGGCGGCCAGCTCGCCCAGGATCAGCGTGGACAGCGGCGTCGAAGGTGCAGGCTTGGCGATGACCGTGTTGCCAGTGATCAGCGCCGGACCCAGCTTGAACGCCAGCAATGTCATCGGCCGGTTCCACGGCATGATCGCCACGACCACGCCTTGCGCATAGCGCTGTTCGACGATCAGCTCGGCATCGGTGTGGCGGATGACGCGATCCTCGAGGCGCTGGGTCGCGAAATGGGCGATGGCATCGCGGGCGCGGCCCACCTCGAACCGGCAGTCGGCGATCGGCCCGCCGCGCTCGCGGGTGAGCGTCTCGGCAATGCGATCGAGGTTGTCGGTGATCGCCTGGGCAAAGCGCTCCAGATAGGGGCGCCGCCCGTCATAGCCCAGCGCCGCCCAGGCCGCCTGCGCGCGCTTGGCCGCGGCGATGGCCTGCTCGGCCTGTGCACGATCGGCGCGCGGCGCCTGCGCAAACGGCGCGGCCGTGGTCGGGTCGATCACGTCCATGGCCTGCGCGCCATCGACCAGAGTGCCATCGATCAGGAGACGGTGTGTCATCGTGCAAGATCCTGCAGGATTGAGGAAAAAGTCAGGGATGGGGCGTCGGCAGGCTGACCATGCCCCGGCCCTCGGCGGCGACCGCGGCGCGGACCGAGGGGCGATCCGCCACCACCTCGAGCAGGCCGGCGATGTGTGGGAATGCGGTAAGCGGCAGCCCGAAGAATGCGGTCCAGCTGGCGATCACGAAAAAGTAGGCATCGGCGGCGGTAAAGGTCGCGCCGGTCAGGTAAGGCCCGGCCTCGCTCCGCCGCAACAGGCTTGTCTCGACCATGCCGAGGCGGCCCTCGATGCGCTTCACCACCAGCCGGCGCATCGCCTCGTTGATTGGCCAGTTGAGCGGGACGAAGCTCTTGTGCAGCTCGGCCGCGACGAAACTCTGCCACTCCATCACGCGCAGCCGTGCGAGTGATCCGGCCGCCGGCATGAGGTCGGTCCGCCCGGCGCGGTCGCACAGGTACTGCGCGATCACCATGTTCTCGGTCAGCGTGGTGCCGTCGTCGGTGACCAGTAGCGGCACCATGCCGCGTGGCGCAACCGCGCGGTATTCCGAGCCGTCGGCGCGCTGCTTGCGCGTGACGTTGACCACCTCGCAATCGAACGGTGCGCCGATCTCGTGAAGCAGGATGTGGACCGAGAGCGAGCTGGCCCCGGGATGGGTATAGAGCTTCATCGGCACTCCGGGGAGCAGGCGCCGCGGCGATGATGCAGCCGGGCGACGCGCTCGTGATGGCTGCGTTACGGCCGACAGATGACGCCGGGGCACGCGCCGGACCAGCACTACCGTGGTATGGGACGGCAGCGGCACGATGCGGGACGAGGCGCATTTTACGCTACCCTCGTCTGTATCGCGCGGCTGTGCCCCGGGTGCCATCACGCGCGGGTTCAAGGAGATCACGATGGCCAGCCCGCCCCCCTTCCCCACCCGAGTATCGACCGCCCCCCGGCCCGATCCGCTGGCCTGGCGCCTGCCGCCCGCATCCGGCGTGTTGCGAGCCGGGCCGTGGCAGATCGCGCGCCGGCTCGGCTGGCTGCTGGCCGTGCTGGTCGTGCTGGTGGTGATCCTGTCGCTCCAGTCGATCGCGCGCAGCGTGACCGACGACTCCAGCGTGCTCCTTGCCCTGGCCTTCGTGACCGTGTTGCTCGCCTATGGCGCCTATGCCCTGCTGGTGCGCGCGGGCGAGAACCGCGCGCCTTGCGAGCTGGGGTTGCGCCGCGCGCCGCGCGAACTGGTCGAAGGCATCGCGATCGGCAGTGCGATCATGGGGGCCACGGTCGGCGTACTGGCGCTGACCGGCCTGTACCAGGTGACCGGCGGCGACTGGACCGACTGGGCGCACGACATCCGCGAATGCCTCGGCACCGGCCTGCTCGAGGAACTGCTCGCCCGGCTGGTGATCTTTCGCATCCTTGCCAGCGCGCTCGGCGTACGCTGGTCGCTCGCGCTATCCGCCGCGCTGTTCGGCGGTGCGCACCTCGCCAATCCCGGCGCCACGCTCGGCTCGGCGCTTGCCATCGCCGTCGAGGCGGGCCTGACGCTGGCGGCGTTCTATCTCCTGACCGGCCGGATCTGGACCGCGGTGGGCGTCCACGCCGGCTGGAACTTCGTGCAGGGCGCCGTCTTCGGCGCGACGGTCTCTGGCATGCCGGCCAGCGGCAGCCTGCTGGTGAGTGTCCCGGCTGCCGGCGCGCCCGCCTGGCTCAGCGGCGGCAGCTTCGGCCCCGAAGCCTCGCCCGTGGCGGTGGCGATCGGCCTAGCCGTCTTCGTCCTCGTCATCCGCCGCGTGGCGCGCGCGGCAGGAGCGCTGGATCTTGCGCCTGCAAATTGATGGGGGCCTAGTCGAGTGGCAGCGTCGCGGTCAGTGCCGTGGCGTTGATCCGGGCCAGGTCCTGCTGCAGGCGCGGCATCGCGAAATCGAGGAAGCTGCGGGTCTTGAGCGGCATCGGCCCCGCGCCGGTATAGACGATCGACAGTGGCAGGGGATCGGGTTCGTAATCCGGCAGGAGCACCTGCAAGCGGCCAGCCGCCAGTGCGGGCGCGGCGTGGTAGAGCATCACGCGAGCAAAACCGACACCGTCTGCCGCCGCGTCGACTGCCCCCTCGCCCGAGTTGACGAGAAGACGCGGCCCTATGCGCACGGCAGCACCGTTGAAATGCCAGAGCGTACCGGGTTCGTTGGTGTCGATGCCAATGCAGGGCATGGCCGCCAGGTCGGCCGGCGCTCGTGGGACGCCCGTCGTCATGATGAGGCCCGGACTGCCGACGACCACCCAGCGCATCGGCCCGACCCGCCGTGCGATCAACTGGCTGTCGGCCAGGACGCCGATCCGCACGGCCAGGTCGATGCGCTCGCCCACCAGGTCGAGCTGCTGGTCGGTCAGGATCAGGCGGGCCGAGATCGCGTCGTGCCGGGCCAGGAATTCGCCGACCAGCGGCAGCACGTGACGGCGGCCGAACGAGGTGGGTGCGGTGACGACGAGCGCGCCGCGCGGCGTGCGATATTCGCCCGTCGCTTCGCGCTCCGCCTCGCCCACCTGCTCGAGAATGGCGCGCGCGGAAACGAGATACGCCGCGCCCGCGGCGGTCAGCTCGAGCCGGCGCGTTGAACGGTTGAGCAGGCGGACACCGAGGTGCGCTTCCAAGTCGGCAAGTTTGCGGCTGATCGTGGGCAGCGGCATGCCGCGCTTGCGCCCGGCGGCAGACATGCTGCCCGCATCCACCGTTTCGATCAGCAATGCCATGGCTTCGAGGCGGTCCATCACCCTCTCATATTCCGGAATGGTAACTTGCTCAATGCCTGGCTTATTGCATCGACATGAGAGGCATAGATCCGGCTGGCAAGCACGGCACACCACCATGTGCCCGTCAGGAGACCTCACATGGCACTGAAGATCTATCCGCTGAAGTACGGTCAGATGGAAATCGACTCGAGCATCATGGTGATGTTCCGCGACCCGGGCAAGACCGTCACGATCCCGGTTCTGGGCTACCTCATCCTCGGCGGCGAAGCGCCGGTGCTGGTCGATACCGGCCCGCGCAGCGAGGCAGACGTCAACGCGCTGGGCTATCCCTACCGCGTCGCTCCCGAGGACGAACTCGACTATCATCTGGCGCAGCACGGATTGAAGCGGTCGGACATCCGCCACATCGTGCACACCCATGCCCATCTCGATCATGCCGGTGGCAGCTTCAATTTCCCGATGAGCACGCAGGTCAGCCTCACGCGCCAGGAAATGCAGTTCATGGCCTCGGGCATCATGGGCCCGGGCATGTATACCGCCGACGATACCAAGCACTTCATCGACCGCCTGCACACCAAGGGCGCGCTGCGCCTGTTCGATGTCGACGGTACGTTCGAGGAAGAGATCATTCCCGGTGTCGCCGTCCAGATCTCGGGCGGGCACACCCCAGGCTCGATTTCAATCCTGGTCGAGACCGAGGAGGGCATCGCCAACATCTGCGGTGACATCGCCTACGATTTCACTGACCAGATCATCAATCCCGGGCTGGACATCGCGGCGCACGAGCCGACGATCACGGGCAACCACGCGATGAGCACGCTGGCCGAAAAACGTGCGATCAAGCGGGCTCTGGCGATCAGCCGCTTCCTGCTGCCCGGGCACGACCTCCCCGCCCTGGTGCAGGGCGGCAAGATCGTCGGCTTTGCGCACGACGCCATCTCCAACCCGCTTGCCGACGTGACGAAGGCCAGCAGCTATACCCCGCTGCTGCAGGCGTCCGGGTTCGGACTGTTGGCGTGAGCACACCGGTGCCGTGGGCCGATGCAAATACCGTGAAGGCGGGCGCACCGGTTGCGCCCGTCCTAACCGGCGGGGCCCTGGTCACGGTCGGCCTGGCCTGCGCGGTCTGCGTCGCGAATGCCTATTACGGGCAGCCGCTGCTCGCAGACATTGCACACGGGCTGGGTCTGTCCCCGCGCCTGGCGGGACTGGCGCCAACGATGACGCAGGCGGGGATCGCGCTGGGCATGGCGTTCCTGTTGCCGCTGGGGGACCGGATCGACAACCGGGTTTTGGTCACCACCCTGCTCAAGGTGCAGGCGCTGGCGCTCGTGCTCATGGCGCAAAGCACAGATGCGCCCGTCTATCTCGGGGCGGCGCTGCTGGCGGGGACGTGCGGCATCGTCACCTATCTGCTGCCTGCCTATGCCACCCGGCTCGTCAGCCCGGACAGACGCGGAAGCGTGACGGGCGCTTTGGGCGCCGGGATCATGCTCGGGATCACGCTGGGGCGATCGATGGCGGGTATCGCCGGACAGGCGCTGGGCTGGCGGGGGGTATATGCCGCTGCAGCCGTCGCAACGCTGCTCGTCGCGCTGGTGCTGCAGCGGGTCGTGCCGCGCACCCCGGCGCTGGTCGTGGCTTCTTATCGATCGTTGTTGGCGTCGCTGGCCACGCTTGCGCGCACCGTGCCGTTGCTGCGGCGGGCGACCGTGCTGCAGGCACTGAGCTTCGGGTTGTTTAACGCGCTGTGGATCGGCCTGGCACTGCGTCTGCAACAGCCGCCCTTCGGCCTCGACACACGGCGCATCGGATTGCTCGCGCTACTGGCAATCAGTTCGGTCGTGGCGGCGCCCCTTGTCGGGCGGTTGGCGGACCGCGGCGGCATGCGGCTTGCGCTGCGCGGGGCGACGGTCATCACGCTCGCCGGGTGGATCGCGCTAGTGGCGGGGGCAGAGACTTACACCGGCGTGGTGCTGGCCATGCTGCTGTGCGGCACGGGCGCTACGGCGAGCGACGTGGTGTTGCGTAGCGCGATCTACGGACACGCGCCGGAACAGCGGATGCGGATGAACGCCGTCTATTCGACCGGCACCTTCATCGGTGGCAGCGTTTTCTCACTCATCACGCCGCTCGGTCTGGGGCAGCTTGGCTGGTACGCGGTTGTGGTGGGCGGTATCGCGGTCGCATCGCTGTTGCTGGCACTGTCGTGGCGCGCCCTGCCCGGGCGGGACCGACCGGCGCCGAACAGCGAACTCAGGTCAGGATCGTCCTGATCGCGGCGATGAGTTCGCCCGGCGAGAACGGCTTGCGCAGCAACCGGCTGACACCGGCACTGCGGGCGCGGCGCTCGAGGTCGGGGCTCGGGAAGCCGGTGACGAGAATCACCGGGAGGGTCGGCGTCAGCCGCTCCGCCAGTTCGAGCCCCGATGTGCCCGGCATCTGCATGTCGGTGATGACGCATGAGGGGAGCGTCGCGGGCGGTTGATCGAGATAGGCATCGGCCGACGCAAAGGTCTGGCCGACACAGCCGATGCTGTCGATCAGCGCGGCAAGCGCGGCCCGCACGTCGTCGTCGTCTTCTACGATCGCGATCTGGGGTGGCTGATCGAGGCCGGCTTCAATCCAACGGTCGGGCACGCTCGAGCTTCCCCTCGTGTTACTTCCATCTGTTCCACGCCCCGCGGGGCTAGCGATCGGCCTTGCAATTCCCATGGTGGAATCGGCAGGCCCGCTTGTGCCGCAGCCCTGCGGATGCTTGCACCTCTATACGCACCAGAACCCGATTTGCTGCATCATCCCGGCCCATCCGACGGGAAACCCATACTCGAGTATGAGCCATCGGCGGGGCCGGTCGTCTGGTCAAGTCGCGGAACGCGCGGTAAAGTACTGAGAGCGGCTATCACGCCCCGAAGGTGCCCCATGACCCTTGCACGAATGACTGCCCCCACGGGAACACGTGCCCCTTCGGGCCAGAACGCCCCTTCCCCCATCAAACCTGCAAGCGGCGCGGTCGGTTCCGGCATGGCCGCAGAACCGCCCCTCGTGCTGGTCGTGGACGACGACCCCGACGTGCGCGAAAGCCTGGTCGACATGTTCGCCTCGGTGCGGATCGAGGCGCGCGCCTTCGAGTCGACCGCCGCGCTGCTCGCCCACGGTTTCCCCGAGCGTCCCAGCTGCCTCGTGCTCGACCTGCGCCTGCCCGGATCGGGCGGGCTTGAACTCCAGGCGCAGCTCGCGGCCCAGCATGTCGTGGTGCCGATTGTATTCATCACCGGCCATGCCGACGTGCCGACGTCGGTGCGCGCGATGAAGGCGGGGGCCGTCGACTTCCTGCCCAAGCCGTTCCGCGAGCAGGAATTGCTCGACACCGTCGCCGAGGCCCTGCGCAAGGACGGCGAGCGCCGGCTCGGCGATGGACAGCGCGAGGCGGTGCGCCGGCTCGGCGAAGGGCTGACCCCGCGCGAGACTGACGTCTTGCGCGGCGTGGCGCGTGGCCTGCTCAACAAGCAGATCGCCTACGAGATGGGCATCTCCGAAATCACCGTGAAGATGCACCGCTCGAGCGCGGGGCGTAAGCTCAAGTCGGTCTCGGTCGCCGACATGATTCGCAAGATCGAGTTGCTCGACATCTGAACAACCGCCTGCCGCGGCGGCAGGCTTACCCGATCCCATACCCACCGCAAGACACGGCTGCGAACGCGTGCCCGTCGTCCGTGCCACCCGGCCATCCGGCGCCATACGCATGTATGGCTGTTGGCCGCCGGGTCCGGACCATAAACCTTGCGCAGCCTGACAAGAGGAACGACCATGCCCGCCATCAGCATCAATGGAACTGCCCACGAGGTTTCCGTCGATCCCGACACGCCGCTGCTGTGGGTCCTGCGCGATGCGCTGGGCATGACCGGCACCAAGTTCGGCTGCGGCATCGCGCAGTGCGGCGCCTGCACCGTCCATGTCGACGGCCAGGCCGTGCGGTCGTGCCAAGTGCCGGTGGGAACGGTCGGCGACAGCAAGGTCGTGACGATCGAGGGCATCGGTGCCAGCGATCCCGGCGCCCGCGTGCAGAAGGCCTGGCTCGACCTCGACGTGATCCAGTGCGGCTATTGCCAGTCGGGCCAGATCATGTCGGCCACCGCGCTGCTGGCCAGCACGCCCAACCCCACCGATGCCGACATCGACGGCGCCATGGCCGGCAACATCTGCCGCTGCGGGACGTATGTTCGCATCCGTGAAGCGATCAAGGCCGCCGCTGCCCGCAAGACTGCCGCCAAGAAAACTGCCGACGCCGGCGAACAGGGAGCCCAGGCCCATGCATGACACCACGCTCACGCGCCGCAACCTGCTGCGCACCGGCGCCATCGGCGGCGCCACGTTGCTGGTCGGCGTCAACCTGCGCACCGCCGCCATCGCCGCAGCCGGTCCTGAGGCAGGTGCTATCTCCGGTGCCGCTTTCGCCCCCGATGCCTTCATCCGCATCGGCACCGACGGCAAGGCCACGCTCATCATGCCCCAGACCGAGATGGGCCAGGGCATCTACACCGCGCTGGCGATGATCATCGCCGAAGAGCTCGACCTGCCGCTCGATGGCGTGACGCTCGAGGCCGCGCCGGCGAGCGACAAGCTCTATGGCAACCCGATCTTCGTGGTCCAGGCGACCGGCGGCTCCACCTCTGTCCGTGGCTACTGGATGCCGCTGCGCAAGGTGGGCGCCAGCGCCCGCGCCATGCTGGTCCAGGCCGCCGCACGCCGCTGGGGCGTCGCGCCGTCGAGCTGCCGCACCGAGGCGGGCCGCGTGCTGCACGATGCCAGCCAGCGCCAGGCGACCTATGGCGAGCTGGCCGCCGCGGCCATGCGCGAAACGCCGCCGGCCAGTCCCGTGCTCAAGGACCCGGCACAGTTCCGCCTCGTCGGCCACTCGCGCCATCGCATGGACACGGCCGACAAGGTGAACGGCGCCCTCAAGTACGGCATCGACGCGATGCCGGCCGGCGTGCTCTATGCCTCGCTCATGTCGACCCCGGTGCTCGGCGGCAAGATCGCCAAGGTCGACGATACCAAGGCCAAGGCGCTCAAGGGCGTATCGCAGGTGATCGTGCTCGACGACATGGTCGCCGTGATCGGCGAGACCACCTGGGCCGCGATCCAGGGTCTCGCCGCGCTCGACGTGACGTGGAACGAGGGGCCGATGGCGGCCGTCTCCACCGCCACGATCCGCGACGCATTGCACAAGGCGGCGCAGCAGGACGGCCTCGTCGCGCTCGATCAGGGTGATGCGCTGGCCAAGCTGCGCGATGGCGCGGTGATCACCGAGACTTACGAACTGCCGATGCTCACGCACGCAGCGATGGAGCCGATGAATTGCACGGTCAGCCTCAAGGGCGGCAAGTGCGAGGTATGGATCGGCACGCAGGTCATGACCATGGCGCAGCGCGCCGCCGCCGAGGAAGCCGGTCTCGCCCCCGAACAGGTCACGGTGTACAATCACCTGATCGGCGGCGGTTTCGGTCGCCGGCTCGAAGTCGACATGGTGCGCCGCGCGGTGCGGATCGCCAAGCACGTCGACGGACCGGTCAAGGTCACCTGGTCGCGCGAGGAAGACGTGGCCAAAGCGCCGTATCGCTCGGTCTATGCCGCCGTGCTGCGCGCCAAGCTGGAGGGCGGCAAGCCCGCCGCCTGGGCGCACAAGGTGGTCGGCCCCGCCGTGATCGGTCGATGGCTACCCCCGGCGTTCGACGGCAAGATCGACATGGACGCCGTCGATGGCGCGACGGAAACGCCTTACGATTTCCCCGCCCAGCACGTCGATTTCGTGCGACATGAGCCGCAGGGCTTCGTCAACTGCTTCTGGCGCGGCGTAGGTCCGAACCTCAACGTCTTTGCCACCGAAAGCTTCATCGACCACATGGCGCACGAGGCGGGCACCGACCCGCTGGTGTTCCGGCGGTCGCTGATCGGCAAGCAGGCGCGCGCGCGCGCCGTGCTCGACCTGGCAGCCGACAAGGCGGGCTGGGGCAAGCCACTGCCCGCGCGCAGCGGCCGCGGCATCAGCCTGCAATATGCGTTCGGCACCTATCTGTGTACGGTGGCCGAAGTCAGCGTCGCCGATGACGGTGCGGTGCGCGTGACGCGCCTGACCACGGCGGTCGATTGCGGTACGCCGATCAATCCCGATGGCATCGTCGCGCAGATCCAGGGCGGCACGCTGTTCGGCCTGTCGGCCGCGCTCTATGGCGAAATCACCATGGCCAACGGCCGGGTCGAACAGAGCAACTTCAACGACTACCGCGTGGTCCGCATGGACGAGACGCCGCAGATCGAGGTCCATGTCGTGCCCAATGGCGAGGCACCGGGCGGCATCGGCGAGCCGGGCACGACCTCGGTGCAGGGTGCGGTAGCAAACGCCATTTATGCCGCCACCGGCGTTCACCTAACGCGCATGCCTATCGACCCGTCGCTGCTCGCCAAGGGCAAGGGCAAATCCGGGGCAACCAAGGCATGAAGCGCGCCGCGCTGGTCGTCACGGCCGGGGTTGTGGCCGTCGCCGGCGCGGTGATCGCGCGCATGGTGTTCCTGCCGGGCGCGCTCGACTTTGCCGGCGGCACCCAGGTCGACCTCGCCCGCTATGCGGGTGCCTCTCCCACGGGCGTGCCGGCCGAGATGGCCGGTGCCGACCCGGTGGCCAAGGGCAAGTACCTGACCGAAGCCGCCGATTGCGAGGCGTGCCACACTGCCAAGGGCGGCAAGCCCTTTGCCGGCGGGCGCGCCTTCAAGCTGCCGTTCGGGACGATCTACACGCCCAACATCACGCCCGATCGCGAAACCGGGATCGGCGCGTGGAGCGATGCCGAATTCCTGCGCGCGGTGCACAAGGGCGTCGGCCGCGATGGCGCGCGGCTCTACCCCGCCTTCCCTTACGCCTCGTACACGCAGCTGACCGACGCCGACGTGCTCTCGATCCGGGACTATCTGGCGACGCTTCCGGCGGTCAGGCAGGCCAATCTGCCCAACACCTTTGGCTTTCCGTTCAACCAGCGCTGGCTGATGACCGTCTGGGGCGCGTTCTTCAATCCCGACCAGCGCTTCCGTCCGGTCGCCGAACGCAGTGCGCAGTGGAACCGCGGTGCTTACCTCGTCGAGGCCGCAGGACATTGCGGCGAATGCCATACCCCGCGCAATCTGATGCAGGCGATGAACACGCGGGCCAAGTTCGCCGGGGGCCAGGCCGAGGGCTGGAATGCCTATAATATCACGAGCGATCGCCAGAGTGGCATCGGCGCGTGGAGCGATGCGGCGCTGGGCCAATATCTGGCGCAGGGCTTCGCACCGGGCCATGGCGCCGCATCGGGCCCGATGGACGAGGCGGTCCGCCTCAGCACCAGCCGCCTGACGCCGAGCGACACCGCGGCGATCGTCGCCTACATGCGCACGATCCCGGCCATCGCCAGCAATGCCTCCCCGGCCATGGCCGGCCCGGCCTCCGCCAGCCTGAGTGCAGGGCCGGCGGACAATCCGCACGGCAAGCTGATCTATGCCGGTGCCTGCGCGGGCTGCCATGGCTGGACCGGCAAGGGGGCGATGCCCACCCAGCAATTGACCGGCAACCGCGCGGTCAACGACCCCACCGGGGCCAACGCCGCGCTGATCGTGCTTCAGGGCATGGGACGCTACGGCACGCACGGCGCCTATATGCCCGCGTTCGGCAAGACCTATGGCGATGCCGATGTCGCGGCGGTGGCCAACTACGTCACCGGGCGTCTCGGGGCACGCGCGTCCAGGCTCGATGCGGCCGACGTGGCAAGGTTGCGCGAGCAGTAAGGATTTTGCGGGCATATATAATGCCCAAATAGATCTGCTACACTCCATCGTATAGTTCATCGCGTTCGAAATATCCAATACGCTGGCGGGGTGGAGCGATACAAGGCTCCGACCTATTCATCTCCCAGCACAGGATTTTGCCATGACGGAAGACCTTTCCGCGCTGTCGCACGCCACCGGCGCGCCGGTGAATGACAACCTCAACACCATGACTGCAGGCCCGCGTGGCCCGGCGCTGCTTCAGGATGTCTGGCTGATCGAGAAGCTGGCGCACTTCGATCGCGAAGTGATCCCCGAGCGCCGCATGCACGCCAAGGGCTGGGGCGCACACGGCACCTTTACCGTGACTCATGACATCACGCGCTACACCAAGGCCGCGATCTTCGCCGAGGTCGGCAAGCAGACCCCGATGTTCACTCGCATGTCCACCGTGGCGGGCGAACGCGGCGCCGCCGATGCCGAGCGCGACATCCGCGGCTTCGCGCTCAAGTTCTATACCGAGGAGGGCAACTGGGACATCGTGGGCAACAATACCCCGGTGTTCTTCTTCCGCGATCCTCTGCGCTTCCCCGACCTCAACCACGCGATCAAGCGCGACCCGCGCACCGGCCTGCGCTCGGCCGACAGCAACTGGGATTTCTGGACGCTGTTGCCCGAGGCGCTGCACCAGGTCACGATCGTCATGTCCGAACGCGGCATTCCCGCCTCGCTGCGCCACATGCATGGCTTTGGCAGCCATACCTACTCGATGGTCAACGCCGCGAACGAGCGCGTCTGGGTCAAGTTCCACTGGCGCAGCCAGCAGGGCATCGCCAACCTGACCGACGCCGAAGCCGCCGCGATCGTCGCGAACGACCGCGAGAACCATGGGCGCGACCTGCTTACCGCGATCGACGGGGGCGACTTCCCCAAGTGGACGCTGTTCATCCAGGTCATGACCGAGGACCAGGCGCGCAGCCATCGCCACAACCCGTTCGATGTGACCAAGGTCTGGCCCAAGGGCGAATACCCGCTGATCGAGGTGGGCGAGATCGAGCTCAACCGCTACCCCGACAACTACTTCGCCGAAGTCGAGCAGGCCGCGTTCTCGCCCGCCAATGTTGTGCCGGGCATCGGCTATTCGCCCGACCGCATGCTGCAGGCCCGGCTGTTCTCGTATGGGGACGCGCAGCGCTACCGGCTCGGCGTCAACTTCAACCATATCCCGGTCAACGCGCCCAAGTGCCCCTATCACAGCTATCACCGCGACGGGGCGATGCGTACCGACGGCAACCTTGGTTCAACAACCAGCTACTGGCCCAACAGCCGTGACACCTGGCGCGGCGCCGAGCCGGCGCTGGCCGAGCCGCTGCTGGGCCTGGACGGCGATGCCGGCCACTGGGACCACCGTGTCGACGAAGACCACTTCGAGCAGCCGGGCAACCTGTTCCGCCTGATGAACGACGCGCAGCGCGAGGTCCTGTTCGCCAACACCGCCCGCGCCATGGGCGATGCCCGCCGCGAGGTGAAGGAGCGTCACGTCGCCCACTGCCTGCGCGCCGATCCGCTTTATGGCGAGGGCGTCGCGCGCGCGCTGGGCATCGACCTGGCCATCGCCGCGGAATGAGCCGGCGATGAGGGCGGGGGCGGCCAAAGTCAGCCGCCCCCGCCTTCGTGCCACTGACTTCGACGGCTGCTTACTTCGTCGGATAATCCTTTGCCTCGTCCTCGACCGGCAGCGTCACCGCGCCGGTGGCGGCCCATTCGGTGCCGCGCAGGATCAGGGTCTGCAGCGGCTGGAAGTGCAGCGACACCTCGTCGTGGCCCAGCGTGATCGAGAACACGCGGCCCTTGCCGTAATCGGCGGTCCAGACTTGCGGATGGTCGGCGTCCATGCCCTTCATCTTGGCCAGCTTGTCGGGCGTATAGGCGGCGAAGGGATACTTCGGGCCGGTCAGGCGCGGGTCGTAGCTGGCCGAGGTTTCGTGCGCGGTCGCCAGCACGTGGATCTTCGCCTCCGGATCCATGCTCATGTTGGTGTACATGTCGTCGTTGTAGGTCCACACGAACTCGCGCATGCCCTTGGTGATCGGGTGGTCGCGGTCGATGATGTGCACCGGGAAGGCCCCCGGAGGTGCGCGACGGCTCTGGCCGGGCACCATGGCGGCGCCGATCAGGCGCTTGTATTCGGGGATGTCACGGCCCCAGGTGAAGGCCGAGTGATAGGCGACGAGCCCGCCGCCCTCGCGCACGTACTGGTAGAGCGCCTTGAACGCCGCATCGGACCACAGGTGCTGGTCGGGATCGGCATAGTTCCAGCGGCTCGAATAGTTGAGCAGCACCACGTCGTAGGCCTTGAGCATGGCGAGGTCGCCCTGATCGAAGTCCTCGGTCACGCGCACGTCGAAGCGCTTGGTGTCCTGCATCATCGTGCGCAGCATGTTGTTCACGCCGGTCCAGTCGTGCTCGTAGCTGTTCTGGCCGCTGATGATCAGCACCTTGAGGCGCTTTTCCGTGGGGTTGGCAGGGATCACCACGCGCTGCACGGTCTCGGGCGGGCGGTAGGGCACGGTGACGATGACCTGCGCCGAAGCGATGGACGGCAGGGCAGCGGCGGCCATCAGGCCGGCGGTGAGAAAGCGGCGCATCAGGTATCTCCCGGTTTGTTTATCGTTGGGGGCGAGCAAGTCAGGCCGCGCGCGCGGCGATGTCGGCGCGGATGGTCGCGTGGAGGCCGTCCATCGGCCAGGACCAGGCGACGCCGGCCTGGACAGCCAGCAATACGGCCGTGCCCGCGTAGTAGAACCAGCGGATCGCCGCGGCGGCGCCCGGCGTCACCGCCTCGGCGCGATAGGCGACCGCAGCGAGCAGGAAGGCGATGCTCGCCGAACCGATCGCCATCCCGACCTTGGTGGCAAGGCTCACGCCGGCCGACAGGATGCCCTCGTTGCGCGTGCCGAAGCGCCATTCGTGATAGTCGACCGCGTCGGCGACCATGTTGTAGGCCGCGGTAATCGTGATCGAGCTGGCCAGCATGGCGCCGAGGTAGCAGGCGATAAACGCGGGCGGGCTGGCCTCGAGCATCGGGAGCACCAGGAACAGCGCGGCCGCGAGCAGCAGCACGGTCACGCAGCCGCGGCGCAGGCCGAGACGGCGGAACACCGAGGGCGCGACGAACGAGGACAGCAGCAGCATCCCCGCCACCGCCGGCAGCATGATCGAGATCATCCAGGGCCGGTGCAGCACGTCGATCGCGAAATAGGGCGTGGTTGCCATCATCGCGCCGAAGCGGATGAAATAGACGAGGCAGAACGCGAACGAGACCAGCCAGGCCTTGTTGCGCACCATCGCGCGCACCACCGGGCCGATCGCGGCCTTGGGCGCGCCGACGAAGCTGACCCGCTCCTTGCAATTGCGGAACAGCGCGAAGACCGCGACCAGTGAAATGCCCGCAAACAGCACCGCCACCGCCTGGAAACCGCGTTGCTCGTTGCCGCCACCGAACAGGCCGACCAGCGGCATCGTCGCCGCGGTGCCGAGCACGACCGAGACCGACGTGCCGACCGAGCGCATGCCGCTGAGGCGGATACGGTCGTCGGGGCGCGGGGTCATCATCGGCATCAGCGCGGTATAGGGAATCGAGCCCAGCGACATGATGATGCCCAGTGCCTTGAAGGTCAGGAAGGCATAGGCGAGGCGGACGAACTCGCTGCCCGCCGGCACCATGAACAGGGCCACGAACAGCACGGCGTAGGGCACCGCGGTAAAGAGGAAGTAGGGCCGGGTCCGTCCCCAGCGCGTGTCGGTGCGGTCGATCGCCACGCCCACCAGGAGGTCGATCACCGCGTCGAGCAAGCGCGCGGTCAGGAAGATCGTGCCCACCCCGGCGGCCGGCAGATGCGCGACGTTGACGTAGTAATAGAGCAGGAAGGCGCTGGCCATGTTGTAGGGCAGGCTGAAGGCGACGTCGCCCATGCCATAGCTAAGCCGCTCGGTCAGGCGCAGGGGTTCGGCGGTCGTGGCAGTCATCGGCCTTCTCTCCCATGTATGCGCCCGGCTATTGCTGCACAGGTCGCCAAAGTGGGGTGCGCATGGAGAATCGACATTGCCAGTGCGCGCCCGCCCCTCTATTAGAACGGAAATTTCTATTACATATAAGAACGGTAAACGGGCTTTGGCAACGGGAATCTGACCCACGCCTCCAGCCCCGCGGGAGAGACTTGTATGCGCAGATCGACGAGGGTGCCGGGCACCGGCGGGACCATACCGTTCGCGGTTCTGGCACTGGCCGCAATGACGGTTCCATCCGTCATGCCGGGGTGTGCCATGGCCAAGGCCCGCCCGCCTGCATCAGCGCGGTCACCGGAATTGGCGCGAGCACGCGAGACCGCGCGCAACCGCGCGATCGTGACCGATTTTGCCCGCCTGTTCTACACCGAGCGCGACGTGCGCACCGCATTCGCGCGCTATGTTGCGCCGGATTACATCCAGCACAATGCAGGCATCGTCGACGGGCGCGATGCGGCGGTGGCGGCGCTGGCGCCGATGTTCGCCGCGCCCGGCTCGCGCTTCGCAATCAAGCGGATCCTCGTCGATGGCGACATGGCCGCGATCCATCTCCACGGGCGCGGTGGTGCGGAAGGGCGCGGCGCCACTGTGGTCGATCTCTATCGGCTCAGCCACGGCAAGATCGTCGAGCACTGGGACGTGCTGCAGCCGATCGATGCGCAAACGGTCAACCCGCACCCCTATTTCTGAACGCGATCCGGTCTGCCTCGGCGGCGCCAAATCCGCTGGCAGGGCCGTGGATGGACACGGTTTGGCACGACGTCGCGAAATTGGAATTAGCATTCTTGACAAGCTGCACAGAAATATAGAACATACATTCCAATAACCCCGCATCGATTCGATGCAGGCAAGAATCCGGCGCCCATGGCGCACGAGAACATGAGAGGGAGGAATCGCCGATGATGAACCAGGCTCTTCGCACCATCCTGCTTGGCACTGCCTGCAGCATGGCCGTTGCTGCACCCGCTTTCGCGCAGCAAGCGCCGGAAGACACCACCACAGCCGCACCCGAAATCATCGTTACCGCGCAGAACCGCCGGGAAAGCCTGCAGAACGTCCCCATCGCGATCTCGGTCGTCACGGGTGAAGCGCTGGCCTCCAGGGGCGTGACCGACTTTACCTCGGTCCAGAAGGTCTCGCCGGTGCTCAACGTCACCAGCGACACCAATAACACCCGCGTCTCGGTGCGCGGCGTCGGCTCGCTGACCAACAACGAGGCGCAGGACCAGTCGATCGCGGTCAACATAGACGGCGAATACATCAACCGCCCGACGATCCTGAACGCCGCCATCTTCGACCTCGACCGCGTCGAAGTGCTGCGTGGCCCGCAGGGCACGCTGTATGGCCGCAACTCGACCGGCGGCGCGGTGAACTTCATCACACGCAAGCCCGGCGACAAGTTCGCCGCCAACGGTTCGGCCACCTACGGCAACTACAATGCGGTGCTGGTCGACGGCGGTATCGACCTGCCGTTCGGTGACATCGGCGGCGTGCGCGTGTCGGGCTTCTACCGCCGCCATGACGGCTATACCCGTAACACCGGCACCGTGTTCAGCCCGACGCCGGCCTTCGTGCCCAATCGCGCGGCGCGCAGCGACGACGACAACACCGGCGGCGGCCGCATCAGCCTGCGTCTCAAGCCCACCACCGGCCTGACCATCGACGCGGCGGTCGAGCACATCGTGCAGGATCTTAAGATCTCCACGCAGGCGTGGCAGGACATGACGGCACCGGGCAACAACCCGGGTACCAACCCGGCTGCCTGCTCCAACGGCTGGACCTCGATCGGCACCGTGCCCGGCGGCATCCAGTGCCTGCCGACCAACACCAACGTGCTCTCGAAGATCGACCGCGAAGCCTATGCCTCGCCGTTCACCGGCACCGGCACGCTGCATCAGGAATCGACTGCGGTGCGCGGGCGCATCGCCTATGACCTGGGCGGCGCGACGCTGACTTACACCGGCGGCTATCGCTACACCCTGAACCGCGGCGGCAACGCCCTCTCGCCGGCGTTCTACTTCACCAACTTTGGCGCCAACGTCGCCACGCAAAGCCACGAGTTGCGCCTTAACGGCGTGACCAGCGGTGTGCAGTGGCAGTTCGGCGGGTTCTATTTCCGCGAGAAGCAGAACACCAACGGCGGTCTCTACTCGCCGTTCATCGCAGCCAACGGTTCCTACGTGAACTACTTCCGCCACCCGACCCTGTCGGACAGCGCCTCGCTGTTCGGCCAGGTCGAAGTGCCGGTGACCGAGCAGCTGACGGCCGTCGTCGGCGGCCGCTACACCTCGGACAAGCGCAACGCGCAGTTCCAGAACTACTTCTTCGCCTTCAACAGCGGCCCGATCGAGCTGACCAACCAGCCGAGCGCGACCACCCCGCTACACTACTCGGGCTCGAAGTTCACCTGGTCGGCGGGCCTCAACTACAAGCCCAACAGCGACGTCCTGGTCTATGGCAAGGTCTCGACCGGCTACAAGGCAGGCGGTTTCGACGGTGCGGGCACAAAGTTCAATCCCGAGAACAACACCGCGTACGAAGCCGGCACCAAGCTGACCTTCGGCCGCAACACGCTGAACCTCGCGGGCTTCTACTACGACTACAAGGACCTGCAGAACGACGTCCTGCTCAACCCGGTCGTCGGCGCGCAGACGTTCAACGCCGGCAAGGCGCGGATCTACGGCCTCGAGGCCGAAACCGTGCTGCGCCCGAGCAGCAACGACACGATCACCGCGTCCGCCAGCCTGCTGCACGCCAAGTACGTGACGTTCCTCGCCAGCGTGCAGTCGTACAACATCGGCAATGCGCCCACCGCGCCGCAGACGATCAACCTCGCGGGCTATCGCATGCCGCAGGCGCCCAACTTCGTCTTCACGCTGGGCTGGGACCACGTCTTCGACATGGGTTCGGCGGGCACGGTGACGGCCTCGGCCTTCACCCGCTACAAGGGCGACTACTTCCTCGATTTCTACAACTACAACGACTCGCACCAGAAGGAGCGGACGCAGACCGACTTCAGCCTCGAGTACAAGCCCGAGAACAAGCGCTTCAGCGTCCAGGCCTTCGTGCGCAACATCGAGAACTATCGCTCGATCGCCTATGCCGGCAACACCGTCGTGCCGGGCGTCGCCAACATCTACAACTGGCAGTTCAGCCCGCCGCGGACCTACGGCGTGCGCCTCGGCTTCGACTTCTAAGAGGTAGACGAATGCGCCGTCTCCCGCCTGCGGGGGCGAGTGGGAGACGGCGCAACCTTTTTTTGTCGATCGTTGTGCCAGTTCGGTTCCCACCGCCCCGGCATGAACGAACGACCTGACAAAATCGCTTTCTCGCGGGTCTTTTCATCAAACCCGTTCGCGCCGAGCCTGTCGACGCGCCGATCCAGAAGTTTGCTGAACTATCGATGCCCCCTGCGTTCCGCCCCCCGATCGAGGCCTTCCGCATGACCCATTTCCCGACCTGGTCCCGACGCGATGCCATCCGCATGGCCGCATGGCTTACCGCCGCTGCCGGAACCCCGGTGGCGGCGCGCAGCGTCGTGCGCAAGGCTGCGCGCGGCGGTCCCGCACTCAAGGGAGATGCCGCGTTCCTCGACGCCGTCAGCCAGACCATGATCCCACGCACCGCAACGCCGGGCGCGGGCGATGTCCATACCGGTGCCTTCGTCGCCATGGCCTTGGCGCACGGCCTGCACGGTGCGCGCCAGCCATTGGCGGCCGACACCACCTCCGCGTTTCGCGCCTATGCCCGCCCCGACGGCAGCCTCGATCACATCGCCTGGCTGCGCGGCGCGCTGGATCGGCGCGCGGCGCCGTCTTTCCTGGCCGCCACGCCGGCAAGACGCCACACCGCCTTGGCGGCACTCGATGCCGAGGCTTTCGCCGCCGGCGGCGACCATCATCCGTGGCACGTGGTCAAGGCTCTGATCCTGACCGGCTACTACACCAGCGAGGCTGGCGGCTCGCAGGAATTGCGCTACGAGGCGGTCCCCGGCCGCTACGATCCCGACCTGCCGGTCACCCCCCAGACCCGCGCGATCAGCAACGACTGGACCGCGGTCGATTTCGGCTGAGGAAGGCCATACCCCCATGGATTTCGATGCAATCGTCGTCGGCTCGGGCATCACCGGCGGCTGGGCCGCCAAGGAACTGACCGAGGCCGGCCTCAAGGTGCTGATGATCGAGCGCGGGCGCGAGATCGTGCACGGGCAGGACTATTCCACCGAGATGAAGGACCCGTGGGACATGCCGTTCCGCGGGGAGGGCGACAAGACCCTCTATGATCGCGAATACCAGGTGCAGAGCCGCAACCGGCATTTCACCGAATATACGCAGAACCACTTCGTCAACGATGCGCAGAACCCCTACGTGATGGGGGATGGCACCGACTTCACCTGGTTCCGTTCATACCAGCTCGGCGGCCGTTCACTGACCTGGGGGCGCCAGTCGTACCGCTGGTCGGACTACGACTTCGGCGCCAACAAGCGCGACGGGCACGGCACCGACTGGCCGATCCGCTATGCCGACCTCGCGCCATGGTACGACAAGGTGGAGCAGTTCATCGGCGTGTCGGGCGCCAAGGAGGGGCTCAAGCAGCTGCCCGACGGGCAATTCCAGCCGGGCATGGCGCTCAACGTCGTCGAACAGCATGCGCGTAGCGCCATCGCCCAGCGCTGGCCCGAACGCGTGCTGACGATCGGGCGTACCGCCAACATGACCGAGGCCAAGCCCGACGAAGGGCGTACCGCCTGCCAGAACCGCTCGATCTGTGCGCGCGGCTGCTCGTTCGGCGCGTACTTCTCCACGCAATCCTCGACGCTGCCCGCTGCGCAGAAGACCGGGCGCCTGACCGTGATCACCGATGCGGTGGTCGAGGCGCTCGACCATGATGCCGCCACCGGCCGCGTCACCGGCGTGCGCTACATCGACACCAAGACCGGGACCCGCCGCACCGCGACCGCCAAGATCGTGTTTCTCAATGCCGGCTCGTTCAACTCGGTGCAGATCCTGCTCAATTCGGGCGGCGAGGGCGGCCTCGCCAACGGCAGCGGCGTGCTCGGCACGCACATCATGGACCACGCCAACACGCTGTCGGCCATGGCCATGATGCCGGGCTTCGAGGGGCACACCACGTTCGGCAATCGCCCCACCGGCGTCATCATTCCGCGCTACCGCAACATGGATACGATGGACGGCGTCGGCCACACCCGCGGCTTCTCGTTCCAAGGCGGCGCGTTGCAAAGCACCTGGACGCAGGGCAATCGCCTGGCCGGCATCGGCGAGGACTACAAGGCCAAGCTGCGCCAGCCGGGGCCGTGGCGCATGGTGCTGGTCGGTTTCGCCGACTGCGTCCCGCGCGAGACCAACCGCCTGACGCTCGACCGCAGCCGCCGCGATCCCAATGGCCTGCCGTTGCTCAAGGTCGACTTTGCCTTCGGCAAGGAAGAGCTGGCGGCGCTGGCACAGGCCAAGGCCGAGGCGAGCGAGATGCTGACCGCCGCGGGCGGCAAGGTGATGATGGGCTTCGACCGGCCCGGCCCGGGCGGCACCGCGATCCACGAGATGGGCGGCGCACGCATGGGCCACGACCCCAAGACCAGCGTGCTCAACAAGTGGAGCCAGGCGCACGAGGTCCCCAACCTCTTCGTCACCGACGGCGCCCAGATGAGCTCGTCGGCCTGCCAGAACCCCTCGCTCACCTACATGGCGCTGACGGCCCGTGCGGCCAACACCGCGGTCGGCATGCTGCGCGAAGGCAAGATCTGAGGTGATCGCGCCCGAAACCATGACCGAGCGCCAGAAGACCCTGGCGCTGCTGACGCTGATCATCGCGTTGGTTCTGGAGATCATCGACACCACGATCGTCAACACCGCGCTGCCGCAGATCAAGGCCGGTCTGCACACCAATGGCGAGGAAGCGCAATGGATCGTGGCCGGCTATTCGCTGGCCTTCGCGCTGCTGCTGATGGCGGGTGGACGCCTCGGCGACAGCTACGGGTATCGCCGGATGTTCCTGATAGGCGTGACCGGGTTCTCGCTGGCATCGCTGGGCTGCGGCCTGGCGACGAGCGGCACGCACCTGGTGATCGCGCGCCTGCTGCAGGGCGCCACGGGCGCGATGATGGCCCCGCAGGCGATGGCGATGATGCAGGTGCTGTTCGCGCCGCTGGAGCGTGTGTCGAAGATGGCGCTGTTCGGGGTGATCGGCGGGCTCGCCGCGATCGCGGGACCGATCATCGGCGGTCTGCTGCTGCAGGCGGACGTGTTCGGGCTCGGCTGGCGCGTGCTGTTCCTCATCAACCTGCCCGTGGGTATTCTGGCCGTCATCGCCGGACGCGCGTTCCTGCCCAGCGCACGATCCAGCCATCCCGCCGGCAACGACTATGGCGGGATCGCGCTGTTCGGTGCGGCCATGGCGGGCCTGCTCTGGCCGCTGATGCGCGCCGAGACTCACGGCCTCAATGCCATGGCCTGGGCGAGCCTCGTGGCGGTGCCGCTGTTCGGCTGGGCCGGCTGGCGCCATGTCTCGGCCCGCGTCGCGACCGGGCGCCCTGCCCTGTTCGCGCCTGCGCTGTTCACGGTGCCGAGTTTCCGCCTCGGCCTGACGATGTCGATCTCGGCGTCCGCCGCAAACGGCGGCTTCCTCCTTGTCCTCGCCTTCGCCCTGCAGTCCGAACGCGGGCTGAGCGCGCTCGCCACCGGGCTCTACCACATGCCGTTCGGCCTCGGCGTCATGCTGGGCATCGGCTTCCTGGGTCGCAAGCTGTTGCCGCGCATCGGCCGCTGGATCCTCGTCATCGGCGCGGGGCTGATGGCGACAAGCGGCACGTTCGCGCTCGCCGGCGTCACGGCGATGGGTCTTTCCGACACCTGGCTGGCGCCATGGCTCGTACCGTGGCTGGTGCTGTGCGGTGCCGGCATGGGCATGACCGCAGGCTGCATTGGCCCGGTCACGCTGGCCCAGGTCGATCGCGACCACGCCGGCGCCGCCAGTGCCCTTCTCAAGACCGCGCAGCAGCTCGGCATCGCGCTGGGCGTGGCGCTGGTCGGCAGCATCTATTTCGCTGTCGCCTCCGCCGGGATGGCAGCCCCCTCGCTCGCCGCAGCGCTCGGTGTTGACGCGCTCCTGGCCATCTGCCTGCTGGCAGCGCTGCGCCTGCCCGGAAACATCTTCGCCGCTCATTAGGCGGCGAACGCCCCGCCCATCGCGCGATGGGCGGGGCAGTGACGGGAGCAAGCCAGGCGGATCAGTCGGCGTTCACGCCTTCGACGGCCGGAAAGTCGACGTCGGTGCGCGTGACGTTGTTGATCATGTTGGTCAGGAAGCTCTTGGCGACATTGGCGACGATCTCGAGGATCTGGCCATCGTCATATCCGGCATCGCGCACTTCGGCGAGGTCGGTATCGCTGACGCGGCCGCGCGTCGCGGCAACGGCACGGGCGAAGCGCAGCGCGGCATCGAGCTTGGCATCGTCGGCCTGGCCCAGCTTGGCCGAGGCGATGTCCTCGGCGCTGAGGTGCGCGAACTTGTGGCCGGTGTAGGTGTGCGCGGCGGTGCAGTATTCGCAGCCGTTGACCCCGGCGGTGGTGAGCGCGATGCCTTCGCGGGTCTTGGCATCCAGGGTCTTGCCAAGGCCGGCCTCGAGCGCGCCGTTGATCGCCATCACCGCCGGGCTGTTGGCCAGCACCGCGAAGAAATTGGGCGTGAAGCCCAGTTGGCGCGTCACGCCGTCCAGCGTCGGCTGGGCGGCGGGGGGCGCATCGTCGCGGCTCATGATCTTGAGGCGGGCCATCTTGGTTCTCCGAGTGATATGCTGTCAGGCATTGGACGAAAGGGTGTGCCGGGCCGGTTCGCGGTGCGTTTGTACGGGGTCGGCACCACGATCGGGGCGGGGGACAGAGACCGGCCCGGACGCTGTCGAAGGTGCCTGCACCAACCGTGCAGCGACAGGTCTATCTAGGTGTATCGCTCCCCTCCCTTGGTAGGGTCTACGGCTGGAAAAGAGGGGCCGGGCATCAGGGGATACGCCACAATCGGCGGCTATCAGGAGGCAGGACGCCCCATCATCGTCCCAAGGGCATCGATCAGGCGCTCGGAGCCGAACGGCTTGCGCAAGAAACAGTGCACGCCGGCCGCATGGGCCTGCCGCTCGATCACGGGTGTCGCAAATGCGGTGATGAGGATAGAGGGGATCGCGCGGGACTGAAGCACCTGGATCAATTCGATACCGCCCATACCGGGCATTTGCAGATCGGTGATGACACCCGCCAGCTGGCCCAGCCCGGCAAACCCCAGCAGAGCTTCGGCCGATCCGAACGCCCGGGTGGCATAGCCATGGCTTTCCAGCATGGCCTCGAGCGCGCTGCGCACGTCGTCATCGTCGTCGACGATCCCGATCGTGAACGCATTGCAGCAGGATCCCGCGGGGTCGGGCGGATCGACGCTGCCCTGGTCGGGAGGCGGGGCGCTGGGCACTGACATGATCCTTTCGTCACGGATCGTTCCGAACGGTGCTGCGGCATGCCAACGCATGAAATCGCATCTTTGGTTCAGTCCTTGTCCGCTACTATTTTGCCTATGGATAGACAGCTTTAGGGCGGACACCCCTTGTGCCGGGCCATACATACCGAGGTATGAGACACCGCCCGCACGGCCTCAGAACCGGCGCTCCAGTTCCAGTCCGAACGTGCGCGGCGGCGCCATGTTGCCCAGCGCGCGGCTGGCGTCGAGGTCGCCGGTGATCGAGATATTGGTGAACACGTGCGCGTCGGTCAGGTTGTCCACGAACAGGGCCGCCTGCCACCGCGCGCCCGCAGGCAGCAGCGTGGCCCGCGCCTTCAGCCACCAGAACGCGGGCTGGGTATCACGCGGATCGCGAAACGCCGAAAACCATATGCGATCCTGCCAGCTGGCATCGCCGCGCAGACGCAACAGCGTTCCCCTGCCAAGCGCCAGGTCCTGCTCGGCATGGGCCACCAGCCGCCAATGCGGTGCCTGGGGCAGAGGATTTCCCGCCAGATCCTGCACCCCCAGCGCCGGCTGCTTGGTGTTGATCGTCCGATACCGCGAAAACCGTGCGTCGAGCCAGGTGACACTGGCGCCCACCCGTGTGCGCGGAGTGATCGCGGCGTCGATGGCGATCTCCGCACCATCGACCCTTGCGCTGGCGGCGTTGCGGATCAGCACCGAGTTGGCATCGACATCCTGCACCTGCAGGTCGGTGTAGTCATAGTGGAAGCCGCTGGCAGCCAGTGTCCAGCCGGGTCCGTGCAGCTTCACCCCGCCCTCCCACGACCAGATCAGTTCGGGCGCGTAGGCCGTGTTCTGGGTGCTGCCGAGATTGAAGCCGCCGGCCTTGTAGCCACGCGTGACCGAAGCATAGATGAGGGCGTTCCCGCCCAGCTTGCGCTCGACCAGCGCGCGCGGGGTGAAGGCCGCGAACGTCACGGGCCCCAGTGCCGCATCGTTGAGCAGTTGCAGGCCGGTGAAATCGAGCAGGTTGCGCCCTTCGCGCCGCTCGTGGCTCCAGCGGCCACCCAGCGTCACCGTGGTCGAAGCGCCGATCGTATGGCCCAGTTCGGCAAAGACCGCGTCGCTGCGCGTGTGCTGGCGGCCGTTGGCACGCAGCACGCAGCAGTCCTCCCGCCCTGCCCCGCCCAGATACGTGGCGAGAAACGGGATGAAGAATTCATTCCGCACCCGGTTGCGCTCGGCATAGTGGCTGTAGCCGATCATGCCGCGCCAGGGTGCATCGGGCGCGGTACGCAGCATGAGGTCGCCGCTCCACTGGCGCGCGTTCTCTTCCTTGAACTGGGTTTCTGCCAGGACAGTGCTGTTGGACATGTCGTTGTAGTTGCGCGGATGGGTCGCGCGCCACGCCACGCTGGCGGTGAGCGTCGCGCCCCGGCCGAGGTCGGCCTCTGCCCGGGCCATGACGCCGCCGCTGACCGGCCGGTTGTAGGGCCGGATCGAGGAGGCGATGGCGCGCGTGCCCGGCGGGGCCATGATGCCCGACCCGACGCGCGCCAGGAACAGCGGATTGTTGGCATAGCCCGGCCCGGCGACGTTGAACACGACCGCCCGGTCGTCGGCGCGGTAGACGTCGCCCGACAGCGCCAGCCGCAGACCGGGCAGCGCCTGCCAGTCGAGCCGCAGCCTTGCCTGCTGATCGTGCTGGTCTTCGGTGCGACCGGGCACCCCCTGCGCGCCGGGTGCGCGCAACACGCGGGTATAGCCGGTGTGGTTGCCTGCCCCCACCGCGAGGCGGATCGACACGCTGTCTCCCAGCGGCCCCGAAACTCCGGCCCGCACGTCGGCGCGCCCATAGTTGCCCACAACGAAGCGCGCATCGCCCTGCCAGGTCTGGGTCGGCGCGCGCGTGACGATGTTGATTGCCCCGCCGGTGGCATTGCGGCCATAGAGCGTGCCCTGCGGTCCTTTCAGAACCTCGACCCGCTCGACATCGAAAAAGGCGGGTGCGAAGGCCGCCGGCCTGCCGAGATAGACCCCGTCGAGATTGACAGCCACGCTGCTGTCGAACCCGCCCAGGAACGTCACCGCACCGATTCCGCGCACGAAAACCTGGCTTTCGCCCTGGTACGCCGAAATCTGCAGGCTTGGTTCGACCTGGGCGAGATCGGCGAACGCGCGGACCGATGCCGCATCGAGCCGGGTGCGCGGCAGCACGGCAAGGCTCGCCGGCACGGCGTCCACCGGCAGAGGCCGGCGCGTGGCCGTGACGATGATCGGCGCATCGACCGGCTCGCTGGCCCACGCTTGCGCCGGCGCCGCCAATGTCAAAGGCACCAAAAACGCCTTGGCCGAAATCCGTACCGTTCGTGTCCGCATGATCGTCTGATTTAAAAGGTCGCCGGCCGCCCCGACTTGCCGTCTTTATGCCCGGACATCTTGGTCGTGGCGCCCGATACTCTGGTAGGGATGGCTGCAAGCTCGGGCCGCCGGCACAGTATCGTCGCATGGCGTCGTTCGCGCAGATCGGCACGCGGCAGCGCAGTTCTCCCGCCACGCGAGAGGAACACTCCCGGCCCTGCAGGCTAATGCCCGATAGTGCGTTGCGTTAGTTATGCCTCAAGAGCGTTGACCAGCGCCCAGCCCGTCTCGCGTCGGAAAACCAGCCCAGATGTTGCACGATGACAGTCTTGCCGCCCCCTTTGGCCCCGTGCGCATCGCCCGCGCACGGGGGCGCGGTGGCGCATCCCCCCCCAGCCCCGCACGAGGGCGCTGGCAGCGGCGGCTGGCGTTCATCGGGCCGGGGTTCCTCGTCGCGGTGGGCTACATGGACCCGGGCAACTGGGCGACCGACATCGCCGGCGGCTCCGCCTTCGGCTATAGTCTGCTTTCGGTCGTCTTGCTGTCCAACCTCGTCGCCATGGTGCTGCAGGCGCTGGCGGTGCGGCTCGGCATCGCCTCCGGCCTCGATCTCGCGCAGGCCTGCCGCGAGCACTACAGCCGGCCGGTGACGATCGGGCTCTGGCTGCTGGCCGAAGTCGCCATCGTCGCCTGCGATCTTGCCGAAGTGCTCGGCACCGCGATCGCGCTCCACCTGCTGTTCGGCCTGCCCTTGCTCGCCGGCGTCGTCCTCACCGCGCTCGACGTGCTCGCCATCCTGGCGCTGCAACGCTTCGGCTTTCGCAAGGTCGAGGCCTTCATCATTGCCCTGCTGGCGCTCATCGCCGGATGCTTCGCCTTCGAGTTGACGCAGGCGCCGGTCGATGGCGGTGCCGTGCTGGCCGGGCTGGTCCCGCATGCGGCGATCGTCACTGATCCGGCGCAACTCTACCTCGCGATCGGCATCCTTGGCGCGACAGTCATGCCCCACAACCTCTACCTGCATTCCTCGCTCGTCGGCACGCGGCCCTATGCCAGGACCGGTGCAGGCCGCGCCGAGGCCGCGCGGCTTGCCACCTGGGACAGCAGCATCGCGCTGGCGCTGGCGTTCTGCATCAACGCCGCGATCCTGATACTCGCCGCCGCCGTGTTTCATGGCGCGGGGCGCACCGGCGTCGCCGACATCGAGGAAGCCTATACCCTGCTCTCGCCGATGATGGGCGTGGGCGCGGCCAGCGCGGTGTTCGGCGTGGCGCTGCTCGCCTCGGGCCAGAACTCGACGATCACCGGCACGCTCGCCGGGCAGATCGTGATGGAGGGCTTCGTCAACCTGCGCATGCCGGCCTGGGCGCGTCGCATGGTGACGCGGCTACTCGCCATCGTGCCGGCGGTGGCGATCATCGCCGTGATGGGCGATGGCGGGGCAACGCGCCTGCTGGTGTTCAGCCAGGTCGTGCTGAGCCTGCAACTGCCCTTCGCAGTGATCCCGCTTGTGCGCCTGACCGGCCGCGCCGACGTCATGGGCCCGCTTGCCAGCCCGCGCTGGCTGCGCGCGCTGGCCTGGGCGATCGCCGCGCTGATCGTGGTGCTCAACGGCGTGCTGCTGTGGTCGATGGCCTGAGCATCGCCGCATCGTGACCTTTGCGGCAGATCAGTCCGTCACGGCCGGTTCCATCACCTGCCAGACCAGCCGCAAGCGTCCCGCACTCGCACCCGGTTGCGCCTGCCCGCCGCGTGCCGCGATGCCGCGGGCGACCGCCTGTCGCAGCGCCGCCGTTCCGCCCTCGACCAGAACCGTCCGGCCAAGCCGCGCCGATGCCCAGCCGGCCAAGTCCAGTGCCGGCCCGTCGACGACGCCCTGCTCGACCGCCACGGGTGGCAGGGTCGCGTCGCCCGGCGGGCTCATTGCCACGGTCCATCCCGGCAAGGCATGCCCGGCACGGGCCTCGAGCGCGCGATAGCCTTCGAGGCCGAGGCCGGGCAACGCCGCAGCCGGGGCACGCAGGATGCGGTTTTCCTCATCGACGATGACCTTGGCCACGTCGGTCCCGGCCAGCAGGGCGAGGGTTTCGGCCGCGCGTGCCTGTCCGCCCGAACCCTGCCGGCTCGCTTCCTGCGCCCGTGCAATCTGCGCGACTTCGGTGGCGCCGGTCTCGACCGAGGTTCGCACCTGGTCGACGTGGAAGTCGACTGCGCGGCCGATGCGGGCCTGGAGATCGCTGGCCAGCACCCGGTCCGCGCCGGGCACGGGCACCGGGGTCAACATCACCGCGCGGACCTGGATGGGTTTGCTGGCAAAGTCGATATCGACCTGCGAGAGCCGCGATCCTTGCGGGAAGCGCGCCTGCACCGTGTCGCGGATCTGGCGCTGCGCCACCGCCTCGAAGGCAATCTGGTGGAGCGCGGCGCCGAGCGGGATGGACAGGACCCCCACCGCCACCACGAACAGGGCCAGTTGCCAGCCGGTGTGATGCGGCGAAAGATGCCGGCCAAAGCCATAGCCACGCGCGACCAGCGCAGCCGTCAGGGCGATGGTGATGGCATTGGTCAGGAACAATAGCAGCGCGCCGGAAAAGATCGTCCAGTTCCAGGTGGCGATGCCGAAGCCGACCACCACCAGCGGCGGCATGAGCGCGATCGCGATGGCGACGCCGACGACCGTGCCCCCACGTCCGCGGATGAGGGCATAGGCGCCGGCGATCGCGGACAGCAGCGCCACGAGCAGGTCGAACAGCGTCGGTTGAGTGCGGCCGGCGATTTCGCTGGTGATCGTCTGGACCGGGGAGATGAACACCAGCAGGACCGAAAGCGCAACCGCGATGCTGGCGCCTGCGCTCAAGGCGAAAGCCGCGCGGCGTATCTCGCGGAAATCGAGGGTTGCGATGCCGAAGCCCAACCCGATGATCGGCATCATCAGCGGCGACAGGAGCATCGCCCCGATCAGCACCGCGACCGACGGCATGAGCAGGCCGAGCAACGAGATCGACGCCGAAATCAGGATCAGGAAGGCATAGCGCCCTGACCACCCGCTATCTTCGGCAATCTGCCGGATCACGGCCGCGTGATCGACGCCGCCCACCACCCAGACGTTCCACCATCTCCGCCATCGGGCCAACAACCCGGCCCTGCCTTCACTCTCGCCTGCAACCACGCATTGTCCTTCAACCGTTTATCCCACCATCACAGGGTAGGACGAACCGGCCGGCGGGCGCAACCCGCCGCTCCCTCAGGCAAAGGCCATGGCCAGCGTCAGCACGCCCAGCCCCGTTGCCATGGCCACGCGCAGGCGCAGCCAGCCGGCTGGAAAGCTGATCGTGCGCGCAAGGTGACGGTCGGCCAGCGGGCTGGCGAGCAGCGCCAGTGCCAGTCCGACGAGCGAGGGTCCGGGCCAGGTCGCGCCGAAGCACCAGGGCAGGAAGGTCGCCCAGGCGAACAGGCTGGGCAGCACGGCGAGGGCCATGATCCCGGGCTCGGTGCGGCCCGCCAGCAGCGCCGCCATCCACCACAGTCCGCCAAGGAACGAGAGGATCACCGCCGCATAGGCGCATCCCGCCGCCAGCGCGATCCAGCGCTCGGGCCCGCCATGGACGACCAGCGCGAGGCAGATCGCCTGCGGGGCGATGCCCGACAGGCCGAGCAGGACGAACGAGCGGGGCAGCCGCGCGGCGGGGTTCGACGACATAGACACCATGCCTGCCCTTGTTCTTGGGCCGGCGCGCGCCGGCAAGCTGGCCTTTGAGGCGCCCGTGGCTTGCCCACGCACCGCTTCGGCGATAGCGCCGCGCGGCGGGGACGGCGCAAATGCGACAAGGGAACACCGGCACGATGACGAGGGCAGGATGACGGGGGCAGGCATGGTCGACACCCGCGCATGGCGCGCAGAAGCGATCCGGCGGATCGAGGCGGACTATACCCGTTCGGCCGACACCCATCTCGTCCGGGTGGACCTGCCGCGCGCGCCGGGGATCACGCTCTACCTCAAGGACGAGAGCAGCCACCCGACCGGCAGCCTCAAGCACCGGCTGGCGCGCTCGCTGTTCCTGCATGCGCTGTGCAATGCCTGGATCGGCCCGCAGACCTGCGTGATCGAGGCCTCGTCGGGCTCGACTGCGGTCAGCGAGGCCTATTTCGCGCGGATGCTGGGCCTGCGTTTCATCGCCGTGGTGCCGGCCAGCACGGCCGCGCCCAAGCTCGACGCGATCCGCTTCCATGGCGGCGAGATCCACGCGGTCGACGATCCACGCGCGGTATATGCTGAGGCCCAGCGCCTGGCGGCCGAGACCGGTGGCCATTACCTCGACCAATTCACCTATGCCGAGCGCGCGACCGATTGGCGCGGCAACAACAACATCGCCGAAAGCATCTTCGCGCAGATGGCCGCCGAAGAACATCCGATCCCCGAATGGGTGGTCTGCGGCGCAGGAACGGGCGGTACCTCGGCGACGATCGGGCGCTTCATCGCCTATCGCCGCCACGCGACCCGCCTCTGCGTGGCGGACCCGGAGCACTCGGTCTTCCACCGCCATTATGCCGACCGCGCGATCAGCCAGTTGCCGCCGGGCCCAGCGCCCTGCATCGAGGGCATCGGCCGACCGCGTGTCGAGCCTAGCTTCGTGCCCACGGTGATCGACCGGATAATCGCAGTGGACGATGCCGCCAGCATCGGCGCCATGCGCGCCCTGTCGGAGCGGCTGGGACGCCGCGTCGGCGGGTCGACCGGCACCAACCTGATCGCCTGCGCCGCGCTGGTGGAGGAGATGCGCGCGGCGGGGCGGCAGGGCTCGATCGTCACGCTGCTGTGCGACGGCGGCGAGCGCTATGGCTGCACCTATTACGACGACGCCTGGCTCGCAGCGCGCGGCCTTGCCTGGCACGATGCCGCCCGGCGAATCGGCGACCTGCTAGGATCGTAAGCAAATCGCGCTTTGTCGGCGCCTTGTGAAACGCATGTTTCACGCTACGCAATCCATGCGCCCAGATTGAAACATCATTTCGCGCTGGTCTGATACTGTCGGACCATGGCACTCGACAGCGCACATGCCGCGACACCCCCGCCCGGCGCCGGGCCCGACTGGACGATCCCGCAGGACTGGGCCGCCTATACCCCGGCCGAGCACGCGATGTGGGATCGCCTGTTCCAGCGCCAGTCCGCGATGCTGCCCGCGCGCGTCGTACCGGCCTTTCTCGACGGGCTGGACATCCTGCGCATGGATCGTCCCGGCATCCCCGATTTCGAGGCCTTGAACGAGAGGCTCATGCGCGCGACCGGCTGGCAGGTCGTGGCGGTGCCGGGACTCGTTCCCGACGAGGTGTTTTTCGAGCATCTCGCCAACCGCCGCTTCGTGGCCGGCCGCTTCATCCGCACGCCCGAGCAGATCGACTACCTGCAGGAGCCGGACGTCTTCCACGACGTGTTCGGCCACGTCCCCCTGCTCGCCGACCCGGTCTTTGCCGATTACATGCAGGCCTATGGCGAGGGCGGCCTGCGCGCCGCGCGGCTGGGGATGATCGAGGCGCTGGCCCGGCTTTACTGGTACACCGTCGAGTTCGGGCTGATCCGCGACGGCGGCGCGCTCAAGCTCTATGGCGCGGGCATCGTATCGTCCTATGGCGAAAGCGTCTTCGCGCTCGATCACGCCTCGCCGCACCGCATCGGCTTCGATCTCGAACGGGTGATGCGCACGCAGTATCGCATCGACGATTACCAGCAGGCCTATTTCGTCATCGACAGCTTCGCCGATCTGCTGCGCCAGACCCGCGATGCCGATCTCGGCCCGCTGTACGAGCGGCTGCGCGGGCAGGACCCGATCCCCGTCGGCGCGCTGCTGCCCGGCGACACCGTCATCCACGCCGGCACGCAGGACCATGCCAGCGCGCATCATCCCGCCTGATCCGACAAGACCACCCGAGAGGAACCCGCACGCCATGACCCTTTTCGACAATCCCATCGGCCTCGACGGTTTCGAGTTCGTCGAGTTCAGCGCCCCCGAGAAGGGCCTGCTCGAACCGGTGTTCACGGCCATGGGCTTCACCCTGATCGCGCGGCACCGGTCCAAGGACGTGCAGCTGTGGCGCCAGGGCGGTATCAACCTGATCGCCAATTACGAACCGCGCAGCCCGGCCGCCTATTTTGCCGCCGAGCACGGCGCCTCGGCCTGCGGCATGGGCTGGCGGGTCAAGGACACGGCCAAGGCCTATGCCCTCGCGCTCGAACGCGGGGCCGAGCCGGTCGAGGTCACCACCGGCCCGATGGAACTGCGCCTGCCCGCGATCCGCGGCATCGGCGGCTCGATCATCTACCTCGTCGACCGCTATGAGGGCGAGGAGGCGCGCGAAGGCCAGACCCCGCTGTCGATCTACGACATCGACTTCGTCTACGAACCGGGCGTCGATCGCCAACCGGTGGGCGCCGGCTTCCGCCTGATCGACCACCTGACCCACAACGTCTATGGCGGGCGCATGGCCCACTGGGCCAGCTTCTACGAGCGCGTGTTCGGCTTCCGCGAGATCCGCTATTTCGACATCAAGGGCGAATATACCGGCCTCACCAGCAAGGCGATGACCGCGCCCGACGGCAAGATCCGCATCCCGCTGAACGAGGAAGGAAAGGCCGGTGGCGGCCAGATCGAGGAGTTCCTGCGCGCCTACAACGGCGAGGGCATCCAGCACATCGCGCTGCTGTGCGACGACCTCATCGCCGCATGGGACAAGCTCAAGGCCATGGGCACCCCCCTGATGACCGCACCGCCTGCGACCTATTACGCCATGCTCGAGGAGCGCCTGCCCGGACACGGCGAGCCGGTCGAGGAATTGAAGGTGCGCGGCATCCTGCTCGACGGCTCGACCGAGGCGGGTGACCCGCGCCTGCTGCTGCAAATCTTCGCGCAGCCGCAGATCGGCCCGGTGTTCTTCGAATTCATCCAGCGCAAGAAGGACGAGGGCTTCGGCGAAGGCAACTTCACCGCCCTGTTCCAGAGCATCGAGCGCGACCAGCTGGAGCGCGGCGTGCTGACCACGGGAGAACCGGCATGAGCGAGACTGCGACAGCAACCCCAACACAGACGGCCGCCCCGCAGCTGCAGCGCATCCACCATGTCGCCTATCGCTGCAACGACGCGGCCGAGACGGTCGAGTGGTACGCCCGCGTGCTGGGCATGACCTTCACCACCGCCTTCGCCGAGGACACGGTGCCCTCGACCGGCGAGCATGATCCCTACATGCACGTGTTCATGGATTGCGGCGGCGGCAACGTGCTGGCCTTCTTCGAGCTGCCCAACCAGCAGCCGATGGGCCGCGACCCCAACACCCCGGCCTGGGTGCAGCACCTGGCGTTCGAGGTGGCAGACGAACCCGCGCTGCTCGCCGCCAAGGCGCATATCGAGGCCCAGGGCATCTCGGTGCTTGGCCCGACATGGCACGGCGTGTTCAAGTCGATCTACTTCTTCGATCCCAACGGGCACCGCGTGGAACTGGCCTGCAACATCGGCACCGCCGACCAGTATGCCGAACTGGCCCGCGTCGCCCCGCTGATGCTAGAGGAATGGAGCCGGACCAAGCGCGCACCGCGCCATGCCGAATGGCTGCACCGCGATCCTTCCAAGGAAACGCCGCAGGAAACGTCTCAGGAAACCGGGGCGTGAAGCTCGCCAGCCTGAAGGGCGGGCGCGACGGGCGCCTGGTGGTGGTATCCGACGATCTTGCCACCTGCACCGAAGCCACGACCATTGCGCCCACGCTGCAGGCCGCGCTCGACGATTGGGCGACGCTTGCGCCGCGGCTCGAGGCGCTGGCGGCCAATCTGGCGCGCGGCGCGGCGCATGCCATGCCGTTCGACGAGGCCGCCGCCGATGCCCCGCTGCCGCGCGCGTTCCAGTGGGTGGACGGCTCGGCCTACGTCAATCACGTGGCGCTGGTGCGGCAGGCGCGCGGCGCCGCGATGCCGCCCAGTTTCTGGCATGATCCGCTGGTCTACCAGGGCGGATCGGATCGCTTCCTTGCCCCCCATGACCCGATCGGGCTTGCCGACGCGGCCTGGGGTGCGGATTTCGAAGCGGAAGTCGTGGTCGTGACTGACGATGTGCCGCAAGGCGCGACGGCAGAGGCAGCGCGCGGGCTGATCCGCCTCGTCGGGCTGGTCAACGATGTCTCGCTGCGCGGCTTGATCCCGGGCGAACTGGCCAAGGGCTTCGGCTTCTACCAGTCCAAGCCGGCCAGCGCGCTGTCCCCGGTCTTCGTCACGCCCGATGCCCTCGGTGCCCGCTGGCGCGAGGGTAAGCTGCATGGCACGCTCGCGGTCGATTTCAACGGCGTGCCGTTCGGGCGCGCCGACGCAGGCGAGGACATGACCTTCGATTTCGGCACGCTTATCGCCCATTGTGCGCGCACCCGTGCACTGGGCGCCGGCACCATCGTCGGTTCGGGCACCGTGTCCAATCGCGACGCCGATGGTGGGCCGGGGCGGACAGTGGCGCAGGGTGGGCGCGGCTATAGCTGCATCGCCGAACAGCGCGTGGTCGAGACGATCCTGGGCGGCACGGCCGTCACGCCATTCCTGCGCGCGGGCGACCGGGTGCGGATCACGATGGACGACGAGGCGGGCCGCCCGATCTTCGGCACCATCGCGCAGACCGTGAAGGACATGCCATGACCATCGCCCGCCTCACCGATGCAGAGCGCAGCGCCGCGCTCGCCGCGCTTCCCGACTGGACCCACGAGCCGTCGCGCGATGCGCTGGTGCGCCGCTTCGTGTTCGCCGATTTCGTCGCCGCCTTCGCCTTCATGACCGCAGTGGCGCTGGAGGCCGAGAAGGCCGACCACCACCCCGAATGGTCCAACGTCTACAACCGCGTCACCGTCCTGCTCACCACGCACGACGCCGGCGGGCTTTCCGCCCGCGATGTCGCGCTGGCGACGCGGATCGACGCCTTGGCGGCGAAGGCGTAACGCCGTTCAGCGCGCCGCCTGTTGCGCATAGGGGCCGACGAGCAGGCCGGTGAACAGGCCGGCGTGCACGGTCGCGAGGTGCTCGACATCGACCCCTTGCGCGAATGCGTGCCACGCCTTCTCGCCGGGCCGGCGCCACGCAAACCCGGCGCGGTTCGCATCGATCGAGACCCGCAGCTCGACGTCGCGGGTGCGCCCGAGGCCAGCGGGAAGCGCTCCCGTGCGCACCGTCGCCCCGGTGACGGGCTGGCTCGCCCCGTTGCGATCGCGCAGGGCCAGGTGCAAGCGCCCGCCTGACCCGGCCTCCAGACCGAACGCTGTGAAGTTCGCCTCGTCCGCATAGGCGAGCAGCCCGGCAAAATCGCCCGGTGCGCCCGGCGCCACATGGACCCGCGCGGTCATCGTTGCGCGCGCATGGCGCAGACGCCGCCCGAGGAACGCCGGCTGGCCATCGCCGGCGGGCGTGTCGGCGCGCGCGGTCAGGACCAGCCCGCCCGCCCCGGTGCGTGACCAGCGCTCTGCCACGGGGGAGCGCAGCCGCAGCCATTCGCCCGACAGCGCCGGCCCAGCGAAGCGATCGGAAACCACGTCGCGCAGATCGCCCATGCTGGCCGGCAGCGCGGGCGCGCGCACGACCAGCGGAACCGGCGCGCCCTTGGGCAGGATCTGCGGCCAGCCATCCGCCCAGCGCACCGGCAGCAGGAAGGTCTCGCGCCCCATCAGCGTCGACTGCCCGGCATAGGGGCGCGTGCCCAGGAACGCCGCCCACCATGCGCCGTCGGCCAGTTGCACCAGTGCCGCATGGCCGGTCGCCTCGACCCGGTCTGGCCTCCCCGCCGGCAGGTCGCGCTGCGTCAGGATCGGGTTGTCGGGCCCGGCGACGAAGGGCCCCTCGGGGGTGCGGGCGCGCCAGATGGTCTGGCTGTGCCCTTCGGCCGTGCCGCCTTCGGCAGCGGAGATATAATACCAGTCGCCCACGCGCATGAGGTGCGGGCCCTCGATCCAGATCGGCTTGTCCGCCGGGTGAACGCCGCCGTCGATCAGCACGCGCCGCGGCCCGAACAGGCGCCCGGATGCCAAGTCTAGGCGCTGGCTCCAGATCGCACGGTGCCCCTCATAGCGCGGCACACCCTCGGGCGGGCCGTTGTTGACGATCCAGGCGCTGCCATCGGCATCGACGAACAGCGAGGGATCGATGCCGTCGAAATCGAGCCATACCGGATCGCTCCACGGCCCCTCGGGCCTGGTGGCCGAGATCATGAAGTTGCCGCCGCAGCCGACGCAGGTGCTGACGATGTAGAACCGCCCGCTGCCCGCCTGGCCCGCCGTTGCCGGGACGTGGGTGATCGACGAGGCGTAGATCCCCTGGGTGTTGCGGATCTTGCCCAGCGGCACCTGGCCGGCGCGGTCGAGCGCGTGGCCGATCAGCCGCCAGTGCACGAGATCGCGGCTGTGGTAGATCGGAATGCCGGGGAAGACCGCGAAGGTCGAGTTGACGAGATAGAAGTCCGCCCCGACGCGGATCAGCGAGGGATCGGGCTGGAACCCGGGCAGGATCGGATTGCGGAAATGCCCCGCCGGTGCCGGCGCGGTTTCGCCGCGATACGTGACCTCGCGAAACACCGCGGTCGTCGGTGCGGCATGGGCAGTGCCGAAACCCGCCAGCACCGTCAGCGCGGTGGCCAAGATCCTGCTGCGCCGGGCCCGCTTCATACTCGTGCTCCTCATGGCTTATTCCTAGTTACCGGGTGCGTCGGGAAACTGTTGCGCGCGATACCACGCCAGATCGTGTGCAGGCGGGCGCGTCCCCCGTGGCAGGGGCAGCCCGCTCACGCTGGTCCACCATGCGATCGAGGCATCGCGCCACCAGCGCGCTTCGTTCTGCTGGATCTTCAGGAACGCGGCCGTATCGGCGAAGCGCGCGGCGTCGACCCACGGCGCCAGCGCCTGCCAATGCCGTGCCATGGCATCGATCGTCCCCACGCCGCGATCGTAGCGCGCGATCAGCTCGTCATACAGCATGCGGCCCGACCGCATGCGGAACGTCCAGGGCAAGTGGTGGAACCACAGCAGGTAGTCCTCGTCCATGGTGCGCGGATCGGCCCACCGCGCCGCAGCGGCCGGCGCATAGCGCGCCAGGGCATTGCTGCCGGCCGCACCGCGCTCGAAGCCGATCCCGCCGGCATCGGCGCGTGCGTAGTAGACCGAGTTCCATTCGGGCCGGGCGAGATCGCTGACCCAGGGGCCGGGGCCGTAGTGGCTGCCCGTCGCCATCTGGTGCGCAAGGCCCAGCGGCGTCATCACGTCGACTTCGGCCTGGCGGCTGGGCATCATGATCGCCGTCGCGCCGTCGACGAAGCGCGGGTCCCGGTTGAAAGTCAGCGCCGACCATTCGCGCGCGATCGCCGCCGCATCGAGCGTCGGATCCCACGCCAGCCGCCCGAAGGCGTACCAGTTCGCCTGGTCGAAATGCGTCGCGGTCCAGTTGCGGTCCGAGCCGACGTTGGCAACGCCCGCCATCCCGCCCGACGCCAGGGTATCGGCGACGCGCGCGCTGCCGCGGCCGGTCTCGCTGTCGAGCACCTCGGTCCACATCGGGCCGAGGTAGGCCAGATGCGTGCCCTGCCCGAGATATTCCTTGGTCAGTTGCACTTCCATCATCATCCGCGTGTGTGGCATGGCACCGAACAGCGGATGGAACGGCTCGCGCGGCTGGAAGTCGATCGGCCCGTTCTTGACCTGGACGATGACATTGTCGGCGAACGTGCCATCGAGCGGGGCGAATTCGTCGTAAGCCAGATTGGCCCGGTCGGCGCTGGCGCTGCTGGCATAGACGAAGGCGCGCCAGATCACGAGGCTGTGCGGACCCACTGCGGCGGCGAGCATGTTGGCGCCATCGGCATGGGTGCGGTGATAGTCCTGCGGGCCGGGCTGACCTTCGGAATTGGCCTTGACGAGGAAGCCGCCGAAATCGGGGATCGCCGCCTCGATCGCCTGTGCCCGCGCCTTCCACCAGGCGCGCACCGCCGGGTCGAGCGGATCGGCCGTGGGAAGCCCGCCCAGCTCGCGCGGCGCGGAAAAACGCGCGGAGACGAAGACCCGGATGCCGTAAGGCCGCCAGGCATCGGCGATGCGCGCCAGCTTGGCGATATAGCGATCGGTCAGCACCAGCGCGCTGGCGTTGACATTGTTGACCACTACCCCGTTGATCCCGACCGAGGCATTGGCTCTGGCATAGTCCACCAGCCGGCGATCGAGGTAGTCCGGCAGGCGCCACCAGTCGATGATCGACCGCCCGGCATAGCCGCGCTCGACGCTGCCATCGAGGTTGTCCCACTGGTTGAGCAGGCGCAGCGGCAGCCGCGGCGCATCGGTCGTGTCCAGCCGATCCGGGCGCGCGCCCAGCGCCAGATGCCGCAGGAGCGCGAAGGCGCCATAGAGCAGGCCGGCATCGTCGTTGGCCACGATCGCCACGCCGCCATCACCGCGCGCCACCAGGCGATAGGCTCCGGCGGGCTTGCCAGCGATCGCCGCCGCCCATGCGCGCTCCGGCCCCGCTGCGCGGTCCGAGCGGACGAGCGTGACCGGTGGCCCGGCCAGTGTGCGACCGCCGGCGAGTTCGGGCAGGCCGCGGACCAGTTCCTGCCGGGCCTTGGCCTCGATACCCTTGGGGTCTTCGCCGGCGCGCGGCTGCGGCAGGCCGATGTGCCGGGCCATGGCATCGGCCTCGACAGAAGCCAAGGGAGCGTTGCGCAGCCACAGGTTGTAGCCGTCCTCGGCCCGTGCAGTCGTGGTGAAAGCCAGCACCGACAGCATGCCGAGCATCGTGCAGATGGCGCGGAAAAAGGTGCAAACAGCGTGGGCTTGGCGCGACGCGTCGCGATGTGGTCTGGGCATGATGCCGTCCTCGATCCTCGACCCGTCGGTTGCTTTACGGCCTTGGCTACAGTCCGCATCCGACCCCCGCAACCATTTTCGTTAGCGCTATCTTTTTGGCTTGGCGGTGCGCGGTGCGGGCTGTTAAGCACCGGGAAAATCAAGCCCAGCGGGAGATGGCGCGCCATGATCGAGACTGCCTTTCACAGTGCCCCGCCTCGCCTGACGCAGAGCCGCCGCGGCTTTCTCGCCAGTTCGGCATCGATCGGTGCTCTTGCCGCCGTCGTGCCCACCGAAAGCCGCGCGGCCGCCGACGGGAATGCAACGGGCGCCCCGGCACCCGCGCTGCAGCCGTTCGACATGGCCGACGTGACGCTCCACGAAAGCCCGTTCCTCCACGCCCAGCGCGCGACCGAGCGCTATCTCCTGTCGCTCGCCCCCGACCGGATGCTGCACAATTTCCGCATCAATGCGGGGCTGCCTCCCAAGGCCTCTGTCTATGGCGGCTGGGAATCGGACCCGATCTGGGACGACATCAATTGCCATGGCCACACCCTGGGCCATTACCTGTCCGCTTGCGCGCTGGCGTGGCGGGCCACGGGCGATGCACGCTATCGCCAGCGGATCGATTATATCGCCACCGAACTGGGCGCCTGCCAGGACGCGGCAGGCACCGGGCTGGTCTGCGCCTTCCCCAAGGGCGCGTCGCTGGTAGCCGCGCATATCGCCGGCCAGCCGATCACCGGCGTTCCATGGTACACGCTTCACAAGATCTATGCGGGTCTGCGCGATGGCGCGCTGCTGGCGAACAGCACCCCGGCGCGCAAGGCGCTGCTGCGCCTCGCCGACTGGGGCGTCGTCGCCACGCGCCCGCTGTCCGACGCCGCGTTCGAGACGATGCTCGAGACCGAGCATGGCGGCATGAACGAGGTCTATGCCGACCTCTTCGCAATGACCGGCAACGAGGACTATCGCGCCCTTGCAAAGCGCTTCTCGCACAAGGCGCTGCTGACGCCATTGGCGGCGGGGCGCGACCACCTCGACGGGCTGCACGCCAATACGCAAATCCCCAAGGTCGTCGGCTTCCAGCGCGTGTTCGAGACGACCGGCGAGGCGCGCTATCACGACGCCGCCGCGTTCTTCTGGCGCACGGTCACGCAGACCCGCTCCTACGCCACCGGCGGGCACGGCGACAACGAGCACTTCTACGCCATGGCCGATTTCGCCGACCACGTGTTCTCCGCCAAGGGTTCCGAGACCTGCGGTCAGCACAACATGCTCAAGCTGACGCGTGCGCTTTTCCTGCAGAACCCGCGTGCGGAATACGCGGATTATTACGAACGCACCCTCTATAACGGCATCCTCGCCTCACAGGACCCGGACAGCGGCATGGCCACCTATTTCCAGGGTGCGCGGCCGGGCTACATGAAGCTCTATCACACGCCCGAGCATTCGTTCTGGTGCTGCACCGGCACCGGCATGGAAAACCACGTCAAGTATCGCGACTCGATCTACTTCCATGATGCCGAAGCGCTGGTCGTGAACCTGTTCGTGCCGTCCCAGTTGCACTGGCGCGACAAGGGCGTGACGCTGACCCAGGCAACACGCTTTCCCGAACAGGCCACGACCAGCCTGCGCCTGGCGATGAAGCGGCCGACGGCCTTCACGCTGCGGCTGCGCCACCCCGGCTGGAGCTACAACGCCACGGTGCGGGTCAACGGCGTGTCTACGCTCCAGTCCGCCCAGCCCGGCCGCTACCTTGACCTGAAGCGCACCTGGCGCGACGGCGACGTGGTCGAACTGGCGCTGACGATGGAGCCGGCGCTGTCGCAATCCCCCGCCGCGCCCGACATTCTCGCCTTCACCTACGGCCCGCTGGTGCTGGCCGGCGCGCTGGGCCGGGAAGGGCTGGCACCGGGAGCCGACATCATCGTCAACGAACGCAAGTACGGCGAGTACAACGCAGCGTCGGTCGCGGTACCGCAACTGTCGGGCACGCCGGACAGCGTCCTCGCCCGCCTGAAACCCGGCACCGCCCCGCTCGAATTCACCCTGCCCGCCGCCGACGGCACACCGCTGCGCCTCATCCCCTATCACCGCATCGCCCACGAACGCTATGCCACCTACTGGAAGCTGGCGCCTGTGGCGTGAGGCTTGACCACCGCTTTTCGACCGCAGGCACGCCCCCCCCCCCCACAAAAAGGGCGGTGGACGTCGGCGCGATAGCCGAATAGCGGCGAGCCATGGCGCCCGGGAGGCGTCCGCCGGTTCGGAGACCCAAGACTTGAAGACTGTATTGCGCGCGCGGGCGATCGGCATGCCCCTGGCCCTCCCGCTGGGGTTCGCGGTGCTGATCCTGCTGGCCCCCGCCGCGCGGGCCGAGGACGACGGCACGATCCGCGTCGTCGGCCACGCCGATCCCGAGGGCCTGCTGCCCGACCAGAGCGCTCCGGCGGCGATCAGCGGGGTGGGCGTGCCGTTCATCACCAAGCAGGCGCCGACGCTCAATGCCTTCCAGCTGGTCAACCTTTTGCCCGGCGCCAATGTCTCCAGCACCGATCCCTTCGGGCTTTCGGCGACGTCGAGCCTCACGCTGCGCGGGCTGGCGCAGGATTCGATCGGTGTCCTGCTCGAGGGCGCGCCGCAGAACGACATCGGCTATTACTATGCCTATCCGGCGCAGTTCGCCGATGCCGAGAACCTCAGCGAAGTGACGCTGCGACCCGGCGCGGCGGCGATCGCGGCGCCGGTGGTCAATGCCGTGGGCGGCGTGCTGGCGGTGACGCTCGACGCGCCGCACGACACCCCCGGCGTCTTCGCCGATGTCTCGGTCGGATCGTACAACGAGCGGCGCGGCTTCGTGCGCGTCGACAGCGGGCGCTTTGCCGGCGATACCCTGCGCGCCTTCCTGTCCTATTCGAACAATCGCGCCGACAACTGGCGTGGTCCCGGCTTCGACACGCGCCAGCACATCGACGCCAAGATCGCCGCCGTCTGGGGTGCGGGCAACACCGCCAGCCTCGCGATCTCGTACAACGATGCCAATACATCGGCCTATGCCAGCCCCACCCTCGCCGACTGGCAGGCACAGGGGCGGCGCTTCGGCCATGGCGGCAGCTATGCGCGCGACGGGCTCGACTACTGGCGCCTCTATCGCCAGCCGTTCCGCAACCTCTATGCCTCGGCGCCGGTCCACCTCGTGCTGTCCGACAGCCTCAGCCTCGACAGCACGACCTATGTCCAGCGCGGTTTCGGCAATGCGCCCTACGGCGCCTCGATCGGGCCGGACGGCTATTACCCCGGCACCGTGCTCGGCACCGAGACCCTGGCCCGCCCGGTGCCCGGCGCTACCGATACCACGCGCGACGTGCTTGCCAACTTCACCGGCGACCAGTTCCGCACCGGCGAGGTGCTGAGCCTGACCTGGCGGCGCGGCGGCCATGCGCTGACCGCCGGCGCCTGGTTCGACCGCGGCGTCGATCACGACATCCAGAGCTTCACGCCGCTCGACGCGCAAGGCCAGCCCCTCGACGGATGGGGCAAGGGCGCGGACGCGATCCGCACCGGCGACGGGCGGCTCTATGCGCTGATGGACATCCACACGACGACCGTGACCAAGGCGTTCTTCGTTGCCGACAGCATGACGCTGGCGCAGGGGCTGACGCTGGACCTCGGGTTCAAGGGCGTGAACCTGCTGCACTCGGGGCGCAACCTGCTGCCCGGCACGCAAGGCGCGGTGCGCGCGAACCGCTTTGCCGCGCTGCCCCGCGCCTCGCTGCACTGGCAGGCCAGCGCGCGGCAGCAGTTCTTCGCCAATGTCACCACCAGCTTCCGCGCGCCCGACCAATATGCGCTTTACGACAATTACGACGGCTATGGCGGTGTCTCGAGCACCGGCACCGACCGCCTGCGCAGCGAGCGCTCGATCGCGGCGGAACTGGGCTGGCGCTGGCAGGGACGCGACCTGTCGGCCTCGGTCACCGGGTTCGGCTATGCCTTCCGCAACCGGCTGGTGGCGACGGTCGCCCCGCTCAACGGTGCGCTGGTCAACACCACGATCAACGCCGGCCGGCAGCACACCGTGGGCGTCGACGGCGAGATCGACTGGCGCCCGGCCGAAGGCGTGAGCCTCTACCTCTCGGGCGAGTGGCTCCATGCGCGGCTGCAGGACGACCTGCCGGTGGGCGAGGATGTCCTGCCCACACGCGGCAAGCGCGCGGTCCAGGCGCCCGAAGTGCAGTTCGGCCTCGGCGGCACGTATGACGACACGCGGCTGTTCGGCAGCGTGGCGCTCAAATATGTCGGCAGGCAATATGCGACGCTGGTCAACGACGAGAGCATCCCCGGCTATGCGACGCTCGACGTGGCGTTCGGCGTGCACTTCGCCCGGCCCGGTGCGCCGCGCACCGACCTGCGTGTCAATCTCATCAACCTGACCGACCCGCGCGTGCTCTCGGGCGTCGAGGCCGTGACCGCCAATGCACGCGACACGATGGGCCGGCGCGGCAGTCTGATCGCGGGATCGGCGCCGGGCTATTACATCGGCGCCGGCCGCGCCGTGGCCGTGACGCTGGCGCATCAGTTCCGGTGACGGCGCACCGCGTCCACGGCATGGGCGAGGGGCTGGAAGCACCGACCTGGCCTGCGATCACGCGGGCCGAGGCGGCGGCGCTGCTCGCCCGCCTGCCCGAGGCCGGACGCCTGGAGGCGCTGACCTGGCACTCGCCGCGCCCGTTTTCCTCGGCCGCCTTGGCGCAGACCGACAACGGCGTGCTGTTTCTCAAGCGGCACGACCGCACAGTGCGCGATGCCGCGTCGCTGGGCATCGAACATGCCTTCATCGCTCATCTGGCGGCGGGCGGCATGCCGGTAGCAGCGGTGCTGGCTGATGCCGGCGGACGGACGGCGTGGGACGATGGCCGCTGGGTCTGGGAAGTCCATCGCGCCGGCCAAGGGCTGGACCTTTACCGCGATCGCGCCTCGTGGACGCCGTTCCTGTCCGCCGACCACGCCCATGCCGCCGGCGTCGCACTGGCCCGGCTGCATCGCGCAGCCCAAGGCTTCGACGCCCCCGCCCGCACGCCCGGCCCGCTGGTCAGCGGCGCATCGATCCTCACCGCCGCCGATCCGCTTGGCGCGGCGGAGGCCCTGGTTGCGCAAAGCCCGGCGCTGACGGACTACCTGGTCGACAAGCCGTGGCGCCGAGATCTGGGCGTGGTTCTAGGCACCTGGCCAGCGTGCGATGCCGCACAGGTACTGCGTGCCGCACCCGCGCTATGGACGCACAACGACTGGCATCCGTCCAACCTGTTGTGGGACGCGCAGGGCGACGTTGCCTGCGTGCTCGATTTCGGGCTGGCGGATCGCGGACGGGCGATGCTCGACCTCGCCATCGCGCTCGAGCGCAGCGCGGTGCGCTGGCTGGAGCTGGGCCGCAGCGCATCGATCGCCCAATGTGCCGACGCGCTTGCCTTGCTCGCCGGCTATGAAACGGTTGCGCCGGTCGATCGCGCGCTGGTCGCCCGCCTCCTGCCGCTGTGCCATGTCGAGTTCGCTCTGGCCGAAGTCGACTATTTCCACGGCGTCCTCGGCCGCCGCGCCGATGCCGACCTTGCCTGGCAGGGCTATCTGCTCGACCATGCGGCGTGGTTCGCGAGCGCGGAGGGATCGGCCCTGCTCGGCGCGATCCGCCAGGAATGAGGACCGCCGGCCATGTCGCGTCTCGAAATCGTCGCCGTTGCCGTCACCGTGCTGTCGATCTGGCTGACGGCGCGGCGCAACCTGTGGTGCTGGCCGCTCGGGCTCGTCGCCTGCGCGCTCTATTTCAAGCTGTTCCTCGACGTGCGGCTCTATGCCGACATGGTGCTGCAGGCACTGTTTGGTATAGCGATTGTCTACGGCTGGGTCGCCTGGGTGCGCGGGCGGCGCGGCGATGGTGCCGAACGGCCGGTCGATGCCTCCGTCGCAGTCGTCCCCCTGCCCCCGCAACGCGCCGTCTTGTGGCTTCTGGCCGGCGCAGTGGGTGCAGGCGTGATCGGCTTTGGCACCAGCCGTTATACCGATGCCGCGCTACCCTGGCTCGATGCCACGTTGAGCAGCTTCAGCCTGGTGGCCCAGCTGTGGACCGCACGCCGGCATGCCGCCAACTGGCTTTTGTGGATCGCGGTCGACGCGGTCTATGTCGGCATGTTCGTGTTCAAGGGCTTGTGGCTCACCGCCGGGCTCTATGCGCTGCTTTGCGTCCTGGCCGTGCTCGGCTGGCGCCGCTGGACTGCGCAACGCGAGGGCTGAAGCGCAAATAAACCTCCCTGTGCCGCAGGCACGGGGAGGATCAGGTAAGCCGCAACAATTCGGTTACGCCCCCTCGAACGTGCGGATGATCGCCGAAAAGTCGACACCGCCATGCCCGTTCTCTGCGAACGCCGTGTAGAGTTCCTGCGCGCGCGCGCCCATCGGCACCGTGGCGCCGGCATCGGCCGCGGCCGCCAGCGCGAGATTGAGGTCCTTGAGCATCAGCGCGGTGGCGAAGCCGCCCTGGTAGCCGTTGTCCGCCGGGCTTTGCGGGCCGACGCCGGGCACCGGGCAGTACGAGGTCATCGACCACGACTGGCCCGAGGCCTTCGACGCGATGTCGTAGAAGGTCTGCAGGTCGAGCCCCAGCCGATCGGCCAGCGCGAAGGCCTCGCAGGTGGCGACCATCGTCGCGCCGAGGATCATGTTGTTGCAGATCTTCGCGGCCTGACCGGCACCGGCGGCGCCGGCGTGAATCACGGCCTTGCCCATGGCCGCCAGGATCGGCTGCGCACGCGCAAAGGCTTGGTCGCTGCCGCCGACCATGAAGGTCAGCGTCCCGGCATTGGCCGCCGCGATTCCGCCGGAGACCGGCGCATCGACCATGGCATGGCCGGCCTCGGCCGCCTGCCCCGCGATGCTGCGCGCCGTGGCGACGTCGATGGTCGAACAATCGAGCAGCAGCGCGTCGGCAGGTGCATGGTCGATCACCGACTCGGCAAGCACCTGCGCCACGATCGCGCCGTTGGGCAGCATGGTGACCACCGCATCGGCGCCCGCCACAGTCGCTTGCGCACTGGCGACCGGCTCGCACCCCTGCGCGCCGGCCCGCGCCAGGGCTGCGGCGTCGGGGTCGAAGGCGCGCACGACATGCCCGGCCTTGGCCAGGTTGGCGGCCATGCCGCCGCCCATGTTGCCAAGGCCGATGAAGCCGATGGTCAGCGCATCACCCGCCACGTTCAGCGGCCCTTCCACACCGCGGGGCGCTTCTCGACGAAGGCGGCCATGCCCTCGGCCTTGTCCTCGGTCGCGGCCAGAACGTGGAATACCCGGCGTTCGAGCACGATGCCCTGGTCGAGCGTCGTCTCGAAGGCGGCGTTGACCAGTTCCTTGTTGGCGATCGCGGCGAGCGGCGGCATCGCCGCGATCGCGGCGGCGGCCTTCATCGCCTCGTCCATCAGGTCGGCAAGCGGGACGACGCGCGCCACCAGTCCGGCGCGTTCCGCCTCGGCTGCATCCATCATGCGCCCGGTCAGGCACAGGTCCATGGCCTTGGCCTTGCCCACTGCGCGCGTGAGCCGCTGCGAGCCGCCCATGCCCGGCACGACGCCCAGCTTGATCTCGGGCTGGCCGAACCGTGCGGTGTCGGCGGCGATGATGAAGTCGGCCATCATCGCCACTTCGCATCCGCCGCCCAGCGCGAAGCCGTTGACCGCCGCGATCCACGGCTTGCGCGTCGCCTTGACGAAGTGACTGGTCCAGCGCGCGAAGAAGTCCTCGGCGAAGAACTCGGCCGCCGGCTTGTCGGCCATCTCCTTGATGTCGGCACCCGCAGCGAAGGCCTTTTCCCCAGCGCCCGTCAGCACCGCGCAGCGCTGCGACGGATCGGCCTCGAACGCGGCAAAGGCGGCGATCAGTTCCTCCAGCACCGTGGAGTTGAGCGCATTGAGCGCCTGCGGACGGTTGAGCGTGACGAGCGTGACGGGGCCGTGCTGTTCGACCAGGATCGTGGTGAAGCTCATAGGGGTCTCCATTCCTCGGCCGCAGGCAGCGGCGCAAAAATGCTGTCGATCAGCGCATCGGTCACGCCCTCGGGCGTGGCCGGGTTCCAGCGCGGGGCGTTGTCCTTGTCGACGATCACCGCGCGTACGCCCTCGGCAAAGTCGGGCAGGGTCAGCACGCGCGAGGCGATGCGGTATTCCATCGCCATGTTGGCGGCGAAATCCGGGCAGGCGAGGCTGTCGTGCAACTGGCGCAGCGCGACCTTGCAGGTCTGAGGGGACTTGGTGCGCAGGCTGGCCAGGGTCTGCACCGCCCATTCGCTTTCATCCCCCGCGAGGCTGGCGAGCACGTCCTCGAGCCGGTCCGACGCAAAGTGGCGTTCGATCGCGGGCGCGACTTGCGCCAGCCGCGGGGGCGGCGGCGCTTCGGCCAGCGCGTCGAGCACCGCGTCCGGTGCCTCGCCCGCGGCGATCCGCGCCTTGGCCTGCGGCACGGCCTCGGCGCCGAGGTAGTGCGTGGCAATGCCGGCCCAGAGGCAGTCCGCCCCGTCGAGCCGCGCGCCGGTCAGCGCAAGGTATTGTCCGATGCGCTGCGGCAGGCGCGATAGGTGCCAGCCGCCGCCGACATCGGGAAACAGGCCGATGCCGGTCTCGGGCATGGCATAGCGGGTCTGCGCGGTGACGACGCGCAGGCGTGCCGGCTGCGCGATGCCGACGCCGCCACCCATGGTGATCCCGTCCATGAACGCCACCACCGGGCGCGGAAAGGTGAACAGCAGGTGGTTGAGGCGATACTCCTCGAAAAAGAAATGCCGCCCGGCCGCGCCCCCGTCTTCCAGTGCCGAACGCCGCAGCAGCGCGATGTCACCACCGGCACAAAAACCTCGGCCCTCGGCATGATCGAGAATCACTGCCGCGACCGCGGCATCGTCGCGCCATTGCAGCAGCGCCGCGGTCATCGCCTCGACCATAGGCAGGGTCAGGGCATGGATCGCCTTGGGCCGGTTGAGCGACAGCCACCCGGCAGCGCCCTCGCGCATCACCCGTACGTCGGCGTTCGTTTCCCCGGTCATTGGCGCAGCAGGTCCCGGCCGATGATCATGCGCATGACCTGGTTGGTGCCCTCGAGGATCGAATGCACGCGCAGATCGCGCCAGAAGCGCTCGATCGGATAGTCGCGCAAATAGCCGTAGCCGCCGAACAGTTGCAGCGCCTTGTCGACGATCGCGCTGCCGCTGTCGGTCGCCAGCCGCTTGGCCATCGCCGAAAAGCGGCTCTTGTCGGGGGCATTGGCATTGACCTTGGCGGCGGCCAGATACAGCAGCGCGCGCGCCGCCTCGAGGTCGGTCGCCATGTCGGCCAGCGTGAACTGGGTGTTCTGGAACTCGGCGATCGGGCTGCCGAACTGCTTGCGGTCGCGGGTATAGCCGATCGCCTCGTCGAGGCAGCGCTGCGCCCCGCCGAGTGAGCAGGCGCCGATGTTGAGCCGCCCGCCGTCGAGCCCGGCCATCGCAAAGCGGAAACCCTCGCCCTCGGCGCCGACGCGGTTGGCCACCGGCACGCGCACGCCGTCGAAGATCACCTGCGCGGTCGGGCTGGCATTCCACCCCAGCTTGCGCTCGGGCGCGCCGAACGACAGGCCCGGCGTATCCTTCTCCACGATCAGGCAGGTGATGCCGCGGGCCTTGTCCTCGCCGGTGCGGACCATGCAGACATAGACGTCGTTGTAACCCGCGCCCGAGATGAACTGCTTGGTGCCGTCGATCACGTAATCATCGCCGTCGCGCCGCGCCATGGTGCGCAGCGCCGCCGCGTCGGATCCAGACCCCGGCTCGGTCAGGCAGTAGCTGGCGATACGATCCATCGAGACGAGGTCGGGAAGGAAGCGCGCCTTGAGCTCGGCCGAGCCATAGGTGTCGATCATCCATGCAGCCATGTTGTGGATCGAGATATAGGCCGAGGTGGCGGGGCAGCCGTACGCCATCGCCTCCATGATGAGCGCGGCCTCGAGCCGGCCGAGCCCGATACCGCCCGATGCCTCGCTGACGTAGATCGCCCCGAAGCCGAGCGCGCCGGCGGCCTTCCACACGTCCACCGGGTAGTGGTTGTCCTCGTCCCACTGCGCGGCGAAGGGGGTGATGCGGTCGGCGGTGAACTTGCGCGCCATGTCCTGGATCGCAAGCTGGTCGTCGGTCAGGGCGAACTGGTCGGTCATCGTCTGTCTGCCAATCGGGGGGTTTTCGTGGGGTTCCGGGCGGGTTTTATGCCGGTACTCAGGCCATCGTCGGGATGACGAAGGCATTGCTGCCGTCGCCGCCGCCATCGGGCCAGCGCGCGGTGACGGTCTTGACCTTGGTCCAGAACTTCACGCCTTCCATGCCGTGCTGGTTGGTATCGCCGAACGCCGACCGCTTCCAGCCGCCAAAGGTGTGGTAGGCGACGGGCACCGGGATCGGCACGTTGATGCCGACCATGCCGACGTTGACCCGCGCGGCAAACTCGCGCGCGGCATGACCGTTGCGGGTGAAGATCGCCACGCCGTTGCCGTACTGGTGGCGGCTGGGCAGGGCCAGCGCCTCCTCGAAATCGCGGGCGCGGACGATCTGCAGCACGGGGCCGAAGATCTCGTTGTGATAGCTGTCCATCTCGGGCGTGACGTGGTCGAACAGCGTCGGCCCGACGAAGAAGCCGTTCTCGTGGCCCTGCAGCGCAAAGCCGCGCCCGTCGACCACCAGTTCGGCGCCTTCCTGCGCACAGCGGGCGATCCAGCTCTCGACGCGCGCCTTATGTTCGGCGGTGACGACCGGGCCGTAATGCGCGGCCGGATCGGTCGACACGCCGACCTTGAGCGCGGCGATCGCCGGCACCAGCTTGGCGCGCAGCCGCTCGGCGGTGTCCTCGCCCACCGGCACCACCACCGGCAAGGCCATGCAGCGCTCGCCGGCCGAGCCGAAGGCCGCCCCGGCCAAGTCGTTGACCACCTGGTCGAGATCGGCATCGGGCATGACGATACCATGGTTCTTGGCCCCGCCCATCGCCTGGACTCGCTTGCCCGCGGCGACCCCGCGGCTGTAGACATACTGCGCGATATCGGACGAGCCGACGAAGCTGACCGCCGCGATGGCGGGGTGGTCGAGGATCGCGTCGACCATTTCCTTGTCGCCGTGAACCACCTGGAACAGACCCTCGGGCAACCCGGCCTCGAGCCACAGCGCGGCGAGGCGGTTGGGCACCGAGGGGTCACGCTCGCTCGGCTTGAGGATGAAGGCATTGCCCGTCGCCAGCGCGACCGCGCCCATCCACAGCGGGATCATCGCCGGGAAGTTGAACGGCGTGATCCCCGCGCCGATGCCCAGCGGCTGGCGCATCGAATAAACGTCGATCCCCGGCCCGGCCCCTTGGGTATATTCGCCCTTGAGCGCGTGAGGGATACCGGCGCAGAATTCCACCACGTCGAGCCCGCGCTGGATGTCGCCTTTGGCGTCGGCGACGACCTTGCCGTGCTCGGCACTGAGCAGGTGCGCCAGCTCATCCATGTTCGCCTCGACCAAGGCCTTGAACTGGAACATCACGCGGGCACGGCGCTGCGGGTTGGTGGCGGCCCAGGCGGGCTGCGCGTCCTGCGCGGCGGCCACGGCGCGGTCGAGCGTGGCGGCGTCGCCCAGCACCACCTGTGCCTGCACCGCGCCGGTGTTGGGATCGTAGACGGATGCGGTGCGCGCGGCGGCGAGGCCGGCAGTGCCCCCGGCAATGACGTGGTCGATCTGGCGCACGGGCAGTTCCTCTCGGCGATTGGGCTGTTTGGATCGTCATGCGCGGCACCACTGCCGCAGACAAGATGCAGTTTCGCAGCTATGACCTGCACTTATGCAGGCATTCGACTGGAGTGACCTTCAGGTCTTTCTCGCCATCGCGCGCAGTGGGCAACTCGCGCGCGCCGGAGCGGCGCTGGGCATCGACGCGACGACTGCCGGCCGGCGCCTGCGCCGCCTCGAGGCCCGGATCGGCGCCACCCTTTTCGAGCAGACGCGCGACGGACAGGTCCTGACCGAGGCGGGTGAACGTCTGCGCGGCCATGCCGAGGCGATGGCCATGGCGGCCTCGACGATCGAGGAAGCCGGGCATGGCGAGGCCGGGCTGCCGCTCACCGGCCAGTTGCGGATCAGCGTGTCCGAGGGGTTCGGCGCCTGGTTTCTGGCCCGCCACATTGCCGATTTCGTCGCGGCGCACCCGGCGCTGACGCTCGACCTCGTCGCCAACAGCGGCTTCCTCAGCCTCGCCAAGCGCGAGACCGATCTCGCGGTCACGCTCTCGCGCCCCACCGGTGGCCCGATGATCGCGCGCAAGCTCAGCGACTACACCCTCCGCCTCTACGCGACGCCGGGCTATCTGGCGCAGGCCGGCACACCGGCCGAGGCATCCGCACTGATGCACGGACACCGGCTGGTCGGCTACATTCCCGATCTCATCTACGCGCCCGAATTGCGCTATCTCGACGAAATCCACCCCGACCTGCCGATCGCGCTGCGCTCGTCGAGCATCAATGCGCAGCACCGCATCATCGCCGCGGGCGCCGGGATCGGGGTGCTGCCCTGCTTCATCGGCGATGCCGATCCAACGCTCGTCCCCGTCCTCCCGGCCACGCGCATCACCCGGGCGTTCTGGCTCGTGACGCATCAGGACACGCACCGGCTGGCGCGAATCGAGGCGGGCCGCGCCTGGATCCTGGCTGCCGTCCAGGCGCATCGGGCACGCCTGCTGCCGGTTTGACCGCGCGAGGGTTAGGCGCAAAACTTGTCCGAGTTAATATGATGCGATAGCCTCCCCCCAATTTGCATCAGGGAGAGCGCCGTCCATGTTCCTTCGTCCATCGTCCCTGCGCCTGTCGGGCGGAGGCGCAGTGCTGGCGCTCGCCATGGCCACGGTCGCTGTACCCGCCTCGGCGCAGCCGGTCATTCCCGCGCCTGCGATTCCGGTCCTCCCGCCCCGCGCGGCTGTGACCGAGCCGAAGATCGTGATCCCCAATCCGCCCGCGCGCGAGGCGGTGGTGATCCATGTGAGTCCCGCCAAGGTGACTGGCGAAGCCGAAGGTGACGGGAGCGCCGAACACCCGTTGCATTCGCTGGTCCGGGCGCAGGCGGCGGTCCGCCGGGTCAACGCCGACCACGATGTCACCGTGCTGCTGGCGCCAGGCACGTATAGTCTCGAGGCGCCGCTGCGCTTCGGCCGGGCCGATGGTGGCCAGAACGGCCATGTCGTGCGCTGGCAGGGTACGGCAGGGGCCTGGCCCGTCCTTTCGGGTGGCCAGGAGGTACACGATTGGCGCAAGGTCGACGCGGCACGCAACATCTGGTCGGCCGCAATCCCGCCCGGGATCGATAGCCGCCAATTGGTCGTGGGCGGCCGGCTGGCACCGCGCGCGTCGATCGAGATCCCACGCTCAGCAGTTTCCTTCACGCCCTGGGGCCTCGAGATCGTCGATCGGGCCTGGCTTTTCCTCGGACAATTGCCCGCGCAAGACCGGATCGAGGTGGAAAGCACCGGCTGGTTCACGCACCGCCACGCCATGGTCGCACGGATCGCGGGCAATCGCATCGAGATGCAGCAACCCGGCTGGCGCAACAACCTGATCGGCTACGACACCATGGCGCGTCCGGTCTCGGCCGAAGTGGCGCGACTGTTCCTGACCGGCGCCCCGGCCTTCTTGCGCACGCCCGGCCAGTGGGCGATCGACCCGGCCGCCGGTGCGCTCTACTACATCCCGCGCGCCGGCGAGGACATGGCGACACTGCCGGTCGTGCTGCCCCGCCTCGATCACCTGCTGTCGATCAGCGGCACGGTCGATGCGCCGGTCCAGGATCTGGCCTTCAGCGGGCTGTCGTTCCGTCACACCAGCTGGCTGCACCCGTCCGGCGCCGATGGCTACGCCAGCCAGCAAAGCGGTGCGTTCCTGTCGGGTGAGGTCGCCGGCTACCCGGCCGACCCGGTGCGCGACTGCAGCTGGGGCTGCGCCGCATTCGAGCGCATGCGCAGCCTGTGGAGCCAGCAGCCCGCCGCCGTGCAGGTTGCCGCCGCGCGCCGCGTGGTGTTCGACGATGACCGCTTCTCGCAACTCGGCCAGATCGCGCTGGGCATCGGCAACGAGGCCAGCGCCAACGCCAGCGGCGCGGCGCTCGCCGCCTCCTCGATCGAGGTGACGCACAGCCTGTTCGAGGACCTGGCAGGCGGCGCGATCATGGCCGGCGGCATCGGCCCCGACGCGCATCACCCCTCGCGCCCCGGACTTGCCCTGCGCGACATCGTCATCGCCAACAACACGATCCGGCAGATCTCGCGCGACTACAAGGAGCAGACCGGCATACTTGTGACCTATGCCTCGGGCACGCTGATCCTGCACAACACGGTGAGCGACGCGCCTTATGACGGGATCGATGTGGGCTGGGGCTGGGGCGCCAACGACCCCGGCGGCAGCCCCGAATATGCCAAGCGCCAGCGCGGCTATTACGATGCGCCGGGCAATGTGGTCTACGACACTCCGACGACGCTGCGCGACACGGTCATTTTCGGCAACCGAGTCGAGCGGGTGAAACAGTGGTTCCCCGATGGCGGCGCGATCTACCACCTCTCCGCCGATCCGGGCGCGCTGATCGCGGAAAACTACATCGCCGACGTCACCGGCCCCGGCGCGATCGCGATCTACCTCGACGAGGGGACGCGCTACGTCACGGTGCGAGGCAACGTGATCGACCGGGTCGGCGGCCTGTGGCTCAATCTCAACAGCCAGTCCCACCTCGCCCCGCGCCGCACTGCGATGGACAACAAGGCCACCGGCAACTGGTTCAACGGCGGCCGGCAATATGGCGATTGGACCGCCTACCTCAACAACGAAGCCAGCGGAAACATCGCCGTGCGCGGTGCGGCCTGGCCAGCGGAAGCCAAGGCCGTCATCGCGCGCAGCGGGCCGGAGACGCGGCGCTGAGAACGAGGCATTGCTGACCGGGTATGCAGCGGCGGCGGACTGCCGCTATCATGACATGGTCGCCAAACTGTGCCACAAGTCTTTGCACATGACTCAATTTGCGATCGGAGCCACATCATGACCATTCAGGTTGCCATCACGCCCAATGGACGCATGAGCCTGCCCGCCGACATTCGCAAGCGACTGGGCCTGTCGGGCGGGGGCGCACTGCTGGTCGAAGAGACCGCCGATGGCATCATCCTGCGCACCGTGGCGCAGTCGATTGCCCACGCGCAGGCCTTGGCAAAACACTATGCCGGCGATGGGGAAGACACCTCGGTCGCGGCGTTCCTGGCGCGGCGGCGGCAGGAATCGGGCGAGTGAGCGATGTCGTGCTGGACGCTTCCGCGCTTCTCGCGCTGCTTCGCGACGAGCCGGGCGCGGCCATGGTCGTCGACGCAATCGGCTCGTCACGGATGTCGAGCGTCAACTACGCCGAAGTGATCAGTCACTTTGTGCGGGCCGGGATGCCCCCCGATCAGGTCGACGCGATGCTGAGGCCGCTGCCGATCGAGATCGTGGCGGCGGACCGTGCCCATGCATCAATCGCGGGGCAGTTGCGCGGTGTCACGGCGGCGGCAGGGCTGTCGCTGGGCGACCGTTTCTGCCTCGCACTCGCGCGCCAGGATGGGCTTCCCGCCCTGACAGCCGACAGGCAGTGGCTTCAGGTCGCCGAGGCGGCCGGCGTCACGGTGACGACCATTCGCTGATCCGCGATCGCCGGGCTGCCGTCTTTACTTGGTGACCGCCGCCAAGGTCTCCAGCACCAGCGCAGCGTGTTCGCGGCGGCAGATCAGCAGGTCGGGCATGTAGGTATCGGCGCGGTTGTAGATCAGCGGGCTGCCGTCGATGCGGCTGGCGTGGAGGCCGTGGGCGAGCGCCACCGCAACCGGGGCACAGCTGTCCCACTCGTATTGCCCGCCCGAGTGGAGATAGATGTCCGCCTCGCCGAGGATCACGCTCATCGCCTTGGCGCCGGCGCTGCCCATCGGCACGAGTTCGGCGCCGATCGCCTCGGCCACCGCGATTGCCTCGCGCGCGGGGCGGGTGCGGCTGACCACCATGCGCAGCCGATCGGGCGCGGGTGGCACGGGCCGCGGGGCGTCGCTGCGCAGGACCAGCCCTGTGCCGGCGGGACCATCCCCCTCGCCGGCCGCACCGGGAAGCGCGACGGCGCCGGTTACCGCGACGCCGTCGATCGCCAGGCCGACATGGACCGCCCAGTCACTGCGCGCCTCGCCATATTCGCGCGTGCCGTCGACCGGATCGACGATCCACACGCGTTGCTGATCCAGCCGCGCGGCGTTGTCCTTTTCCTCCTCGGACAGGAGGCCGTCGTCGGGCCGCTGGGCACGCAGGGCATGGCACAGGAAGGCATTGGCCGTGGCATCGCCGGCCGCACCCAGCGCCTTGCCCTCGACCAGGGCACTGTCGCGCACCGCCAGGAGAAGGCGTCCTGCGGCGCGCGCGAGCTGCGCGGCCAGTTCGGCATCGGTCATCACAAGCGGCCCCCTCAGGTCACGCGGTCAGATCGTCGGCGCCCAGCCGAGCAGGTGGTTGACGATCCGCTCGGCCGCGTCTTCGGGGCGTTCGCGGGTCGTGTCCACCCTGATTTCGGGCGCCTCGGGCCGTTCGTAGGGACTGTCGATCCCGGTGAAGTTCTTGAGCTGCCCGCTGCGGGCCTTCTTGTAGAGGCCCTTCACATCGCGGCGCTCGGCATCCTCGAGCGGGGTGTCGACGAAGATCTCGATGAACTCGCCCTCGGGGAGCATGCCGCGCACCATCTCGCGCTCGGCGCGGAACGGACTGATGAACGCGGTCAGCACGATGAGGCCGGCATCGGTCATCAGCTTGGCCACCTCACCCACGCGGCGGATGTTCTCGATGCGATCGGCCTCGGTAAAGCCGAGATCCTTGTTCAGCCCGTGGCGCACGTTGTCGCCGTCGAGCAGGAAGGTGTGCTTGCCCACCGCGTGCAGCTGCTTTTCGACCATGTTGGCGATGGTCGACTTGCCCGAGCCCGAAAGCCCGGTGAACCACAGCAGCGCCGGCTTCTGCCGCTTGAGCGCGGCGTGTGCCTCGCGCGTCACGTCCATCGCCTGCCAGTGCACGTTCTGCGCGCGGCGCAGCGCGAAGCGCAGCATGCCCGCCGCCACCGTGGCGTTGGTCATCTTGTCGATGAGGATGAACCCGCCCAGCGTGCGATTGTCGACATAGGGTTCGAACACCAGCGCGCGGTCGGCGATCAGCTGCGCCACGCCGATCGCGTTGAGATCGAGCGTTTTGGCGGCCAGCTGCTCCATCGTGTTGACGTTGATGACGTATTCGGGCTGCGACACCGTCACCGATACCGTCTGCGTGCCCAGCTTGAGCCAGTAGGCCCGGCCGACCTGCAGCGGCGCGTCGTTGAGCCACACCAGCGTCGCCTCGAACTGGTCGGCGGCCTCGGGCGGGTTGTCGGCCACGGCGATGACATCGCCGCGCGAGCAGTCGATCTCGTCTGTCAGGCACAGCGTCACCGACTGGCCGGCCAGCGCGCTGTCCGCCTCGATGTCGCCGACGAGGATGCGCGAGACCGTGCTGGTCTTGCCCGAGGGCAGCACGCGCACGGCATCGCCGACCCGCACCACGCCCGTGGCGATCAGCCCGGCGAACCCGCGAAAATCGAGGTTGGGGCGGTTGACCCACTGCACCGGCAGGCGAAACGGCTTGTCGGCATCGGCCGCGGCCAGCACCTCGACCGTCTCCAGATGCTCGATCAGCGTCGGGCCGGCATACCACGGCGTATGCTCCGACCGCAGCGTGACGTTGTCGCCCTTGAAGCCCGAGATCGGCATGGCGGTGAACGCCTCGATCCCGATCGAGTGTGCGAAGGCGGTGTAATCCGCGACGATCGCGTCGAACACGGCCTGGTCGTAGCCGACGAGGTCCATCTTGTTGACCGCCAGCACGATGTTGCGAATGCCGATCTGGTGGCACAGGAAGCTGTGGCGGCGCGTCTGTGTCAGCACGCCCTTGCGCGCATCGATCAGGATTACCGCGAGATCGGCGGTCGAGGCGCCGGTCACCATGTTGCGGGTGTACTGCTCGTGCCCGGGGCAATCGGCGACGATGAACTTGCGCTTCTCGGTGTTGAAGAAGCGATAGGCGACGTCGATGGTGATGCCCTGCTCGCGCTCGGCGGCCAGCCCGTCGACCAGCAGCGCAAAGTCGATCTCGGCGCCCTGTGTGCCGACCTTGCGGCTGTCGGTCTCGAGCGCGGCGAGCTGGTCCTCGAAGATCATCTTCGAATCGTAGAGCAGCCGGCCGATCAGCGTCGACTTGCCGTCGTCCACCGACCCGCAGGTGATGAAGCGCAGCATGGTCTTGTGCTGGTGCGTCTCGAGGTAGGCGTCGATGTCCTGGGCAATCAGGTCGTCGGTGACGTAAACCGGCGCGGAGACCTGCTCGGGGGCGTTCGTGACGGTCATCAGAAATACCCCTGCTGCTTCTTCACTTCCATGCCGGCACCGCCGGCGTCCTTGTCGATCACCCGCCCCTGCCGCTCGCTGGTGGTGGTGAGCAGCGTCTCCTGGATTACTTCGGGCAGCGTCGCGGCGGTGCTTTCCACAGCGCCGGTCAGCGGGAAGCAGCCCAGCGTGCGGAAGCGGATCGAGCGCATCGTGATCTCGGGCCGCTTGCCCAGCACGCGTTCGAGCCGGTCGATGTCGTCGGCCATGAACAGCTGGCCTTCCCACTCGTAGGTCGGGCGTTCGGCCGCAAAATAGAGCGGCACGATCGGCACGTCGTTGAGGTGGATGTACTGCCAGATGTCGAGCTCAGTCCAGTTGCTGATCGGGAAGACGCGAATGCTCTCGCCCTTGGCCTTGCGCGCATTGTAGAGGTTCCACAGCTCGGGCCGCTGGTTCTTGGGGTCCCAGCCGTGGCTGGCGGTGCGGAAGCTGAAGATGCGCTCCTTGGCGCGGCTCTTCTCCTCGTCGCGACGCGCGCCGCCGAAGGCCGCGTCGAACCCGTACTTGTCGAGCGCCTGCTTGAGGCCTTCGGTCTTCCACATGTCGGTGTGCAGTGCGCCATGGTCGAACGGGTTGATGCCACGCGCGGCGGCCTCGGGGTTCTGGTAGACCAGCAGTTCCATGCCGGTCTCGGCCGCCATGCGGTCGCGCAGCGCGTACATGTTCTGGAACTTCCAGGTGGTATCGACATGAAGCAGCGGGAACGGCGGCGGCGCGGGGAAGAACGCCTTGCGCGCCAGGTGCAGCATGACCGCGCTGTCCTTGCCCACCGAATAGAGCATGACCGGATTGTCCGCCTCGGCCACCACTTCACGCATGATGTGGATCGCCTCGGCCTCGAGCCGCTGCAGGTGGGTGAGCCTGTTCTGGTCCATCGCCTTGGTCATGTCCTCGTCGCTCGCGCATCACCGCGCTGCGCCCCTCTAGACGCCATACACGCAGCAAGGCCCGCTGCATTATGTTTGCGCGGCGAAAAGCGAGCTATCGGGAGACTTGCCGCTCCACCATGCACTGACGGAGGGGCTTGCTGGCCTTCAGTCGACCCAGTCGCGCGCCAGAGTGCGGCCCGCGAACAGCAGCAGGACGGCGGCGAGCAGGTAGAACCCGAGCCCCGCCTCGATCGCGAGGCGCAGCGCGTCGGCGCCGTGAGTCGGGGTCAGCCAGTCGGACAGCGTGCCGATCGCTAGCGCCCCCAGCCCCACGCCGATGAGGTTGTTGATGAGCAGGAACGCGGCCGAGGCGGTGGCGCGCATCGGGGCGGCGACGAGGTGCTGGACGGCGGTAAGGATCGGGCCGAGCCAGATGTAGACCAGCGCCTGGGGCAGGAGGAACAGCCAGAACGCGAGCGACGCGGAGCCGCAGTTGAGCCCGGCGAGGAACAGCGGAACGCCGGCGAGGAACGAGAGCGCCGGCACCCGCGCATAGGCGGCGCGGCTGCGGCTGCCGAGCCAGTCGGCGAGGAAGCCGCCCGCGAGCACGCCCGCGGTCCCGCCGACCAGCAGCAATAGGCCGAAGAAGCGCGCGGTCTCGACTAGGTCCAGCCCGAACGAGCGGCGCATGAGCGAGGGCAGCCAGAAGGCCAGGCCATAGCCCATCATCGAGCACGACGCCGCGCCGAAGGCGAGCAGCCAGAACGCCGGCTTGCGCGCGAGCACGGCGATGACCGCGCCCATCGACGGGGCGGATGCGGCGCGGCCCGGCGCCCGCACGGGATCGCGGACGAGCAGGGCGAAGAGCGGGGTAAAGACCAGGCCTGCCAGACCCACCACGAGGAAGGCCGCGCGCCAGTTCACCGCCGCGGCGACATAGCCGCCGAGCATGATCCCGGCCGCCGAGCCGAGCGGGATGCCGAGCGAATAGATCGCCAGCGCCCGCGCTCGCTGGTGTGCGGGAAAGTTGTCGGAAATCAGGGCATAGGACGGCGCGACGCCGCCCGCCTCGCCGATGCCCACGCCCAGCCGGCAGGCGAACATCGCCCAGAACCCGGTGACGAGGCCGCACAGTGCGGTGAAGCCGCTCCATACCGCGAGCGAAGCGGCGATGACCGGGCTGCGGCCACGGCGATCGGCAAGCCAGGCGAGCGGCAGGCCCATCGTCGAATAGAGCAGCGCGAATGCGAAGCCACCGAGCGCGCCGAGCTGGGTGTCGCTGAGGCCGAGGTCCGCCTTGATCGGCCCGGCGAGGATGCCGAAGATCTGCCGGTCCACGAAGTTGAACGTATAGACGATCAGCAGCATCGCCAGCACGAAGACCGGATGACGCGCGCCACGGCCCGGTGCCGAATCGAGGGTTTCGCGGGCATTCGGCATGGTTCTCTCCCCATCGGCACCCGCATGCGCTACATCTTGCGTCGCAGGCCATTGCCGGCTTAATAGTGAAAAATGAATCACGCTTCAAATTAGAACTGGCGAGAGCGATGCCTGACGCGACGATTTCCCCGGCCGTGACGTCCGAGACCCCGGCGCACCCTAACCCGGCGCCGGGAACGAAGGTGCCCAAGACCGAACGCGGCCGGAAGACCCTGCGCGCGCTGCTGAATGCCGCGGCCGAGGAATTCGGCGAGAAGGGCTTTCACGATGCCGCGATCAGCCAGATCACCGCGCGCGCCGGCGTCGCCACGGGCAGCTTCTACGTCTATTTCGACAGCAAGGAAGCCATCTTCCAGGCCCTGGTGCGCGATCTGTCGGGCCAGGTGAAGGACTACGTCGCGCCGCGCATCGCCGCCGCGCCCGACCAGCTCGCGACCGAACGGGCAGGCCAGCTCGCCTATCTGGAGTTCGTGCGCCAGCACAAGGAGATCTACCGGATCATCGACGAATCCGAATTCGTCGACCCGGTTGCCTATCGCGAACACTACACCAATTCGGCCAATCGCATCGCCGCCCGGCTGGAAGCGGCGACGCTGCGCGGCGAGATCGCAGCCGGCGACAACGAAGTGCGGGCCTGGGCGATCATGGGCATGAACGTGTTCCTCGGCCTGCGCTACGGGGTGTGGGGCGACGAGCCGCCCGAGGCCGTGGTGGCCGAAGCCGGACGGCTGATCGGCCAGGGCATGGGTCCAACGCGCCCCGCCGGGGACGCAGCATGACCGCGACTTGGCAAGCGCGCCGCTGGACCGGCGCCGATGGCCTCGACCTGTTCGCGCGCGACTATGCCGCGGCGGCCGGCCCTGCCCGGCTGCCGGTGGTCTGCCTTCACGGCCTTACGCGCAACTCGCGGGATTTCGAAAGCCTGGCGCCCTGGGTCGCGGCACAGGGGCGGCGCGTCCTCGCGCTCGATATGCGCGGGCGCGGCTCGTCCGCACGCGATCCGGCCGAGCAATACGACGTGCCGACCTATGTCGACGACGTGCTGCGCCTGCTCAATGCGCTGGGCCTGGCGCGCGCGATCTTCATCGGCACCTCGATGGGCGGACTGATCACGATCGAGCTGGCCTCGCGCGATCCGGGCCGCGTGGCGGCTGCGGTCATCAACGACATCGGGCCGCAACTGGCGCCGCGCGGGCTGGAGCGCATCGCCGGCTATGTCGGGGAGCGCCCTCCCCTGCCCGACTGGAACGCCGCCGCGGCTGCCGTCGCCGCGCTCAACGCCGACGTCTTTCCGCGGTACGGCGCGCAGGACTGGATCGCGATGGCCCGGCGGCTGTTCCGCGAGGAAACGCGGGCCGACGGACAGACGCAGGTCGTCGCCGACTACGACCCCGCGATCGCCCGTGCGCTGTCGCGGATCGTCGCCGATCCCGACCCCTGGGCCAAGTGGAACGCGCTGGCGTCGTCACGCCCGGTGCTGGTACTGCGCGGCACGGCGACGGACCTGCTCGAGGCCGACGTTGCCGAGGCCATGGTCGCCGGCCATCCCGACGCGACGCTCGTCCCCGTCGAAGGGGTCGGCCACGCACCGATGATGGACGAGCCCGACGCGCTGACCGCCATCGCCGCTTTCCTCAAGCGGGTGTGACCGTCAGAGCATCTCCTTGAGCGGCACGCCGGCATCGGCCAGCTGCTCGGCGCTCAGCGCGGCGCGGGCCTCGACCAGCTTCTTGCCCTGGACGTAGTCCTTGACCATGTTGACGCAGTCGAGCGCGATCACCTTGCCGTTCTTGCGGTAGACCACCGAGAACGAGCGCGTGGCGGGATCACCGCGCAGCACGGCCTCGTCGTGCCCGGTGGACAGGCCCACCGTCTGCAGGCGCAGGTCGTACTGGTTCGACCAGAACCACGGCACCGCCTTGTACGGCACCGGCGCACCGCAGATCGCCTTGGCGGCGGTGGTCGCCTGGTCATTGGCGTTCTGCACGGATTCGAGGCGGATCACCGCGCCGTCGGCGAAGTCGTTGGCATGGGCCGCGCAATCGCCGATCGCGTAAATATGCGGCAGCGAGGTGCGGCAATATTCGTCGACGTCCACGCCGTTGCCCCCCGCCGCGCCCGCGGCCAGCAGCGGGCCGACTTGCGGGATGATGCCGATGCCCACGATCACGAGGTCCGCGGGCAGGACATGGCCGTCGGCAAGGCGCACGCCGGTCACCTTGGTGCCATCGCCCTCGAGGCAATCGACCATGACCTCGGTGCGCAGGTCCACGCCGTGGGCGCGGTGCTCGTCCTGGTAGAAGGTCGAGAGCGCCTCGCCCGCCACGCGCGCCAGAACGCGCGGCAAGGCTTCAAGCAAGGTGACCTGCGCGCCGAACTTGGTGAGCACGGCAGCGGCTTCGAGGCCGATGTACCCGCCACCGATCACCACCGCACACCGGGCCCCGGCATCCAGCTCTGCCATCAGGCGATCGGCATCGGCGCGGGTGCGCACGCCGTGGACGCCGACGAGATCGTGCCCGGCGCACGACAGGCGCCGCGCGTCGCCGCCGGTGGCCCAGATCAGGTCGCCATAGCTGATGGTCGCGCCATCCGCGGTGCGCAGGCTGCGCGCCTCGGGATCGACCGCCACGACTTCGTGGCCCAGCGCCATCTCGACCTGCTTGTCGGCCCAGAACGCGGCCGGGCGGATCATGATGCGGTCGAATGTCTTGTCGCGCGCCAGATATTCCTTGGACAGCGGCGGGCGTTCGTAAGGCAGTTCCGGCTCGCGCCCGATCACCAGGATCGACCCGGTAAACCCGTTTTGGCGCAGCGCGATCGCCGCCTGCGCGCCGCCGTGGCCGGCCCCCACGATCACCGCATCGGCAAAGCCGGTCTCGAACGCACCCATATCCGCCTCCTCACGCTTTGCCCGTGGATTGGCGGCAATTGGCGCGGCCCGTCAAGCGGAACCGCGCCAACTTATGCCAAGCATTAGCGCAGCAGAAGGCTGCGGGCCTGGCTGGCGATCTGTGCCAGCATGGCCGGGGTCACCGTGGCGGTCGCCTGCGCACGGGCGATCAGCGCACGCAGCTGGCGCACCGGCTCGGCCTTGGCGGCCAGCCACTCGTGCGTTGCGTCATCAGGATTGGTGCCGCCCAGCCGGCGCAGGAATTCCATGCGCATCTGCTGGAAATCGCGCGCCAGGCCGGCCACGAGCAAGCGCTCCCACGGGTCGGACGGAACCATGCGCGCCGCGGTCTGCTGCGCCCAGTCGATGCCGAGCTGCGCGCCGAGATCGGCAAAGGCGCCGGTCAGCACAACCGCGTCGACGTCGAGCTCGTCGGCCAGGTGCGCCAGGCCGATCGCCCCGTCGAGGTCGAACAGGTGAACGACCCGTTGGACGACATCGGCCGGGGTGCCGGCATCGGCCAGTTCCTGCGCCATGGCCTTGGCCTGGACTTGCGCCTCGCCGCGCAGCAGCTCGGCCGTGGTGTGCGACAGGCGCCCGACGCCGCCGCACAGGTCCTCGATCAGCTCGTTGGGCTCCAGCGTGCCGTGGCACGAGCGCAGCACGTCGGCGATGTGTCCGCGCAGCCCGCGCGCCGTGCGCTCGAACAGCGACAGGCGCAGCTGCTCGGGCATCGATGCCGTATCGAGCAGGTCCCACGTCTCGCGCAGGCCGAGCAGCCGCTCGGCCGCGACGAAGGCGGCCGCGACTTGCGCCAGCGACATGCCTTCCTCTTCGGCCAGCTCGAAGGGATGGACCGGGCCGAGGCGGTTGACGATGCGGTTGGCCAGCTTGGTCGCGATGATCTCGCGGCGCAGGCGGTGGTGGACGATGTCGGTCTCGTAGGTCTCGCGCATCGCCTCGGGGAAGGCGGCGAGCAGTTCTTCCTCGAGCACGGGGTCATCGACCACCGGGCTTTCCTCCAGCGCGCGCTGGAGCACCAGCTTGGTCGAGGAGACCAGCACCGCCAGTTCGGGGCGCATCAGCCCGGCCCCGGCAGCGGCCCGGCGGGCATATTCGTCCGACCCGGCGAGGCCCTCGGTCTTGCGATCGAGATCGCCGTTTTCCTCGAGCACGTCGATCAGGCGGGTCAGCGCGGGCACGGCCTGAACCCCGCCGCGCTCGGCGATCGAGAGGCCCAGCGCCTGGAGGCGGTTGTCCTCGAGCACGAGGTGCGCGACCGCATCGGTCATGCTCGACAGCAGCGCGACGCGGCCATCCTCGTCGAGCCGCCCGGCGCGCTTGGCCGAGGCGAGCGCGATCTTGATGTTGACCTCGTTGTCCGAGCAGTCGACGCCGGCCGAATTGTCGATGAAGTCGGTGTTCACCCGGCCGCCATGCAGCGCGAATTCGATGCGCGCGGCCTGCGTCATGCCGAGGTTGGCACCCTCGCCGATCACCCGCACGCGCACTTCGTTGGCCGATACGCGGAACGCATCGTTGGCGGGATCGCCGACATTGACGTTGGCCTCGCTCGACGCCTTCACATAAGTGCCGATGCCGCCGAACCACAGCAGGTCGACCGGCGCCTGGAGGATCAGCGCGATCAGGGTATCGGGGTCGAGTTCCTCCATCGTGATGCCGAGTGCGGCGCGCACTTCAGGCGACAGCGGGATCGACTTGAGGCTGCGCGGGAAGACCCCGCCGCCCGCCGAGATCAGGCTCTTGTCATAGTCGTCCCAGCTCGAACGCGGCAGCGCGAACATGCGGTTGCGTTCCGCCCAGCTTGCCGCCGCGTCGGGATCGGGATCGAGGAAGATGTGGCGATGGTCGAACGCGGCAACGATCTTGAGCGCCTTGGACAGCAGCATGCCGTTGCCGAACACGTCGCCCGACATGTCGCCCACGCCGATCACGCGAACCGGGTCGTTCTGCACGTCGACGCCCAGTTCGAGGAAGTGGCGCTGGACCGAAAGCCAGGCACCCTTGGCGGTGATGCCCATGGCCTTGTGGTCGTAGCCCTTCGAGCCGCCGCTGGCGAAAGCGTCGTCGAGCCAGAAGTCGCGCTCGGCGGCGATCGCATTGGCGACGTCGGAGAAGGTCGCGGTGCCCTTGTCGGCGGCGACGACGAAATAGGGATCCTCGCCGTCGAGGATGACCACGCCTTCGGGATGGACCACCGCGCCATCGACGATGTTGTCGGTGATCGACAGCAGCGTGCGGATGAATACCTGGTAGCTGGCCTTGCCTTCGGCGAGCCAGCCCTCGCGCTCGCGCACCGGGTCGGGCAACTGCTTGGGATAGAAGCCGCCCTTGGCGCCGGTGGGCACGATCACCGCGTTCTTCACGCGCTGCGCCTTCATCAGGCCGAGGATTTCGGTGCGGAAGTCGTCGCGCCGGTCGGACCAGCGCAGGCCCCCGCGCGCGATCGGCCCGGCGCGCAGATGGATGCCTTCCACGCGCGGGCTGTAGACGAAGATCTCGCGCCACGGCAGCGGCTTGGGCAGGCCCGGGACCTTGGCCGAATCGAGCTTGAACGCCACGGCCTCGGCCGCGGCCGGGGCAAAGGCATTGGTGCGCAGCACCGCCTCGACCAGCGCGCGGAACGAGCGCAGCAGGCGATCATCGTTGATCGCGGCAACACCCGCCAGCCCGGTGCGGATCGCCTCGGCGGCGCTGTCGCCGGCAGCGGCGCGGTCCCCGGCAAAGGCGGGATCGTGGCGCGCGCGGAAGAAGGCGACCAGCCCGCGCGTGACGTCCGGCGCGTTCTTGAGCGCATCGACCACGGTGGCGATGCCGAAGGTCATGCCCGCCTGGCGCAAGTAGCGATACCAGGCGCGCAGCCAGTTGGCCTCGATCGCCGTCAGCCCGACCGCGACGATCAGGCGGTTGAAGGCATCGTCCTCGGCCGCGCCGTTGAGCACCGCAGCCAGCGAATCCTCGATCGCGGTGGCGCGGGCGAGCAGGGCCTCGGGCGTGGTATCGACCGGGTGGGCGACCAGGAAGTCGTGGATGAAGCCGAGCTTGCCGTGATCGAGCGCGGTCGGCACTTCCTCGAGCGCGCGGAAGCCGAAGTTCTCGAGCACCGGCACGGCGTCGGACAGCACGATCGCGCCCTCGCGCTGGTAGAGCTTGAGCCGCAGGCCGGACTCGCCGGGCAGGCGGTGCAGCTGCACGGCGCGGCGCGGCGCATCGTCGGCGGTCAGCGCGCGCAGCACGCGGATGTCGCTGGCAGCCTCGGCGGCCCCGTAATCGGCGCGATAGCCGACCGGGAAGGCCGGGGCATAGCGCGCGGCGATCGCGGCGGCGCGGCTCGGCTCCTCGGTCTTGGCGAGTTCGCCCTCGACCGCGGCTTCCCAGCCGCGCACCATGGTCTGGAACGCCTGGTCGAGCGCGGCCTCGTCGACGCCGCGGCCCTCGTCTGCCAGCGTGTCGTCGTCGCCGCGCATGTCGATCGCGAAGCGGGTAAGGGCCAGCGTGCTGCCCTCGACCTGCAGGCTCCAGTCGATCACCTGGCCGCCGGTTTCCTGCTCGAGCAGGCGCGTCACCTGGCGGCGGACCTCGGTGCTCTGCGTATCGCGCGGCTGCCACACGAAGGCATAGAGATGGCGGTCGAGCGGCGCGCGCACCAGCGCGAGGCGCGGGCGCGGGCGATCGACCAGGCCCATCATCGTCGTCGCGATGCGTTCCAGATCGGCATCGGCGAACGAGATCAAGAGGTCGTGCGGCAGCGCGGTCAGGGCATGGACCAGCGCCTTGCCGGCATGGCCTGCGGGATCGAAGCCGAGCTTCGACATCAGCGCCTCGAGCTGGCTGCGCATCCGCGGCACGCGGTCGGGCGTGGCGGCGAGCGCCGAGCTGGTCCAGACGCCGGCATGGACCGAGAGGGCGACCAGCTGCCCGCCCTCGTTCACCGGGACGATGAACAGGTCGAGCGGCACGCGGCGGTGGACGCGTGCGATGCGGTTGGCCTTGACGATCAGCGGCACGCGCACGGCATCCTCGCCGCGGGCGCCGGCCTTTTCGAACCAGGCAAAGGCGCGGTCGTAGGACACGTCGGACAGCAGCGCGGCATCGCTCGCGCGGCAGATGCCCAGCGCCTCGGTCTCGGTGCCGTCGCGGTGGCGGGTGACGTGGCCCAGTTGAGTCAGCATGCCGTCGGCGAGCCAGCGTAGAAGCGCCGCGCCTTCGAGGTCGGGCAGCCCGCGGGCATCGTGCTGCATCAGCGCCTGCATCTGCGGCCAGTCGGCCACTGCGGCGTGGACATCGGCCAGCGTCGTATCGAGTGCGGCAGCGAGTTCGCGGCGGGCCTTGGCATCGGCGCGCTCGGTCTCGAGATAGATCATCGACTCGCGCAGTTCGCCGATCGCCTCGCCCTGCGGCAGATCGACCAGCGCACCGTTGGGATCGCGCCGCACCGCGAGGACCGGGTGCAGCAGCCGCTCGATCGTGAGGCCCTGTGCGGTGATCGCTGCCGCGATCGAGTCGACGAGGAACGGCATGTCGTCGTTGATGACGGCGATGCGCAGCGCGCGCTGTCCGCCGACCGACTCGATCGCCACCGCCGGCTGCGAACCCTTGCGCAGCGCCGCGGTCGCCAGCGTGAAACGCGCCGCCTCGGCCAGGCGCTCGGCATCGAAATCGGCGGCTTCGCCGGGCAGCAGCGCCGCCTCGAGCCTGGCCGCGAGCGCGGTTACCAGCGTGTCGGAGTCAGGCCCCGATCCCGACGGGTTCGGGCTTGATGAACCTGAGCCGGATGACGGGGTCTCGGTCGTGCTCGATGCCATGGCGTTCGCTTCCTGCAATCCCGGGCTGGTCCGGTCGCGGCCGGCCCGTGTTATCGTTTTTGTGGGTCTGGCCCGTTTGGTAACGAATGAAACTGCCTTTGAAAACCGCTGTGCCCAATCCATCGCACCGAAAGGTTCACGACCGGCAAACCGGGGGGCCGCATGACGCCCCAACCAGCCTTGGGCAAAGCCGGCCTTATGCCAGGCCGACCCTTAGCCACGGCAATGTCAGGCCGGCGCCTTGATCGCCTCCATGGTGAGCGCGAGGCTGCGGCGGCGCAAGGCCGGATCGAAGGTGGCGCCCGCCACGATCAGCTCGTCCGCCCCGGTGCGGCGCTGGAACGCCTCGAGCCCGGCGCGCACCGTCTCGGGGCTGCCGATCGCGCTGACCTGGCGGAAGTGATCGAGCGTGGCGCGCTGCGGGGCGGCGAGCGTGTCGCGATAGCCGGCGATCGGCGGCGGCAGCTTGCCCGGGTCGCCGCTGCGCAGGCGCACGAACGACTGGTCCTGGCTGGTCGCGAGGAATTCGGCTTCTTCGTCGGTCGGGGCGCAGAGCACGTTGATCGCGGCCATGGCGTAGGGCTTGTCGAGCACGTCGGAGGGCGTGAACCGCTCGCGATAGAGCGCCAGCGCGGCATCGAGGTGATCGGGCGCGAAATGCGAGGCGAAGGCATAGGGCAGCCCGAGCATGGCCGCGAGTTGCGCGCCGAACAGGCTGGAGCCCAGAATCCACATGCGAACGTCGGCGCCGTGCCCGGGATTGGCCTGGAGCGGCAGCCGCGGATCGCCCGCGAACTGGGCCTGGAGTTCGACCACGTCGGACGGGAAATCCTCGGCCGAGCGGTTCACGTCCTTGCGCAGCGCGCGCACGATGCGCTGGTCGGCGCCGGGTGCGCGGCCCAGCCCCAGGTCGATGCGGCCGGGAAACAGCGCGTCGAGCGTGCCGAACTGCTCGGCGATCACCAGCGGATTGTGGTTGGGCAGCATGATCCCACCCGCACCGAGGCGGATGCGGCTGGTGTTGCGACCGACATGCGCCAGCACCACAGACGTCGCGCCGCCGGCGATGCCGGGCATGCCGTGATGCTCGGCCACCCAGTAGCGGTGGTAGCCGGCGGCCTCGGCCGCTTCGGCGAGCGCGGTGGCATCGGCCATGGCCTGCGTGATCGAGCCGCCCTCGATCACCGGCACCAGATCGAGAACGGACAGTTTCATCGCGTGGTATCTCCGGACGTCCCGCGGGGGAGGGACGCTGCACCCGATGTGGGGGCAGGCTGGCCGCGATCAACCCCAGACGGGCCGGCACCGATCTGTGCGAGGTAGCCTTGCGCCGTGCGGGCCTCGTCGCTGCCGGGGGCGGTGGCGACCACCGATTGCCACGACTGGCGCGCCGCATCCTCGCGGTTGCCGAGCATCGCGATCACGCCGGCCTCGACGCCCACCGCGGCATTGCGCGGGTCGAGCCGGGCGGCTTCCTCGATATCGTGCTGCGCCGTCGCAAGATCCTTGTCGCGACGTGCGAGCGTGGCGGAAAGCAGCCAGCCCTCGGGGTCCTCGGGCGCCAGCCGATGCGCCTCGCCCAGCGCCTTGGCCGCATCGGCATTGCGCCCCAGCGCCACCAGCGCGCGGGCGCGATCGGTCTGGACCGCGCCGAGCGCGGCGTTGTCGGCAAAGTCGTGCACGATCAGTGCGCGATCTAGCCAGGTCAGCGCATCCTGCGGCTTGCCCGCCGCGAGCGCGGCATTGCCGGCCATGGCCATCAGCGGCACGGCCCCGGCCGCCTGCGCCGGGGGGATCAACCCGACCGCCTCGGTAAACGCGGCATAGGCGCCGTCGTAATTGCCCTGCTGGCTGCGCATCAGGCCCAGGCACTGGTTGGCGCGCACGCGCTCCGAGCCCACCTTGACCTCGGCCAGCCAGTGTTCGGCGAGGCTTTCGGCGAGTGCGGGGTTATCGCGCCCGACGCTGAGGCAATCGGACAGCCGGTCGCGCTTGGCCGGGGCGGGGGCTGCGGCCTCGTCCCCGCCCTGGGGGGCCGGCTTGCGGCGGCCGGGAATCGGCAGTTCGTTAAGCTGCAGCGGACGGGGGCTCGGGCCGATCTGCTGCCAATGGGCGTCAAACGAACCTGGAGCGGCGAACAGGGCGAGGGCAAGCAGCATCCGTCAGATCAATCCCGGGGCAAGGAGGCCAGCGTATCCAGCAGCACGGCAATGTCCTGCGGGCGCGAGAGGCGATGGTCGCCGTCCTTGATGAGACGCACCTGCACATCGGATGAACGCAATTTTTCGGCCAGGGTCAGCGCCAGGGTCCAGGGTACATCGGCATCGGCCTGGCCGTGAATGAGGCGGACCGCGCCATCGAAGGGAACGCCATCGTTCAATTGCAGCAGCGCCTGCCCGTCGGCCCAGAAGGCCGCGTGAGTCGGGGTCGGCTCGGGACCATAGGGGTTGGGCTCGAGCACCGTCTCCCCGGCCGCCAGCATGGCCTTCTGCGCCGTGTCGTAGCCCCATTCGGTGAAATCGGGCGCTGCGGCGAGGCCGACCAGCGCGCGCACGGTGCCGGGCAGGGCCTGCGCCACCAGCAGCATGAGCCAGCCGCCCATGCTCGAGCCGACAAGCACGACGTCGTCTAGGGCGTGCGCGTGAATCAGCGCCACGACCTCGTCCCGCCAGCGCGACAGCGTGCCTAGGGCAAAGTCGCCCTCGGACAGGCCGCAGCCCGAATAGTCGAGCAGCAGGCAGGCGCGCCCGATCTCTGCCGCCCAGTCGAACACCGCGGTCGCCTTGCCGCCCGCCATGTCGGACATATAGCCGGGCAGGAACACGAGTGCCGGCCCGAAACCGGGCGTGAAACGCGTGGCGAGAGACAGGCCATGCGGGCCGGGGTGGAAGACAGGGGGGGCAGGGGTGGTCATGAGCGCGAGGGTAGGCCTGCCGACCGGCGCCTGCAACCGCGCCTTGCCTGGTCCGAGCCGTTGCGCGAGGTCCGACCCCTCCGTCAGTCGCTCACGCGCCTGACACCTCCCCATCGGGGATGGGGAGGATCCCATCGATCCTCCCTACCGGAGGTGGGGAGGGGGACCGCCGGCGCAGCCGGTGGTGGAGGGGCCATTGCGCCCAACACCCTTGAGCCTGGGCGCCGCCGCGCCTATCTCGCAAGCCATGACCCAGTCCGCTTCTGCCGCCCCCGCCATCACCCTGGCACCGTCCGCCGCCGCGCGCGTGGCGGTGATTGCCGCCAAGCAGGCGAAGCCCGCGATCCTGCGGCTGGCCGTGGAGGGTGGCGGCTGTTCGGGTTTCCAGTACCGCTTCGGGCTGGCCGATTCGATCGAGGCCGACGACACCGTGGTCGAGACCGACGGCGTGCAGCTGGCGGTCGATGCGATGAGCCTCGATCTGGTGGCCGGTGCCGCGGTCGAATATGTCGAGTCGCTGGGCGGCGCGGCGTTCCGCGTGACCAATCCCAATGCCGCCTCGGGCTGCGGTTGCGGCGCGAGTTTCTCGGTGTGAGCAGCCCGGCGCCGCTCAAGCTCGCCAGCTTCAACATCAACGGCATCAAGGCGCGCCTGCCGCGCCTGCTCGAATGGCTCGAGGAAACGCGCCCCAGCGTCGCCTGCCTGCAGGAGATCAAGACGCAGGACGAGGGCTTCCCCGCCTCGGACTTCGAAAAGATCGGCTATCATGCGATCTGGCACGGGCAGAAGGGCTTCAACGGCGTCGCCATCCTGGCCGACGGCGAGAAGCCGGTCGAGGTGCAGCGCGGCCTGGCCGGCGAGCCCGAGGACGAGCACGCGCGCTATCTCGAGGCCGATGTGTTCGGGGTGCGCGTGGTGTGCATCTACTTGCCCAACGGCAATCCGCAGCCCGGCCCCAAGTTCGACTACAAGCTGCGCTGGATGGACCGCCTGCGCACCCGCATGGGCCAGATCTGGGCCGAGGAAGTGCCCGCCGCGGTGCTGGGCGACTTCAACGTGATTCCCACCGACAAGGACGTGTGGGACATCCGCGCCATGGCGACCGATGCGCTGATGCAGCCTGAGTCGCGCGATGCCTACCAGCGCCTGCTGGCCGACGGATGGACCGATGCGCTGGGCCTGCACCATCCCCAGGGTGGTCTGTGGACGTTCTGGGACTATCAGGCCGGGGCCTGGCCACGCGACCACGGCTTTCGCATCGACCATGCCCTGCTCAGCCCCGAACTCGCCGACCGGCTGGTCGCCTCGGGCGTCGACAAGGCGCATCGCGGGCGGGAAAAGGCCAGCGACCATGCCCCCGTTTGGGTTACGTTAAGGCGCTGAGGCGTTTCTGGCGACCGATCGCCAGCCTTTGAGTTTCGGCTTCTGGTCGGCGGCGATTTGCTGTTGGTCGAAGGATATGGACATGCCGCCTCTTGTAAGTCTAAAGGCGCGTTCGCATCTGCACAGTAGCAGAATGCAACTGATTTTGACTGGATTGCGCCATGGGTCTGTTTCAACGGGATTTCTTTCGCTCGCTCGCGCTGGGCTTCGCGCTGGGCGCAGTGGCCGTGGGCGCAACCACGCTGACCTCGCTGCATGCGCTGTCGCCGGTGAGCGCCGCGAGCGCGGCCCCAACTCAGGCCGCGACTCACCCGTGACCCTGCGCGGCGCCCTCATGAGCCTGGGCGCCACCGCGGCGCTGGCGCTGGCAGCCTGCCAGCAGCCGGCGCTTGCCGAACAGCCTGCCCCGCGCGTTCCCGAGGCGGTGATCCGCGCCAACGAAGCGTCCGGCCTCAAGACTGCGGTCTTCGCCGGCGGATGCTACTGGGGCATGGAGGCGGTGTTCAGCCACCTCAAGGGCGTGACCAGCGTCGTTTCCGGCTTCGAGGGCGGGTTGCGCGCCGATGCGGACTACGAGACAGTCAGCACCGGCACGACCGGCCATGCCGAGGCGATCCGCGTGACCTACGATCCGGCCAGGATCCGCTACGACCAGCTGCTGCAGGTCTTCTTTGGGGTGGCCAGCGATCCCACCCAGCTCAACCGCCAGGAACCCGACGTCGGTCCGCAGTACCGCAATGCGCTGGTGCCGATCGGGCCGGAGCAGAAGCGTGTCGCGGCCGCCTATATTGCGCAGCTCAAGGCGCTGAAGCTGTGGAAGCGGCCGATCGTCACGCGCATCGAGCCGTGGCACGGCTTCTACCCCGGCCCTGCCGAGCATCAGGACTTTGCGCTGCGCAATCCGCGCCATCCTTATATCCTGCGCTGGGACGTGGCGCGGGTCGATGCGCTCAAGCGGACCTTCCCGCAGTGGTACAAGCCGGACTTCACGCCGAACTGAATTGCAACGATGGCCGCCCATGCCTATCTGGAACGCATGGGCCGTCACGATCACCACCATGTTGCCGGCGATAGGCTGGTCGAAGCCGCGAGGGCCGCGCTCACCCAATCGGGCGAGCAGTGGACCGACATGCGCGCCGACGTCTTCGCCGTGCTCTGCGCCCAGGATGGCGCCTCCTCCGCCTACGACATCGCCGAGGCGGTGGGCGAGCGGCGCGGGAAGCGGGTTGCCCCCAACAGCGTCTATCGCATCCTCGACCTGTTCGTGCGCACCAACCTGGCGCGCCGGGTGGAGAGCGCCAACGCCTATATCGCCAACAGCCACCCGGGCTGCCGCCACGACTGCATCTTCCTGATCTGCGACGCCTGCGGGCGCATCACCCACATCGACGACGACCGGCTGACCGATGCGCTGCGCGGTGCCGCGCAGGATGCGGGCTTTACCGAGGTGCGGCCGATGGTCGAAATTCGCGGCCGCTGCGCCGCCTGCAGCACGGGCACGGATAGGCAGGGCTGAATTTCTTCGCAGGCGCGAAGGCAAAATTGCGGGTCGGTGCGTTTATCTGGCTTGCCACGGGGATCGAACCGGCGGCATAAAGGTTGCAATACGCAACTTAACTCACTGCCAAGAGGTAGTTCCCATGCACGACTCCCTGTTCCAGCCGATCGCGCTTGGCGCCATTTCCGCGCCCAACCGCATCATCATGGCACCGCTGACCCGCGGCCGCGCCGGGCGCGATGCCGTGCCGACGCCGATCATGATCAAGTACTACGAGCAGCGCGCCAGCGCCGGGCTGATCATCAGCGAGGCCACCGGCATCAGCAAGGAAGGCCTGGGCTGGCCGCATGCACCGGGCCTGTGGACCGATGCCCAGGTCGAGGGCTGGAAGCCGGTCACCGATGCCGTCCATGCCGCGGGCGGACGCATCGTCGCGCAGCTGTGGCACATGGGCCGCGTGGTCCATCCCGACTTCAACGACGGCCAGCCGCCGGTTTCGGCCTCCGCCACCCGCGTCCCCGGCCACGTCCACACCTTCGAGGGCCGCAAGGACGCGGTCGAGGCGCGCCCCCTGCGCCTCGATGAAATGCCGCGCCTGCTCGACGATTATGCCCTCGCCGCTGAAAACGCGAAGAAGGCCGGCTTCGACGGCGTCCAGCTGCACGGCGCGAATGGCTATTTGATCGACCAGTTCCTGCGTGACGGATCGAACCTGCGCGACGACGACTACGGCGGCAGCCCCGAAAACCGCGTACGCCTGCTGCGCGAGGTGATGGAGCGCCTGATTTCGGTGTGGGGCGCCGATCGCGTCTCGGTGCGCCTCTCGCCTAACGGTGACAGCCAGGGCGTCGACGACAGCAACCCCGCGGCCGTGTTCGGCGTCGCCGCGCAAGCGTTGCAGGATCTGGGCACGGGGTTCGTCGAACTGCGCCAGCCGGGGCCGGACGGCACCTTCGGCAGCACCGACGTGCCGGCGCAGGATGCGCTGATCCGCTCGATCTACAAGGGTCCGCTGGTGCTCAACAGCGATTACACCCCCCAACAGGCGGCAGCCGACGTGGCCTCGGGCCGGACCGATGCGGTCAGCTTCGGCCGTCCGTTCATTTCCAACCCCGATCTGGTCGAGCGCATTCGCCAGGGTGCCCCGCTGGCCCCCAACCGCAATGCTCCCGAAAGCTGGTACTTCCCGGTGCCCGAGGGCTACGCCGACTATCCGACGCTGGCCGAAGAGGTCGCCTCGGCCGGCGCCTGATCGCCACACGAATGCACGGCGCGCCGCTTTTCCCGTTATGGGAGAGGCGGCGCGCTTCGTTTGGTCAGGGTTGGCGGACCTGCCACACGGCGATGCCGGTGCTGTCTCCACCGGGCCAGGGCAGGGGGCGCAGCCACGCGGGCGGATGGCCATCGAGCAGGGCCGCCGCCAGACCCTGCGGCGCATAGCGGCGATAGAGTCCGAGTTCGGGCGTGCGGGTACAGACCACGACAAGCCCTGCGTGCCGCCGGGTAACGAATGGACGGGCCTCGTCCGGCCGTTCCATGAAGCCATGCAGGACGTCCCCGATGGCGGCGCTGCCGCGATGGTGCGCGGTGGCGACGACGCGCTGGTGCGTGCGCATGAGGATTTCCGGGCCAATATCGAGCGGCGCGAAGACATCGGTTGCCGGCAGGCGATCGAGCGGGGCCAGACCGCGCACGAAATCGCAGCCTTGCGCGCCGTCACCGGCATCCTGCGGCTTGGGATCGAGCCGGCTGCGCAGCGCGTCGTATCCGGCGGCGGGGATGACCGGCATCACCGCGAGCAGCATGGCCGCTGTGATGGCGATGCGTTGACCCAGCTGCGGGCTGGCGAGGGCAGCAAGGCGCCATTGCCGCAATTGCCATGCCGCGGTGAGAATCGCGAGCGCCGATGCGGTAATCATTGCCCGGCTCACCAGCAGGCCCACCATGGCGGCGCCTAGCAGGATCACCCCGTGCCCCAGCCAGCGCATCTGCGCTTCTCCGCGCGACAGGCGCAGCAGTTGCACGCAGCCGAGCAGGCCGAGCGGAACTGCGGCGATCAGCGCCATGCAGCCGACCAGACCATTGCCCCAGACCGGGCGGCCTTCGCGCACGTTGTCCAGCCAATGCGACTTCACATAGGGGTCCATGCCGCCGAACGCACCGCCGACGCACTGCGGGGCGCTGAGCGAGAGGATGCCGGCCGCGCCGATCGCAACGACGGCGAGCACCGCCGCGACCAGTGCCAGGTTGCGCGGTCGCCAATGGGCCAGCGCAGCGCATCCTGCCGCCGCCCAGACCATGGCCGCCAGGTGCATCGGCGAGACCGCATCGCAATGCTCGATCCCATCGACCAGCCCGCGCAGGGCCAGGAACAACACGATCGAGGCGCCCGCCAAAGCGGTGGTGGCGCGCGCCAGCGCATCCCAGCGACGGTGGCCGCCATCGCGCACCACCAGTCCGGCGATGAACAGCACCGCCAGCGGCAATCCTTCGAGCGATATGGCCAGGCCCGCGGCGAGGGCGATGCCCAGCACCACGCTGCCGCGGCGCCGGTCATCGTCGTGCCACGCCGCCAGTGCCGCCAGCGCGGCGACGATCTGCCAACCGTGGTGATCGATGCGCAGCGGCTGCATCTGGTGCAGCAGCGGGCCGGTGAGGCCGACGACGATGCCGGCAATCATCGCGGTGTCGCGGTCGAACAGCCGGCAGGTCGTGCGCATCACCAGCGCCAAGGCAGCGAGGAGCGTCAGGGCCGGAACGATGATGAGAGCGGCCTGCTCGGCGATCGGCTGGCCCAGCAGCGGGCGCAGCACGACGATCACCGCAGCGAGCGGCAAGTCGACCAGGCGCGACCAGTGCATCAGCACGCCCTCGGGCGCCATGATGCGGTATTGATGGAGGTCGAACCAGGGCTGGCCGGCCAGCAGGTCGCGCACCTGTACCAACCGCAGCGCATCGTCGGGATCGGCCATGTGCAGGGCCGGCACGGCGCGCCAGTGCACCGCCAGCAGCAGGAGCATGATAAGGCCCCAGACCAGCAGGATCGGGCGCCAGGCCATCACGGGGCTGGAAGAAATGTCGGAAGCGGGCGGTACGACGCCCGGTGCGCTCACCGGAACACCACGCGCTGGCGCAGTAGCCATGTGACGACGAAGCTGATCCCCACCGCCGCCAGTTTCGCCGCGCGCGGATCGAGGCCCAGTCGCGCCAGTCCGCCGACGACCAGCGCTGTCACGCCGAGGCCAACGAGGGCAGAGGCGACGAACAGGGCCTGCTGGCGGCGCCGCGCGGCGCCGGCCGCCGCGACGTCATCGGCAAAGACCACGGTGGACGAGAGCACCCAGTGTGCCGCGATCCCGAGGGCATAGCCCAATACCGATGCAGCCACCGCCGGAACGCCGAGGGCCAGTCCGGCCAGAAACGCGCCCATGTCGACCGCCAGCGCGCCGACGCTCGCCAGCACGTAGCGGAGGAAAACCGGAGCCGCGATCCGTTGCACACCGGACAGCATCATGGCCGCTCCCGGTCCGGTCACGCCGCGCGGGCGGCGGGCGCCACGCGCTCGGGCACTTGGCGCAGCGAGGCGAGCGCAGCGGCCTGGTCGGCACTGGGACGGCGCGTTTCGGGAAGCCCGGCATCTGCCCCTTCGGCACCGGCCTCGTGGTATTCGGCGTCCTCGTTGACGCACCAGGTGTCGTAGAGCCGCGCGCCGGCGACGATGTTTTCCACCGTCAGCATCGCGGTCATCATCGCGTGGTCCTGGTTGTTATAGCGGTGCATGCCGTTGCGACCCACGAGGTGCAGCGTCGGATGGCTAACCTCGAGTTCGCGCCGCATCGCATCGACGTTGGCGGCATAAGTATCATCGTAGACCGGGTACGCCTTCTCCTGGCGCACGACCACGCCGCCGATCACCTGGTCGGGACGGATCAGGCCCAGGATCTCCATCTCACGCGTCGCCAGCGCGACGAGGTCGTCGTCGCTCGCGGCCCACAGGTCGTCACCCTCGAAGCAGAAATACTCGAGGCCGACGCAGGCCACGCTGTCGTCGGGCACCATCTCGGGCGACCACGAGCGGAAGTTCTGGATCCGGCCGACCTTCACCTTGCTGTCGTGGATGTAGATCCAGTTGTCGGGGAACAGGTCTTCCGAGCGGATCTTGAGCGCCACGGTCAGGAAGTCGCGGTACTTGAGGTCGTTCGCCTCGATCACGGTCTGCGGCAGCGGATGGAGCCGCGCGGCCAGTTCGCGCATCGGCGCCGAGCTGATCGCATGGGCCGCATGGATCATCGTCTCGCCGCCGTCATCGCGCGTGGCGAGCAGGCGCCAGCCGCCCGCGCCGTCGCTGGCCAGCTGCTTCATCGCGTGGCCCATCAGCACACGGCCGCCTGCAGCCACGATCTTGTCGCGCGCGGCTTCCCACATCATCCCCGGCCCCTGGCGCGGATAGCGGAAGGTCTCGAGCAGCGTCTTGGTCTGCATCCCGTCGTTGGGCTTTTTGTTGAGCCCGAGGCTGCGCTTGAACCCGTCGAGCACCGCCGCGCCGAGCGAGAGGCCCTTGATCCGCTGCGCGGCCCAGTCGGCGCTCATTTCGTTGCAGGGCATGCCCCAGACCTTCTCGGTGTAGGTCTTGAAGAAGATCGAATAGAGCTTCTGGCCGAACTGGTTGACGGTCCAGTCCTCGAAGCTGCGCACGGACTTGTTGGGGAAGGCCTTGGCCTTGACGTAGCTGGCCATGCACAGCGTGGAGCGCACGATGCCGAGGTTGAACAGCGCCTCGAACGCGCGCAGCGGGTAGGAGTAGAACTTGCCCTCGTAGTAGATGCGGCTCATCCGCGGGCGCTGGATGAAGTCGTCGGGCAGGATCTCGTTCCACAGGTCGACCACGGCCTGCGACTTGGAAAAGAAGCGGTGGCCGCCGATGTCAAAGCGATAGCCTTCGTGCTCCACGGTGCGGCTGATCCCGCCGACGTAGCGCGTGTCCTTCTCGATGATCGCGACGGAGAGGCCCTGCTTGCTCAGCAGATACCCGGCGGTCAGCCCGGCCGGGCCGGCGCCGATGATCGCCACGTCCACATGATAATGCTGGTTGGCGCGATCGTGGAGGTCGCCGCGGGCGATGTTCAGCCCTTCGACCTTGCGCTCGTTAACCATGCCTTGCCCCCGTCTCGATGGATTCGTCGATAGGCTGGGGATGAAGGAAATTGGATAAAGGATGGTTAATGTTAAGCATGTCCTGCGGCGGCGCTACGGGCTTCCCCGTGGCCGCCGCGCCGGTCATCGCGGCGCGGTCCTGGCGGCTGAGGCGCCGAGGCGATGGCCGGCATGCGAACCGTTCTGGCCTCCCGGTGCCGGTTCATGGCGGCCGCCCTGCAGCCGCGCGACGATCTGCGCCAGCTCGTCGAGCTTGAAGGTCTGCTCGAACACCAAGCCATAGCGCGGGTGGTCCCGCCAGCGGACCTTGGCATAGATCGGCGGTGCCACCGGCGTCTCGAGCCGCACCAGTTCATGCACCATCAACCACTTGTCGCAACTGATGCCGGCGCCCTGCTGCGAGATGTCGTGCAGGTGGATCGCGGCGCGCTCGCCACCCGAATGCAGCATGCCGTCGACCGCGAGGCGCAGACGCACCTGGCGGCGTGCATTGGAGCCCGGCTCGTCGATGACGGCCTGGACATCGATCGGGTTGTCGAACTGCAGGCCGGCGTGATCCGCTGCGGTCCATACCAGCCGCGCGGCATGGCGCTGGCCATTACCCAGCTCGATCAGGAGTTCGCGGTGCGGCGGGATCGGCGTGAAGACGCGCACCTTGGCGCCGGTGTCCGAGGCGTCGCGCAGCACGCAGGGGTACTCCGCACCGTCGACGACGAGCTTGGCGACACGGATCAGCAGCGTGAAACGCGGCGCGGCGCGCAGTTCGGCACCGACGGGGTCGGCCGAAATCGCGGGCGCCGGCGGCGGCTGATCGTTGTGCTGGGCCACGGCCCTGATCTCCAAGCTGAAGGACCGGACGCTGATGCGGCCGATCGACGGTCAGGTCGATGTTATAGCCCAAGTCTTGCCTTAGCGTTACCGATGGTTTCACATATTGGATCGAAAGGCCATCTAAACCGAGCCATCCACCCTCAAGTTTCTTGACTTTTTGCAGCTTGCTGCCTAGCTGCCGCTCTTCCCGACCATTCCTGATTTCTGGAGTGCCCATGGCGCGCGTTACTGTCGAAGATTGCGTCGACAAGGTTTCCAACCGTTTCGACCTGGTTCTGCTGGCCGCCGAGCGTGCTCGCGCGATCGCGGGCGGGGCCGAACTCACCATCGATCGTGACCGCGACAAGAACCCGGTGGTCGCCCTGCGCGAAATCGCCGACGAGACCGTGCGCCCGACGATCCTCAAGGAAAACCTGATCCAGTCGCTGCAGCGCGTCCTGCCCGACGACGACGACGAAGTCGATGAAATCGGCTCGCTTTCGCAGTCGGCCGAGGCCCTGCGCATCACCGCCGCAGCGCCGGTGCGCAACACCTCGCTGGGCGCCGACTACGACGCCTGAGGCCGCCGCCCGAAGGGGCAGCACCATCTGACACAAGAAGGCGCCGGGGATAATTCCCCGGCGCCTTCTTGCATGTGCACCGCCCCGCCGCCACATCTGCTGCATGGCCAAGCGCGTGCCCGCTTCCGCAAGAGCGACACTCCCGGCGAATCGCCTGTCCGGTGGATCGGGCCGCGACAATAGCGGCGGTACGGTCAAGGCGGTGCTCGGGCCCACCAATACCGGCAAGACCCATCTCGCGATCGAACGACTCTGCGCGCACTCCTCGGGCGCGATCGGTTTTCCGCTGCGGCTGCTCGCGCGCGAGGTCTATGACCGGGTCTGCGCGATCAAGGGACCGGCGCAAGTCGCGCTGATCACCGGCGAGGAACGAATCGAGCCCAAGGACGCGCGCTGGCTGCTGTGTACGGCAGAAGCCATGCCCGCACGGCCCGATCTCGCCTTCATCGCGCTCGACGAGGCGCAATTGTCCGCCGATCCCGAGCGCGGCCACATCTTCACCGATCGCCTGCTTCACGCCCGCGGCCGCGAGGAAACGATGCTGCTCGGCTCGGCGACGCTCGAGCCGATGGTCAAGGCACTCGTCCCCGGCGCCGAAATCATCACGCGGCCGCGATTTTCCACGCTCAGCCATGTCGGCGCCAAGAAGCTGAGCCGCCTGCCACCGCGCAGCGCGATCGTCGCCTTCTCGGCCGAGCAGGTCTACGTCATGGCCGAGATGCTGCGCCGCTTTCGCGGCGGTGCGGCGGTGGTCATGGGCGCACTCAGCCCGCAGACCCGCAACGCCCAGGTGGCGATGTACCAGGCGGGCGAGGTCGATTACCTCGTCGCGACCGACGCCGTGGGCATGGGCCTCAACCTCGATGTCGAACATGTCGCCTTTGCCGGCCTGTCGAAATACGACGGGCACCGCCACCGCCGCCTGACCACCGCCGAGATGGCGCAGATCGCCGGCCGCGCCGGGCGCCACCACAAGGACGGCACGTTCGGCACGCTGGCAGGAACGGGCGGGCGCGATCCCGAATTCACCGACGAGGAAGTCTATGCGATCGAGGAGCATCGCTTCCCGCCGCTGACCCGCCTGTTCTGGCGCGAGCCCGAGCCGCGGTTCGATTCGATTGCCACGCTGATCGAGGACCTGGAAAGCCCGCCGCCGCGGCCAGAACTGGCCATGCCGCCCGAGGCGATCGATCTGGCCGTGCTCAAGCGCCTGGCCGAAGACCCGGCGGTGACCGCCACGGTCCGCGGTAGCCGCAGCGTCCAGCGCTTCTGGCAGGTCTGCTCGCTGCCCGATTTCCGCCAGCAGGGATCGGACACGCATGCGCGCTTCGTCGCGCGGCTATGGCAGGACCTGCGCGGCGGCTATCTCGGTGCCGATTACGTGGCACAGGCCATCGCCCAGCTCGACAACCCCGCCGGCGACATCGACACGCTGCAGGGCCGCATCTCCGCGATCCGTAGCTGGTCCTACATCGCGCAGCGGCCCGACTGGGTCCTTGCCCGCGACGAGATGGCCGCTCGTGCCCGCGCGGTGGAAACGCGGTTGTCCGACGCCCTCCACGCGCGCCTGACCGAACGCTTCGTCAACCGGCGCACCACCGTGCTGATGCGCAAGGCCGGCGCCGACGCCTCACTCCTGCCCGTCCGGCAGGACGAATCGGGCGTGGTGCTGGTCGACGACGAGCCGATCGGCCACCTCGAGGGGTTCCGCTTCGTCGTCGATCCGCTCGCCCGCGCCGCGGATCGCAAGCTGCTGCTCGCCGCCGCCGAGCGCCACTTGCCCGACCTTCTGGCCAAGCGCCTGGGCGAATTGCTGGACGATGCCGCGGCGGGGCAAGCGCTGGCGCTCGACGGAGCGGACCTTGCCTGGCGCGGGCTGGTCGTCGCGCGGCTGACCCGCGGCAAGACCCTACTCGAACCACGGCTCAAGCTCGATCCGGCGGTCGAGCGACTCGGCAGCCCCGGTCGCGACAAGGCCCTGGCCGCGCTGCAGGCCTGGATGGACCGCACCCTGGCCAAGCCGCTTGCCCCCTTCACGCGGCTGGCCGAGGCGGCGCGCGATCCGGCGGCGGGGCCTGCGCTGAGGGCACTGGCGCTGCGACTGATCGAGGGCGGGGGCGTCACGCCGCGCGAGGACGCGCGGCTCGAGGATTGCACCCCCGAACAGCGTACGGCGCTGCGCCGCATGGGCGTACAGGCCGGGACGCTCGACGTTTTCGTGCCCGCGGCGCTGCGCCCGGCAGCGGCGGCGGCCTGGGCGAGGCTGGCGCAGGTTTACGGGTTAGAGCCGCCCACACCGCCGCCGGGAATGCCGCCTGCGGTGAAGCACGGTCCGCTGCCCGTCGGCTATCGTGCCGCCGGCCCCCAGGCGGTACGCGTCGACATGGCCGAACGGCTGATCCAGGCCGCCCATGGCACGCGCACCTGTGCGCGCAGCAAGCGGGTGTTCCTCGATCCGGCGCTGGCCCTGTCGATGGGACTGACCACGGCCGCCTATGCCACGCTTTTGCGCCATGCCGGTTTCCGCGCGATCACCGGCCGCCCCTTGCGCGATGGCCACGCCGGCCCGCCCGCCCCGCCGCTGTGGGAATGGCGCGCGCCGCACGGCACCAGGCCTGGACCCGAGGCGAAGCGCAGCCGTGGTCACGAACAAGGCAGGCGCCGCTCTGCCGGCGAGCCGACGCAGGCGGCAGGCCAGCCTCGAGGCAACGATGGGGGCGGCGCCTTCGCCGCGCTCGCCGCGCTTATCCGGTAGGGAGAACGAGACACGATGCGGATCGACAAGCTCCTGTGGTTCCTGCGGTTTGCCGGAAGCAGGGGGCTGGCGCAGGGCTGGGTCGAGGAAGGCCACATCCGCGTCAATGGCCGGCGGATCGAGCGCTGCAGCGCCGCGGTCAAGGTCGGCGACATCATGGTCCTGCCGACCCACGGAGGGGTCCGGGTGATCGAGATCGTGACCCTGCCGGCACGGCGCGGGCCGGCGCCTGAGGCACAAGGGTGCTATCGGGTGCTTGACGCGGCGCCCCTCGCGCCTCTAGCACGGCGCGAAATCGAGCCTTGAGGAATTTGGACCAGCATGACGTACGTTGTCACCGATGCCTGCATCCGCTGCAAGTACATGGACTGCGTGGAAGTCTGTCCCGTGGACTGCTTCTACGAGGGTGACAACATGCTCGTCATCAACCCCAGCGAATGCATCGACTGCGGCGTGTGTGAGCCGGAATGCCCCGCCGAGGCGATCCTGCCCGACACTGAAAGCGGGCTCGAGCAGTGGCTGGAGCTGAACACCAAGTTCTCCGCCGAATGGCCGAACATCACCACCAAGAAGGACGCGCCGGCCGACGCCGACGAGTTCAAGGGCGTGGACGGCAAGTTCGAGAAGTTCTTCTCGCCGGAACCCGGCGAGGGCGACTGATCGCGGGCCTTGGCGATTCGCGGCCGGATGGCTGGCGAATCGCCCAAGCCCCTTGGTTCGCGCGCGCCTAGTGCGCCGCGCATAAGACACCACCCCGCGTCCGCCGGCCAAGCGGGCAGCGGGGGTTTCCCGCATGTGTCGCGTGCCTCTGGTAATTTTGCCACAGACCTGCTATATACAGGTCAAGCGCCGGGCAAAGTCGTTTGCCGGGCGCCCTTTTTGTTACGAGAAGGCAGACACAGGCGGCAAACGGAAAAACGCTGACGGATCGCAGGGCTTGACCGGGCTTGTCACGGTCGTTTGCCAGATAGCGTTGCCCCTTGGCCCATGAGGCCATGATGGCACCGCCCCGCTCCATGGACCGGGCCTTGCGCAGAGCAGGGCCGGAGCGACTGGTTTCACCGACCCGCCGATCGCAGCAGCTTTTTCCCGCCGGGCACTTCGGCCCGACCCGTCGCCCCTCTGTCGGCGTCGAAAGGATAAGAAATGGCAGCCAAGGCTCTTGCCTTCGATGTTGGGGATTACGTCGTTTACCCGAAGCATGGTGTCGGCCGCGTGGTCGAGCTTCAGCAGGAAGAAATCGCGGGCATGAAGCTGGAGCTCTATGTGCTCCGCTTCGAAAAGGAGCGCATGACGCTCCGCGTTCCGGTGAACAAGGTCGAAGCGATCGGCATGCGCAAGCTGTCTTCGGACAAGACGCTGCGCGAGGCGCTCGATACCCTCAAGGGCAAGCCCAAGGTCAAGCGCACCATGTGGTCGCGCCGCGCCCAGGAATACGAAGCCAAGATCAACTCCGGCGATCTCGTGTCCATCGCCGAAGTGACGCGCGACCTGTTCCGTGCCGACGACCAGCCCGAGCAGAGCTATTCCGAACGCCAGATCTTCGAGGCGGCGTCCTCGCGCCTGGCCCGCGAACTGGCCGCGATGGAAAAGACCGACGAGCCGGCCGCGCTCAAGAAGATCCTCGCGATCCTCAACGAACACGCGCCCAAATACTACGAGACCGTCTGAGCGCTTCGGCAGCCAGGCAAACGTGAAAAGGCCGTCGGAACCTCCGGCGGCCTTTTGCGTTGCCGGCTGGAAAAGCCATTTTCATCAATTTGCTACGAAAGGCATACCATGTTGCGATCGGCCCTTCCCCTGATGCTGCTCGCCACGGTGGGTGCCTGCACCATGCCCGGCGCGGTCGACCCGACGCGCCCCAGCCCGGCGCGCGAACAGGCGCTGGCCAGCCAGAATGCCGCCGCGATCGCCAAGGCCCAGGCCCGGCTGACGCGCGAGCAGGCCCAGTGCACCCGTGGCAACAAGCGCGCCTGCGCCCGCGCGACGGCCGCGCAGGCGGTGCTCGACGATCTCAACCGTCCGGTTGCCCCGCAACCGATGTAAGCGACGCCGCGCGCAATGTGACGACCGTGCCCTGGCTCAGGCTGCGGCGCGGCGCAGTCGATCGTTGATCGCGATGCCGATGCCGGCGTCGGGTATCGGCGCGATCGCGATGCGCGGGCGCGGATCTGCGGCACCAGCGTGGAGGCAGGCATAGAGCCGTGCCGCCGCCTCAGCGAGATCGGCGGTGGCGGATAGGGTCGTGTCGCCCGCCACATGGCCGAAGCCGATGAGGAATTCGTCCACCGCCGCTTCGCTGGCATTCAATCGCACGGGTTTGCCCGGGGCGTAGTGGCTGGCCAACTGCCCCGGCGCCTCGATCTTCGCCCTGTCGTGGTCGCTCGCCTCCATGCCCAGCACGCCTGCGATCGCCTCCGGCGTGATCGGCCCAGGCCTGAGCACGGCCCAGCCCCCATGGGCGCGCAGGCCGACGATGGTCGATTCGATGCCCTGACGCGTATCGCCGCCATCAAGGACAAGATCGACGCGGTCTCCCAGCGAGGCCGCGACATGGGCCGCGCGCGTGGGGCTGATCGCCCCGCTGCGATTGGCCGAGGGCGCAGCGAGCGGCAGGCCGCACGCACGCAGCACGGCCTGCATCACCGGATGCGCCGGGCAGCGCAGCGCGACCGTGGGCAGGCCGGCACTCACCGCCGCCGCAAGGTTCGCGTCATCGCGCCGGGGCAGCACCAGCGTCAAGGCTCCCGGCCAGAATGCCGCCGCGAGCAGCCGCGCGCGATCATCGAACAGGGCGAGGCCCTCGGCTGCGGCAATATCGGGCACGTGGACGATCAAGGGATTGAAATCGGGCCGGCCCTTAGCGCGATAGATCGCGGCGACGGATGCGTCCTGATCGGCGCGCGCCGCGAGGCCATAGACCGTCTCGGTCGGCAGGGCGACGGTTCCGCCATGGGCGAGCACCGCTACCGCCGCGGCAATGCCGGCATCGTCGGCGGCAAGGATCGTGCCCGCGGGATATGCAGGACCCCGGCCGGAAATTTCGGTGGTGCTCATGATGCAGTGCGCTATCGCGCTGCATTCCATTTGCAAGATTTTCCTTGGGGCCGCGCCGCCATGACCAAACCGCACAATCGCCTGCTCGCCCGCATCGCCGAAGCCCTGGAGCGGATCGCCCCGCCGGCGCCCGAGCCGGTCGATTGGCTGGCCTGCCCCGCCTATGTCTGGACCGGGCACGGCGCGCGCGGCGTGGACCGGCTCGAGGCGCCGTCGCTGGACCACATGCGCGGCATCGACCTGCCCAAGGCAGCGGTCGTCGACAACGTGATGCGGCTGGCGAGCGGCGCCGCCGCGCACGACATGCTGCTGTGGGGCTCGCGCGGGATGGGCAAGTCTGCGGTGCTGCGCGCCGCGGTAAACGCGGCGGACGCGGTGCATCCGGGCCGGATCGCACTGGTCCAGGCCTTGCCAGATGCGACCCTGCCGCTGCTGTTCGGCCAATTGCGCACCGTTCATCGCCAGTTCCTCGTGTTCCTCGACGACCTTGGCTTCGACACCGGCGATACCGAAGGCGCGCGGCTGCTGCGTTCATGTCTCGAGGGCGGGGTCGAGGCGCGGCCCGCGAATGTGCGGCTTGCCGTCACGTCCAATCGCCGCGCCATCGTCGAACGGCACATGGCTGAGCAGGACGACCCGATCAATCCGCGCGACGTGGTCGACGATCGCCTCGCCTTGGCCGATCGCTTCGGCCTCTCGCTCGGCTTTCATGCCTGTTCGCAGGACGATTACCTGGCGATCATCGAAGGCTATTGCGCAGCGATGGATCTGGCCTTCACACCTGGCGATGCGCTCGAATGGTCACGACGGCGCGGCGGCCGTTCGGGCCGGGTGGCGTGGCAGTACGTCACCGAACTGGCGGGCAGGGCCGGCAAGCGGCTCGACTGAGCCGCGCCGCCAGGCTCAGCGGCAGAAATGGCTCAGCGGTAGAAGATGTGCCCGCCGATGGCCGCAAGGCGGGTCTTGTTCCAACCCGGCGCGGCGCGCGTGGCGTGGAAGAACAGCGCACCCTCGACCGGGCTCTTCCAGCTGCCCTGATCGGCGATCTGGGCGATGCGCGCGGCATTGGCCCAGAAGCGGGTGTTGTGGTTGATCGCCGGCATGGCATGGCCGCGCACGAACGAGAACTGCGAGGGCTGGTACACCACGCCGCAGTACGAGCCGGGATAGCGGCCCGAGTGTGCGCGGGCGACGATCACGCGTGCCACGGCGAGCTGCCCGGCGAGGCTTTCGCCCTTGGCCTCGAAATAGACAGCGCCGGCGAGGCATTCCAGCTCGGACGGCAGCGCGGCCGGGACGGGTGTCGCCTCAACCAGTGCGTCGAGCGATGCAGCGCTGATCGGGGCGGTAGCCGCCGCAGTGCCGGGGACGACGACCTCGCCGCGGGCGGCGGGAAGCGTGACGGTCGACTGCACCGCGGGGAGCACGATGGCGCCGTTGGCGTCACCTTCGGGAACGATGATCTGGGTTTCGGTCGGGGGGGTGGACCCATCCTGGGCTTCGGCCATTGAGGCGCCGCACAAAGTGGCGACGGCAGCCAGCACCACGTAGGCGCTGCGGACGAAGCGGGTAGGATAGATCATCAACCATCTGCACTGTGCGGTGGCTGGCCGGAAGCGGCGTGCGACAACGACCCGGCAGAACTGCCGGTGGCGTGCCACAAGGGCCGTAACGGAAAAACCCCCGTCTGCGTGCCAGCGCCGTGAGACCCCAATGCCAAGCGGCGCCGCCTGCGCAAATTCGATGGTCGCGGTTTATTCAGCCGGGCGAGGGAGTCAACCTGAGGTTCCCGGGTTCCCGACGAACTGTTGCGGGTTCGCGACGGTCAGTTCCACAACCCATAGATCGGGGTCACGCCCCGTTCTCTGCGCTATATAGTCGTTAAATTCGTGTTTACTTTCAGGGTCTTGCACCCGGGTGACTGTCCACACGCGCTGTCCGTCGGGCTGGGGAAGCCGCTCCCACAGCAGCGCCGGCGGGTCCATCGTTCCGTTATTTTCGAGCGAAACCAGCAGGATGGTTCCCGCATCCGGATCGCCCTTGTGCAGCACCATGCCCCCGCCGCCACGCGCTTCGGCACGGCGGATCCAGCCGGAAACCTCGATACGGGGTGGCAGGCGCGGATCGTCCATCGCCATCGACCTGCTCAGGCGGCGTCGCGGTCGATCACGTTGACGAGCAGCGCGTAGAGCGCATCGGCGTCGGGCGCATGGCTCAGCCGCTGGTGCATGCGATCGTCGCGCATCAGGCGACTGATCGCGGCGAGCGCCTGGAGGTGGACGGCACCGGCCTGCTCGGGCGAGAGGAGCCCGAACACGCAATCGACCGGCATGCCGTCGGCCGCGTCGAACGCGACGGGCTCTTCCAGTCGGAGGAACACGGCCACGGGGCGCGCCAGGCCTTCGAGGCGGGCATGCGGAATGGCGACGCCACGACCGAACCCGGTGCTGCCCAGCGCCTCGCGCTCCTCGATACGCTCGAGAACATGGGCACGATCAAGGTGATAGACGGAAGAGAAGCCGTCGGCCAGCGTGTCCAGGATCTGGGCCTTGGACTCGGCCCGGATCACCCGTACCGCTTGAGGATCAATGGAAAAAAGTGCGGTCATGAAACGAATAATGCCACAGCCTGCGTGAATGCACGCTCAAGTTGGCGGCGCCATGCGCCCTATTCGTTTGGCTTGCAAGCGATGAATGCCGGGGAATGTGGGTCGGCCCCCCTTGCAGATCGAGGTGGCCGGTGCCGTGCCGCCCGCACAGGACTTCCTGCGCGGGCGGGCGGCTTGTTTCAGACTATGCTTCAGGCTGCGCCGGGTTCGACCCAGCCGATCGACCCATCTCCGCGGCGATAGACCATGTTGTGCGTACCGGTCCCGGCGTTCTTGAACAGCAGGGCGTTGGTATTGCGCAGATCGAGCATGATCACCGCGTCGGAGACGGTGGCCGTGGGGACGTCTACGCGGGTTTCGGCAATGACCAGCGGCGCATCGGCGCCCTCGGTCTCGTCGTGTTCCTCGGCCGGTTCCTCGACCATGAAGACGGTGTAGGCCGCTTCCTCGCTGCGGCGGGCGAAATCCGAACCTTCGGAGTGGTTGCGGATGCGGCGCTTGTAGCGGCGCAGCTGCTTGTCGATCTTCTCGGCGGACTGGTCGAGCGCCTGGTGCGCATCCTGCGCCACGCCGCTGCCCTTGAGAATCAACCCCTGCGTCACATGCGTGACGATGTCACAACGGAATCCGCCATGCGGCGCCTTGCCCAGTGTGACCTGCGACGAAAGCGCGCCGGAGAAGTACTTGTCGACAATGCCGGTAAGCCTGTCGGCCGCGTGGGCTTCGAAGGCGGCGCCGGTATCGACCTGATGTCCCGAAACGCGAATGTCCATGGGTCTTCTCTCCTTGTCTAAGCCCGGACCGGGCGCCGGCCTGCGAACGACCCTGGACGGGCCGCCCGCACGGTCAGCGCGACCAGAGCGGGTTGCTGAAGCCCTCCATGAACTTGGCATGGCGGGCCAATTCCGCTTCGCTCGGCCCGTGGGGCCGGGGTTCACGGAAAGTCCGGGCGACGCGGGCCACGGCCACTTCGGCCACGGCCACCACACCGGCTGCGGCGCCGGACCCGAAGACAGAGACGTTCGCCTCTGCCGCCAGTTCCAGGCCGATCTGCCGGCCGCCCATCAATTCGACATAGAGTTGCGCGAGGAGTTCGGCGTCAAGCAGCGCGCCATGCTTCGTGCGGTGGCTGCGGTCGATGCCATAGCGCGTGCACAGCGCATCGAGGCTGAGCTTGGCGCCGGGATGCTTGCGCCGCGCGATGGCCACCGTGTCGACCATGCGATCGCGGCTGACTTCGGGCAGGCCGCAACGCTCCAGCTCGGCATTGATGAAGCCGAAGTCGAACCCGGCGTTGTGCGCCACCATCGGCGCGTCACCGATGAAATCGAGGAAGTCCTGCGCGCCTTGGGCGAACAGCGGCTTGTCGGCGAGGAAGGCGGCGGACAGCCCGTGCACGGCCTCGGCCTCGGCCGGCATGTCACGCTCGGGATTGAAATAGGCGTGGAACGTGGCCCCGGTGGCGACCCGGTTGACCATCTCCACGCATCCCAGTTCCACCAGCCGGTCGCCCCCGCGGGGGTCCAGTCCAGTGGTTTCGGTATCGAAGACGATCTCGCGCATTTCAACTTATGTGAACCCGCATGCCGGGGCTGGCAAGGGGTACAGACGTTTAGGGTCGGGGGTTTTTTGCCTGAAGCGTGGCGACGAGATCGTTAACCACGCGGGCGGTCTCGGCCAGCGGCAGGCCGGTGTCGATGACGTGATCGGCGCGGGCACGCTTGTCGGCATCGGGCACCTGCAGCGCGAGGATGCGCTCGAATTTCTCCGCCGTCATGCCCGGCCGCGCCAGCACCCGCGCGCGCTGCACCGCGGCCGGGGCGGACACCACCGCGACCGCATCGAGCCCGGCCTCGTGGCCCTTTTCGAACAGCAGCGGAATGTCGAAGACCACCAGCGGCGCGTCGGCATGGGCCGCCAGAAACGCGGCGCGCGCCTCGGCCACGGCGGGATGGACGATGGCTTCCAGTCGTGCGAGGGCAGCCGGGTCGCCGAACACCAGCGCACCAAGCGCGCCGCGATCGACGCCCTGCGGCCCGGTCACGCCCGGAAACGCCGCCTCGATCGCGGGGAGCAAGGCCCCTCCGGGTCCCTGCAGCCGATGCACCTGCGCATCCGCATCGAACACCGGCACGCCGGCATCGCGCAGCATGGCCGCGACCGCCGACTTGCCCATGCCGATCGAGCCGGTCAGCCCGAGGACGAAGGGCTGGCTCACGCCGCTAGCCGGGCGCGCAGCAAGGTGTCGTCGCCCCCGCGCACCGGCGTTGCGCCGAAGAACCGGCGGAAGGCATAGTCGGCCTGGCCGATCAACATGGCGAGGCCGTCGACCGTCGCGAACCCAGCGTCGCGCGCACGGCGCAGCAGGTCGGTATCGGCCGGGCTGGTGACGATGTCGTAGAACACTGCACCCGGCGGGGTGTGGCTGAGGTCGTAGGCCAGCGGCGGCTGCCCGGTCATGCCCAGCAGTGAGGCATTGACCACCAGATCGGCACACTGGTCGCGATCGTCGAAGGCGAAATCGGTCGGCGTGGCGAAATGGGCGATGTCGACCGCATGGTGATCGCTGCCCCGCGCAACGTCGGCGAGCAGCACCGCCGCCTTCGCGGGATCGCGCCCCGCCAGCACGATGACGAAGCCGGCGTCGGACAGCGCCGCGACGATCGCGCGCGCGGCGCCGCCGGTGCCCAGCACCCGCGCCATGCGGAACAGGTGCGGGGTGTCGGCCAGGCCCTGCAGCGGCTCCATGAAGCCCGGCGCATCGGTGTTGTAGCCGACCAGCGCGCCGTCTTCGGGCACGATCGTATTGACCGCGCCGATCCGCGCGGCGAGCGGGTCGAGCCGGTCGATCAGCGGCATGACAGCCTGCTTGTGCGGCATGGTCACGTTGCAGCCGCGCCAGAGCGGGTCTTGGCGGCGCTCTGCGATATAGGCGGCAAGGACCTCGGGCGTGACGTGCGTGGCGCGGTAATCCGCCTCGATCCCCAGCCGCTCCAGCCAGAAGCCGTGAATCGCCGGCGACTTCGACTGGACGATGGGGTCGCCGATCACTTCGGCATAGGGACGCGTGCTCATGCCCCCAGCTCGCCCGCATCGCGCAGCGCGGCCAGCAGCGCGAGCAGCGGCATGCCGAGGACGGTGAAGTGGCTGCCCTCGACGCTCTCGAACAGTTGCACGCCCAGCGCCTCGATCCGGAACACGCCGACGCAGCCCGAAATCGCTGGCCACTCCCTGTGGAGATAGCTGTCGATAAAGCTGTCGGAAAGCCGGCGAACCTTGAGCCGCGCGGTCTCGCAATGCCGCCATGTGACGCCGCAGTCGCGCAGTAGCACGGCCGCACTGTGCAGAAGCATGGTCTGGCCTGAGAAAAAGCGCAGGTGCTCGGCCGCCTGCTCGCGGCTGACCGGCTTGTCGAACGACCGGCCACAGACCTCGACCAGCGAGTCCCCGCCCAGTACCAGCCGGCCCGGCACCGCGGCGGACACCGCCAGCGCCTTGGCTTCGGCCAGGATCTGCGCGACCTCGCAGCCGGGCACGCCGATCAGCTCGCGCTTGATCGCGCCTTCGTCGACGTCGGCGGCGCGGGCCTCGTAAGCGACGCCGGCGGCATCGAGCATGGCCTTGCGCGAGGCGCTTTGCGAAGCGAGTACGATCATAGAGCCTTCATTCCCGGATTGCCTTCCCCCGCAGCCTTGCGTTCGTTGTACAGCGTGATGACCGCCGCGGCGGTTTCCTCGATCGAGCGGCGCGAGACATCGATCACCGGCCAGCCGTTGTCGGCGAACATGCGCCGGGCATACTGCACCTCGCGCGTGACATGCTCGGTATCGACATAGGGGGTCTCGGGCGCTTGGTTCAAGGAGAGCAGGCGGTTGCGGCGCACCGCGATCAGCCGTTCCGGGCTGGTGGTGAGACCGACCACCAGCGGCCGGCGCACGCTGTGCAGCGAGGCGGGCGGCGGGCTTTCCACCACGATCGGGATATTGGCGACCTTGAACCCGCGGTTGGCGAGGTAGATCGAGGTCGGCGTCTTGGAACTGCGCGAGACGCCGGCGAGCAGGATGTCGGCCTCTTCCCAGTTTTCCCAGCCCACGCCGTCGTCGTGCGCGATGGTGAACTGGATCGCGTCGACGCGCTGGAAATAGGCCTCGTCCATCATGTGCTGGCGGCCGGGGCGCCCGCGGGCTTCCTGCCCGAGCTGCTGCTCGAGCGCGGCGGTCACGGCATCGAGCGCGGCGATCGCGGGCAGGCCCAGCGTGGCGCAGCGCGCCTCCAGCCGGTCGCGCGTCTCGGTGTTGACCAGCGTGAACAGCACGAGGCCAGGGTTGGCGGAGATTTCCCCAAGGATGCGGTCGAGATGCTGCTGCGAGCGCACCATCGGCCAGAAGTGGCGCACGACATCGGCGTCCTCGAACTGCGCCAGTGCCGCTTTCGCAATCATTTCAAGCGTTTCACCGGTCGAGTCCGACAGCAGGTGGAGATGCAGGCGCTGCATGGTGCCCCTTTTATACACAGCCTCCGGGCAGCATTCCGGCACATCCGGGGCAACCCTGTGGATAGAGCGCGGATAAACCACGGGAGGAAACCGACGACAAGTTCGGGCGGTGATTTTGCCCCCGGAGCGAGTCCGTTAGGGGGCGATTCTCCCACATGCGGGCATGGATTCCCACAGCCTGTGGGAATCGAGGAGAAGTTGCGCTTGCCATCGGAGTCAGCGAGAGTCGCACCACGCGAATTTTGTGGAGGATCCGGGACAAATCGGGCAGAGCCCCGCAATCCCCGGTTTCCACAGGGCCAACAACACCTGAATCCTTTTAAATAAGAATCTATTGTTTTGTTTGGATTGGACACACGCTGCGATGCCCGGCCCCATTCTCGATACGCTGCACGGCCAGAACCTTGCTCGCCGCCCGCTCTGGCTCATGCGCCAGGCCGGCCGCTATCTCCCGGAATACCGCGCTCTTCGCGCCGAAAAGGGCGGTTTCCTCGCGCTGGTCTATGACAGCGAGGCCGCGGCCGAGATCACGCTGCAGCCGATCCGCCGCTTCGGCTTCGACGGCGCGATCCTGTTTTCCGACATCCTGATCGTCCCCTACGCCATGGGGCAGGATCTGGCGTTCCTGGCGGGCGAGGGCCCGCGTCTCTCCCCCCGGCTGCTCGATGCCGCGCTGGAGACGCTCAGCGCCGTGCCTGAGCGCCTCGCGCCGATCTATGCGACCGTGGCAGGGGTGAAGGCCCAGCTCGGCCCTAAGACCACCCTGCTGGGCTTTGCCGGCAGTCCGTGGACCGTGGCGACCTACATGGTGGCGGGGGAGGGCAGCCGCGACCATCACGACACCCGCGCGTATGCCTATCGCGACCCGGTGGCGTTCCAGGCGATCATCGACGCGATCGTCGCGGTCACGATCGACTATCTCGCCGGGCAGGTCGAGGCGGGCGCCGAAGCACTGCAGCTGTTCGACAGCTGGGCCGGCAGCCTAGCCCCGGCCGAGTTCGAGCGTTGGGTGATCGCGCCCAATGCCCGGATCGCCGCGGCCATGCAGGCGCGCTATCCGCACGTGCCGATCATCGGCTTCCCCAAGGGCGCGGGCGAAAAGCTGGCCGCCTATGCACGCGAGACCGGGGTCAACGCGGTCGGCGTCGACGAAACCATCGATCCGCTGTGGGCGGCCCGCGAACTGCCTGCCGGGATGCCGGTGCAGGGCAATCTCGATCCGCTGCTGCTGCTGGCCGGCGGGGCCGAGCAGGACCGCCAGACCCTGCGCGTGCTCGACGCCTTCGCCGACCGGCCGCATGTGTTCAACCTGGGCCACGGCATTGGCCAGTTCACGCCGATCGCGCATGTCGAGCAACTGCTCGCCACGGTACGCGGCTGGGAACGGCCCTGACCTGAACCCTATGCACTGACCTGAACGATAGGCGCTGCCGTTTCCCGCGTCAGGGATGCGGGGAGCGGCAGCGTCATCAGCACTTGCACGGGGCATGGGACAGGTTACCCATGCAACCATGAACACGCACAAGCTCACGCTCGCGGCGCTGGCGCTCGGTTGCGCGCCGGTCGCCTTCGCCCAATCGCCCGCCACGCCCGCCACTGCCACCCCCGCCGCCACGCTGGCCGCGGCGATGACGGCGCAGGATCTCGTCACCTTGCCGAGACTCGGCGCCATGGCGGTCTCACCCGATGGGCGCCGCGTGGCCTACGTCGTCACCACCACCGACCCGCAGACCTACAAGCGCAGCACCGCGCTGTGGCTGCAGCCGCTCAGCGGTGGCAAGCCGGTCATGCTCGCCTGGCAGGGCAGCATCAGCGACCCCGCTTTCACGCCCGATGGCCGGTTGTGGTTCCTCTCCGACAAGGGAGGCGAGAGTGGCGGCGGGACTGCGCAGGTCTGGTCGGTAACGCCGGGCGCGCAAGGTGAGGCCGGGACGCCGGTGCAGGTCACCGCGTTCAAGGGCGAGGTTGCCGGCTTCAAGGTTTCGCCCGATGGCAGGCGCCTGGCGGTGTGGGGCGATCTTCCCGATGCCTGCACGACCTTTGGCGGCTGCGCGGGCGGGGATACCGCTCTGACCGGTCCCGGTAGCGGTCGGCTCTATCGCGACGGCGCCGGCTTCGTGCGCCACTGGGACCAATGGGAAACGCCCGGCGTCCACAGCCGCGTTTTCGCCTTCTCTCTCAACGCGGGGAAGGCCGACGAGGCCAGTGGCCGTGCGCTCGATGGTGGGCAAGTTGGCGACACGCCGTCCAAGCCCTTCGGCGATGGCAGCGAAGTGGCCTGGAGTGCTGACTCCAGCGCTCTCGTCATGGCGCGCCGCGTCGCCGATCGTGACGAGCCGCGCTCGACCAACCTCGACCTGTGGTGGGCGCCGGTCGATGGCAGCGCACCGCGCAACCTGACCGCCGACAACAAGGCGACCGACACCATGCCCGCGGTCTCCCCCGACGGGCGCTGGCTGGCCTGGGCAGCGATGGCGCGCCCCGGTTATGAAAGCGATCGCCTGGTGGTCCAGCTGATGGACCTCAGGACCGGACAGCACCGCGCCCTGACGCAAGGCTGGGATCGCTCGGTCACCTCGCTCGCCTTCACCCCCGACAGCAAGGCGCTGATCGCCACAGCTGAGGATGTGCTCGACACCCCCGCCTTCCGCATCGACCTGGCAAGCGGGAAGGCGACGCGCCTGGCGTTCAATCCGGCGCGCGAAGGCAATGTCGGGCAGATCGTGCCGCTCAAGGGCGGCGCTTTCGTGCTCAAGCGCGACAGCCTCGACGCGCCGGCCGAGATCTACCTCGGCAAGCCGGGGCGGGCGGCGCGCCGCCTCACCGACGTGGCGGCCAGCGCCATGGCGGCGAAGGCGCCGATCGCGGTGCAGCGGTTCTCGTTCGCCGGCGCCAATGGCGATACGGTCTGGGGCCAGATCCTCAAGCCTGCGGGCAGCACCGGCAAGCTGCCGACCGTGCTGCTGGTCCACGGCGGCCCGCAGGGTTCGTTCAACGACAGCTGGTCCAACCGCTGGAATCCCAAGCTCTGGGCAAGCCAAGGCTATGCCGCGATCACGATCGATTTCCACGGCTCGACCGGGTACGGCCAGGGCTTCGTCGATGCGATCAACAACGACTGGGGCGGCAAGCCGCTCGAGGACCTGCAGAAGGGCATGGCGGCGGCCGCCACCAAGGATGCCGTGGTCGATCCCGCCAATGCCTGCGCCGCCGGTGCCAGCTATGGCGGGTACATGATGAACTGGATCGAGGGGCGCTGGCCGCAAGGGTTCAAGTGCATCGTCCAGCACGACGGCGTCTTCGATGCGCGCGCGATGGCCTACGAGACAGACGAGCTGTGGTTCGACGAATGGGAGCACGGCGGCCATCCTTACTACGAGGACCCGGCCGCGTTCGAGAAGTGGAACCCGGTCAACCACGTCGACCAGTGGCGCACACCGATGCTGGTCGTGACCAGCGAGAAGGATTTCCGCATCCCCTATACCCAGGGGCTGGCCGCCTTTACCGCGCTCCAGCGCCGCGCCGTGCCTTCGGAACTGCTGGTCTTCCCCGACGAGAACCACTGGGTGCTCAAGCCGAAGAATTCGCTGCAATGGCATGCGACGGTGTTCGACTGGCTGGCCCGCTGGCTCAAGCCGGCGCGCTGAGTTTAGCGCCCGGATACCCGATGAGCCGACTTGCCGATGGCGCGTTTTCGCGTCATCGGGGGACGACACGATTGGCGAAAGGCCAAGAACCGCAAGGACGTGGCCGACCGGCGTGACCGCCGGAACGCGACAGGCCTTGCGGCCTCAGGCGCTGGATGACCCTCATGCTTCAGGTGCTCGCGATGATCTACTTCTGGCTCAAGGCCGGCCACGTAATATTCGTGATATTCTGGATGGCAGGGCTGTTCATGCTGCCGCGCCTGTTCGTCTATCATCAGGAAACGCCGGTCAATTCGCCGGAAAACGCGGTATGGATCGACCGCGAGCGCAAGCTGATGAAGATCATCATGGCGCCCTCGGTGGCGGTCGTGTGGATCCTCGGGCTGGCCATGGCGATCTCGGGCGGCTGGTTCACGCAAGGCTGGCTGCATGCCAAGCTGCTGCTCGTCGTCGCGCTGACCGGTTATCACATCTGGCTTGCCCGCTATCATCGCGCGCTGGCCAAGGGCGAGCGCCGGCTGACCGGCAAGCAACTACGCCTGATCAACGAAGTGCCGGGCATTGCCGGCGCGCTGATCGTGATCCTGGTGATCGTGAAGCCATTCTGAGCTTGGTTTAGAGCTGAGCGCTTTGGCGCCCTTCGACAGGCTCAGGGCGAACGGTGGGGAGGGGGCCGGGATAGAATCGACCCCTGTCGGCCTTGGCAGCTCCGGTCCATCGCGCCATCTTGTCTTGCCTCCGTTCGCCCTGAGCCTGTCGAAGGGCCCCTCAGGCACGCACCCCATTCCCCGTCACATCCCGCATTGACGTAACGACGGCGCAGGCATATCGCTGGCCTCGTCCGGCACATCGTCACGCGTCATCCGCGTGACCGGGTCTGCTTTCTCCAAGCCCTTCGGCCCGCCGGCCATTTCCAGCACACTGTCCGCTGACGGAACACAACGATGCATCTTAAAGAACTCAAGAAGAAAACTCCCGCCGAGCTGGTCGAAATGGCCGAAGAGCTGGGCGTCGAGGGCGCAAGCACCATGCGCCGCCAGGACCTCATGTTCGCCATCCTCAAGGAAGTGGCGGAAGACGGCGAGGAAATCCTCGGTATCGGCACGATCGAAGTGCTGCCCGACGGCTTCGGCTTCCTGCGCAGCCCCGAGGCGAATTATCTGGCCGGGCCGGACGACATCTATGTGTCGCCCAACCAGGTCCGCAAGTGGGGCCTGCGCACCGGCGACACCGTCGAGGGCGAGATCCGCGCCCCGAAGGACGGCGAGCGCTACTTTGCCATCACCCGGCTGATGAAGGTCAACTTCGATGATCCGGAGGCCGTGCGCCACCGCGTCAACTTCGACAACCTGACGCCGCTTTATCCGAACGAGCGTCTCAAGCTCGACACGCTCGACCCGACGGTCAAGGACAAGTCGGCGCGCGTGATCGACCTCGTCAGCCCGCAGGGCAAGGGCCAGCGCGCCCTGATCGTGGCGCCGCCGCGCACCGGCAAGACCGTGCTGCTGCAGAACATGGCCAAGGCGATCACCGACAATCACCCGGAAGTGTTCCTGCTGGTGCTGCTGGTCGATGAGCGTCCCGAAGAAGTCACCGACATGCAGCGCTCGGTGAAGGGCGAGGTGATCTCCTCGACCTTCGACGAACCCGCCTCGCGTCACGTCCAGGTTGCGGAGATGGTGATCGAGAAGGCCAAGCGCCTCGTTGAGCACAAGCGCGACGTCGTGATCCTGCTCGACTCGATCACCCGTTTGGGCCGTGCCTACAACACCGTGGTGCCCTCGTCGGGCAAGGTGCTCACCGGCGGTGTCGACGCCAACGCGCTGCAGCGCCCCAAGCGCTTCTTCGGTGCGGCGCGCAACATCGAGGAAGGCGGCTCGCTTTCGATCATCGCCACCGCGCTGATCGACACCGGCAGCCGCATGGACGAAGTCATCTTCGAAGAGTTCAAGGGCACCGGTAACTCGGAAATCGTCCTCGACCGCAAGGTGGCCGACAAGCGCATCTTCCCGGCGCTCGACGTCGGCAAGAGCGGCACGCGCAAGGAAGAGCTGCTCGTGCCGCGCGACCAGCTCGGCAAGATGTGGGTCCTGCGCCGCATCCTCATGCAGATGGGCACCGTCGACGCGATGGAATTCCTCCTCGACAAGATGAAGGATTCCAAGACCAACGAAGATTTCTTCGCAACGATGAATCAGTAAGCCGCGAGCGATCGCGAAAACGACGAAGGGCGGCATTCGGTGATGCCGCCCTTTTCCTATGCGCCGTGGCGAGCGTGTTTCACGTGAAACATGGCCCACGCCGGCACTATCGGATTGCCCGTATCAGCCAAGCGCCGACGCGAGGAAATCGCGCGTCCGCTGGTCGGCGAGTTGGGCGCCTTCCTCGTTGCGGCGATTGCCCATCTCGGCGGCGAAGCCGTGGTCGAGGCCAGGGTAGTCGAACAACGTAACCTTGGGATGCGCGTCGAGCGCGGCGTGAATCTTGGCCTGGGCTTCGGCCGAGACCAGATGGTCCTGCTCGGGAATGTGCAGCACGAGCGGGTTGGCGATGGCGTGGGCTTCATCCAGTTTGGTGTCGATGCCGGCACCATAGTATCCGACAGACGCGTCGATGTCGGTTCGCGTTGCTGCCAAATAGGCCATGAGCCCACCCAGGCAGAAGCCGACAAGGCCGACCTTCTCTGCGCCGTGCTCGCTGCGCAGCACCTTGATTGCGGCTTCGATATCCTGGACGCCGAGGTTCGGATCGTACTGCTTATAGTACCCGAAGGCTTCCTGCATCTGCTCGGGCACATCGGGGTCGAGTTCGACGCCAGGTGCAAACCGCCAGAAGATATCCGGGGCAAGGGCGATATAGCCGAGGTCCGCCCAGGCTTCGCACTTGCGCCGGATACCCTCGTTGACGCCGAAGATTTCGGGGATGACGATGATCGCGGCCTTCGACGGCTGCTCGGGCTTTGCCACGTAGGCGGGGATCGTCCTGTCGTGATCCAGGCTGGGGAAGCTGGTCATGGAGCCCATGGCGTTGGTCCTTTCTAGGCGGGGGTTGGTCCAAATCAGATGGCCGCGCGGGACATTGGCTGCGACCATGGACTTTGCCAAGCGCGCATGACAGTTTGCCCGACAAGGCACCCCGTGGGAGAGACAAGACCATGAAAGTGAATGTCGAAATCGAGTGCAGCCCGGAGGAGGCCCGGCGCTTCCTCGGCTTGCCCGACGTATCGCGTGCCAATGACGTCTACGTCGACACGATCGCCAAGGCGATGCAGGGCGTCAGCAATGTCGACCAGTTGCAGGGCTATGCCAAGCAGCTTGCGCCGATGGGCGAGATGGGCCTCAAGCTGTTCCAGCAATTCATGGAGCAGGGCGCAGGGGCTGCGATGGCTGGTTTCAAGGCGGGCATGAGCGGCGACAAGAAGTAGCGCCATCGGGTTCACCGTCAGGCGTACACCCCGGCCTGGCCGATGATCACCGCGACACGTGGCGGGCCATCGGCTAAGGGCAGGCCATGACTGTCGATACGATCTTCGCCCTGAGTTCGGGTGCGCCCCCGGCCGGGATTGCCGTCATCCGCGTCAGCGGTCCAAGTGCCCGCATCGCTCTTGAGCAATTGTGTGGCCAAGTGCCGGCAGCGCGCCGCGCGAGCTTTCGCCAGCTTGCGGACCCGCAGGACGGGACACCGCTCGATGCTACCATGGTCCTGTGGTTGCCGGGCCCAGGGACGGCGACGGGCGAGGATAGCGCCGAGCTTCATTTGCATGGGGGCAGGGCGGTCGTTGCGGCAGTGGAAGCCGTGCTGGCCCGGTTGCCGGGGCTGCGGCGCGCCGAGCCCGGCGAGTTCACTCGCCGTGCTTTTGCCAATGGGCGCATCGACCTGAACGAGGCGGAGGGCTTGGCCGATTTGTTGACGGCCGAGACCGAATTGCAGCGCCGCAGCGCGCTGGCCATGACCGAAGGCGCTTTGTCGCGCGCCGTGGAGGCGTGGCGCAGCGAGGTGCTTTCGCTGGGCGCGAAGCTCGAAGCGGCCCTCGATTTCGCGGATGAGGACGACGTCGATGACGTGGCTGCCATGCCGGAAGGCTTTGCGGCAGAGGTCGGTGCATTGGCCTATACCATCGGAACTTGGCTGGACCGTCCTCGGGCCGAACCGCTGCGCGAAGGGTTCCGTGTGGTGCTGGCGGGGCCACCGAATGCCGGCAAGTCGACGTTGTTCAACGCGCTGGTCGAGCAGGACGCCGCGATTACCGCGGCCGAGCCGGGGACGACACGGGACGTATTGACCCAGAGCATCGCGATTGCCGGGGTGCCTTTCACCTTCGCCGATACGGCCGGCTTGCGCGACGAGGGCGCGGGGGAGATCGAACGGATCGGCATTGCCCGGGCGCGCGCTGAAGCCGAGCGGGCTGACCTCATCCTCTGGTTGGGGCCTGAAGGGCAAGGCCCGACAGGGGGCACGGTCGCCCTGTGGGAGATATCGGCGCGGTGCGATGATCCGGATGCCGGCCACAAGCAGCACGCCCGCCATTGCCTGTCGGCCATGACAGGGGAAGGGCTTGAAGCCCTACGCGCCGATCTGGTGGACCATGCACGGCAGAGCCTGCCGGCACCCGGACAGGCGGCGCTCAACGAACGCCAGCATCATCTGTTGTCGGCGCTGCGCGCGGCGCTGGTGACGGCACAGGATGATATCGATCCGCTGCTGGCCGCGGAGAGCCTTCGTTTGGCGCGGCGTGCCCTCGATGGTCTGGCGGGGCGCGCGGGTACCGAAGACATGCTCGACGCGCTGTTCGGTCGGTTCTGCATCGGCAAGTAGTCGCGGGACTTGCGCCGCACGCCGTGTTTCACGTGAAACACGCTTTGACCGGATCGCCGGGTCAGGATAGGGCGAAGCCATGCATTCCTTCGACATCATCGTTGTCGGCGGCGGTCACGCCGGCGTCGAGGCGGCTTGCGTGGCGGCCCGCATGGGCGCACGCACCGCGCTGGTCAGCTTCGATCCCGACAAGATCGGCGCCATGAGCTGCAACCCGGCGATCGGTGGGCTGGGGAAGGGGCACCTCGTGCGCGAGGTCGATGCCTTCGACGGCGTCATCGGCCGGGCCGTGGATGCTGGCGCGATCCACTATCGTATGCTCAACCGTTCGAAGGGCAGCGCGGTCCAAGGGCCGCGCGTCCAGGCGGATCGCAGGCGGTTCAAGGCGGCGGTGCAGGCCGTCGTCATGGGGCAGCAGGGCTTGACGGTCATCGGTGGCGAGGCTGCTGCCCTGCAGATGACCGGCGGCCGGGTCACCGGAGTTACACTGGCTGACGGTTCGGTAATCGAGGCGGGGGCGGTGGTCCTGTGCACCGGGACGTTCCTTGGCGCGCGTCTCTTCCGGGGCGAGGAGCGCATGGAGGGGGGCCGCATCGGCGAGGACGCGGCGCACCGCCTTGCGGCCCAACTGCGCGACGCGGCGCTGCCCATGGCCCGCCTCAAGACCGGGACCCCGCCGCGCCTCGATGGACGGACCATCGACTGGGCGCGACTGGAGGAACAGCCGAGCGACTCAGACCCGTGGACGATGTCGCCCCTGAGTGCGGGGCGCCCGCTGCCGCAAGTGTTCTGTGCGATCAGCCGCACGAACGCGGCAACGCACGACATCATCCGGTCCGGACTCGACCGTTCACCGCTGTTCACGGGGGCGATCGGTGCCAAGGGTCCGCGCTATTGCCCGTCGATCGAGGACAAGATTCACCGCTTTGCCGATCGCGACAGCCATCAGGTCTTCCTCGAACCCGAAGGGCTGGACGATCACCTCGTCTATCCAAACGGCCTCTCGACCTCGCTCCCCGCCGATGTGCAAGTAGCGATGATGCGCTCGATGGAAGGACTGGAACAAGTCGAGATCGTAGTGCCCGGCTACGCGGTCGAGTACGATCACATCGACCCGCGCGCCCTGCGCCCCAGCCTGGAGGTGCGAGCCCTGCCTGGGCTTTACTGCGCCGGCCAGATCAATGGCACGACCGGTTATGAGGAAGCGGCCGCCCAGGGCCTCGTCGCAGGCATGCATGCGGCCGCGGCCGTGCTCGGAACGGCACCGGCGCCACTCGATCGCGGGTCCAGTTACATGGCGGTGATGATCGACGACTTGACCCTGCACGGCGTCAGCGAGCCCTATCGCATGTTGACGGCGCGCGCTGAGTACCGCCTGCGCCTGCGCGCCAACAATGCCTCGACGCGCCTGACGCCGCTTGCCCTGAATGCGGGTTGTGTCGGTCCGGAACGGGCGGCGTGGTTTGCGCGTCGTGAGGATCAGCGGGAAGCGCTGGAACAGGCGCTGACGCAAGCGGTCACCCCCGCAGACATGACGAGGGCAGGGCTGTCCGTCCGGGGCGACGGGATACGTCGCAGCCTGATGGAGTGGTTGCGCTTCCCTGAGGTCGCCTTGGCCGACCTGTCACCATGGATCGGGGATGCGATGCCGAACGATCCCCTGCTTGTGGAAGAAGTCGAAGAAGACGCCGCCTATGCGCCTTACCTCGCGCGGCAGGAGGCCGAGTTGCGCGACTTGCGAGCGAACGAGACGGTGCCGCTCGGCGATGACTTTCCCTATGGGCAGGTACCGGGCCTGTCCGCGGAGATGGTCGAGCGGCTGACGGCGGCGCGGCCTGCGACCCTCGCAGCGGCGGGACGCCTGGCGGGGATAACCCCGGCGGCGATGGCCAGCCTGCTCGTCCACGCGCGCCGGAGACTGGCAGCATGACCGCGGTGATCGACAACGAAGCGGCCGCGCAGGCTTGGTTACGAGACAAGCTCGGGGCGACCGACGCTGAGATGGGCCGTCTCGAACAGCTGATAGACCTGTTGGTCGCCGAGAACGAACGGCAGAACCTGATCGCGCGCGGGACCATCCCGATGATCTGGCAACGCCATATTGTCGACAGCGCGCAGCTGTTGGATGTTCCACGTGAAACAGTTCCCTTGGGAGCCTGGCTTGATCTTGGGACGGGGGCCGGGTTTCCAGGTCTAGTCGCCGCGGCGCTGCAACCAGACCGCGCCGTGACGCTGGTCGATTCGCGGCGACTCAGAACGGAATGGCTCCAACGTGCAGCCGACGCGATGGGACTGACCAACGTGAAGGTTGTCTTGTCGCGCGTCGAGGATCTTGCCGATTTGCAGTATGCGGTCATTTCTGCACGGGCATTCGCGCCACTCGACAAGCTGCTTTCGATTTCTGCGCGTTTTTCCACACCCGATACGCTATGGTTGCTGCCCAAGGGGGCGAAGGCTGCGCAGGAATTGGCTATACTGCCCAAGACTTGGCAGCACGTGTTTCACGTGGAACAATCGCTGACCGATCCCGATGCCGGCATCATCGCCGGCCGATTGCTGGGGGGACATCCCCCGAAGCCCGCGCAAACCGCCGGTGCCGTCCAAAGAGGGTCTCGTCGATGATTACCATCGCCATTGCGAATCAGAAGGGCGGCGTGGGCAAGACCACCACTGCCATCAATATCGCTACCGCGCTTGCGGCAACAGGCTGGAAGGTCCTGCTGGTCGACCTCGACCCGCAGGGCAACGCCTCGACCGGGATCGGTCTGAATGCGGCGGACCGCGGCCGGTCGTCCTACGACCTGCTGATCGATGGGGCGGGGGTCGCCGAGTGCGCCGTTCCGACCCGCATTCCCGGCCTGGACATCATCCCGGCAACAGTCGACCTCTCTGGCGCAGAAGTCGAACTGGTCAGCGTCGACGATCGAACCGGCCGCCTGCGCGCCGCGCTATCGGCCGACAAGGTCCACGAGATCTGCCTGATCGACTGCCCGCCGTCGCTGGGCCTGTTGACGCTCAATGCCTTGAGTGCGGCCGACAGTCTGATGGTGCCGCTGCAATGCGAGTTCTTTGCCCTCGAAGGTCTCAGCCAGTTGCTGCAGACGGTCGAGCGCGTGCAGGAGCGGTTCAATCCCGATCTCGGCATCATCGGCATCGTCCTGACCATGTATGACCGGCGCAACCGCCTGACCGACCAGGTTGCCGACGACGTGCGTTCGTGCCTGCGCGACCTCGTGTTCGAGGCCGTGATCCCGCGCAACGTCCGCTTGTCCGAAGCGCCGAGCCACGGGTTGCCCGCGCTGATCTACGACCACGCCTGCACCGGATCGCAGGCCTATATGAAACTGGCGCGCGAACTGATTGCGCGCCTGCCCGAACGAAGGAAAGCGGCATGAGCGGCGACGAAGGCGTCAAGACGGCAACCCCGAAGCGGGCTGCCCTGGGGCGCGGCCTTGGTGCGCTGCTGGGCGAGACGCGGCGCGAGGAAGCGCTGTCGCGGCCCAAGGCCGCCGCTGCCGGAGCGGACGGTGCCAGCCCAATCGATGCCGGCACTGCTGGCGCCGGCACCCCGGGCGGCCGGCCGACGACGGGTGTGGCGCTTTTGTCGGTGTCGGACATCGAGCCGCATCCCGAGCAGCCGCGTCGCCATTTCGACGAGGAAGCGCTCGACGAACTGGCCCAATCCATCGCCGCGCGCGGGGTGATCCAACCGGTGATCGTGCGCCCGATGGCGGGGGGACGGTATCAGCTGGTCGCCGGCGAACGCCGTTGGCGCGCCGCCCAGCGTGCGCGGGTTCACGAGATTCCTGCGATCGTGCGCGATCTCAGCGAGCGTGACGTCACTGCGCTCGCCTTGATCGAGAACCTCCAGCGCGAAGACCTCAACCCGGTCGAAGAAGCCCGCGCTTACCAGCGCCTTGCCGATACCGAGGGGCTGACGCAGCAGGAGATCGCTCGCTTCGTCGACAAGTCGCGCAGCCACGTCGCCAACATGATGCGTCTGCTGGTCCTGCCCGACGCCGTGCTCGACATGGTCCAGCGCGAAGAGCTGACCATGGGCCATGCCCGCGCACTCGCCGTGGTGCCCGAGCCGCTCGCCCTCGCGCAGGAAATCGTCGGCAAGGGGCTGTCGGTGCGCGATGCCGAGCGCCTGGCCAAGCGGGCCACGCGCCCGGAGAGCGCGCCGCGCCGTGTGGCCCGGGCCGAGCGTGATCCCGCCAGCGCGGCGGACATCGCGGCCGTTCAGGCGCATGTCGAGGAATTCCTCGGGCTCAAGGTCGTCATCCATACCGATGCCGACCCGCGCAGCGGCACGGTCGAGATCCGCTACAAGACGCTCGACCAGCTTGACCTCATCTGCCAGCGGTTGACCGGCGGCGCAATCTGACGCCGCCGATTATCTATACTTGAAACAATAACTTGATGGAAATCCGGCGCGTCAGATCGCGTCGGCGATCACCGCGGCCAGCGCCTCTATGCCCAGTGCGTCGGCTTCGTCGAAGCGGCCAACCGTCGGGCTGTCGAGGTCGATCACCGCGATCACCTGGCCGTCGCGAACCACGGGTACGACGAGTTCGGACGCGCTCGCTGCGTCGCAGGCGATGTGGCCGGGAAAGGCATGGACGTCGCGCACCAGCTGCGTCTGGCCCGAGGCTGCCGCGGCGCCGCAGACGCCTTCGCCAAGCGCGATGCGGATGCAGGCAGGCTTGCCGATGAACGGCCCGAGCACAAGCCCGCCGTCGACCATGCGATAGAAGCCGGTCCAGTTGCAGTCGGGCAAGGCGATCGCCAGCAGCGCGGCCAGGTTGGCCATGTTGGCAACGGGGTCCGGCTCGCCCGCGATCAGCCCGCGTGCGGTGGACGCCAGATCGGCATAGAGGGTGGGCTTGTCGGCGGGATCGAAGCTGAAATCGTACATGCGTCTCACCTAGGCGGCGTGGACGAATCCCGCAACGCCACGGTTGCCCTGTAAAAGGCCCTGGTGAGGCGCGAGGACGCAGGAGGAGTGGGCCTCCTTCAAGGACGAGCAACGCTGCCAGGGCCTTTTACAGGGCAACCCCTACGGGGCTGGACCAAAAACCGCCATTTCTGCGTCGGCTCGTCACGCAATATTCCCGATATTGCGCTTCCTCGCCTTCTTGAACTGGCGGTTTTTGCCTCCAGCCGTGGCGCTGCGGAATTCGTCCACGCCGCCTAGCGCATTTGCGCAAGGCTGTCATTGCAGCGACGCGCATGGCGGCCTAGTTTGGCGGCCATGAGCACATTCAAGAAGTTCCTCATCGCCCTTGCGCTGCTGCTGGTCGTCATCGCCGCCTTCATGGCCTGGGCGATCCGGGGCCCTGCCGCGCAATACACCACGGACGAGACCTCGGGGCCACATCCCAAGATGGCGGAGCCGTCCTCCCAGCTGCTTCCCTCGGTCGGCATTGCCAAGCCGATCGGGTGGCAGGCGGGTGAGGGGCCCAAGGCCACCCAGGGCCTGGTCGTCACGCGCTTTGCCGAAGGGCTCGATCATCCGCGCACGATGACCGTCCTGCCCAATGGCGACGTGCTGACCGCCGAGACCAATGCGCCGGCCGGGCCGCGCGGCGGCGGTGGGATCACCGGTTTCGTCGCCGGCCTGCTGTTCAAGTCGGCCGGGGCGGGCGAGGCATCGCCCAACAAGATCGTGGTGCTGCGCGATACGGGCGGGAGCGGCAAGGCGACGCAGCGCTTCGTGATGGAGAACCCCGCGCTCAACTCGCCGTTCGGCATGGTCTGGCGCGAAGGGCGGCTCTACGTCGCCAACACCGACGGCGTGGTATGGTGGCCGTTTCAGCCGGGCCAGACGACGCTGACCGGCAAGCCGACCAAGCTGATGGACCTGCCGGGTGGCGGCATGCACTGGGCTCGCAATCTGGCGCTCAGCCCCGACGGCAACCGCCTCTATGTCTCGATCGGGTCGGCGTCCAACATCGCCGAGAACGGCCTCGAGGCGGAGAACGGCCGCGCGGCGATCTTCGAGTTCGATTTCGTCAAGCACGCGGTGCGCGAATTCGCCAATGGCATGCGCAATCCCAACGGCATGGACTTCAACCCGCACACCGGCGAGCTGTGGGCCGTGGTCAACGAGCGCGACATGCTCGGCCCCGACCTGGTGCCCGATTACCTGACCAACGTGCCGCTCGGCGCGCAGTATGGCTGGCCTTGGGCTTACTGGAAGACCAACATCGACTGGCGCGTGCAGCTGCCGATGCCCGAATACATGATGGAATACGTGCGCAAGCCCGAATACGGCCTCGGCGCCCATGTCGCGCCACTCGGTCTAGCCTTTGCGCGCGGCGGCAACATCATGGGCACGCGCTTTGCCGGTGGTGCCTTCGTCGCGCGTCACGGCTCGTGGAATCGTCGCCCGCTGGCGGGCTACGACGTCGTGTTCGTGCGCTTCGACGATCGCGGCAACGTGCTGCCTGCGCCGCCGGTGCCGGTGCTGACCGGCTTCCTCAACGGCGAGGGCAAGGCCCATGGCCGCCCGACCTGGGTGGCCTTCGCCAAGGATGGCGCGCTGCTGGTCAGCGACGATGTCGGCGGGGTGATCTGGCGGGTGACCGCACCGGGCGCCAAGCCGGCCGAAGCGATCGCGCAGATCGCCGACCGCCCGCTGCCGCCCAAGCCGCCGATGGGCACTATCCGCATCCAGCAGGACCCGGATTCGGTACTTAACAAGCAGCAGTAAGGGGTAAAGGAGGGGTGGGGCTTGGCCTCGCCCCTCCGTCAGGCCTATCGGCCTGCCACCTCCCCATCGGGGATGGGGAGGATCTTGCCGGTCCTCCCTGCCGCGAGGCGGGGAGGGGGACCGCCGTGAAGCGGTGGTGGAGGGGTATCGCTCTAGGCTCCGCCCCTCCGTCAGGCCTTTTGGCCTGCCACCTCCTCATCGGGATGGGGAGGATCTTGTTGGTCCTCCCTGCCGTGAGGCGGGGAGGGGGACCGCCGCGGAGCGGTGGTGGAGGGGCCGATGACCCCTCCGTGCCGTGATCAGGCCGGCAGCAGGCCTTCCTCGGCGATCTTCTTCTTCCATACCAGCGGGGCGATCTGGTGGACGTTCTGGCCCTCGCTGTCGACGGCGACGGTCACCGGCATGTCCTCGACGGTGAACTCGTAGATTGCCTCCATGCCCAGATCCTCGAACCCGACGACCTTGGCTTCCTTGATCGCGCGCGCGACGAGGTAGGCGGCGCCGCCCACGGCCATCAGGTAGGCCGACTTGTGGTTGGCGATCGACTGGGTGGCTGCCGGGCCGCGCTCGGCCTTGCCGACGCAGGCCAGCAGGCCCTTGTCGAGCATCATGTCCATGAACTTGTCCATGCGCGTCGCGGTCGTCGGGCCGGCGGGGCCGACCACTTCGTCACGCACCGGATCGACCGGGCCGACGTAGTAGATCACGCGTCCCTTGAACTCGACCGGCAGTTCCTCGCCCTTGGCGAGCATGTCCTGGATGCGCTTGTGCGCGGCGTCGCGCCCGGTGAGCATGCGGCCGTTAAGCAGCAGGCGATCGCCCTGCTTCCAGCCCTGGACCTCTTGCGCCGTCAGCGTGTCGAGGTTGACGCGCTTGGCCGCCGCGTCGGGCGCCCAGTGGACCTGCGGCCATTCGTCGAGCTTGGGGCGCTCGAGATAGCTCGGCCCGCTGCCGTCGAGGGTGAAGTGCGCGTGGCGGGTGGCGGCGCAGTTGGGGATCATGGCGACCGGCTTGCCGGCGGCATGGCACGGCGCGTCCATGATCTTGACGTCGAGAATGGTCGAGAGGCCGCCGAGGCCCTGGGCGCCGATACCCAGGGCATTGACCTTGTCGAAGATCTCGATGCGCAGGCGCTCGATATCGGTCTGGGCGCCGCGCTGCTTGAGCTGGGCCATGTCGATCGGCTCCATCAGCGCCTTCTTGGCTAGCAGCACGCAGTGCTCGGCGGTGCCGCCGATGCCGATGCCGAGCATCCCGGGCGGGCACCAGCCGGCGCCCATCTGCGGCAGCATTTCCAGCACCCAGTCGACGATCGAGTCGCTGGGATTCATCATCTTGAACTTGGACTTGTTCTCGCTGCCGCCGCCCTTGGCCGCGACGTCGACGGTCACTTTGTTGCCCTTGACCATCTCGACGTGGAGCACGCAGGGCGTGTTGTCGCGCGTGTTGCGGCGGGTGAAGGCCGGGTCGGCCAGCACCGAGGCGCGCAGCTTGTTCTCGGCGTTGAGGTAGGCACGGCGCACACCCTCGTCGACCACGTCCTGCAGCGACAGGTCGGATTCGAGGCGGCAGTCCTGACCCCATTCGATGAAGACGTTGACGATGCCGGTGTCCTGGCAGATCGGGCGGTGGCCCTCGGCGCACATCCGGCTGTTGGTCAGGATCTGCGCGATCGCGTCCTTGGCGGCGGGGCCCTGTTCGGCCTCGTAGGCGTCACCCAGCGCGCGGATGTAATCCATCGGGTGAAAGTAGCTGATGTATTGCAGCGCGTCGGCCACGCTCTCGACCAGATCCGCTTCCCGGATCGTCACCATATCCGCCATCGCAATCGTGCTCCTGCTCCAGCAATGTGCCCCAGCCCTTAGGCGCCCCATGACAATCTGCCAACGCCGTCCGTGCGCCGACAGACGTCATGCAAGACGCTTGGCGGCGCGCGGGCAATATTCTAGAGACGCCAAATCCCCTTGCGCGTGCACTTGCGAAGACTTGGCGCGCATCCCGACAGCACGATGAGGAATAGCGATGAGCATGGCACTTGCTGAGGCAGCCGAGACCGGAATGGCACCGGCACGCAAGGCGATGATCGACAGCCAGCTGCGTGTCAGCGGCGTCAACGATCCCGCCCTCCTGGGTGCCTTCGCCAGCGTACCGCGCGAAGAATTCGTGCCCGCCGACCGCCGCGCGCTGGCCTATGTCGACCGTGCGGTGCCGCTGGGCGACGGCACCGTGCTCGCCCCCGCGCTGACGCACGGCCAGATGCTGACCGCCGCGGCGCCGCTGTCCGGTGAACGCGCGCTCGTCGTCGGCAAGCCCGGCGAATACCTCGGTGCGCTGCTGCGCCAGCTTGGCCTGATCGTGACGCAGGCGACGCCGGCGGACGACCTGTCCGGCCTCGGCTGTTTCGCGCTGGTGCTGGTTGATGGCGCGATCGAGGTCGTGCCGCCGGCGCTGGCCGCGACCGTCGATGCCGATGGCCGCCTCGTCACCGGGCTGGTCGAGCGTGGCGTGACGCGTCTCGCGATCGGTCGCAAGGTTGCGGGCACGCTGGCGCTGACCGCGCTGGGCGATGCCGATTTCGCCGTCCTTCCCGAATTCGCCGCCCCCAAGAGCTGGAGCTTCTGAAACCCATGACGCCGGCCAGGCTGCGCGGGTTGGTTGCCGGGCTGTGCCTGGCCGGATTGCCCGCATTCGGCATTCCATCGGCGATGGCGGACGACCTTCGGACCGCGCTGACCTCGGCCTACAACACCAACCCCGATCTGCAGGCCGCGCGGGCACAGCTGCGCGCGATCGACGAGAACGTGCCGCTGACGCGGGCGCAGGCCCTGCCGTCGCTGTCGGGCAGCGTGAACTACAACGAATATGTCGACAAGGGCGGCAGTTCGTTCTCGACCTCGTATCCCGATCGCGTGCTGGGCGTGAATGCCACCGCGGGCCTGCCGCTCTATCGCGGCGGCGCGGTCAAGAACGGGCTGCGCGCGGCGGAAACCCGGGTCGAGGCGGGCCGTGCCTCGCTGCGCGGCACCGAGTCCAGCGTGTTTACCAGCTCGGTCGGCGCCTACATGGACGTGATCCGCGATGCCGCGATCGTCGGCCTGCAGAAGAACAACGTCCAGGTCCTCGAGGTCAACCTCCAGGCGACCAGCGACCGCTTCGAGATCGGTGACGTCACCCGCACCGACGTCGCGCAATCGCGTTCGCGCCTGGCGCTGGCGCGCGCCGGGCTGCGGTCGGCCGAGGCCAACCTCGTCGCCAGCCGCGAAGCCTATGTGCGTATCATCGGCCATGCCCCCGGCACGCTGGAGAACCCGCCCGCGCTGGCCGGCATGCCGGCAACGGTCGACGATGCGGTCGATTATGCGCTCGACAACAATCCCGACCTGCAGGCCGCACACGAGGCCAGCAAGGCGGCCGGCTTCGACGTCAAGGTTGCCGGCGCCAGCCGGCTGCCCACGGTTTCGGCCAGTGCCACGTCGAGCAGCACGAATTACCTCAGCAGCTTCAATCCCGGCATTCCCAATTCGTCGCGCAATATGGTTGCGGGCGTGACCGCCTCGATCCCGCTGTTCCAGGGCGGGGCACCGGCGGCCCGTGTGCGGCAGGCGCAGGCCAGCCAGAGCGTGACGCTCGAGCAGGAGATCGGCACCGAGCGCGCGGTCATCGCCACGGTGCGCTCCGCCTGGTCGGCCTGGCTCGCCGCCAAGGAAGTGATCGCGCTCAACCAGACCGCCGTGGACGCCGCGGCGCTCAGCCTCGAAGGCGTGCGCGCGGAAAACACCGTGGGCAATCGCACGATCCTCAACATCCTCGATGCCGAGCAGGAACTGCTCAATGCGCAGGTTCAGCTGGTGACGGCGCAGCGCAACGAATATGTCGCCGGGTTCGCGCTGCTGTCGGCGATGGGCCGGGCGCAGGCCAAGGACCTCGGCCTCGACGGCGGCGCGCTGTACGATCCGGTGGCCAATTACGAGCGCGTCCACCATCGCATCTGGGACTGGGACAGCGACCCCACGCCGGTCGCGCGTTCGACCCCGACGGTTGACACGCCTGCGCAGGATGCGACAATCCCCGACCAGCCCCTGCCCTGAGCGGGACTCGGGCGGCACGAACAGGCAGGAAACGGGGCATCATGCGTCAGGCGGGCGAACCTTCGGTCGAGGACATCCTCGAATCGATCAAGAAAGTCATCGCGCGCGATGCACGGCCCGATGTCGCGCCGCGTGCGCCGATGTCGGCTGCCGATGCTGCCGCCGCGATCGCTCCGGCGCTGGCCAGCGGCCCGGCGGTGACGATGAAGCCTGCGCAGCCCGACGTGCTCGACCTCACCGAAGTTGCCGCGCAGATCATGAACGAGGCGCGCCGCGGGCCAGCGGCGTCCTGTGCCGGCGCGCAGGACGATGACGGCAACGGGGACGGCGACTCGCTGCTTCCGCCCGAAACCACCGAATCTATGCGCGATTCGCTGGCAGCCCTCGCCATGCTGGCACAGCCCGGCGCGCAGCCGCAGATCGTGCGCTCGGGCGAAACGTCGCTCGAGGGCATGGTGCGCGACATGCTGCGCCCGATGCTGGCCGACTGGCTCGAGCGCAATCTGCCCGGCATGGTCGAGAAGATGGTCGCCGCGGAGATCGCGCGCATCGCCGGGAAACGCGGTTGAGCAAACTCGACAAGGCCATCGCCGAGGCGGAAGGCGTCGTTGCCAAGCTCGGCGGTTTTGCGCCCCAGCGGCACATCTTTCTCTGCGCCGATTCCGACAAGGACAAGTGCTGCCCCAAGAAGGAAAGCGACGCCGCCTGGTCGTTCCTCAAGAAGCGACTGGGTGAGCTGAAGCTGGGCGGCTCGAAGGGCGTGCTGCGCAGCAAGGTCGGCTGCCTGCGTGTCTGCGCGGCCGGGCCGGTGGCGGTCGTCTATCCCGAGGGCGTGTGGTATCACTCGTGCTCGCCCGCGGTGCTCGAGCGTATCATCCAGGAGCACGTGATCGGCGGCGTGCCGGTCGAGGACTACCGGCTCCATCCGCCGGCGGGCTGATATCCGCCAGCCGGCTGATCCGCCCGCAACGCCATCGTCATTCCCAGTGCGAGCTGTCGAGCCGGTACTCGATGCTCTCGTCGTGGCCGGTGCCGCTCGACAGGAACACCAGCCCCATCAGCGCGGCCATCAGCATCATGGTCAGCGCGACGCCCAGCGAGGCGGCGATGTAGAGGTGGATGGAGACGAAGCCGAACTGCCAGTAGAGCCAGCCGTCGACCGCCAGCACGGTGAGCAGCGTCGCCAGTCCCATCCAGCGCAGCAGCCAGCGATAGCGCGCCCAGGCGTGCGCGGCATTGTCGGGATCGTCGAGCGGCGAATGACCGGCCATGGCAATTCCTCTTCCGGCAGCACTCGTATCGCAAGGCTCTTGCCGCGCAACCGGAACGTGGCATGATTGGGGCGGAGGCGGGACCAACTGCCCCAAGGGGAAGAGGAGCCTGATGATGACCATTGCGCGCTTGCTGGCCGGTCGCTCCGGCGAAGTGTGGTCGTGCCACGCGGAAGACACCGTGGCCGACGCGGTTGAAATTCTCTCCACACGGCACATCGGTGCCTTGCCGGTGCGCGACGGCACCAGCGCCGTGGCCGGCATCCTATCGGAACGCGATGTTGTCCATGCGCTCAAGGCTCATGGCGAGGACGCGCTGCGCCTGCCGGTGCGCGCGGTGATGACCGCGCCGGTGGTAACGGTCAGCCCCGAAACCTCGATCATGGAAGCCCTGGCGCTGATGACCCGTCGCCGCTTCCGCCACCTGCCCGTGCTCGACCAGGGCACGATGACCGGGTTCATCTCGATCGGTGACCTGGTGAAGTACCGGATCGACCGGATCGAGGCCGAGGCGGACGCGATGCGGGTCTACATCCAGTCCGCCTGAGCCTCGGCTACCCGGCCTCTGGCAAACGCGATCAGTGCGCCGCGCCCCAGCTGGGGCCGGTGCCGATCTCGACGCCCAGCGGCACGGTCAGCGCCACCGCCGGTGCCGCAGCCCCCGCCATCACCGCGCGGATGACCTCGCTGGCGGCGGGGACGTCTTCCTCGGGCAGTTCGAACACCAGTTCGTCGTGCACCTGCAGCAGCATGCGCACGCGCGGCAGGCCGGCTTGGGCCAGCGCGGGCAGCATTCGCGCCATCGCACGCTTGATGATGTCGGCGCTGGTGCCCTGGATCGGCGCGTTGATCGCCGCGCGCTCGCTGCCCTGGCGTTCGGCCTGGGCGCCCGAGGTGATCCGCGGGAACCAGGTCTTGCGGCCGAACAGCGTCTCCGAATAGCCCTTGGCGCGCACGCTCTCGAGCGTCTCGTGGATGTAGCGCTGGATGCCGGGGAAACGCTCGAAATAGCGGTCGATCATCGCCTGCGCTTCGTCGGCACTGGTGCCCAGCCGCTGCGCCAGGCCCCAGCGGCTGATGCCGTAGAGGATGGCGAAGTTGATGGTCTTGGCCCGGCCGCGCGTGTCGCGGTTGACCTCGCCGAACAGCTCCTGCGCGGTGCGCGCGTGGATGTCCTGCCCCTCGGCGAAGGCTTCGCGCAGCGCCGGCACGTCGGCGATGTGCGCGGCAAGGCGCAGCTCGATCTGCGAATAGTCGGCCGCGAGCAGGACATGGCCCGGCTCGGCGACGAAGGCCTCGCGGATCTGGCGCCCTATCTCGGTGCGGATCGGGATGTTCTGCAGGTTGGGATCGTTGGACGACAGGCGCCCGGTCTGCGCGCCGACCAGGCTGTAGCTGGTGTGGACGCGGCCGGTCTCGGGATTGATCGCAGCCTGCAGCGCATCGGTGTACGTGCTCTTGAGCTTGGACAGCTGGCGCCATTCGAGCACCAGCGTCGCCACTTCGGCCCCCTGGCCGGCAAGCGTTTCCAGCACCGACTGGTCGGTCGAATACTGGCCGCTCTTGCCCTTCTTGCCGCCCTTGTAGCCGAGCTTGTCGAACAGGACATCGCCCAGCTGCTTGGGGCTGCCGATCGTGAACGGCCCGCCGGCCTTCTCGTGGATCACCCCCTCGAGCCGCGCGATGTCGGCGGCGAAGCGGGTGGAGAGATCGGCCAGCTGCTGGCGGTCGACGCGGATGCCGTTGCGCTCCATCTGTGCGACCACGGGCACCAGCGGCCGGTCGACGCGCTCGTAGATGCGCGTGCCGCCCTCGTCGGACAGGCGCGGGGCGAACAGCTGGTGCAGGCGCCAGGTCACGTCGGCGTCTTCGGCGGCATAGCGCGTGGCATCGGCCAGCGGCACCTCGGCGAACGAGATCGCCTTCTTGCCGCTGCCGCAGACGTCCTTGAACAGCATGGTCTGGTGCGACAGGTGGCGGCTGGCAAGCTCGTCCATGCCATGCCCGGCAAGCCCGGTGTCGCTGCGCCCGGCATCGAGGCAGAAGCTCATGACCATGGTGTCGTCGATCGGCGCCACCGCGATGCCGTGTCGGGACAGGATCGTGAGGTCGTACTTCACGTTCTGCCCGACCTTGAGCACCGCCTCGCTTTCGAGCAGCGGCTTGAGCGCGGCCAATGCCGCCTCGCGCTCGATCTGCACCGGGGCCTCGGCGAACATGTCGGCACCGCGATGGCCAAGCGGGATGTAGCACGCCTGATTCGGCCCCGTGGCGAGGCTGACGCCGACGAGATCGGCGCGCATCGCATCGAGCGCGGAAGTCTCGGTGTCGATCGCCACGATCCGGGCGGCATAGGCGCGCGCGATCCACGCCTCGAGCGCTTCCATCGTCTGGACGCAAGGATAGAGGTCGCGATCGATCGAGGGCCATTCGGGCAGCGGCTGGCGCGTCGAATCGATCGGCGCCACCACCGGCTCGGTACCGGGGGCAGGGGCGATCGAGCCGGTGCCGGCGGTCGGCGCGGCGGCGCTGCCGAGCTTGCGCAGCAGGCTGGTGAAGCCATGCGTCGACAGGAAGGCGGCCAGCGGATCGGGCGGGATCGGGCCGAGCGTGAAATCCTCCAGCGGGATCGGCAGGGCGCAATCTTCCTTGAGCGCGACGAGCTGGCGCGAGAGGCGGGCCATGTCGGCCTGCTCGATCAGGCTTTCGCGCAGCTTGCTGGCCTTCATGCCGGGCGCGGCGGCCAGCGCCGCCTCCAGCCCGCCATGCTCCTGGATCAGCTTGGTCGCGGTTTTGGGGCCGATGCCGCGGATGCCGGGGACATTGTCCACCGCATCGCCCATCAGCGCCAGCACGTCGCCGACCAGTTCGGGCGCGACGCCGAATTTCTCGACCACCTCGGGGATGCCGATGCGCTGGTTCTTCATCGTGTCGAGCATGTCGACGCAGCCGCCGCCCTGCGCGCAGGTGCCGACCAGCTGCATCAGGTCCTTGTCCGACGAGACGATGGTCACGTCCCAGCCCTTGGCCGTGGCGGCACGGGCGTAGGAAGCGATGAGGTCGTCGGCCTCGAGGTCGTCTTCCTCGATGCAGGCCAGGCTGAAGGCGCGCGTCGCGTCGCGGATCAGCGGGAACTGCGGCTTGAGGTCCTCGGGCGGCGGGGGCCGGTTGGCCTTGTACTGGTCGTAGAGCGCGTTGCGGAAGGTGATCGAGCTCTTGTCGAGAATCACCGCCAGATGCGTCGGTCCATCGGCCTTGTGCAGGTCTTCGGCGAGCTTCCACAGCATGGTGGTGTAGCCATAGACCGCGCCCACCGGCACCCCTTGCGGGTTAGTGAGCGGGGGAAGGCGATGATAGGCACGGAAAATGTAGGCCGAGCCATCGACGAGATAGAGGTGATTGCGGGAATCCATGGGCTGGCTGTACCGCGTTGGTCCGTGCGGGGAAAGGCCGACGGGCGCGCGCCCTGGCATTGAAATCCATGTGCAAGTGCGAAAGATCGTATCGTGCGTTAAACGGAACGTCCCGCGCGAAGGGCGCTTCGGCGCAGGGTCGCTCGCGCAAAAAAGCCTTGCCGCTAAGGGCGATAGCGACGGCCCGTCGCAATACCGTCGTCTTGTGCTTGCAAGCCGATGAATTGCCGATTAATTGGGACGTCGAAGTCTACCGTGGGAGTAGGCTTTGCGGCGGGTTTTTGCCCGGCGCGGTTCACTTCAATCCAGGGATTGTAACGCATGCGCAAGCTCATCCTCGCCGCTGTCGCCGGCACCGCCTTCGCCCTCGCCGGCTGCTCGGAAAAGCCGGCTGAAACCGCCACTGAAGCTGCTAGCGAAGCTGCTGACGCTTCGGCCGACGCTTCGGCTGCTGCTGCCGACGCCAGCGCCTCGGCTTCGGAAGCCGCCGCTGACGCGAGCGCTGCCGCCAAGATGTAATTCTTGCCCGCAAGGGCAGGTTACAGGCAAAGGGGCGTGGCCATCGGCTGCGCCCCTTTTCGCATGTGCGACGTTTTCGTCGATGTCCATGCTGCGATGCGGTAATCTGAGGTGAAACATCCTCCCCACGTGTGGGGAGGGGGACCGCCGGCGCAGCCGGGGGTGGAGGGGGTGAGGTGGCGAGCCCCTCCGTCAGCCGCTGGCGCGGCTGCCACCTCCCCATCGGGGATGGGGAGGATCGGGGTAGCTTAGGCGCGGGCGGCGGCTTAGCGCCGCGAGACCTCGCCGGTGAAGGTCGGGGTGTCGGCCGGGGTCTGGAAGCCCTGGTACAGCGCGCTGGCGATGCGCGCGATGATGGCGGCCTGGGCGGTGTGGTTTTCCGGCCCGGCGACGAAGATCGCGATCGCGAGGTGACGGCCGTCGGGCATGCGGACGATGCCGACGTCGTCGGTCACGCCGGCGAGCGTGCCGGTCTTGTGGGCCAGCAGCACCCCCTCGGGCAAGCCGGCGCGGATGCGGTTGCGGCCGGTGCTGGTGCGGGTCATCGTATCTAGCAGCACGGCGCGGGCCTGCGGGCTCAGCGCGCCGCCACGGTCGATGGCCGACAGGAGCGCGATCATCGCGCGCGGCGTGCTCGAGGTGCCGGTATCGATCGCACGGGCCGGGTTGATGCGGCCGTCGTCGCGGACCAGCGTCGCCATGGTGTGATCGAGATGCTGGCCCGAGATGCCGGTCTGCACCAGGAAGCGGTTGACCGCGCCGATGCCGCCCACCGCCGCGATCAGGCCGTCGGTGGCGTGGTTGTCGCTGCGCGTGATGCTCTTCTCGATCAGCGTCTGCGCGCTGAACACCGGGCCAGGGCGGACCATGGCGACGAGATTGCGTCGGCCGGCCGCCTCGGGGACGGGCATCATCATCGGCAGCGGCTGGTCGAGGCGCAGGCGGCCCTGCTCGACCATCTGCAGGAAGGTTGCCGCCACCGCGACCTTGGCGGTGCTGGCCATCGGGAAGGGCATGTCGCCGTTGATCAGGACCTGTCCGCCACCGTCGAGATCCATCGCGGCCACGCCGACACGGCCGCGCGCCGTGGCCGCGATCGAGGCGACGCGCTGCTGCGTGGCAAGATCGCGCGGGCTCTGCAGCGCCAGTGGCGGGCGGCTCTGCACCGCCGGCGACGTGACGGCGAGCGCCGGGAACGTGGCCATGGCGGCCACCAGGATGCGCAACTTGCGTGCGGAGAATTGCCCGAACATTATGAGGTTGTACCCCGACCCGCCTTATTATTTCATTGCCGAGGATAAGGCATTGGGACTCCGGCGCAAACCCGATGGGTTCCCGCGTCGGGTTCATCCCGGCGCATGACTGTGCCGGTTCGTCGCAATTGTAAAATCGGCCAGAGGATTCGCGCTTCGGTTGGCCGGTCAGTCGTCCATGTCGTGCATCATCTGGTCGGGGGCGAGGTCGCTGAATCGCGTGATCCGCGCCTCGAACCGCAGGCGGACCTTGCCGGTCGAACCATGGCGCTGCTTGGCGACGATGAGTTCAGCGAGGCCGAACACGCGCTCCATCTCGGCAGCCCAGGCGGCATGCGCCTCGTGCGTCTTGGCGTCGTCGCTTTCGACCGGGCGCTTCGGCTCGCGCGAGGCGACGTAGTAGTCCTCGCGGAACACGAACCAGACCATGTCGGCGTCCTGCTCGATCGAGCCCGATTCGCGCAGGTCCGACAGCATCGGGCGCTTGTCGTCGCGCTGTTCGACCGCGCGCGACAGCTGCGACAGCGCGATCACGGGGACCGACAGTTCCTTGGCGAGCGTCTTGAGGCCGCGTGAAATCTCCGAGATCTCGTTGACGCGGTTGTCCGACCGGCCCGAGCCCGAAAGGAGCTGGAGGTAGTCCACCACGATGAGGCCGATGTCGTGCCGGCGCTTCAAGCGGCGGGCGCGGGTGCGCAGCGCGCCGATCGACAGGCCGGGGGTGTCGTCGATGTAGAGCGGCAGTTCGGCGAGCCGCTGGCTGGCGAAGGACAGCTGCTGGAAATCCTCGCGGCTGATGCGGCCCATGCGCAGCGATTCGGAGCTGATGCCCGACTGCTCGGCCAGAATACGCGTGGCCAGCTGGTCGGCGCTCATTTCGAGGCTGAAGAAGGCCACGGCCGCTCCCACCGAATCCTTGGCGGTGATCCCGCGCGCCATGTCGTCACGCAGCCGGTCGGCGCAGTTGAAGGCGATGTTGGTGACGAGCGAGGTCTTGCCCATGCCGGGACGGCCGGCGAGGATGATGAGGTCCGAGTCGTGCAGGCCGCCGATCTTCTCGTTGACCGAGGTGAGGCCGGTGGTGGTGCCCGAGATGTGGCCACCCGAAAGCAGCGCCTTCTCGATCATCTCGAGGCTGGCGCGCGTCGCCTGGCCGAAGGTCTGCGCCTCGTTGCCGGTCTGCGCGCCTTCGGCCACGGTGAACAGCGCGGCCTCGGCCTGTTCGACCTGCTTAAGTGGTTCGACCGTCTCGCTGGTGTCCATCGCCCCTTCGACGAGGTTGCGGCCCACGCTGATCAGTTCGCGCAACAGCGCGAGATCGTAGATCTGCTGCGCCAGCTCGCGCGGGGCGAGCAAGCCCTGGCCGTCACCGGTTAGGCGGGCGAGGTAGGCGGTGCCGCCCAGCTCCTTCAGCTCCTCGTCGCTCTCGAAATAGGGCTTGAGCGTGACCGGGGTGACCACCGCCTTGCGGTCGATCAGCGCGAGGATGCGTTCGAACACGCGGCCATGGACGGGCGCGAAGAAGTGATCCGCGCGCAACGGCACGGTCATTTCCTCGAGAATGCGGTTGTCGATCAGGACCGCGCCGAGAAACGCGGCCTCGGCCTCGACGTTGGCGGGCAGCGCACGGACCTCGGCGGCCGGACGCGCGAGAATGGCTTCGCTTGCGGACATTCGCCCAAGATGAACCATGCACCGGGCAGGGGCAAGGCGGCGACGCGGAGCCGCCCCGGCTTTCGTTTTCCACAGGCTGTGGACACAATCGCCGGCCATGCCACTATGGTCGTAAACTCATAAATGGCGCACCCGAGGTTTGAGGCCAAAGGCCCCGTCGCGAGGAGAAAGCGCGCAGGAATATCGGCAATATTTCAAGCGCTTTCGACGCTGCGAGGGGGCCTTTGGGTCAAATCCCGAAGGGACGCCGAAATGGCTTCCATCTCGGCCCAAAGTGCCCTTGCAAAGGCTCCCGGCCTTCGCTGCGGCCACTTTGGCCCGATATGTTCGCCATTTCGACGCCTCGGGTGTGCCATTTTTGAGTTTACGACCTTAGGTCCAAGGCGAATCCGGCCGCTGGGCGCTTGCTGCGCCGCGCGCCATGTTGCAACACTCAGGCCTTATGGCGGACCCGCGCATTTCGCATATCGAGCTGGATGAGGCGACGATCGTCTGGCGCAACGCCGATGTGGAGCAGGAGCGCCGCGTCGCGATCTTCGACCTGATCGAGGAAAACACCTTCCGCCCCCAGCGTGCGCTCGCCGCCGGTCATGACGGTCCCTATCGCCTGCGCCTGTCGGTGACCGACGGTCGCCTCACCCTCGACATCGCCGATGCGCAGGGCGCACCGCTGGAAAGCGTGGTGCTGGGGCTGGGACGTTTCCGCCGCCCGATCCGCGAATACTTCGCGATCTGCGACAGCTATTATCAGGCGATCCGCCGTGCCACCGCGCAGGAGATCGAGACGATCGACATGGCGCGGCGCGGCATCCACAACGAGGCGGCCGAGATGCTGCTCGAGCGGCTCGACGGCAAGATCGAGACCGACTTCGCCACGGCGCGCCGCCTGTTCACTCTGATTTGCGTGCTGCACATTCGCGGGTGAGGGGGCGCCTGGCCCCTGCCATGAGGCTCGAGGAACTGCATTGCCGCTATGGTGCCGTCTTGCGCCGGCAGGGGTGAGCGCCCTTCGACAGGCTCAGGGCGAACGGAGGAGGGATGGGATGCTCCTTATCCAATTCCGTTCGGGGCTATTTCCATTTACCCGATTCCGTTCGGGCTGAGCTTGTCGAAGCCCGGTCCGACCTAACACAGTCCAACCCAGTCCCTCGTCGCTGGCCCACGAAAAAGGGGACGGTTGCCCGTCCCCTTCGTTCGTCGTCATGGTCGCCGGGCGATCAGGCCTCGTCGGGGTTCGGCTCGCTGGCGGTGTCGGTCGCCTTGCGCTTGCCGGCCTTCTTCTTGACCAGCTTGGGGGCGGCCGGGGTCAGCTCGAAGTTGAGGCCGTCGTCCTTGAGGCTGACGTGCACTTCGCCACCGTTGGCGAGCTTGCCGAACAGCAGTTCCTCGGCCAGCGGCTTCTTGACCTTCTCCTGGATGAGGCGCGCCATCGGGCGGGCACCATAGAGACGGTCGTAGCCCTTCTTCGCCAGCCACGCACGCGCGTCGCTGTCGAACTGGATATGGACGTTCTGCTCGGCCAGCTGCAGTTCGAGCTGGAGCACGAACTTGTCGACCACGCGGCTGACCACTTCGGGCGGCAGGTAGGCGAAGGGCACGATCGCATCGAGACGGTTGCGGAATTCGGGCGTGAAGAGGTTCTTGACCGCTTCGTCGCCGGCATCCTGCTTCGACACGTCGCCGAACCCGATGCCCTGCTTGGCCATGTCCGAGGCGCCCGCATTGGTGGTCATGATCAGGACCACATTGCGGAAGTCGACGGTCTTGCCGTGGTGATCGGTCAGGCGGCCGTTGTCCATCACCTGCAGCAGGATATTGAACAGGTCGGGGTGTGCCTTCTCGATCTCGTCGAGCAGCAGGACGCAATGCGGCTGCTGGTCGATCGCATCGGTCAAGAGACCGCCCTGGTCGAAGCCGACATAGCCCGGAGGGGCACCGATCAGGCGGCTAACCGAATGGCGCTCCATGTATTCCGACATGTCGAAGCGCTGCAGCGGAATGCCCATGATCTGGGCCAGGCTGCGGGCGACCTCGGTCTTGCCGACGCCGGTGGGGCCGGAGAACAGGAACGAGCCGATCGGCTTGTCCGGGTCGCGCAAGCCGGCGCGGCTGAGCTTCATCGCGCTCGACAGCACCTCGATCGCCTTGTCCTGGCCGAACACCAGGCGCTTGAGATCGCGCTCGAGATGCTCGAGCTGCTTCTTGTCGTCGCTGCTCACCGACTTGGGCGGGATGCGCGCCATGGTCGCGATCACGGCCTCGATCTCGCGCGCGGTGATGGTCTTCTTGCGCTTGGACGGCGGCACCAGCATCTGCATCGCGCCGACCTCGTCGATCACGTCGATCGCCTTGTCGGGCAGCTTGCGGTCGTTGATGTAGCGCGCCGACAGCTCGACCGCGGTCTTGATCGCGTCGGGCGTGTACTTGACCTTGTGGTGCTCCTCGAACGCGGTGCGCAGACCCTTAAGGATCTTGATCGTGTCCTCGACGCTGGGCTCGTTCACGTCGATCTTCTGGAACCGGCGCAGCAGGGCGCGGTCCTTTTCGAAGTGGTTGCGGAACTCCTTGTAGGTGGTCGAGCCGATGCAGCGGATAGTGCCGCCCGACAGCGCCGGCTTGAGCAGGTTCGAGGCGTCCATCGCGCCGCCGCTGGTCGCGCCGGCACCGATCACGGTGTGGATCTCGTCGATGAACAGGATCGCGTGCGGCATTTTCTCGAGTTCGGAAACCACCTGCTTGAGGCGTTCCTCGAAGTCGCCGCGATAGCGCGTGCCGGCAAGCAGGCTGCCCATGTCGAGCGAATAGATCACCGCGTTGGACAGCACCTCGGGCACTTCGCCCTCGACGATCTTGCGCGCGAGACCTTCGGCGATGGCGGTCTTGCCCACGCCCGGATCACCCACGTAGAGCGGGTTGTTCTTGGACCGGCGGCACAGGATCTGGATCGTGCGGTCGACTTCGGGGCCACGCCCGATCAGCGGGTCGACCTTGCCGAGCAGCGCCTTGTCGTTGAGGTTGACGCAGAACTGGTCGAGCGCGGAATCCTTCTTGTTTCCGCCCTTCGCCTCGGCCTTTTCCTCGGGCTTGGGGGCCTCGTCCTCGCTCTTGGCATTGGCGGTGCCGGCTTGGCGGCCGCCCTTGCCGATGCCGTGGCTGATGAAGCTGACCGCGTCGAGCCGGCTCATGTCCTGCTGCTGCAGGAAATAGACCGCGTACGAGTCGCGCTCGGAGAACAGCGCCACCAGCACATTGGCGCCCGTCACGGTATCCTTGCCCGAGGACTGGACGTGCAGGATCGCGCGCTGGATCACGCGCTGGAAGCCGGCGGTCGGCTGTGGATCGGCCTTTTCGGCTGTCTTGAGCGACTGGTATTCCTGGTCGAGGTACTGGCGCACCACGTCACCCAGGTCGCCAAGGTCCACGCCGCAGGCTTGCATCACCTGTGCCGCATCCGCGTCGTCGATAAGGGCCAGCAGGAGATGTTCGAGCGTCGCATATTCGTGGCTGCGCTCCGACGCGTTGGCCAGCGCGGTGTGCAGCGTTTTCTCGAGGCTCTGGGCGAAACTGGGCATAGGCTCGCTTTCTGGGGCTCACTCTTGGCCAGGGCGGAGGTATTCCGCCATGGGATGGTTCCCTTGCGGGATCAGGAAAGCATGGCGATGGTTAACCGCCACCGAACTGTCGCCGGCGGTCGCCACGGATGGAGGGAGGGGTCGAACCCCTATATGGGTATGCCGCCCGGCGAGGAGAAGGGCGGCGGCGCTCATCGCGGCGTATCGGCCGCAGTGGCGGGAGGCGCAGGAGGTGGCGCGGCCGCACGGGCGAACAGCGCATCGGCAGCGGCGCGGGTGCGGCCGGCACGGTCACGATGGTCGCGGGTGCGAACGATCTCCGCCTCGAGCAGGGCGATGCGTGTGGCCAGTTCGTCGATCGACAGGGTGTCGAGCGGTTCGCTGGCCAACTGGCTGACCAAGTCGCCCTTGCGGCGCGGAAGGTCTTCGAGATCCATTTCGATCACAATGTTGGGCGGCGAACGCTTGCTGTCAACCTGCCCTGTGGGTAGGGCAGCGTTTCCCTGCCTATGACGGCAGATGCGAGGGTATGCAGCGCATGCAAAGTCTTCCGGCGACGATGACGGCTATCGGTTTCGATGCACCTGGCGGGCCCGAAGTGCTGCGCCCCGAGACGGTGCCCGTGCCGGTGCCCGGTCCCGGACAAGTGCTGATTCGGGTCGCCTACGCCGGCGTGAACCGCCCCGACGTGATCCAGCGGCAGGGTTTTTATCCGCCGCCGCCGGGGGCCTCGCCGCTGCCCGGCCTCGAAGTGTCCGGCGAAGTGGTGGCCGTGGGCGAATCGCAGGGCGAGGGCAGCATCGCGCTTGAGCCGGGCGCCAGGGTCTGCGCGCTGGTGGCAGGCGGCGGCTATGCGCAGTATTGCCTTGCCGAGGCCGCGCAATGCCTGCGCGTGCCGCCGGGCCTTGCGATGGAAGAAGCCGCCGCTCTGCCCGAGACGCTGTTCACCGTGTGGCACAACGTGTTCGAGCGCGGCTGGGCCTGCGAGGGCGAGACGCTGCTGGTCCATGGCGGCACCAGCGGGATCGGCTCGATGGCGATCATGCTCGGCAAGCTGTTCGGCCTGACCGTGATCACCACCTGCGGCGGGGCGGACAAGTGCGCCGCCGCGCTGCGGATCGGTGCCGATCACGCCATCGACTACAAGGCGCAGGACTTCGTCGAGGAAGTGGCGCGAATCACTGAAGGCAAGGGCGTCCAGCTCGTGCTCGACATGGTGGCTGGCAGCTATGTCGCCCGCAACATCAAGTGCCTGGCCGAGGATGGGCGGCACGTCACGATCGCGGTGCAGGGCGGCGTCAAGGCCGAGGTCAACATAGCCGAGGTCATGCGCCGGCGCCTGACGCTGACCGGGTCGACGCTGCGCCCGCGCTCGGCGGTGTTCAAGGGGCTGCTCGCCGGCGAAATCCGCGAGACCGTCTGGCCGCTGGTGGCCGAGGGCAAGCTGCGCCCGGTGATGGACCAGTCCTTCGCCCTGGCCGATGCCGCGGCGGCGCATGCCCGGATGGAAGCAGGCACCCACATCGGCAAGATCGTCCTGCGCGCCGACTGATCGCTGGTTGGTTCCAGCCGTCGTGTGACCCAGCCGTGTGACTGGCGTGCAAAAGGCTTGAAATCGAACGGGGCCGCGGATTGCGCTTGCCGTTTGGGCGGGGCTGGCTTACATCTGAATGCGTGAATGGCCGCTCCGCAAGGGGCGGCCCTTATTGTTTCCGCGCCGGACACACCGTTCCGCGCCGGGGGAAAAGAGGACCATCGCCGTGAGCAACCAGCCCACGTATCCGCTGATGCCGCATGCCACCGCGTCGTGGCTTGTCGACAATACGGCCCTGACGTTCGAGCAGATTGCCGAGTTCTGTGGCCTCCACATCCTCGAGGTCCAGGCCATGGCCGACGATCTCGCTGGCGCGAAGTATACCGGGCGCAACCCGATCCATTCGGGCGAGCTGAGCCAGGCCGAAATCGACCGCGGCCAGGACAACGCCTCGTACCGCCTCAAGATGCAGCGCGCCCCGCTGGCGGTCAGCCGCACCAAGGGTCCGCGCTACACCCCGGTGTCGAAGCGCCAGGACAAGCCCGACGGCATCGCCTGGATCCTGCGCCACCATCCCGAGATTTCGGACGCGCAGATCGGCAAGCTGATCGGCACCACGCGCACGACCATCGCCGCGATCCGCGATCGCAGCCACTGGAACATCGGCAACATCAATCCCAAGGACCCGGTGACGCTGGGCCTGTGCTCGCAACGCGAGCTGGACATGCTGGTGAGCAAGGCCGCCAAGCGCGCCGGCGTGCCCGAGGAAGAGGAAGGCGTGGTCAACGAGCGCTTGGGTTCGGACCGCGAAGCCCTCATCGAGGAACTGCGCGCCGAACGGCAGGCGCAGGCCAAGGCCTCATCCGAAGCCGCGCAGCAGGCCGAAGCCATGGCCTGGCTCGAAGCCCGCCGCGCCGAGGGCATCTCGGACAGCTGAGCCGGTTTCCCGTGAAACACGATCGAGCCGCCCGGTGCCGCACCGGGCGGCTTTTTCGTGGGCAGCTGCGGTGCGTCGAAGGGGCACTGGAACCGGCATGGCGGTCGGTCCATTGTCAGACCACGCATGGCCGCCGACTTCGCCTGGATCCGCCCCGAACCGCAGGGCATCTATCTGCCGCCGGCCGATGCGTGGATCGACCCGTCGCGGCCGGTCGAGACCGCGCTGGTCACGCATGGCCACGCCGACCATGCCCGCGGCGGCCATGGGCGCACGGTGGCGACGCCCGAGACGCTGGCGATCATGGCGCTGCGCTACGGCGTCCAGCCCGAAGGCAGCGAGCCGGTCGCCTATCACGAGAGCGTGACGCTCAAGGGCGGTGTGCGCGCCACGTATGTGCCCGCCGGCCACGTCCTCGGCTCGGCGCAGATCCTGTTCGAGCATGCCGGCGAGCGCGTCGTCGTGACCGGCGACTACAAGCGCCGTCCCGACCCGACCTGTCCGCTGTTCGAGCCGGTGCCCTGCGACATCTTCATCACCGAGGCGACCTTCGGCCTGCCGGTGTTCCGCCATCCCCCGATCGAGGACGAGATCGCCAAGCTGCTCTCGGCCCTGGCCCTGCATCCCGAGCGCTGCGTACTGGTGGGCGCCTATGCGCTGGGCAAGGCGCAGCGCCTGATCGCCGAACTGCGGCGCGCCGGCCACGACCAGCCGATCTATCTGCATGGCGCAATGGAGCGGATGTGCCGGCTCTACGAGGACTGGGGCATCGATCTGGGCGAGTTGCGGGCCGTCGCCGGCGTGCCCAAGGGCGCGATAGCCGGCCACATCGTGGTCTGCCCGCCCTCGGCGCTCAACGACCGCTGGAGCCGGCGCCTGCCCGATCCGATCACCGCGATGGCCTCGGGCTGGATGCGCGTGCGCCAGCGCGCGGTGCAGCGCAACGTCGAACTGCCGCTGATCATCTCCGATCACGCCGACTGGGACGAACTGACCGCGACCATTGCCGAGGTGAACCCCACGGAAACCTGGATCACCCACGGGCGCGAGGAAGCGCTGCTGCGCTGGTGCGAACTTCACCAGCGGCGCGCGCGGGCCCTGGCGCTGGTCGGCTACGAAGACGAGGACGACTGAGGCGATGGAACGCTTCGCCGCCCTGGTCGATGCGCTGGTCTATACCCGCTCGCGCAACACCAAGCTTGCGATTCTCGCCGAATACCTGCGCACCACGCCCGATCCCGACCGGGGCTGGGCCCTTGCCGCGTTGACCGACGGGATCGACTTTCCCGCAGTCAAGGCGGGCACGATCCGCACGCTGCTCGACACGCGTATCGACGAAGTGCTCTGGCGCCTGTCGCGCGATTACGTCGGCGACACCGCCGAGACCGCCAGCCTGCTCTGGCCCGAGCCACATCACGCCGTTGCAGGTCCCCCCGGCGTGACCGAGGCGGTCGAGGTGCTGGCCGGGGCCACGCGCGCGACGGCGGGGGAGCGCCTCGCCGGGCTGCTCGACCGGCTCGATCCCAACGGGCGCTATGCCCTGCTCAAGCTGGCGACCGGCGCCATGCGCATCGGCCTGTCCTCGCGCCTTGCCAAGGTGGCCTTCGCGCAGGCCTTCGGTGTCGATGTCGAACAGGTAGAGGAATTCTGGCACGGCCAGTCGGCTCCCTATGCCGCGCTGTTCGCCTGGGCCGCCGATGGCGCTGCGCCGCCCGATGCCGAGGCGGTGCCGCTGTTCCGCCCGTTCATGCTCGCCCAGCCGCTCGAAGAGACGGTGGTCGACATGGCCGAGTTCGCCGCCGAGTGGAAATGGGACGGCATCCGGGTGCAGCTGGTCCATGTCGCCGGACAGACGCGGGTCTATTCGCGCGGCGGCGACGACATTTCCGCCAGCTTCCCCGAGATGCTCGATGCGCTGCACATTCCCGCCGTGCTCGATGGCGAACTGCTGGTGCGCGGCAGCCACCAGGGCGGCGAGGTAGGGGGCGCGGCCAGCTTTAACGCCCTGCAGCAGCGGCTGGGGCGCAAGACGGTGAGCAAGACGATGCTGGCCGACTATCCCGCCTTCGTGCGTCTCTACGACGTGCTGCTGCTGGAGGGCGAAGACCTGCGCCCTCTCGGGTGGGAGCAACGCCGTGTGCGGCTGGAGGAGCTGGTGCCCCGGCTCGATCCGCAGCGGTTCGACATCTCGGCGGTGATCACGGCGGCGAACCTCGACGAACTGGCCGAGATCCGCGCCCGCGCGCGCGACGACGCGATCGAGGGGGTGATGCTCAAGCGCCGCGACGCACCCTATGTCTCGGGACGGCGCGGCGGGCTGTGGTACAAGTGGAAGCGCGATCCGCTGCTGATCGACTGCGTGCTGATGTATGCCCAGCGCGGCAGCGGCAAGCGCAGCTCGTTCTATTCGGACTTCACGTTCGGATGCTGGGACGGCGATCCCGATGCCGGGGCCGAACTGCTGCCCGTGGGCAAGGCCTATTTCGGCTTTACCGACGAGGAGCTGAAATGGCTCGACCGTTTCGTGCGCCAGCACACCGTCAACCGCTTCGGCCCGGTGCGCGAGGTCGATCGTTCGCTCGTGTTCGAGGTGGCGTTCGATTCGGTCCATGTCAGCAAGCGGCACAAGTCGGGCCTCGCCATGCGGTTTCCGCGCATTCACCGCATCCGGGCCGACAAGCCGGCGCACGAGGCCGACCGCCTCGACACGCTGCGCGCGATGGTCGCCGATTGATCGCGATCAAGGCCGCTTTTCCCGCCGCAGACTAGCGCCGATCCTTCCGATCCCTCGCGCGAAAGGTCCGGCCTTGGCCAGCGACGCCCTCTCTCCCTACGACCGCATCGGCGGCCTTGCCGTCCTGCGTCGCATCACCGACCGGTTCTACGACCTGATGGACCAAGATCCGGCCTATGCCGGCTTGCGCGCCATGCACGCCGCCGACCTCGGCCCGATGCGCGACGCGCTGCCCCAGTTCCTCGCCGGCTGGAGCGGCGGCCCGCGCGACTGGTGGGACGCCAATCCCGGCAAGTGCATGATGTCGCTGCATCGGCCCTTCGCGATCGATGCCGATCTCGCCGGCCAATGGGCCGAGGCTATGTGCCGCGCGATTGCCGAGGCGGCCCCCGCGGACGGCGAGATCGCCTCGGCCATGGCCGACGTGCTGGATCGCATGGCACGAGGCATGGCCCGCCCAGCGATCTGAATCCCCCCAAATATCCTCCCCGCCGCAAGGTGGGGAGGGGGACCGCCGGCAAAGCCGGTGGTGGAGGGGCTTTCATGCTAGGTCCTGGCCCCACCGTCAGTCGCTGCCGCGCCTGACACTTCCCCATCGGGGATGGGGAGGATCGGGTTGTGCCCTTTCCTTTCTGGGGCTGGGCACTAGGCTTGGCGGATGGACACGCTGCATGTCTCGCGCCGCCGTCTGGCGATCGCCCTCGCGGGGATGGCCGGCTTCATCGATGCGGTGGGGTTCCTTTCGGCCGAGGGCTATTTCGTCTCGTTCATGTCGGGCAATTCGACGCGGCTCGGTGTCGCGCTGGGCACCGACTGGCGCCATGCCGCCGTGCCCGCGCTTTTGATCCTGGGCTTCGTCGGCGGGGTCACGCTGGGGGCGTTGGTGGCGCTGCGCGCGGCTGGGCAGCGCAAGGTGGCGGTGCTGGGGCTGGTCACGGCCTGCCTCGTGGTCGCGGCGGGTGCGCGCCTGGTCGGGCAGTCGGGCGTGATGCTGGCGGGGCTGGTCCTGGCTATGGGTGCGCTCAACAACACCTTCCTGCGCGATGGCGAGGTGGCCGTCGGGCTGACGTACATGACCGGCGCGCTGGTCAAGCTGGGGCAGGGGTTGGCCCAGCGCCTGGCCGGGCGGCGCGGGTCAGGCTGGCAGGGCTGGGCGCTGCTCTGGGCGGGGCTGCTGGCCGGCGCGGTGCTGGGCGCGGTGTCGCAGGCCCGTGCGCCGGAGTTCTGCCTGTGGATCGCCGCTGGCTGGGCCGCGCTGATGACGCTAATGGCGATCAGGTTGCCGGCGGAATCCTGACCAGCTTGTCGCGCGAAGTTGCGCCGCGCAACAGTTCGACCCGCGAGGCGGCGACCCCGAGCGCCTGCGCCACAAGGGCCAGCACGGCGGCGGTGGCCTTGCCGTCCTCGGGCTTGCAGCGCACTTTCACCTGGATCTTGCCGTTCTCGATCGCGATCGCCTCGACGCGCGCGCCGGGCGTGACGCGCAGGGCGAGGCGTCCGTCCTCGTCCGCCAAAGCCCGCAGCGCCTCTGGCGGTGGCAGGTCAGCCCTGGGCCGCGCCATGGACCGCCTCGGCATGGGCCCGGCCGTTGAGCACGTAATGGGCGACGCCGCGCTGCATTTCCGCGATCGCCTCGTCGCTCAGGTCGCGCATGTAGGCGGCAGGGCGGCCGCTCCACAGCTGGCGCGCGGGCAGGCGCTTGCCGGGGGTGAGCATCGCCCCGGCGGCGAGCATACCGTCGCTTTCGATCACCGTGCCGTCCATCACGATCGCGCCCAAGCCGACGAAGGCCCGGTCGTGCAGGATGCAGCCATGGACCATGGCGAGGTGGCCGATCAGCACGTCCTCGCCGATCAGCGTCGGGAAGCCCTCGGGCCGGCCAGGCTTGGCGCTGTCGCAGTGAATCACGCTGCCGTCCTGCACATTGGTGCGCGCGCCGATCACCACGCGGTTGACGTCGGCGCGGATGACGCAGTTGTACCAGATCGACGCCCCGGCCTCGATCGTGACGTCACCGATGATGCGGCATCCCGGCGCGATGAAGGCATCGGGATGGATCTGCGGGACCTTGCCGCCGAAGGGGATGATCGAGACATCGGGGCGGTGCGTCATGCGGTAGATCCTTTGGTGGGCCCTTCGGTGGGGCGCTGGATGCGATAGACGATGTGCGGCCGCAGCGGATCGTCCTCGGCCAGGGCGGGATGGTCGAAATCCTCGTCCGGCTGGCGCGTCATGCCAAGCCGTTCCATGAGTTGCCAACTGCGCACGTTGCCGGCGACGGTCATGGCCATCACTGCAGGAACTTCGAGGTTCGCCCAGGCCCATGCGAGGGAGGCTTGCGCCGCCTCGCGCGCATAGCCCTGGCCCCAGGCGTGGCGGGCAAGTCGCCAGCCGATCTCGGTTTCGTGCAGTGGCGGGCGCGGCGGCATGATCCCGCAAAAGCCGAGGAACGCGCCGTCCGCCTTGCGCTCGAGCGCCCAAAACACGTGGCCGTGCTCGGCCTCGGTCGCGATCATGCGGTCGATCGCGGCATCGGCCTCCGCCGCGCTGGTCGCGGGCAGAAAGCGCATGACCTCATCGTCCGCCGCCATGGCGCGGAACGGCGCGCGGTCGGTCTCCCGCCAGCCGCGCAGCAGCAGCCGTTCGGTCTCGATCACGCGCCCAGCAGCCGCGCCGCATGCGCCGCGTGATAGGTCAGCACGCCCGAGCACCCGGCGCGCTTGAACGCCAGCAGCGTCTCGAGCACCAGCGCATCGCGGTCCCCGGCGCCTGCGGCCACCGCGGCCTCGATCATCGCGTATTCGCCGCTCACCTGGTAGGCGAAGACCGGCACGCCGAAGGCTTCCTTCACGCGCACCGCGATGTCGAGATAGGGCAGGCCCGGCTTGACCATGACGCTGTCTGCACCCTCGGCCAGGTCCAGCGCCACTTCGCGCAAGGCTTCCTCGGCGTTGCCCGGGTCCATCTGGTAGGTCTTCTTGTCGCCCTTGAGCAGCCCGCGCGAGCCGACCGCATCGCGGAACGGGCCGTAGAATGCCGAGGCATACTTGGCGGCATAGGACATGATCTGGACGTTGATGTGGCTGTCGCCCTCCAGCGCCTCGCGGATCGCGCCGATGCGGCCGTCCATCATGTCGGACGGGGCGATGATGTCGGCGCCGGCGGCGGCCTGGTTGAGGCTCTGGCCGACGAGAACCTCGACGGTCTCGTCGTTCATCACGTAGCCGGCCTCGTCGATCAGCCCGTCCTGGCCATGGCTGGTATAGGGATCGAGCGCGACGTCGGTGAGCACGCCGATATCGTTGCCGCAGGCATCGCGGATCGCGCGGATCGCGCGGCACATCAGGTTGTCGGTATTGAGTGCCTCGCGCCCGTCCTCGGTGCGGCGTTCGGGCTGGGTATGCGGGAACAGCGCGAGGCACGGAATGCCGAGCGCGACCGCTTCCCTGGCACGTGCGACGATGCCGTCGACCGACCAGCGCGACACGCCGGGCAGCGCGCCGATCGGGTCTTCCACGCCCTGCCCCTCGGTGACGAAGACCGGCCAGATGAGGTCGGCGGGAGTGACCAGAACCTCGCGATGAAGCGCGCGGCTCCAGGCGGTGGCACGGGTGCGGCGGGGGCGGGCATGGGGATGGCTGGCGATCATGCCGCCGGTTTGGCGCAAATGGCTGGGCCGGGCAACGGGACAGATTGTCCCGGCGCTATGCTTGGTGCGTCACGCCTCGTTGGTGGACAACGATCCTGCGGCGTCCACGTGGAAGGCCCTGACGCTCGGCGGCATGGCGGCATAGGCGGGCCGGCGCGCGTCGAGCAGGCGATGCCGGGCCACGCGCGCAATGCTGACGCAATCGCCCTGGTTGCCGCCGAGCACGTGATAGGCGGCCTCGTCCTCGGCCAGATACAACCCGACGTGGCCGCCCTGCTGGCGGCGGAACACCAGCACGTCGCCCAGCATCGGCGCGGACGCCGGGCGGCCGAACTGCGCCCAGCTCAGCGCCCAGAGCGGGGACTGGGGCAGGGGCTTGCCGGCGCGGGCGGCGACGATGGCCATGAACAGGCCGCACCAGGGCACGCTGTCCGCGCGATAGTCGCGCGCCACGGCGCCGCCCAGTTCGGCAGCCCAGCCCAGGATCGCGGCATTGTCGGCGGTGCCCGGTGCCTCGCGCGTGCCGAGCAGGGCCAGGCCCTCGAGGGCCATGCGCGGCAACAGCGGCTGGGCCGAAAGCCAGCGATAGGCGGTCGGCAGGGTAGTGACGGGGTTCGGCATGACGGGTACCTCGGCTGGAGATACCGCCATCTCGGCTTGTCCGCGGCTCAATTGAATCGCGGTCGCGCGGCCCCACGATCCGGCGCAAGGCCCCGGCGTCCAGACGCAACACGATTGACACATTGCGCCACAATCGCCACGGCAGCCGCATCTTTGAGCCGATCGGCGGGGGCAAGGGTCAATTCGGACCCGTCGCGCCCATCGATGGCGAGACGTGGGGAAGCCCGCTGCACCGTCTCAATATCGCGTTTCATCGCGTGCAGCCGCCTGGCGACCTTGCGCCCTTGTGATCGTATGGAATGACCAAATTTGCTTTTGGCAAAATAGCTTGTCTTGTTTCCGCAGTCGGCACCTTCGCCGCCCTGCAAATTTCCGCGCCAGCCAACGCCGCCAATGAAACCGCCGCGATCGTCCTGCCTGCCATGGCGACGACCGCCGCCGCACCGGCCACTGGCGAATCGGTCGAGACGCCGTCCGACGACGCTGCTTCTCCCGCAAATCGCAACCTCACTACCAAACAGGCCGATGCCCGGCAGATCGAATGCGTGGCGAAAGTCATCGTGCACGAGGCCGGCAACCAGCCCCGTCGCGGCCAGGTCGCGGTCGCCCAGGTCATTCGTACCCGTAGCCAGGATCCACGCTTCGGCGACAGCGCCTGCGCCGTGGTTCGCCAGCCCGGCCAGTTCTTCGATGTCGATGCCTACAACCCGCCGCGCGATGACGCCCGCTGGGCCCAGGCGGTCGACGTCGCTACCGAAACTCTTAACGGTCAAGGCGCCAACCCGGTTCCCGGCGCGCTGTTCTTCCACTCGGTCGGCAGCCCGATGAAGGGCCGCACTAATCTCGGCCGGATCGAAGGCCACGTCTTCTACCGCTGAACCACGCAGTCTCGACTTACGAAAAAGGCCTGGTCCGAACGAACGGACCAGGCCTTTTTCGTGTCCGCGAACGGCGCCAGCGTGGGCGTCAGCCGCCCGAGTTCATCGGGTGCTGGGTCTGCGACCGGTCGATCATCATGCGGTTTTCCTGGCGCTGGGCTTCCCACTCGCTCTTGCGCATGCAGACCTTCTTGCTCTTGAGCAGCGAACCGATCACCTGCGAGCGCTCGCAGATCATGGGGTCGGCATCCTTCACCGCGGTGGCGGGGGCAGCTTCGGCCGCCATCAGCAGCGGGGCGGCAAGCGCAAGCGAAAGCAACATGGCACTGTCCTTGATCGAATGAACCGGGGGCATCGAATGGGGCGCATCATGCCACGTCTGCAAAAACCGGCAAGATGGCACATACTTACGTCTGTGCCTTTTCATTCGATTTCATCGGTGTTTCCAGCGATCCTACAAGTCTCCGGCGACCGACTCCTGCGCGACGATCGCGGCGACCGCTTCCTGTTCGAGCGGATCGAGATCGGGGTGCCAAATGTCGAAGATCATCACCACGCGCAAGTGATCGGTGGGATTGGACGCCTCGTGCTCGATCGTGTCGTCGAACACGAAGGCTTCGCCCTCGCGCCAGGGCCTGGTCTCCGCACCGACGCGGAACCAGCAGCCCGGCGGCACGATCAGCGGCACGTGGCACAGCAGGCGCGTGTTGTTCACCCCGACGTGGGGCGGGATGACCGTGTGTGGTGCCAGTAGCGAGAACATGGCATTGGGTGATGCCCCCGGGATCACGGGCTGCTGGACGCGCTCGAGCAGGGCCATGGTCTGCGGGCAGGCATCGGCATTGGCCGCGACCCGCTCGCCGCCGCGCAGCAGGTGCACCGCAGTCCAGTCGGGGTTGCGGTTGAGCTCGCGCCATTGCGCCAGGGCTTCGCGATCGTCGTACTGCAGGTAGGGCAGCAACTCCGCACGCCCGGATGCCATCAACTGCTCGAACTCCGCGCGGATCGCGGGGGCGGCGGCGTTGAAGTGCTCCAGCCATTCGAATCGCGCGGGCGGATGGAACTCGCGCTCGGTCAGCGCCGGATAGTGGAAGTGCGTCGGGCTGCTGCGATAGGGCCGCGTGCGACGCAAGACGTTGTCGCGCAGGCGGCGGATGCGCCACGCGCGATCATCCTCCAGGCCGCCGCACAAGGGCGTGATGGCCTGCTCCAGCCGGTCGGCGCGCGCGGCGCTCCATGCCGCATGTACCGCCTCACCTTGGGCCACCGCTTGTGCCAGCGGCGGCGGCAGCGGGCCATCGGGCCGGCAGGCCAGCGCCTCGTGCCAGGCACGGCCGGCGTCGTCGGGCGCCAGCCGTTCCAGCAAGCTGGCGCGCATGACCAGCGCGGTGAAATCCAGCGGTGCGATTGTCAGCGCGTGATGCACGGCTTCCAGTGCACGCTGCGGCTGGCGCAGGGCACGGCGCAGTCCGGCGAGGCGCATCCACGCGGGCAGCAGCGCCCCCTCCCCAGGGGCCGCTTCGGCCAGCAGATGCTCCAGTCTTTCCGCCGCATCGGCCAGCTTCCCTTCGCCGACCTTTGCATCCACCTCACGCCTGACGCGTTCCCCCCAAGTCTCCATCCTGATCTGTCCCACCCAATCCGGCCCCCCCGGGCCGGCTCAAATCGTCGATCAGACGCCTCCGGGCCACGCGGGCGGAATGCGTCCGTCTTCAAGACTGTAGCCAAACCGCTCGACCCACGGGCGCAGCACGGGCAGCACCGGGGCAAGATGCGCGGCATAGCGGTGCCAGCGCCCGGCCGCGCGGCGATAGAGCGGCTCGGTCACTTGCGAATAGCTGGCGCTCGTCACCACGCCACGCTCGCGCGCGGCACGGGTGTGGTCGAGTGCCCCTTCGGGAAAGGTCAGGTCCGCCCATTCGAATACGGGTCGCAGCACGGCTTCCGGGTCCTCGATCAATTGCTCGTAGACCACGGTCGCCACCGGCAGATCGAACAGCGCGCGCGCCTTTTCCCAGTGCGCGAACGTGATGTCGTAAAGCGCCGCCGCGTCGCCGAGGTCGAGGAAGTTGGCCATGGCGCTGTTGGTGCGGAAGTGCGTGAGATAGCAGCTCAGCAGCACGTCGCAGGGGTGCCGCAGCGACAGGATCACGCGCGCGTCGGGGAACAGCCGGCGGATGATCGCCACCTTGTTGAGGTGCATCGGCTGCTTGTCGACGATGATGCGCTGTGCGGCCTCCTCGGGCGACAGCCCCAGCAGCGCATCCACGCGCGCGAAATAGGCATCGCGCGCGGCGGCGATCGCCTCGGGGCTGGCCTCAGCCATCGCATCGACGCCGCCCAGCAGCGCCTCGGCCTCGGTGATGAACGGCTCTTCCTCGAGCACCGCCACCGCAGGATCGGTCATCAGCAGGGTGTCGAGCAGCGTGGTCCCCGAACGCGGGAAACCGGCGATGAACAACGGCGTGCGCCGGGTTGCTGGCGGGGGCGGCGGCGTCCAGCCCGCGAGCCATTGCGGGGTCAGGACTTCGGCCGCGTCGACCAGCGCGGCGCGATAGGCGGCGGCCCGGCCCCGCGGATCGGTCGGATCGTCCTGCCAGTGCTGGTTCATCGCCGTGAACGCGGCAAAGGCCTCGTCCGGGCGCCCCAGGCGATCGAGCAGAAGCCCGCGCAGGTTGTACAGCCGCTCGGGCGTGATGGCATCGCCCACGGCCTCGAGTGCGGCGAGCGCCTCCTCGTTGCGCCCTGCGCGCTTGAGCGTGAGCGCGTCGATGAAGGCGAGGAATGGTGCGCCGGCGCCGGCCGCTGCCGCCGCTTCGGCAACGGCCGGGATCTCGTCCTCGCGGTTGACGCGCTCAAGCACCGCGGCGAGCCAGGCGTGGGCTTCACCCAGCGCAGGGTCGACCGCGATGGCGCGGCGAAATGCAGCCTCGGCCTCGGGAAAGAGCGCCAGCCGGCTGGCTTCGGCACCGACGTCGTGATGCAGGCGTGCGTCGCCGGGGGCCAGCTCGGCGGCTTCGACCAGCGCGGCGAAAGCCTCGTCCTCGGCGCCCTGCTGGCGCAGCAGGGCATGGCGCGTGACCAGCGGCATGGGGTCCTGGGGAAACTGCGCGTGGGCTGCGGCGATGGCGGCCTCAGCCTCGTCCAGCCGGCGTGCGGCGATCAGGGCGTTGCCCAGATTGATGTGGATCGGGGCCGAATCGGGGGCCAGCGCGAGGGCCCGCCGGAGGGCGTCGATCGCCGCGTCGGTCTGGCCGGTCGCTTCGAGCACGTTGCCAAGGTTGTTCCAAGCGCTCCAGTCGTCGGGTCGTGCGCCCACGACATGGCGATAGAAGGCGATGGCGGCGTCATGGTCCTCGGCCTCCGCCGCCAGGGCACCGCCGAGGCTGGCCAGCCGCAGCGAACGGTCGGCGCGCGCCGCCTCGAGCGTTGCCAGACTGCGCGCGCGCAGCGCATTGCCCGTGCGATAGAGTGATTCGGCGAGGTTCACACGCACCGTGATGTCTTCCGGACGCAGACGATGCGCGGTCTCGAGCAGGGGAACCGCACGGGTGGGCTGTCCGCGCATCGCCTCGATCGCGCCGGCAAGGGCCGCCAGAACCGGGTCCGCAGGTGCGGCCGCCACGGCACGCGATGCCATCAGCGCTGCCTCGTCGAGCCGGCCGCGGCGGGCCGTGTCGGCGATCGCGGCGAGGGTGGGCGGCGGTAACTCGGTCTGCATCGTCGAATCCTGTATCCCCGGCGAGCCAGTCATTGAGAAGGACCGGGCACGCGGGGCAAAAAAAGAGTGGCGGCATCCTTTCGAACGCCGCCACTCCGTTACGTCAAGCGATCGCTATCAGAAATCGAGCGTGATGCTCGAGTAGAGGTAGCGGCCGAGCGAGTCGTAGGTGCCCGGGTAGGTGTTGCCGTTACAGAACACCGAGGCGCAGGCATTGCCGGTCGGACCCGAGGTGACGAGCGGCGGGTCGCGGTCGAAGATGTTGTTCACACCGAAGCGCAGCGTCGCCTTGCCCTGGATCCGCGTCGACAGAGCGAGGTCGAAGTAGCTCTGCGTCGGGATGTGGCTGTTGAACTCGCGGAACGTACCGGCCAGCGTGCTCGACGGGTTCTTGTATTCCACGTCGACGCTGTCGAAGTAGCGCCACTGCACCGAGATGTTCACGCCCGCCTTGGTGTCAAGGCCCGCACGGAGCTTGTGACGCCACTTCGGACGCGGGCTGCCGCAGGTCACGCCGTAGTAGCCGGCGCAATCGTACAGCGCGGTCAGACCGTTATCGACCTGGTACTTGTCGAGGTAGGTCGCGACGAAGCTCAGCGTGCCGCGGCCCAGGCCACCCAGCGAGTGGGCGTAGTTGCCGTTGAACTCGAAGCCCTTGGTCTGCACGCCACCCACGTTGACGGGGGTGTCGGTGACGAAACCGTCCGACGACAGCCACAGCGAGCCAGCGGCGTTGCGGTGGATGAGGCCGCAAGCGGTCGGGTTCAGGTCGGTGGTGCACGCCGCGAGGATCGCGTCGGCGCCGTAGCCCTGGATCGCCTTCTTCACCTTGATGTCGAAGTAGTCGACGCTGAAGCTGAAGCTCGGGATGAACGTCGGCTGCAGGATGATACCCACGGTCTTGGTGGTGGCGACTTCCGGACGCAGCGAACCGTTACCGCCGAGGTAGCCGTTGTACTGGCCAGCCGGGTTCGAGACGGTCGACTGACCGACCTTGAGACCCTGCAGCAAGCAGCCACGGTCGGCCGCCGTGATCACCTTGTCGGCGCACGGATCGGTCGAGCCGTCGAGGCCGACGTAGTTGGGCGAGAACAGTTCCTGGATGTTCGGAGCGCGAACGGCGCGGTTGATCGAGCCACGGACGCGGATGTCGCGAACCGGGGCGAAATCGGCGCCGATCTTCCAGGTGTTGGTGTTGAACTTCTGGCCGTTCGACACGCTGTAGTGCGAGTAGCGGTAGCCGAGGTTCAGGCTCAGGTTGTAGATGAAGCCTTCCTGCACCAGCGGAACTTCGGCTTCGCTGATGAACTCGGTGACCTTGTACGAACCGGCGGTCGACAGCGTCGGGGCGCCCTGGCCGGTGAGGTCACCGGTTTCGAACGCGTTGTCGGTCTTGAGCTCGAGCGATTCGCGGCGGTGTTCGACACCGAGCGCGATGCTGAAGCCGTCCGAGGCGAGCGGGCTCTTGATGCCCATTTCGCCGAGGTCGCCGGTCAGCTGGCCGCTGAGAACCTGCTCGGTGGTGTGACCACGCTGGAAGCCCGAAGCATTGAGGTACTTCAGGGCGGCCGGCGAGACGGTGCCGCCGAACACGTCGTAGGGGACGCAGCTCGGGTCGGCGCCGGTCAGGGCCGAACGGCAAACCGCCTGGCCGGTGGCCGGGTTGGTCACGACGTCGAGCGCGTTGGTCAGGCGACGGGCCGAGAACTCGTTGGTGTAGACCTGCGAGTAGTTGACGCGGCCGTACTGGTAGTACGCATCGTAGCTCCAGCCCTTGCCGAGTTCGCCGCGCGAACCGATCAGGGTGCGGAATGCCTGGTGCTCGAGATCGCTCTGGCGAGCGCCACCTTCGACGTTACGACGCAGCAGCTGCATGTACGCCAGGTTGTACGGACGACCAGTGTTGGGGTCGATCTTGCTGATCGGGCCCGGAGCGGCGGTGCCGTAGACGTTGGCGTAAGCGGCGCGGGTCAGCGGGAAGTTGCCGACGTAGCCGACGATCAGGTTGTCGGGGTTGCAGATCTGGCCCTTCTGCGAAGCCGACATGAGCGGGTTGTCGCAGTTGATGGTCAGCGTGTTGCCGAAGTCGCCCGACGGCGCGATCTGCGCCACGGTGCGGTCATCCATGAACATGAATTCCATGTACGGGTGGATGGCCGGGTTGATTTCGTAGTCGACGAAGGCGCCGGCGGTGTAGCGCTCGTCAGGACGCTGGAAGTAGTTCAGCGGCGCGAAGTTGTAGCGCGTGCTGGTACCGGCAGCGAGGGTGCCCGGGCCAAGCGCGCCAAAGGTCGACGACGAGGAGCCCTGCGGGGTGAACAGGATGTTGCCGGTGCCCGAGGTGGCCGAGCCGCCGCACTGCAGGCGCGTGGCCGAGGCATTCTGCACGGTGCACGAGCTGTAGTCGCGCTTGGCCTGCAGGATCGGGTTGGCCTTGCGGTAGCCGAAGTAGGCCATCGCGTGGCCCTGGCCGTCGGCAAACTTGGTGCCGAACGAGATCGTGGTGTCGAAGTTCGCACCGTCGGCGACGCTGCCCTTGGGGTAGCCGTAGCCCTGGAGGCCGCTCTTGATGCGCGCGTCGAGGATCGCGGGCGTCACCGAGTTGCGGTTCTCGTGCTGGTAGAGGCCGTAGTTGCCGTCGATGCGGAAGCCGGTGAAGTCGGTGTCGAGAACGAAGTTCACGACGCCGGCCACGGCGTCGGCACCGTAAGTGGCCGAAGCACCGCCGGTCAGCACGTCGACGCGCTTGACGAGCGAGGCGGGGACGAAGTTGAGGTCGGCAGCCGAGCTGTTGACGTCACCGGGCATCAAGCGACGGCCGTTGACCAGCACCAGGGTGCGGACCGAGCCGAGACCACGAAGGTCGACCGTGGCCGTACCGGTGGCGCCGTTCGCGAGCGTCGACGACTGGGCGGCGAACACCTGCGGCAGCGAGTTCAGCAGGTCTTCGGTCTTGGTGGTGCCCTGCAGCTTGATGTCTTCCGACGTCAGGCTGGTGATCGGCGCGGTCGAGGTGAGGTTCGGCGAGGCGATGCGCGAACCGGTGACGACGATCGCGGCGCCGGCATCGGGTGCGGCCGCGGGCGCGGCATCCTGGGCAAAGGCCGGAGCGGCCATCGACGCGATGGCAAGCGCGAAGCCTGCTGCACCCACGCGATAGGCAGTGGTCTTGGTCATTGTTCAGTCCCTTCTGGTGGCGGCCGGCACAGGCACGGCCGCCAGGAGCGACAATCCCGGCGCTCCGATGCCACGCGCGCTGGGCGCGGGACAAAGTTCCACGAGAACCGGGATTGATGGTCGCATGTGGGAGAATTTTCGTTGCATATGGAAGCAGCTTCTCGCGGCCGCACCCAAAACGTGTCGTCCATGTTGCAATGCTGCAACATCGCGACAGTGGTGATACAACAATCGCGAAATTTATGGAAAATTCTGCGGTCTCCAAGCCACATTTCGTTTCAATTGTGCCCGAAAGTGCAAGGTGAGCCGCGGCAGCGGTATGATCCCATGCCATTGCAAGGGCCGCACACAAAAAAACGGGCCGGTCGTAATGACCGGCCCGCTGTAGGTGTCGGAGCGTTCTGGCCCCGATTGCGTGGTTTTCAGAAGTTGGCCGAAATCCGCGCGAAGAAGCTGCGGCCCAGCACGTCGTAGACCGACGGGAAGGTGCTGCCGCCCACCGAAGTGGCGCCGCTGGTGTCGCCCACGATCGGCGGCTTCCTGTTGAACACGTTGAGCACGCCGAGGCTGAAGGTGAACTTCTCGTTCACGCGGAAATTGGCGGTTTCGTCGAAGTAGCTGACGGCGCCGATGCGGCTGGTCTGGATGTCGGTGTCGGCATCCTGGGTCACCGCACCGATCAGGCGCCAGCGGGTGGTCAGGTCGACGTTCTTCCAGCCGAGGCCGAGCGAGGCGACATGCTTCCACTTTGGCGTCGGCACGTCGCAATCCGCCCCGAAGTGGCCGGCGCACTCGATCGTTGTGCCGCCCACCACCTGGTAGTTCTTGATGACGTAGGTGCCGGCGAAGTCGAGCCCGTAGTGGAACCCGTCGCGCGGCCCGCGGTGGAAGTTCAGCCCGAAGTCCAGGCCGCGCGTGCGCAGCACCGCGACGTTGGCATAGAGCGCGTCGACGCCCACGCTGGTCCCGCCCGAGAGCGAGCCATCGACCGTGCTGCGGTGGATCGCCTGGCAATATTCGCTGTTGGCATCGCCCGAGGCGAAGCACTGCGAGACGATCACCGAGGCCGAGTTGTAGACGATCGCGTTGGCGATCTTGATGTCGTAGTAGTCGGCCGTCATCGAAAGACCGGGGATCTGTGCCGGCTGGATCACCACGCCTGCGGTGATCGTGTTCGACTTCTCGGGCTTGAGGTTGGTGTTGCCGCCGTAGAAGGCATTGATCTGGCCCGAAATCGGACCCGGAATGCTGCCCGCGTTGAGCTGTGCCTGCGTCGCACCCTGTGCCAGGCACAGTGCGGCGGTGTTGCCGGTCACGCCCGCGCCCGCGCAGGGGTCGCTGCCGAGGTTGCCGGTGCCCACGGTCTTGGGCAGGTACAGTTCATAGAGGTTGGGCGCGCGCACCGAGCGCTGGAAGTTGGCGCGGAACTTGAGCCCCTGGACCGGCGCGTAATCCGCCCCGAACTTGTAGGCCGAGACGCCGCCCGAGATCGAGTAGTCGGAATAGCGGTAGCCCGCCTCGACATCGAGCGCCTGGATGCCGGGCTTGTCCTGCACCAGCGGCATCTTGAACTCGGTGTAGACTTCCTTGACGTTGTAGCTGCGGTTCGGGATGTTGAAGCCCTGGCCGTAATAGATCAGGTCGCCCGAGGCATAGTCGTCGCTGACCCGCGTGTCGGCGGTTTCGCGGCGATAGTCCGCACCGATCGAGATCGCAGCCGGGTTGCTGGCAAACGGGCTGCGCAGGAAGCCGAGGTCGCCCGACACGTTGGCTTCGGCCACGAACTGGGTGGTGCGGTCGTCCTGCGTCGCGTTGCGCAGCACGTAGCCCAGCGCGTTCTGGGTGATGCCGTTGGCCGAGAACACGTCGATCGGCACGCAGCCGCCGGCGCGCGCATCGGCGCTGCGGCACATCACCCCGCCGTTGCCGTCCGACACCGCGTCGATCGCATTGGTCAGCGCCGTGTACGACAGGTCGTTTTCGAGGTCGGTGTGCTTGTGCACTTCGGCATACTGGGCCGAGACATCGAACTTCAGCCCGGTGCTGAACAGGTCGCCGCGCAGGCCGGCGAGGGCCTGCCAGGTCTTGCTGGTGTGCGTCTCGACGCGGCCACCCGCCTCGGTGATGCGGCGGCGGATCGCGATGGTCGAGCTGCCGTCGGCGTTGATCGCCAGGTTGGGATTGGCCGTGGTGTCAAAGAACGCGGCGCGCTCAGCGTCGCTGAGATACGGGTTGTCGGCATAGACGTTGAACGGATAGCCGGCCGTCGCCGTGGGGGCGAGCGTCTGCACCGTCTTGGTGTGCTGGTAGGAGCCCCAGCCGTAGAATTCGACGGCGTCGCTGACGTCGTAGTTCCACATCATCATGCCGCCGTAGCGCTCGAACGGCGTCTGGGCGTAGTTGATCGGGTTGTAGTTGTAGGTGCCGTAATTGCTGGTCAGCCCGCCGTTGGCGGTCACCTGCTGCAAGCCGCCGCCCGGGATCGAGAACAGCGAGGGCGTGGTGTTGGACGATCCGCAATCCTGCGTCAGGTCCTCCGAGCAGAGCGAGCGGCTGGTGTAGGGCCGCGCGGCAAACTTGACGCCGTCGCGCTTGGAATAGTTGGCCGACACGACCACGTGGCCGCGGTCGCCCAGCTTGAACCCGCCGACGAGGCTGGCGTCATATTGCGCGCCGTCGCCATAGCCGGTGACCTGGCTGCCGGCGTCGAGCTTGAGGCCGGTGAACTTGTCGTCGAGCACGAAGTTGACCACGCCCGAGATGGCGTCGGAGCCATAGACCGCCGATGCGCCGCCAGTGAGAACCTGGACGTTCTTGATCAGCGCGGTGGGGACCTGGTTGACGTCGACCGAGCCCGAAGCGTCGTAGACCGGCAGGCGCTTGCCGTTGACCAGCACCAGCGTGCGCTTGGAGCCGAGGCCGCGCAGGTCGAGCGTGGCCGAGCCGTCGCCGGGGTTGTTGCTGGCGCCGTTGAGGCCTGCGGCGAACTGCGGATTGACGCCCAGGATCTGCTCGACCGTCACGGTGTTGACGGTCTTGAGCGTATCCGCGCTGATCACCGAGACCGGGCTCGAGGCGGTGAGGTCGGGGCGCTCGATGCGCGAGCCGGTCACCACGATCGAGGCGCCGGCATCATCGGCGGCTGCGGCGGGAGCGTCAACGCCTGCGGGGGCCGGGGCAGGGGCGGCGGCGCTGTCCTGCGCGAAAGCGGGCGCGGCCAGCGAGGCGAGCGCCACGGCGAAGCCTGCTGCACCTGCGTAATACGAAATCGATCTGTTCTTGGTCACTGTCACAAGTCCCTTCGGGGGGCGGCACCGTATGGCCGTTGAGGCACTGCGGCCCCGGCTCTTGCGGGTGGCCACAGGGCATCGCCCCGGCCGTCCCGTTCCTCGCAAGCCAAGGTCGGTGGCGGACTTGTTGGTCGATTTTGCAGTGTCGAAAAGCGCGATGTCGTGCAGCGTTTCAATTGAAACCAGCACTGTCACCAATCCGCAACGAAATCGGAAATCGTTGGAATTACATGCATTTCATTTCGAAATGTGGCGACTCCGAAGGAAATCAGTTATCACAATTGTAACCAGTTGCACCAAATCATCCGAGCATCAGCAGCGGGTCGAGCCGACGCAGGCCACTGGCCGATTGCCACGCCAGCGCCCAGTGCAGATGCGGGCCCGTCGCGCGCCCGGTCATGCCCACCGTGCCGATCGGCTGGCCCTGGCGAACCCGGTCGCCCAAAGCCACCAGGTGCGTGCTGCAGTGCAGAAACGCGCTGCCAAGGCCCATGCCGTGATCGAGCATCAGCAGCCGCCCCTCGAGCGTGAAGGGTGTCGCCGCCGCCAGCACGACGACACCGTCTGCAGGGGCCACGAAGGGCGTGCCCGTGCCTGCGGCGATGTCGAGGCCGCCGTGATAGGCACCGGGCTCGCCCCGATAGATGCGCTGCGCCCCGAAACGGCCCGAGAATCGGCCGGAGGCAGGGCGGATCATGGTCTGGCGCCAGCCCTCGACCAAGGGGCGCGCCGGATCGGGTTGGCGGGCGCGGGTGATCGCCGCGGTCTCGATACGGCGACGAGCCACGTAGTCGGCATCGGGAATGCCCGGCGGACGCAGCGGCGTATTGATATGCTCCAGCGCCCAGCCACCGGGTGCGATCGCCAGCGGCATGGCGCTGCGCCGGCCCGCGGCGTCCGTCAGGCCAAGCGTCGCCGTTGCGGGCGTATCGCGGTCGAAGCCGGCGAACACGGTGCCGTCGGGCGCGATTGCCAGCGGCATGCCGTCGAGATCGGCCGACACCGTGCCGGGTGGCACCATCGCGCGCATCCATCCGCCCTGCTGCCACGCGCCGGGGCCCGGCGGCACGGCCTGCGGATCGAGCATGGCGGCGCGTGCGCGGGCGAAGGGGGCTGCCGCCGCAATCGCCGTCAGCAGCGCGGCACCACCCCCGATCACGGCGCGCCGCGTCGGGGCGGCCGCGTGCATTGCGATGCGACGCGGGTCGAGGTCGCTCAGGCCGCGCGCTCGAGCAGGCGGCGCGTCGCGATCTCGGGGCTTGCATAGGCCTCCTGCCGCTCCGCCGACCAATAGCGCAGGGCATCGAGCGGGATAGGCACGCCGCTGACGGCGCACAGGACATGGTCGCCCGCCGAGAGCTGGCGGAACGAGCCGGGAAGGTAATGCAGCCGGGCAAGGCGGCTGGTCGCTGACATCAACATGGCGACCGGTTTACGCCGCGGTGCCCGTCATTGCAAACGGGCTGGGCAAATCGGCGTGCGGCCAGCGGCCCTCACAGCAGCTTGGGCTGGTCGTCGCCTGCGATGGGACGCGTGCGCGCTGGCGCACGCGGCGCGGTCGGGGCGGGCGGAGCCGGCGGAGAAGGTTCCGCCCCGGTACCGCCGGTCACGGTGGTGACCGCAAGCGTGCCGTCGGCGAACTTGAGCGTCAGGTCCGCGCGCTGGGCAGCGGTCGCCCGGTCCTTGACGACATGGCCGCCGCGATCGGTGACCAGGACATAGCCGCGCTGCAACGGGGCCTCGGGATCGAGCGAGCGCCGCAGGCGGTCCAGCGCATCGATACGTGATCGGGCGTGTTCGATCCGTTGCATCAGTGCCTCGGGGCGCAGCCTCCGCGCCGCCAGCCGCTCGCGCTCGCGTTCGAGGCGATGCGTCAGCAGGGCAGGGCGCAGCGCGCCGCCGTGGCGGGCCAGCACGCCGCTGGCGATCTCGGTCCGGTGGAGCAGTGCGCGGCGCAGCCGGTCGGCAAGGTCGTCGAGTCGCTGCGCCTGGGGTTGCAACAGGGCCTCGGGCGCGGGGAGCCGCTGTCCGCGCGACTCGAGCCGCTCGCGCGCATGGCCAAGCATCCGGACCATCGCGCGGCCGCGGCGGGCCTGCAGCTCGGCAACCTGGGCGGCCAGTTCGGCCCGCACCGGCACCGCGATCTCGGCCGCGGCGGTGGGGGTGGGGGCGCGCAGGTCGGCGGCGAAGTCGGCCAGCGTGGTGTCGGTTTCGTGGCCCACCGCGCTGATGACCGGGATCGTACTGGCCGCGATGGCGCGGACCACCGCTTCCTCGTTGAAGCCCCACAGGTCCTCGATCGAGCCGCCGCCGCGCGCCACGATCACCACGTCGGGGCGCGGAATCGGGCCACCCTCGGGCAGCTCGGAAAAGCCGCGCACCGCGGCCGCGACCTGCGCCGCCGCGCCCTGGCCCTGGACCAGCACCGGCCAGACCACGACGTGGCAGGGAAAGCGGTCGGACAGGCGGTGCAGGATATCGCGGATCACCGCACCGGTGGGCGAGGTGACGACGCCGATCGTGCGCGGCAGGAACGGCAGCGGGCGCTTGCGGCGGGGATCGAACAGCCCCTCGGCCTCGAGCCGGGCCTTGGTCTTGGCCAGAAGCGCAAGAAGCGCGCCCTCGCCGGCTATCTCCATGCGCTCGACCACCAGCTGGTAGTTCGAGCGGCCGGGATACGTGGTCAGCTTGCCCGTCGCGATGACCTCCACCCCGTCTTCGGGCAGGAAGCCGAGGCGCTGCGCATTGCCCCGCCACATCACCCCGTCGAGCCGGGCGCTTTCGTCCTTGAGCGCCATGTAGAGATGGCCCGAGGCCGCGCGCTTCACGCCCGAAAGCTCGCCGCGCACCCGCACGAAGCCGAAGCGATCCTCGACCGTGCGCTTGAGCTGGGCGGAAATCTCGGAGATCGAGAGGGCGGGGGCGTTGTCGCCGCTGCGTTCGCTCGCTAGGAGCGCGTCCTTGCGAAAGTCATCGTCGTCATCGGGCGCGGAAGGGAAGGGCATGCATATCCTGTTGTTGGGCGCGGGCGGGCGTGAGCACGCGCTGGCCTGGAAACTGGCCCAATCGCCGCTGTGCAGCAAGCTCTATGCGGCGCCCGGCAATCCCGGCATCGCGCAAGAGGCCGAGTGCGTCGCGCTCGACGTGACCGACCATGCCGCGGTCATCGCCTTCTGCAATGCCCAGCGCATCGGCCTCGTCGTCATCGGCCCCGAGGCGCCGCTGGTCGACGGATTGTCGGATTCGCTGCGCGCCGAGGGGCTGTCCGTATTCGGGCCGAGCCAGCAGGCCGCCCAGCTCGAGGGCTCGAAGGGCTTCACCAAGGACCTGTGCGCCCGCGCCGGGATCCCCACCGCCGGATACGAGCGCGCGACCAGCGCTGCCGCGGCGCATGATGCGCTGGGCCGCTTCGGTGCGCCGGTGGTGATCAAGGCCGATGGCCTCGCGGCCGGCAAGGGCGTGGTCGTGGCGATGACCATGGACGAGGCGCGCGCCTCGGTCGACGACATGTTCGACGGCCAGTTCGGCGATGCCGGCGCGGAAGTGGTGATCGAGGAATTCCTCGAGGGCGAGGAAGCCAGCTTCTTCGCGCTGACCGACGGCGCCACGATCGTCCCGCTCGCCTCGGCGCAGGACCACAAGCGGGTGGGCGATGGCGACACCGGGCCCAACACCGGCGGCATGGGCGCCTACAGCCCGGCCCGCGTGCTGACGCCCGAGCTGGAGGCGGTGGCGATGGCGCGGATCATCGGCCCGACGGTCAAGGCGATGCAGGATGCCGCCATGCCCTATTCGGGCGTGCTCTATGCCGGGCTGATGCTCACCGCCAAGGGCCCGCAGCTGATCGAATACAACGCGCGTTTCGGCGATCCCGAATGCCAGGTGCTGATGATGCGCATGGAGAGCGATCTCGTCGAACTGCTGCTGGCCTGTGCGCAGAGCCGCCTCTCGTCGATCGAGCCGCCGCGCTTCAGCCCCGATCCTGCGCTCACCGTGGTCATGGCGGCCGAGGGCTATCCCGGCACGCCCAGGAAGGGCGGGGCGATCCGCGGCGTCGACGCGGCCGAGGCACTGGGCGCCAAGGTGTTCCACGCCGGCACCGCGACCGATGCGGCGGGGCAGCTGGTCGCCAATGGCGGACGCGTGCTCAACGTGACCGCGCGCGGCGGCTCGGTGCGCACGGCGCGCGATGCGGCCTATGCCGCAGTCGATGCGCTCGATTTCGCCGACGGGTTCTGCCGCCGCGACATCGGCTGGCGCGAGGTGGCGCGCGAGGGGGCGTGATCGCCACTTTGCTTGAGGTTTCCACCACCCCCAACCCCCTCCTTGCGAAGAGGAGGGGGCTTTTTTGTGCCGTTCTCCCCCTCCTCTTCAAAGGAGGGGGTCGGGGGGTGGTGGAGCCCATGCGCACACGTCCGCCCCGCAATGCCGCAACGCGCCGTTGACACCCGCTCTGCCCTCGCGAAAGTTGCACCCGATACGGGGCAAGCGAGGAACAGGGCATGAGCAGGGCAAAAGCGGTAAGGACAACAGCGATCGTGGCGGGCCTCCTGGCCGGATCGCTGCTGGGCACGGGCAGTTCGGTCATGGCCGCGGAGCCGGGCGCGCCGGTCGCAGCGCAGAAGCCGCACGCGGTGGCCTCGCCCTTCGGCGAGCGGCAGGACCCCTATTACTGGCTGCGCGACGACACCCGCAAGAATCCCGAGATGCTCGGCTATCTCGCCGCCGAGAACGCTTGGGCCGACCGGCAGCTGGCCCCGACCAAGGTGCTCAAGGATGCGCTGTTTGCCGAGACCGTGGCCCACATCAAGCAGGATGACAGCTCGGTTCCGTGGCGCAAGCACGGCTACTGGTATGCCACCCGCTTCGTCGCCGGTGCCGACTATCCGGTGGTCGAGCGGCGCAAGGCCGGGCCCAAGGGCGCAGCCATGCCCGGCGCAGGCCAGGTGCTGTTCGACGAGCCCGCGATGGCGCGCGGCCATGGCTACTTCTCGCTTGGCGGATGGGAGGTCGCACCCGGCAATGCCCGCGTCGCGTGGACGCAGGACACCGTCGGCCGGCGGCAATACGTGCTCAAGATCAAGGACATCGCCACCGGCGCCGAACTCCCCGACACGATTGCCAACGTCGAGCCGTCGGTCGCGTGGAGTGCCGACGGGCGCATGGTGTTCTACATCGAGAAGGACCCGGTCACGCTGCGCGGCTGGCGCCTGCGCAGCCACACGCTGGGCACCGCGGTCGCACAGGACCCGATCCTCGTCGAGGAGAAGGACGAGACCTTCAACATGGAACTCGCCGTCACCAGCGACGAGAGCCATGTCTGCTCGATCATCGTCACCACGGTCAGCACCGAGCAGCGCTGCACGCCGCGCGCCAATCCCGGCCGCTTCACGCTGATCGCCCCGCGCGAGCGCGAGCTGCGCTATTCGGCGGATCACATGGACGGCCGCTGGATCGTGCTCAACAACCGCGGGGCGAAGAACTACAAGCTCTCGACCGTCGGCGATGCCGATCTCGCCAAGGGCCCTTCGGCGTGGGCCGACCTCGTTCCGGCCAGCCCGGACGTGTTCATTGAAGATTTCAAGCCGTTCCACGGCTTCATCGCGATCGACCAGCGCCAGGGTGGCAACCGCATGATCCGCGTGCTGACCGCAGCGGGCAAGTCGCTGCCGGTCAAGGCCGACGAGCCGGCCTACCGTATGATGCTCGACACCAATCCCGATCCGGCGAGTGGCTGGGTGCGTTACACCTACAGCTCGCTGGTGACGCCGGTGACGACGATCGAGGTCAACGCGCAGACCGGCGCGCGCCGCGTGCTCAAGGTGGCGCCGGTGCCGGGGTACGACGCGTCGCGGTACGTGACCGAGCGCGTGTGGTCGACCGCGCGCGACGGCACCCGCGTGCCTGTGTCGATCGTGCGCGCCAAGACCACGCCGGTCGACGGCAGCGCGCCGCTGATGCAGTATGCCTATGGCGCCTATGGCATTTCTACCGATCCGGTGTTCGACCCGGCGCGGCTGGCGCTGCTCGATCGCGGGGTGATCTATGCGATCGCGCATATCCGCGGCGGCCAGGAGATGGGGCGCGACTGGTACGACCAGGGCCACCTGCTTAACAAGAAGAACAGCTTCACCGACTTCATCGACGTGACGCGCGATCTCGTGCGGCGTGGCTATGCCGCAAAGGGGCGCGTCACCGGCATCGGCGGCAGCGCGGGTGGCCTGCTGATGGGCGCGGTCGCCAACATGGCCGAGCCAGGCGAATACAGGACGATCGTGGCGCAGGTGCCCTTCGTCGACGTGGTGACGACGATGCTCGACGCCTCGATCCCCCTGACCACGTTCGAATACGACGAATGGGGCAACCCGGCGACGCAGCCCTATTACGACTACATGCTGAGCTACTCGCCGTATGACCAGGTCAAGGCCAAGCCTTACCCCGCGCTGTTCGTCGGCACTGGGCTGTGGGACAGCCAGGTGCAGTATTACGAGCCGACCAAGTGGGTGGCCAGGCTGCGTGCGGCGAAGACCGATACCAACCCGCTGGTGTTCCGCGTCAACATGGAAGCCGGCCACGGCGGCAAGTCGGGCCGGTTCGAGCGCTATCGCGACAATGCCGAATGGCAGGCCTTCGCGCTCGGGCAGATGGGCGTGAAGTAAGGGCGCCGGCTTCGGGCGTGGCGGGCAGGCTAAACCCTAGTCGCCGGCCACGCTCATGCCGTCTATGCGCAGCGTAGGCACGTCGATGCCGCGCTCGATCACCAGGTCGTCGGCCGGGACCAGCGCGGCGAACATGGCGAGCAGGTTGCCCGCCACGGTGAATTCGGCGATCGGGCCGGCGATCGCGCCGTTAACGATGCGGAAGCCCGCCGCGCCGCGGCTGTAGTCGCCGGTCACGCCGTTGACGCCGCTTCCGATCAGCTCGGTCACATAGACGCCGTCGGCGATGTCGGCGATCAGTGCCGCCGGGCTCAGCGTGCCCGGCTCGAGCACGACGTTGCCGGCGGTGACATGCGGCGCGCCGCCACCCCCGCGCGAGGCATGGCCGGTGGGCGCGGCGTCGAGCTGGCGCGCGGCGGCCGAATCCATCAGCCAGCCGGTGAGGCGCCCGGCGTCGATCAGCTTGCGCGGGACGGTAGCCAGCCCCTCGCCATCGAAGGGCCGCGAGCGCAGGCCCCGCGGGCGCAGCGGATCGTCGCTGATGGTGACGCCGCTGTCGAAGATCTGCGCGCCGTCCTTGCCGAGCAGGAAGCTCGAGCGGCGAGCGATCGATGCGCCCGAGATCGCGCCCAGCAGGTGCCCGACGAGCGAGCCGCCGACGCGCGGGTCGAACACCACCGGCATCGCCCCGCTTTTGACGCGGCCCGGGTTGAGCCGGGCGACCGCGCGCGTGCCGGCCTCGCGGCCGATGACGTCCGGGCTGGCGAGATCGGCGCCGAAGCGCGCGCTGCGCCAGCCATGGTCGCGCTGCAAGGCGCCGCCCTCGCCGGCGATCACGCTGGCCGAAAGGCTGCGGCTGGTGGCGGCATAGGCTCCGGCAAAGCCATGGCTGGTGGCCAGCGCGACCACGCCGCGCCCGCTGCTGGCGCTGCCGCCTTCGCTGTTGGTCACGCCCGGCACCGCGCGCGCGGCATCCTCGGCCTCTTGCGCCATCTGCCGCAGCGCCTGCGGGCTGGGTTCCTCGGGATCGTCGAGATCGAGATCGGGGAAGGGGCCGCGCGCCAGCAGGCTTTCATCGGCGAGCCCGGCGAAGCGGTCGACCGGCGCGGCACGGGCCATGGCCACGGCGCGCGTCGCCAGTTCGTCGAGCGCGGCATCAGCGAGGTCGCTCGATCCGATCGAGGCGGAGGCCCCGCCGACGAAAACCCTGAGGCCGACATGTTCGGATTCGGAGCGTTCGACGTCTTCCAGCGCGCCGAGGCGGACGCTGACGCTCTCCGAGGCACTGGCGAGATAGACCGCGTCACCGGCATCGGCGCCGGCACGGCGCGCCCGTTCGATCAAGGCCTGGCAACGCGCCTGTGCATCTTGCGGGGTCAACATCGGCGCACTCCATCTAAGCCGGCCGCGAGCGGCCCTTGGCGCCGATCCCTAGCGGTGCCCGGCCATGGGGGCAATGCGGCCGCTCACACCAGCGCGGCAATGCCCTTGATGAGTGCGGTCACGGCAAAGGGGAGGCCGATGGAAATCGCCCAGATTACCGTGCGCGCCCGGCGCAGCGCGGCCGGCAGGCGCTCCGCCAGGGTCGCGGGATCGGCGGCAAGCGTGGCGGCCGTCGCGTCCCAGCTGCGTTCGAGCCGGCGATAGAGCGGGATGATCGCCGCCACCAGCACGACCAGCGCGATCATCGGCATGAAGCTGTTGTCGTTGCCGGAGATGGCGTGGAGCGTCATGAAGATCTGCAGCGCGGTGTAGACGAGCAGGCCATAGGCCACGGCATCGCTGATCTGCTTGTGCGCCACATCGAGCCGCTGCGACATCTCGCAGGCCAGCGCGATGTCCGGCGTGCCATCGCGACCGCTTGGCGACGACCATGTGCGGTGTACCGACATTTCCGTGTTCTCCCCCGCTACCCCAACAGCGTTCCCCATCGGCTGTCGGGATGCATTCGGCATAACATCATGTCCTGCGTGGCGGCGCAAGCATGGTTACTCCGTGATGCCATGCGAGAATCGCGCCAGATGAAACGGAGGGTTCGGTGGAAGATGACGGACGGGCTTTGCCGCGCGCGCTGACCGGGCTATGAGCAGGCGCATGACCGGTTCTTCCTCCGCCGCAACCCTTACCGCGTCCGCCGCGGTTGCCAGCTCCGCACCCGACGGGCTCGAAGTGGTGTCGATCGCCAAGTCCTACGACAAGCGCGCGGTGCTGACCGACATTTCGCTGTCGGTCGCCAAGGGCGAAGTGCTCGGCCTGCTGGGGCCGAACGGCGCGGGCAAGACCACCTGCTTCTATTCGATCATGGGGCTGGTGCGGCCCGACTCGGGGCGCATCCTGCTCGACGGCGTCGATATCACCAAGCTGCCGATGTACCGCCGCTCGATCCTCGGCCTCGGCTACCTGCCGCAGGAAACCTCGATCTTCCGCGGCATGACGGTGGAGCAGAACATCGCCACCGTGCTCGAACTGGTCGAGCCCGACAAGGCGACCCGCGCGGCCGAACTGGAGCGCCTGCTCGACGAATTCGGCCTGACCCGCCTGCGCAGCAGCGCGGCCATGGCGCTGTCGGGCGGTGAACGCCGCCGCTGCGAAATCGCCCGTGCGCTTGCGGCGCGGCCCTCGATCGTCCTGCTCGACGAACCGTTCGCGGGCATCGACCCGCTGTCGATCAGCGACATCCGCGATCTGGTCAAGGACCTCAAGACGCGCGGCATCGGCGTGCTCATCACCGACCACAACGTGCGCGAAACGCTCGACATCGTCGACCGCGCCTGCATCATCTATGGCGGGCAGGTCCTGTTCGCGGGCAGCCCCGAGGCGCTGGTCGCCGACCCCAACGTGCGCCGCCTCTACCTCGGCGAAGGCTTCACGCTTTGAGGCACGGGTCGCTGCACTGCGCTGCCGCCATGGCGGGCTAGGCACCGGCCATGGCGCTCGGCCCACGGCTGGACCTTCGCCAGTCGCAGTCTTTGGTAATGACGCCGCAGCTCCAGCAGGCGATCAAGCTGCTGGCGCTGTCCAACCTCGAGATCGAGACCTTCATCGGCGAGGCGCTCGATGCCAATCCGCTGCTCGAGATCGGTGAAGCGGCTCCGGCCGAAGTCATCGAGGCCGGTGACGCGGACCTGCGCCGCACGCACCTCGAATCCAGCCCGGTCGACCAGCTGGTCAGCGAAGGCCGGGCCGCCGAAGACCGGCCGCTCGACATCGACGGCGCCGCACTCGACCTCGACCGCGATACCGGGGACGGCGCGCTTGCGACAGCATCCGCGACAGCCCAGTCCGCCGATATCGGCGGAGACTTCGGTGGGGGCGCCGGAGCAGGCGGGGGCGAAGGCCCCGACATCGACGAGCGCGGCGCGCTGGCGGCGTCGCTGGCCGAGCATCTCCATGCCCAGGCCGGCGCGGTCGCGCCCGACGCCGCCACGCTGTTCGTTGCGCGCTGGCTGATCGATGCGCTCGACGAGGCGGGCTACCTGCGCATTTCGCTCGACGAAGTGGCCGAGGCGCTGGGCATCGCGCTGGCCGATTGCGAGCGCGCGCTGGCGGTGGTCCATGCGCTCGATCCCACGGGGGTGGGCGCGCGCTCGCTGGGCGAATGCCTCGCCCTTCAGGCGCGCGAGGCCGATCGCTACGACCCGCTCATGGCGCGGCTGCTCGACAACCTCGAGCTGCTCGGACGCGGCGAACTGCCGCGGCTCAAGCGGCTGTGCGGCGTGGACGACGAGGATTTCGCAGAAATGATGGCGGAACTGCGCGGCTACGATCCCAAGCCGGGTCTGCGCTTCGGCAGCGGTCCAGCCGAGGCGGTCACGCCCGACATCCTGATCCAGGCAGCGGGCGATGGCGGCTGGGCGATCGTCCTCAATCCCGCGACGCTGCCGCGCGTGCTGGTCAACCGCAGCTATTACGTCGAGATGCGCCGCGCCTGCATGGCCAAGCAGGCGCGCGCCTGGCTCGGGGAAAAGCTGGCCGACGCCAACTGGCTGGTCAAGGCACTAGACCAGCGCCAGAAGACGATCCTCAAGGTCGCGAGTGAGATCGTCAAGCAGCAGGACGGGTTCTTCCGCCATGGCGTCTCGGCGCTCAAGCCACTGACGTTGCGCACTGTCGCAGAGGCGGTGGAGATGCACGAGAGCACGGTGAGCCGCGTGACCTCCAACAAGTACCTGCAATGCGCGCGCGGTACGTTCGAGCTAAAGTACTTCTTCACCTCGGGCGTGGCCTCGGCCGATGGCGAGGGGGCGGTTTCGGCCGAGGCGGTCAAGGCCGCGATCCGCCAGTTGATCGATGCCGAGGACCCCAAGGCGATCCTGTCGGACGATACGCTCGTCGACTTGTTGCGCGCGCGCGGCTTCGATCTCGCGCGGCGCACGGTCGCCAAGTATCGCGAGGCGATCGGGCTGGGCAGTTCGGTGCAGCGGCGCCGGCAGAAGACCCTTGCTGCGGTGCGTTGACCCGGCGGCAGGCCACGGGATAATGCGGCGGCGGACGCGCGACCGGGACCGCCCGGCGCGAGGGAGTGCATGATGAACCTGCCTGACGAGACTCCACCCGAAGGTGCGCCTGCATCCGATGCACGCGTGCCGGGCCTGTGGCGGCAGGTGGGGATCGGCGTCGCCTCGATCGCAGTGATCGTCGGCGGCGGCATCGGTATTTATCGGCTCGAACGGCCCGCCGACGTCACCGCCGCGCTGGCCGAGCCGCCGCGCCCGGAACTGACCCCGATCGCGCTCGACAGTGCCGTGCCTGCCGACGACGCCAGCGCCTCCCCTTCCGCCAGTGCCGCGCCCGAGGCCTCGGCCAGCAATGCGGCGGCCGTGGCGGCGGACGCCACGCCGCGCCCCGAACCATCGCCCGTCGTCGACGACACCATCGGCCGGATGGAGCAGCGACTCGCCGACGAGCCGGAGAACGCCCAAGGCTGGCGCATGCTCGGCTGGGCCTATTTTCAGAACGAACGCTACAAGGACGCGGCGCGGGCGCTGCGCAAGGCCAGCCTGCTCGAACCCGACCACGCCGAGACCTTCTCGTTCCTTGGCGAGGCCCTCGTCCTTTCGAACCAGCGCGCCGGGCGCATGCCGCGTGCCGCGCGGATCGCCTTCGACCGCGCGTTGGCGCTCGATCCCCGCAACGCCCGCGCGCGCTATTTCAAGGCGCTGGCGCTGGACCTGTCGGGCCAGCACCGCCGTGCGCTGCGCGCCTGGTTCGCGCAGCTCAGCGAGACGCCGCCCGACGCGCCCTATGCCTCCGACATCCGTGCGGTGATTCGCAGCGTCGGCAAGCGCCACCACATCGAGGTCGAAAAGCGCCTGGCGATCGCCGATGCCGAGGCGCGCCTGCCCAAGCCGGACAAGCCCAAGGCCGACAAGGCCGCGAAGAAGGGCGGGGTACTGCCCGGTCCCGCGCATGCCGAGCTCAAGACTGCGTCCGGCCCGCAACAGCGCGGTGTCGCCAGTGGCGGCAAGGAGGCGATGTCGCGCGGCATGGTCGACAGCCTCGAGGCGCGCCTCGCCCGCAACCCGCGCAACGTCGACGGCTGGATCCTGCTCGTCAGCAGCCGTGTCCGGCAGAACCAGCCCGACGCCGCAGCGCGGGCCCTGCGCAACGGCGTGGCGGGCCTTTCCGGCGATCCTGCCAGCGTGCGCAAGTTGCGCGAGGCTGCGGCGCGGCTGGGCGTTTCCTGACAGGCCGGCGCGCTCCGCGATCATTGCCGCGACGCCATGCATCGTGGTTGTCCTGATCCCGGCTCTCGGTTCGCGTTAACCGTGGTCGGATACGCCTGGGTCAGGCAAATGGAATCGGCGGATGCCGGCGCGCAGATGCCCCCCTCTTCGGGACAGCGCGGTCGGCGGCCGACAACAGGCACGGGACATCGGGGGGCAGGGCGTCAAGCAACGCAGTTCGGGCGCCCGGACGCTTACGTTAAATTAACCTTTAATGTTCATTGCTGCTATGGTTAATGACGGAAACGAGCCCTTTGCGGGCTGTACCGGGGCAAACGGCAACAAGGGGCTTTCTCATGCGCGTGCTGTTGATCGAGGACGAGCCGGCAACGGCCAAGGCCATCGAACTGATGCTGACGGCCGAAGGGTTCAACGTCTATTCCACCGATCTGGGGGAAGAGGGCCTCGATCTCGGCAAGCTGTATGATTACGACATCATCCTGCTCGACCTCAACCTGCCCGACATGCACGGCTACGACGTGCTCAAGAAGCTGCGCGTCGCCAAGGTGCAGACGCCGGTGCTGATCCTGTCGGGCATTTCGGAAATGGACTCCAAGGTCCGCTCGTTCGGCTTCGGCGCCGACGACTACGTGACCAAGCCGTTCCATCGCGAAGAGCTCATTGCCCGCATCCACGCGGTCGTGCGCCGGTCCAAGGGCCACTCGCAGTCGGTGATCCGGACCGGCAAGCTCTCGGTCAATCTCGATGCCAAGACGGTCGAGGTCGACGCCGCGCGCGTGCACCTGACCGGCAAGGAATACGCGATGCTCGAGCTGCTCTCGCTGCGCAAGGGCACGACGCTGACCAAGGAAATGTTCCTCAACCATCTCTATGGCGGGATGGACGAGCCCGAACTCAAGATCATCGACGTGTTCATCTGCAAGCTGCGCAAGAAGCTCGCGCATGCCTGCGATGGCGAGAACTACATCGAGACCGTGTGGGGCCGCGGCTACGTGCTGCGCGATCCCGACGACATGACCGCGATCGAAGCGGCCTGATCGCGGCATGGGTTCGAAGGGCGGGGCTTGAACCCCCGCCGCCGCGATCACATCTCTTGTCTATTGCCGATGCGCAGTCCCGAGGCGGCCCGTTCCCACGGCGGGCCGCCTTTCTCGTGTCCCGTTACGCTGCGGGTTTGACCACGGCATCGATCGCCAGCAATTGCGTCCACAGGCCCTCGAAATCGGCGAGCGGCAATGCATTGGGCCCGTCGGACAGCGCCTTGTCGGGATCGGGATGGGTTTCCATGAACACCCCGGCGACGCCGGCCGCCACCGCAGCGCGTGCCAGCAGTGGCACGTATTCGCGCTGGCCGCCCGACCGTTCGCCCAGGCCCCCCGGCTGCTGTACCGAATGGGTGGCGTCGAAAACCACGGGGCATCCGGTGTCGGCCATGATCGCGAGCCCGCGCATGTCGGATACCAGCGTGTTGTAGCCGAACGAGGTACCGCGTTCGCAGAGCAGGAACGAGTCGGGATCGTGGCCGGCCGCCTGTGCCGCGTCCCGTGCCTTGGCGACCACTTGGTTCATGTCGGCCGGCGCCATGAACTGCGCCTTCTTAATGTTCACCGGCTTGCCGCTTGCTGCCACAGCGGCGATGAAGTCGGTCTGCCGTGCCAGGAACGCCGGCGTCTGCAAGACATCGACCACTTGCGCCACGGCCGCGACCTGACCGACCTCGTGCACGTCGGTGATCACCGGCAATCCGGTCTCGGCACGCACGTTGTCGAGGATGCGCAGGCCTTGTTCCATCCCGAGTCCCCGGAACGATTTCCCGGAACTGCGGTTTGCTTTGTCGAACGAGGCCTTGAATATCAGGAAAAGACCGAGGCGGTCGGCCACACCGGCCAACGTTTCGGCGATGGAAAGCGTCAGGTCCTCGCTTTCGATGACGCATGGTCCCGCAATTGCGAATAGACGAGACGCTGCGCTGATGTCGTGCCCACAGAGGTTCATGATATGATACGCTGCCGCTTGATGGATGGTGCTGTTTTGGTTCGTTCCGCGCCGGTTTGGCGGGGTTTGTTCGAATCTGGACTGAACATGTCCTTGGGCCCTCGCGAAAATGCTGGCAATCCCCGTTGCCTTTAAATATTCGCTCTAGCTTGGTGATACGCCCCCCGATGTCACCAGACAGGGACATTCACAGCCCCATGCTGACCCAGATCGACCAGACGCGCTATGCCCGCTCGGCACTCAACACCCTCGATATCGAGATGCAGGCGCTGCAGCTGCTAAGAGAATCGCTGCAGTCTCCGGATCTTGGATCGGCCGTTGGCCGGGCGATCGATGCGCTGGCCAACACCCGCGGCCGAGTCGTCGTGACGGGCATGGGCAAGAGCGGACACATCGCGCGCAAGATCGCCGCCACGATGCGCTCGACCGGTACGTCCGCGCTCTATCTCCACCCCGGCGAGGCAAGCCATGGCGATCTCGGCGTCATCACCGCCGACGATATCGTGCTGGCTATCACCTGGTCGGGCGAAACCGCCGAGCTGGGCGACATCCTGCGCTACTGCGACCAGTATTCGGTGCCGCTGATCGTCGCGACCGCCTATCCCGACAGCACCGCCGGCCGTGCCGCCGACATCTGCCTCCCGCTGCCCAACGTGCGCGAGGCCTGCCCGAACGAGCTGGCCCCCACGTCTTCGACGACGCTGCAGCTGGTGCTGGGCGACGCGCTCGCCGTGGCGCTGATCGAGGCGCGCGGCTTCACCCCCAGCGATTTCCGCGTGTTCCACCCCGGTGGCAAGCTGGGCGCACAGTTGTGCGTGGTAGGCGACGTCATGGGAACCGGCGATGCGATCCCGCGCATTGCCGGAGACGCGACGCTGCTTGGCGCCACCATGGAAATGAGCCGCAAGCGCTATGGCTGCACCGCCGTCGTCGATGCGAAGGGCCGGCTCATCGGCGTGTTCACCGACGGCGACCTGCGTCGCTGCATCGCGGTCCACGACCTCAACGACACCGTCATGCGCCACATGTCGCCCAATCCGCTGACCGTGCCGGCGGACATGCTCGCCGCCGAGGCCCTGCGCATTCTTAACGAGAACGCGGTTTCGGTCCTCTTCGTCGAGGATGGCGGCGTGCTGACCGGCATCGTCCACATGCACGACATCGTCCGCGCCGGGGTCTCCTGACCGCGCCAGCCCTCATCGTCGTTCCGGCTCGCTACGGCTCCACCCGTTTGCCGGGCAAGCCGCTGCGCCTGATCGCCGGGCGCAGCCTGCTCCAGCGCGTCGTTGCGGTGGCGGATGCGGCGGCAGCACTGGCTGGCGATTGCACGGTGGTCGTGGCGACGGACGACGCGCGCATCGCGGACCATGCCCGCGGGTTCGGCGCCGCCGTCGTGATGACTGAGGCCTCGCTCGATTCGGGATCGGCGCGGGCCTGTGCCGCCGCACTTGCCCAGGATTCGCTGCCCGAACTCGTCATCAACCTGCAGGGCGATGCACCCTTCGTGCCGCCTGCCGTGGTCGCCGGCCTCGTCGCCGCGCTGCGTGCCGAATCGGCCGATGTGGCGACGCCAGTCTACCCGCTCGACTGGGCAAGGCTCGATGCCCTGCGCGCGCACAAGCAGGCGGCACCGTTCAGCGGCACGACCTGCCTGCGCGCGGCTGACGGGCGGGCGCTGTGGTTTTCCAAGACCATCCTGCCGGCCATGCGCAACGAAGCCGCATTGCGCGCGGCACAACCCCTGTCGCCGGTCTGGCAGCACCTGGGCCTCTATGGCTACCGGATGGAGGCACTCATTTGGTTCGCGGCGGCCCCGGCAGGCGTGTACGAGACGCTGGAGGGTCTGGAGCAGCTGCGCTTCCTCGAGGCCGGGCGCACGATCACGACCCTGGCGGTCGATCCGCCCAGCCACGCGATGTCGGGCATCGACACGCCCGAAGACCTCGCCCTTGCCGAAGCGACGATCGCAAGGCTGGGCGATCCATTCCCGGCCTGATACGAAGCGCGCCGTATGTTCGTGATCGTTCGCCACGGGAATACCTTTGCCGCCGGAGAGGCGCCGCGCCGGATCGGTGCGCGCACCGACCTGCCGCTGACCGAGGCTGGGCAGGCGCAGGCCGAAGCACTCGGCCGGCTGTTCGCGGCAAGGGGCTGGCATTTCGGCCGCGCTCTGGTCTCGCCCTTGCAACGCACCCGCCTGACCGCCCGGTTGATCCTGGCAGCGCAGCCTGGATCGCCCCCCGAACCGGAGCTGTGCGACTGGCTGCGCGAGATCGACCACGGACCGGATGAGGACAAGGACGAAGCCACGGTCCTGGCCCGCATTGGTGCCGACGCGCTGCAGGCGTGGGACAGTGCGGCGCTCGCACCGCCGGGCTGGACGGTCGACGCGCCCGCGCGCCGGGCGGCCTGGCGGCGCCTGTTTGCCGCGCCCCCTGCCGAACGCCCAACGCTGGTCGTCACCAGCAACGGCGCCGCGCGGTTCGCACTGCAGGCCGAAGGGCTCGACGCCGTCCCGCTCCAGCTGAAGCTGCCGACCGGCGGCTATGGCGTCGTGCGGCGCGGCGAGCATGGCCGTCTCGTCGTCGAGGGCTGGGGCCTGCGCCCGTGACGCATCCGCCGCTGCTGCGCGCCCCACCGTTTCCCTGGGCGGATGCCGGCGTGACCCGTGCCAGCGGCACCCCGGCCGTGGCCGGAATCGCCCTGCCGCCTCCGCGCAGCGTCTTGGCGCTGTTGCACGAGGCGAGGGTCGGCGGTGATTTCTGGCAGCGACCCGTCGAGGGCGCTGCTGGCCGGGTGATCGTGCGCGTTGCGACCGGTTCGACGATCGCGGATCTCGAGCGGCTTGTCGACGGTGCCTCCCCGACGCTGTGGATCGCCGTCGCTGCCGATCGTGCGCTGGAGCAAGCCCTGGCCGCCACCATCGCGGAAGGGGCTGGGCAGGGGGGCGCAGACTGGTCCGATGCGGCGGTCGACCCCTGGTCCGCGCTTGACGGCGCCCGTCGCCTCGTCGCCCATGGTGACGACGAATGGGTCGCGCTGGCCGCCTGTGCGCAGGTGCCGGTCACGATTGCCGCGCCCGGCCGGTTCGGCTCGCCGGGGGACGACGCCGAGACCATCGCGCTCCGGGTGCTGGCCGAACTGGGCCGGACGGCCTGGCGCGATCCCTTTACCGACGGTCCTTCGACTCTGCTGGCGACGATCGACGTGCTGGCAACCTGGCGCGCCGCGCTCGACGGCAATCGCGCCATCGCGGTGGCGTGTGGCATGGCCTGGTGGAAGCGTGACGAGATCCGCCGTTTCCTGTGGCACCCTGCCCGTCGCCTGCGCTTCCTGCGCCACGGCGGCAGGGCGGTGATGGCGGCGCAGCGCCGTCATGGCGCGGTCGCGATCTGGCCATCGCGCGTTTCACCGGCGTTGCTGCAGCAGGCGCAGCAGCGCGACGTCCCGCTGGTCCGTGTCGAGGACGGCTTCGTGCGATCGGTCGGGCTGGGGGTCGATCTTGTCCCTCCTTCCTCGGTCGTCGTCGATGCACAAGGTATCCATTTCGATCCCTCCGGTCCGAGCGACCTGGAGACGATCCTCGCACAGACGCGATTCGGGGCGCGGCTGCTCGAGCGCGCCGGCGCCCTGCGGCGCGCGATCGTCGCGGCAGGGATCAGCAAGTATGCCGCCGACACCGGCAGCGGCGCCGACGCAGCCTCCACGCTGCCACAGCGCGCGGGCGGGCGGCGGCTGGTCCTCGTGCCCGGGCAGGTCGAGGACGACATGTCGGTGCGCGCCGGTGGCGGGGGTCTTGCTTCCAATCTCGAACTCGTGCGCCGTGCGCGGATGCATGAACCCGATGCCGAAATCTGGTTTCGACCCCATCCCGACGTTGATGCCGGGCATCGCAAGGGCGCGGTGCCCGACGCGGCGATCCTCGAGCATGCCGACCAGGTGGTGCGCGGCGGCGGGATGGCACCGCTGCTCGACCGGGTCGATGGCGTCCATGTCCTGACCTCGCTGACCGGGTTCGAGGCCTTGTTGCGCGGCCGCGACGTCACTTGCCACGGGACGCCGTTCTATGCCGGCTGGGGGCTGACCCGCGATCTTGGCGCCGTCCCCGATCGGCGCGGGCGGACGCTTGCGCTCGATGCGCTGGTGGCCGGCGTCCTCATTCTTTATCCGCGATACCTCGATCCGGTAACCGGCCTGCCGTGCCCGCCCGAAGTTCTGGTCGGCCGCATGGCAGATGCGCAGGCGGTAAACCGGCTGCAATGGGTGGCGCCGCTGCGGCGCTGGCAGGGTCGCCTCATGACATGGCTACGATGAATTCCGTTATATTAGATATATCACGCTTAATCTCTCGACTGCGCTACGCGACGCCTTCGGGCGTCGACCGGGTCGAGATGGCCTATGTCCGTGGCCTTCTCGCGCATTACGGCGATGCGCTGGATTTTTCCGCCGTGCATCCGGCGGGGCGGTACGGACGGGTGCCACGCCAGGCAGCGCTTGCGTTTCTCGACCGGCTCGAAGCGCGCTGGGCGGATGCCGACGACCAGCCCGTGCGCTTGTCCTTGCCCGCGGTCGTGCCGCAACTCGCCGCGCTGTGGCCGCGGCGCGTGCCCCCAGCCCGGCCGGGCGCGGTCTATGTCCAGGTCTCTCCGCATCACCTGACACGCACGGGCACGATGCGGCGGATCCTCGATCGCGAGCAGGCACGCTTTGCCTGCATGGTCCATGATCTCATTCCGATCGAATTTCCCGAATACGCCCGGCCCAGCGGCGCGGCGCTGCATCGCCGGCGGATCGAGACGGTGGCGGCTTTGGCCGATACGGTGATCGTCAATTCCGCCGCCACTGGCCGGTCGCTGCAGCCTTGGCTCGATCGCAGCGGCCGCGCGGTCGATGTCGCCGTGGCGCTGCTGGGCACCGTGCCGATGGTGCCGGCGATCCCCGATCCCGGCGATGGCCGCCCTTATTTCGTCTGCCTCGGCACGATCGAGCCACGCAAGAACCACCTCCTGCTGCTCCATCTGTGGCGCCAGCTGGCCGAGACGCTGCCCGACCATTCCGTGCCGCGCCTCGTCGTTGTCGGGCGGCGCGGCTGGGAGAACGAGCAGATCGTCGACATGCTCGAACGATGCCCGGCGCTGGAGCACCACGTCACCGAGATCGGCAGCTGCCCCGACGCGCGCCTGTCTTCGTTGCTGCGCGGCGCGCGGGCGCTGCTGATGCCCTCGTTCGCGGAAGGCTACGGCATGCCGGTGGCCGAGGCGCTTTCCGTCGGAACCCCGGTGATCTGCAGCGAATTGGCCGCATTGCGCGAAGTGGGCGGCACGGTGCCCGACTACCTCGACCCGCTCGACGGGCCGGGCTGGCGCGCTGCGGTGCTCGACCATGCCGCAGGTGGTCCGATGGCCCTGGCACAGCGCGCGCGCCTGCCGCATTGGCACAACCCGAGCTGGGCCGAGCACATGGCCATCGCGATCGCCGCGATCGAGCGCACGCGGCGCTGATCCACCGGTTTGGCTAGCCTCCGGCGGATCAGGCCGGGCGGACGGCGGCCTTGTCGATCGCCTTGGTGATGTCCTTGACGAAGCGCGAGTGGCGCACACCCTTCAGAAACAGGTTCTGGATCAGGTTGCCGACGAAGCGGCAGGGACGCTTGATCTGGATGAGCAGGATGAAGCGATCCTCGTCGCTTTCGTTCCACACCTCGTGGTTGAACATGTCGTCGAACAGGAACGACTCGCCGTCGCGCCAGTGCATGACGTGCAGAGTCTCGCCTTCCTCGATATGCATCCGGCACTTTTCCGCCTCGCGCGGGGCCTTGAGCGCAAGGTGGTAAGTCAGCATGCCCTTGGTCATGCCGTAGTGGCGCGGGATGTGCCCGCCCGCTTCCATAACCGAGAAATTGGCGGTCACCAGCCCCGGCACCTTTTCGATCAGCGCGGCGGTGATCGGCGCCCGCGCGGCGTTGGCCTTGAGCCGGTAGCCGTAGCCCTTGAGGAAGAACGCGCGCCAGCGACGGTCGGCGGCGATACGCCCGTGATCGAACGAGATGTCGCCCAGCGAGGGAATGTCCTTGGCGCGGATCGCCACGGCCTCGTCGCGGATCGTCTCCCAGTGCCGCTCGAGCTCGGCGATCCACGGGAAGAACGCCTTGTCCTGCACCGCGGCATCGGGAATGCGCGAGTTGCGCATGATCACCCGGTCGATCTTGGGGCGCAGCTCCTTCCCGATCTGAAACAGGGACTTGCCCACGAAGGGCACTTTCCAGCCACGGGCGTTGACGGTCTGCTGCCAGTTCATGCGCAACCTCTGACTCGCCCTGCCGCCAGCGTCAACCCATGCGCGGGGATAGGGGCGCGGGGGTAGGCCGATGCGGCGTCCGCTTCCACCACTTACCGCGCCTCCTAGACCGCGCCGCTTGACCCTGGGGCGCACCTTTGCCATCGGCTGCGCCCATGACGGCCTACAAATCGGGTGATCCCACCACGCTCAATCGCCTCTATGGCCGCGCCAAGGGCAAGCCGCTGCGCCAGGGCCAGCAGGCGCTGGTCGACACGCTGCTCCCGCGCATCGCCGTGCCGGAGGAAGGCCCGGTCACGGCCGAGCGGCTGTTCGGCAGCGATCGCCCGCTGCATTTCGAGATCGGCTTCGGCGGCGGCGAGCACATGGCCGGCCGTGCCGACATGCTGCCCGACCACGGCTTCATCGGCGCCGAGCCATTCCTCAACGGCGTGGCGCAGGCGCTGACGCACGTCGATGGCGACAATGGCGCGCACCCGCCGATCGGCAACGTCCGCATCCATCACGGCGACGCCCTCGAAGTGCTGGCCCGCGTGCCCGATGGCGCACTGTCGTTTCTCTACCTGCTGCACCCCGATCCCTGGCCCAAGGCGCGCCATGCCAAGCGGCGGATGATGAACGACGGCCCGCTCGAACTCTTCGCGCGCAAACTGAAGCCGGGCGGCGAATTCCGCTTCGGCACCGATCATCCGATCTACCTGCGCCACGCGCTGATGGTCATGCGCCGCCACACCGACCGCTTCCGCTGGCTCGCCGAAGGGCCGCAGGACTTCCAGGTGCGGCCCGGCGGCTGGCCCGAAACCCGCTACGAAGCCAAGGCTCGCGCGCAGGGGCACGAGGTCTGGTACTTCCGATACCGGCGGATCTGATCCGAAGCGGGCTTTTTTAAGCTGTAGCCACGGCCCTTTACCAAGCAAGGATGTCCATGGCGCGCTTCAGGTGGTGCTAACCCTGCGGTTCTAGCGTTGCGACATCGGGTGTCGTTTGCGCATCGGGCACAGGCGCCACCCCGGAGTGTGCCATGTTCCACAATCGAACCGCGACCCAGCTGCTTAACGAACTGCGCGAATTCGCCAGCTTTCCGGCGGCGACGCAGCGGTATATCCGGCGCAGCCTCGACATCGGACTGGGGCGGCAGGACGCGTTCCGGATCTGGGCGCGGACACCGGCGGAGACGGTGGCCATCCGCCGGCAGTATGTCGCCTACCAGGATCTCAAGACGCTGCGGGCCATGTTGCCCAAGGGGCCGGAAGGGCAGGGGCTTGAACGTTTCATGGGTGCGCTGGTCCAGGTCAGCGCCTTCGACCTTGCGCAGGAGCGGCTCGACGGGTTTTCGGCCTACCGTTTTCTCTACGAGCGCTTGCTCGGCGCGGAAGCACGGCCCTGGTTGCCAGCCGCGTTCTGCGGCGCCGCCGCACTGCCGCAGATCGCGCCGCTGCGGCGCAAGGACCTGCTGCAGTCGATCAGCGAGGCGGCCGCCACGGCACCGGGCTGGTCCACCCGCGCGCCGACGTTCTTTCCCGAATTCGTGCCGATGGAAGAGGCGGCCTGATAGTCCTGGCCGCCTCCGTCCGGCATCAGCTCTTGTACAGGGCGTCGAGCCGCGCGCCGTAGCGCTCGCGGATCTTGTGGCGACGGATCTTGAGCGAGGGAGTCAGCTCCTCGTTGGCGATGGCAAAGGGTTCGTCGGCCAGCGCGAACTGGCGCACCTTCTCGATCACCGACAGGTCCTTGTTGACCCGGTCCACCGCGGCGCGGACGGCGCTGCGGAAGGCGGGCAGGTTGTGCAGCTGCGCCAGATCGTGCGGCGCGTCGTGCTCGACCGACCAGTGCATCGCCCATTCCGCATCGGGCACGATCAGCCCGACCACGTAGGGACGCTTGTCGCCCGAGACCATCGCCTGCGCAATCTCGGGCTGGAGCGTCAGCATGCCCTCGATCTTCTGCGGCGCGACGTTGTCGCCCTTATCGTTTACGATCATGTCCTTCTTGCGGTCGGTGATCTTGATCCGCCCGCGTGCATCGATGTAGCCGATGTCGCCGGTGTGCAGCCAGCCATCCTGGATCGCCCGGGCAGTCTCGGCCTCGTTCTGCCAGTACCCGTGCATCACCAATTCGCCCCGCACGAGGATCTCGCCGTCCTCGGCAATGCGCACTTCGGCACCCGACAGCGGCGGGCCGACCGTGTCCATGCGGATGCCGGCGGCGGGCCGGTTGCACGAGATCACCGGGCCGGCCTCGGTCTGGCCATAGCCCTGCAGCATGGTCAGGCCCATGGCCTGGAAGAACAGCCCGACGTCGGGGGTGAGCGGCGCGCCGCCCGAGACCAGCGCCTTCAGGCGGCCACCGAAGCGGGCCCGGACCTTGGGGCGCAGGGTGCGTTCGATCAGCAGGTCGAGCGGTCGGTCGACGAGGCGCATGCGTCCATGCGTCTCGGCATGGGCGGCTATGCCCAGCGCCTTTTCCATCAGCCAGCCAGGGAAGCGGCCCTGCTTTTCGATCTGCTTGATGATGCGGGCGCGCAGCACCTCGAACAGGCGCGGCACGACCACCATCAGCGTCGGGCGCACTTCCTCGATGTTGCTGGCCAGCTTCTCCAGGCCCTCGGCATAGGCGATCCGCGCGCCGACGCCGATCGGCAGCCACTGGCCGCCGGTGTGCTCGTAGGCGTGGCTGAGCGGCAGGAACGAGAGGAACTGGTCATCGCCGAGCGAGAAGTCCTGCTCGAGCACTTCGGCCGCGCCGAAGACATTGGCGAGGATCGCGCCGTGGTGCTGGCGCACGCCGCGTGGCGCACCGCCCGTGCCGCTGGTGTAGATGATGCAGGCCAAGTCCTCGCGGCGGATCTGCCGGATGCGCTCACGCACCCGTGCCTGCGCGGCAGTGGCGTCGCCGCTAGTCAGCGCGGTCCAGTCGTGGAAGGCTAGCGTACCCGCCTGCTGCTGGCGCAGCGGCTCGATGCCGATGACGTGTTCCGCGCAAGGGGCCCGCAGCGCTGCCGCCAGCAGCGGCTGCGCCAGCCTGGCGTTGGAGACGATGATCGCGCGGGCGTCGGAATTCTGCAGGATGTGCAGATGGTCGCGCTCGGTATTGGTGGTGTAGGTCGGCACGGTGACCAGCCCCGCCGCCATGATCGCGATGTCGGCGATGCACCACTCGGGCCGGTTTTCCGAGACGAGGGCTACACGGTCGCCGGGATTGAGCCCGAGCGCGCGCAGGCTCTCGGCGAGCAGGCAGACCTTGTCGGCCACCTCTTTCCAGGACTGCGAGATCCACTTGCCGCCCAGCTTGGCGGACAGGAACGGCGCGTCGCCGTGGCGGTCGGCCTGATCGAGGAACAGGCTGACGAGGTTCGGCATGGTCGCCAGGTGGGCCGACAAGGGTGCCGGCCGGCTCGAATAATGGGACACGCGTGTTCTCTCCCCCGCTGGCCCATGCGCGAATGACCAGCCTGACAAACGATTTGGTAAGGCCGTCGTTCCGCTACGGCAAGCGTGGTCTTGGTGCCGTCATGGGGCGGCAGCACCGCATGCCGCCCCGGATCCGGGCAAGTGCTATTGCGCGATCGCGGCACCCTCGCTGCGCGGATCGGCGGCGCCCATCCAGCGCTTGCCGACGCGTTCGACCGCGTTGGCCTTGAGCGGCATCGGGCAGGCCTGGACTTGCGCATGGCCGAGCGCGACCAGTGCGGGGATCATCGCCTCCAGCGTGGTCCCCGGCTCGACGCAGACGCGGTCGCCCGGTGCGAAAAGCACGGGCAGGGCGATCGCCTGCTGCGCGGTCAGGTGCCAGTCGATCACCCCGATGATGACGCGGATCACCTGCGCCGGGATCGTCGCACCCCCGGCGGCGCCGACCACCAGCCGGATCTGGCCGTCCGGCCCATAGACCACGGTGGGCGACATCGAGCTGCGCGGCCGCTTGCCGCCTTCGACGCGGTTGGCGGTAGGCTGGCCATCGGACAGCGGATCGAGGTTGAAGTCGGTCAGCTCGTTGTTGAGGAAGTATCCGCCGGCCATCAGGCCCGAACCGAAAGCGCTTTCCACTGTCGAGGTATAGCTGGTCGCATTGCCCCAGCGGTCGACCGCGACGAAATGCGAGGTGCCGAATTCGGGCTGCGGCCGCGCCGGGGCAAGGCGGGCAACGACGCCGGCGGGCGTGCCGGCCATGGCGTGCGGCAGGCTGGAGCCTTGCGCGATCAGCTGCGAACGCTGCGCCAGATAGGCGGGATCGACGAGGCCGGCGGTCGGCACCTTCACGAAATCGGGGTCGGCCAGGTACTTGTCGCGGTCGGCGTAGGCCAGCCGCTCGCTTTCGGCGAGCAGGTGCCAGGCGCGGGGCGATTGCGGACCGAGGGCGGTCATGTCGAAGCGTTCGAGCTGCCCGAGCGTGGCGAGCACGGTGGTCGCGCCCGACGACGGCGGCCCCATCGAGCAGATGCGGTATTGGCGATAGGTCCCGCAGACCGACGGCCGGCCCACGGCAGTGAAGGCGGCAAGGTCCGCGGTGGTCATGGGCGCGGGGTTGACCGGCGCAGTGCCGACCTTGCGTGCGATCTCGGCAGCGTTGTCCCCGCTGTAGAACCAGTCGGCCCCGCGCCGGGCCAGTGCCTCGAGCGTCGTGGCGAGCGCCGGATTGCGCACGATCGTGCCGACCGGCAGGGGCTGGCCGTCGGCGCCGTAGAACAGGGCGCGGCCTGCGGGATCGAGGCCGGCGATTGGGGCGCTGTCGGTTAGGGCGCGATAGAGGCGCGGGGTCACGGCGAAGCCGTCGCGGGCCAGGCGGATCGCCGGCTGGAACAGCATGTGCCACGCCAGCTTGCCGTGCCGGGCATGGGCCATGGCGGCAAGACGAAGCGAACCGGGCACGCCGACGCTGCGACCGCCGGGCCGCGCTTCGCCGAAGGCCATGGCCCGGCCATCGCGGAAGAACCATTGCGGCGTCGCGGCAGCCGGCGCCTTTTCGCGGCCGTCGACGGTGTCCACCGTCCCGGCCGCATCGGCCATCACCAGGAAACCGCCGCCACCGATGCCCGAGCTTTGTGGCTCGACCACGGTCAGCGCAAGCATGGTCGCGAGCGCGGCGTCGGTGGCCGAACCACCTTGGCGCAGCATCTGCGCGCCGGCGTCGGCCGCCCGTGGATCGGCGGCAGAGACTAGCCCCTGCGCACCGACTTCTGCACTGTCGAGCCGGCCCGGCGCCAGCGCCGAAGGAGCCGCCGGCGTGCCTGTGGCCGGTGCGGTGTCGCCCGGCATGGTCTGGCAAGCGGAAAGGGCCAGCGTGGAAAGAGCGGCGGCGAGCGGGAGGGGGAAGCGCACGATCATGCGATCGTGGCTATTCGCTCCCGACCGCTTGGGCAATGCTTGTCATGCCGGCGGCGCGCACGCGGCGTGCAAGATCGGCGGCGATCGTCTTGGCGAGGTTCGGTCCTTCGAAGACGAGGCCGGTATAGAGCTGCACCAGGCTCGCGCCTGCGCAGATCCGCTGCCAGGCATCCTCGCCACTGGTGATGCCGCCGACGCCGATGAGCGGGATCGCCCCGCCGGTGGCCTTGCGGAAGGTGCGCAGCGCCTCGAGCGCGAGCGGGGCGAGCGGCTTGCCCGACAGCCCGCCGGTTTCGGCGGCGCGCGGCGACCGCAGGCTGGGCGGCCGGGTGATCGTGGTGTTGCTGACGATCAGGGCATCGAGCCGCTTGTCCATCGCGATTCGGCAGATCGCATCGATATCGGAGGGTTGCAGGTCGGGTGCCAGCTTGAGGAACAGGGGCGTCTTGTGTGTGCCCCGCGCGGCGATGACCGCGTCGAGCAGCGCACCGAGCGCGCCTTCGTCCTGCAGCGCGCGCAGGCCCGGCGTGTTGGGCGAACTGATGTTGACCGTGAGATAGGTCGCCAGCGGCGCCATGATCCGGGTCATCTCGGCATAGTCGGCGATCCGGTCTTCCGAATCCTTGTTGGCGCCGATGTTGGCACCGAGCACGCCGGGTCGGCCAAGCCGGTCGCTCAGGCGCTTCGCCACGACGGCGCTGCCATCGTTGTTGAAGCCCATGCGGTTGATGATCGCCTCGTCCTCCACCAGGCGGAACAGACGGGGGCGCGGATTGCCTTCCTGCGGGCGCGGGGTGACCGTGCCGATTTCGACGAAGCCGAAGCCCAGGCCGAACAGGCTGTCGGCAACTTGTGCGTTCTTGTCGAAGCCGGGAGCGATGCCCACGGGATTGGGAAAGGCGATGCCGGCCACGCGCTGCACCAGCGCGGGTTCGGGCGCGGGTCGGCCGGCCAGCGCAGCGACCGACAGGGCGCGCAGGGTCAGCGTGTGGGCAGTTTCGGCGGGCAGGCGGAAAAGCAGAGGTCGAGCAAGGCGATAGGGCATTACAGGCCTGATGCGGATGGCGAAGGGGATGGGGCGACGCGTCACCGGGGGCGACGGGGTGCATCGCTATCGCGGGCACCATGCCGATCGCCAAGCGGCAAAACGCTGTCATTTTGGTTGAATTTCAATTTGCGCGAGGAATCGGCAAGAGATGTGGCTCTGATGCCACCGTTTTTGTCGATTCCATACAATCCCGGCCCCGTATGATCGCGTAGACGCCTCGTGCGACCCGAAGGGCTCGGTGCAGCGATGTATCGGGTTCTCGACCTTACGGCAGCCATGGCCCGTGGGCCGGGCTGCCGTTTTTTCTGGCGTCGGCGATGCTCAGGATCGACGGGCGTTCAGAACTGCGTGCGCAGCCCGTCGATCACGAACTGCGCGGCCAATGCCGCGAGCAGCACGCCCAGCAACCGTGTGACCACCGCCTCGACCTGGTGGCCCAGGACGCGAATGATCGGCCGCGCCGCGACCAGTGCGACGAAGCTCATGGCCATCACCACCAGCAGGGCGCTGAGCACGACCACCGTCTCTTCGGTCCCGTGCGCGCGCGCGGTGAGCAGCATGATCGAGGCGATCGATCCCGGGCCCGCCAGCATCGGCATGGCCATCGGGAACACCGACACGTCCTCGACGTGCGGCGTGGCGTTGCGGACCTTTTCCGCGCGTTCCTCGCGCCGCTCGGTGCGTTTCTCGAAGACCATGTCGAGTGCGATGAGGAACAGCATCACGCCGCCGGCGATGCGGAAGCTCGCCAGTTCGATGTGCAGCGCGCCGAGCAGGCCTTCGCCGAACAGCGCGAAGACGATCAGGATGCCGGTGGCGATGAGACAGGCGCGCAGCGCCATCGACCGCGCCTGTGCGGCGCTCGCATGGGTGGTCAGCCCGGCATAGATCGGCGCGCAGCCCGGCGGGTCGATCACGAGGAACAGCGTGGTGAAGGCGGAGAGGAACAGTTGCAGCATGATCAGCCTTGTGCACCGGTGAGGGGCGCGGCGTCGAGATGCAGAATTTCGGTCATGCTGCCATCCTTCCAGATAAAGCCCCGCATGTGCCGGCTGCCGTCGGGCCAGACGCTGACCCGCCAGGCCAGCGACCCGTCGAACGACTGGCCGTCGCGCATGTCGCTGCCGGCCGGTGCGTCGTCGCGCGGCAGCGGGCCGGCCAGCGGGCGCGGCTGTGGCGGCGGAGCCTTGTCTGGCTTGCCGCGGTCCGCTCGACCATCGGGTGTCATGGCGTCGGGCCGCGCCGGGCGCGCCGGGCAGTCGGCGACGAGGCCGAGCAGGAATTCGGGCGCGGCCGGGGCGGGCGATTGCACGGCCTCGACCATCAGCCGCCACTGGTAAGTGCCCTTCTTGGGATGGCGCTGCCACACCGTGGCATACCACCCGGCACTGCCATCGGCCCCCTGCCACGCGCCCCTGGTGAGGCCGGTCGTGCCATCACAGGCGACCCACGCGGCATCGGGGCGATGCGGGCGCGCCGGCAGTGCCATCTTGCGCCGGAGCACGGCATCGGCGGAAAGGCGCGGCGGCAGGACGATCTCGGCCCCTTCCGCCATCGTCGCGGCGAGGGCGGCATTGGGTCCCTTGGCGGGGATCGCCTGCGCCATCGCGATGTCGGCCGCGATCAGCGCGCTCGGATTGGCCGAAACGCGCAGCCGCCCGCCGCCCGACTGGGCCGCGGCGGGCATGGTCGTCAGGCACAGAGTGAGCGCGGCGGCGGCGGGAAGCGGTCGGAGCATGCCCCGGTTGTATCGCTTCCCCCGTGTGCGGCAAGCGCGGCGTTGGGCCTTGTGCCGCCGATCAATTCGCGCCGGTCAGATTGCGTCGGCGGGCAAGTTCAGCCCCGCGTTGCGCCATGCGGCGACCAGCGTGTTGCGCAGCAGCACGGCGATCGTCATCGGACCCACTCCGCCAGGTACGGGCGTGATCGCGCCCGCGACCGCGGCCGCACCAGCATAGTCGACATCGCCGACCAGGCGCGTCTTGCCTTCGGTGGCGGCGGGAACGCGGTTGATGCCGACATCGATGACCGAGGCCCCGGGCTTGATCCAGTCGCCCTTGACCATCTCGGGCCGACCGACGGCCGCCACGACGATGTCGGCGCGGCGCACCACCTCGGGCAGGTTCTTCGTCTTGCTGTGCGCGACGGTGACAGTGCAGCTCTCGGCGAGCAGCAGCTGTGCCATCGGCTTGCCGACGATGTTGGAACGCCCGATCACCACGGCGTCGAGGCCGGCAAGGTCACCGAGCTTGTCCTTGAGCAGCATGAGGCAGCCCAGCGGCGTGCACGGGACATAGCCCGGCTGGCCGACCGCGAGCCGGCCGGCATTGGTGACATGGAAGCCGTCGACGTCCTTGTCGGGGTTGATCGTGGCGATCACCGTCTGCTCGTCGATGTGGCGCGGCAGCGGCAGCTGCACGAGGATGCCGTCGACGGCGGGATCGGCATTGAGTTGCTCCACCAGAGCCAGCAGCGTCGCCTGGTCGGTGTCGGCGGGCAGCTTGTGCTCGAAGCTCGCCATGCCGGCCTCGATCGTGCTCTTGCCCTTGGAACGGACATAGACCTGGCTGGCCGGATCCTCGCCGACGAGGACCACCGCGAGGCCTGCCTTGCGCCCGGCCTTGGCCTCGAACTCGGCGGCAAGCGTCGCGATGCGCGTCCGCAGGTCGGCGGCGAAGGCGCGTCCGTCGATGACAGCGGCGGTCATCGGCTCAATACCCCGAGGCGGCAATGCCGCGCAGCAGGATCGACAGGAGGTTGAGCAGCACGATCAGCACCATCGGCGAGAAGTCGATCGCGCCGGTGTTGGGCATGAAGCGGCGGATCGGCGCGAGCAGCGGCTCGAGAATCGCGTTCAGCGCGCGCCAGATCGCGATCACGGCATTGTTGCTGGTGTTGATGACGTTGAAGCTGATGAGCAGGCCCATGACGAACTGGACGATCACCACCATGCTCACGACGCTGATGAGATAGTCGATCATCTGGACGATGGTATAAAGCAGCACGTCTGGTTCCCCTCGCGACGGTTCATGCGCGCCTTAGCGCAGCCGGGGGGCACAGGGCAATCGCATCCGCAGGCGTACGGGGTGCCCTATCAGACAATCCAAACCGTGGGGCGATCGGGGCCGTTGGCCGGTCAGGGGTTCAGCGTCGTGCTCTCGATATGCCAGCGCAGCTGTTCGGGGGTGGCGCCCGGCACGTCGTTGACCCGGCGCATCACGACCTCGCCGGTGATCCGGCGCGATCCGTCGATGATGGTGACGGGGGCGGTGTAATAGATCGAACCGGCCGCACCTTCGGATGTACCCTCGTCGATGGTGACGCGCGGCTGGACCAGCTTGCCCCAGCGGGCGGCAAAGGTCTTCTCGTCCATGCGGCTGCCGCGGCCGTGGTCGCCCCAGAACGCGCGCACCATCGGCCAGTCGCGCTGTTCGACGGCGTTGCCCCATGCGGCAAGGACCGCGCCGGGGTTGCGTGTCGCGCTCAATGCGGGATTGGTGGCGGCGGCGCTGGCCGAAGCCGCAGGCTTGGCGGTTGCGGCCGGGTCGGCATCCTCGCTCGGCATGTCGGACGGGGCGACGATCCAGGCCGGCGGCGTCATCACCGCGGCATCCAGCGGCTGCGAGGCGCTGGCATTGGGCTGGGGCTGGCGATCGCACCCGGCAAGGTTGAAGACGATGGCAGAGGCGAGGGCGGTGGCGATGCAGGCACGGATCATGCCTGTTATCACGCGCGGGCGCGCCATCGGTTCCGAATCTTTCGCCTGCGTGAACGCAATCGGCGATGGATCAGTGTGTGAATCAGCGGTGGATCAGCGTGCCGGCGCCGCGTGCCGTGAAGATCTCGAGCAGCATCGCATGGGGCACGCGTCCATCCAGAACCACCGCCGCCTCGCAACCCGCCTCGACGGCGTGGACGCAGGTTTCCAGCTTGGGAATCATGCCGCCGCTGATCGTGCCGTCGGCGGTGAGCCCGGCGATGTCGTCGGGCGTCAGGTCGGTCAGCAGGCGCTTGTCCTTGTCGAGCACGCCGGCGACGTCGGTCAGCAGGAACAGCCGCGAGGCGCCCAACTTGGCCGCGATCGCGCCCGCCATGGTATCGGCGTTGATGTTGTAGGTGTGGCCATCCTCGCCCACCCCGATCGGCGCCACGACGGGGATGAAGCCCGCCGCGCTGACGGTGTGCAGGATCGTCGGGTCGATCGCCGAAGGCTCGCCCACGAAGCCGAGATCGACCGCGCGCTCGATCGCGCTTTCAGGGTCCTTGGTCGTGCGCTCCACCTTGGTGGCGGTGACGAGGCCCGCATCCTTGCCCGAGATGCCGATTGCCTTGCCGCCGGCGCCCGCGATCCAGCCAACCAGTTCCTTGTTGATCTTGCCCGACAGGACCATCTCGGCGACTTCGGCCGTGGCGGCATCGGTGACGCGCAGCCCGTCGACAAAGGTTGATTCGACGCCCAGCTTCTTGAGCATGGCGCCGATCTGCGGTCCGCCGCCGTGCACCACCACCGGGTTCACGCCCACGGCCTTCAGCAGCACGATGTCCTCGGCGAAATCGCGCGCGGCCTCGGGATCGCCCATCGCATGGCCGCCATACTTCACCACGAAGGTCTTGCCCGCGTATCGCTGCAGGTAGGGCAGCGCCTCGGTCAGGGTTTCCGCCTTCGCCAGCATGCTGGTGCGATAGGAGTCGGTCTGGTCGATGTTGGTGGCCATAATGGCCACGGGCCTTAGGCGGCGTGGACGAATTCCGCAACGCCACGGTTGCCCTGTAAAAGGCCCTGGTGAGGCGCGAGGACGCAGGAGGAGTGGGCCTCCTTCAAGGACGAGCAACGCTGCCAGGGCCTTTTACAGGGCAACCCCTTCAGGGGCTGGACCAAAAACCGCCATTTCTGCGTCGGCTCGTCGCACAATATTCCCGATATTGCGCTTCCTCACCTTCTTGAACTGGCGGTTTTTGCCTCCAGCCGTGGCGCTGCGGAATTCGTCCACGCCGCCTGATGCGATTGGCGCGAAATTGAAGCGATTTCGTATGCGCTCATGCGTCGAGGCGGCGGCCGATCCGCACCGCGAGCCAGATCAGCGGCGGCACCATCAGCGTCGACAGCAGCAGCTTGGCGCCGAGCTGCCCGGTCATCAGCGCGCCGATCGGCAGCGGGTGGCCATCTGCGCCGGTCTCGCCCCAGAACGACAGCGTGATGAAGATCACGGTATCGACCACCTGGCTGAGCAGACCGGCAAGCCAGGCGCGCAGCAGGAGGTGATGGCCGCGGCCCCCGCCGATGCGGGCGAAGACGTGGACGTTAAGCGTCTGCGACACGCCGTAGGAGACCAGCCCCGCCAGCTGCATGCGCACGCCCTGGCCCAGCACCGAGGCGAACGCCTCCTGGCCCTGCCAGAACGGCGCGGGCGGCACGGCGCGGATCACCAGCGTCAGCAGCAGCATCGACACGATCAGCGGCACGAAACCCAGCCGGACCAGCAGGTTGGCGGTGGCCTGCCCATAGAGCTCGGCCGTCGCGCTGGCGAGCACGACGAGGATGAGGAATCCGAAGATTCCCGATTCCACGGCAAGCCCGCCGACCCCTGGCCACGTGCCCAGGCTGGCGATCTTGGCACCGAGCACGCCCGAGAGCACGACGAGGCCGCCATAGAGGAGGGCGAAGGCGAACAGCCCGCGCGGCACGGCAATCATGGTCGGGCTTGCGGTGTCCTGCCCGGCGAAAGACGACTTTTCCATGGATTGCCGATAACGCGGTTTTGACGTGGCGCCAAACTTGGTTAGGAACGAAACCGTATAAATCCTGAAAAAGCGGAGTTGGCCTCCCCGCCATGCGCATTCTTTCCAGTCTTGCCGGCATGGCACTGCTCTTTGCCCTGGCCTATCTGCTCTCGTCCAACCGCCGCGCGATCCGTTGGCGCGTGGTGCTCCCCGCCTTTGCGTTGCAGGCCGGCCTCGCCGCGCTGGTGCTGAGTTTTCCGCCGGGCAAGGCGGCGCTGCAGGGCGCGGCCAGCGCGGTCGAACAGCTGCTGTCCTATTCGCGCGCGGGCGTCGAATTCGTGTTCGGCGATCTTGCGAGGCCCGAACTCGGCGGCAAGAGCGTCGCCATCGCGGTGCTGCCGCCGATCGTGTTCTTCGCCGCGCTCATCTCGATTCTATATTACCTCGGCATCATGCCGCTGGTGATTCGCTGGATCGGCGGCGCGCTCGAGAAGGTCACCGGCATCAGCAAGGTCGAATCGCTGTGCGCCGCGGCCAACATCTTCGTCGGGCAAAGCGAATCGCCGCTGGTCATCCGCCCCTATCTCGCCGCGCTGACACCCAGCCAGATCTTCACGGTGATGAGCGTGGGCATGGCCGGCGTCGCGGGGACGATCCTTGCAGCCTATGCGGGTCTTGGCGTGCGGGTGGACTACCTCGTCGCCGCGGCCTTCATGTCGGCACCGGGCGGCGTGTTCATGGGCAAGCTCATCATGCCCGACGCTCCGCCGCTGCCTGGCGCGCCCGATGCCGATACGACGCTGACCAACCCGCACATCAAGCCGTCGCTGGAGGAAGCGCCCGAGGAACAGCGTCCGGCCAACCTCATCATGGCCGCGGCGCAAGGCGCGCAGACCGGCGTCAAGCTGGCGGTCGCGGTCGGCGCCATGCTGCTCGCCTTCGTCGCGCTGATCGCACTGGCCAATGGCATGCTCGGCTGGGTGGGCGGCTGGTTCGGCCATCCCGGGCTGACCTTCCAGCAGATCCTCGCACCGATCTTCGCGCCCCTGTTCCTGCTGCTCGGCGCGCCCAACTGGGCCGAGGCCATGGCCGCGGGCGGCCTGTTCGGCACCAAGATCGTGCTCAACGAGTTCGTCGGCTTCATCGACCTCGAGCAGGCCAAGGGCCTGTCCGAGCACACCGTCGCGATCGTCACGTTCGCGCTGTGCGGCTTCGCCAACTTTTCGTCGATCGCGATCCAGATGGCGGTGACCGGGGGCCTGGCGCCCAACCAGCGCCCGGTGATCGCCCGCCTCGGCCTCAAGGCGCTGTGTGCCGGTGCGCTCAGCAACCTGATGAGCGCGGCGCTCGCGGGCCTGTTCCTCTCGCTCTGATTCTTCGTCCATCACGGCAACACGCGGGTCCGGCATGGGCCTGGCGCGGCGTCGCGCGTGGCGTGCGTGTGGCGCGATTGCAACGCGGCGCCGTGCTGTGAAACCACGCGTCACAATTCAAAGTTGAAAGTCGGTTCACCTTTCAATATTGTCCGCTCAGGCGCCGGCGCAAAAGACCGCCGCGCAAGGAGAGGACCCATGGCCGTGACCGCCAGCAATCGCATTCGCCCGTTGACCGCAATTCTGTTCGCCAGCGTGGCCGTGGGCGCACTGCCGGCCTCGGCCATCGCGCAGGACAGCGCCCCCCAGGCTTCGGAGGCCAGCGATCCGGCGCTGACCGCCGACGGCGCAATCATCGTCACCGCCCGTCGCCGCAGCGAATCGCTGACCTCGGTGCCGATCGCGATCTCGGCCTTCAGCGGCGCGGAACTCGCCGCCAAGGGCGCAGGCGACATCACCTCGCTCGCCGACGAAGTGCCCAACGTCACGCTCGAGCCGTCGCGCGGCACCAATTCGACTCTTTCGGCCTTCATCCGCGGCGTGGGCCAGCAGGACCCGGTCTCGGGCTTCGAGCAGGGCGTGGGCATCTACCTCGACGACGTCTACCTCAACCGCCCGCAAGCCGCGGTGCTCGACATCTACGACGTCGAGCGCGTCGAAGTGCTGCGCGGCCCGCAGGGCACGCTCTATGGCCGCAACACGATCGGCGGCGCGATCAAGTACGTGACCAAGAAGATCGACGACAAGGCACACCTCTCGCTGCGCGGCACCTATGGCAGCTACGACCAGGCCGACGGCGTACTGACCGTTAGCTCGCCGCTGACCAGCGACGGCGTGCTGCGCGCCAGCGGCACCGTGGCACGGCTGACGCGCGGCGGCTTCGGTCGCAACCTCACCACCGGCCTGTCGAACTACAACAAGGACATCTGGGCCGGGCGCGGCACGATCGAGGTTCATGCCACCGATTTCTTCGCGCGCCTGACCGGTGACTACACTCACGACATGTCGAACCCGCGCGGCGGCCATCGCGAGATCCGCGGCCAGCTGACCGGTGCGCCGGTGCTGTCCAACGTGTTCGATACCCAGGCCGGGCTCAACAGCCCCAGGCAGGACGTCAAGGCCTGGGGCTGGTCGCTGTTCATGGAAGCCAAGCCGACCGACACGCTGACCTTCCGCTCGATCACCGCGTTCCGCAAGGACGACAGCGCCTCGCCGATCGACTTCGACGCCACCGCCTCGCAGGACGTCGACGTACCGGCCTACTACCGCAACAAGCAGTGGAGCCAGGAGCTGCAGGTACTGTTCGACAGCGGCCGCTTCCACGCGCTGGCCGGCGCCTACTACCTCTATGCGACGGCGCTGACGCAGTTCGACGTGCGCCTGTTCACCACGGTGCCGGGCCTTGCCGCCTTCACCGGCGCGAACATCCGCACCGATACTTCCGCCGCCTTCGTCAACATGACCTATGACATCACCGACCAGGTCAGCCTCGAGGCCGGTGGCCGCTATACCTGGGACAAGCGCTATGCCCAGATCCTGCGCCAGAACTACCTCGGCGGCGGCTCGCCGGTGTTCGGCGGCGCGGGCGTGGCCTTCGGTGCGCCCAGCACCAACTTCCTGGGCAGCGCGAAGTACAACAAGTTCACCCCGCGCGTGTCGCTCAACTTCAAGCCCAACGTCGACAACACGCTCTATGCGAGCTTCAGCCAGGGCTTCAAGGGCGGCGGCTTCGACCCGCGCGGCGTCGGCGTCAACGCGCCGGCCGGGGTCAGCCAGGGCGATTTCCTCAGCTTCCGCCCCGAGAAGGTCAACAGCTACGAAGTGGGCGTGAAGACGCGTCTGTTCGACCGCAAGCTGTCGATCAACCTCGCCGGCTTCCGCATGGATTACACCGACGTGCAGATCCCCGGCTCGGTGGCCTGCACCGTCGCTGGCCTGCCCAGCTTCTGCGGCGTCGTCTCCAACGCGGGCAAGGCACGGATGCAGGGTGTCGAGGCGGAAGGCCGGCTCAAGCTCGGCGGCTTCTCGCTCAACGGCTCGCTCGGCTACATCGACGCCAAGTACCTGCAGTACGTGACGCTGATCGCCGGCAAGCCAACCGACGTCGCTGCCTATCGCAAGGTGCAGAACACCCCGGCCTGGACCGGCAATGCCTCGGCCAGCTATTCCATCCCGGTGGGCAGCGGTTCGGTCGATGTGACCGGCGGCGTCTCGTGGAAGAGCAAGACCTACCAGTTCGAGGTGCCCAACCCGTTCCTGGATCAGCCGGCCTATGCGCTGTTCGACGCCAGCATCTACTATCGCGCACCGGGCGGCCGCTGGACGCTGGGCGTCTACGGCAAGAACCTTGCCGACAAGCGCTACAAGACCTCGGGCTATACCTATGTCGCGGGCAATGCCACGACCGGCGAGCTGACCTACACCCCGGCGGGCAACCTCATCCCGACGCTGGGCAAGGAAGGCGTGCTGACCACATACTGGGGCAACCCGCGCCAGATCTTTGCGACTGCCACGCTCAGCTTCTGATCGACAGGGGCCGCCTCCCTTCTCATGGAGGGGGGCGGACCGGCGGCTCTCGGCAGGAGTCACAAACGAAAAGGCCCCGCGCTTTCGCACGGGGCCTTTTTTGTATGTCGGCGAGAGCCGTAAGGCTGGATCAGGCGCCCTGCGGCTGCAAGCCTGCGCCATTGAAGCGGCGGCCCGACTTGGGCACTGCGGCGCCGGGTGCGACCAGCGGACGCGAGGCTGCCGCCGCCGGATCGGGGCGATCGAGCTGGCCGCCGTCGATGAGAATCTTGATCTCCTCGCCGGTCAGCGTCTCGTACTCGAGCAGCGCCTGGGCCAGCAGGTGCAGCTTGTCCTCGTTGCCGCGCAGCACGTCGCTGGCGCGGGCATAGCCCTGGTCGACCAGCGCGCGGATCTCGCTGTCAATCAGCTTGTTGGTGTCTTCGGACGCCATCAGGCGAGCCGAGCCGCCCATGCCGAGATAGCCTTCCTGCTGGTCCTCGTACTGCAGCGGCCCGAGCTTTTCCGACATGCCCCACTTGGTGACCATGTTGCGGGCTAGGCCGGTCGCGTACTGGATGTCGCCCGAGGCGCCCGAGGAGACCTTGTCGTGGCCGAAGATGATCTCTTCCGCCACGCGGCCACCCATCGCCACCGACAGGTTCGCGTGCATCTTGTCGCGGTGATAGGAATAGCTGTCACGCTCGGGCAGGCGCATGACCATGCCCAGCGCGCGGCCGCGCGGGATGATCGTCGCCTTGTGGATCGGGTCCGACGCGGGCTCGAACACCGAGACGATGGCGTGGCCGGCCTCGTGATAGGCGGTCATCTTCTTCTCGTCGTCGGTCATGACCATCGAGCGGCGCTCGGCGCCCATCATCACCTTGTCCTTGGCGTCCTCGAACTCGCGCATCGCAACAAGGCGCTTGTTGCGGCGGGCGGCCAGCAGCGCGGCCTCGTTGACGAGGTTGGCAAGGTCGGCACCCGAGAAGCCGGGCGTGCCGCGGGCGATGACGCGCGGGTTGACGTCGGGTGCCAGCGGCACCTTCTTCATGTGCACGCCGAGGATCTTCTCGCGGCCCTCGATGTCGGGCACCGGCACCACGACCTGGCGGTCGAAGCGGCCCGGACGCAACAGCGCGGGGTCGAGCACGTCGGGGCGGTTGGTCGCGGCGATGATGATGATGCCTTCGTTGGCCTCGAAACCGTCCATCTCGACCAGCAGCTGGTTCAGCGTCTGCTCCCGCTCGTCGTTCGAGTTGCCCAGGCCATGGCCGCGATGGCGACCGACCGCATCGATTTCGTCGATGAAGACGATGCACGGCGCGTTCTTCTTGGCCTGCTCGAACATGTCGCGCACGCGGCTGGCGCCGACGCCGACGAACATCTCGACGAAGTCCGATCCCGAGATGGTGAAGAACGGCACGCCCGCCTCACCCGCGATGGCGCGGGCCAGCAGGGTCTTGCCGGTGCCGGGCGAGCCGACCAGCAGCGCGCCCTTGGGAATCTGGCCGCCGAGCTTGGAGAAGCGGCTGGGATCACGCAGGAATTCGACGATCTCCTGCAGCTCCTCGCGCGCCTCGTCGATCCCGGCGACGTCATCGAACGTCACGCGGCCCGCACGCTCGGTCAGCATCTTGGCCTTGGACTTGCCGAAGCCCATCGCGCCCGAACCGCCACCCTTCTGGACCTGACGCAGCGCGAAGAACGCGACGCCGAGGATCAGCAGGAACGGCAGCGACTGGGCGATGACCCACAGCAGCATGTTGGGCTGCTCTTCGGCCTTGCCGGCGTACTGCACGCCGTGGTCCTGCATCAGCTTGGTCAGGTCGGGGTCGTTGGGCACGGGCACGGTGCTGAAGGTCTGGTCGTTCTTCAGCGTGCCGGTGATCTTGTCCGGGCCGACCTGGACATTGCGCACGGCATCCTCGGCCACGCGGGCGCGGAAATCCGAGTAGGCGATCTGGGTGCCCGACACATCGTTACGCGCGCCGAACATCGAGACCACGAGCAGCAGCGCGAGAAAGATCCCGCCCCACACCAGTAGGCTCTTCATCCAGGGATTACCTTGCGGCTGGTCGTCGTTCATCGGTTCATGCTGTCCTGTCGGGCCGGGTGGGCCATGCTGCATCGAAAGTAGGTGCGATCGGCTGAATGGCAAGTTGCCGAATCGTGGGTATGGCCCACCGGACAGGCGATAACGGCGATTCCGCGCGTGAATTCAGCCCTGGGCCGTCGATTCACGTGCGGCGGTGCGGGGCGGCACGCGCAAAGCGCCAGCCTTCGGGCAAGCCTTGGGCGCGGATGCCGGCCAGTGTCGCGACCCCGCCTGCGGCCAGCGTTGCCTGCCAGCGCGCCAGTTCGGCGCCGCGCGGGGCGGCGGGATCGGCGCCGAGCGCGGCAAGGACGCGTTCCAGCAGGCGCAGGCCGAGCGCGGGTGGCACGCGCGTGTCGAGAGCCAGCAGGCCGCCGTCGCCTTCGTCGTCCGGCTGCCAGCTTGCCGCGAAAAAGCGCGCTGCCGCCCAGTCGAGCGCTGCGTCAGCCTCGGCCAGATGCGCGGCGCTCGCGGCCAGGCCTTCGCTGCCCAGCCAGTCCTGCGTGCCGCCGAGCGCCTGGCGCACCCGCACGCGTTCGAAACGCGGATCGTCGTTCGAGGGGTCATGCGCCGCGGCAATGCCGGCCTGGGCCACCACCGCAGCGAGGGTGGCGTGCCGCCAGCCGAGCAATGGGCGCAACAGCGGCAACGCGGGGTTGCCCGGCACCGCCGCGACGGGGCGCATCCCGGCCAGCCCGCGCACCCCCGCGCCGCGGTGCAGCCGCATCGCCAAGGTCTCGGCCTGGTCGTCGGCATGGTGCGCGGTGACGAGGCCGACCAGGCCATTCTCCCGCGCCCAGCCGGCCAGCGCGGCATAGCGTGCCGCGCGCGCCCGTGCCTGAATCGCGGCGCCCGCGGGCAGCGCCAGCGTCAGCGTGGCGTGGGGCAGTGCCAGGGCGGCGCATTCGCGCGCCACCATTCTGGCTTCCTCGGCGCTTTCGCGGCGCAGGCCGTGGTCGACGGTGGCGACCGCGACCCGGCCCGGCAGTGCGGCGGCCGCCAGCAACAACAGGGCCATGCTGTCGGGGCCGCCCGAGACGGCGAGGCCGTATCGCGCCTCGCCAGGCTGGTTCAGCGCGCTCCAGTCGGCGCGAAAGCGCGCCAGCACCGCATCCGCCGGGGCTGGGGCGTGCTGATCAATTGCACTTCACTCCCTTGACCGCCGTCTCGTATGCGCCCTTGAGGCGACCCCCGATTTCAGCCGGGTAGCTGTCGCGCAGTTCGGCAAAGGCGCCGCATGCGCGCTTGGTATCGTTGATCCGCGTCATCGCCACCCCGAGGTAGAGCAGGCTGTCGGCGGCCCGCTCGCCCTGCTTGTCGCCGAGGTAGTTCTGCAGGAACCACTGCGCCGCGGTGCCGGGCTTGCCATCGTCGAGATAGGCGCGGCCCAGCAGGTTGCGGGCAAAGCTGATGCGCTTGCTCTTGGGATAGCTTTCCACGAACTTGGTCAGCTGGACCTGCGCCTCGGGGTAGAATTTCGCGTCGTAGAGGCGGAAGCCATAAGTATATTCGTCGTCGGCCTTGTCCGCGGTCGACGGCTTGGCGATTGCCGCGACGGCGGCGATGCGGTCGGGCGAGGGCTTGGCCGGAGCCGCGGCGGGCGTCGCGGGCTTGTCGGGCGTCGCCTGGCCGGCAGGGCGCGGCGTGGGCTTGCCAGGCGCGGGGGTGGGCGTCGCGGCGGGCAGCGGCGCGGCATCGATGCCCCCGCTCGTCGCAGGGGTCGGCGCCGGCGTGGCGGCAGCCTCGAGCGCATCGACCCGCGTGTCGAGCTTGCTCAGGTGGTTCTGGTTTTCCTCGGTGGTTGCGGTCAGCTGGCGCAGCTGCGCCTCCACGGCGTCGATGCGCGAAAGCACGTCGGTCAGCGGCGACTGAGCCGGGGCCGGCGTCGGCGCCGGGGTGGCGGGCGCGGTGATCTCGGGTCCAAAGGCACGGCCGGCGCCGTCGGGGAAGACCTTGCGCTGCAAGGCGCGGACTTCGGCCTCGAGACGGCGCAGGCGCGCCTCGGTGCTTTCGCCCGGCGTCGCCTGTTGCGCCTGCGCGGCCGCCGGCAGCAAGGCCGGCAGCGCGCCGATCGCCAGCGCCATGGCGAGGGCCGTGCGCAGCGGTCGTTTGCCAGTAAAGGTGCCCATTGCGCGGACTGTCGTGTTCGTCATCATTCCCGTCTCGCTTTGCGTGGCTGCCATCGGCAGCAGTTCGCCCCCCGGCGCAATCCCCGATTTATCGTGCCTCAACCTTGTGTCATCCCGCCGGAGCCGCCGGCACCGACGCCGGGCTTTCCACCGGTGGTGCAGGCGTGATCGGCTGCGTCGTGCCGGTGTCCGTCCCCTCGGCGCGGCGGCGCTGCATCCGATAGCCCGGCGCGCGCGGCCGCGGCGCCGACGATGCCGCCGCGGACGGCGTTGCCGTGGGCGCGGCTGCCGCGTCAGCCCGGGCCAGCAGCGCCGCGGCGCTCACCGGCACGTCCTTCACGATGCCTTCCTTCTCGGCGATCCGGGGCACGGCCTGCCCGCCGATCGTGATGGTCAGCGCGTCGGGGCGGCCGGTCCACAGGCGCGGTTCGGCAACGTCGCCCGGCAAGGTATAGGTCTCGCCCTTGGCCATCAGTTTCTGCAGCAGCTGCTTGCCGCTCGCGTCGTAGAACTTGACCCAGATGCGGTCTTCCTGCGCGGTAAACGCGACCGGCCCGCTGGGCCGGGCAGGCTGTGCCGGGGCCGGCATGGCGCGCGGGGCGGGCTTGGCCGCCTCGGTCTCGGGCCCGACCAGCGAGGGCAGCTCGGCCGAAGGCCAGTAATAGCTGCGCCAGAACACCAGGCCGAGGCCCAGGACCGCGATCACCAGCAGGCCCGCCAGCCAGTTGACCAGCCGTGATGGCGTCTTGGCCGGATCGCCCACCTCGAACTGGTGGATCACCCGCGCCTCGGGCGCCGGTGCGCGCGCGGCAAGGTCGCTGCGCACGGCTTCGGCGACGGCGTGTTCGTCGAGGCCCAGCGCCTTGGCCAGGCTGCGCGCGAAACCGAGCACATAGGGCTTTCCCGGCAGCGCATCGTAGCGGCTTTCCTCAAGCGCGACGATATGCCGCACGTTGATGCGCGTGCGGGTGGCGAGGTCTTCGGGCGAAAGGCCGAGCCCCTCGCGTGCGGCGCGCAGCATGGTGCCGCCGTTCTGCTTGCCGCGCGATGCGCCGGCATCCGCCGTGGCGGCGGAAAGATAATCGGACTCGTTCGAGTCGGCCAAGGCGCGGCTCCCGTATCAAAAACTTGTCGTGCAACCCGTCGGCTCCGGTCGGAACCGTTAGGCAGGGATCGTTGCAATCGCGCGAAAGTCAACCATTTTGCGCCGCAGTTGGAAGCGGCGACGGCGGTCGGTTGGGTTCAGTCGCAGTCGATACCATGGGCGCTGGCCCACTCCGCCAGGGTCTTGCGCATATCCTGCGGCGGCGATGCCAGCCAGCCGTCCATCGCCTCGCGGATCTCGGCCAGCGAGACCATGCGCACCAGTTCCTTGACCGGTCCGACCGCCGCCGGGGTGATCGACAGGCGGGTTATGCCAAGGCCCATCAGCGCCAGGGCCTCCAGCCGCCGGCCGCCCATCTCGCCGCAGATCGTCAGTGCGGTGCCATGAGGCGTGACGGTGCGCACGACGCGCGCCAGGAAGCGCAGGATCGCCGGGCTCAGCCAGTCGTAGCGCTCCGCCAGCTTGGGATGCGCGCGATCGGCGGCGAACAGGAATTGCGTGAGGTCGTTGGTGCCGATCGAGAGGAACGACAGGCGCGGCGCCAGCAGGTCGAGGCATTCGGCCAGGGCCGGCACCTCGAGCATGGCGCCATAGCGGATCGCCTCGGGCAGCACCTTCTTCTGGCGGCGCAGGAAGGCCAGCTGGCTCTCGAACACCGCTTTGGCGGCATCGAACTCCCACGGCTCGGTCACCATCGGGAACATGACCGACAGCGTGCGGCCCGCCGCGGCTTCGAGCAGGGCGCGGGCCTGGACCTTGAGCAGCCCGTCGCGCTCGAGCGCGACGCGCAGCGCGCGCCAGCCCATCGCCGGGTTCTCCTCGGCCTCCTCGCCGTTGTGGCGCAGATAGGGCAGCACCTTGTCGCCGCCGATGTCGACCGTGCGGAACACCACCGGCCGCTCGCCCGCCGCGTCGAGCACGTCGCGATAGAGCCGGGTCTGCTTCTCGCGCTGGGGCAGGGTGGCCGAGACGAGGAACTGGAACTCGGTGCGGAACAGGCCGATGCCGTCCGCGCCGGTCATGTTGAGCATCGGCATGTCGTCGCGCAGGCCGGCGTTCATCATCACGGTGATGCGCTGGCCGTCGCGCGTGACCGGCTCGAGCTCGCGCATCGCGGCATATTGCGCCTGGCGCTCGCGATTGCGGGCAAAGCGCGCCTCGAACGCCTCGACCAGGCTGGGCGCGGGGCGCACGTCGATCAGGCCGTGGTCGCCGTCGACCAGCAGCAGGTCGCCGTCGCGCACCTTGCCGCGCAGCGCGCGCACGCGGCCGACCACGGGGATGCCCATGGCGCGCGCCACGATCACCACGTGCGCCGTCAGCGAGCCTTCCTCGAGAATCACGCCCTTCAGCCGGCGCCGGTCGTATTCGAGCAGCTCGGCCGGGCCGAGATTGCGCGCGATGAGGATGGCATCGCCCTTGAGGCCCATGCTCGCCGCGGTGCCGAGCTGGCCCGAGACGATGCGCAGCAACCGGTTGGACAAGTCCTCCAGGTCGTGCATGCGATCGGCCAGCAGGGGATCGTCGATCTGGCGCATGCGCATGCGGGTGCGCTGCTGGACGCGCTCGATCGCCGCCTCTGCCGTCAGGCCGGAGTCGATCGCCTCATTGATGCGGCGGCTCCACCCCTCGTCGTAGGCGAACATGCGGTAAGTCTCGAGCACTTCCTCATGCTCGCCGCCCACGCCGAACTCGGCCTGGCTCGCCATGCGGTCGATCTGCTCGCGCATCTTGTCGAAGGCGAGATAGACGCGCTGGCGCTCGGCCTCGGTGTCCTCGGCGACGACATGCTCGATCGTGACGCGCGGCTGGTGGAACACGGCATGGCCCACCGCCAGCCCCTTGACCAGCGACTGCCCCGTCAGGCGATCGGCGCCGGTGAGGTGGTCGGGCACGCCGAGCACGTCCTCGTCGTCGATCAGCTCGGCATTGGCGATCAGCTCGGCCAGGACCATCGCCACGGTCTGCAGCGCCTCGATCTCGACCTCTTCGTAGCGGCGCGGATCGACGTGCTGGACCGCAACCACGCCCACCGCGCGCTGGCGGCGCACGATCGGCACGCCCGCGAACGAGTGGAAGCGCTCCTCGCCCGTTTCGGGGCGGAACGCGAAGTCGGGATGCGCGGCGGCTTCGGCGAGATTGAGCGTCTCGATGTTCTGGGCGATCGTGCCGACCAGACCTTCGCCCACCGCCATGCGGGTGACGTGGACGGCGGCCTGTTCGAGTCCGCGCGTGGCGAACAGCTCGAGCATGCCCTCGCGCAGCAGGTAGATCGAGCAGACCTCGCTGTTGAGGTTCTCGCCGATCACGTCGACGATGCGATTGAGCTTGGCCTGCGCACCGGATCGCGAGGCCATGACCTCATGCAGCGAGGTGAGGATCGCGCGGGCGGAGGCTACGGCGGACAACATGGCCCATGGCGTAGCGCAGCCCATGGCGTTTGAAAACGTCGCCTGCCGCCATAGCGGAAATATTCACAGGCGGGCCCAAATCGCTCATGCGAAACGCTCACGATTCCGCACAACCACGCGTGGGCGCTGGCACAATACATGCCTGCCGAAATGGCCGGACAAGACGCGCGTCGACGACGGCGCTTGTCCGGCTGATCACGATCCGGCGGATCATGTGTCTCGATGGTAGGGGAGGGTGGCTTCGTGCCTGCCCCGGGCCGTCATCGGCCATTGGGGGCAGGCGCGGGATGCCGTGGCGCTTTGCGCCTCAATGCGGCTGCGACAGCGCTTCCTTGATGCGCAACTTGTGGCGCTTGAGCTGGGAAAGCACGGCCATGTCGGGCACGGGGCGTGCCATTTCCTCGGAGATGCGCCGTTCGAGGCCGGCGTGCTTCGTCTGCAGGGCGGTGATGTGCGTCGTTTCCATGCATTGACCTCCTGAAGGGTGGCGGCGGGGGCCGGCACCCGGTCAAAACCCGTGCGGGAGACATTCCCGCACGGTCGGCACGGGCTGGCTGGCGCTGGCAAGGTCATACCGTTGCGAGTCGTCTTGCAGCCGGTGCGTTGTCATGCTCCCACATTCGCCGTATCTTGCAAGAGCGCGCACGCCGGATTGCTCCCGGACTGCGTTCATACGCACCGCGTGATGACGGGCCGTGCACCATGCGCGGCGAGCCATCGCGATGCGGATGGCGGACGATGGCGGACTTGGGTTCAGCAAGGGAGAGCATGTGGCGTTCTTGGCCGGGGAGTTTGCGGGTTGACCGAAGACGAAATGCGCAAGCGGCTCGAGGCGCTGCGGCTGGAACATCGCGATCTCGACGTGGCGATCGACGCGCTGAGCGCGGGCGGCGGCTCAGACCAGCTGCAGGTCGCGCGCCTGAAAAAGCGCAAGTTGCTGCTGAAAGACCAGATCTCGATGCTCGAGGATTACCTGATCCCCGACATCATCGCGTGATTTCAGCGGCTTGATCCGCCGGGGTGATTCGCGGCGGAATGCGGCCGACCGTACCGTAAAGAGACAGGCCGAAAACGGCGCGGCAAACCGTGGGCCGGGCCATTGAGCGGCCGGACCCGAACGCCCTATGCAGAGGCCAAAGGTCGTCCCTCTTTCCCGTTTCCGGTCCCATGCTGCCGACACCGCATCCCCGTATCATCGAGGCGATCTACGCCGAAACCCTGACGCTGGCCGACCGGGCCCGGGCCGAATTCGAGCAGTTGCGCAGCTCGGGGGACACCCGCGAGCCCGGCGGGGCTGCGGGTCATCCGGGTCGGTCCGGGCCAGATCGGGCCGGACTGGCCGCGGTCCAGGCCAACTGCGAAGCGCTGCGCAGTACGACGCGGATCATGCATTGCCTGGCCTGGCTGCTCAACCACCGCGCCTGGAGCGCAGGCGAGCTGGATGACGCCCAGTTGCGCCGCCATGGCCGGCTGGTGGTCGACTTCCCGGCCAGCGACCCGGTCGTCGTGACGGCGCTGCCGGCGGGCGCGCGGGCGGTGGTCCTGGCCAGCGAGCGCCTGCATGCACGCATCCGCCATATCGAGCAGGCGCGCGGCGAGGGCGCCCCACCGCCCGGCGCCCCGCCAGGCAATTCGCTGCAGGCCCTGCGCGAGCGCCTCGAAAGAGCGATCGCGCCTCGCCACTGACTGTTCCGTCAACCGGGGCTAACCGACGGGCCGCCTGCATTGCATCCGGGGCGGGCAATCCCCATAGCGGGTCCATGGCCAGTCCTGCCCTTCCCGATCGTTCAACGTGGCCCACCGGCCTTGCCGTGACGCTGGAGCCGCTCGTGCGCCGCGTGCTCGCGCCCAATGCCTCGCCCTATACCTACACCGGCACGCAGACCTACATCGTCGGGCAGGGCCGCGATGTCGCCGTGATCGACCCCGGCCCCGATGGGACCGGGGTGGCCGGCCATGCCGACACCCGCGGCGACGGCCATGTCAGCGCGATCATCGAGGCGGTCGGCTCGGCGCGGATCAGTGCCATCGTCTGCACGCATACGCATCGCGACCATAGCCCCGCCTCGCGCCCGCTGGCAGCGCTGACCGGTGCGCCGATCATCGGCTGCGCCCCGCTCGCGCTCGAGGATGATGGGCCGCGCGCCGACGCCGCCTTCGACCCCGACTATCGCCCCGACCGCGTGCTGGCCGACGGCGAAACGCTCGAAGGCGAGGGCTGGACGCTCGAGGCCGTGGCGACGCCGGGCCATACCAGCAACCACCTGTGCCTCGCGCTGCGCGAAAGCGGCGCGCTGTTCACCGGCGATCACGTCATGTCGTGGTCGACCAGCGTGGTCTCGCCGCCGGACGGCGACATGGCCGCCTACATGGCCTCGCTGCAGAAGCTGTACGAGCGCGCGCAGGACCGCATCTATTACCCCGCCCACGGCGATCCGGTCGAGAACCCGCACCAGTTCGTGCGCGGCATGCTCGGCCATCGCCGCCAGCGCGAGCGCCAGATCGTGCGCCTGCTCGAAGATGGCGCGCGGCCGGTGCCCGCCATGGTCGCGCAGATGTACAAGGGCCTGAACCCGGCGCTGACCGGGGCCGCGGGGCGTTCGGTGCTGGCCCATCTGCTCGATCTGGAACGGCAGGGACGTGTCGTTCGTTCGGGCGAGCAATGGATGATACACCCGTGACCCCGACCCCGCCGCATGACGCGACCCCCGCAACGTCGGCAAGCTCGCGCGCTTCGCAACGGCGCCCCGCGATCCTGCCATGGGTTCTGTTCGTGGCGGCGCTCGCGCTCGCCGCGTTCCTCGGCTGGCGGCTGGTACAGCCAGCGCCCGTGGGCGATCCGCTGGCAACCACGCTGGTGGCGTTCGAGAGGCAGAACACGCTGACCGTCTTCAGCGCCGAGCTAGCCCCGGTCGTCGCCAGCAACGACAGCCGCCTGTTCGGCCTAGTCAATGCGCGGCAGGTTGCGGTCATCCCTGCGCGCGTCGACTATACCATCGATCTTGCCACCATGGGCCGCGACCGCATGCGCTGGGACGAGGCCAAGCGCACGCTGTCGGTGCGCCTGCCGCCGCTGGTGCTGAGCAAGCCCAACCTCGACGAGGCGCGGGCCCAGTACCTGCGCGAGGGCGTGTGGATCGGCCGCGCCGCGCAGGACAAGCTGACGCGCGACAACACCCTGCTGGCCGAGCGCCTGGCGCGCGAGCAGGCTGCCAACCCCGTGCTGATGGGACTGGCGCGCAGTGCCGCCAAGGATGCGGTGCGCCAGAACCTGGCGATCCCGCTGCAGGTCGCGGGCTTTGGCACCGTGACGGTCGCCGTGTCGATCGACGGCGAGACGAAGTAACTTAGACCCGCTGGGACTTGGCAGGGGCGCCCCGCGCGCTTAAGTCCCGCCTCGCCGGGCCGGCCTGATTGGCCCGGCGTCAATGGAGCGATCATGACGGCCCAGCCCACCAACCTGTCCGGCCTCGACCTGCGCGCCGAGATCGACCGCCTGCGCAAGGAACGCAACGCGGTGATCCTCGCGCATTACTACCAGCGCCCGGAGATCCAGGATCTGGCCGATTTCGTCGGCGATTCGCTCGAGCTGTCGCGCAAGGCGGCGGCCACCGATGCCGAAGTGATCGCGTTCTGCGGCGTGAAGTTCATGGCCGAGACCGCCAAGATCCTCAGCCCCGAGAAGATCGTGGTGCTGCCCGACCTCGATGCCGGCTGCAGTCTCGAAGATTCGTGCCCGCCCGACCAGTTTGCGGCGTTCCGTGCCCAGCACCCGGATCACATCGCGCTCACCTACATCAACTGCTCGACCGAGGTGAAGGCGCTCTCCGACGTCATTGTCACCTCCTCGAGCGCCGAGACCATCCTTGCCAAGATCCCGCCCGAGCAGAAGATCATCTTCGGCCCCGACCGGCACCTGGGCGGCTATCTCAACCGCAAGTTCGGCCGCGACATGCTGCTGTGGCCCGGCGTGTGCATCGTCCATGAGGCCTTCAGCGAGACCGAGCTGGTCAAGCTCAAGGCGCAGCATCCCGGTGCCCCGGTCGCGGCGCACCCGGAATGCCCCGCGCATATCGTCGAGCATGCCGACTACGTCGGGTCGACCAGCGGCATCCTCAACTATGCCAAGGCGATGGACGGCGACACGCTGATCGTCGCGACCGAGCCGCACATCATCCACCAGATGGAACTGGCCATGCCGGGCAAGACCTTCATCGGTGCGCCGGGTGCGGACGGCAACTGCAACTGCAACATCTGCCCCTACATGGCGCTCAACACGCTCGAGAAGCTCTACCTCGCGCTGCGCGACCTGACCCCGCGCATCGAGATCGAGGAAGGCCTGCGTCTGGAAGCCAAGAAGAGCCTCGATGCCATGCTGGCCATGGCCAGCGGCACGGTCGGCCTCGGGGACCTCGGCGCGCGCTGAAGCCTTCGCCGGCCGAAAGGCGCCGCAAGCAGCGGTGCACGCCTTTCGGCCGGCAACCATGATCGTCGTTTCGGGCTATAAGGGTAGCCTTGCCCGCCTTCCTCGACAGGGCCGGGCAAGGGGTGTAAGGCGGCGGGATGACCGCGATCCCGGTGACCCCCCTGCTCGACACTGTCGATACCCCCGCTGACCTGCGCAAGCTGCAGCCCACCCAACTGCGCCAGCTGGCCGAAGAACTGCGCGCCGAGATGATCTCGGCGGTGGGGCAGACCGGCGGGCACCTCGGCTCCGGCCTCGGCGTGGTCGAGCTGACCACCGCGATCCACTACGTGTTCAACACGCCCGACGACCGCCTGATCTGGGATGTCGGCCACCAGGCCTATCCGCACAAGATCCTCACCGGGCGGCGCAGCCGCATCCGTACCCTGCGCCAGGGCGGGGGCCTCTCGGGCTTCACCAAGCGCAGCGAGAGCGAATACGACCCGTTCGGCACCGCGCACAGCTCGACCTCGATTTCGGCCGCGCTCGGCTTTGCCGTGGCCAACAAGCTGGCCGGCACGCCGGGCAAGGCGATCGCGGTGATCGGCGACGGCGCGATGAGCGCGGGCATGGCCTACGAGGCGATGAACAACGCCGAGGCGGCGGGCAATCGCCTGATCGTCATCCTCAACGACAACGACATGTCGATCGCCCCGCCGGTCGGCGGGCTGTCGGGCTATCTCGCGCGGCTGGTATCGTCGCGCCCGTTCCTCGAACTGCGCGAGATCGCCAAGAAGCTCTCGCGCCGCTTGCCGCGCCCACTGCACCAGGCCGCCAAGAAGACCGACGAATTCGCCCGCGGCATGGCCATGGGCGGGACGCTGTTCGAGGAGCTGGGGTTCTATTACGTCGGCCCGATCGACGGGCACAACCTCGACCAGCTCATCCCCGTGCTCGAAAACGTGCGCGATGCGGCCGAAGGGCCGTGCCTGATCCACGTCGTTACCCAGAAGGGCAAGGGCTACGGCCCGGCCGAGCAGGCGGCGGACAAGTATCACGGCGTGCAGAAGTTCGACGTCATCACCGGCGAGCAGGTCAAGAGCGCGGGCGGTCCGCCCAGCTATACCAACGTCTTCGCGCAGGCGCTCGTCGCCGAAGCGGAGAGCGATCCCAGGATCTGCGCGATCACCGCGGCGATGCCCTCGGGTACCGGTCTCGACAAGTTCGCCAAGGCCTTTCCCGAGCGCATCTTCGACGTCGGCATCGCCGAGCAGCACGCGGTCACCTTTGCGGCGGGCCTCGCCGCGCAAGGCATGCGTCCGTTCTGCGCGATCTATTCGACCTTCCTGCAGCGCGCTTACGACCAGGTCGTCCACGATGTCGCGATCCAGAACCTGCCGGTCCGCTTCGCGATCGACCGCGCCGGGCTGGTCGGTGCCGACGGCGCCACGCATGCCGGCTCGTTCGACGTGACCTATCTTGCCAGCCTGCCCAACCTCGTGGTCATGGCCGCGGCCGACGAGGCCGAGCTGGTCCACATGACGCACACCGCCGCGCTGCACGACAGCGGCCCGATCGCCTTCCGCTATCCGCGTGGCAACGGCACCGGCGTCGCCCTGCCAAGCGTTCCGCAGCGCCTGGAGATCGGCAAGGGCCGGGTGGTGCGCGAGGGCAGCAAGGTGGCGATCCTCTCGCTCGGCACCCGCCTGGCCGAGGCGCTCAAGGCCGCCGACCAGCTCGACGCGCGCGGGCTGTCGACCACGGTCGCCGACCTGCGTTTCGTCAAGCCGCTCGACGACGAACTGATCCGCCGCCTGATCGCCACGCACGAGGTGGTGGTGACGATCGAGGAAGGCGCGATCGGCGGTCTCGGCGCGCATGTGCTGACCATGGCCAGCGACGAGGGCCTGACCGACAGCGGCCTCAAGATCCGCACCATGCGCCTGCCCGACGTGTTCCAGGACCACGATGCGCCCGACAAGCAGTACGACGAGGCGGGCCTCAACGCGCCGCACATCGTCGATACGGTGCTCAAGGCGCTGCGCCACAACAGCGCCGGCATTCACGAAGCCAGGGCCTGAGCGTCCGGCAGGTTGATGGTCGCTAAGGGCGGTGCGCGGCGTCCGCCCCTCCACCACCGCTTCGCGGCGGTCCCCCTCCCCGCCTTACGGCAGGGAGGATCAGGGAAGATCCTCCCCATCATCGATGGGGAGGTGGCAGGCGCGAAGCGCCTGACGGAGGGGCCGTTCGCTTACGGCCCGCTCACCCCAGGACCAGCGCCCAGGCCCCCGCTGGAATGCGTGCGATCAGCCAGTGCAGTCCGGTCACGCCGAGCCACGCCACCACCGCGATCGCCCATGTCCAGCCCAGCGTAGGCAGGGCGCGCAGGTTGGGCCAGAACGGCGCGCGGCGGCACCAGATGCGCCATTCACGGTCGTAGAGCGCGGTAAACTTCGCATCCTGCGCGCGGGCTCCGCCCACCGCCATCAGCGCCAGTCCGCCATCCAGCAGCAGCGCGCGCAGGCTTGGCGCGACGAGCAGGTGCGACACCGCCCAGATCGCGATCGCGAAAAGCATCGGGTGGCGCGTCACCCGGAACACGCCATGCGGTGTCTTGGCCGACAAGCCGTTCATGCGCTTGGGCGAGAGGGCGGGATTGCCGCCGAGCGAGGCGATCAGCAGGGCCATGGCGAGGATCGTCAGCAGGCTGGTCAGCAGCCATGGCACGGCGGCCGTGCCGTTCCACAGCGTCGGGCCAGCCGGCGCGCGCTTGTAGGCGAAGATCACCAGCAGCATCGCAGCCAGCGCGATGAGCGAATAGACGGCCTGGAAGCCGTTGCGCCCGAGGATGCGCACGGCGGGGGTACGCAGCGGGTGCGACAGGAGCCAGTGGCTGCCGACGAACAGCACCATGGCCGCACCCAATGCGAGATGAGGATCGATCAAGCCAGCCCCCTACGGCGCCTTATGTCCCTTGCGCCGTGGAGGATTTTTCAAGCATGGGGCGGCGCTGTCAAGCCAGCGCCGCCCTTCGAGCTTGCAGCTGTTCTGCGAACGGGTCAGCGCACCCCGTGCATCAGGCGGCGCAGCACCGGGGCCAGGGCCAGCAGCACCACGCCGATGCCGACGGCGATCCAGCCGATGACGGTGAAGACCCCGGTGTAGGTGTCGAGGCTGAGCTTGAGGTTGGTCACTTCGCCGCCCACGGTCTGCACGCTGGCGACCTGCGCGACGATGCCCGCGACGTATTGCGCCATGGCGATCGAGAGATACCACACGCCCATCATCAGTCCGACGATGCGCGCCAGCGACAGCTTGGTGATCATGCTCATGCCCACCGGCGAGATGCACAGCTCGGCCAGCGAGTGGATGAGGTAGAGGCCCACCAGCCACCAGATCGCGACCTTGAAGTCGTCGCCCGCGAACTGCGCGCCCCAGACGAGGAACAGGAAGCCCGCGCCAACGCCCGCCAGGGCCACGCCGAACTTGACCGGAATCGACGGCTCGAGCCCGCGCGCGGCCAGTTTGCCCCAGAGGATGGTGAGCAGCGGCGCCAGCGCGACTATGAACAGTGCGTTGAAGAACTGCGTCTGCCCGGCCGAGATGCTGAACAGGCCGAAGATCGACAGGTCGGTGTTGCGGTCCGCGAACAGCGTCAGCGACGATCCGGCCTGCTCGAACAGCGTCCAGAAGACCGTGTTAAAGGTGGTCAGGATCATCGCCGCGACCATCATCTCGAATTCGGCGCGGTTGCCCGTGCGCCAGGCATAGACCAGGATGACCGGCACGCCGACGAGGAAGCTGGCGAACAGGATCTTGCCCAGCAGCGGCAGCGCCAGCACATAGGCGAGCAGGCTCGAGCCCGCCTCGACCGGCTTGGCATCGAGCAGGTTCTGGAACAGCAGCAGGACCGCGCCCACCGCCACGATCCCGCCGATGTAGACCAGCGGAGCCTTGCGCGCAGCCGGGGTCGCCGGTGGTTCGCCATAGCCGGCAAGGCGCCCGCCATCGAACTGGATCAGCATCCAGGCCACCGCCATTCCGATCGCGGCGAGCAGGAAGCCGGCCCACCAGCCCACGGCATCGGCAAGGAACGGGCAGAGCAGCTGCGAGAACAGCGAGCCGAGGTTGATGCCCATGTAGAAGATCGTGAAGCCCGCATCGCGGCGCCGGTCGCCGGGGGCGTAGAGTTCTCCCACCACGGTCGCGAGGTTGGGCTTGAAGAAGCCGTTGCCCACCGCGACGAGCGAGAGGCCGACCAGCATGAGCAGGACGAAGGTGGACGAGCGGGTGCCGCCGGTCACGAAGTCCTTGCCCGCCACGGTGCGTGCCACTTGGCCGTCGGGCGCGAGCAGTGCGACGCTGCCGTCGGCATTGCCCTTGATCAGCAGCTTCTGGCCCTGGTCGACGATGTAGCGCTTTTCCAGGCCCGTCGAAGTCGGGCGGTCGACGGTGTTTTCGGCGATGACATCGTAGCGCTGGCCGGCGATGTCGGCATGCGGGCGCGCGGTCTCGCCGCCGAAGCACAGCACGAAATAGCCCAGCGACATCATGATCGCGCCATACTTGACCGATCGCTTGGACCCGAGGATGCGGTCGGCGATCAGGCCGCCGACGAGCGGGGTCAGGTAGACCAGCGCGGCGAAACCGCCGTAGAGGCCGTTGGTCGTGGTGTCGCTGAACAGGAAGTGCTTGGTCAGGTACAGCGTCAGCAGGGCGCGCATGCCGTAGAAGCCGAAGCGTTCCCACATCTCGGTGGTGAACAGCCGGGCCAATTGACGGGGATGGCCGAACCAGCCGTTCTCGGCGGAGGCGGGAGGAGCGGGCGTATTCGCCTCGGTCATGCGGGTGAAGCTTTCTGCTGGAGGCCAAGCGCGGTGCCGGCCGGTGCGACGGTTGCGGCGGAAACTAACGCGATTGCAGGCTTTGGAAAGCGGGGATTGCAGGGAACCGTGCCGAAACGGGCAATTTTGCAACGATCATGCGTCAGTTGCATGACCGCGGTGCATAATATGGCGCGCGATGCCCTGACCGCGTTTCATAAGTGGCGCCCATTTTGACCCAACGTCCCGGGAAACTGCAGATTCTCGCGGCGCATGGCCGTTTGGCCAGTTGAACAGCCGTCCAAGCTCTGGCAGATATGGAAGCTACCGCTGGGGAATGAGCGGTAGGAAATGCGATTTCATGAGATGCCCGGGGGGGCGTCGTGGAGGGGGAATCACATGATACGGTCGGAATTGCTGCAGGCGCTGGCGAAAGAAAGCCCGGGCCTGCGCGCCGAGGAGATCGAACGCGTCGTCGACGTATTCTTTGACGAGATTGCCGGCCGGCTGGCCGATGGTGGGCGTGTCGAGCTGCGTGGCTTCGGCGCCTTTTCCACGCGGGAGCGTGAAGCACGCAAGGGCCGCAATCCGCGCACCGGCGAATCCGTCGAGGTGCCGGGCAAGCGCGTGCCCTACTTCAAGCCTGGCAAGGAGATGCGGGTCCGGCTCAACGCCGAGTGACCCGCGGACAGCGATCCCGTCCGTGGGGGCGTGACGGGACCGCTGAAGGGGGGGCAGGCAGCGCTTACATCGGGATCGCATTGCTGAAGCAAGCGTTGCCTGCCGTTTCCCGCGCAAATCACCACAAGGTAGCTGTTGTTAAACGCTCGTCAGGCGCTTGGCGTCGCGACATGGCGCGCCTATAGCCGCCAGCGGTCGTTTGCTGCAGCAACACGGCCGATCGTGCGGGCGTGGCGGAATCGGTAGACGCACCGGACTTAAAATCCGTTGGGCTTTGCTCGTGCCGGTTCAAGTCCGGCCGCCCGCACCATCCTCTGACATTCCAGTCCCCGCCAACATGGCCGGTTGCCGCTCTGGATGGAGGCACAAAAAAGCCCCGCTCCAAGGCGGAGCGGGGCTTTTTGTGCCTCGCGCGGGGCCAGCGGCCCCGGCACCGTCAGGCGACGGCGGCCTTGAGGTCGTCGATCAGGTCGGTCCGCTCCCACGGGAACAGGTCGCCCTCGGGCGTGCGCCCGAAGTGGCCATAGGCCGCCGTCACGCCGTAGATCGGCTTGTTGAGGCCAAGCCCGGTGCGGATGCCGCGCGGGGTCAGGCCGCCGAGGCGCGCCTTGGCCACCGCCTCGACCGCCCGTTCGAGCACGGCATCGCCGACCACGCCGGTGCCGTGGGTGTCGACATAGAGCGAGAGCGGCTGCGACACGCCGATGGCATAGGCCACCTGGATCGTGCAGCGCTTGGCCAAGCCCGCCGCGACGATGTTCTTGGCGATGTAGCGCGTGACGTAAGCGGCCGAACGGTCGACCTTGGTCGGGTCCTTGCCCGAGAACGCGCCGCCGCCGTGCGGGGCCGCGCCGCCGTAAGTGTCGACGATGATCTTGCGGCCGGTCAGGCCAGCATCGCCATCGGGGCCACCGATCTCGAAGCTGCCGGTCGGGTTGATGTGATAGACGGTCTGGTCCGACAGCAGTTCGGCGGGGATCACCTCGGCGACGGTCTTCTTCACCCAGGCTTTGAGCTCGGCATCCTTGGCGCCTTCGTCATAGCCGGCCTTGTGCTGCGTCGAGACGACGATCGCGGTCGCGGCGACCGGGCGCCCCTCGGCAAAGCGCAGCGTGACCTGGCTCTTGGCGTCGGGCTCAAGGAACGGCGCAGCCTTGGTGTGGCGGTCCTGCGCCAGGCGCTGGAGGATCTTGTGGCTGTAGTCGAGCGTCGCCGGCATGAGATCGGGCGTCTCGTCACAGGCGAAGCCGAACATGATGCCCTGGTCGCCCGCGCCCTCGTCCTTGTTCGCGCTGGCGTCGACGCCCTGCGCGATGTGGACCGACTGTGCATGCAGGTTGTTTTCGAAGCGGAAGTTCTCCCAGTGGAAACCCTCCTGCTCATAGCCGATGCGCTTGACCGTCGCGCGGACCACGGCCTCGACTTCCTCGCGCACGCCGGGCGCCCATTCGCCATTGGTGTCCATGATGCCCTGCCCGCGAATCTCGCCGGCCAGCACCACCAGGTTCGTGGTCGTCAGCGTTTCGCAGGCGATGCGCGCCTCGGGGTCCTTGGCCAGGAACAGGTCGACGATCGCGTCGCTGATCTGGTCCGCCACCTTGTCGGGATGGCCTTCGGAAACGCTTTCGGAGGTGAACAGGTAGTCGCTGCGCATGGGCAAAATGTCCGATATAAAGCAATCTTTATGTGCGACCCCTAGCGCGCACGGCGCCGCGAGGCAACCAGCCCGGCCAAAAGAAGCGCTGCGGCCCACAAAAGCGGCAATGTATTGCCGATCCGCGAAAACGGCGTAGGGGCCAGCGCGCGCGGCACCCGTCCGTCGATGCGCTGGGCCTCGTGGCGGCCGACGAAGGCACGGACGCCGCCGGCCGGATCGATCACTGCGGATATGCCGTTGGTGGTGGCGCGCAGCACGGGCAGGCCTTCCTCGATCGCGCGCAGCCGCGCCTGCGCCAGGTGCTGCGGCGGGCCCCAGGCGCCGAACCAGCCGTCGTTCGACGGGTTGAACAGCATGTCGGGGCGGTGGGCGCGGTCGATCACCTCGCCCGAGAACACGATCTCGTAGCAGACCTGCACGCCCACCCGGCCAAGCCCTTGCGCGGTCAGGTCGAGGGTGCGTGGGCCGGGCCCCGCCAGATAGTCGAAGTCTCCCGCGACCAGCCGCGACAGGCCCAGCGGCGTCAACAGTCCCCGCATCGGCAGGTATTCGCCATAAGGCACGAGGTGCGCCTTCTCGTACCGGCCGCGGATGGTGCCGGCCGGGTCGATCATGGTCACCACGTTCCACGCGCCGACCACCTGCCTGCGGCGGAATTCCAGGTCGACGGCGCCTGTCAGCAGCATGCTGCCCGGGCCGATCACCCGGCCCATGCGCTCGCGCGCCAGTGCCGGATCGCCGGCGTACGTGCTGGCCGCGTACCAGGCGCGGTCATACCCTGACTGGAGATAGTCGGGCACCGCGCTTTCGGGCCAGAGCACCAGCCGGCGCGCTCCGGGCTGACGCGGCAGCGACAGCGCGGCGATGCGCTGGAATTGCGCCTCGTAGCGGGTGGGGTCGTTGATCTCGTCCTGGCCCAGGTTGGGCTGGACCAGCGTGAACGGTACGCTGCCGGGCCGGTCGATCCCGCGCAGCGGCAGCAGGAAAAGCGCGACCGGCAGCAGCGCATAGCCCGCCATCGCCCACCAGCGCCGCTGCGCACTGGCGCGCGCGGCGAAGAGCCAGTGCCCCGCCAGCAGCACGACCACGCCCGACAGCGCATAAGTGCCCATCCACGGCAGGATGCGGGCAAGGCCCGGCCGGTCGAAACCACCCAGCGCGGTCGCGGCCAGCGGATTCCACGGAAAGCCGGTGCAGACCCAGCCGCGCGCCCACTCGGTGACGATCCACGTGGCCGCCAGCGTCGGCACGGGGGCCATGCGCCAGCGGCGCACCAGCCACCAGCCAGCGAGAGTCGCTGTGGCCGGGAACAGCGCCAGATAGACCGCCAGCAGCAGCACGGCGATCCAGCCCAGCCAGGCCGGCATCTGCGCCTGGTAGGTGAAGGCCGTGGCGATCCAGGTGTTGCCGATCGAGAAATGGCCCCAGCCCCACAGCCAGCCGACGAACAGAGCGTGCCACGGGCCACGGGCACGGGCGGCGCGCGCGATCAGCACGGCCAGCGCGGCCAGCGTCAGCGGCCACCAGCCCATCGGCGCGAATCCCAGTGCGCCGAGGCCGCCGGCCACGATCAGGAGCGGCGCCTCGCGCTTCCATGGCAGCGGAATGTCGAGCGGGCAGGGGGGTGGGGCTGGTTGTGGCATGGCCGGTGCTATGCCGGGCGGCGCGAGGCCGGACAAGCGGCAAGGTAGAGGGGCCCGAGTTGGGTGGGGCCTCGCCCCCCTCCGACCGCGCCAGGCGCGGCCACCTCCCCCCGCGTTGCGGAGGGAGGATCCTGTTCAGGGATTACTGACGGTCTCCCCTCCCGCTTGCGGGAGGGGTGGGGGAGGGCCTGTGACCCGACCCGACCCGCCCCGCCTCAGCCTTCGGCCGAGGCGCTTTCGGGCAGCGGGGTCTTGCGCGGGCGACCGCGGCGCTTGGGCGCGGGGGCCGCCTCGGCTTCGCTCGCCGGTGCTTGCGGGGCTGCTGCTTCGGTGACCGGGGCCGCGACGGGCTCGGGTGCAGGCGCCGCTACCGGGGCCTCGGGCTCGCTGCGCGTGCCGATGGCGGGCGGCAGCGTGGCGGGGTCGAGGCCGCCGGCCGGTGCATCGGCGGTGCGACGCGGGCGACGCTCGGTGCGCGGTGCACGCGGCGTGCGGGTGTTGCGGCTTTCGCGGATGAAGGGGTTGTCGCTGCCGTCGGTGACCGGCTCGCCCTCGTCGGCGCGAACGCCCTCGAGCGGCACCGGCTGGTCGGCCTGCGCGTCGGCGTTCTGTGCCGGACGGCGTTCCTCGAAGCGGCGGCGGTTGCCTTGTTCCCCATTGCGCTCGCCACCCCGCTCACCACTGCGCTCACCGCGCTCGGCATTGCGATCGAAGCTGCGCTCGCCGCGATCCTGGCGGCCGTTTCCGGCCTGCTCGCCACGACCCTCTGTGCGATTCTCGCTGCGGTTTTCGGTGCGCGGTTCGCGCTCCTCGCGGCGGACATGCGGACGGTCGAACGCGGGAAAATCGCCCTCGATCGAGAAGTCCATGCCGTCGTCCTCGGGCTCGCTCTCGGTCCAGCGTTCGCCGTTGCCGCTGTGGCGGGCGCGCTGTTCTTCCTGGCGGAGCCGGGTGTCGGCGATCACGCGGAAATAGTGGTCGGCAAACTGGAGGTAGTATTCGGCCTGGACGCGATCGCCGTTGAGGTGCGCGTCCTGCGCCATCTTGCGATACTTCTCGAGCAGCTGGGGGGCGTTGCCCCGCGCGCGGCTGTCGATGCGATTGAGCTGCTGGCCGCCGCCACCCTGCGGACGGTTGTTACCGCGGCCGCGCCGGCGGTTGTTCCCACGATTGTTGTTCAACTCAGGCACGTCCTTGTTTGGGGCGGCTGTCGGTATCGTTGTGATGATCCTGTCGCCGCGCAACCCTCCGCCACGCGCCCGCAACGTACGGGTGGTGGTTCCCAGCATCTGTCAGCCGACAACCTCTGCAAGAGGTCAAAGCGGGTGCAAATGGTGGAGCCGGCCGGGACGGGAATGCTGCATCCGTCGCCCTTGCCTGCATTCACAATTAGTGATCGGCTTCGCCCTTGCCAAGCGAAATATTGCCCGGAAACGCGATTTCCACAGCCCTGTCACGCCCCGCAAGGTCGGGATGGACCCGAGCCGAGAGGCCCGCCGCCTCGGCCAGCGCCCGAACGGCCGCGCCCTGCTGCCACCCGATCTCGACGACCGCCACGCCCTTGGGGGAAAGCAACGCGGGCAATTGCGGGATCAGCACGGCGTAGTCGTCCATCCCGTCCACGCCGGCGAACAGCGCCTCCGCCGGCTCGAACCCGCGCACCGATCGGTCGAGCGCGGCCTCGCTCTCGACATAGGGCGGATTGGCGAGGATCAGGTCGAAACGGCCCAGCGCCGAGGCCCAGTTGTCCTGCGTCCAGTCGCCCGGCTGCATCCGCGCGCGCAAGTCCAGCCCCAGCCGCAGGGCATTGCCCGCCGCCACCACGCGCGCCGGGTCCGATCGCTCGATGCCGATGCCGCGCGCCTCGGGCCAGACGGTCAGCGCGGCCAGCAGCAGCGCACCCGATCCGGTGCCGAGGTCGAGGATTCGCGCCGGCAGCCGGCCGGCCAGCGCCTCGCGCGCCACCTCGATCAGCGTCTCGCTGTCGCCGCGCGGGATCAGCACGGCGGGGCTGACGGCAAGATCCAGCCCGTAGAATTCCTGCGTCCCGACGATGTAGGCGACAGGCTCGTGCAGCATGCGCCGACCGACCAGCGCGGCAAAGCCCTCGGGCACGGGCGCGGCCATGTGGCGCAGGAGGACATCGCTGCGGCTGCAGCGCAGGGCATGGGCCATCAGCACTTCGGCGTCGAGCCGGGCGGTGTCGCTGGTGCGGGTGAGGATCAGGGTGGCGTCGCGCAGGGCTTGGCGGACTTGTGGCTCCAGGCTTCCACCACCCCCAACCCCCTCCTCTGAAGAGGAGGGGGCTTTGAGCGTGTGTTCCTCTTCCGCTTCGGGGCAGGGGTTTGGGGGGTGGTGGCGGCCAGGCCAGCGCGGGTCAAGCGAACCCGCGACATCGAGAATGCGCAGCAACACGCCCTCGCGGTTGCGCATGACCTCGTCGTTGCCGAAGCGCAGCGTGCGGATGCCGTGCTCCGCCAGCATCTGCGCATCGCGCCTTGCGTCGTTCTCAAGATCGTGCGTCCCGCCATCCACCTCGATCGCCAGGCCGAGCGCGGCGCAGAAGAAGTCGAAGATGCGCTGCTCCGCCCCGTACTGGCGGCGGAATTTCAGCCCGCCGAGTTGGCGGCCACGCAGCGCCTGCCACAGGCGGCGTTCGGATTCGGTCGGCTGGTTGCGCATGGTGCGGGCGTAATCGCGGAGTCGTTTGCGGGTTCCACCACCCGCAGCCTCTTGCTCAGTCATCCATCGCGGCCAGGCGCTTGGCCTGGTCCTCGGCGATGAGCGCGTCGATGAGGTCGCCGAGGCCCGGGCCGGCGAGCACCTCGGGCAGGCGGTGCAGCGTCAGGTTGATGCGGTGATCGGTGACGCGTCCCTGCGGGAAGTTGTAGGTGCGGATGCGTTCCGAGCGGTCGCCGCTGCCGACCATGGCGCGGCGAGCCTCGGCCTCGGCGCCTTGGGCCTGTTCGCGGCGCAAGTCGTAGAGCCGCGTGCGCAGCACCTGCATCGCCTTGGCGCGGTTCTTGTGCTGGCTGCGCTCGTCCTGCTGGATCACCACCAGCCCGGTGGGCAAGTGCGTGATGCGTACCGCCGAGTCCGTGGTGTTGACGTGCTGCCCGCCCGCCCCGCTGGCGCGGTAGATGTCGATCTTGATGTCCTTGTCCTCGATCGTCACGTCGAGTTCGTCGGGCTCGGGCAGGACCGCCACGGTCGCGGCGCTGGTGTGGATGCGCCCGCCGCTCTCGGTGACCGGCACGCGCTGCACGCGGTGAACGCCGCTTTCGAACTTGAGCCGCGCGAACACGCCCTGGCCCGCGACGTTGGCGACCACTTCCTTGAAGCCGCCCAGTTCGCTGGCGTTGGCGCTGATCGTCTCGACCCGCCAGCCCTGCTCGGCCGCAAAGCGTTCATACATGCGAAACAGGTCCGCCGCGAACAGCCCGGCCTCGTCCCCGCCGGTGCCGGCGCGGATCTCGAGCATGGCCGAATGGCTGTCGGCGGTGTCGCGCGGCAGCATGGCGATGGCGAGGCGGCGCTCGGCCTCGGGCAGCCGTGCGCGCAGCGCATGCAGCTCTTCCTCGGCGAGCGCGCGGATTTCCGGGTCGCTCTCGTCCATCGTGGCCAGGCCGGTGATCTCGGCGCGCATCGCCGCCACATCGCGCGCCGCGCTGGCGACGGGCTCGAGCTCGGCATAGTCGCGGCTGGCGGCGACGAAGCCCTCGCCCTCGAGCGTGCCCGAGGCGAGCCGCGCTTCGAGTTCGGCAAAGCGCGCCGCGATCTGGCCCAGCCTTGCGTCGGAAACGGCCATCAGGCGGAAATGTGCGCCGAGATCGCGTGCAGGGGCATGCGGTCCTGCGTGCCGTCGACGAGATTCTTCACTGTCGCCTCGCCCGCGGCCAGTTCGTCGTCGCCCACGATCAGCGCGAAACGCGCGCCGCTGTCGTTGGCGCGGCTCATGCGCTTCTTCATGTTGCCGCGATAGCCCATGTCGACGACCAGCCCGCCGCGCCGCAGGGTGGCGGCAAGGCCAAGGCACGCCGCCTCGGCCGCCGCGCCCATCGGCACGATCGCAACGTCGGCCTTGGGCTCGGCCACCGCGCGCGCATCGGCGACCAGCATCGCCAGCCGCTCGATCCCGGCCGCCCAGCCGACTGCCGGGGTGGCCGGGCCGCCGAGCGCCTCCAGCAGCCCGTCGTAGCGCCCGCCGCCCAGCACCGTTCCTTGCGCGCCAAGCCGGTCGGTGATGAACTCGAACGCGGTGTGGCGATAGTAATCGAGACCGCGCACCAGCGAGGGCGCGCGCACCCATGCGACGCCGGCGGCATCGAGGCCAGCGGTGACGGCGGCGAAGAAGTCCTGCGCCTCGGCCGAGAGGTACTGGTCGATCGTCGGCGCGGCGGCGGTGAAGGGCTTGTCGCGCGGGTCCTTGGAATCAAGGATACGCAAGGGGTTGCGCTCGAGGCGGTCCTGCGAATCCTCCGACAGGTCGGCCTTGTGGGCGCGGAAGTATTCGACCAGCGCGGCGCGCCAGGCCTCGCGGCTGGCGGCATCGCCCAGGGTGTTGAGGTTGAGCGTCACGCCATCGGCGATCCCGAGTTCGCGCAGCAGCTGGTCGGCCATGACCAGCAGTTCGACGTCGGCGGCCGGCTCGGCCGCGCCGATCACCTCGGCGTCGATCTGGTGGAACTGGCGATAGCGGCCCTTCTGCGGGCGCTCGTAGCGGAACAGCGGGCCATGCGTCGCGACGCGCAAGGGGGCGTGCTGCTGCCAGCCGTTGGTGAGATAGGCGCGGGCGAGGCCGGCGGTGAATTCGGGGCGCAGCGTCAGCGATTCGCCGCCGCGATCCTCGAACGAATACATCTCCTTGGAGACGACGTCGGTCGTCTCGCCGAGTGAGCGCGAGAACACCGTGGTCTTTTCGAAGACCGGCATCTCGACCCGGCGGAAGCGGTAGAGCTTGCGCACCCGCTCGAAGGTTTCCACGACATGGCTGAACGCTTCCGCCTCGGCGCCGAAGATGTCCTGGGTGCCACGGATGGCCTGCGGGGTGGGAATGGCTGTTGTCGTCATGGTGCGCGCGCGGATAGCGGCTTTCGCGGGGCGGGGAAAGCGGCTGCGTGGCTTAGGCGGCGTGGACAAATTCCACAGCGCCACGGCTGGAGGCAAAAACCGCCAGTTCAAGAAGGCGAGGAAGCGCAATATCGGGAATATTGTGCGACGAGCCGACGCGGAAATGGCGGTTTTTGGTCCAGCCCCGCAGGGGTTGCCCTGTAAAAGGCCCTGGCAGCGTTGCTCGTCCTTGAAGGAGGCCCACTCCTCCTGCGTACTCGCGCCTCACCAGGGCCTTTTACAGGGCCACCGTGGCGTTGCGGAATTCGTCCACGCCGCCTGGCATCACTGGTCCCCGCCGGTGCTTGCACATTGGGCCGTTGCAGATGCGACCGCTTGGGGCCATGAAAGGCGCCATGCTCAAGACGAACCGTGGCGCCAAGCTGCTCTCCGCCCTCTCCTTTTCCACCCTTGCCCTGATGCAGGCGCACCCGGCGGCGGCGCAGGTCCAGCCGGCGGGCAACAGCCGGCCGATGGCCGCGGCGGTCACGCCCACGGTGCCCGACGCGCAGGACGTGCCCTATGCCGGCACGATCGGCCTGCAGATCGACGCGACCGATCTCGCGACCGGCGCGTTCCGCGTGGTCGAGACCGTGCCCGTCGCCCCCGATGCCAAGGAACTCATCCTCCAGCTGCCGCGCTGGCTGCCGGGCGAGCATGGCCCGCGCGGCCCGGTGGCGGAACTCGCCGGCATCACGTTCGAGGCCAAGGGCCAGAAGCTGGCCTGGACGCGCGACCCGCTTGAGCCCAACGCCTTTCACATCCCGCTGCCCGCCGGCACCAGCGAAGTCGTCGCCCGCTTCATCCACACCTCGCCGCTGCGCGAGAGCGAGGGCCGCATCACCGTCACGCGCGAAATGCTCAACGTGCAGTGGGAAAAGATGAGCCTGTACCCGGCCGGGCATTACGTGCGCCAGATCAAGGTGCGCCCGACGGTGACGTTCCCGCAAGGCTGGACGGTGTTCACCGCGCTCGACGGCAAGAGCCAGCAGGGCGGCACCGTGACCTGGGCCGAGACCGACTACGAGACGCTGGTCGACTCGCCGATCTTCGCCGGCCTCTACACCGCGCGGCACGACCTCGGCCATGACGTCTACCTCGATCTCGTCGCCGACAAGCCCGAGCTGCTGGCGATCAAGCCCGAGAACCTCAAGACCTACCGCAACCTGGCGGACGAGGCGGTGGCCGCATTCGGCGCGCGCCACTTCGATCACTACGACTTCCTCCTCGCGCTGACCGACCGCATGGGCGGCATCGGCCTCGAGCATCACCGCTCGAGCGAGAACCAGCAGGAGCCCAAGAGCCTGACCGACTGGGCGGCCTACGACTTCGACCGCAACGTCATCGCGCACGAATTCAGCCACAGCTGGGACGGCAAGTATCGCCGCTCGGCCAAGCTGTGGACGCCCGACTATCGCCAGCCGATGCAGGACAACCTGCTGTGGGTCTACGAAGGGCAGACGCAGTTCTGGGGTCTCGTCCTCGCTGCGCGCTCGGGCGTGCAGACCAAGGATGCGGTGCTCGGCGCGCTGGCGGGCTATGCCGGCACCTTCAGCCAGACCGCTGGTCGCGAGTGGCGCTCGGTCGAGGACACGACGATGGATCCCATCTTCGCGGCCCGCAAGCCCAAGCCGTTCTCCTCGCTCACCCGCAACGAGGACTACTACACCGAAGGCGCGCTGATGTGGCTCGAGGCCGACCAGATCATGCGCGACGGCAGCGGCGGCCGGAAGGGCCTCGACGATTTCGCCAAGGCGTTCTTCGGCGTGCGTGACGGCGACTGGGGCGTGCTGACCTACGAATTCGACGACGTGGTCAAGACGCTCAACGGCGTGTTCCCCTATGACTGGGCGACCTTCCTCAAGACCCGCATGCAGACGCCGGGCCAGCCCGTGCCGATGGGCGGGATCGAGCGCGGCGGCTACAAGCTGGTCTTCAAGGACGAGCCGAACCCCTACGACAAGGCGCGCATGGCCGATGCCAAGGTGCTGACGCTGTTCAACTCGCTTGGCGTGACGATCGACAAGGACGGCAAGGTCACCGCCTCGCGCTGGGATGGCCCGGCGTTCAAGGCCGGGCTCGTCTCGGGCATGCAGATCGTGGCGGTCAACGGGAAAGCCTACGACCAGGACGTGATGAAGGCCGCGATCACCGATGCCAAGACTGGCAACCCCGGTGCGGGCCGCCCGATCGAGGTGCTGGTCAAGCGTGACGACAAGGTCGTGACCCTGCCGATCACTTATGCCGACGGCCTGCGCTGGCCCTGGCTGGTGCGCGCCGCACCGGGCACGGCACCGACCGGTCTCGACAAGCTGCTCGCGCCGCACGCGGGCGCAGCCGTCAAGGCCAAGCGCTGATGACGAACGGGGCCGGGTGGCACCTCGGGCGCCTGGCCCCGCCGCGCTTCCTGCTGTTCATCGCGCTGTTCGTCGTTGGCGCGGGCGGGTGGACGCTGTGGAACGCGGCCGAACTGCCCGATGCCATCGCGGTGGGGTTCGACTTTGCCGCGGTGGTGTTCCTGGGGTCGCTGCTGCCGCTGCTGCGCCATGGCACCGCCGAGACGATGCGCGACAGCGCCGCGCGCAACGATGCCAACCGCGTGCTGGTGCTGTGCATCACGACGGTGCTGACGATCGTGGTCATGGCCTCGATTGCGGGCGAACTGCCACGCGCCGCGCATGGTGATTCGCTCGCGAAGGTGCGCCTCATCGGCACGCTGATGCTGACCTGGCTTTTCGCCAACACGATCTACGGCCTGCACTACGCGCATCTTTACTATAGTCGTGACGACGACACCGGGGGCGACCGCGGCGGGCTCGACTTCCCCGGCACCGACACGCCCGATTATTTTGATTTCGGCTATTTTTCGTTCACGCTGGGGATGACGTTCCAGACCTCGGATACCGAAATCACCAACCAGCGGATCCGCCGAATCGTGACGTTGCACTCGTTTGCCGCGTTCGTCTTCAACATCGGCGTGATTGCCTTCACCATCAACGCGCTGGGGGCGAGTTAAGCCAAGTTTACGATCTGGCCGTTACGCGTCCGCCACAAGTATTGTTGCGACGCAACACCACCGGCGCTAGAGCCGGTGTCCGGCGACAACACCCGGGCTGCCCGAAGCCCGCAACAAGGCTAGTGAGAGACAGATGCGCATCGATCTTATCCCCACCGGGGACAATCCGCCCGAAAGCCTGAACGTCATCATCGAAGTTCCCGTCGGCGGTGAGCCGGTGAAGTACGAATTCGACAAGGATTCGGGCGCGCTGTTCGTCGATCGCATCCTGCACACGCCGATGCGCTATCCGGCCAACTACGGCTTCGTGCCGCACACCCTCTCGCCCGATGGCGACCCGCTCGACGCGCTGGTCATCGCGCGTTCGCCGTTCATCCCGGGCTGCGTCGTGCGCGCGCGTCCGATCGCGGTGCTCAACCTCGAAGACGAGCAGGGCGGCGACGAGAAGCTGGTTTGCGTGCCGGTCGACTCGACCTTCCCGTACTACACCGACGTGGTCGAGAAGGATCACCTGCCCGAGATCGTGCTCAAGCAGATCGAGCACTTCTTCACGCACTACAAGGACCTGGAAAAGGAAAAGTGGGTGCGCGTGGGCACGTGGGGCGGCGCTGCCGATGCGCGCCAGATCACCATCGAGGCGATCGAGCGCTACAACGAAGCCAAGGCTGCCAAGCAGGCCGCCGAGTAATCGGCAGTTTCGCGCAAGCGATCGCGAAAAAGGCCCGGTCTCGCGACCGGGCCTTTTTTCATTCTCCGCGCCAGATCCGCAGCGGATCGCCGTCCCGCATTCCCTGCGGCATGCAGGCCTTGGGCCGGCCGGCGTTGTCGGCGCAGAGCTGCACTTCCTGGAGCCAGCCGCCATCGCTGGCGCTGATGCGGATCGAGGCGGGGGTCAGGCCCCGGTTGCGCCGGATGAATGCGCGGCGCAGGTCTCCGGCGGTGAGGCCGGGCTTGCGCGACAGCGCGACCGCATCGGGCAGGCGCACCGCGGCATAGGCGGCGCGGGCCTGCGCGAAATAGGCCTCGGGCGTGGGCGCCATGCAGCTGCCGTGCTTGGCCCATTCGTGCGTCAGCAGGCGCGGCGAGGGGGTCATGCACAAGTTACGGCGCAGCGTCTCGGCGCTCGGCACTTGCGCCGCGCACCACTGCGGCCACTGGCCGGGCAGTCCGTCGGCCCACAGCCCGTGCAGCACGAAGCCGGGATGGCCCAGCCGGCCGTCGCACTGCCACGGATCGGCGGGATGCGTGCGGCAGAACTGCGGCGACCACGAGATCGCCAGCGTCGTGCCCGTGGTCGGGCCGGTACGGCGCGGGCCGTCGGGCGCGGGCATGGGTTCGGGCGCGACGCTGGGCGGAATGCGGCAGGCCGGAGCGGCCGAATGCGCGGACCCCTGCGCAACAACGGGGGCGAGCAGCGCGGCAATGGCGAGGGCGATCTTCATAGCGGAGTGAAATCCAGGCCGATGTCGGCGGCAGGGGCGCTCTGGGTCAGGCGCCCGACCGAGACGTAATCCACCCCCGAGGCGGCGATTGCGGCGATCGTGTCGAGCCGCACCCCCCCCGAAGCCTCGGTCGGAACGCGCCCGGCGACGAGCGCCACGGCCTCGCGCAGCAGGTCTGGCCCCATGTTGTCGAGCAGCAGGCGCGTGGCACCGGCGGCCAGCGCCGGCTCGATCTGGTCGATGGTGTCGACCTCGCAGATCACGTCGGCCACGCCGCTTGCCAGCGCCCGGCGCACCGCCTCGGCCACGCCGCCGGCGACGAGGACATGGTTGTCCTTGATCATGGCCGCGTCCCACAGGCCCATGCGGTGGTTGTGCCCGCCGCCGGTGCGCACCGCGTACTTTTCGAGGTGGCGGAAGCCGGGAATGGTCTTGCGCGTGTCGAGCAGCCGGGCGCGGGTCTCGCCCATCGCATCGACGTAGTGCCGGGTCAGCGTGGCAACGCCGGAGAGGTGCTGTACGGTGTTGAGCGCGGAGCGTTCGGCGGTCAGCATGGCGCGGGCGTTGCCGGCAAGCCGCATCAGCGCGGTGCCCGGCGCGACACGCGCGCCTTCTTCGACCAGCAGCTCGATGTCCATCGCCGGGTCGAGCGCACGGAAGAAGGCGGCGGCGATCGGCAGCCCGCAGACGCTGATCGCATCCCGGCTGTCCATCACACCGGCAAAGCGTGCCTCGGCCGGAATGACACTCTCGCTAGTGACATCGCGCCCGCCGCCGGGCAGGCCATGGCCGAGATCTTCCTCGAGCGTGGCGGTGACGAAGGCGGCGAGGTCGAAACCCGGTATGCTGAAGTCGCTCATGCGCTCGGCTCTACCGGGTGGCGCCGGGGGTGCCAATCGGGGATTTGCGGATCGGGCCTATGGGCTTGGACGTCCTTCGACGAGCTCGGGACGAACGGAGGAGGCGGGCGGGAAGGCCGTGCTGCCTCGTCCCGCATACACCGACCATTTCACCCCGTTCGCCCTGAGCCTGTCGAAGGGCTCCCGCCGGCAAGCGCTGCGCTTTGCGTCCTTCGACAAGCTCAGGACGAACGGAGGAGGGGAATATGGGTGGGGTGAAGAAATTCGGTTTCCGCGCGAGCCACGCATCCCGGCGCGCTTCGCTCTGAGCCCGTCGAAGGGCCCTCGCGGTCACACGCTCCCGTGCCCCCACCCGCTCAGATCAGGCCGGCCAGCGGGCTCGAGGGATCGGCATAGCGGCGCGTCGGCATGCGTCCGGCAAGGTAGGCATCGCGTCCCGCCTCGACCGCCAGCTTCATCGCGCGGGCCATGCGGATCGGGTCTTTCGCCTCGGCAATCGCGGTGTTCATCAGCACGCCGTCGCAGCCCAGCTCCATCGCGACCGCGGCCTCGCTTGCGGTACCGACGCCCGCGTCGACCAGCACGGGCACCTTGGCGCCCTCGACGATCATGCGGATCATCACCTTGTTCTGGATGCCGAGGCCCGAGCCGATCGGCGCGCCCAGCGGCATGATCGCGACGGCGCCCGCTTCCTCCAGCTGGCGCGAGGCGATCGGGTCGTCGGCGCAATAGACCATCGGCAGGAAGCCCTCCCTGGCCAGCACTTCGGTGGCGCGCAGGGTTTCGCGCATGTCCGGATAGAGCGTGCGCGCCTCGCCCAGCACTTCCAGCTTGACCAGGTCCCAGCCGCCGGCCTCGCGCGCCAGGCGCAGCGTGCGGATCGCGTCCTCGGCGGTGAAGCAGCCCGCGGTGTTGGGCAGGTACGTCACTTTCTTGGGGTCGATGTAGTCGGTCAGCATCGGCGCCTTGGGGTCCGACACGTTGACCCGGCGCACCGCGACCGTGACGATCTCCGCGCCCGAGGCGGCGAGCGCGGCGGCGTTCTGCGCAAAGTCCTTGTACTTGCCGGTGCCAACGATCAGGCGCGACCGAAAGGTGCGGCCGGCGACGGTCCAGCTGTCGTCCGATGCCGGTGCCGGTGCATCGTCCTGTCCGCCGCCCACGAAATGCACGATCTCGAGCGCGTCGCCCTCGGCGATCGCGACCTCGGCCAGCGTGGAGCGGGGCACGATGTCCCCGTTGCGCTCGACCGCGACCTTGGCGGGATCGAGTTCGAGGCTGCGCACGAGATCGGCGATGGAGCCGGGCGCGGCGCGGCGCGGCTCGCCGTTCAGGGTGATGGACAGCGAGGCGGCGGGTGCGGGGTTCGTAGCCATGCCCGGTGCTTTAGCGCGGGGGGCGGGGGGTGCAAGTGCCCGACAGCCCATTGGCTGGCCTTGGGCATCCGTTCAGCAGGAATTGCGCCGCATGTTGGTGACATGCGCGGTCGCCACCAGCAGCACGCCGCAAATCGTCAGCACCGATTCGGCAGCGCCATGGCCGACGAGCACCGCGGCGGTCATCAAGGCCAGCCCGGCGATGCCGAGGATCAGCGGCAGGCGGTGGCCGTGGCGCAGCGCGCCCATGCCGATGGTCGCCGCGCCGATCACGATCGCCAGCACCAGGCCGATATGGTGGATCTCGGGATTGAGCAGGACCCCGCCGCCAAGACCCAGCACGCCGACGAGGAACAGCCCCGCCAAGCAATGGATCATGCACAGCCCCGACAGGAGCACGCCGAACCGGTCGAGCCGGCTGCGCAGGGCGGGGAAGGGCTGGGTCATGGAGGTCCATATATGTAATGTTGTATCATGCTGCAAGAGGGCGGATTGCAACAAGGCCCGGCATGCAGGGACTGCGCTTGCCCCGGAGCAGCGGGCCGCCCCAAAAGCCGCTTGCCAGCGCAGCCTCGCCGCCGCACAGGTTCGGGCCATGAAGGCTGCCGTTCCCGCTCCGCTCGCCATTGCCCGCTGGTTGCTCGTCGTCGCTGCGATGATCGTCGCCATCGTCGTCGTCGGCGGAATCACCCGCCTGACCGAATCGGGCGTGTCGATCACCGAATGGAACGTGGTGTCGGGCACCTTGCCGCCGCTGACCGAGGCGCAGTGGCAGGCCGAGTTCGACGCCTATCGCCAGACCCCGCAATACGTGCTGGTCAATGGCCCCGCCGGCATGACGCTGGCGACCTACAAGTTCATCTTCTTCTGGGAATGGGTCCACCGCCTGCTGGCGCGCACCATCGGCCTGGCCTTCGCGGCGCCGCTGGCGTGGTTCTGGCTGCGCGGCCAGATCCCGGCGGGCTACAAGCCGCGGCTGCTGGCGCTGCTCGCGCTCGGCGCGCTGCAGGGTGCGGTCGGCTGGTGGATGGTCAAGTCCGGCATCGTCTACGACGTCAAGGTCAGCCATTACCGGCTGGCGACGCACCTGGGCGTCGCGCTGTTCACGCTGGCGGGCATCGTGTGGACCATGCTCGACCTGCGCGCCCTGGCACGGGGGCGCTCAGCCTCACGGTTGACCGGCCTCGGCGCGCTGACGCTGGGCATGCTGGCGTTGCAGCTGGTCTATGGCGCCTTCCTCGCGGGTCTGCGCGCCGGAGTCGTGGCAGGCGCGGGCTGGTTCTCGTGGGATGCCTGGCCGCTGATGCAGGGGCGGTTCTATCCCGATGGCGTCGATTGGGCCGTCGGCGCGTGGCGCACGCTGACCGGCGATCCCTATCTCGTGCATTTCCTGCATCGGTGGTGGGCCTGGGCGGTCGTCGTGGTCCTGGTGGTCATGGCGCGTCGCATGCGCCGTGCCGGCCTGCGCCCCGCCTCGATCGCGATCCACGCCGCCTTCGGCACGCAGATCCTGCTCGGCATCGCCACGGTCTATAGCGGCGTCTCGCTCTGGCTGGCGGTGCTGCATCAACTGTGCGGCGCACTGCTGCTGGTGTGCACGGTATGGGGCGCGCATGCCCTCGGCGGGGCGTCGAAAGCCTGAAGGTATTATTTTACCTCTCCGCAAAGGCCCGGTTTGCTTGACTCTCCGGGCGATTTGCAACAAAGGCGCGCTTCTTCACCCCGTTTGTGCTGATTTCGGCACTGGATGGGGTAACCCATCATCCAGGGAACCGAACCAGCCATGAAGGCTCTCAGCAAGGTCACCCGGTCGATCAAGCCGGCCGAGGTGGAAAAGAAGTGGCATCTGATCGATGCCGAAGGTCTGGTGGTCGGCCGTCTGGCCGTCGTGATCGCCAACCATCTGCGCGGCAAGCACAAGCCGAGCTACACGCCCCACGTCGATTGCGGTGACCACGTCGTCGTGATCAACGCCGACAAGGTGCGTCTGACCGGCAACAAGCTCAAGGCGAAGACCTACTACAAGCACACCGGCTATGCCGGCGGCATCAAGGAAGTCACCGCGGACAAGGTCCTCGGTGGTCGCTTCCCCGAGCGCGTGCTGGAGAAGGCTGTCGAGCGCATGATCCCGCGCGGCCCGCTCGGCCGTGCGCAGATGCGCGCGCTGCACCTCTACGCCGGTGCCGAGCATCCGCATGCCGGTACCCAGCCCGAGGCGCTCGACGTCGCCTCGATGAACCGCAAGAACAAGGTGGGGGCATAAACCATGGCCGATACCGATTCCGTCTCGAGCCTGGCCGACCTCAAGGCCCTGACCACCGCCGCACCGGCCGCCGCTCCCGAAGCGCCCGCCGCTGAAGGCGATGCGCCGGTCGTCCCCGCTGCTCCGACCGCTCCGCTGCGCGACCGCGAAGTCGACGCGTTCGGCCGCGCTTACGCGACCGGCCGCCGCAAGGACGCCGTGGCCCGCGTGTGGCTCAAGCCCGGCAGCGGCAAGATCGTGGTCAACGGCCGCGACCAGGACGTGTACTTCGCCCGCCCGACCCTGCGCCTGGTGATCAACCAGCCGTTCCAGGTCGCCGGTCGTGAAGGCCAGTACGACATCATCGCCACCGTCAAGGGCGGCGGTCTGTCGGGCCAGGCCGGTGCGGTCAAGCACGGCATCGCCCAGGCGCTGTCGAAGTTCGAACCCGCGCTGCGCAGCGCCGTCAAGGCCGCTGGCTTCCTGACCCGCGACCCGCGCGTCGTGGAACGCAAGAAGTACGGCCGCGCCAAGGCTCGCCGCAGCTTCCAGTTCTCGAAGCGCTGATCGCTCAGCCGTTTTCGAAACGCATCAAGGGCTGGCCTTCGGGCTGGCCCTTTTTGTTTGCGGGGCGCCTGTTCGGGTTGCGCGCGTCGGAGGGCCCAGAACTGCAAGCGCCGCACTCTGCGTCCTTCGACAGGCTCAAGACGAACGGGGGTTGGGAGAGGCGGGGCGTTGGGTCGTCCGGAGGGCACACTCTGCTCTAACCCACCCCGTTCGCCCCGAGCCTGTCGAAGGGCCCCAACTGGCAAGCACCGCGCTTTGCGTTCGTCGACAAAACGGAGGTCAGCCGACGCAGCCCCTTTTTGATTGCACTGCGCACGCGGCAAGGCCACGGGCACGCACCATGACCGCACAACCCTCGCTCTGGCGCCGGCCCCTGGCGCATCGCTGGTGGCTCGGACCGCTCGGCGCCGCGCTCGGCATCCTCGCGGCGGCGCTGGGCGGGCGCTATGGCCTGGCCGCCACGCCTTGGCTGCTCGCCCCGCTCGGCGCCTCGGCGGTGCTGGTCTTCGCCGTACCGGCCAGCCCGCTGGCGCAGCCCTGGCCCGTGATCGGCGGCAATGGCCTGTCGCTGCTGATCGGGCTGGCGGTGGGGCACGGCGTTCCGGTGCCGGTCGTCGCAGCCGCCTTGGCGGTGGGGCTGGCGATCGCGGTGATGATCGCGCTGGGCTGCCTGCACCCGCCCGGCGGTGCCTGTGCGCTGGTCGGCGTGCTTGCAGCCGCAAGCCCGGGTGGCGGCTGGGGCCTCGTGCCGACGCTGGCCGCGAACGTCGCCGGTCTATGCGCGGCCGGGTGGCTCTATCATCGCTGGTCGGGCCATGCCTGGCCGCACCGTGCGCCTGCGGCACCCGCGCCATTGCGCGGATACGAGCGCGCGCACCTCGATGCCGTGCTGGCCGAATGGGACGAGACGCTCGACGTCGATCCCGATGATCTCGATGCGCTGATCCGCGCGGTCGAGGCGCGCAGCCTTCAGCGTTAATTCCCCAGCGCGGCAACACCGCCGGTCGAGCCGAAACCGCCTTCGCCGCGCTGCGTTTCCTCGAGCGAATCGACCTCGAGCCAGGTGCCGCGCGTCACTGGCGCCAAGACCAGCTGCGCCACCCGGTCGCCCCGGCGGATCGAGAAGCTCTCGGTGCCGTGGTTGATGAGGATGACCTTCAACTCGCCGCGATAATCGCTGTCGATCGTGCCCGGCGCATTGGGCACCGAGATCCCGTGCTTGAGCGCGAGGCCCGAACGCGGGCGCACCTGGATCTCGTAGCCGTGCGGGATCGCCAGCGCGAGGCCGGTGGCGACCGCATGGCGCTGCCCGGCACCGAGGTCGAGGTCTTCGGCGGACACGACATCCATACCCGCCGCGCCTTCGGTGGCGTAGGCGGGCAGGGGCAGGTCGTGCCCGTGGGGCAGGCGCTTGAACAGGATCGGGACGGTGGGGTGATGAGCGCTCATGCGGGGGTTCCGATGTTCAGGGCGGCAGCGATGCGCGCGACGAGCGCACGGCCGACCGCGTCCTTGGGCATTTCGGGCAGGCTGGTGGTGCCGGCGGCGTCGATGATGTGGACGGTGTTGGCCGCGCCGCCCATCACGTCGCCCGACACGTCGTTGGCGACGATCCAGTCAGCGCCCTTGCGCGCGCGCTTGGCGGCGGCATGGGCAAGCACGTCGTTGGTCTCGGCAGCGAAGCCGATGACCAGGGCGGGCCGGTTGGCGTGGCCCGCCACGGCCTTCAGGATATCGGGGTTCTCGACCAGAGCGAGCGGCGCAACCATGCCGCTGCCGTCCTTCTTGAGCTTCTGCCCCGCGGTATCGGCGCTGCGCCAGTCCGCCACGGCGGCGACCATCACCGCGACATCGGCGGGCAGCGCGGCCTCGACCGCCGCGGCCATCTCGCGCGCGGTTTCGACGTCCACGCGCGTGACCCCGGCGGGGGTGGGCAGCGTGACCGGGCCAGCGACCAGCGTCACCCGTGCGCCGGCCTCGGCGGCGGCGGCGGCGATGGCGAAGCCCTGCTTGCCGCTCGATCGGTTGGCGATGTAGCGCACCGGGTCGATCGGCTCGTGCGTCGGGCCGGCGGTGACCAGCACGTGGCGCCCGGCCAGTGGCTTGGGCATGGCCGGTGCAAGCTGCGCGGCGATGGCCGTCCAGATCGCCTCGGGATCGGGCAGTCGGCCCGGGCCGAACTCGCCGCAGGCCATCGGCCCGACATCGGGTTCCATGACGCGCACCCCGTCGGCGCGCAGCTGCGCGACGTTGCGCATCGTGGCCGGGTGCTGCCACATCCGCACGTTCATCGCAGGCACGGCCAGCACTGGCTTGTCGGTGGCAAGCAGCAGGGTGGTGGCCAGATCGTCGGCCATGCCGGCGGCCATCCGCGCCATGAGGTCGGCCGTCGCGGGACAGACCACGATCAGGTCGGCCTGTCGCGAGAGCTGGATATGCCCCATCTCGACCTCGTTTTTGAGGTCCCAGAGCGTGGTATGGACGGGATTTTCGCTCAGCGCCGCCAGTGTCATCGCGGTGACGAAGTGCGCACCGCCCTCGGTCAGCACGCAAGTCACGTCGGCGCCGTTGCGGCGGATCAGCCTGACGAGCTCGCAGGCCTTGTAGGCGGCGATGCCGCCACCAATCACGAGCAGGATACGCGGGGTCTGCATGGGTCAGGCTTGTGGCGCGTGGCGGAGCCCAGTGCAAGCGCGGGGTATCGCGCGCGCCTCTGCCGCCGGCGGGATTCCTAAATCCTTTGCAGTCGCACGGCTTCTCTGACACATTGCCCGAAAGACCATAGGGGTTTGGAGAGAGTCCCGATGAGACAGGTGCTCACAGCGCTCGTCCTGGTGGCCGGGCTGATCGATCTGCTGATCGTGGGATCGAAGCTGCTCACGCCGCACGATCCGGCGCAGATGGCCGCGGCCGTTCATGGCCTTTCGATCATCCGCGCGCATTGCACCTCGTTCTTCAGCATCGCGGCGCTGTCGATGATCGTTGGCGCCCTGTGGAAGAACGGCGACCTGCTGCTCGTCCCGACCTTCATCTTCATCGGCGCCTTCGTCGAGCGGCTGGTCAATCTCGTCGTGTTCGGTTTCTACCCGCAGTGGCTGCTGCCGATGGCGCTCGATCTCGTCCACGTCGCGCTGCTGCTTGCCGCGCGCCGCGCCCTGGCGGGTGAGGATGCCGAGGATGAGCCCGCCGACGATACGCGGCCCGGTGGGGGCGTCCTGGCCTGACCGGTCAGGCGGCGGCGCGCCAGCGTCCCGCCAGCCGCAGCACCGCCTTCTGTGCGGGCCGCTCGATCCAGCGGTGCGAGGCAAAGCCCGCCGCCACCGCCAGCGCGAGGAAGAACAGCAGGAACGCGGGCTGGCTGGCGATCGCGCGGCTGCCCAGCGTTGCGTCGATCACCAGCACCAGCGCCACCTGCAGCGGGAAATGCCACAAGTAGATGCCGTAGGAGGCATCGCCGAGCTTGCGCCCGATCGCCAGCCGGTCCCCGCGATCGGCAAGATCGATGGCGAGCGTCGCGAAGAACACCGCGAAGGTGCCGGCAAGGATCGTCGCGTCCTCCCCATGATAGCGCGTCGCCGCGATCCAGCCCGCCGCGATGCAGGCGACGCTTGCAGTAACCAGCACCGGCAGCGTCAGCCAGCCGCGCAAGGCGGCGCCATAGATGGACGTGCCGAGAAAGAAATAGCCGATGCAGGTCAGCACCGGCTCGTCGGGCCAGCCCAGGAAGAACAGCCGCAGCACCACGACCGCCACCGGCAGCGCCACCAGCAGCGGCGCGCGGCGCAGCGCCGGCAGCAGCACCCAGAACGCGGCATAGGCGAGGATCTCGGTCGACAGCGACCACGACGGCCCGTTGAACGACTGGTTGTGCTGCCAGCCCCAGTAATGTGCTAGCGGGATCGAGAGCAGGAAATGCTTCCAGTCCTGCTCGTGATAGATGAACGCAGTGCCGTTGATGTGGGTGTAAAGCCCCTGCAGCCCCGCCACCAGCACCAGCGTCAGCAGGTGCAGCGGCCACAGCCGCGCCACCCGGGCGATCCAGAACCGGCGGTGCGCGGTGCTGTCCGCCAGATACACATGCGCGAAGACGAAGCCCGAGACCGCCCAGAAGTATTCCACCGCGACATGGCCATAGTCGAACAGCCAGCGCAGCGGATGATAGAACGGGGTCAGCACTTCGCGATCGACGTGGAAGCCATAGCCCACCGGCGGCACGAAGAAATGCTGGTAATGCCAGAACAGCACCGCGAACGAGGCGACCAGCCGCGAAAGGTCGAGCGCGTTGAAATGGCGCTTGTCCACCCGCAGGCCGGGCAGCGGGGCAGGTCGGGCAGGCTTCGTCACGGCAGCAGGTCGGTCACGGGCGTGCGGGCATGTCCGCCGGAGGTGGCGGCGGCGGGCCATGATGGACCATGGCCTGCATCCCGAAGACCGCGGCCGCGCCCAGCAGGGCGGCAAGCACCAGTCCGCCCCATCCGCCCCGGCGCGGGGCATCGGCATCGCGGCGCTTGCGCTCCCACATCAGGTCGATGTGCGGCAGCGGCGGGGCCTCGGGCGCACCGCCCTTGGGCGGGAAGCGCTCCTCGATCCGGCGGATAAGGGCCGGCACGCGCAGCAGCGTCGCGGCATCTTCCTGCACCCGCTGTGCGATCGCGGCCTCGGGGCCGAGTTCGTCGCGGATCCAGTTGCGCACAAAGGGTGCCGCAGTTTCCCACATGTTGATGTCGGGATCGAGTTGCTGCGCGATGCCCTCGACCATGACCATGGTCTTCTGCAGCAGCAGCAGGTGCGGCTGGGTCTGCATGTCGAAGTCGCGGGTGATCGCGAAGAGCCCGTCGAGCATCTGCCCGACCGACAGGTCCTTGACCGGGCGGCCGCGCATCGGCTCGCCCACCGCGCGCAGCGCCGTCGCGAACTCGTCGACCGAGTGATAGCTCGGCACGTATTGCGCCTCGAAATGGATCTCGGCCACGCGCTTGTAGTCGCCGGTGGTCAGGCCATAGAGGATCTCGGCCAGCCATTGCCGCGCCTGTCGGTCAATCCGGCCCATGATGCCGAAGTCGATCGCGGTGATCGTGCCGTCGGCTTCCACGAACAGGTTGCCTTGGTGCATGTCGGCATGGAAATAGCCGCCGCTGATCGCCTGCGTCAGGAACGCCAGCACGAGGCGCGAGGCCATTTCGCGGCGGTCGTGGCCTGCGGCGTCGATTGCCGCCAGGTTGCTGATCTTGACGCCGTCGATCCAGTCGAGCGTCATCACCCGGCCATTGGTGCGGTCCCAGTCGATGCCGGGAACGCGGTAGCGCGGGAAGGCATGCATCGCATCGGCCAGCTCGGAGGCGGAGGCCGCCTCGCGCCGCAAGTCCAGCTCGCGTGCGGTCCAGCGCTTGAAGTTGGCGATGATGAGCCGCGGGCGCAGGCGCCCGGCCTCGCCGCCCAGCGCCTCGAGATGCGCGGCGGCCCATTCGTATGTGCCGATGTCGCGCGCCAGCTTCTCGCGCACGCCGGGGCGCAGCACCTTGACCGCGACCTTGCGGCCATCGGTGGTCCAGGCCTGGTGGACCTGGGCGATCGAGGCCGCGCCCACCGGCTCTTCCTCGAAGCGGCTGAACAGGCTTTCGAGCGGGCGCTCGAAGCTGGTCTCGATCTCGCGGCGGATCAGCGCGAAGTCCACCGGCGGCAGCTTGTCCTGCAGCGCCAGCAGGTTGCGCGCCGCTTCCTCGCCGACGAGGTCGGGCCGCGTCGCCAAGGTCTGCCCCAGCTTGATCGCCGCCGGGCCGATCGCGCGAAAGGCGCCGGCATAGTCGGGGACCACCGGCTGGCGCGTGCCGAACCGGGCGATGCGGCACAGCCGGCGCACCGGTGCCGGCGTGTTGGGGCTCTCCTCGAGCAGGCGCAGTGCACCGTGGCGCGCGAGGATGCGGCCCCAGCCGAGCAGGCGGCGAATGTGGGTGGCAGGATGCGTCAAGGCAGGACGGGCCTCAGACCTTCCAGCCGGAATGGATCGCCACCAGCCCGCCGAGGATCGGCTCGACCTTGGTGTGGCGGAAGCCCGCGTCCTTGATCATCTGCTCGAACTCGCCCATCGGCGGGAAGCGGCGGATGGATTCGATCAGGTAGCGATAGGAATCGGCATCGCCGGCGATGGCCTGGCCGATCCTGGGCACCAGCCGGTGCGAATAGGCGTCGTAGACTTCGGCAAAACCAGGCCATTGCGTGGTCGAGAATTCGAGGCAGTAGAACCGGCCGCCGAACTTGAGCACGCGATGCGCCTCGGCCAGCGCCTTGTCGATCTGGGTCACGTTGCGGATGCCGAACGCGATCGTGTAGGCATTGAAGAAGCGGTCGCCGAACGAGAGTTCCTCGGCATTCTGGCGCGACCAGACGAGGCCGTCGATGCCGCGCTGCATCGCGCGCTCGATGCCCACGTCGAGCATGTCCTGGTTGATGTCCGAGACGGTGATCGAGGCGCCCTCGCGCGCCATGCGGAAGGCGATGTCGCCGGTGCCGCCGGCCATGTCGAGGATTTCCTCGCCCGCGCGGGGCTTGACCCGGGCAACGAAGCGATCCTTCCACAGGCGGTGCATCCCCACCGACATGGCGTCGTTCATCACGTCGTACTTCTTGGCGACGCTGGAGAAGACCGCGCCGACGCGGGCGGTTTTTTCCTCAGGGGTGACGTCCTCGTAACCGAAGGACACGCTTTCCGGGCTGGTCATGGTTCAGGGCCTTTAAAGAGGAATTGCCGCAGGCGCAAAGCATGATAGCAGGACCCCACGATGCCCGAACTACCAGAGGTTGAAACCACCGTCCGCGGCCTGGCGACGATGCTGGACGGCGAGACGATCACGCGCGTCTCGGTCCGCCGCCCCGACCTGCGCCGCCCATTCCCGCCCGAGCTGGCCCAGGTGCTGACCGGCGCCCGGGTCACCGGGCTGTCACGCCGCGCCAAGTACGGCCTCGTCCATACGAACCGCGCCATCACGATGGTGTTCCACCTCGGCATGTCGGGGCGCTGGCGAATCGACCCCGAAGAGATCGCCAAGCACGACCACCTCGTTCTCGAGACCGGGCACGGCCATGTCCTCGCGCTCAACGACGCGCGCCGGTTCGGCTCGGTCGACCTGGTCGATACCGCGGCGCTCGACGCCTGGCCGCCGTTTGCCGCGCTGGGCCCCGAGCCGCTCGGACCGGGGCTGACCGCCGCCCACCTGCAGCACGCCTTCGCCGGGCGCATCGCCAGCATCAAGCTCCTGCTGCTCGACCAGCGCGTTGTCGCGGGGCTGGGCAACATCTACGTCTGCGAGGCGCTGCACCGCGCACGGATCAATCCGGAGCGCGCAGGCGGCAGCGTCAGCCTCGCCGCGCTCAAGCGCCTCGTCCCCGAGATTCGCGCCGTGCTCGAGGAATCGATCGCCGCGGGCGGCTCGACCTTGCGCGACTATGCCCGGCCCAATGGCGAACTCGGCTATTTCGCCAAGGACTGGCGCGTCTATGGCCGCGAGGGCGACCCATGCGCCTGCGGCGGCACCGTCGCGCGCGTGGTTCAGGGCGGCCGCTCGACCTTCTTCTGCGCCGGCTGCCAGAAATGACGCCGCGCTTTTTGCCACACACTGGCCCCACACTGGATTAATCGACCATGCAGACCCGTGAATTGCTCGGAACCGCGCAAGTGCCCGGCGGCGCCGAACTTTCGCTCTATCGGCGCGGCGACGATTTCATGATCACGCTCGACCGCAACGAGCTGATGAGCACGCGTATGAGCGGCTCGGAGGTGGCGCTGGCGGAAATGGCGTTCGAGCGGCTGGGCAAGCGGCCGGGCCTGCATTTCCTCATCGGCGGCTATGGCATGGGCTTTACCCTGCGCGCCGCGCTCGCGGCGATGGATGCCAAGGCGCAGCTCACCGTGGCCGAACTGGTGCCCGAGATCATCGCCTGGGCGCGCGGCCCGATGGCCGAGGTCGCCGCCGGCTGCCTCGACGATCCGCGCGTGCGGCTGGTCCAGGGCGACGTGGCCGACGTCATCGCGGCAGGGCGCGGCACGTACGACGCGATCCTGCTCGATGTCGACAACGGGCCGGACGGCCTGGTGCGCCCCGCCAACGACCGCATCTATTCCGAAGCGGGCCTGCGCGCCGCGATCACCGCGCTGCGCCCCGGCGGCGTGGTGGCGATCTGGTCCGCCGGTGCGGACGCGGCTTTCACCCGCCGCCTGATGCGCGCGGGCCTCGCGGTCGACGAAGTCGTGGTCCGCGCGCGCAGCAACGGCAAGGGACCGCGCCACGTCATCTGGTTCGCCACCAAGCGGGCGGGGTAACGGGCTAAGCGACCACGCGGCGGACGAGGCCGGGCACGACCGTGAAGGTGAGCAGCCAGCTCACGATCGCGACCGGCAGGCTGGGCACGGTCAGCAAGCCCTGTCCAGCAAACACGCCGCCCGCCAGCAACACGCCCAGCGTAAAGGTCAGGGCCAGCACGAGTGCGCCGACCAGCGCGCGCAGCGGACTTGCGGCGTGGACAGAGCGCAGTCGCCACAGGCCATAGATCCAGGCGATGCAGGTGACGGTGCCGGCTGTGACCAAGGCGGGCGCTTCCCACGCTCCGGGCGCGGTCTGACTGACGATTGCGGCGATCAGCGCCAGCTGGACCAGCAGGAGGAAGCCTTTCACGGCTGCGGGAAACAAACGGTCCCACTCGAACGCAGGCTGGCGGTGCGACGCCAGGGCCTGCCACCATGCACAGACCGCCGCGCCCAGCACGAGACCGAGTGGCGGGAAGGGGACCATGGCGATGGCCTGCGTCCGCCAGTTGGTCGTGCCGTCGAGGATCGCACCGCTCGCGACGTGCCACATCACCACACAGGCCAGCAGCGCCACCTCGCCGCCGATGATGCCCGCAACCAACGGCCACAACGGTCGGTCGTCACGGGCCGGTGGGGCGGGCTGCGCCAGGATGGCGAGCAAAGGCGCCGCGACCAGAACTTGCCCCAAGACCAAGAGTATCCGTCCGGCAGTCATGATAAACGGCGCCTGCGGTCGGGGTGGACCGTCCGTGACCGGACCGACGGCCAGGGCGATGCCGACCACCAGCGACAGCATGGGCGCGATGCACAGAGCTGCAACGAGAATGTCGCGCAGGGTCGGCCGGCATGACAGCCGCAAGACCTGCGCCAGGCCAGGATCATGGCCGATCGCCGCCGCCAAGCCCAGTGCGAGGCCCACCGTCGCAGCCACCAACGCGACGCCTGGTGCGAGCAGCGCTACATGGATGCTGCAGATCCAGGCGACCAGCATGGCGGTTGCTGCAAAAAAACAGATGGCAATCGCCGTGCGCATCATAACAAACCAGCCCCCGCTTGTGGCGCTGACCGGATTAGCTAGGCGATGGTTAAAGTTGCTCTACCGGCGAGGATCCGGGAGCGGTGTGGAGCGGGTAGCGGGAATCGAACCCGCATAACTAGCTTGGAAGGCTAGGGCTTTACCACTAAGCTATACCCGCCCGCTTGATGCCGTGAGCGCTTGCCACGGGTGGCGGCGGCTCGTCAACCGTGTTGCGTCGTGTCGGCCGGGCAAAACCCCCAGATAGCCCGAGATTGCGGGCCTGGCGGACGTGGCAGGCGCATACCATCCACAGTTGCGCACCCGGTCTTCCGGGCACGTCACGGCTCTTGTCCGCTTCCGATGATTGTTATAGATCATAGCGAAATTCGGAGGATGTCATGGCTGTTGAATCCGTTCTTTCGCACGCGGCGATCGCCCGCTTCCTGCGGCCGCAGTCGGTCGCGGTGGTTGGCGCGTCGGACAAGCCGGGGGCGCTCGGCGCCACGCTGCTGAGCAATCTTGATCGCAACGGCTATGCCGGGGCCGTCTATCCGGTGAATCCCAAGCGCGAGACGATCGGCGGGCGCACCTGTTATCCCAGCGTCGATGCGCTGCCCGAGGGTGTCGACGTCGCGGTGCTGGCGATCCCGCGCGCCGGTGTGCTCGATGCCGTGCGCGGGCTCGCCAAACGGAAGGCAGGCGGCGTGGTCATCTTCTCCGCCGGCTTTGCCGAGGGCGGCGAGGAAGGCCTGGCCGAACAGCGCGAGATCGCACGGCTGGCGGCCGAGGCCGGCATGGTCGTCGAAGGGCCGAACTGCCTTGGCCTTGTCAACTATGTCGATCGCATTCCGCTGACGTTCGTGGAAACCAATGCCGTGCCGCCTGCGGGCAAGCGCGCGGTGGGCATCGTCTCGCAATCGGGGGCGATGGCCGCCGTGCTCGGCACCATGCTGCTGGCGCGCGATTGCGGGTTGTCCTATTCGGTCTCCACCGGCAACGAGGCCGCGAGCGGGGTCGAGGACTTCGTCGACTGGCTGGTCGATGACCCGGACACGCACGCCATCGCCATGATCGTCGAGCAGTTCCGCCAGCCGCAGCGCTTCCTGGCCGCGGCGCGCCGCGCCCATGCGGCGGGCAAGCCGGTCGTGCTGCTGCACCCCGGCAAGTCGAGCGCCGCGCGCGAGAGTGCGGCGACGCACACCGGGGCCATGGCCGGCGACTACAAGCTGATGCGCGCGATGGTCGCGCGCGCCGGGGTGATCTTCGCCGAAACGCTCGAGGAACTGGGCGACGTGGCCGAGATCGCCGCGCGCTGCCCAATCGCGCCGTCGGGCGCCACCGCCGTGCTGGGCGAGTCGGGCGCCTTCAAGGCACTGACGCTCGACCTCGCCGAGGAACTGGGCCTGCCGCTGGCCCCGCTGCACGACGAGGATTCGCCCGCATTGCGCGCCGCGCTGCCGCCCTTCGTGCCGGTGTCGAACCCGCTCGACATCACCGCGCAGGGGCTGTCGGAACCGGCGATCTATACGCGCACGTTAGAGGCGCTGCTCGACGACGATCGCGTCGGCACCGTGCTCGCCGGGATCATCCAGGCCGAGGCGATCACCTGCGCGATCAAGTTTCCGCCGATCCTTGCCGCGGTCGAGGGCCGCACGCTGACCAAGCCGCTGGTCTTCGCCGGGCTGGACGAAGGCGCCGAGGTTCCGGCCGAGCGCATTGCCGCGCTGCGCGCCGCCGGCATCCCGTGGTTCCCCACCACCGAACGCGCGCTGCGGGCGATCACCCGGCTGACGCACTGGTCGGCGCGCGACCTTTCGGCGACCGATGCCCCGGCGCTGCCGGTGGCGGGCCTGTCGGACGAAACCGGCGTGATCCCCGAATACAAGTCCAAGCGCCTGCTTGCCCCGGCGGGCGTCTCGTTCCCCAAGGGCGCGTTCGCCGCGGATGCGGAGAGCGCGGTCCAGGCGGCCGAGGCGATCGGCTATCCCGTGGCGATGAAGGCGCAGGCCGCCGCCCTCAGCCACAAGAGCGATGCCGGCGGCGTGATCCTCAACCTCGCCGATGGCGATGCGGTGCGCGCGGCCTGGGCGACAATGCATGCCAGCGTCGCCGCCTATGACGCTGCGATCGCACTCGACGGCGTGCTGATCGAGGGCATGGGCAAGCGCGGCGTGGAGATGATCGTCGGTGCGAAGAACGATCCCGAATGGGGGCCGGTGGTGCTGGCGGGCTTCGGCGGCGTGACAGCGGAAATCCTGCAGGACGTGCGCCTGCTGACCGCGGACCTGACCGAAGAGGCGGTGATCGCCGAGCTGATGCAGCTCAAGAGCGCGGCGCTGCTGTCGGGCTATCGCGGCGCACCGACGCTCGACGTGCCCGCGCTGGCGGCGTTGATCGTCAAGGTCGGGCAAGTGCTGCGCGCCGAACCCTCGATCCGCGAGATCGACCTCAACCCGGTGATCCTGCACCCGAAGGGCGAAGGCGTCGTCGCGCTAGATGCGCTGATGCTGGTGGACTGAACCTCAGAGCCCGACCCGAAAGTCCTGCGGGTCGGCTTGGCGGGTCTTTTGCGCCACCACAGCGGCGGCTGTTCGCCACGATGCCTCCGGCATCGCTGGGCTCTCAGCCTTCTCATGGTGACACAAAATCTCTCGCCAACCCTCCGCCGCCGAACTTTCGGGTCGGGCTCTCAGGCGCGCGGGGCTACGCGCCGATAGCTTAGCGCTTCGGCGACGTGGACCCGCGTGACGTTTTCGGCACCGGCGAGATCGGCGATGGTGCGCGCCACGCGCAGGATGCGGGTGTAGCCGCGCGCAGACAGGCGCATGGCTTCGGCCGCCTTGAACAGGAGTTGGCGGCCCGGCTCGTCCGGCGTGGCGAAGCGTTCGAGCCAGTCGCCGTCGAGTTCGGCATTGTTGCGCCGGCCGCTGCCGTCAAGCCGCGCGGTCTGGCGCTGGCGGGCGGCGGCGACGCGCGCGGCGACCTCGGCCGACCCCTCGGCAGGCGGGGGCAGGGCGAGATCGGCGGCGGAGACCGGATCGACCTCGACATGCAGGTCGATGCGGTCGAGCAGCGGCCCCGATACGCGCGACTGATAGTCCGCCGCGCACTTGGGCGCCCGGCTGCAGCCCAGCGCCGGGTCGCCGAGATGGCCGCAGCGACAGGGGTTCATTGCCGCCACGAGTTGCACCCGCGCCGGGAAGGTGACGTGGGCATTGGCGCGCGCAACCGTGACCTCGCCGGTCTCGAGCGGCTGGCGCAGCGAATCGAGCACCGGGCGCTGGAATTCGGGCAATTCGTCGAGGAACAGCACGCCCAGGTGCGCGAGGCTGACCTCGCCAGGGCGCACGCGCAGGCCGCCGCCGGTGAGGGCGGCCATCGAGGCCGAATGGTGCGGGCTGCGAAACGGGCGGGCGCGGCTGATCCGGCCTTCTTCGAGCGTACCCGCCACCGAGGCGACGAGCGAGGTTTCGAGCGCCTCGGACGGAGTCAGTTCGGGCAGGATGCCAGGCAGGCACGCGGCCATCAGCGACTTGCCCGCCCCGGGTGGCCCGATGAGCAACAGGTTATGCCCGCCGGCCGCGGCGATCTCGAGCGCACGCTTGGCGATCTCCTGGCCCTTCACCTGGCGCAGGTCCGCGCCGCGCACCGGGGGCAGGGCTTCGCCGGGCGCGGGCGGGGGCAGGCGCTGCGTACCCTTCAAGTGGTTGAGCAGCGAAATGAGGTCGGGTGCGGCGATGACGTCGATCCCGCTGGCCCAGCGCGCCTCGGCGCCTTGCGGGGCGGGGCAGATCAGGCCCTTCTCGGCGCCGCTGGCATGGAGCGCGGCGAGCAGGACGCCGGGGCTGGGGATGATCCGTCCGTCGAGCGCCAGCTCGCCCACCGCGACATAATCCGCGATCGTCTCGCGATCGACCACGCCCATCGCCGCCAGCAGCGCCAGCGCGATCGGCAAGTCGTAGTGCGAGCCTTCCTTGGGCAGGTCGGCGGGCGAGAGGTTGATGGTGATACGCTTGGGCGGCAGGCTGAGGCCGAGCGCGGAGAGGGCCGAATGGACCCGTTCGCGGCTTTCGCCCACCGCCTTGTCGGGCAGGCCGACGACACGAAAGGCGGCAAGGCCAGGCGCGACCTGGCACTGCACCTCGACCGGGCGGGCTTCGAGCCCGAGATAGGCAACCGTGGCAACCAGCGCGACCATGGCGCCAAGCGTTGCCGCCGCGCCCCGCACCTCACAAGGGGGCGCGGGGCGATGCGGTCAAAACGGTGCAGTCTGTGAGCAGCGTGTATGCGGCTCAGGCGATCCCGGTCAGGGCCTTGAGATCGGCTTCGGGACGCGCGCCATAGTGCGAGATGACTTCGGCCGCGCAGACCGCGCCGAGGCGCAGGCATTCCTCGAGCGCCAGGCCGCGGACGTGGCCATAGAGGAAGCCGGCGGCGAAGAGATCGCCCGCGCCGGTGGTGTCGACCACGCGCTCGATCGGCTCGGCCGGCACATGGGCATCGGCGCCATCGCGGCGGGCATGGGCGCCCTCGGACCCGCGCGTGACCACCACCGTCGGCACCTGCGCGCAGATCTTGGCCATGCCGGCGTGGAAATCGTCCTCGCCGGTCAGCGCGGCCAGTTCGTGCTCGTTGGCGAAGAGGATGTCGATCTCGCCATTGGCGATCAGCGCGCGGAAATCGTCACCGTGGCGCGAAATGACGAAGGCGTCGGACAGCGTGAAGGCGACCTGCGTGCCGGCGGCGCGCGCGGCGGCGATGGCCTTGCGCATCGCGGCGCGGGGTTCTTCGGGGTCCCACAGGTAGCCCTCGAGGTAGAGCACGCGCGAGGCGGCGATCATCGTTTCGTCGAGCGCGGCGGCGGGCAGGAACTGCGAGGCACCGAGGAAGGTGTTCATCGTGCGCTGCCCGTCGGGCGTGACGAAGATCAGGCACTGCGCGGTCTGCGGCTGGCCGGCGCGCGCGGCGGTGTCGAACGCGATCTGGCCGGCGCGGATGTCGTGGGCGAAGACGCGGCCGAACTGGTCGTCCGCGACCTGACCGATGAACGCGCAGTCGGCGCCGAGCGCGGCGAGGCCGGCGAGGGTATTGGCAGCCGAACCGCCCGAAATCTCGCGTGCCGGGCCCATCGCATCGTAAAGCGTGGCGGCGCGGTCGGAATCGACCAGCGTCATGCCGCCCTTGGCGAGGCCCAGCGCGGCCACCTGGTCGTCGGTGGCAGGGGCCATGATGTCGACGATGGCATTGCCGATGGCGATCACGTCGAAACGGCGCGGGGCGGGGCTGGCGGTCATGGTATCTTTCGCAAACGGATGGAAGCCCGGCGCCTACCCGCCCCGGCGTTTGGTCGCAAGGCCGGTTGCATCGCGCCCGCTCCGGCGCCATCACCCGGCGATGATCGCTCGACCCTCGCGCCTGGCCGCCCCGTCACCTGTCCCGCTACCCGCAATGCGCGTCGCGCGGTGGGCGCCGTGGGGCATGGCAGGCGTTCTGGCTGCCCTGCTGAGCGGCTGCGGCGCGGTGCCGGCCGGCCGGCCGCCGGCTCATGCCCCCGCGCACGTCCCGGCGCCGCGTCCGGGCCGGCTCCCGCCGACACCCGCACGACCAGCGCCGACGGTGCAGTCGATCAAGGGGCTCGAGGGCGTGATCGGTGCCAATGCCGAGTCGCTGACCCGCCTGTTCGGCGCACCGCGGCTCGACGTTCGCGAGGAGGACGCGCGCAAGCTGCAGTGGTCGGGTACCGCCTGCATCATCGACGTCTATCTCTATCCGCCGCAGTCGGGCGGCGCCCCCACCGCGACCTATGTCGATGCGCGGCGGGGGGATGGACGCGAGGTGGACCGGGCTGCCTGCGTGGCGGCGATGAAGCGGCCCTGATCCTCGCGTCGCTATGGCGTCAACGTTTGACCGGCCCAAATCCGGCTGATCAGATCTGCCACCACTTGCGGCGCGCGACGGCGACCGTGCCGGTGGGGTTTCCGTCGATGTCGGTGACCGGTTCGGTCACCACCGTGCCGCGCGGCGCATCGGCCATGGCCTCGGCGCGGCCCTCGGCACGGGCGGCGCGCATTTCGGCATCGCGCGCCGCAAATTCGCGATCGCGCTTGGCGCGCAACCCGTCATAGCTCCACGCCACCTGGCGATGGGCGAACAGCGCCAGCAGGCCACCGGTGATGGCGAGGTTCTTCAGCGCTTCGACGACCTGCAGGTGATCGAGCAGGTTGTGGTGGAAGAACAGGATGGTGACGAGCGTGAAGCCGGCGAGCAGCACGGCAAAAAGGCGCGTCGCCACTCCGAAGGCAAGGGCGAGGCCCGCGATCAGTTCGAACAGCCCTGCGGGCAGCGCGAGATCGGGCGAAAGGCCGACCGCGGTGAGCGCGGCCTGCGCGCTGCTCACGTCGAACAGCTTGCCGAGGCCGGAGATGATGAAGAGAAGCGAGAGCAGGATGCGTCCTGCGAGCGCTGCAATCGTGTTCATGGTTTACGCCTTTTTCGTGCCAGTGACCGCCCCGTGATGCGCAATCAATGGCGCGGATGGCGCTCGGTTCCGTTGTCGGCTCCGGATGGGACCATTTGGGCCTGCCCTTGCGGACAGGCCTCCATGAGGTTCACAAGCGTGGCAGCGTCACCCCGCGCTGGCCCATGTACTTGCCGGCGCGGTCGGCATAGCTGACCTCGCACGGCTCGTTGCCCTGCAGGAACAGGAATTGGCACGCGCCCTCGTTGGCATAGATGCGCGCGGGCAGCGGCGTCGTGTTGGAGAATTCGAGCGTGACGTGGCCTTCCCAGCCGGGCTCGAGCGGGGTCACGTTGACGATGATCCCGCAGCGCGCATAGGTCGACTTGCCGAGGCAGATCACCAGCACGTCGCGCGGCACGCGAAAGTATTCCACCGTCCGGGCCAGCGCGAAGGAATTGGGCGGGATCACGCAGACGTCGGTCTTGCGATCGACGAACGAGTTGCTGGCGAAATCCTTGGGATCGACCACCGCCGAATCGACATTGGTGAAGATCTTGAACTCGTCGGCGACGCGCGCGTCGTAGCCATAGGACGACAGCCCGTAGCTGATGCAGCCCTCGCGGCGCTGGGTCTCGACGAAAGGCTCGATCATCCCTTCGGTCAGGGCCTTGTTGCGGATCCACTTGTCGGAGAGAATGGCCAAGGCCGGTCCTTTTGTCGGTGCGGGAATGCGTCTGGACAATCAGCCGAGATAGGCCGGGCCGAAGGCGCGCGGCAGCAGATACGACAAGTGCTCTTCGACGACAATGCCGTCGCCACCCGCGCTCAGCACCAGCGGATCGGTGCCGCCGAGCGCGCCCTGCTCGTGCAGGACCTGACGGCAGCGCCCGCAAGGCGTGATCGGCTCACCATCCACGCCTTCGGGGCCGCCGGCGACCGCCACGGCGACCAGCCCGCCGCGCCGCCCGGCGTGCGCCGCGCTGGCACAGGCCACCGTCTCGGCGCAGAGCGACAGTCCGTAGCTGGCGTTCTCGACGTTGCAGCCCGTGACGACCGAACCGTCGGCAAAGAGCAGCGCGGCACCGACGGTGAAGTGCGAATAGGGAGCATAGGCCGTCTCGCGCGCGGCACGGGCGGCGGCGATCAGGCTGGCGCGGGCGGTTTCGTCGATCACGGGTGCATTATTCATGGGAGGGGCCGTCATGGTTGCACCACCACCCAGCGCAGTGGGCCGGGGGCGGCGGAGGAATGGTAGCGGTCGGTCGCGGTCCACATCACGAAGGGGCGGCCGGCGTATCCGGGGCGCAGGTAGTCCTGCCGCACCCAGATGTTGCGGTCGATCACCGCGGCCAGGTGATAGCGGCTCTCGACCCCGCGCGTGAGCATCAGGATCGCAGGCTTGCCCGCGTGCTTTTCGACCTGGTTGAGGAACGTGGTCAGCTCGCTTTGCAGCGCGGCTTCGGTCGGCGGCTGGGGGCAGCTGCGCTGGTCGATGTCGAGCGCCACCGCGGGCGGCAGCAGGGCATCGTCGCGCGGCACCATGGTGACGAAGTTGGCGGCCTGGCGATCACCGGGGGCGCACAGGTCGTAGACGTGCACCGCGCCAAGCTGCAGCCCGGCGGTCTTGGCCTGCTCCAGCGCCTCGGTAAAGGCATCGTCGCGCCGGTCGGGCCCCTCGCTGGCGGTGAGATAGGCGAAATCGGCACCATCCCCTTTCGCCAGGCGCCAGTCGATCGGCGCGTCGTGGACGTCGGCCCATACGCCCTGGACGGGGAAAGCTTGCCGGTCTGGCCGCCACACCCGCGATTGCCACCACAGCAGCCCCGCGCCGACGAGCGCCGCCAGCAGCAGCGCCGCCAGCACGCGCCGCAGCGCCGGATTCTTGCGTTTTGCCATGGCGAGACTCGGAGTGTTCCTGACGAGAGCGGAAGGTCGGGCGCGGCGCATAGGGCAAGGCGCGATGCCGGTCAAAGCGCGAGCCGGAAGAATAACCCCCGCCAGTCTACTCTTCCTCGGCTTATTCCCCGCCGGTCTGTGCCAGCACCACCGCGGCGAAGATCAGGAGCGCGATGAATGCGAAGACCAGCAGCGCCATGGTCCGCCATGTCGCGCCGAACCGGCCGAGGGCATAAGTGCCGCGAAGCTGCCGGTACATGTGCCACGGCGGCACGAACAGGAACAGGATCGCCGCGCTGCGCCAGCCCGCGGACTGTGCGAGCATGACCACCACTGACAGCAGGGTCATGAAGCAGAGCGAATAGGTGACGAACACGGTGTGGTCGTAGAGGTGATAGCGCCGGCTGAACGGGAACAGCAGCCACAGCAGCGGCACCGAGATCGGGATCAGCGCCCAGCTGTATTTGTAGGTGTACGACTGCAGCTTGTACATCGCGAGGCCGGGGTTGGTGCGGAACGTCTCGAGCAGGTGCGAGACGATGGGAATGTCGCTCTTGACCGTCGCGCCCGCAATTTCGTCCTTCGACGGGGCCATGCTGTCGATCACGACCAGCGCGGTCGATTGCGCGTCGATGGCCTCGTCGACGGCCTCGGTGCTGCGCTTGTCGCGCACGAGCTGCGCGCGCTGCGCCTTCAGCTTGGCCAGCTTCGCCTCGCCCTCGTCGCGGGCCTGGGCCAGGGACTTGCCGTCGGGTGAGGGATTGAACGTCCATTTCGCGGCGCCGCTGGTCTGGTGGAACACCGCGAACATGAGGAACACGCTGAACAGGAACAGCGCCAGAGGCGAGACGTAGCGGACGCGCTGGCCGTCGATATAGGCGCGGGTCAGGCGGCCGGGCTGCCACGCCAGCTGCGGCAGGGTGTGCCAGATGCGTCCCTCGAAGTGGAAAACCCCGTGGAGAAGGTCGTGGAAAAACGCGCCGAGCGTGCGGTGGACATGCGCGGCCTGTCCGCAGGCGTGGCAGTGGCTGCCGACCAGCGGCGTGCCGCAATTGAGGCAGGCGGTCTCGTGCGTGTGGCCATCGTCGCCACGCGCGGTCACGGTATTCGTCACGGCAAAATTTCCCCCGTCTTGCACGCACCAGACTGCGACAGCCGGCCCTGCCGTGCAACCCTGCGTCCTGCTTTACGCTCGTTTAACCCTGTTGCTGCAGAGCGATGGGACGGGATCCATTTTGCAACCACCAAGGGGGCATGCGGGCGTGCACGGCCCACGCGACAGTCTGGGATTGGGCGGCAGCGCCTTCGGCAGCACCGGCGGGTCCGGCGCGCCCCCCCGTGCCTTCGCGCGCACCGTGGCCGCGCCTGCTTTCGGCCAGCGTCGCGCCGCCATCATCGGCCGCTCCATGCCACCCGCCGCCGTGGTGCCCGACTCGCTTCTTCCAGCGCCTGATCCGACGCCTCGGCCCGATTACGCCTGGCGGCTGTCGGCGCATCCGCTCGCGCGGCGCTGGCTGCGCGCCTGCCTCGCGATGGAGCGGGCCGCGCTGCGCTGGTTGCCGGTCCACGATCTGGCCCAGGATATCGGCAGCAAGCGCTGGCTCCGCGGCGTCGCGACCTGCGCGGTGCTGTGCGCCGGGGCGCTGGCGCTGTGGCCGGCCTTCGCGCCGTTGCAGGCTGCGCCGCTCGTCACGCTCGACCAGACGACCGCCACCGAATTTGCCGCGCAGGGCCTGCGACCGCTGCGGGCAGGGGCCGGCAACGGTCGCCACTTTGCCGCGACGCCGCTGGTCACGCGCCTCGCCGCCGCGCCCGAGCGCGCCAGCATCACGATGACGGCGACGCTCGGGGCCAACGATACGCTGGCCCGCATGTTGCAGCGCTCCGGGCTTGCCCCGAGCGATGCCGTGCAGGCGGCCGGGCTGCTCGACCGCGCCGTGCCGGCGGGCACGATCGCACCGGGTACGCGGTTCCAGATGACGCTGGGCGCCCACGCCAGCCCCTACGACCCGCGCCCGCTGCAAAGCCTCAGCGTCCGCGCGCGCTTCGACCTCGCGCTCGATCTCGTGCGGCAGGGCGGCGGACTAGCGCTGACGCGGCGGGTGATCCCGGTCGACACCACGCCGCTGCGCCTGACCGGAGCGGTCGGCAGCAGTCTCTATCGCTCCGCCCGCGCGGCCGGCGCCAGCCCGGAAACGGTGCAGGCCTACTTGCGCGCGATCGATGCCGCCCTGCCGTTCGAGGCGATCGCGCCGACCGACCGCTTCGACATCATCGTCTCCGCCCGGCGCGCCGCCGACGGACAGGGGACGCTCGGCGATCTGCTCTATGCCGGGGTGACGCGCGATGGGCACCCGCGCGCCCAATTGCTGCGCTGGGGCGAGGGCGGCAGCTTCATAAGCCCCGAGGCGATGACGGGAAGTGGCGCCCGCGCAGCCGATGCGGGGCTGCTGGCCAGCCCGGTGGCGGGCAACATCACCTCGGGCTTCGGCTATCGGCGCCATCCGATCCTGGGCTACGTGCGCTTCCACGCCGGGCTCGACATCGCGGCCGCCTGGGGCTCGCCGATCCACGCCGTGACCGATGGCGTGGTCAGCTTCGCCGGCTGGCACGGCGGTCATGGCGAATATGTGCGGCTCGATCATGGCGGCGGCATCGCCACCGGCTATGGCCATATGAGCCGCATCGCCGTGGCGCCGGGCACGCGCGTCGGCCGCGGCCAGGTGATCGGCTACGTCGGCTCGACCGGTCTGTCGACCGGCCCGCACCTGCATTATGAACTCTATCGCGGCGGGCAGGTGGTCGATCCCGGCTCGATCCGCAGCGTGGTGCGCACCAGCGCCGTCGATCCGGCACAGCTGGCCGCCTATCGCGCCCGGCTCCAGGCCCTGCTCGCCTTGAAGCCGGGCGGTGGGCTGCATCCTGCCCGCTGAGCATCGGCCACCGGCCGCGTAGCCGTTGACGCTCTCCGTCCCGCTCCATAGAGCCGGACGCGAAAGGCGGACGGGCAGTTGGGCAGGCGCAGGCGCAAGGGTTTGGAAGTGCTGGATCGCGGTGCGGTCCTGTTCATCGGCATCGCCGTGGGCACCGTGCTGGGCCTGTCGCTGCGCACCGGCGGCAAGCCGCTGCGCGCGTTCATGGACGACGCAGCCACGCCGGTCGCCGGGGCCGGCACCGGCGCTGGTGAAGGGATTGCAGCCATGGCGCCCCCGCGTCTCGATGCATGCGGCAGCGCCTTTCCGCGCAGCGCCCGCGTCGATGCCGCGCTGGCCGGCGGGCGCGGTCTGCACATCGGCGTGTTCGGCGACTCGTTCGGCGATGGTGTCGCGGCGGCGACCGAGCAGGCCTTTCGCAAGCAGCCGCGCGTGACCGTCCATGCCTTCAGCCACGAGGGCACCGGCTTCACCCGCTATCGCACGCAGGACCTCCTCGCCGATGCCCGCGCGCGCATCGCCGCGCAGCCGATCGACATCGCGATCATCAGCATCGGTGCCAACGACACGCAGGGCCTGTTCGTCAATGGCCATGCCGCCCCATTCATGGGCCAGGCCTGGCAGGATGCGGTGGGCGGACGGATCGGCGACCTCGTGCGCCTGTTCCAGCAGCGCGGCGTGGCGGTGGGCTGGGTCGGCCTGCCGCGCATGCGCGATGCCGATTTCGACCGCGACATCCAGGCGATCAACGCGTTTCAGGCACGGGTCGCGTGCAAGCTCGGCGTGCCTTATGCCGACAGCGTGCCGCTGACCCAGGATCGCAACCGCCGGTTCAGCCAGCGGCTGGATGATCCGGTGACGCATCGCGAATATCTCGCCCGCGCCAGTGACGGCAAGCACATGACGTTTCACGGATACGAAGTTATCAGCCGGCCTATGACCGCGCCGATCCTGGCGCTGTTCGCCCCGGCATCGCCGCCGCCCGCGCCGCAACCAGGGCCGAGCGATCGCCCGGTGGCGCCCCCGACGCCGAAACCGGCGCGCGCGGCGCATCCGGCGCCTACGGCAAAACCTGCGCCCAAGCCCACTCCGAGTCTTACGCCGTCGCCCGCCGAGACGCCGCGCTCCACGCCGGCACCAACGGGCTCCGCGCCGTCCACAGGATCGCCCACAGAGGTGCCAACAGGGTCATCGACAGGATTGTCCACAGCGGCTCCCCATGCGGGAGCGACGCAGTGAGACGTTTCCTGGGCATGGCCACGCTGACGGCGACGCTGCTTGGCGGGCCGGCGCACGCACAAGTGACCGCGCCGGTGCCAAGCCCGGGTCCCGTGATGCCCATGGCCCCGAGGACGGTGCCCGGGCAACTCGCCAATGCCCGCGCCATTGCACCATTCCTGGCCCAGCTGACGCAACACGACCCGGCGGCGGTGCTGTCGGTGGTGCAGATCGGCGACAGCCACACCGCGGGCGACATGATCACCCAGGGCCTGCGCCAAAGCCTGCAACTGCGGCTCGGCGGCGCAGGGCGCGGCATGATGCCTGCGGGCAAGCCCTATCAGGGCTATCTCAGCTGGGGCATGACTGCGCGGCAGGGCGGCGAGTGGCAGGGCAATGCGCTGTTCGGCCCGCAGCGGCGCGGCGACGGCGCGGCGCTGGGCTTTTCGGGCTTTACCCAGACCGCGACGATGCCCGGCGCGGCGATGAGCCTCACCGCCGACGGCCCGGCCACCCGGTTCACCCGCTTCACGCTGTGCGGCGTGACCGGCCCCGAGGCGGGCGCGGTGAGCGTGACGTTCGACGGCATGCCGGCCGAGCCGATCAGCCTGTCGTCGCCGGTGTCGGGCGGGGCGTGCTTCACCCGCACCGCGACCGTGCCGGTGACGCAGGCCGTCGTCGCGACGCTCGATACGCGGCCCGTCAGCCTGACCGCTTGGGAGACGCGCACCGGCACGCCGGGGGCGATCGTCGCCAATCTCGGCGTGGTCGGCGCGCGGCTCATGCATCTCGCCCGCGCCGACGATGCCATTGCCGGCGCCGAACTGGCCGCCGCCCGCCCCGACCTCGTCATCATCGCCTTCGGTACCAACGAGGGGTTCGATCCCGCGCTGCGGCTGGACGAGACCGAGGCCGCGCTGCGCGTCGCGGTGGCGCGCGTGCGCCGCATGGCCGGCGCGCAAGTGCCGATCCTGCTGCTCGGCCCGCCCGATGCCGCCAGCAACCGCCCCGCCGTCGCGCTGCCCCAATCGGCCGACACGGTTGCCTGCGCAGCGGGTTGGTCCGTTCCCGGGCACCTCGCGCAGATGCGCACGCTCGAGAGGCGCATGGCCACCACGCTCGGCGTTGCGTTCTGGGACTGGCAGGGCGCGATGGGGGGCAGTTGCAGCACGATGGCCTGGACCGCCGCGGGCCTGCAGCGTGGCGACCACGTCCACTTCTCGCGCGATGGTGGCCGGATGATCGGCGCTGCCCTCGCAGCGGACCTGTTCGCCGCGGCCGCCGCGCTGCCCTCTCGCCAGCCCTGAGTCCGCGCCCGCCGTGCTCTTTCCCACGCTGACCTTCCATGTGTTCTTCCTGCTGGTCTTCGCAGCCAACCGCGCGCTGGCGCGGCTGCGCGGGTCGCTGGCGGACTGGCGGCGTATCATGCTGCTGGTCGCCTCGTGGATCTTCTACGGGTGGTGGGACCCGCGCTTCGTCGGGCTGCTGGTCGTCAGCTCGGGCTGGAACTGGCTGTTCGGGCGGTTGCTCGCCAACCGGCCCCCCGCGCGATCGCACGCGCGTCTGGCGCTGCTGTGGCTGGCGGTCCTCGGCAACCTCGGCGTGCTCGGCTGGTTCAAGTACGCCAATTTCCTTGCGGACCAGGTGGGGTTCAGCCTCGGCCAGGTCGTGCTGCCGGTGGGGATCTCGTTCTTCACCTTCCAGGGGCTCAGCTACGTCATCGACGTCTATAACGGTCGCACCCGCCCCGCGCGGCTGCTCGACCTGACGCTGCTGATGAGCTTCTTCCCGCACCTCGTCGCAGGGCCGATCGTGCGGCCGGCGCATCTCCTGCCGCAACTTGCTCACCCGCCGCGGCTCGGCCGGCAGGAAGCGGCGGCCTGCCTCGTCCTGATCCTGTGGGGCACGATCAAGAAGGCGGTCATCGCCAACGACTTGTCGGTGGGGCTGGTCGATCCGGTCTTCGCCAATCCCGCCGGGCATTCGAGCACCGACCTCGCACTCGCTGCCTATGGCTATGCGGTGCAGATCTATTGCGACTTTTCCGCCTACACCGACATGGCGATCGGCCTGGCGGGCCTGCTCGGCTTCCGCTTCCCGCGCAACTTCGACCAGCCCTATCGTGCTGCCAGCCTGCAGGACTTCTGGCGGCGCTGGCATATCAGCCTGTCGAGCTGGCTACGCGACTATCTCTACATCGGCGCGTTCGGCGGCTCGCGCCAGGCGCTGTGGCGCACCTGCCTCGCGCTGCTGGGCACGATGGTGCTCGGCGGACTGTGGCACGGGGCGAGCTGGAACTTCGTGATCTGGGGCGCGCTGCACGGCGGGGTGCTGGTGATCGAGCGCCTGTGGCAACAGCTGCGACCCCAAGCCGCGCCGCGCCTGCCCGCCTGGGCGGGGGTGCTGGTGACGTTCCACATCGTTACGCTGGGATGGATCTTCTTCCGCTGCACCGCCTTCGATGGTGCGGTGGACTATATCGCGGGGATCGCGGCGCTGCGCGGCGGGACCGCGACGATGGCGACGCCCTGGGTGCTTGGCCTGATCGCGGCGGGCATGGCCTGCCATTTCGGCCCGCCGCGCGCGGTGCAGCATGTCGCACGCCGGATGGCAGCATTGCCGGGCTGGGCGATCGGGATCGGCGGTGCGCTGCTGCTGTTGATCATCGAGGGCCTGCGCGGCGGCGGCGTCGCGCCGTTTATCTATTTCCAATTCTAGGACGACGCGGATGGAAGATGGCCTGCCCTGGGGCGAATCCCCGATCGATCTTGCCGAAGAAGACGATGCCGCGCTGCAGACCGGCTGGGGCTGGATCTGGGGCGTTCTGGCAAGCAGCAGCGTGGCATTGGCCCTGTTCAACGCCCACGCGGTGCGCAACTGGGCCGAACAACTGCCGCCCAACGCCATGACCGCACCGATCGTGGCGGCGGCCGAACACTGGTACGATACGGCCGACCGGCTCGGCCTCAACCGCATGGTCGACGCGGCGGAGCGCGCCGCGAAGGCCCTGCGTGCCGACCGGGCCGCCTGACCCGCGGTTTTACTGCGGCGGCGCGGCGCTGGTCGTGTCGGCGGGAGCGGGCGAGGCGGGGGCGGGGGCTTCACTCGCGGGTGCGGCCTCGCTCGCCACGGCGCGTTCGCTCGGCCTGACCCGCGGTGCAGGCTGCAGCGGCGCGGTACCGGTCGCCCCGTCGAGGTCGATCATCGCGTCGCTCACCGATCTGGGCAGGACTTCACCGCCGGCCGCCGCGGTCGCCCCGGTTTCGGGCGCCTTGTGGCAGGCCGCGAGTGCCAGGGGCAGGGCCAAAACGAAGGCGACGGGTGCGACGAGGGACAGCTTCATCGTGGGGTCTCCTGCGAAACGGCGGGCGCGGGACAGGCTACGTCGAGCTGGGCCAGGAAGGCCGGGAAACGCGCCAGCAGGGCCTCGTCCCACTGCGCGCTCGACACGTCCTTGCCGAGGTCCTTGAGGCTGGTCACGCCGAACTCCTCGATGCCGCAGGGCACGATCCCGCCGAAATGCGCGAGGTCGGGCGACAGGTTGACCGAAAAGCCGTGCATCGTCACCCAGCGGCGGATGCGCACGCCGATGGCGCCGATCTTGGCCTCGCGCCCGTCCGCGCCGTGGCACCAGATGCCGATGCGCCCCTGCGCCCGCCACGCCGGCACGTCGAAGTCGCCCAGCGTGTCGATCACCCAGCCTTCGACCGCGTGCACGAAGCCACGCACGTCGCGCGCGCGGCTGCGCAGGTCGAGCAGGACGTAGCCGATGCGCTGGCCCGGCCCGTGATAGGTATAGCGCCCGCCGCGCCCGGCCTCGACCACCTCAAAGCGCGGGTCGAGCAGTTCGGCGCGATCGGCGCTGGTACCGGCGGTATAGACCGGCGGATGTTCGAGCAGCCACAGCAGGTCGCCCGCGCTGCCCTCGGCAATCGCCGCATTGCGCGCGGTCATCGCCTCGAGCGCCTCGCGGTAGGGCACGGGCTCGGCCTCGCGGCGGATCTCGATGGTGGAAAGGTCGGTCATGATGCGATGGGACTTGGCCCCGCCACGGCCACGATGCAAGAGGGACGAGGGCTGCCCGGCTTAAACCGGGTGCGCAGCCCCGGCGGCTTTGCTAGAGCGCGCTTCGTTCAAGACCCGAGGAACCCTGCGTGACAGCACCGCTTATTGCCCCGTTCGACAGCAGCGCCGCGTGGAAGACCACGCAGCGGCTGGTTTCGGCCAATTCCGACGTGCTGCTGGCGATCGCCGGCGTGTTCTTCCTGCTGCCGATGCTGGTCTGGGCGGTGTTCATCCCGCCGATCGACGCGACGCCCGACATGACGCAGGAGCAGGTCGCGCAAGTGCTCGAGGCCTACTATACGCGCAACCTGCCCTACCTCCTGCCGCTGTCCCTGCTGCAGATGGCCGGGTTCATCACCATGCTGGTCGGCATCCTCGATCGTACCCGCCCGACAGTGGGCGAGGCGCTGCGCAACTGCGCGGTGCGGGTGCCGGCCTATCTCGCGGCGCAGCTGCTGACGGGCGTCGTCGCGGTGGGCTTGCTGGTGGTGGTGGCGGGCGTGCTCATGGCGCTGCGCGTGCCCGCGCCGATCGCGGCGGTGTTCGGGCTGGCGGCGATGATCTGGCCGATGCTGCGCACGATCATGGTCGGGCCGGTGCTGGGTGTGGGCAAGACCCGCAACCCGATCATGGCGATCCGCGCCAGCCTCGCGCTCACCAAGGGCAATACCGCGCGGATCATGGCCTTCCTCGGCCTCGCCGCGATCGCCTTCCTGATCGTGTCGAATCTGCTGACCATGCTGGTCGGCCTGCTGGCGACGCTGGTGCTGGGCAAGGATGCGCAGGCCGCGCGGCTGATCGCCGAGGCGTTCTCGGCGGTGCTCTACGCCTCGGGCTATACCTGGTTCGTCGTCATGCTCGCCGCGATCCATGGCGAGCTGACCAAGGACCTGCCGCGTCCCTTCCTCTGACAGGAACGCGGCGGTCGCAACGGGCCTCGGCCCCTCCCGCTCAGTCCTTCCAGCCCCACGAGATCACGCAGGGCGGCACGTTGATCGGCTCGTAGCCCTTGTCGATGCGCGCGAAATAGCGCCCCATCAACTCGCGCGCGCGGGCGGTATACTGATAGACCAGAAACGCACCGCCGGGGCGCAGCACGCGGTGCGTGGCGGCCATGATCGCCGGGCCGACGCCCTCGGGCAGCGTGGTGAACGGCAGGCCCGACAGCACGTAGTCGGCATGCTCGAACCCGTGCGCCCGGATGATCGCCTCGACCTCGGAGGCCGAGCCGTGCACGGCGACGAAGCGGCTGTCGCCGATGGTGCGCGACAGATAGCGGATGAAATCCGGATTGGTGTCGATCACGATCAGCCGGGCATCGCGGCGCATCTTGTCGAGAACCGGCCGGCAGAACGTGCCGACGCCCGGACCATATTCGACGAAGAGATCGCAGGCCTCCCAGTCGACCTTGGAGAGCACGCGCTCGATCGTGCGCCGCGAGGACGGGACGATCGCACCCACCATCACCGGATGCTTGACGAAGCCCTTGAAGAATATGCCTGCCGGGCCAAGCACCCGCTCCGCCTTGCGCAGCAATCGTTGATGCAGCGGGAGGCGGGCCGTCTGGATGGAATTCATGATGGGCAGACATCCCTTATCGTTGGTGAACCGCCACGTTGCAAATCCGCGACACTATTGCAAGCGTTCGCGCCGGTGGCGGGATGATGCGACGAACCGTTCTGGAACCGTCGGTTACCTGATCCTCACCGACGGCTGAGGAGTTTCGGCAACCGGGGTCAGGGCATGTCCGACGTCGAACCATGAAACAAGGTTGTCGACCATCAGGTTCCCCATCGCGGTGCGCGTCGCGACCGAGGCCGAGCCGACGTGCGGCAGCAGCACCACGTTGTCGAGCGCGAGAAGCGCCGGCGGCACCTCCGGTTCGTGCGCAAAGACGTCCAGGCCGGCGGCGAGAATCGTGCCGCTCTGCAGCGCCGCAACGAGCGCCGGCTCGTCGACGACGCTGCCGCGCGCGACGTTGACGAGGATGCCCTGGGGGCCGAGCGCGCTCAGCACCGCGCCATCGACCAGGCCGGCGGTGGCCGCGCCGCCGGGGACGACCACGACGAGCACATCGACCGCCGCGGCCAGCGCCTCGGCGGTGGGATAATAGGCCAGGTCGACGCCGGGCTGGCGGTGGCGCCCGTGATAGGCGAGGTCTACGTCGAAGCCTGCCAGCCGCCGCGCGATCGCCTTCCCGATCGCGCCGAGGCCGAGGATGCCGACCCGTCGCCCGCGTAGCGTCGGCGAGAGCGGGAAAGCGCCCTGCGGCCACTTGCCTTCGCGCAGATGGCGTTCGGCCTGCGGCAGGCGGCGGACCGTGGCGAGCAGCAGCGCGAGGGCAAGGTCGGCCACTTCCTCGTCGAGTACGCCCGGCGTGTTGGTCACGATGATCCCGCGCTCCGCGGCGGCGGTGACGTCGATGTTGTCATAGCCGACGCCGAAATTGGCGATGACCTCAAGCGCCGGCAGGCGGTCCATCAGGTCCGCGCCGAGTCGGCCATGCAGGGTATTGGTCGCCAGCCCACGGATCGTGGTAGCGATGTCCGGGGGCAGGCCGTCCGCCAGCCGCTGCACGGCAAAGGCGGCCTCGAGCCGGGCCATGATCTCGGGCGCGAAGGGCGCGGTGCACAGGACGCTGGGTCGCGGATCGTCGGTCATGCCAATGGCTTAGCCCAGCGATGCGCGCGGTGCACCCCGCTTACGGGTAGCGGAGACGGATGCGCGTCGACAGGCTGGTGCGCGGCACCGCCAGGCGGACCGAGCGGAATTCGAGCAGGCTCTCGATCGAGTTGGGATTGCCCGAGAAGCCGAAGCCTTCGGCCGGAATGCCCATGGGACCGACGCGGTTGAGCGCGCCCGAGTTGTCCTCGTCGTGATAGACCGCAAGCGCGTAGACGCCGGGATGCGGCAGGAACAGGCACATCCTGGTCTTCTCGGGATGTGCCGGCACGCGCGCGACGTAGAGCGACCCGCCGTCGATCAGGAACTTGCGCGCATCGTCGGGATAGACCGTGACCGCGATCGGCCCGCGATCGGAACGCACCTTGTCGATCGTGATGTTGAGCCAGGTTTCGCTCGCCGGACCTGCGCAGCCCGGCGGCGGCAGATGGATCGCGTGCGCCTGCGCCAGCGCCGGCATCAGCAGTGCAAGGCATGCGGTGGCGGCAGGGGCCAGCGCAAAGCGGACTTTTCGCAGGGATTCGCTCAGATTGATCACACACTGTCGATGGCAAGGCCAAAGGGTGTTGGCAAGTGGTGTTGGGGCAGGTTCTCTAGGCGTTGGCTTCGCGCTTCAACTCGTAGAGCAGATCGAGTGCGGCGCGCGGCGACAGCGAGTCGATGTCGAGCCCGTTAAGCTTTTCGCGCAAGGCATCGACCTTGTCCTCGGCCGCCTCGATCGCGGCGGCGAACAGCGGCAAGTCGCCGAGGCCTGCGGCAAGGCCCCCGGTGGCGGCGCGGCCCTTTTCCAGCTTGTCGAGCACGGCGCGTGCACGCTTGACCACCGCGTCGGGCACCCCGGCGAGGCGGGCGACGGCCAGGCCATAGGACTTGTCCGCCGGCCCCTCGGCCAGCTCGTGCAGCAGGACGAGGTCGCCCTTCCACTCGCGCGCGCAGACGTGATGAAGCGAGAGCGCGGGGCAGGTTTCGGCCAGGCGCTGCATCTCGTGATAGTGCGTGGCGAACAGGCAGCGGCAGCGGTTGGTCTCGTGCACCGCCTCGGCCACTGCCCAGGCGAGCGCGAGGCCGTCGTAAGTCGAGGTGCCGCGTCCGACCTCGTCGAGGATGACGAAGCTGCGCGGCCCGGCCTGCTGGAGAATGGCGGCGGTCTCGACCATCTCGACCATGAAGGTCGAGCGCCCGCGCGCGAGGTTGTCGCTGGCGCCGACGCGGCTGAACAGGCGATCGACGAGGCCGACGGTCGCGGCCTCGGCGGGAACGTAGCTGCCTGCCTGCGCCAGCAGCACGATCAGCGCGTTCTGGCGCAGGAAGGTCGACTTGCCGCCCATGTTGGGGCCACCGACCAGCCACAGCCGATCGGCGTCGGACAGGCGGCAGTCGTTGGCGACGAAGCGTTCGCCGGCGCGGGCCAGCGCGGCCTCGACCACGGGATGGCGCCCGCCGGCGATTGCGAGCACGGGTTCCTCGACCACGCGGGGCAGGCTCCAGCCGCCTTCGGCCGCCCGCTCGGCATGGCTGGCGCCGACGTCGAGCCGGGCGAGGGCGGCGGCGGTGGCGGCGATGGCCTCACGCGCGTCGATCGCACGGGCGATGAGATCCTCGAAGTGGGCTTCCTCGGCCACCAGCGCGTGGCCGCCCGCCTCGGCGATGCGGCTGGCCTCCTCGTGCAGCGCGAGCGCGTTGAAGCGCACCGCGCCCGCCATGGTCTGGCGATGGGTGAAGCCTGAGTCGGGCTGCATCAGCCGGTCGGCGTGGCGCGCGGGCACCTCGATGAAATAGCCGAGCACGCCGTTGTGGCGGATCTTGAGCGCGGCGACGCCGGTCTCGTCGCGGTACTTCGCCTCCAGCGCGGCGATGGCGCGGCGCGAATTGCCCGCCGCGGCGCGCAAGGTATCGAGCGAGGCGTCATAGCCCTCGGCGATGAAGCCGCCCTGGCCGCGTTCGGTCGGCGGGGAGGGCACCAGGGCGCGGGCATAGAGATCGACCAGCGCGCCATGGCCGGTGAGGTGGGGCAGCAGTGCCTGCGCAAGGGCCGGGAGGGCACGGCGCGCGGCGAGGCTGTCGTGCAGCCGGCGCGCCTCGGCCAGGCCGTCGCGCAATTGGCCGAGATCGCGCGGCGAACCGCGTCCTGCCACCACGCGGCCGAGCGCGCGGCCAAGGTCGGGCACGGCGCGCAGCACGCCGCGCAAGTCACCGCGCAGCAGCGGGTCCTCGCACAGCCACTGCACCACTTCGAGCCGCTGGCGGATCGTGGACAGGTCGAGCAGCGGAGCGGAGAGGTCTTCGGCCAGCAGGCGTGCGCCCGCGCCGGTGACACAGCGATCGACGGCTTCGGCAAGGCTGCCTTTGCGCGTACCGGTCGAGGAAACCAGCACCTCGAGGCTGGCGCGAGTCGCCTCGTCCATCGCCATGTGTGCATCGCCGCCGCGCGTCACGGGCGGCAGCAACAGCGGCAGGCGCCCGCGGCCGACATGATCGAGATAGGCGATGAGGCCCCCGGCGGCGGCGAGCATGGCGCGGCCGAACTGGCCGAACCCGTCGAGCGTGGCGACGCCGTGGATCTCCTTGAGCCGCGCCTCGCCGCCCGCGCTGTCGAAGCCGCGCGCCGGCCGGGCCACGGCATCGAGCGGGGCTGAGGGCCACTCCTCGGGGCACACGGTCTCGCGCGGGGCGAGCCGGGCCAGCGCGGCGCCCACGCCCTCCAAGGCGCATTCCTCCAGCTCGACCCGGCCGGTCGAGATGTCGCAGGCGGCGATGCCGACGCGGTCGCGTAAAGGGCAGACCGCCACCAGCACGTTCGATTCGCGCGGGTTGAGCAGGGCTTCCTCGGTCAGCGTCCCGGCGGTGACGAAGCGCACGATGTCGCGCGCCACCAGCGCCTTGGAGCCGCCGCGCTTCTTGGCCTCCTCGGGGCTTTCGACCTGCTCGGCGATGGCGACGCGGCAGCCGGCGCGGATCAGGCGCGCGAGATAGCCCTCGGCCGAATGGACCGGCACGCCGCACATCGGGATCGGCGTGCCCTGATGTTCGCCGCGGCTGGTGAGCGCGATGTCGAGCACCTGGGCGGCGGTGCGGGCGTCGTCGAAGAACAGCTCGAAGAAATCGCCCATGCGGTAGAACAGCAGGCAATCGCCGGCCTGGTCCTTGAGCGCGAGATATTGCGCCATCATCGGAGTTGGGGCATGGGACATCACGGCTGAGGTGGCTAGCCCAAGCGCCGCCGTTTCTCAAACCGTGTGCGCCGGATATGAACAGCCGGCTTGCGCAAAACTTATGCCGGTCGGCCCGCCGCACGGGCGCGTATCGCAAAGAGGCCCATGAACGTCCCTGCCCAGCGGTTGTCTCTCGACTGGTATCGTCGCCTGCCGTGGCTGACATGGCCCGGCGTCGTCCTCGGCACGTTGCTGATGTGCCTGCCGTTCCTGCTGGTCGACGTGCCGCCGCTGATCGACGTGCCCGGGCACATGGGCGCCGCCGCGATCGAGGCCGCCGGGCCGAACAGCCCGCTGGTCAAGTATCTCGGCTGGAAGTGGGTGTTCACGCTCAACATCGGCGGCGACGTGCTGATGAAGGTGCTGGGCGCACAGTTCGGCGTCCTCGCCGCCGGTTGGTGGAGCACGGTCATCGCCACCGCGCTGTTTGCAGGCGGCTGCCTCGCCACGATCCGCATGGCCAACCGCCAGGGCGGGCATGGCGCGGCCTGGGCGCTGATGTACGTCTTCACGTTCCCGCTGCTGACGGGTTTCCTCAATTACGTGCTGGGTGCCGGGCTTTCGCTTTGCGCCTTCGCGCTGGCGATCCGGCTCGAGAATCACCCGCGCCGCCGCGCGATCCTGCTGGTGCTGCTCCAGCCCATCGCCATGCTGTGCCACGCCATCGGCGGATTGCTGCTGGCGGTGATGGTCGGCGCCAACGCGCTGGGCCGCGAGATGGACCTGCTGCCCGCCGGCTGGTGGCGCAAGGCCAACCGGCGGACGGTGCTGCGCACGCACGACTGGAAGGCGGCGGCGCGGCGCATGACCGTGCTGTGCTGGCCGCTGCTGGCGACCGTCGTCACCATCGTCGTGTGGAAGCTGTTCTCGCCCGAGCCGGCGCGCGCCTTCAACATGTGGCGCTGGGACCAGAAGGCGGTGTTCCTCGTCACGACGGTGCGCGACCAGTCGTTCCTGCTCGATGCCGTGACCACGATCGCGGGGTTCGTCCTGCTGATCGGCGGCTACTGGCTCGGCGGGCGGTGGAACTGGCAGCGCGGCTTGCCGGGGCTTCTGGTCCTCATCCTCTACGTCATCATTCCCAGCGACATCAACGGCAGCGCCTTCGTCGACGTGCGGCTGCTGCCGGTGGCGATGATGCTGCTGCTCGGCCTCCAGGACTGGAGCCGCGCCAAGGGGCGCCGCGCACAGTGGGTGGCGATCACCGGCCTCGTGCTGCTGGGGCTGCGCACCGTGGTCACTGCGGCCAGCTTCGCCGACTATGCCGACGATTATCGCCAGCAGCTCTCGGCGCTCGACCATATCGAGCCGGGCAGCCGCGTGCTGACCTTCGTCGAGCATTCGTGCATCGAGCAGGACTGGCGCGACGCGCGCCGCGATCACCTCGCCAGCCTCGCCAGCGTCTATCGCCAGGCCTGGGTCAACGACAACTGGGCGGTGCCGGGCCTGCACATGGTCGTGCCGCGCTTCCGCCCTGCGCGCAATTTCGCCGCGGACCCTTCGGAATTCGTCTGGTCGCGCAAGTGCCAGGGCGGACGCTTGCGCTCGATCGACGTCGCGCTGCGCTTCGCGCCGATCGAGCGCGTCGATTATGTCTGGCTGATCAGCACCGGCCTGCCGCGCAGCCCCGATCCGCGCCTGCGGCTGGTGTGGCAGGAGGGGCGCAGCCTGCTCTTCGCCGTGCGCCCGCTGGGCTTCTCGACGTGGCAGCCCAAAGGGCTGTGACGACCTGATCAACGGTTCTTTCCTCGCGCTGGGGAATGTGCGAGGGGCGACCATCACACCATCGTCTGCCGGGAGTTCGTAAATGTCCGAGGAAAGCAACGTCCGTTTCACCGAACGTGAGGCGCTTTTCTACCACAACACGATCCGCCCCGGTAAGATCGAGATCATCGCCTCCAAGCCGATGGCGACGCAGCGCGATCTCAGCCTCGCCTACTCGCCCGGCGTCGCCGTGCCGGTGCTGGCGATCTCGGAAAATCCTGCGACCGCCTACGACTACACCGCCAAGGGCAACCTCGTCGCGGTGATCTCCAACGGCACCGCGATCCTGGGGCTAGGCAATCTCGGCGCGCTCGCCTCCAAGCCGGTGATGGAAGGCAAGGCGGTGCTGTTCAAGCGCTTCGCCGACGTCGACTCGATCGACATCGAGCTGGCCACCGAAGACCCGCAGGCCTTCATCGACGCCGTCGCGCTGATGGAGCCCAGCTTCGGCGGGATCAACCTCGAGGACATCAAGGCGCCCGAGTGCTTCATCATCGAGCAGGCGCTGCGCGAACGCCTCAAGATCCCGGTCATGCACGATGACCAGCACGGCACCGCGATCATCACCGCCGCCGGCCTCGTGAACGCCTGCCACCTGACCGGCCGCGCGCTGGCCGACGTCCGCGTCGTGGTCAACGGCGCCGGCGCCGCCGCGATCGCCTGCACCGAACTCATCAAGGCGATGGGCGTGCGCCACGACAACGTTATCATGTGCGACCGTTCGGGCACGATCTGGCGCGGGCGCACCGACAGCATGGACCAGTGGAAGAGCGCGCACGCGGTCGATACCCCGGCCCGCACGCTCGAGGAGGCGCTCGACGGCGCCGACATCTTCCTAGGCCTGTCGGCGGCCAATGCGCTCAAGCCCGAATGGGTCCGCAAGATGGCGCCGCAGCCGATCATCTTCGCGATGGCCAACCCCGATCCCGAGATCAACCCGAACGACGCCAAGGCCGTCCGCCCCGACTGCGTGATCGCCACCGGCCGCTCGGACTATCCCAACCAGGTCAATAACGTCCTCGGCTTCCCCTACATCTTCCGCGGCGCGCTCGACGTGCAGGCGACCGCGATCAACGAGGAAATGAAGATCGCCGCCGCCCAGGCGATCGCCGAACTGGCGCGCGAGCCGGTGCCCGAGGAAGTCGCCGCCGCCTATGGCAAGAACCACCAGTTCGGCCTCGACTACATCATTCCCGCACCGTTCGATCCGCGGCTGATGGAGCGCGTCTCGTCCGCCGTCGCCAAGGCGGCGATGGAATCGGGCGTCGCGCGCAAGGACATCGAGGACTTCGAGGCCTATCGCGAAAGCCTCAAGGCGCGCCTCAACCCGACGACCTCGGTGCTGACCAACGTCTATGCCAGCGTCAAGCAGGCACCCAAGCGCGTCGTCTTCGCCGAGGCCGAGCAGGAAGTGGTGCTGCGCGCCGCGATCCAGTTCCGCGACTTCGGCTATGGCACGCCGGTGCTGGTCGGCCGCACGCAGGGCGTGCTCGACAAGCTGTCGGACCTGGGCGTGTCCAACCCCTCAAGCTTCGAGATCCACAACTCGAACGTGTCGCCGCTGGTCGAGGACATGGTCGGCTACCTCTACCCCAAGCTGCAGCGCCGCGGGTATCTGGAGCGCGACGTGCGCCGCATGGTCAACAACGACCGCAACGTCTTCGCGTCGCTGCTGCTGGCGCTAGGCCATGCTGATGCGATGATCACCGGCACCACGCGCCCCTTCGCGCAGACGATGAAGGAAATCCGCCGCGTGCTGGAGCCCAAGCCGGGCCACCTGCCGTTCGGCGTGCACCTGCTGGTCGGCAAGAATCAGACCGTGTTCCTGGCCGACACGACCGTCAACGAGCGCCCCGATGCCGAACAGCTGGCCGACATTGCGATCGAGACGGCCGCCGTCGCCCGTCGCATGGGCCACGAACCGCGCGTCGCGTTCCTGTCGTACTCGACTTTCGGCAATCCCTACGGCAAGTGGCTCGATGCGCTGCGTGATGCCGTGGCGATCCTCGACGAGCGCCAGCCCGGCTTCGAGTACGAGGGCGAGATGGCGCCTGACGCCGCGCTCAACCCCAAGATCATGCAGACCTATCCGTTCTGCCGTCTCTCGGGCCCGGCCAACGTGCTGATCATGCCCGGCCTGCAGTCCGCCAACATCTCGGCCAAGCTGTTGCGCGAACTGGGCGGCAACGCCATGATCGGGCCGATGCTGCTGAACATGGAAAAGCCGGTGCAGATCGCCCCGATGACCGCCAACGCGCCGGACCTGCTGACGCTGGCGGTGCTGGCCGCAGCCGGCATCACCGGCTGACGCGAGAAGGCCAGGGCCCGTTCCCGCGCATGGCGGGGCGGGCCTTCAATTTTTAGCGGCGCGCAGCACCTTGGAGACGAGGGGTTGCGAGACATTGAGCAGCCGCGCGGTTTCCGCCTGGGTCAGGCCCTTGGCGCGGCAGGCGAGGATCGCAGCGTTGCGCGCGGTGCGATCAGCGGCCGCATCGCCGCTGGCGGGCAGGGCCGGCAGGTCCAGCCCGGCGCCCAGCAACTCGCGCGTGGTCACGCGTCCGTCGGTGCCTACGACGCGCAACCGCGCCAGACCCAGCGCTTTGTCGACGGTCATTTCGAAGCGGGTGACATCGCCATCCTCTAGCATGGCGATGGTCATTGCGCGCACGTCACCGGCAAAGCCGGTCTTGCTGCTGCCCTGCTTGGATTTCTTCGCCATCGTGCCCGCCCCCGGCTATCGTGAATATCACCGATATTCACGATAGCACGCGGCGGCGCCGGCACCAGTGCCGACGTTTTAGTGAACGAAGCGCGCGACGACGTCGCGATAGCTGCGGCTGACCTTCACCTCGGCGCCGGATTCGAGCACGAGGAAGCATTCGCCGTTGGTATGGGGGCGCACTTGGCGCACCTGATCGAGGTTGACGATCTTGCTGCGATGGACGCGCTGGAACACACGCGGGTCGAGCCGGCGTTCGAGGTCCTTCATCGTCTCGCGCAGGATCAGCGAATTGTCGCCGGTATAGATGCACATGTAGTCGCCGGCGGCCTCGATGCGCTCGATGCTGTCGACGTCGACGCGGAAGATCTGGCCGCGGTCCTTGATGTTGATGAGCTTCTCGAAGCGGCCGGCGGCCATTTCGCCGTCGTCTTCCAGCTCGGGCATGGCATCGGGTGCCACTTCGGCCAGCACGTTCTTGAGCTTCTCGACTTCCTCGAGCCCGCGCTTCTCGGCCATGCGGGTGCGCGCGCGATCGAGCGCGTCGGCCAGGCGGTCTTCCTCGACCGGCTTGAGCAGGTAGTCGACGGCATTGGCCTCGAACGCCTTGAGCGCGTGCTCGGAATAGGCGGTGACGAAGACGAACAGCGGCGGGTCGATCTCCATCACGCCCTTGACCACGGAAAAGCCGTCGAAGCCGGGCATCTGGATGTCGAGGAAAACGAGGTCGGGCTTTTCGGTCTTGATCTTGCGGATCGCTTCACGCCCGTTGGAGCAAGTGTCGATCACCTCGACATCGGGAAAGGCCTGAAGCCGCAGCTGGAGGCCCTGGATGGCGAGTTTCTCGTCGTCGACGAGGATCGTACGGATGGTCATTTGCTACCTTTGTCTGGAGCGTCTGCCCTGTTGCGGTTTTTCTGCCCCCGCGTGACAATTGCGACAAGGCCCGGAAGTTCCCGAACCGGGTCGGATAAGTGCCTCACGCGCGCGCCAGCCGCAGGGCGGCATCGCGCGCGATGGCGGGATCGACCTTGGCCTCGAACGGCAGTTCGATCGACACGGCAAAGCCGCCTTCGGGGCGGTTGCCCACCTCGAACCGCTGCTGGCTGCCATAGGCCTGGAGCAGGCGGTCGCGGATGTTGGGCAGGCCAACGCCCGTCGAGACGGGGTAGCCGGGTTTCGCCGCGGGCGCAGGATCGGGTTCGCTGTGCACGCCGAACAGGGTCGTGGGATCGGTGCCCGCTGGCAAGCCCGGTCCGGTATCCGACACGGTGACCCGCAGCGTGGAACCGACGAGTTGCGCATCGATCATGATCTGCGCACCGTCCTCGAGCGGGCTGACGGCGTACTTGATCGCGTTCTCCACCAGCGGCTGGAGGAGCAGCGACGGCATCAGCGCATTGCGCGCGGCATCGTCGATGCGGAACTCGGTGCGCAGGCGTTCCTCGAAGCGCATCCGCTCGATGTCGAGGTAGAGCTTCAGCGTCTCGATCTCCTGCGCCACGGTGACGCGCCCGGTCGGCTCGTTGATCAGCGTATAGCGCAGGAACGAGGACAACCGGCTGAGCATGGCGTTGGCCGGCTCGGTCTGCTTGAGCAGCACCAGCGTCGAGATCGAGTTCAGCGTATTGAACAGGAAGTGCGGGTTGAGCTGGTAGCGCAGCATCGCCAGCTGTGCCGAGGTGGCCTGCGCCTCGAGCCGGATCAACTGGTCGTTCTGTTCCTCGACCTGGATGTAGAAGTTGATCGCATAATAGAGCGCGGACCAGGCACCCAGCAGCGTGAGGTCGATGTAGAACACGCCGAGGAACAGCTGCGCGAAGCCGGCGTCGTTGCCGGGGCGATAGAGGCTGATGACCGAGGCATCGATGAACGCATAGAGCCCGACCGCGATCGACAGGACGATGGCGGTCGCACCCCACGTGATGATCGGGCGGCGATTGATCAGCGCGCGGTAGATCACCGACAGGATCGATGAGATCGAGAACCCCGTGACCGAGGCGATCAGCACGATCAGCAGGAACGACCACGGCTGGGCATTGGCGATGCTGGACATCGCGCGCAACAGCATGGCGCCGCCCCAGCCGGCGAACTGGAGGCGCCAGAAGGCGCGGTTCTTGTTGCCGAAGAACGGCGTGGGTCTCAGCGGCAGCATAGCCATGTCACCCCCGTTCTAGGCGGTCTCGTGCGCGAATGCACCCCCTACGGCGGTAAAATGGCGCACGCGTCGGCCGGGGGTCGGGTGGCGGGCGGTAGGGGCAGGCTCAAGTCTTGTCCCGTCGGGGCTAAACTTGTCGAAGCCCATGGCGGCATGGGTGGCACTCGCGCCCTTCGACGGGCTCAGGGCGAACGGGGGTGGGGGATGGTGCTAGCTATCGACCAGCTTGCGACTGCCCCAACCTCCGTTCGGGCTGCGCTTGTCGAAGCGCATGGCGGCAAGGGGGCGCTCGCGCCCTTCGACAGGCTCAGGGCGAACGGGGGGTGGGGGATGGTGCTGGCTATCGACCGGCTGGAGACTCCCCCAACCTCCGTTCGGGCTGACCTTGTCGAAGGCCATGGCAGCAAGGGGGGCGCTCGCGCCCTTCGACAGGCTCAGGGCGAACGGGGGTGGGGGATGATGCTACCTCTCGATCAGCTGGAGACGACCCCAACCTCCGTTCGTGCTGAGCTTGTCGAAGCACGCCGCCTGAATCACCGCGCCGGCATCGCGGGCGCACCGGGCTCGCGCCGGAACAGGCGGGGCCAGTCCCTGCCACCGGCCGCGCGCATCGCCTCGATCTCGGCCGCCATGTCGGCCACGCGGCGCTGCCACGACCCGTGCGTGGGGGAGGCGAGGAAGAGCACCTGATAGCGCGGGCCGATGCGCCGCATCCAAGCGAGCGCCGCCGCCGGATCGAAGCCGGCGTTCGCCAGCAGCCAGACGGAAAGCCGGTCGGCCTCGCGTTCGGTCTTGCGCGCCGAGCCCCCCTGCGCCAGCCAGGTCTGGTGATCAAGCACGGCATGCGCCATCTCGTGCGCGATCAGCGCGGCGATCTCGGCCTCGTCCCAGTTCGCCACTTCGGCCATGGGGCGACCAATGCGCACGATGTCGCGGTTGGCGCCGGCATTGCCCGCGCTGTCGTCCATCAGGAAGCGCACGCGGCACACCGGCTCGCCGGTGATCGCATGGTGCGTGCCATCGGCGAGGGTCAGGCGGATGCGTCCATGCGCCGCAACGCCCGCCTCGAGCGCGTCCTGCAGCGCGATCTGCCGGTCCCAGCGGCCAGGGCGCGGCTCGGGCAGGCTGTCGACCGCAAGATCGTCCACCGCGCGCAACGTGGCATTGAGCGGCAGGCCGGCGCGCGCGGCGGGGCCGTCCTGCGCCATCGCGCCCACGCCGATGTCGCCGGTCAGGCCATAGACCGCGCGCGCGGCAGCCGGGTCGGCGAAAGTGCGCGCATCCTGGATCATCACGCCGATGCCCGGCGCCACCCTTGCGCAATACCCGGCATTGGCGCGGGCCAGCCGCCAGCCGAGGCTTTGGACGATGAGGTCGCCGCGCTGGATTTCGTCAGCCGGTTGCAGATGCGGGGGCGCGGCAGTGGCCCCTTGCGGAAGCGCCGCTGCCGCCACCAGGGCCAGCAGCGCACGAGCGATCATGCGGCAGTTCGGGCGGCGGCGATGGCCTGCTGCAGCCGCTCCTGCCCGACCGCGCCGCTCAGCAGCTGGTCGCCCACGACCCAGGCCGGGGTGCCGTTGACGCCGAGCTGGCGGGCCAGCTCGAGGTTGCGCTTCAGCTCCTGTGCGGTTTCGGGCCGTGCGGCAAAGGCGGTCGCCGCCGCCCCGTCGAGCCCGGCCTTGCCGGCGGCGGCGGCGATGCTCGCCTCGCTCGGGCGCTCGCCCGAGAACATCGCCTTGTGGAAGGCGGCGTACTTGCCCTGCGCCGCAGCCGCGAGGCCCATGCGCGCGGCCGGTACGCTCTCGGGTGCGATGATCGGCAGTTCGCGCACCACGACGCGCAGGTCGGGATTGGCAGCGATCAGCGCCTCGACGTCGGCGACGCTGCCGCGGCAATAGGTGCAGGCGAAGTCGGTGAATTCGACCAGCGTGACCTTGCCCTGCGGGTTGCCCAGCACCGCGCCGGGAAACGGTGTTTCCAGCGCGCCACGCAAGGGGGTGACGCGGCCGGCGCTCTCGCGCGCCTCGAGCCGCTCGGCGGTTTCGCTCAGGATCTCGGGATGGTCGAGCAAGGTCTGGCGGACCAGCGCCTCGAACGCCGCGCGCTGCCTGGGGTCGATGCCCGCATCGGCAAGCGTGCGCGCCAGTTGCGCCTCGCTCAGTGCCGGTGCCGCGTCCGCCGCGGCGGGGCGATTGCGGCTGGACCAGACCCAGCCGCCCAGCACGGCGACCACCAGGGCCACCAGCACCCCGAGGATGAGAAGCGGGCGGCGAGACGGGGCGGCAGTGGTCATGCGGTCATTTCTTCTTTCGTTTGCGTTCCAGCATGGCCTGCGCGGACATGTGGATGTCCTGCGCGCGCAGCCAATCCGGGGTGCCCTTGGGCAAAGCATCTTCGGCCGCCTGCGCGCTGCGTACCGCCTCCGGCAGCTGCATCTGCATCAGCTGCTGTTCGGCACTGGCGAGACGCGCGCGGGCGGTGTCGCCCTCGGCCTCGTAGACCACGCCCAGCTGATACCAGGCAAACGGATTTTCGCGGTCCTTGGCCACCGCGGCCTTGAGCACGCGCTCGGCCTCGGCGAAGTTCGTCTTGTCCTCGGTCGCCAACAGGGCATGGCCGAAGGTCGTGGCGATCAGCGGATTGTTTCCCGTCAACTGCGTGGCACGGCGCAAGGGTGCGATGGCGGCGGCCGGTTGCCCGGATTCGAGCAGGACCTGGCCCTTCAGCTCCAGCGCATAGGGATCGTCGGGCACCTGTTTGAGCACCGCGTCCACCTCAGCCAGCGCTTTGTCCATCAGCGCTTCCTTGTGGTAGGCATAGGCGCGGGCATAGTGCGCGGGCGCATCCTGGAGGTAATCGGGATAGGCGTTGAGCGTCGCCTGCGGCTCGGCCAGATAGCCGTAGAGCTTGGCCTTCACGCGCATGAACCGGGTTTGCAGGCTCGCGTCGATCGGGGTGTTCCACGCCGGATCGTGTTCGTAGGTGTCCTGCAGCGTGGTCAGGCGGTCGGCGGTCATCGGGTGGGTCGAATAGAACTCGGTGTCGCTATTGCGGGTGAAGCCGTAGCGAAACTCCTGGTTCTGCAGCTTCTTGAAGAAATCGAGCGAGCCGCGGCCCGAGATCCCGGCCTTCGAGAGGTATTGCGCGCCGGCGGCGTCGGCCGAGCTTTCCTGGGCGCGGCTGAACGCCAGGTAGCTGCCCAAAGCGGCCTGCTGGCCAGCCATGAACACACCCATGCCGGCATCGGGCGAGCCTGCCGCCGCCGCCAATCCGCCGAGCAGAAGCGAGAGAATGGTGATCCCGGTCGCGGGCTTGGACCCGGCGGTGCTGATGACGTGGCCGCCGGTGATGTGGCCAAGCTCGTGCGCGACGACGCCCTGCACTTCGTTGATGTTGTCCGCCGCGCCGATCAGGCCCGAATGGACGTAGACCGCCTGTCCGCCCGCGACGAAGGCGTTGATCGATCCGTCATTGAGCAGGATGATGTCGACATTGCGCGGATCGAGCCCTGCAGCCTTGATGATCGGCGCCGACATGTCGCGGAACAGCGCCTCGGTCTCGGCATCGCGCAACACTTCCTGGGCGCTTGCGGCGGGCACGGCGAAGGCGAACACCGCGACGGCGGCGATCGCGACGGAGGCGGCGCGACGATGAAGTATCGAGCGGAACGGGCGGAAGCGGGGCACGATACGGTTATCGCGGCCAGGAATGAACGGCTGGTGAAGCGCTCACCCGCGCGAGGAAGGCCAGCACCGCGGCCAGGGGCCGGGTCTCGCGGCGGAAAGGCCGGGCGAAGGCCATGATGATCCGTTCGTGGTCGATGCCGCCAAGGATCTGCGCGGTGGTCGGCTGGCCCGCGTCGGTCATCGCGGCGGCGAGCGCCAGGCTGTTGCGCGGCTTTACGCGGGGATCGTCGGCACCGTGCAGCAGCAGCAGCGGCGGCGCACCGGCATGGGCATGGTGGATCGGCTGGGTCGTCGCAAGGTTGGTGCAATGGCCGAAGGTGGCGATCGAGGCGGGATCGTCGAGGGGCAGGAAATCGGCCGGTGTCGCCAAGCCGATCGCGCCGGCAAGGGCATTCGCGGCAAGCCCCTCGGCCGCGAGCCAGCGGCCATCGAGTGCCAGCGCGAGTGCGTTGTAGGCCCCGGCGGAATGGCCCATGAGCACGATCCGCGCCGGATCGCCGCCGAGAGCGCCGCAGCACTCGTGCACCCAGCGAATGGCGCGCGCGCCGTCCTGCAGCATGACCGGCCAGCGTCCCTCGGGCAGCAGGCGATAGCCGGCGAGCACCACGACGTAGCCGGCAGGGGCCAGCGCGCGGGCGATGAAGCGGTAGTCCTGCGGCCGTCCGCTGTCCCACGCACCGCCGTGGATGAACACGATGATCGGCAGGGCGGCATCGGGCGCGGTGCCTGAAGGGCGGTGGACTTCGAGGCGCTGCGCCGGATCAGGCCCGAAGCGCGCGGTGGCGACATGCTCGACCCCGGTCTTGCCGCCATGCAGCAGCCGGTCGGCGGCATCGAGCACGGCCACGGGATTGCGGGCGAGCGCGCGGCGATAGAGCGCATGACCTGCCAAACCGGCCAGGGTGCTGCCGCCTATCGCCATCATCCATCGGGAAAGTACCATCGCCGGTGGCCTAGCACCGGCGTGAGGGCTTGCGAAGCCGGCGTTGCCGGCCGGCCGTCGCGATCAGGACACCAGCCGCCGTGCGGCGCGCTCGATCAGCGGTTCGTCGTCGTGGACTTCGCCGAGCACGGCAATGTCCCCGCCGGGCAGGCGGCGCACCAGCACCAGGGCGAACTCGGGGCCCTGTGCGGGAAGGGCATCGAGCGTCGAGGGTGGCAGGGTACGCAACGCACATTCCAGCGCAGCGCGCGGATCGTGGCGTGACCCGGCCTCGTCATTGCGCCGCAGCCGGCGCTCGGCGGCGACCACGCCCTTGAGCCCGCCCGGTGTCGCGCACAGGAAGGGGCCAAGTTCACCGCGCGACAGGCCGAGCCGGTGGGCATGGGCCAGCGCCGTCGCGTATTCCGTCAGGCGCGTCTTGTCGTACCCGGCGCCGAACACGAGCTTGACCACCGGGATCAGCGGCGCGCGGGCCTGCATCGTCAATCCGGCCGCGCTGACCAGCGCAGCTAGCTCGTCGGGCTCGGCCTCGGCGGCAAGGGCGAAGTCCCAGGCCCGGCCGATCGCATCGTAGAGCGCCTGGCGCGTGCGGTCCTCGCTGCCTGATGCCTGCGCGGCCATGGTGCGGGCCGAAGCCAGCCAGTCGGCCAGCGACTCGGGCTCCGGATCTGCAGGATCGCAAGCGTCGCCATCGAGCGCGGGCAATATCTCTACGGCGACCGTGCCCAGTTCGAGTGCGTCGCCGTCTGCCTGGCGATCGCGCACCGGACCGTCGGCCCATTGCCCCAACGATTGCGCGAGGCTGCCCCATTGCTCGCTCTCGCGCTCCGGCGCGGCCGTGGTCGTCTCTTCGGCGAAGGCGGGCATCGGCAGGGCGGGCATGGTGGAGACCGGCGCCGCCGGTCGGCGCCGGACGGCGGGACCATCGCGGTGCAGCACGGCGCCGATCTCGGCCATGAGCTGGTCGGTCGTTGCCTGGTCGGCCAGTTCCTTCCAGTTGATGACGCCATAGATATGGTCGAGCGTATGCCCGTCGGAGGCAAACGGCAGCAGGATGCCGCGGTAGAGGATCGTGCGGTTCTGCTGGTTGACGAATTCGGCCTCGAACCCGATCGGCGCGGTATTGGCGACGATCTGCATGTAATGGTCGGTGATGCGCGACAGGATCGAGCGGCCAGGCACATCGCTGAGGCGGCGCAGCGGCTTGTCCGCATCGCAATCGGCCATGAGCGCCTGGCCGACGAAGGCGATCGCGGGATCGTCCAGCCCGTCCTCGAAACGCAGCAGTACCGAATTGGCGGCAAAGTCGGGCCAGGCGCCGTCGAGCAGCGGCTTGACCAGCGGCAGCGGCGACTGGCCAAGCATGCTGGCCCAGAAATTGTAGGCGCGCACCTGCATGCGGCGCTCGTCCGACCCCACGAGCGGGGGCAACAGGTCCACGGGATCGTCGAGATCGTCATGGTCGATGCCGAAGAACGGCATGACCTCCCGGTCCTCCTCAAATCCTCGCACGCTGTCCATCGTGTGGCACCCCTGGTTGCCGTTCAGGCTCCCGGTTCTGGCGCAACATGGTGAAGAAGCCTTTAAATCGAAGGACCTGATTCCGCGTGGGGTGGCGCAGGGGACCGGGCAGCGATGGCAGCGGCCTGCGCGATCAGGCGCAGCGCCATGTCGCGATGCAGCCGCTCGGCCATGCGACCGTTGACGCGCAGCGCCCCGGCGTCGGCATGGGCCGGATCGGCGAATGCGGCGACGATCGCCTCGGCCTCGGCCAGGTCCTGCGGACTCGGCGCGAAGGCGCGGTTGGCCACCGGCAGCTGGCTGGGGTGGATCAGCGTCTTGCCGTCATAGCCGAAGGCCCGCGCCTGCGCGCATTCCTCCTCGAGACGGGTCCCGTCGTCGATGGCATTGCAGACCCCGTCGAGCGCGACGAGCCCGTTGGCGCGCGCGGCCAGCAGCGTGGCGCTCAGCACCGGGACGAAGGCAGCCCGGCCCGGCGCCTGGACCATGCCGGTATCCTTGGCGAGATCGTTGAGGCCGAGCACCAGCGCGGCCAGCCGGGTCGTGGCGGCCATGTCGGCGATGCGCTCCACCGCCAGCGCGGCGCGCGGCGTCTCGATCATCACCCACAGCGCGACCGCGGGCGCATAGCCCAGGCGATCCATCGCCGCGGACAGGGCGGCAACGTCGGCGGCGTCATCGACCTTGGGGGCGAGCACGGCGTCGAGCGGGGCGGCGGCCAGCACCGCCAGATCGTCCTCGCCGCCATCCGCCAGGGCGTTGATTCGCGCCAGCAGGCGACGATGCCCGAAACCACCGGCCTGCGCTTCGGCCACCAATGCAGTGCGCGCCGAAGCCTTCATCGCCGGCGCGACCGCATCCTCGAGGTCGAGCACGACCGCGTCGCAATCGAGGCCGCGCGCCTTGGCGACAGCGCGCGCATTGCTGGCGGGCATGTACAGCACCGAGCGCAGCGGGGTGGGGGAATCAGATGCCATTGCCGGGTCTCAAGCCTTGCCGGTTTCGGGAGTGGTGGACGTGGCCGATGCCGGGCTGAGAGACTGGCTCACCGACTGGCCGGGCTCCTGCACCACGTCGACGCGGCCCTCCTCGCGACGGGGCATCGGGGCGACGACGCGCATCAGCAGGCTGAGGCCGAGCCAGCCTGCTGCCATGTGCAGCGCGAAGGCAAGGCCGCCCTGGTCCGCCAGTGCGCCCCAGACCCAGGCGCCGATCGCCATGCTGCCGAAGGTCACCGCCTGGTACAGCGACAGGCAGCGCCCGAGGATCGCCTCGGGCGAGCGCAACTGCATCGCGACGTTGAGGCTGGTCATCGCCGCGACCCAGCCCGAGCCGCCGGCAAATCCGGCGACGAGCGCGGCGGGCAGGGTGGTGGAGCGGGCCATGAGCATGAGCGCGACGATGAACGCCAAGGTCGCGCCCGAAACCACCGCCTCGGCCCCGTAGCGGCGCCGGGCCTTGGACACCCACAGCGCATTGACGATCGAGCCGACGCCGAACGAGCCAAGCATCAGGCCGTAGTCGAGTTCGGTACCGGCGAGCGTGTCATGCGCCACCGCGGGCATCAGCGCGGTAAGCGCCGAGGCGCCAAAGCCATACATCGCACCGCGCAGCAGCACCTTGCGGATCGGCACCGACCCCGCGCAGAATGCGAGGCCGACCTTGATCGACTGCAGCATCGGCTGGCGATCGGGACGCCGCGCCTCGGGGCGCCAGCGGGCCAGCACCACCAGCATGCCGACATAGCTCAGCGCATTGGCGGCAAAGGCGACGCTGACGCTCCAGATCGAGATCATCACCCCGCCAAGCGCCGGCCCCGCGCTGCGCGCCAGGTTGTTGGACATCGCATTGAGCGCGATCGCCTGCGGCAGGTCGGCCTTGCCCACCTGCAGGCGCACCGAGGCCTGCCATGCCGGCTGGTTGATCGCGGTGCCCATGCCGACCATCAGCGTCAGGACCAGCAGCGAGACCGGGCCGAGCGCGCCGCGATAGCCCATCACCGCCAACACCGCCGAGACGACCAGCATCGCGGTCTGCGCCGCGATCATCACGCGGCGCCGGTCGAAATTGTCGGCAATGGCACCGGCGAACAGCCCGAGCAGCATGATCGGCAGCGTGGACGAGGCCTGGACCAGCGCGATCAGCACGTGGCTGCGGGTCAGCTCGGTCATCAGCCACGCGGCAGCGGCGGCCTGGATCGTCGACCCCAGGTTCGAGACGAGGTTGGCGGTCCAGATCGCGCGGAAGGCGGGGTAGCCGAATGGGGCCAGGGCACCGCCCGGCCGCGGCTTCGCCAGGCCCGTGTCGGGAGTGGTGGCGGCATCGGGGGCGGAAGCCGGGGGGGCGGCCGTGGGAGTGGCCATGGAGGTGGGGGGCATTTCGGTCAAAGCAGGTAACGCATCCTGATGGCGGCGCTGGCCTGCGCTTCGCCGACGGTGAAGGCCGCCGCCTCGAAATGCGGCGGGCCGAAACGGATCGGCGCATCGCGCGAAAAGCCGAAGCCCTCGCGCGGCATCATCATGAACTTGTCGAGCCGGCCGTTGGAATTCTCGTCATGGAACAGCGCGACGGCATAGCGGCCGGGCAGGACATGCTGGAACATCACCACGTCGGTGCCCTTGGCCGGCACGGTCTGGTGCAGCGCCTGGGGATCCTTCTCGCAATCGGGGAAGGTCACGGGATCGGCGGTCAGGCAGGCCTGGATCAACCCGCGCTGCGAACGCAGGCCCGTCACGTCGATCATCAGCGTGGCACGCTGGGGCAGGGCTGCGCCGCCCAGCGTCAGCGCGATCAACGCGACAGCGGCGGCGCGGGGGGCACGGTTGCGCCGCGCCGTCATGGCCGCTCGCTCGCGCGCCAGCGCGCCATGCCCTGATCGGTGCCGAACCAGCGATCCCAATGGCGAAAATAGAGTCCGTAATTGCACCGATAACGCTCGTGATGTTGGTGATGATGGCTGGCCGTTATCAGCCATTGGCCCAACGCACCCTGAACCAGCCAGCGGGGAAAGATCTCCCAGCCCATGTGATTGGTGACGCCCATCACCGTCATGACGACCAGCACCACTGCCAGCATCGCGGCATGGATCGGCACGACAAAGACCAGTGCGGGAATGAACAGGCCGACGATCGCCGCCTCGACCGGGTGGAAGTTCATCGCCGCCCAGGCGGTCGGCGGGCGGCTGGCGTGGTGGATGGCATGGACCGTGCGGAACACGCGCGGGCGGTGCATCCAGCGATGGGTCCAGTAGAACCACGCGTCGTGGAGCAGCAGGTAGACGAGCACCGAGGCGGGCATCCACCACAGCGGATAGTCGGCCGCATCGCTGTAGATCCGGGTCCAGCCATGCTGCTGCCAACCCCAGGCGATCACGCCGGCGGGCACGCCATAGATCGCGGTGGTGGCAAGGCTCCAGCCGATCTCGCGGCGGATCTGCCGGTCCAGCCCGGCATAATGCCCCGGCAGGCGGCGGCGCGTGAGCCAGGCGAACAGGCCGCTGGTCGCCAGATAGCGCAAGCCGACGATCACGGTCATGACCAGTGCGGATAGCAACACGGCGACGGGCGTCTGACTGTTCATGCACTCCCCGGCAGCGGGTCCGGCGGGGGCATCCCTGGTTGGCGCTCCCTCATGGCGCCCCTATGCCAAGCCATCGCTGCGCTGCACAGTCCTTTTAGGCCCTGTCGCATATGCATGTCGCACATCCATCGCGCGAGGCGGTCCCTTTGCCGGCCAATCACTTCGTTGTGGCACAGCGCCCCCTCCCTCGCGAGCGCGAAGGGATTTGTCCGCAAAGGGCCTGCGTCGTAAGGTGATCCGTATGACAGGGAGGATTTCGGGGATGGTCGGCACGCTGGGGAGCGGCGGCGAGAACGCATTGGTGATGGCAGCGGACGGGATCGCCCTCGCCGGACTGGTCGCGCTGGCATCGGCGGCCGCGCCCCTGGCCCGGCTGGCGCGGCAGACGGCCACGCGCCCCGGGGCGGCGGGGTGGCGGGTCCTGCGGCTGGCCCACGGCGCCGCGCTTGCGATCTGTAGCGTCCTCGTGGTCGCGATGCTGGGTGGACGCGTACCGCTGGCAGGCGCGCTGCCGCTCGCCGTGGTCCTCGTCGCAGGGGGCGGACTGCTGGCGGCGACGGCGCGGCTTGCCACGATGGCGCTGCCGCCGGCCCCGCTGGTGCATGCCGGCCAAGGCGGCTGGGGCACGGGGACGCTCGGCACCGCCTTGGCATCCGCGCACCGGCCCGGATCACCGCTGTCGCTGCTGCTGGTGGACATCGACCATTACCAGGACGTTGTCGGACGCCTCGGGCCCGCGGCCGGAAGCGTCGCGATGGAGGCCATTTCGGGTGCGCTTGCGGCCCGCTTGCGCGACTGCGATCGCGTCATCCACCCTTTGGGCGAGGGCCTGCCGCCGGACCTGTTCGCGATCGTCTGCCCGGACTGCGACCTGCCCGGTGCGCTCGCGCTGGGACGGCGTCTGCGCGATGCGGTCGCGCGGCTTGAGATCATTCTGGCGCGTGGCGGCGACCTGACGGTGACGGTCAGCGTCGGCGTTGCCGACCGCCGCGATGGGGACAGCAGCGATACGCTGATCGCCCGCGCCCGCAGCGCGCTCGATGCCGCGCGGCGCGACGGGCGCAACCGGGTGAGCGCCTGTGCGGCGTGATGGTCCGGGGGCAAGCGGGAGAGGGAAGGCCCCCCGGTGTCTCAGCGCTTGAGCGAGGTGATCTGCGTCCCGAACGCGCGATCCCAGAACAGGGCGGTGATCGCGTAGTTGCCGGATTCGCTGATGTGGTGGTGGCGCATGTGGTGGCGCTTGAAGGCCTGGCCGATCCGGCTGTGCATCGCCCACTGGTGGCAGCCGTAGTGCACCACGTCGTAGGAGACATAGCCGATCATGAAGCCGAGGAAGGCCCAGGTTCCCGCCGGACCGATCGCCGCCACGAGCGCCAGCCAGATCACGCCTGCGATCGGCAGGCTGACTGCGGGCGGCATCAGGTTGCGCATGCCGTCGTTCGGATCGTCGTGGTGGTTGCCATGCGCCAGGTAGACCAGCCAGCGGGCCGGGGCCCACTGCACCGTCCAGTGGAACAGGTAGCGATGCATCGCATATTCGAACAGCGACCAGCCGACGAAGCCCGCAATCACAAGGCCGACGGCATGAAGCGGCGAGGCGGTGTTCCAGCCCATCCACGCGATGAACGGCAGCATGCACGCCCACAACACGAAGAATGTGCGGGGCGCAATGACGGTCAACCGTTCCAACTGTTCATTGCGGAACAACCGGATGCGAGTCGGTCGAGCGGGGGGGCTTGGTCGGCTTCGATGCATCGCCGCCATTCTGGACAGGAGTGCCGAAAGCCTGTCAAGCTTGATTACCACCAACTTGGTGCATCGCAGCGTTTGTGGTTGCAGTGCAACACGTTCAGATCGTTGCATAACGTAACAGGATGACCGGATTTGACTTTTCAGCAAGGCTCGCGAACCGCAAATGCGAGCAGCCGCGAACCGGATTGGCCCAAAATCGTGATAACCGGTGCATCTGGCGGGTTGGGCCGAGCATTGGCGTGGGAACTATCCGCCCCCGGCGTGACGCTGGTCTTATGGGGGCGAGACCGGGCAAAACTGGATGCCGTGGCGCAGGAATGTCGTGCTGCGGGCGCCGTGGCGCATGTCACCGTAGCTGACTTCGCCGATCTCGAATCAGCGCTGGCGTTGATGGCGCAGGCGGACGATTCGCATCGTTTCGATGCGGCGTTCTTCGCCTCGGGCATCGGCGATACGCGCGGGTCCGGCGATCGCGTCGAGGATCCGGCGCTGGTCCGGCGGGTCGGACAGGTCAACTTCGTGGCGCCGAGTGCGCTGGCGGCGATGCTCGGAGACCGGATGGCCGCGCGCGGTCGCGGCACGCTGGTCCTCGTCGGATCGGCGGCGGGTTTTCACGCGCTGCCGTTCGCGGCCGCCTATGCCGCATCCAAGGCCGGCCTTGCCCGCTTTGCCGACGCGCTGCGGCTGGCCTTGCGCAGTCACGGCGTGCGCGTGACGCTGGTTTCTCCGGGCTTCATCGATACTGCGGCGGGGCGGCAGGTGCCCGGCGGCAAGCCGCTGTTGATGACGCCCGAACAGGCTGCGCGCCGCAGCGTCCTCGCAGCCCGGCGCGGTGTGGGCCACGCGATATTCCCCTGGCCCTTCGCGGTGCTGCGCCTGTTCGACCGCTCCTTGCCGCGCTTCTTGCGCGATCGCCTGTTGATGGCGCTTGCGCCGCCCGGCTGAGCCGATCTCAAGCCTGCGCTGGTGGTGCCAGCGCCGTCATAATCGCCGCGTGGAGTTCGGCTGGCGTCAGGTCCACCCGGCCCGGTCCATGTGCGCCTGGCCCGGCAATCGGGCGCCCCTGCGCATCGAGCCGCAGCATGACATAAGGCGTGTGCCGGTCGCCGCCCGGTCGCGTCACGGCCGGAATGCTAGGCCGGTGGTCACCGAAGAACACCAGCAGCGAGGGGCGGCCGAGCGCGGCCAGATCGCGGCGCAGGCGGGCCAGCATGGCGTCGGATCGGCGCACGAGGCGCACGTAGCTGGCCTTGAGATCGCCCTTGGGCACCGTGTCGTCCGTCTCCTCCGCCGGCGCCCAGGGGCCATGGTTCTCGATCGTGACGGCATAGAGCAGGGTGGGGGGCGAGTCGCCGTTGGCGGCATCGCTTGCGGCGTCTTGGGCCAGCGTCGCGATGGTCTGCGCCATCGCATCGTCGGTGACGTAGCGCCCCTCGTGCGGCGCGGGCGGCGTGAAACGATCCTCGCCGACCAGTTCGGCAAAGCCCGCCGCCGGCATGATCCGGTCGCGCCCGTAAAAGCGCATGTCGTGCGGATGGAGGAACAGGCTGCGCCAGCCGGCGCCGTCCAGGCGCGAGCCCAGCCCATAGCTGCCTTCGCCCAGCGCGCTGAGGAACGGATCGAACAGGCGAAAGCCGAGCGCCTCCTCGCTGCGGCCGAACACGACGCCGTATTCGGTGCGCATGGTATAGGCGCCGAACCCACTGACCGCGAGATCGCCCCACTGCCAGGCATCGGCACGGGCCTGCGTCAGCGCGGGCAGGGCAAGGGCATCGTCACCGAACAACTCGACCGGATCCGCGAAGCTCTCGCACTGGATCACGACGGCCAGGGCGGGCGCATCCGCGTCGGCGGCACCGTCGCGCGCGACGGTGGCGGGCGGACAGGGTGCCGGATCGGCACTCGCCCGCCAGCGCAGCCAGTAGAGCAGCAGCACCGGCAGCAGCCCCAGCCGCCTCACGTCCCCGGCAAGATCGGGGTGCGGCGCCAAGCGGGCGATGCCTGCGATACGCAAGCTGAGCCACAGCATGGTAAGCCCGACCCCTGCCCAGATCGCCCCGGCGGCATGGCGCGCCGGCGAGGGATCGAACAGTGCGCCCAGAACGCCGAGCAACACCAGCCCTGCCAGGGCGCCAAGCGCGCGCTGCCATAGGCTGACCGCCGAAAGATAGAATTGCGGATGGCGGAACACCGCCCCGATCAGCGCCAGGTCGGTGAAGACCAGCGGCTCGCCCAGCATGGCGTGCTTGGCATTCGAGACGACCGCGAACAGGGCCAGCAGCGCGATCGTCAGCGCCGCCGCCACCCAGGGATTGCCGGCCAGCGCGAGCAGCGCGCCGTGGAGCGTGACGACCATGAGCGCCTGGAGCCACAGGCCCATGGCCTGGCGCATGCTGCGAGCAGTACGGGGGCGGACGAGGCCATCCATCAGCCAGGCAGTGCCCACGACAACCAACACGATCAGCACGTTACCTGTTCACCTTGTATCGAGGCCCACGAGGCCGCAGCCTCGCCTTTGCGCCCATACCTGCGGGGTGCGCTCATGTCATCCGGCGAGCGCTGTCCATTGGGCGCGGGCCGCTTGCGGCTTACCCGGTACACCGCTTGCCGGGACGGTCAGGAGCGGTTAACGCGCGGCCTCGATAGATTGCCGCTGCCCGGTTCGAACGGTCACGCCGGCGCCAAGACGACGGAGCGACTGTTGCCTTTCCCCGAGCCGGCTGCGCCGACCCCGGCGGGCGTTTTGCCCGCCGAACCCCCAGCACAGCGTAGCGTCCTTCTGCTCCAGGGCCTGATGGGGCCGCTGTTTCGCCGGTTGGGGCAGGGGCTCATCCAGGCGGGCCACCGCGTCCACAAGGTCAACTTCAACGGCGGCGATCGCGCATTCTGGCGCCTGCCCGGCGGCATCGAGTATCGCGGCTCGCTCGAGGAATGGCCTGATGCGCTGGATGCCATGCTCGTGGAGCATGGCATTACCGACGTCGTCCTGTTCGGCGATTGCCGCGACCATCACCTCGCCGCCAAGCCGGTGATCCGCGCGCGCGGCATCCCGGTGCACGTGTTCGAGGAAGGGTATATCCGGCCCGACTGGGTCACGCTCGAACAGGGCGGGGTCAATGGCCACTCGCTGCTGCCGCGCGATCCGCAATGGTACCTCGATACTGCGGCAACGTTGCCCCCGGTTCCTGAACACCGCCAGGTGCCATCCTCGTTCCGGCGTCGTGCGCTGGAAGGGCTGCTCTACAATTCCGCCGACGTGTTCACGCGCTGGCATTATCCGCACTGGAACAATCACCGTCCCTGGCACCCGCTGGTCGAGGGCATGGGCTGGGCGCGCAAGCTGCGCCGTCGCAAGCAGCGCGAGGCCGACGCCGCCGAACTGATGGCGCGGCTGTCGGCGGCACCGGGCAGCTATTTCCTCTTCCCGCTGCAGCTCGATTCCGATGCGCAGATCCGCCTGCACTCGCCTTTCGCCGGCATTCTCCCGGCGCTGCAGCTCATCATCGCCTCGTTCGCCGCGCATGCGCCTGTGGACACGCGGCTGGTGGTCAAGGAGCACCCGCTCGACAACGGCGTGCGCGACTGGCGCCAGGAGACCGCCGACATGGCGGCACGCTATGGCGTGGCCGACCGCGTCGACTATCTCGGTTGGGGCGACATCGTCCCCGTCGCCCGCGATTCGCGCGGCATGGTCACCGTCAACAGCACCAGCGGCACACTGGGCCTGGCCGTCGGCATCCCGGTCATCGCGCTGGGCCATGCGGTCTACGATATTGCGGGCATCACCTGCCAGGACGGCCTCGACGCCTTCTGGACCAACCCGACCCCGCCCGACCCGGCGACCTTCGCCGCATTCCGCCGCGTACTGATCGACCGCTGCCTCATCCCCGGCGGGTTCTTCTCGGAAGAGGCGCTGGACAAGGTCGTGCGCCACGCCATCGCACGGTTCGAGGGACGCAGCATCGCGCCGGAGTGAGAGACGACCGGGTGCCCAAGGGCGATTGGACAGACTTCGCCCGGTCAGCCGAACGCTGCCAGCGTCTGAAGGGCGGAGTCCGTCCAATCGCCCTCGGGCGCCCGGACGGCGATCTTCCCGGTTGCCGCGTCCTCGAGCCAAGCGGCGATAGTGGCCGCTCGCTGCGTCGACGTGGCGTCAGCGGCAAAGTAACGGACGCCCAGATGCTCGTGCATCCGGAAGATCGGCAGATCGCGCGCGAGGACCGGCTTGTTGTGCCCAAGGGCTTCGATCAACGGCAAACCGAAGCCTTCGGCATGCGACGCGATAATCACTCCGCTGGCGAAGCTGTAGATGCTTTCGAGTTCGGCGTCCTCGACGTCCGGGAGCCAGATGAGCTTGGTGCCGAACTGCGCATGCTCGCGCAGCGATGAAATGAACGCCTCGTTCTTCCAGCCCGCCCGGCCAACGAGGACCAGACGAGCGTCCGAACCCTCAGACCAGAGGATGTCAAAGGCCTCCACCACGTCGGCATGGCCTTTGCGTGGCTCGAGCGTGCCGACCATGAGTGTGAACGGGGCGGTCAGATCGACGCGCGACGTCACCGGAGCGGAGTCGGGTGCCGATACCATCGATTGCCGGATATCGTAGCCCATCGGCAGCAATGCCGTCCGATACCCGCCGTCGAGGCCGAGATGCGCTGACAGCACGCGGGTCAGGTCTTCTTCGGTCTGGGGGGAGATACACAGGAAACCTTCGGCCAAGCCTGCAATGATCTCGATCCAGGCCTTGTAGCGGATCACCAGGTTGGTAGAAAACCATTCGGGGCGTTCCGCTGGCAGCAGGTCGCATACCAGGAACCACAGTTTTCCGCCGTCACGGCGAAAGCGGGCGAGGTGCCCGCGGTGGAACCGGACCGCGTCGAGCGAGAAATCGAGACCGAAGAAGATGTCACCCGGGCGGCCCTGCATGTCGGGCTTGCCGACAGGATCGCACTGCCTGGGCCAGTCGATAATGCGATAGCCGCGCTTGCGCGTCGCGCTGACGAATCGCACGTCCCATTCATCGTCTGCCGTACTGGCAAGCGCGAGCGCGAGTGCGCGCACCACCCGCTGGATGCCGGTGCCGGCATCGTGACGGCTCAGCACGGCCAGATCGACATAGAGCCGTCTTCGTGGGTCGGCCGTGTTCGGCACGGCCGCCGGTACCCTGGTGTACGCATCGCGCCGCTTTCGCGCCACACGCCAGCGACGCAGGCCCCGCCACGAGAGGGCCTGGTCGATACGGTAGGGCAGCAATTGGAGAAACGGCCTCAAGGCAGGGCCTTCAGCTTTGCTCGTGGTGCAGGCATCGACTCGCCAGCCGTTACTGACGCAGCGCCGTGGCGGTGGTCGCCACGGGCAGGAACGTGGAATAGATCACGTTCACGAACTTCTGGATATCCGCCAGCGGAGCATTCGAGACAAACAGGACGTCCTTGTTGCGGATCGGGAAACTCTGCGCGACGAAGAACGTCGCCGGGTCCTTGAGGTTGACGCGGTAAATCACGGGCACCTTGCCGTCGGGCGTCATGCGCGCCGTGGCGCGAACCTCGGGATCGAGAGTGGCGGGGTCCTCGAGGCGGAATACGAACACCCCGCGGGCGTCGGCGCGCGAATCCTGCAGGCCCGAAATGCGCCCGAGGGCTTGAGCGAGCGTAAGTCCCGTGGCTTCGAACGGAATCTCATCATTGCGGCCGATCGCCCCGAGCGCGGTGAAGCTGAACGGCTGGTAAAGCACGGTCATGACGTCGTCGGGCTGAAGATGCACGTTCTGCGCAGGATCGCGAATCACCGTGTCGAGGGGCAGCGATGCCACCTTGAGGCCGCGCGTGATCTGCACGGTCATCTTGTTGACCGGCTGGCGCACGCCGCCCGCCGAGGCCAGCACGTCGAGCACGCGCTCGCCGCGGGCGGTCAACGGAACGCGCGCGCTGCTAGCGACGTCACCCACAACGGTAACGTTTGCCGCGGCATTGCGGACGAGCCGCACGATTGCCTGGGGCTGGTTGGCCTTCCCGACCAGGCGCGACGAAATCGTCTTTGCGATCTCCTGCGGGGTCATGCCGTCGGCACGGATGCGCCCGACGAAGGGCACGGTGATGAGGCCGTCGCTGTCGACCATCTGTTCGGGCAGCGCCGTGCCGCGGGCGGTGGAACTCGAGGATGTCAGCGCACTGGTGGTGCCGGCGGCGCCGAACAGGGCGGCGGGCGGTGCTTCCCATATGGTAATGTCCAGCACGTCGCCCTTGCCGATGACCGACCCGATGGCGCGCCCGTCGCCCAGCGTTTCGGCGAACGAGGCCTGGCGGCTGTTGGCCAGAATGGCCCGTGTCACCGAATCGGTGACATCGATCACCTTGATGTCCGCACCCGCCACCGCGGTTTGGGGAGCGTCCTTGACGATCGCGCCGGCGGATGGGCCGGAACTGGGTACGGAGGCGCAGGCGGACAATGCGAGGGCAAGCGTTACCGGCGCCAGGCCACGGGCGAAAGAAGTGTTTTTCATCATGGGGAACAGCCGGTTATCCGTGGGGGCCCTCGTACGAAGGCGAATAATGGTGGTCTGCATATGGCCCATGCCGCCCCCATGATCAAGGAAAGCTGCGGCCGGACGGCTTGGTGTGCACCTGCGGCATAATTGTGGACGAGCGCAGCGGAGGCGGTTAAAGCGCCAACCCAGTAGAAAACCGGTCGTGATCTTCTTCATTTGGCCACGTGAAACAATGTGGAACAATAAGGTAGGTGACGTACCGCGTGACGATCGGACAATGATCATCGCGACGAAATCAGCAGATAAGGGCTAGATGCGAACCTTGATCAGCAAGAACCTGGGGAAAGCGCGTCCGCTCTTTCTTATCACCGTCGTCATTCCGACCACCCTTGCGGTGCTGTACTACGGACTGATTGCGTCCGACATATACATTTCCGAATCCCGGTTTGTCGTCCGCAGCCCTGACAAGCAATCCACGACTGGCCTTGGTATCCTGCTCAAGAGCACGGGTTTCGGTAACGCCGGCGATGAGATTTACGCCGCCGAAGCCTTCGTTAAGTCGCGTGATGCACTGGCTGCACTGAACAAGAATGACGCCTTCCTGAAAGCCTATACTGCACCGGCGATTTCCATGTTCGACCGGTTTAATGGTTTTGGCTTTGGTGGCGGTTCTTTCGAAGAGCTTTACAAGTACTATCAGCAGAAGGTCGACGTCGAACAGGATTCGACCTCGTCGATCGTGACGATGAAGGTTCGCGCCTACAGCCGCGAGGATTCGCGCCGCTTCAACGAGCGATTGCTGGAGATGGCCGAAGCAACCGTCAACAACCTTAACGAGCGCGGCCGGCAGGACCTGATTCGCTTCTCGCAGCGCGAAGTCAACGAGGCCAAGGCCAAGTCACAGAACGCTGCGCTTGCGCTTTCGGCCTATCGCAATCAGGCGGGTGTGGTCGATCCCGAGAAGCAGGCCGGCGTCCAGTTGCAGATGGTGTCGAAGCTCCAGGACGAATTGATCGCCACGCAGACCCAGTTGCGCGAACTGCGCTCGGTCGCGCCGCAGAATCCGCAGATCGATGTTCTGGCAACACGCGCGCAAGGTCTGAGCCAGGCGATCGCCGAGCAGCAGGGGCAGGTTGCGGGCGGCAGCAAGTCGTTGTCGTCACGCGCGGCGCAGTATCAGCGGTTGTCCCTCGAAAGCCAGTTCGCCGATCGCCAGTTGGCGAGCGCGATGACCTCGCTGGAGGAGGCCAAGAACGAGGCGCGGCGCAAGCAGGCCTACGTCGAGCGGATCGTTGCGCCCAACGCGCCTGATGAAGCACTTGAACCACGGCGTCTGCGCGGCATCCTGTCGACGTTGATCCTGGGCCTTGCTGCCTGGGCGATCATCAGCATGCTGCTGGCAGGCATGCTCGAGCATCGCGATTGATCGGGCAGTCGATGGAGAGCACCAGTCTCGCGCAGGTCGGGCGCAGCGCTCGGATCCAAGGCCGCGTGATCTTCGCGCTGCTGATGCGCGAGGTGCTCACGCGCTATGGCCGGCACAACATCGGCTTTCTGTGGCTCTTCGTGGAACCGATGCTGTTCACCACGGGCGTGACGATCCTGTGGACCTTGGCCAAGGCGGTTCACGGTTCGTCATTGCCGATCGTGGCGTTTGCCCTCACCGGCTATTCCAGCGTCCTGCTCTGGCGCAACATGCCTGCACGATGCATCGGCGCAATCGAGCCCAACCTCGCCTTGATGTATCATCGCAACGTGCGGGTGCTCGACATCTTTTTTGCCCGATTGCTGCTCGAGGCCGGCGGTGCGACGATCTCGTTCGTCGTCCTCAGCCTCTTCTACATCTACATCGGTTGGCTGGAGCCGCCGGCCGACGTGCTGACCGTGGTTGAAGGCTGGGTGCTGCTGGCTTGGTTCGGCGCGTCGCTGGCCATGCTGCTGGGCTCGCTGGCCGAGCGCAGCGACGTTGTCGAGCGGCTTTGGCATCCTGCCGCCTATATCCTGTTTCCGCTGTCAGGTGCCGCGTTCATGGTCGACGCATTGCCTGCCGGTGCACAGAAGCTGGCTTTGTATATTCCGATGGTGAACGCGGTCGAACTCGTACGCGCCGGGTATTTTGGCGAGCATATCCGCACCCATTACGACCTGCCCTACCTTGTCTGCTTTTGTGTCGGACTGAGCGTTCTGGCCTTGTCGCAAGCCGCCACCATCACGCGCGGGATCACCCCGGAATGATCGAAGCTCGCAACGTCTGCAAGGTCTACCCCACGCGTGCGGGAAACCGTCTCGTTCTCGATGACATCAATTTTACGCTGGGCCGGGGTGAAAAGCTTGGGATCCTTGGCCGCAACGGCGCCGGCAAATCGACCCTGATCCGTCTTGTCAGCGGGGCCGAGGCCACGACGTCGGGCACGATCACACGCTCCATGTCAGTCTCCTGGCCGCTCGCGTTCGGTGGCGCGTTCCAGAATTCGCTGACGGGCCTCGACAACGTCCGCTTCATCAGCCGGATCTACAAGCAGGACTATCACCAGAACATCGACTTCGTGGCCAGCTTCACCGAGTTGGGTCTGTACCTGCGCGAACCCTTGCGATCCTATTCACAGGGTATGCGCGCCAGGCTTGCCTTCGCCATTTCGATGATCATCGAGTTCGATTGCTACCTGATCGACGAGATCACCGCCGTTGGTGACGCCAAGTTCCATGAGAAATGCGCGGAAGAGCTGTTTCACAAGCGGCGCGACCGCGCCATGCTCATCATCTCGCATGACGTGAATTACATCAGGGATCATTGCACCCGTTTCGCAGTCCTCGATGAGGGCCGCCTGACGTTCTATCCCGATTTCGAGGGTGCACTCGACGTCCACAGTCACAACCTTCATCTGCGGGGTGCCTGATCCCGACGTGGATCCGCGATCTAGGTCCACAGCGGATGCTGTTGCCGGTGAAAATTCATCGGTGCGTGGCTGCCGGTCGCTGTGCTCCCGGAAAAATCTGTTAGCAGTGATTTCAAGGCCCAAGCCTGGCCAAAGCGCGGCTTGGGATGAAACGTAGAAAAGACCGGTCGAGGCAGGCGGCTTGACACTCGAGCCATTATGGCCGGACAACCCCGCCCCCTAACGCTGCGTGGGAGATCGCCGAATGGGAATTCGTACCTACGCCCAGAATTTCGAGGACGTCCTGTTGTGGCGGGCCCTGGGCGATGTGGCGAACGGATTTTTCATCGACGTGGGTGCGCAGCATCCGATCAAGGACTCGGTGACGAAATCTTTCTCGGAGGCAGGGTGGCATGGCATCCATGTCGAGCCGGTCCCGGAATATGCGGCATTGTTGCGGCAGGATCGCCCGCGCGACCAGGTGGTCCAGGCGGTCGTTGCCAGCACGCGCGGAACCACCCCGTTCTTCGCCATCCCCGGCACCGGTCTTTCGACCGGCCAGCGCCACATCGCCGAAGCGCATCGTTCGTCCAACTTCGAGCACGCTGAAATCATCGTGCCGACCATCCAACTGGACGACCTGCTCGATGCTGCGCCGGGGGACGACATCCATTTCCTCAAGATCGACGTTGAGGGGATGGAGCGCCAAGTGCTCGAAAGCTGGCAGCACGCGTCCCGTCGGCCGTGGATCGTGGTGATCGAGGCAAACTATCCCGGCAGCCGCGATACGGTTCATGCCGACTGGGATGATTTGGTGCTCGAGAAGGGTTACCACTTCGTCTATTACGATGGGCTCAACCGTTTCTACGTGTCCGACGCGAGGCCGGAGCTCGATCGGCATTTCACGTTGCCACCCAATATCTTCGATGGCTTCCAGCTCGATTGGGTTTCCGATTTTGCCATTCTGCTCCAGCGCGAGCATGCGCAGGAGGCCGCGGACCTGCAAGCCTCGATCGCCGCACTGAAGCAGGCGGTGCAAGACGCGCATGCCAACGTCGAGACCGTGGCAAGCGATGCGTATGCAAGGGTCGAGGCGGTTCGCCAGTCCGCAGAAGCGGCCTGTGCCGATCGTCTGGCGGCACACCAGGTCGAGGCAGAAAGCCAGCTGGCGCAGGCCGCCGCCCGGGAAAGTGCGGCGCTGGCGGATGCCACAGCCCAGATCGGTGCCTTGACCGAAAAGGCCACGATGCTGGGTGAGGTTCGCTCCCTTCTCGAGTCGCGCGTGGCTGAGCAAGACATGGCCCTTGCCGATGCGGCGAACCGGATCGGCGCGCTGACGGAGCGTGCGGGCTCCCTCGAACGCGCGCATGCCGATCTCGAAGCCGCCGCCGCGGCGCGCGAAGCGGCGCTGTTGGCAGAGGCGGCCCAAGCCGCTACCCTCGCCGTCGAACGCGCTGACGCCGCCATTCGCGCGGTCGAGCGTCAACGCGACACGGCGTTGGACGAGTTGGATGCCGCGCGACGCGCCGAGCGGCTGCAGTTCGAGGGCATCCTGGCGCAACTCCACGAGACCTTGGTTCGCCACGGCGAGCAAGCCCTGCGACGGGAGACGGCCTTGCGTGCCGATGCCCTGGTCCGCGAACGAAAAGCCGAACGCGAAGCGGCGCGCCGGGCGCGGCTGGCGGTGCGCGCGGCGGCGAAGGCGCAGGCAGCGCGGGAGCGCATGCTTCTCGACGCGGCCGAGCGCGACAGGGCCGGCCGTGAGGCTCAGTTCCGCCAGGAACTTCGCGTGACGATCGAACGGTTCGAACAGCGCGAAGCGGCTCTTGCGGGCGAAGCCAAGGCTGCCAGGGAAGCCCGGCAGGCTGCCCTGAACGAAGCAGCCAATCGGGAGCGGGCAATCCGTGCCGAGCTGGCAGCGGAGAAGCAGGCTCATGAGAGTGCCCATGCAAAATGGCGTGAGGAAAATCTTTTTCTTGCCACGGAGTTGTCACGCGGGAACCAATATATGGCCAGGGTGTTCGGCAGTCGCAGCTGGAGATTTGCCGCTCCTTTGCGTCACCTGTTTGGTGAGAGGTTCACACTCGAAGACCGGCCCGAAGAGGTTGGCCTATCGATCCTGCCAGACTGCACGGCGCACGCCATTCCGGTTTCCGGGCGCGCGATTGAGGAAGACGTATCAATGAAGAGCGAGCCGGTAACCATAATCGATGTTCTGGCCCTTCCGGCGCACGACTTCATCACCCAGGCCTTTGTTCTTCTATCTGGATCGCCGCCGGACCCGATGGCGCTGCGGGTTCATGAGTCCGCACTGCGCATGGGGTCTGGCCGCCTTGCCGTGCTTGGGCAAATCCATGCATCACCGGCCGCAAGGGACCATCGCGCGTGCATCGAGCAGACGGGAACCGATGCCGACTTCATCGAGGCGACCTATCAGCGCTATCTCGGCCGCAGCGCCGATCCCGAAGGGCAGGATCATTACCAGAGGGTGATCGCGAAGAAAGGCCGGGCGCGGGCGGCTGCCGACATTCTGGCGTCTTCCGAAGCAGCCCTGGCCGGAACGCTGCCGGGTGAGGTGGAGCGGCTCGTCGGCAAAAAGCGCCTTGGCCGTTGGTGGTCCTTCTGGCGAAAGTTCCGTGACGAACAGCACCTTCAATTTGAAATAATGGCCAATGCAGCGAGGCCAGGTATGAGTAATATGCACGTCTCGCCGGCGTTGGCCTTTACCCCCCCGGCAGGGCCCCTTCAGCACAACTCTTCCCCATCGCCACTCGCGGCGGTCAATGACCAAGCTTTGGGTCGCCATGGGCTAACGATATTGAACAGGCTGCGGGCGCAGATGCCAGCCGCAAGGAGCGCTTTTTAATGCGGGTGGTTATCGATCTTCAAGGTGCCCAGGGGTCAAACCGCAAGCGAGGCATTGGTCGGTATTGCCTATCCTTGACGCGCGGAATGTTGCGACTGAGGGGAGAGCACGAAGTCATCGTTGTGTTGAGTGCTCTATTTCCCGAAACGATCGATCCCATTCGCGCTGCCCTGTATGAAGAAGATCCCAATTGTGAAATCCTGGTCTTCGATGCTCCGGGACCGGTGGCGGACGCAGATCCTGGCTGCGATGCAAGGCGTGAAGCGGCTGAATTGATCCGCGAGCAATTCATTTCCAGCCTGAAGCCGGACTTCGTCCTCATCACCTCCTTGTTTGAGGGGCTGGGAGACGACGTCATATCGAGCATAGGAAAATTTGATAGCCGGCTGCCAACGGCCACCGTGCTCTATGACCTTATTCCGCTGATCAATAGAGAAATTTATCTCAAGAATCCGATGCTTGAGAAATGGTACGAGCGCAAGTTGGCGCATGTGCGAAATGCCGATTTGCTTTTGGCCATTTCCGCCTCGTCGCGCCGCGAGGCGATCGAGTGGCTCGGAACCCCCGACGGGAACGTGGTAAACATCAGCACGGCTGCGGAGGAGCATTTTTACCCCGCTGTAGTAACACAAGCGCAGCGCGATGCTTTGGCCCATGACTATGGTCTGGTACGGCCTTTCGTGATGTATACCGGGGGTATCGATCACCGCAAAAATATTGAGGCATTGATTGAAGCATACGCGAACCTGCCGATACATTTGCGTCGCGCCCATCAGCTTGCTGTCGTCTGTTCGATCGAGCCCGCGGATCGTGCCCGCCTTACATCCTTGGCAAAGGCAGCCGGTCTTGCGCCCGACGAACTCGTGCTGACCGGATATATCCCTGAAGACGATCTTCTGGCTTGCTATCGTACTTGCGAGCTCTTTGTTTTCCCGTCTTGGCACGAAGGGTTCGGACTGCCGGCCCTCGAAGCCATGAAGTGCGGTCGCGCCGTTATCGCAAGCAATCTTTCCAGCCTTCCTGAGGTCATCGGTACGCCGGAGGCGCTGTTCGATCCCTATAGCGTCGCGGACATCACCGATGCGATGCGACGGGTTCTCGAAGACGTTCCGTTCCGCGAAAAGCTTGAGGCCCATGGCTTGGTTCAGGCAGAAAAATTCAGTTGGGATGCAACGGCAAAAGCGGCGTGGCGCGGCCTTGAAAGCAGCCACCGTTTGCGCAAACGCTCCGAAGAGGTCTCGCCTTTACCAAGCACTCGCAAAAGGCTCGCCTATTTTTCTCCCCTCCCGGCAGAAAACAGCGGTATCAGCGATTATAGTGCCGAATTACTGCCCGAGTTGGCTCGGTATTACAATATCGACGTCATCGCACCTCAAGCGAGCGTTTCCGACCCCTATGTCCGCGCCAACCTGCCGCTTCGGGACATTGCTTGGTTTAAGTCAAATGCGCACCGTTTCGACCGCATCATGTACCATTTTGGTAATTCGCATTTCCATGCACATATGTTTGATTTGTTGAAGCAGTACCCGGGTGTCGTCGTGCTTCACGACTTCTTCCTATCTGGTATCGTGGCGCATCGCGATGTTCACGGAGAGGCACCCGGTACATGGGCTGTGGCCTTGCTTGAGGAGCATGGCTGGCCTGCCGTTGTGCATCGATTCAAGGCTACGGATACGGCTGATGTGGTTTGGGCGTACCCTTGCAGTCTAGGAGTTGTTCAGGACGCAATGGGCATGATTGTCCACGCTGAATACTCCAAGAAGCTGGCGGCGCAATTTTACGGTAAAGGCGTAGCCGATCGTTGGCACAACATCCCACACCTGCGCGAGCCTGCCCGCGGTCAGGACAAAACGCTTGCGCGAGAAACTCTTGGGCTTGCTGAAGACGATTTCATCGTTTGCAGTTTCGGCATTTTGGGCCGAATGAAGATGAACGACCGGCTGCTCGCAGCTTGGTTGAAAAGCCCACTTGCATCAGATCCAAGATGCCACCTCGTTTTTGTCGGCGAGAACAACAACGGCGAATATGGCGACGCAATTGTCCGAACGATCCGCGGGAGTCGCACAGCCGGTCGTGTCGAAATCACCGGTTGGGCCGACATGGCAACCTTCCGCCAGTGGCTTGCGGCCGCCGATGTCGGCGTGCAGCTTCGCACACTCTCGCGCGGCGAAACGTCCGGAACCGTTCTCGACTGCATGAATGCCGGCCTGGCTACGATCGTAAACGCCAATGGCTCGATGGCGGAACTGCCGTCTGATACCGTCTGGCAACTTCCTGACGACTTCAGCGATAGCGAATTGATCGAGGCTTTGACGACCCTGCGTAACGACGAAAGGCGTCGTCACGAATTAGGTGCGCGAGCGCGCAAACGCATCGCGACCAACCACGAGCCGCGTGAATGTGCCCGGCAATACGCTTTGGCCATTGAGTCCATCTACGCCGATGCCTCAACCCAAGTCGTCGGTCTGGATAAGATGCTCATCGAAACGGACAAGGGGTTGACCGAACCGGATTGGCTGAAGGTTGTCCGATCCGTCTCGCATAACGCTCCCGCAAAACCGCGCCGTCCGCGATTGTACGTCGACATTTCGGAGTTGGTGCAGAAGGACTGGGGATCAGGCATTCAGCGGGTCGTTCGCTCAATCCTGATGAACTGGTTGCGTGATCCGCCGGAAAACTTCATCGTTGAACCGGTCTACGCTATCTGGAACCAGCCGGGCTATCGCTCGGCACGGCAGTTCACCAGCAAGATGCTGGATATCTGGCCGCACTGGTCGGAAGACGAGCTTATCGAGCCCGTGACGGGTGACATCTTTGTCGGACTTGATCTGCAACCCGGCATCGTTCCCCAGCAACAGGATCTTTTGCAACAGTGGCGTAGGGCCGGCGTCTCGGTGCGCTTTGTCGTTTACGATCTGCTGCCCGTTCTGGCGCCACAGTTTTTTGTGCCTGGCGCGCGACCGGGGCATCATCGCTGGCTCGAGACCATCGCGCAATTTGATGGCGCGATCTGCATATCGAAAGCCGTTGCTGATGAGTTTTACGATTGGTTGCGCCACTATCAACCGCAACGAGCATTGCCTCTTGATATCGACTGGTTTCATTTGGGCGGCGACAAAGAACAAGGCGACACGATCGTGTCGCTTTCGGACGATGCCGCCAAGACGATCACCGCCATCAAGTCTCAGCCCTCTTTCCTCACCGTCGCGACGATTGAGCCGCGCAAAGGATTTCGTCAGACATTGGCCGCAATGGAATTGCTTTGGGCCAGGAACGTCGCCGTCAATTTCGTGATCGTTGGCAAGCCGGGTTGGCTGATGGACGACTTCGTGGCTGAATTGCGCAGTCACCGCGAACTGGGCAAGCGACTGTTTTGGCTGGAAGGCATTGACGACGACCATCTTCATGCGGTCTATCAAGCGTCGTTTTGTCTTATTGCGGCGAGTGAAGGCGAAGGCTTTGGCCTTCCCTTGATCGAGGCCGCTCATCATGGCCTTCCCGTCTTGGCGCGTGATATCCCCGTCTTCAAAGAAGTAGCCGGTGATGGCGCGCGCTATTTCGAGAACTCGCGCGACCCAAAGATCCTTGCTGAAGCGATCGAGCAGGCGATGCGCAACGGGTCAGCGAAAGCGGATGGTGCTTTAAATTGGCTGACATGGACGCAAAGCGCTGAGCAGCTTCTCGACTGCCTCCTGCAGAGAAAGCCAGCGTACCGGCAGTGGATGCCTGACGACGTGATGCGTCTTTGGGGCAGCGATCACCGTATGCATTCGAGCATCGGCGTTCACGATGGCACGTCCATCAGGTCGACCGGACAAGCCGGGTATCTGCTTTATGGGCCGTATACGGCCATGCCGGCCCAAAGCTATCGCATCACGGCGCACGGCGAGGCCGGTCGATTGGTCGGGTCGGAGCATATCGACGTGGCGAGCAGCAGCGGCACCAAACTGCACTGGAAGGCCCAACTTGGCGCCAACGGCGAAAAATGGCGCGTTGATGATATCCTGACCTTTGAAAAGCCGATCAAGGACATGGAAATTCGGGTGTGGGTCGATGCCGAGACAGACCTGTCTCTGGAAGGTATCGTCCTTGAGCCGATCAATCCGGGTGAGGGGAAGGCTGTTGCCGAACGCCACTCGAAAAAGGTCCATGCCGCTGCCTCGGCTTGACCTTGCCGGTCATCGCCGGGGGGTGGCAGGCAGATCATGGCCGCTTTGGAAAGAGTGGCCATGCTGAAGCCAATGCTCCCCCCCGCGTGGCTTTGCGCCATCGCCCTCGGTGCCGCATCGCTCGGCTTTGCCGGGTCGGCGGCGTGGGGCGCGCTGCAGCCGCAGGTGGTGGCAGGATCCGCTGCGGCCGGCGGTGACGTGGCGGCGACGCCGTTCGTGGATGCGCGCCAGTTCGGCGTGCGCTGCGACGGCCGTACGGACGATACCGCCGCCCTCAATGCCCTGCTGGCGCGCGAGGCGGGGCACAGGATCGTCTTGCCCGCCGGAACCTGCCGCTACTCCGGCGGCGGTGTGCTGCGCGATGGGACCGTTCTTGCCGGCAATGGCCGCAATGCGACGCTGGTGAGCGTGACGGCGGCAGCGCCCGCGCAAGTGCTGACCGTGTCGGGCTATGGCGCCGGCGTCCAGGACCTGGGCATGATCGCCGCGGTGCCGCAGACCGGCGGTTCGTGGATTGCGCTGTCGGGGACTGAAAGCTGGCTCAGTGAATTCCAGATCGCCGGCGATTTCAACGGCATACACCTGACCGGCGTCGGCGCGCGGGTGTCGCATGGCCGCATGATCCGCGGGGCGGCAGGCGCCACACGCATTCTCGTCGACGGAGGAGACACCTCGGAACTCATCGAAGGCGTGCTGATCGGCGCGGACGAGGGGGCGCCGCTTGCCGGCATCCGCATCCGCCATGCCGCAGCCTTGATCATTTCCGATACCAGTGTGATCGGCCAGGCAACGAACCTGCTGATCGATCCGGGGCCAGACCAGGTCGTCGCCTCGCTGGCGGTGTCGAACAGTTTCTTCGATAACGGCGAACGGGCCAATGTCGCGATCGAACCCGGCAAGGGCGGAAGCGTGGTACGCTCCCGACTGACCGGGGTCTGGGCCGGGTCCAGCCACAAGAGCGATGGGGTAGCCATCGATACGAGCATGGGCGGTCAGGTCATGGGCCTGCATTTCATCGACATGCACGCCGTGCTTAACGCCGGCGACGGCATTCGCCTGGCGGGCAAGGTTTCCGACGTGGTGATCCAGGGCGGCGTATTCGCCGCCAATCGCAACGGCATCGCGGCCGAGAGTGGCCGTGACATCATCGTCTCTGCCGCCATGATCGGACCCTTCGGCGGCCTTGCGGCCAATCGTGCCAATGGGGTTGCCATCGCGCCGGGGGTCACGGGCTATGTCATCAGCGGAAGTATCGTGCGCGGCAATACGCGCGGGCAGATCGACGATCGCGGCGTGGCAAGCGCCAAGCGACTGACCGAAAACCTCGTCGAATGACACACCCCGCCTATCCCGCCCGGGAAATTTCACCATCGCGGTGCGCGCCTGGCGGAATGGCTTTTCAGTCCGTCGCGCGCCAATTGACGCTGGCCGCGCACATTGCCATGGTGCAGTGCAGCATGGTCAAGCGCCATCGTCCGCCGTTGCAGGCCATCGATCCGGCCAGCGCCGAAATGCGCGATATCCGTATCCCCAAATCCCTGAATTCGCAGTGAGGATAACTATGAAGACCGCTATTGTTACGGGAATTTCCGGCCAGGACGGCGCGTATTTGGCCGAATTGCTGCTCGGCAAGGGGTACAAGGTCTATGGGACCTATCGCCGGACCAGCTCCGTTAACTTCTGGCGGATCGAGGAGCTGGGCATTGCCAATCACGAGAACCTGTCGCTGGTCGAATACGACCTGACGGACCTCGCCTCCAGCATCCGCCTGCTGCAGACCACCGGCGCGAGCGAGGTCTACAATCTCGCGGCCCAGAGCTTCGTGGGCGTGTCGTTCGACCAGCCCGTGACCACGGCCGAGATCACCGGCATCGGACCGCTCAACCTGCTCGAGGCGATCCGCATCGTCGACCCCAAGATCCGCTTCTATCAGGCAAGCACGTCGGAAATGTTCGGCAAGGTGCAGGCCGTGCCGCAGGTCGAGGATACGCCGTTCTATCCCCGCAGCCCCTATGGCGTCGCCAAGCTCTACGCGCACTGGATCACGGTCAACTATCGCGAGAGCTACGACATCTTCGGCTGCAGCGGCATCCTGTTCAATCACGAAAGCCCGCTGCGTGGCCGCGAGTTCGTGACCCGCAAGATCACCGACAGCGTCGCCAAGCTCAAGCTGGGCAAGCTCGACTGCCTCGAGTTGGGCAACCTCGATCCCAAGCGTGACTGGGGTTTTGCCAAGGAATACGTCGAGGGCATGTGGCGCATGCTGCAGGCCGACGAACCGGATACCTATGTGCTGGCGACCAATCGCACGGTGACCGTGCGCGACTTCGTGCAGATGGCGTTCAAGGCCGCCGACATCGAGGTGGAATTCTCGGGCAAGGAAGAGAACGAGGTGGCGATCGACACCGCGACCGGCAAGACGGTCATGCGCGTCAATCCCAAGTTCTATCGCCCGGCCGAGGTCGATCTGCTGATCGGCAATCCCGAAAAGGCAATGAGCAAGCTTGGCTGGAAGCCGGAAACCGATCTCGAGCAGCTGTGCAAGATGATGGTCGACGCCGACGTCATCCGAAATCGCGTCAACGCGTCGTTCTGACCTCGCCAATCGCGATACAGTGACCATATTGCAAGGACATGGCCGGGCGGCACCGTCGCCCGGCCGACCTTGCGACAGTAAACGGCGGGACGTCACATGAGCAGAGTTTTGATTACGGGCGTGGACGGTTTTACCGGGCGCCACTTGTCGACGGTCCTGGCAGCGCAGGGTCACGAGGTCGTCGGGATTTCGCACAGCCCCATCACGCGCCCAGTCGAGGGCTTGTCGGATTGGCGGACCTGCGACCTGGCGGATGCCGCTGCGCTCAAGGCGGTCATGGCGGATCTGCGCCCGGAAAAGGTCGCGCACCTCGCCGCGATCGCGTTCGTCTCGCACGGTGTGGTCGAGGATATCTATCGCACCAATATCGTCGGCAGTCGCAACCTGCTGGAGGCCGTGGCCTCGGCCGGCGGCGTGGATGCCGTCCTGCTGGCCAGCAGCGCCAACATCTATGGCAACCGCGTGAGCGGCGCGATCGACGAGTCGGTGGCGCCGGATCCGGTCAACGATTACGCCGTCAGCAAGGTGGCGATGGAATTCGTCGCCTCGCTCTATCGCGAGCGCCTGCCGATCATCATTGCCCGTCCGTTCAATTATACCGGTGTCGGCCAGTCTGCCGATTTCGTCATTCCCAAGATCGTCGACCACGTCCTGCGCGGCGCATCGACCATCGAACTCGGCAATCTCGACGTCGCGCGTGACTTCTCGGATGTGCGCGACGTCGTGCAGGCCTACGCCACGCTGCTCACCGACCCTGCGGCGGTGGGCGAGGTGTTCAACATCTGCTCGGGCGAAGCGCACTCGTTGCGTGACGTCATCACCATGATCAAGGACATCTCGGGCCATGATTTCGAGGTCACGGTCAACCCCGCGTTTGTCCGCAAGAACGAAGTGAAGATGCTGTGGGGTGATCGCTCCAAGATCGAGGCCACGACCGGACAAAAGCCTGGCCATGGCCTGCGCGATACACTTGGATGGATGCTCGGGAAGGGCTGATCGACCTTGGCGGGCGAGCGTTCACGCGTCTTGCCCGCCACTTTCGGGCAGGGTGCCGTCACCCTACCGGTGTGCGTCTTGCATCCCGCCACCCCCGCGCCTAGATAACCGGAGCGATTCGGTCTGATTTGCCGTTTCGCGCTCTTTCACGAGGCGGGACGGTGCGATGCGGCTGTCGAGCATGGCAGACTATGCGGTGGTGATGATGTGCGCGGCGGCGCGGCATTGCGGCAGCCGTGCGGCCGATGCGCCGATGCTGTCGGCCCAGCGGCTTGCCGACGAAACCGGATTGCCCGCACCGACCGTCCAGAAGCTGGTCAGCAAGATGTCCGCCGCCGGGCTGCTCAAGGCCGTGCGCGGCGCGCGGGGCGGGCTCAAGCTGGCGCGGCCGGCGGCGGCAATCAGCCTCGCTGATATCGTCGAGGCGGTCGAAGGGCCGATTGCCATGGCCGCGTGCAGCGGGCATGGGCGCGGCGATTGCACGCTGGAGGCGGCCTGCACCGTGCGGCCGCACTGGCCTGCGGTCGACGCGGCGCTGCGTGCCGCGCTTTCGGGCGTGTCGCTGGTCCAGCTGGCGCGCCCTCTCGTCCAGGCTTCAGGCCCGGACGCCACCCCCGTTTTCGCGCCGCCTGCCGGTGCCCCTGTTCCTGCCGAGTTGCCCGCATGACCGACCAGACGCTCAACGATATCCCGCTTTCCGACACCGCTGCGGCGGAGGCCCCGGTCAAGGACCAGGCGGCCCGCGACGCGGCGGCGCGCGTGGCCGAGTACGAGCATGGCTGGGTTGCCGACATCGAGCAGGAATACGGCCCCAAGGGCCTGTCCGAGGACACCGTCCGCTACATCTCGGCCAAGAAGGACGAGCCGGAGTGGATGCTCGAGTGGCGGCTCAAGGCCTATCGCCACTGGCTGACGATGCCGATGCCCGACTGGGCCAAGCTCAACGTGCCGCCGATCGATTACCAGGAAGCCTACTATTGGGCCGCGCCCAAGCAGAAGGACGGCCCCAAGTCGCTCGACGAGGTCGATCCCGAGATCCTGCGCGTCTACGAGAAGCTGGGCATCCCGCTGGCCGAGCAGGAAGTGCTCGCCGGCGTCGAGGGTGCGCGCCGCGTCGCGGTGGACGCGGTGTTCGATTCGGTCTCGGTCGCGACGACGTTCCGCAAGGAGCTGGAGGCGGCGGGCGTGATCTTCCGCTCGATCAGCGAGGCGATCCGCGAATACCCCGACCTCGTGCGCCGCTGGCTGGGCAAGGTCGTGCCGATGCACGACAACTTCTTCGCCGCGCTCAACTGCGCGGTCTTCTCCGACGGCACGTTCGTCTACGTCCCCGAGGGCGTGCGCTGCCCGATGGAGCTGTCGACCTATTTCCGCATCAATGCCGAGAACACCGGCCAGTTCGAGCGCACGCTGATCGTCGCCGACAAGGGCGCCTATGTCTCGTACCTCGAGGGTTGCACCGCGCCGCAGCGCGACGAGAACCAGCTCCACGCCGCCGTGGTCGAGCTGGTCGCGCTCGACGATGCCGAGATCAAGTACTCGACCGTGCAGAACTGGTACCCCGGCGATGCGCAGGGCAAGGGCGGGATCTACAACTTCGTCACCAAGCGGGCGCTGTGCCAGGGCGCGCGATCCAAGGTGTCGTGGACGCAGGTCGAGACCGGCTCGGCGGTGACGTGGAAGTATCCCAGCTGCGTCCTCAACGGCGAGGATTCGGTGGGCGAGTTCTACTCCGTCGCGGTGACCAACAATTACCAGCAGGCCGATACCGGCACCAAGATGATCCACAACGGCAAGCGCAGCCGCTCGACCATCGTGTCGAAGGGCATCAGCGCGGGCAAGTCGAACAACACCTATCGCGGGCTGGTCCGCGTGGCGCCGACTGCCGAGGGCGTGCGCAACTTCACCCAGTGCGACAGCCTGCTGCTGGGCGGCGAGTGCGGTGCGCACACCGTGCCCTATATCGAGGTGCGCAACCCGTCGGCGACGATCGAGCACGAGGCGACCACCAGCAAGATCAGCGACGACCAGCTGTTCTACGCGATGCAGCGCGGGCTCGACCAGGAGGCGGCGGTGGCGCTGATCGTCAACGGCTTCGCGCGCGAGGTGCTGCAGCAGCTGCCGATGGAGTTCGCGGTCGAAGCGCAGAAGCTGCTCGGCATCAGCCTCGAAGGCTCGGTGGGATGAGCGCGCTCCTCGGCCTCGCCATGGTGGTGACGGCGCCCGATCCGACGCCGGCGCTGGAAGCGGTGAAGACCTGCAACAAGCAGGACCTGCGCCGCATGATTACCGACGAGCCGCATCGTCGCACGCAGTTCGCCGCCGGCGTCTATGCCGAGCAGCGCGAAATCGCGCAGGAACGCGCCGCGCTGCTGAGCGCGCCGGCCTCCGGCTCGGCGAGCGGGCAGGCGACCGCCGCGACCGCGCTGGCGCAAGTCGATGCGCGGCAGAAACAACTGGATGACGTGAAAGCCATCGAGACATCGTGGCGCGCCCTGTTCGATGAAGTGCGCGCCGATTTCCTTGCCAATTGCACGAGCGGAAGACGCAATGCTGACGATAAGTGACCTCTCCAACGAAATCGCCGGCAAGGCCATCCTCAAGGGCCTGTCGCTCGCCATCAATCCCGGCGAGATCCACGCGATCATGGGGCCGAACGGCGCGGGCAAGTCCACGCTGGCTTATACGCTGGGCGGGCGTCCCGGCTACGAGGTGACCGGCGGCAGCGCGACCTTCGAGGGCCAGGACCTCCTCGCGATGGACCCGCACGAGCGCGCCGCTGCGGGCCTGTTCCTCGGCTTCCAGTATCCGGTCGAGATCCCGGGCGTGTCGAACCTGCAGTTCCTGCGCGAATCGCTCAACGCCCAGCGCCGCCAGCGCGGCGAGGAGCCGCTTTCGGGCGGCGCCTTCCTCAAGCTGGCGCGCGAGAAGGCGGACCTGCTGCGCATGGACATGGACATGCTCAAGCGTCCGGTGAACGTCGGCTTCTCGGGCGGCGAGAAGAAGCGCGCCGAGATGGTGCAGATGGGCATCCTTGATCCCAAGCTGGCGATCCTCGACGAAACCGATTCGGGCCTCGACATCGACGCGCTGCGCATTTGCGGCGAGGGCATCAATGCGATCATGCGCCGGCCCGACAAGGCCGTGCTGCTGATCACGCATTACCAGCGCCTGCTCGACTACGTGAAGCCGGACTTCGTCCACGTTCTCGCCGGCGGGCGCATCGTCCGCTCGGGCGGGGCGGAACTGGCGCTCGAGCTCGAACAGCATGGCTACGAGGCGGTGGCGTGACGACGGCGACGCTCCCCACCCCGACTCTACCCACGCGCGCCGAGGAGGCGTTCCGCTACGCCGACCTCGCCGCGCTGGCGACGCTGTGGCCATTGCCGGCCGAGTCGATCGCGGTGCCGGCGGGCGAGAGCGGCACGCTCTCGGTGGTGATCGCAGGCGATGCGCCGGCGGCGCGCGACCTGACGATCACGCTGGGCGAGGGCGCCAGCTACGACTTGCGCCTGCTCAACGCCGGCGGCGCCTATGGCCGCATCGCGGTCAAGGTGCGGCTGGCCAGGGGCGCGCGCTTCCATCTCGGTGCAGCGCAGCTGGCAGGCGGCGACCAGACGCTCGAGATCGTGACCGAAGTGGTCCATGCCGAACCGGACGCGACCTCGTCGCAGGTCGTGCGCTCGGTGCTGGCGGGCAAGGCGACGGGTACGTACCTCGGCCGTGTGGTGGTCGATCGCGGCGCGATCGGCACCGATGGCGAGCAGTCGATCCGCGCCATGCTGCTCGATCGCACCGCAACGGCCAATGCCCGGCCTGAGCTGGAAATCTACGCCGACGACGTCAAGTGCGCGCATGGCTGCGCGGTGGGCGAACTCGATGCGCAGGGCCTGTTCTACCTGCAGTCGCGCGGGCTGCCGCCGGCCGAGGCCAAGAAGCTGATGCTGCAGGCGTTCATCGCCGAGGCCTTCGTCGACGCGGCCGAGGAAGAGGTGCTGACTGAGGCTGCACTGCAGGCGCTGGGGGCGCTGCTGTGAGCACGCTGGCGCCATCCATGCCGCTGACCTCCGAGGCCGACTGGCCGGGCCTGCGCAATGCCGACGGCAGCCGCTGGCATTATCTCGACACCGGCGCCACCGCGCAGAAGCCGCAGGTCGTGGTCGATGCCGTCGCGCGCGCGACGGGGGCCGATTACGCCACGGTCCACCGCGGCGTCTACACGCGCTCGGCCGAAATGACGCTGGGCTTCGAGGCCGCGCGCCGCAAGGTCGCCGGGCTGATCGGTGCGGGCGAGGGCGAGATCGTCTTCACGCGCGGCGCGACCGAGGCGATCAACCTCGTCGCGCAGACCTGGGGCCTGGCCAACCTGAAGGCCGGCGACCGCGTGCTGCTCTCGATACTGGAGCATCATTCCAACATCGTGCCGTGGCAACTGATCGCCGGGCAGACCGGCATCGCCATCGATGTCTGCCCGCTGACCGAGGACGGGCGCATTGACCTCGACGCGGCGGAACAGATGCTGACGCCCGCACACAAGCTGGTGTCGTTCGGGCATGTTTCGAACGTGCTCGGCTCGGTGCTCGATGCGCCGCGCGCGGTCGCGCTGGCGCATGGCGTGGGCGCGAAGATCCTGCTCGACGGGTGCCAGGCGGTGCCGCGCCTTGCCATCGACGTGAAGGCGCTCGACGTCGATTTCTATGCCTTTTCCGGGCACAAGCTCTACGGTCCGACCGGCATCGGCGCACTCTATGCCAAGGCCGAGATCCTCGATGCCATGCCGCCGTGGCAGGGCGGTGGCGCGATGATCGACCGCGTGACCTTCGAGGGCACGACATACGCCCCGGCGCCGCAGCGCTTCGAGGCCGGCACCCCGGCGATCGTCGAGGCGATCGGGCTGGGCGTGGCGGTCGACTATGTCCAGGGGATCGGGCTCGATGCGATCCATGCACACGAGACCGTGCTGGTGCGCGCGACGCGCGAGGCGCTGCGCGGCTTCAACGCGGTGCGCCTGTACGGGCCGGACGATGCTGCCGGCATTGTCAGCTTCGCGATCGAGGGGGTGCATCCGCACGACCTCGGCACCATATTGGACGAGGAAGGCGTGGCGATCCGCGCCGGGCACCACTGCGCCCAGCCCCTGATGCAGCATCTCGGCGTGCCCGCCACCGCGCGCGCCAGCTTCGGCATCTACAGCGATGAAAGCGATGTCGCAGCGCTGGTGCGCGGCATCGAGCGAACCTTGAGGATCTTCGGATGACGGCCGATACCCCCCGTTTCACGATCGAGGAAGTCGACGCGGTGAGCGCGCCGCGCCGCGCGCATGTCGACGATATTCCCGAACCGGCGCCCGAAGCACCGGTAGAGCGCAAGCGCGACTACCTGGCTGGGTTCCTGGCCGAAAAGCCCGAGGGCGTGAAGCCGGGCGAGCCGGGCGGCGCGATCTATGAGGGCGTGGTCGAGGCGCTGCGCGACATATACGATCCCGAGATTCCGGTGAACATCTACGATCTGGGCCTGATCTACGGGGTCGACGTGACCGACGACGCGCATGTCGCGGTGACCATGACGCTGACCACGCCGCACTGCCCGGTCGCCGAATCGATGCCGGCCGAGGTCGAACTGCGCGTCGGCGCGGTGCCGGGCGTACGCGATGCCGAAGTGAACCTCGTCTGGGATCCGCCGTGGGACCCGCAGAAGATGAGCGACGACGCCAAGCTCGAACTCGGGATGCTCTGAGCCATGACCACTAGCACGACCACCCGCACCCGCGCTCGCCCCGCCGCCGTGATCCTGACCCCGGCGGCCGAGGCGCGCATCGCGACGCTCATGGCCAGCGCGCCGCCAAGCGCGATCGGCGTCAAGCTCTCGACCCCGCGCCGCGGCTGCTCGGGCCTCGCCTATTCGGTCGATTATGTCGATGCGGCCAATCCGATGGACGAACGCATCGAGACCCCGGGCGGCACCTTCTTTATCGACGGTGGCTCGGTGCTCTATCTCGTGGGCAGCACGATGGACTGGGTGGAAGACGACTTCCAGGCCGGTTTCGTGTTCCAGAACCCCAACGCCAAGGGCAGCTGCGGCTGCGGCGAGAGCTTTACCGTCTGAGCTCACTCCCCTCCCGCTTGCGGGAGGGGCCGGGGGAGGGGGTGTTCTCTTTTTCCGGTGCGCCGAGAAACAGTCCCTCCCCTGACCCCTCCCGCAAGCGGGAGGGGGACGCCGGCTGTCTTGCCGTTTACAGTGGATATGCCTTCCCCCGTCATCCCGGGCTTGACCCGGGATCCCGCTTTCTTTTGCGGCCTAACCGGGGTCGAATGCTCGATCCAAAGCAGCGGGATCCCGGGTCGAGCCCGGGTTGACGATGCATTTGCCCTGACCCCTCCCGCAAGCGAGAGGGGGTTCTCAAACCGCTCAGCGCTTCAGGTCGGGGGCCAGGCCGTCCTCGCGGATCAGCGCGATGGCTTCGGCGAGCGGCACCACCTTCTGCGCCTGTTCGCCCAGCCGGCGGATAGCGACGGTGCCTTCCTCGGCTTCGCGCTTGCCCACCACCAGCAGGTACGGGACCTTCTGCAGCGAGTGCTCGCGCACCTTGTAGTTGATCTTCTCGTTGCGCAGGTCGCTCTCGACGCGGATCCCGGCGGCGCGCAGCGCTTCGGTGGCCTCGAGCGCATAGCCGTCGGCGTCCGAGACGATGGTCGCGACCACCGCCTGGACCGGGGCCAGCCAGGTCGGCAGGCGGCCGGCGAAGTGCTCGATCAGGATGCCGATGAAGCGTTCGTACGAGCCGAAGATCGCGCGGTGCAGCATGACCGGGCGATGGCGCTCGCCATCCTCGGCGATATAGCCCGCGTCGAGCCGCTCGGGCAGCACGCGGTCCGACTGGATCGTGCCGACCTGCCAGGTGCGGCCGATTGCGTCGGTCAGGTGCCATTCGAGCTTGGGCGCATAGAATGCCCCTTCGCCCGGCAGCTCTTCCCAGCCGTATTCGGGCGTGGCGAGCCCGGCAGTGGCGACCGCGTCGCGCAGCTCGGCCTCGGACTTGTCCCACAGGTCCTCGCTGCCGAAGCGCTTTTCGGGGCGCAGCGCCAGCTTGATCGAGTAGGTGAAGCCGAAGTCCTTGTAGATGCGGTCGGCCAGTTCGCAGAACGCGCGCACTTCCTCGACGATCTGGTCTTCGCGGCAGAAGATATGCGCATCGTCCTGGGTGAACTGGCGCACGCGCATCAGCCCGTGCAGCGCGCCGTGCGGCTCGTTGCGGTGGCAGCAGCCGTTCTCGTACAGCCGCAGCGGCAGCTCGCGATAGGACTTGAGGCCCTGGCGGAAGATCAGGACGTGCGCCGGGCAGTTCATCGGCTTGAGCGCCATCCAGTCGGCATCGCCGCTGATGACCGGGCCCTCGTCCTCGGTGTTGGGCACCTCGTCGGGGATCACGAACATGTTTTCGCGATACTTGCCCCAGTGGCCCGACTGCTCCCACTGCCGCGCGTCCATGACCTGCGGGGTCTTGACCTCGCGGTAGCCCGCACCGTCGATGGCGCGGCGCATGTAGGCCTCGAGCTCGCGCCAGATGAGATAGCCCTTGGGGTGCCAGAACACCGAGCCGTGCGCTTCCTGCTGCAGATGGAACAGGTCCATCTCGGCGCCGAGCTTGCGGTGGTCGCGCTTGGCGGCTTCCTCGAGACGCGTGAGGTGCGCATCGAGCTGCTTCTTGTTGAGCCAGCCGGTGCCGTAGACGCGGCTGAGCATCGCGTTCGACTGGTCGCCGCGCCAATAGGCACCCGACACGCGCGTCAGCTTGAACGCGTTGGGATCGAGCTTGCCGGTCGAGGCGAGGTGCGGGCCGCGGCACATGTCGAGCCAGTCGCCGCCCGACCAGTAGACCGTGAGCTCCTCGCCCTCGGGCAGTTCGGCGGCCCATTCGGCCTTGAACGTCTCGCCCTGCTCGCGCCAGCGCGCGATCAGCGCCTCGCGGCTCCAGACTTCGCGCTTGAGCGGCTTGTCGGCGGCGATGATGCGGCGCATCTCGGCCTCGATCGCGGGGAGGTCCTCCTCGGTGAAGGGACGCTCTGCGGGCGCGAAGTCGTAGTAGAACCCGTCGTCGGTCGCCGGGCCGAAGGTGATCTGCGTGCCGGGGAACAGCGCCTGCACGGCCTCGGCCAGGATGTGCGCGAAGTCGTGGCGCACGAGTTCCAGCGCGTCGGCCTCGTCCTTCGCGGTGACCAGCGCCAGCGTGGCGTCGCCCTCGAAGGGACGGGTGATGTCGAACAGCTCCCCGTTCACGCGCGCGCCGATCGCGGCCTTGGCGAGGCCCGGGCCGATCGCGGCGGCAATGTCGCCCGGCGTGGTGCCCGGCGCCACTTCACGCAGCGAACCGTCGGGCAGGGTGATCTTGAGCAGGTCTGACATCGTGTCTCTCTCGCGGGAATTCGGGCTGCGCTTTGGCACAAAGGGCGCGGCCGCAAAAGGGGCGGCATCCGAAAGCATTGGCCGGTGCGGGAGAGAATGCCATCCCCCGAACCGGGGTGGTGGCATCGCGCAAGTCGCCCGATCAGGCGTGCAGGCGCGTCCACCCCCGGAACACCGGGGTGGTGGTAGTGGTCGTGCAGGGGCGCAGGCCTGAGTGCATGATGCGTCCCTTAGCCTGCCGGGGCGGCGCTGTCACGCCGTGTCAGCACGGCCGCAACGACCCAGCCCGCAGCCATGCACACGAAGGGCATCGCGGGATAATGAAACCGCGACTGGCCCGAGAAGACCAGCGCGATCAGGCTGGGATAAGCGACGATGCCATAGGGCAGCAACCACCAGTCGACCGGGCCGAGGCCGGCGCGGCGGCGCTTTCGGATCATCAGCGGCACGGCGGCGATGGCCAGCGCCAGCAGCGCCCAGTACCACGCCTGGTTGGCCACGCGCATCAGCAGGAAGGCCCGCGGCGCCGCGGCATAGGCCGGCGATCCCGTCTCGTAAGCCCAGAGGCCTTCGCCGTCCGGGCCCCACAACCGCACCAGCTTCATCGGCATGAGCCCCGCAAACCGCGCCGGATGGGCCGCGATCCAGGCCATGCCCAGCCGCTTGGCCTCGGCGTCCTTGGCCAGCTCGCCGAGGTCGGTGCGGGCATCGAGGGCGCGGACCACCGGGTCTTCGGGCGTGAAGCCGCCGCGTGCGCTGTCATTGTTGCCGGTCAGCAGCGTGATCCCGCCGTTGGTCGAAACCGCGACAAAGGCGCCGAGTTCGCGCTGATTGCGCAAGGACCACGGCATGACCACCAGCGCGGCGAGTGCGCCAAGCGCGAGACCCTTGCCGACAAGCGCGGGAAGGCGGCGCATCGCCCCGGTCTCGCGCCACAGCGCGATGGCGAGGATGAGCGGCACGACGACGAGGCTCTGCGCCTTGACCAGCGTGGCGAGGCCGAGGACGAGGCCGGCGAGCAGCGTGGTGGCCACCCTTTCCCGCGCCACCAGCAGCCAGCAGAGCGCGAGCAGCAGCGTGGTGTAGAACACCTCGGTCAGTGCCAGCGGCACGTAGAATATGGCGTTGGGGTAAAGCGCCCAGAGCAGCAGGCCCATGCGGCCGGCCACTTCGCTGCCGAACAGCCGCCGGCCGAGGTCGAGCACCAGCCAGCCGGTCAGCGCCGACAGCGCGAGGTTGAGCAATCCCGTGGCCCAGATCGCGGGGCCGGTCAGGCGGAACACCAGCGACAGGGCCATCGGCCAGCCCGGCGGCCAATAGGCGGTCGGCGCGCCATGATCGCCCAGATACCCGCGCCCGTCCGCCAGCATCGCCGCGCGCGAGAAATACCAGGCCGCATCCGAACTGGGCTCGACCGCGGCCAGAATGGCGAGGCCACGCAGCGCGAGCGCGAGGCCGATCACGACCCAGGGGGCGCGGCGGCTGGTGGCGAACCATGCAAGGCTGCGGGCAAGGCGGTGGGGCATCGCTGCCGTTTAGCACGGGGTGGTTAACAAGGGGCGTTGGATTGCGGGGGTTGCTCGTGGAGGCCGTGACCTCGTGGCCTTAAGGCTCGCCCGGCGCGCCCTGTACGGCCAGCGCGGGGCTTTCGCCATTGGGGCCGGGCGCAAGCAGGTCCTGCGCGCCCATCGGGCCTTCGTCGACGTGGCCTTCGGGATCGGGATGGATCAGCACCTCGATGTCGGGAAATTCAGCCAGCAGCAGGGCCTCGATCTCGTCCATCACGCGGTGCGCCTGCTTGACGGTCATGTTGCCGTCGACCCAGACATGGAACTGGACGAAATCGCGATTGCCGCTGGTGCGCGTGCGCAGGTCGTGCAGGCCTTTGAGCTGCGGATGCCGCGCGACGACCTCGAGGAAACGCTCGCGCTTCTCGATCGGCCACTCGTGGTCCATCAGCTGCTCGATCGCCTCCTGCGAGGCGCCCCATGCGCCCCAGCCCAGCCACAGCGCGATACCAAGGGCGAACACCGCATCGGTGCCGGCGAGATGGAACGTGCGCTCGATCAGCAGCGCGGCGATGACCGCGAGGTTGAGGAACAGGTCGGACTTGTAGTGGACGTTGTCGGTGCTGATGGCGAGGCTGTTGGTGCGCCGGATCACCGCGCGCTGGTAGGCCAGCAGCGCCAGCGTCGCGCCGATCGCGATGACCGATACGACGATGCCCGAATCGGCCTCGATCGCCTTGTCGCCCGACAGGAACTGCATCACCGCGCGCCAGGCGAGGCCCAGCGCCGAGAACGAGATCAGGATGACCTGGAACAGCGCGGCGAGGGCCTCCGCCTTGCCATGGCCGAAGCGATGGTTGTGATCGTCGGGGATCGCCGCGATCCAGACGCCGAGCAACGTCGCCAGGCTGGCGACAAGGTCGAGCGCGGTGTCGGCCAGGCTGCCGAGCATCGCCAGCGAACCGGTCTGCACCACGGCCCAGGCCTTGAGCCCCAGGAGCAGCAGCGCGACCGTGCTGCTGGCGATCGCCGCCCGGCGGTTGAGATCGCCGTGCGCGGGCTGGGCGAGGCGCGGCGGCTCGATGGTTCCGGTGGGCAGCGTGGTTTCGGTCATGCGCCCTCCTAGGGGTAAAGCAGCGTGCTGGTCCAGCCGCCCGCGCCGTCGGCCACGAAGCGCCGGCGCTCGTGAAGACGGTAGTCGCGATCCTGCCAGAACTCGATGGCATCGGGAACGACGCGATAGCCCGACCAATGTTCCGGGCGCGGCACGTCGCCTTCGGGATATTGCGCGCGCAGCGCGGCGACGCGCTCGAGATAGACCTCGCGCGAGGGGAGCGGGCGCGACTGCTCCGACGCGGCGGAGCCCAGCCGCGATTCGGGGTGCCGGCTGGCGAAATAGGCATCCGCCTCGGCGGGGGTGACCGCCACGACCGGGCCTTCGATGCGCACCTGGCGGCGCAGGCTCTTCCAGTGGAACAGCAGCGCCACGTGCGGATTGACGGCCAGTTCGCCGCCCTTGCGGCTGTGCAGGTTGGTGTAGAACACGAAACCGCCGCGGCGCTTGGCATCGGGCGTGCCCAGGTCCGGCCCGTGGCCCTTGAGCAGCACCATGCGCACAGAGGGCGCGCCTTGCGGCGTGGCGGTGGCCAGCGCCATGGCGTTGGGATCGTTCGGCTCGCTCGCCTGCGCCTGCGCAAACCAGCTGTCGAAGATGGCGTATGGGTCGCCGTGCGGAATGGCGTCCTGGCTCTGGTCGGTCACGGGTTTGAGGGTCCTGTCCTGTCGATCGAAGCGCCGGTCGTGGCGCCGGCGCGCCCGGCGCGCGATGATGTCGATCAATGCGCCCTAGCGGCAAGTTTGCCACGGTGAAAGCGAGCCTTGCGGGCAGGGCCCCTCGCCCCTAGCTAGAGTGCCATGGCAGCAGATCCTTATTCCATCCTGGGTGTGGCGCGCAGCGCGAGCGAGAAAGAGGTCAAGTCGGCCTATCGCAAGCTCGCCAAGGAGCTGCACCCCGACACCAACAAGGACAATCCCAAGGCGACCGAGCGGTTCGCCGAGGTCACGCGCGCCTACGACCTGCTCTCTGACAAGGACAAGCGCGCCAAGTTCGACCGCGGCGAGATCGACGCCGACGGCAACCCGGCGATGCCCTTCGGAGGCGGCGGGTTCGGCGGCGCAGGCTTTGGCCGGGGCGGGCAGGGCGGCTTTCGCCACGACGGCGGGTTCGAGACGGGCGGCGCCGACGGCCCGGACCTGTCCGACCTGTTCGAGGGCCTGTTCGGCGGGCGCGGCGGCATGGGGGGTGGCATGGGCGGTGGCTTCGGCGGCGGACGCCGTGCCGCGCCGCCCAAGGGCGCCAACGTCAGCTATCGCCTGCAGGTGCCCTTCGTCGAGGCCGCGACGCGCGCCCCGCAGCGGGTCACGCTTTCGGGCGGCAGCACGATCGAATTGAAATTGCCTGCCGGTGTCGAGCACGGCCAGCAAATGCGCCTCGGCGGCAAGGGCGAGCCGGGACCGGGCGGCGCCGGCGATGCGCTGGTGACGATCGAGATCGGATCGCACCCGTTCTTCGTGCGCGACGGCGACAACATCCGCCTCGATCTTCCGGTTACGCTCGACGAGGCGGTGAACGGTGCCAAGGTCAAGGTGCCCACCGTCGACGGCGCGGTCATGCTGACCGTGGCGCCGGGCAGCAGCAGCGGACGCACGCTGCGGCTCAAGGGCAAGGGGTTCAGTCGCAAGGACGGCGAGCGCGGCGACCAGCTGGTGACGCTGCAGATCGACCTGCCGGGTGACGACGAGGACCTCAGGGCACGGCTTGCCGGCTGGCAGGACACACGCAACCCGCGTGCGCGCTTCGGCGTCTGAACATGACCATCGCAGGGGGCGGGCAGGGGAGCCAAGTGGCGCCCGGTGCATTACCCCCTGATATGGACGGACAATACGACAGCGAGACCGCTCACGACATGCCCGGCGTGCCCGAGGGCGCGATCCCGCTCGTGCCCGATCTTTCGCCCGAGGCCCGCCGCCGCGCCGCGCTGCGCCAGCGGATGCGCGCCGAATGGGACGACGCGCGTGCCGAGCTCAAGCCGGGGTCGCGATTCTTCGAGCTGCTCAAGCGCATCTGGACCGGGGTGATCAACGACGGCTTCATCCATGCCGGCAACTTTGCCTACATGGTGCTGATCGCGCTGTTCCCGTTCTTCATCACCGGAGCCGCACTGTTTTCACTGATCGGCGAGAACAGCCAGCGCACCGCCGCGATCAATACGGTGCTGCGGGCCATGCCGCCGGTGGTGGCCAAGACCATCGACCCGGTCGCGCGCGCCGCGGTCGAGGCGCGCACCGGCCACCTGCTGTGGATCGGCGGGCTGGTCGGTCTGTGGACGGTCGGCAGCCTGGTCGAGACGATCCGCGACATCCTGCGCCGGGCCTACGGCACCGGCTGGGAGCATGCGTTCTGGCGCTATCGCCTGATGTCGACCGGGCTGATTCTCGCCTCGGTCGTGCTGATTCTCGTCTCTATCGTGGCGCAAGTGGCGATCGGGGCCGCGCAGGAAGTGATCTTTGCGGGCCTGCCGCAATTCGCCCGCTGGGCCGATGGCCTCGCCGCCAGCCGCTTCGTGCCCACGCTCGTCCTGTTCGGCGCCTTGTGGCTGCTGTTCCTGTCGCTGACCCCCTCGCGCTATCGCTCCAAGGCCTATCCCAAGTGGCCGGGCGCGTTGCTGGTCTGCGTCTGGTGGGTGCTGGTGACGACGCTGTTGCCCAAACTCCTCGCTCACGTTTTCTCCTACGATCTCACCTACGGTAGTATGGCAGGGGTGATGATCGCCCTTTTCTTTTTCTGGCTGGTCGGCATAGGGATGGTCGTAGGTGCCGAACTCAACGCCGCGCTGGCCGAGACACCGGAAGAGCGCGACGTGCTGGGCCAGGCAGACGATCGCGCACGGTCCCTCCGTCAGGCCGGCGCATCGTCACAGGAATGACTGGCCGCCGGTGATCCCCCCACGCGGGGACCGGCCGGCGCAAAGTACAGGCACGAGGGTTCATGACCGGATTGATGAAGGGTAAGCGGGGTCTCATCATGGGCCTTGCCAACGACAAGTCCCTGGCATGGGGCATTGCCCGCCAGCTGCACGAACACGGCGCGGAACTCGCGTTTTCGTACCAGGGCGATGCCCTGGCCAAGCGCGTGCGCCCGCTGGCCGAAAGCCTGGGCAGCGATTTTCTCATCGATTGCGACGTGTCGGACATGGACGCGCTCGACGCCGCCTTCGACCAGCTCAAGGCGCGCTGGGACACGATCGACTTCGTCGTCCACGCGATCGGCTATTCGGACAAGAACCAGCTGCGCGGCCGCTATTACGACACCACGCTCGACAACTTCCTGATGACGATGAACATCTCGGCCTACAGCCTGGTCGCGGTGACCAAGCGCGCGGTCGAAATGATGCCCAACGGCGGCTCGATCCTGACGCTGACTTATTATGGCGCGGAAAAGGTCGTCCCGCATTACAACGTCATGGGCGTCGCCAAGGCCGCGCTCGAGGCGAGCGTGCGCTACCTCGCCAACGACTGCGGGCCGCAAGGCGTGCGCGTCAACGCGATCTCGGCCGGCCCGATCAAGACGCTGGCCGCCAGCGGCATCGGCGACTTCCGCTACATCCTCAAGTGGAACGAGCTGAACGCCCCGCTGCGTCGCAACTCGACGATCGAGGACGTCGGCGGCTCGGGCCTCTATTTCCTGTCCGATCTCTCGGCGGGCGTCACCGGCGAAGTCCACCATGTCGACGCCGGGTATCACCTCGTCGGCATGAAGCAGGAAGACGCACCCGACATCGCGTTGAGCTGATCGGCGCATTTCGGCAAACGCCGATCTTTTCAGGCGAAATCCGCAGCAAGGGGGCGTAAGGCCGGCGACCATGTTCCAGCCTGATGCTCCCGCGCCCGACTCTCCGCAGCACACGGCGCCGCGCGGCGCCCTCCCGCGGTCGGTCGCGGCGGCAAAGAACCTCCAGCCCCGCCTTGCCGCGCTGGGTGGCGCGCTGGCGCTGGGCCTTGCGGCGATCGTCTTCGCCCGCGCCGGCGAAGCGGCGCAGGCGCTGTTCAGCCGGCTGGTGACGGCGCAGCCGCTGGCGCCGCTGGTGTTGACGCCGGCCCTGTTCGTCGCCGTCACCTGGCTGACGCGCACCCGCTGCCCGGCGGCGCGCGGGTCGGGCATCCCGCAAGTCATGGCCGCGGCCGAAGCGCCCACGCACCCGGCGATGGTGCCGCTGCTGTCGCTGCGCACCGCGCTTGCCAAGTTCGGCGGCACGCTGGCCATGCTGCTGAGCGGCGCCTCGGTCGGGCGCGAAGGGCCGACGGTGCAGATCAGCGCGGCGATCATGGTCGCGGTCCATCGCTGGTTGCGCGTGCCCGTGGGCGCCGGCGTCATCATCGCCGGCGGGGCCGCCGGCGTTGCCGCCGCGTTCAACACACCGCTGGCCGGTGTTGCCTTCGCGATCGAGGAACTCGCCGCCGCGTTCGAGCAGCGGCTCGCTCTGCTGGTCATGCTCGCGGTGATGACCGCTGGCCTCGTCAGCCTCGGCCTGTCGGGCGACTACGTCTATTTCGGCGCGATGAGCCAGCGCGTCCCGATCGTTCCGGCGCTTGTCGCGGCGCTGGGCACCGGTGTCGCGGGTGGGCTTGCGGGCGGCCTCTTCGCGCGCGTCCTCAGCACCTTCGGCACGATCGGGCACGGCTGGATCGGGCGCCTCAGGGCACGGCCCGTCGCGCTCGCGGCGGGGCTGGGGCTGCTGGTCGCGGTGATCGGCATCGCCACGCACGGACTGACCTGGGGGACGGGCTACGGCACCACCCGCAGCCTGCTGTCGGGCGGAGAGGCGTCGCTGTGGTTCGGGCCGGCCAAGTTCGTCGCCGCGCTCGCGACTGCGCTCAGCGGGGCGCCGGGCGGAATCTTCGCACCGTCGCTGTCGGTCGGCGCGGGGCTGGGCCAGCTGGCCGGCACCCTGTTTCCGCCGGGCTATTCGGGGGCCGTGGCCATGCTCGGCATGATCGCCTATTTCGCGGGCGTGACGCGGGCGCCGCTCACCGCGGTCATCATCGTCATGGAGATGACCGCCGATCGCGGCATGATCCTGCCGCTGTTCGCCGCCGCGCTGGTGGCCGACTACGTCAGCGCGCAGGTCTGCCCGGAAAAGCTCTATCACGCTCTTTCGCAGCCGTTCCGGGCGACGTCTGCCGCGCATTGAAGCGGCAGGCCATGACCGGGCGGGGCAGGCCCTTCCCACGCCGGCGCGTAGCCCCTATGGCCGGCGCATGTCCGCGTCCGTGCCCTTGTCGTCTCCTGATCTGGCCGGGCATCACGCCCATGGCGAATGGCGCGAGATGCTGCGTCTTGCCGCACCGCTGGTTGGGGCCAACCTGCTGCAGATGGCGGTCTTCGCGGTCGACGTGCTGTTCGTCGCGCGCCTCGGACCCGAAGCGCTGGCCGCCTCGGCGCTGGGCGTCTCGGTCTTCGGCCTGCTCATCTGGAGCCTCAGCGGCCTGGTCGGCGCGGCGTCCCCGCTGATCGCGGCCGAGCTGGGCCGGCGCCGCCATGCCGTGCGCGAGGTGCGCCGCACGGTGCGCATGGCGGGCTGGGTCGGGGTGATCGCCGCGCTCGTCGCCGTGGGCCTGTGCCAGCTGGGCGGGCCGGTGCTGCGCGCGACGGGGCAGGCCGAGGCCGTCGTGGTGCGCGCCGTACCGTTCCTGACCGTGCTGTCGCTTGCCTGCGTGCCGATGGTGCTGGCCTCGCTGCTGCGCACGGTCGTCTCCACGCTCGGCCGGCCGGGCATCGGCACCGCGATCACCGGCATGGCGGTGGGCGTGAATGCGCTGGGCAACTGGATCTTCGTGTTCGGCCACGCCGGCATGCCCGCGCTGGGCCTGATCGGATCGGCCTGGTCAAGCGTCGTCACCAGCAGCGCCATGCTGCTGGCTTATGCACTGGTGCTGCGCTTCGATCGCAATCTCCATCGCTACCGCCTGCTCGGCCGCTGGTGGCGCACCGAATGGCGCCGCTTCTTCGAGGTGTGGAAGATCGGCCTGCCGATCTGCGCGACGATCATTGCCGAGGCCGGGCTGTTCAATGGCGCGGCGCTGCTGATGGGCCGCATCGGCGAACTGCAGCTGGCCGCGCACACCGTGGCGCTGCAGCTGGCCAGCATCTCGTTCCAGGTGCCGTTCGGGCTGGGGCAGGCCGCGACGATCCGCGTCGGCCTCGCCTATGGCGCCGGCGACCGACAGGCGATCGCGCGGGCGGGGTGGACGGCATTGGCGATGAGCGTCGGCTTCATGGCGCTCACCGCCGCGATCATGGTCCTCGCGCCGCGCTTCTTCGTCGGGCTCTATGTCGATACCGCCAACCCCGGCAATGCGCGGCTGGTCGGCTATGCCGTCCAGTTCCTGATGGTGGCGGCGGCATTCCAGCTGTTTGACGGGGCGCAGTCGACGTGCGGTGCAATCCTGCGCGGGCTGCAGGACACGCGCATCCCGATGGCGATCGCGCTGTTCGGCTACTGGATCCCGGGCCTCGGCACCGCGATCTGGCTCGGCCTGTTCACGCCGCTCGGCGGCACGGGCGTGTGGCTCGGCCTGATGGCGGGACTGGTCGTGGTCTCCGCGCTGCTGCTGTGGCGCTGGCATAATCGCGATCGCCTGGGCCTTCTGCCGACGCGGGACGCCTTGGCCGGCTGATCCTGGCCCGATGCCCGACCGTCCTGCCGCGCAAGGCTTGCCATCAGGTTCCCAGCCGCGCAAAAATTTTCACCGGTGATCGCTTGACGCTCCTTCGCCCCCCACCCATATGCGGGGCGCTGGCACTCTCGACATGAGAGTGCCAAGCAGAAATTCTTGTGCCAATTCTGATTGGAAGAGGGAGCAACCCATGACTTTCCGTCCGCTGCACGATCGCGTGCTTGTGCGCCGCGTCGAAGCCGAGGAAAAGACTGCCGGCGGGATCATCATCCCCGACAGCGCCAAGGAAAAGCCGGCTGAGGGCGAAATCGTCGCCGTCGGCACCGGCGCCCGCGCCGAGAACGGCACCATCACGCCGCTCGACGTCAAGGTCGGCGATCGCGTGCTGTTCGGCAAGTGGTCGGGCACCGAAGTGAAGGTGTCGGGCGAAGACCTGCTCATCATGAAGGAATCGGACATCCTCGGCGTGATCGGCTGATCACCCGGATTTCCTGCCTTACATCCCCTATTCGAAGGACAATATCATGGCTGCCAAGGACGTACGCTTTTCGCGTGACGCACGCGAACGCATCCTCAAGGGCGTGGACATCCTCGCCGACGCGGTGAAGGTCACGCTCGGCCCCAAGGGTCGCAACGTCGTGATCGACAAGAGCTTCGGCGCTCCCCGCATCACCAAGGACGGTGTGTCGGTCGCCAAGGAAATCGAACTCAAGGACAAGTTCGAGAACATGGGCGCGCAGATGCTGCGCGAAGTGGCCTCGAAGGCCAACGACAAGGCCGGTGACGGCACCACCACCGCGACCGTGCTGGCCCAGGCCATCGTTCGCGAAGGCATGAAGTCGGTTGCCGCCGGCATCAACCCGATGGACCTCAAGCGCGGCATCGATATCGCCGTGTCCAAGGTCGTCGAGAACCTCAAGTCGCGTTCGACCCCGGTTTCGGGTTCGTCGGAAATCGCCCAGGTCGGCATCATCTCGGCCAACGGTGACGTGGAAGTCGGCGAAAAGATCGCCGAAGCCATGGACAAGGTCGGCAAGGAAGGCGTGATCACCGTGGAAGAGGCCAAGGGCCTCGAATTCGAACTCGATGTCGTCGAAGGCATGCAGTTCGACCGCGGCTACCTGTCGCCCTACTTCATCACCAACCCCGACAAGATGACCGTGGAACTCGAGAATCCCTACATTCTCATCCACGAGAAGAAGCTGTCGTCGCTCCAGTCGCTGCTGCCGATCCTCGAGGCCGTGGTGCAGTCGGGCCGTCCGCTGCTGATCATCGCCGAAGACATCGAAGGCGAAGCGCTGGCCACCCTCGTGGTCAACAAGCTGCGCGGTGGCCTCAAGATCGCCGCCGTCAAGGCGCCGGGCTTCGGTGACCGTCGCAAGGCCATGCTGGGCGACATCGCCACGCTGACCGCCGGCGAGATGATCTCGGAAGACCTCGGCATCAAGCTCGAGAGCGTCACGCTCGGCATGCTGGGCCAGGCCAAGAAGGTCACGATCGACAAGGACAACACCACCATCGTCGATGGTGCCGGTGCGGCCGACGACATCAAGTCGCGCGTCGAGCAGATCCGTGCCCAGATCGAGGTGACCACCTCGGACTACGACCGTGAAAAGCTGCAGGAACGCCTGGCCAAGCTGGCTGGCGGCGTTGCGGTCATCAAGGTCGGCGGTGCGACCGAAGTCGAAGTCAAGGAGCGCAAGGACCGCGTTGACGACGCCCTCCACGCCACCCGCGCTGCGGTGGAAGAAGGCATCGTGACCGGCGGTGGTACCGCGCTGCTCTACGCCACCCGCGCCCTCGAAGGCCTCACGGGTGCCAACGAAGACCAGACCCGCGGCATCGACATCGTCCGCAAGGCGATCACCGCTCCGGTCAAGCAGATCGCCGAGAACGCCGGCAGCGACGGCGCCGTCGTGGCGGGCAAGCTGCTCGACCAGTCGGACGAAGGCATCGGCTTCAACGCCGCCACCGACGTCTATGAAAACCTGAAGGCCGCCGGCGTGATCGACCCGACCAAGGTCGTGCGCACCGCCCTCCAGGACGCGGCCTCGGTCGCTGGCCTGCTGATCACCACCGAAGCGGCGATCAGCGAAAAGCCCGACGACAAGCCCGCTCCCGCCGGCATGCCCGGTGGCATGGGCGGCATGGGCGGCATGGACTTCTAGGTCCGGCCACTTACGTCGACAAAAACAGAAAGGGCCGTCCGGGAAACCGGGCGGCCTTTTTCGTTGGGGTTGGCAAAGTACTAGGAGGGCCCCTCCACCACCCGCTGCGCGGGCGGTCCCCCTCCCCGCCTTCGGCAGGGAGGATCAGATCCTCCCCATGAAATGGGGAGGGCGACCACCGCGAAGCGGTGGTGGAGGGGCAGGCGACCTCAGACCCTCTCGAGCAACACCAGCGTCTCGCGCCCCTCGTCCTCGTAAGTGCCGTAGCGTGCGAACCCCAGTCGGTCCGCCAGCTTGAGCGAGGCGGCATTGCCCTGGTCGATCATGCAGGCAATGCGCTGGCGGCCGTGCACGGCATCAAACCACTTGAGCGAGGCGCGCATCGCCTCGCGCGCCAGGCCTTGGCCCCAGTAGCGTTCCGCGAGGATCCAGCCGGCCTCGGGCACATCGTCGAGCCCCTGCGCGAAGCCGCGCCATGAATGGAACACGCCGGCGATGCCGATCACGTCGTCCTCGCCGTGCAGCCGGCACACGAACAGCCCATAGCCATAGAGCGACCACGAGCCGGCGCCACGCAACAGGCGCGAGAATTCCTCGGACTTGCCCGTCGCCGGGTTGCCGAGATGCTGCCGGACGGCCTCGGAGGCCATGAGCGCGACGAAGCCGGCATGATCGCGCCGGTGCGGCTGCCAGAGCGTCATGCGCTCGGTGGTGATGACGGGGTCCATGGCAGGCATGGTGGCGCAAGGCGTCGGCGATGGCCAGTAGGGACTGCCGGATCGCAATACGGCGGATCATGATGGGAAGCAAACTGGAGCGGGCGAAGGGATTCGAACCATGCCCGGAGCGCTTCTGCGCGCAGGGCCAACAGAAAGACTCGAGGGTTCCTCGAAATCTTGAACCGTCGCTACTGGAATATGCCAGGCATAGGCAAACTGGAGCGGGCGAAGGGATTCGAACCCTCGACCCCAACCTTGGCAAGGTTGTGCTCTACCCCTGAGCTACGCCCGCTCGGCGTTTGCGTGGGCTGGCGATAGCGCCGGCCGCAGCCTTTTGAAAACTGGAGCGGGCGAAGGGATTCGAACCCTCGACCCCAACCTTGGCAAGGTTGTGCTCTACCCCTGAGCTACGCCCGCTCTGGCGTTTTCAACGAGAGGCAAGAAGCCATCCCGCTGGGGTGAGGCGCGCCAATAACCGGGGTTCGGGGGGTGTGCAACAGCAAAGTTGCATTTTTGCGCGCAAAGCGGTGCGGGCCTGTGGATGGCTTGGGGAATGCGCCGGGGCGCACGGCAAAAGCGGCACGGATTCGGTGCCGGTCCGCCGCAGCCCCTTGCCGAACCGGGCGCATTTCCCACATGGTGGGGTGGGGCGCCCCGGTCAACGGGCGGGCCTGATGCAGTGGCAGTGGAGAAATGCGCGTGGCAAGCCTGGGTCTCAATCTCGACGAACAGAAGGCGGTCGACCGCTTCCGCAAGTCCATCGTCGAACCCTCGATGACCAAGCTCGTCATCCTCGATTTCTGGGCGGAATGGTGCGGGCCGTGCAAGGCGCTGACCCCGGTGCTGGAAAAGGTCGCGGCCGAGTACGCGGACAAGGGCGTGATCCTCGCCAAGGTCAACGTCGACGAGGAGCAGTTCATCGCCGCGCAGTTCCAGGTGCGCTCGATCCCGACCGTCTATGCGATGTTCCAGGGCCAGCCTGTGGCCGACCTCACCAATGCGCGCAGCGAATCGCAGCTGAAGCAGTATCTCGACCAGATCCTCTCGCAGCTGCCCGTGCAGCCCGGTGCGGTGGGCGAGGATGCACCGCAGGACGTGACGCCGCTGCTGGCGATGGGCGAAGAGATACTGGCCGAGGGCGACGGCGAACGCGCCGCCTCGGTCTTCGCGCAGATCATCGAGATCGCGCCTGACAACGCGGTGGCGCACGCCGGGCTGGTGCGCGCGCTGCTGGCCGCCGGACACCGCGACGAGGCGGCCGAAGTTCTCGCCGCGCTCGATCCCAAGCTGGCCGAGGATCCCGCGCTGACGCAGGCCCGCGCCGCACTCGCGCTGGCCGAGGACGCGCCCGAGGAGACCGAGCTCGCTGGCCTGCGCAACGCGGCCGAGGCGGACCTGGCGGACATGGATGCCCAGCTCGCTTATGCCAACGGCCTCTTCGCCGCCGGTGACCGCGACGGTGCCGCCGATCGCCTGCTGGCGATGGTAGCCGCCGATCGCGCGTGGAACGAGGGTGCGGCGCGGGCACGGCTGTTGCAGATCTTCGAGGCGATCGGCCTCGAGGACCCGTGGGTGGCGCGCACGCGTCGCAAGCTGTCCACCGTGCTGTTCGGTTGATGGCCATGGGCGGAACGGGTGCCCCGGTGCGGCTCTCGATCTTTCCGCTGTCGGGGGCCTTGCTGTTCCCCGGCCTGCAGCTGCCGCTGCACATCTTCGAGCCGCGGTATCGCGCCATGGTGCTCGATGCCCTGGCGCGCGACCGGCGCATCGCGATGATCCAGCCGCAATCGCCGGTCGAGGGCGCTCCGTTGTTCCAGGTCGGGTGCCTGGGCAAGATCGACGATGTCGAGGCGCTCGACGACGGCCGCTACAACCTGCTGCTCACCGGCATTTCGCGCTTTCGCGTGCTGCGCGAACTCGAGGTCAAGACCGCGTTCCGCCAGGTCGAGGCGGTGCTGATTGAGGATGATCTCGATGCGGCGCTGAGCGCGGTCGAGCGCGCCAGCTTCGAGCGCGAGGCGCGCGCTTTCGCCGATGCCCAGGGCTATGCGGTCGATTGGGATTCGGTCGCGCGGCTCGACGATCAGTCGCTCATCAACGGCGTCTCGCAGATCGCGCCGTTTGACGTGGCGGCCAAGCAGGCGCTGCTCGAAGCGCCCGACATCGCCACGCGTTGCGAACTGCTGGTGCAGCTCATGCAGTTCTTCGGCCGGCGTGACAGCGACGACGAGGACGTCACGCTCCAGTAGGGCCGAGCCTAGAGTGCGATGACAAAAAGTGGGAACCGGTTTTTGTCAAAAATCGCACGACCACAATTAGTAGTGTCTCGGCTCAGAGCGCCATGTCGAGCGCGTGAAGCCCCAGTCCGACGAGGCCGCCCACCAGCGTCCCATTGATGCGGATGAACTGGAGGTCGCGGCCGACCGCGCCCTCGATCCGCGCGGTGACCGTGCGCGCATCCCAGCGCCGGATCGTCTCCGACACCAGCCGCACGATCTGCCCGCCATAGCGGCTGGCAATGCCGACCAGCGTGCGGCGCGAAAACCGGTTCACCAGCAGGCGCAGGCGGGGATCGGTCTGCAGCGCGGAGCCGAGGTCGGCCAGCGCGATCGCGAACTGCGCCGATGCCGCACCGCCGCTTCCTCCGCCACGCACCGCCGCGAGCAGCCCGCTGCGGGCACGCTCCCACAGGGCATCGAGCCAGGTCGTGAAAGCAGGGTTAGACAGGATTTCGGCCTTCATCCGCTCGACGCGCGCGGCCATGACCGGGTCGTGCGTCAGGTCGTGGGCCAGCTGCTCCAGGCCGTCGACGATCTTCAGCCGCAGCGGGTGGTCGGGATGGACGACGGCCTCGGCGAGCAGCTTGTAGAGCCCGTCGAGCACCGCATTGGCGAGCCGCTCGTCGAGCTTGACCAGCCGGATCAGGCCATTGGCCCGATCGTGGATCATCGTGCGCAGCAGGTCTTCGTTGGCCTCCAGCGTCTGGGCGGTGCGCGACAGCAGCGCCTCGATCAGCGGGAGGTGGCGACCATCGGCGATCATCGCGGTCAGCATCTGGCCGAGCAGGGGGGCCAGGTCGATGCGATCGAGCTGGTGGCGCAGCGCCTGCTTGGCCATGCCGCCCAGCTTGTCGCGATCCAGCGATTCGAGGATGTCGGCGATCAGGCTGGTGGCCCCGGCGGTCACGCGGCTTTCGGCGCCGCGCGGCGCGGTGAGAAAGCCGCCCGCCGCCGTCGCGACGTCGAGCCCCGCCATGCGGCGCGCCACGACCTGCGGGGTGAGAAAATTGCTCTGCAGGAAGCCCGCCAGCGAATCCGCGATGCGGTCCTTGTTCTCGGGAATGATCGCGGTGTGCGGGATCGGCAGGCCGAGCGGGTGACGGAACAGCGCGGTCACCGCGAACCAGTCGGCAAGGCCGCCGACCATAGCCGCCTCGGCAAAGGCGCGCAGGTAACCCCAGGCGGGCTGGCCGGTCTCGGCCCCCATCGTTCGCGCCAGGATGAACAGCCCGGCCATGACCACCAGCAGGCCGGTGGCCACCAGCCGCGTGGTGTGCGCCCTGTCCGCCGGCAGCGCTCCGCCGATGGACAGGCGGGCGGTCAGGCTGCGGGGCCGGGTCGGATCCGAGCCAGCGGGGCGGGCAGGGGTTACTCTGTTCACTCCGCCGGGAATGCCTCACGCTCGGCACGGTTCCCGATGGCGCCGGTGCTGGCAGTGACGGGTGCGGCAGGATCGGTCCGCTTGGTCAGCACGCGGCGTGCCAGCCAGGGCCCGAGGCGCTTTTCCAGCCCGTCGGCGAGGCTGAAGCCCGCGGGCACGATCAACAGCGTCAGCAGCGTCGACAGCGTCAGCCCGCCGATCACCACGGTGCCCATCGGTGCCCGCCAGCCGCCATCGCCGCCGATGGAGACCGCGGTGGGGATCATGCCGGCGACCATGGCGACGGTGGTCATCACGATCGGCTGCGCGCGCTTGTGCCCGGCCTCGAGGATGGCGTCCTGGCGCGGCTTGCCCGTGGCCATTTCCTCGATCGCGAAGTCGATCAGCAGGATCGAGTTCTTGGCGACGATGCCAAACAGCATGAGCACGCCGATGAACACCGGCAGGCTGGTCGACTGGCCCAGCACGGCCAGCAGCAGCAGGCCGCCGAGCGGGGCGAGGAACAGCGAGCCCATGTTGACCAGCGGCGAGACGAAGCGGTGGTAGAGCAGCACCAGCACCGAGAAGACCAGCAGCACGCCGGTGGCCAGCGCGATGAAGAAGTTGGTCAACATCTCCGCCTGCCAGCGATCCTCGCCGGCGGGCGCGTTGGACACGCCGGTCGGCAGGTTCTTCATGATCGGCAGCTTGGCGATGGCGTCCATCGCGGTGCCCTTGACCACGCCTGGCGGCAGGTCGGCGCCCACGAAGATGCGGCGGTTCTGATTATAGCGTTGAATCGTGGTCGGGCCCGAGCCGAAGCCAATGTCGGCAACGCGGGCGAGCGGCACCGAGATGCCCGAAGTGGTGGGCACCGGCAGGTTCTCGATCGTCGAGAGGTCGCGGCGCGAATCCACCGGCAGCTTGACGCGGATCGGCACCTGGCGGTCGGACAGCGAGAACTTCGCGCTGTTCATGTCGATCTCGCCCTGCGTGGCGATGCGGATCGTCTGGCTTATCGCGGCGGTGGTCACGCCGAGCGAGGCGGCGAGGTCCGAATGCGGGGTGATGATGAGTTCGGGGCGGCGCAAGTCGGCGCTGATGCGCGGCGCGACCACCTGCTTGAGCCCGCTCATCTGCTGGACCAGCGTCTGCGCGGTGCGCTGCAGGAGGTCGGGGTCCGAGCCCGAGAGCATGACGCTGATCGGACGGCCCGAGCCGCCACCGCCGCCGCCGTTCTGGTTCTGGAAGGTGACGCGCGCGTCGGCCACCTGCTGCAGGCGCGGGGTCAGCTCGCGCTCGAACTGCAGGCTCGAACGCTTGCGGTCGTGGCGCAAGGTGATGATGACGCGGCCATTGCCCTCGAGGATGCGCTCGAGCGCCACGTCGATTTCCGGCTCGTTGCGGATGAGGTTGTAGACCTCGTCGATCTTGGCCTCGGTCTGCTCGATCGTGGTGCCCGGCACCATCTCGACGTTGATCTGGCTGAAGTCGCTGTCGGTGTCGGGGAAGAATTGGCTCGGTATCAGCGCAAACATCACGCCGGTCATCACCAGCGCAACGAAGCCGATACCCATCATCCACAGGCGATGATCGAGCAGCCTCGCGCGGAAGCGGCGGCGTGGATGCTGCGCGCGGTAGGCCTTGACCTTGCTGGTATCGAGCGACCAGTGCAGCACCGCCATGTAGCGGTCCATCCACGGGCCTTCGCCGTGCGGGATGTCGCGCTGGTTGTGCTGCAGGAAATAGGCGGCGACCATCGGCGTGATCATGCGCGCAACGAGCAGCGAGAACAGCACCGCGACCACCACGGTCAGGCCGAAGTTCTTGAAGAACTGGCCGGAAATGCCCGGCATCAGGCCAACGGGCAAGAACACCGCGACGATCGAGAACGTCGTCGCGACAACGGCTAGGCCGATCTCGTCGGCGGCGTCGATGGCCGCCTGGTACGGGCTCTTGCCCATGCGGATGTGCCGCACGATGTTCTCGATTTCCACGATCGCGTCGTCGACCAGCACCCCGGCGACGAGGCCCAGCGCCAGCAGCGACATCGTGTTGAGCGTGAAGCCCATGAGATGCATGACCGCGAAGGTCGGGATGGCCGAAAGCGGGATCGCGATGGCCGAGACGAAGGTCGCGCGCCAGTCACGCAGGAAGAAGAACACCACGATCACGGCGAGCAGCGCACCCTCGACCATCGAGGACATCGAGGTGTGATACTGCTGCTTGGTGTAGTTGACGCTGGTGAACAGCTGGGTGAAGTGAACCTTGCCGCCCTGCTCCTTCTCGAGCTTGGCCAGTTCGGCCTTGGACGAGTCATAGACGCTGACGTCGGACTCGCCGCGAGCACGGGCGATGCTGAAAGTGACGACCGGCTTGCCGTTGTACTTGGCGATCGAGGTCAGTTCGCTGAAGCTGTCGCGCACGTCGGCGACGTCGGATAGGCGGATCACCCGGCCCGAGGACAGCGCGACCTGGGTCTGGCCCAGCGCGAAGGCGCTGCGGGCATTGCCCAGCACGCGAACCGACTGGCGCGCACCGGCCACTTCGGCGCGGCCGCCTGCAGCGTTGAGGTTCACCTGGCGCAGCGCGTTGTTAACCTGCACCGCGGTCACGCCGTAGGACTTCATGCGCAGCGGATCGAGCGTCACCGCGATCTCGCGGGTCACGCCACCGGCGCGATGGACTTCGGCCATGCCGGGGATCGCGAGCAGGCGCTTGGCGATGGTGTCGTCGACGTACCACGAGAGCTGCTCGATGGTCATGTCGTCCGCCGAGACCGCCCAATAGGCGATCGGGTCCGACGAGGTTTCCGCCTTGAACACCTGTGGCTCGAGGATGCCGTCGGGCAAGTCGCCGCGCACCTGGTCGACCGCGTTCTTCACTTCCGCGACCGCGCCGTAGATGTCGGTGCCGATCTTGAACTGCACCAGCGTCTGGCTGTTGCCCTCGGACGCGGTGGAGGTGATCGTATCGACCCCGGCGATGGTGCGGACGCTCGCTTCGACGCGCTGGGTGATCTGGGTCTCGATCTCGGTCGGCGCGGCGCCCGGCTGGCTGATCGAGACGATCACCATCGGGAATTCGATATCCGGCTGGTCCTGCACCTTCATCATCATGAAGGACACGATGCCGGCGAGGGTCAGGCCGATGAACAGCACGATCGGAACGACCGGGTTGCGGATCGACCAGGCCGAGAGATTGCGGAAGTTCATGAGCGGTCGCCTGTTAGTGCGCGGCTGGCGAGCCGGCGGGCTTGACCACCGACGGGCGCACGGTGTCACCGGGATTGAGGAAGCCGCCGGCGCGCAGCACGACGCGCTCGTCGCCGAGCAGGCCTTCGCGCACGACGATGCCCGCGGCGGTCACCTCGCCGGTCTTGACCGCGCGGCGCGACACCTTGTTGGCGCCGTCGACGACATAGACGAAGGGCCCCTGCTGGTCGCTGAGAATGGCGGATTCGGGCAGGACCGGCGCGGTCACGGTGCCGCTGCGGATCGAGGCACTGGCGAAGCCGCCCGGGCGCAACGCGGGATCGTACTTCAGCGCGATGCGCACGATGCCCTCGCGCGTGGTGGGATCGATCGTCGGCGCGACCTGCCAGATCGTGCCGGTGAAGGTCTGGTCGGTGCCGACGGGGGTGACGATGGCGGTGTCGCCCTCGCGCATGCGCGCCAGGTCGATCTCGGCCAGGCGGGCCTGCATTTCCAGCTCGCCATCGCGCGCCATGCGGAACAGCGTGCCGCTGCCGGCGCTGACGATCTGCCCGGCCTCGACCCCGCGGGTCAGGACGAGGCCGTCGGCCGGGGCGACGATGTTGAGGCGCGCGGTGTTGGCGCGCAGCTGGCCGAGCGTGGCGCGGGCGACGCGGACCTGCGCGACGGCGGCATCGCGCGTGGCGGTCAGCTGGTCGATGTTCGCCTTGGAGATGAACCCCTTGGCGACGAGCTGCAGGCCGCGATCGAGGTTGTTCTGGGCGATGCGGGCATTGGCTTCCTGGACCTGGACGCCGGCAGCCTGGCTGGCGACCTGCTGGACCTGGACCGAGCGGTCGACGACCGCGAGCACCTGGCCGGCATGGACCCAGGCCCCGGCATCGACGAGCACGCTGACGACGCGGCCGCCTTCGCCGGCGATGCCGACGGGCATTTCACGCCGCGCGGCGATGACGCCGCTGGCGATGACCTTGGCATCGACGGTCTGCTGTCCGGGGGTGATCACCGAGACGGTCTGCGCCTGTCCGCCCTTGGTGGCTGCCGGGGCCGCCTCGGGGGTGCGGTGCATGAGCCACCAGGCCAGGGCGAGCGCGGCCACGATCACGACGCCGATGATGATCGCACGCCGCCGGCTACGGGGACGCGCGGCATCCTCCAGCCCGGAGGTGCCTGACCAGTCCTCGTCCTTGCCGCGAATGTCTTGCGTCGTATCCAGCAGAATAGCCTCCCCGTCCCGGATCGGGCGTGCCGTCCTTGCGGGGCGCGCCAGCCGGGTTCGTCCCCGTGAACCGCGATGCACCACCGTCGGGGGGGGCGCGCCACGGTATGTAACAACCATGCTTCGTCTATCGCTGCCTTGCGGCCCCGCTGCGACCCGACCGTGAGGTCAGGCGTGCGTGCCCCGCAAGACCGTGGCGAGACGACGACCTTTTCGGCCCGGCGCTGCCTCTGGCCGCGCAAAACCGCAAGGTTCCTTGTCCTGCCAGCATTTACGGCGATCTTAGCGACAGCAACGATGAGTTGCAATCACGCCTCGACGAACAACGTCATGGTGGAGGTATTCGACCCGCTATCGTTTGATAGCGCTATCGTGGACATGACAACGGCCGCCCCGGTGTGTCCCGGGGCGGCCGTGTCAAAGTTCGATGCCTGTCGGCTTGGCTCAATACTTGAGCTGGCGCTCGTAAAGGTCGCGATAGTGCTGGATCCGCGTGACGCGCAGGCCCTGCATGCCCGAGCGGTCGACCGCCCGCTGCCACGAGGCGAACTCCTCGAGGGTCAGGCCATAGCGCTCGCAGGCCTCGTCGATCGTCAGCAGGCCGCCGTTGACGGCAGCAACGACCTCGGCCTTGCGCCGCACGACCCAGCGGGTGGTGGTGGCAGGCGGCAGATTGTCCAGGGTCAGCGGCTCCCCGAGGGGGCCGATCACCTGCGCAGGCCGGATTTTCTGGTTTTCGATCATGGCAGCTCTCGTCGGATAAACGCGTCGTGCGCCGGGGGTGAGGCTTCGTATGCCTTGGTCACCAGTGTGCTTTCCTCCGCTTTGCCATATTTTGAATATTTGCGGTTAACGCGCTCTTCAGACCCATCCCCCTGCAACATTCCGGCTGCGACCCGGTGAAAGCTGCCGAGGTGAGAGCCGCCCGGCCGAGCCGGCACGATGCCCTGCGACAGCCGTCGCAGGTCCTGTGCCGCTTCCAGCCGGGCGCAGAATTCCGCCCAGTGCAGCCTGCGCAGCACGGGGGCGGGTTCGGCGCCGGCCAGGCCGCGCGGATCTTCAAAACCCAAGTCCATGACGCCGGGATAGGCCGAACAGGGCTAAAAGAATGTAAAGCAGGCTTTTACAAAAAATTAGCCATGGCGGCCGGGCTTGCGGTGGTCGCGGTGATTTTTGCGCTGAAACCTTGCGGGAAAGCGCCTATGTGGGCGCCCATGCCCCTCCCGGAATCTTTTATCGCCGCACCGGCGTTCGATGGCCTGTCCGATCCTCTCGCCCTGTTCGACCTGCCTGCGCCGGCCGACGGCCGCACCCTTCGCATCGTCGTTGCGATGTCGGGCGGAGTGGACAGCTCGGTCGTCGCCGGGCTGGCGGCCGCCAGCGGCGCCGAGGTGATCGGGGTCACGCTGCAGCTTTACGATTACGGCGCCGCCACCGGGCGCAAGGGCGCGTGCTGTGCGGGCGACGATATCCGCGATGCGCGCGCGGTGGCCGACCGGCTGGGGATCGCGCATTACGTCTTCGACCATGAGTCGCGTTTTCGCGAGGACGTGGTCGAGCGCTTTGCCGATGATTACCTCGCGGGCCGCACGCCGATCCCCTGCATCCGCTGCAATATGGGGCCCAAGTTCACCGACCTGCTCGCCATGGCGCGCGAGCTGGGGGCGGACTGCCTCGCAACCGGGCACTACGTCCAGCGCGTCGTCGGCCCGGACGGGCCCGAGCTGCACCGCGCCACCGATCCGGCGCGTGACCAGAGCTATTTTCTCTACGGCACGACCGACGAGCAACTGGCCTATCTGCGCTATCCGCTGGGCGGCATGCCCAAGCCGCAAGTGCGCGCACTGGCCGAGGCGATGGGGCTGGCGGTCGCCGCCAAGCCCGACAGCCAGGACATCTGCTTCGTGCCCGATGGCGACTATGCCAAGATCGTGCGCAGCGTGCGGCCCGAGGGCGTTCAGCCCGGGGCGATCGTCCACGCGCAGACCGGCGAGGCACTCGGCACGCACCAGGGCGTGATCCACTACACCGTAGGCCAGCGGCGCGGGCTTGAGATCGGCGGACAGCCCGAGCCGCTCTATGTCGTCGGGATCGACGCAGCCGGCGCGCGCGTGCTGGTCGGGCCGCGACGCCTGCTGGGGGTCAGCGCGGCGCGGGTGATCGAGACCAACCGCATCGGCCCAATGCCCGAGGCGGGAGTGCCGCTGACCGCCAAGGTCCGTTCGCTTGCCAGGCCCGTGCCGGTCATGCTCGAGGGGGCATTCGGCGATGGCGCCACCACGACCCTGCGGTTCGCCGCGCCCGAATACGGCGTCGCGCCGGGGCAGGCGGCGGTGATCTATGCCGGCGAGCGCGTGATCGGTGGCGGGTGGATCGACGGCACTGAGGCGGCCGAGACGTTCTAGGTGGCCCACACATCCGCGCGGTAAAGTCGGGTCGGGGAAGCAAGGGAGCTGGACCCCGGATCAAGTCCGGGGTGACGAAGGAATTCAACCTCTAGGACTGTCCGTCACCCCGGACTTGATCCGGGGGCCAGCTTTTCCGCGATCGAGCACGGCGTCGGCAACCGTGGGCAGAACGCGTCCCTGAGCCCTGAAGCCCTCTGCCGAAATCAGGCCTGCCGCAGCAGCGCCTCGGGTGCGGCGGCGGCGGCGTTGCTGCCGCGCGGGGTGAAGCGCCCGTCGACCTGCGCGCCCTGTTCGACCGTCAGCGTATCGTAAGCGACATCGCCGCTGATGCGCGCGGTCTTCTCGATCACGAGGTCCGCCACGTCGATCGCGCCATGGACGCTGCCGGCCAGCCGCGCCGAGCGGGCGCGCAGCGCGCCCTCGAGCCGCCCGCTTTCGCCCAGCACGAGCGCGGCGCAGGTCACGTCGCCCTCGACGCGGCCGTCGATGTGCAGGTCGGTCTCGGCGGTGATGTCGCCGCGCACGACGAGGTCGGCGCCCAGCACCGAGAACGTGCCCCCACCGCCGATGCGCGTCGTTGGCATGCGATCAGCGCCCGCCATGGCTGCGGGCTTCTTCGAGAACATCGGGAAGGGTCTCCAGGAAGGGGCGCGGGTCGACCGGGCGGTCGTTGATGCGCACTTCGAAGTGCAGGTGCGGGCCGGTCGAGCGGCCGGTGCTGCCGATCAGGCCGATCTCGGTCCCGGCGGTAACCGCCTGGCCGGGGCGCGCCTCGATCCGCGACATGTGGGCATAGCGGGTGACGAGGCCATGGCCGTGATCGACCTCGACGCAGTTGCCATAGCCCGACCGCTGCCCGGCGAAGATGACGGTGCCCTGCGCGGCGGCGCGGATCGGCGCGCCGATCGGTCCGCGAAAGTCGAGGCCGGGATGGAATGCGCCGCTGCCGGTGAAGGGGTCGGCGCGATAGCCGAAGCCACTCGACACGTAGTCGGCGCGGGCGGGCAGGGCATGGGGCAGGCGCGCCAGCCCCTGCTCGAGCGAGGCCATGCGCGCCATGCTGGCACCGAACCGGGCAAAGCGCGGGTCGACAAGGCCGTTGGCGCCGGTCGCGAGCGGGATCAACGGACCACCCATGGCGCGATTGCCCCGCAGCGGAGCGATCTGCGACGGATTCAGCCCGACGCGGCGGATCGCGGTCTCGGCCCGCGCGGCGCGCGCCTCGGCATAACGCGTCAGCGCGTCGACGAAGGCCAGCTGCCGTGCCTCGATGCCGACGAGACCGGCGGCCTCGGGCATTTCCTGCGAGATCTTGCGCATGGCCTTGGCGGTTTCCGCATCGGCCGGCGCAGCGTCTTCACTACCGGGGGTAGGGGCGGGGGTAGGGGCGGGAAGGTCGCCGAGCTGGCCCTTGACCAGCGCGTCGATCATGTCCTGCCGGCGCTTGAGGTCTTCGGCCACGGCACCCAGGCCCTGGCGATATTGCGCCATGCGCCCTTCCGCGGTGGCGACGGCAGCCTCGCGCTCGCGCATGTCGGCGCCATGGCCGAGCGCCACGAGGTGGCTGACGAGCAGGGCAACCAGCGTCCCGAGCCACAGGCAGGCCGCGATGGCGACGGCCGCGGCGATGCGCAGCTGCAGGCGGCCCGACAACCGAATGAAGCGCACCTGCCCGTTCGCCCGCATGAAGAATTCACGGTCGGGAAACCATCCGCGGACCCGCATGGCTGCGGCGCGCACGCGCGCCGGCAGGCTGGCGCGCATGGCACCATCGGTCGTACTGGCTGGCAAGTTCAAGCGATCCCCGATCCAAGATTGACTGAATAGACCCCGAGCGCGCCCCTAGCGATCGATTGCGGCGGAGTCGAATCCAGCGCCGCTGCACTCGGCAGGATGTGCGGCGCAAACGGCGAAGCGCCGGACGACATCAGGTGAGTCACGTAGCTCGCGGCCCGGGAATGGCGCGAATCAGCGATGCGCCCCGCCAGGCAGCCTCTCGTGACAGACCCTCGCCGCGATGGTAAGGCGCCGGGCATCATGGCTACGAACGCACAGGACATCGCCGTCGAAACCCCCGCCGCGCTGGTCGAGCGCCTCGCGCGCGCCGCCCGCATCGCGCAAGGCACGCTCGCGCGCATGCCGTCGCCGGCGAAGGCCGCAGCCCTGCGTCTCGCGGCTGCAGCGCTGCGCCGGGCCGAAGCGGATATCCTGGCCGCCAACGCGATCGACATGGCCAATGGCGAGGCCAACGGGCTGACGCCGGCGCTGCTCGATCGCCTCCGCCTCGACCCCGCGCGCGTCGCCGGGATCGCCGATGCGGTAGAGCAGGTCGCGGGGCTGGATGATCCCGTGGGGCAGGAGATCGACCGGCGCGAGCGGCCCAACGGGCTGGTGCTGCGCCGTGTGCGCGTGCCCATCGGCGTCATCGGCATCATCTACGAAAGCCGCCCCAACGTGACCGCCGATGCCGCCGTGCTCTGCGTGCGCTCGGGCAATGCGGCACTGCTGCGCGGCGGCACCGAGGCGGTCCATTCCAACCGCGCGATCCACGCGGCGCTGGTGGCGGGGCTGGTCGAGGGCGGCGTTCCCGCCGATGCGGTGCAACTGCTGCCGACGCAGGACCGCGCCGCCGTGGGCGCCATGCTCGTCGCCGCCGGGCTGATCGACATGATCGTGCCGCGCGGGGGCAAGAGCCTGGTGGCGCGCGTGCAGGCCGATGCCCGCGTCCCCGTGCTCGCGCACCTCGACGGCATCTGCCACACCTTCGTCCATGCCGCGGCCGACCCGGCGATGGCCGAGGCGATCGTGCTCAACGCCAAGATGCGCCGCACCGGCATCTGCGGTTCGATGGAAACGCTGCTGATCGACGCGACCTATCCCGCCGCCGCGGCCCTCGTCGCGCCGCTGATCGAGGCGGGATGCGAGGTGCGCGGCGATGCCCGTGCGCGCGCCATCGATCCGCGCATCGTGCCCGCGGCGGACAATGACTGGGACACCGAGTACCTCGACGCGGTGCTGTCGGTCGCGGTGGTCGACGGCCTCGATGCGGCGCTCGCGCACATCGACCGCCATTCCTCGCGCCACACCGATGCGATCGTCACCGCCGATGCCGAGGCCGCGGCGCGGTTCCTCAACGAGGTCGACAGCGCGATCGTGATGCACAACGCCTCGAGCCAGTTCGCCGATGGCGGCGAATTCGGCTTGGGTGCTGAAATCGGCATCGCCACCGGGCGGCTTCATGCCCGTGGCCCGGTCGCGCTCGAGGGGCTGACCACGTACAAGTGGCTGGTCGAGGGCAACGGACAGGTCCGTCCCTGACACGACCCGTCCCCCGCACCGTCGGCCTGTTCGGCGGCAGTTTCAATCCGGCGCACGGCGGTCACCGCCGGGTGAGCCTGTTCGCGCGCGCCGCGCTGGGGCTGGACGAGGTCTGGTGGATGGTATCGCCGGGCAACGTGCTCAAGCCCGCCGCGGGCATGGCGCCCTTGCCTGCGCGCGTTGCCTCGGCCCGGCGACAGGCGCGCCGCGCCCCGATTCGCGTCACCGCGATCGAGCGCGAGCTGGGCACGCGCTATACCGTCGACAGCCTGCGCGCGCTGGTGCGGCGCTACCCGCATATCCGCTTCGTCTGGCTGATGGGGGCCGACAATCTGGCGCAATTCCATCGCTGGAGGGACTGGCGCGGCATCGCCCGTACCATGCCGATTGCGGTAATCGCCCGTCCGGGCTATGATGCAGCCGCGATGGCGAGCCCCGCCATGGTGTGGCTGCGCCGCTGGCGCCGGCGGTGCAGGCAGGAAAGCGATGGCGCCCGATCAGGCGTTCGCGCCCGAAAGGCTGTATCGATGCAAAGCGCCCCGGCGCTGACGATCCTGCGTTTCGACCCCGATCCGCGCTCGGCGACGCAAGTCCGCCAAGCCGATCCCGAGTGGTTTCGCAGGGCAGCCGTGCGGAGCCTGCGCGACGCGGTCACGCACCACGGCATCGGTGAGAACCGGCGCATCGGGGAGACCGGACACTGAGCGGCTGCGTTCCTGTCCGGGCCTCCGGCCCTCGTGCCCCGGGTGATTTTGCCTCGGGCTTTTGTGTTTTCGGCACGTTTGTCGCCGATTCGGCTTTTACGCGGTGCGCCCCGGCGTATCGCGAAATCGCCGTTGGAGCGGCATGGCGTGCAGTGCGTTGTAATCTACCCCCTTTCCAAGCGGAGTTCACCCCCAAGCAATGACCAGTGCCCATACCCAGCCGGCCGATGCCGGCGCCCCCGTTTCGGCTCCGTCTCCCCGCGCGCCGCTGGTTCTGCCCGAAGGTGTGGAGCCTGGCAGCCTCTACGACGTCGTCCTGCGCTCGCTCGACGATGACCAGGCGCTCGAACTCGTGACGATTCCGCTCGAAGGCAAGAGCTCGGTTGCGGACTACATGGTCATCGCCTCGGGCCGTTCGACCCGCCAGGTCGCCGCGATGGCGCAGAAGCTGTCGGAGCGGATCAAGCATGCAGGCCACGGCCATGTCCGCATCGAGGGCCTGCCCGCCGCCGACTGGGTGCTGGTCGATGCCGGCGATGTGGTGATCCACCTGTTCCGCCCGGAAGTGCGCAGCTTCTACAATCTCGAACGGATGTGGGGCTTCGGGGACGCGGGCGCCGCCTGACGTCTTCAGCCCATTCCCGTGAGTGGAAGGGACGGCGGCCGAGCGGCAACGGGGCGGGGCGGCGATGTGCCTGCCCGCCGCTGCCATTGGCTGGCGCCGGACCTGAGGATTGTTCATGCTCCTTCACATCATCGCCCGTGGCAAGATCGGCCGCTCGCCCGAGGCCGAACTGGTCGAGCGCTATGGCAAGCGCGTGACCTGGGGTTTCCGCGTGACCGAGATGCCCGATCGCGGCGGAAGCCTGCCGCCGGTCTCGGTCAGTCCGACGCGCACCGTCGTCATGGACGAGCGCGGCAAACAACTGACTTCGAGCGAGCTTGCTACCGTGCTGGGGCGGTGGCGCGATGATGGCGTGCGCGAGGCGCGGTTCCTGATCGGCGCGGCGGACGGGCATGACCAGTCGGTGCGGGATGGGGCCGACCTGCTGATTGCCTTCGGCGCCGCGACCTGGCCGCACATGCTGGCGCGCGCGATGCTGGCGGAGCAATTGTGGCGCGCGACCAGCATCGTCGCAGGCCATCCCTATCACCGCGAGGGATGATGCGCGCCCTGCCGCCCGCGTCGTTGCCTTACACGGCGCCCAATCCGTCACGGCTGCTGCTGGCCGGCGTGGCACTCGCGCTGGCGCCGGTGGCGGCGTGGCAGTGGGCCGCGGCGGTCGATGGCCCGGCCTATCAGTCGACCGGCGAGGCGGGCAGTGCCCTGCGGCAGGCCCAGGCCTCGCTGGCCGACGCGCAGGGGCGTGCCGACAAGCTCGAAGCGGCGGCGCGCACCGCCACGGCTGCGGCCGACCGCACGGCACAGGCCGCTGCCGCGATCGCGGCCCGCATCCAGCAATCCGAAGCCGAAATCCGCATGAGCGAGGCGCGTATCGCGCTGATCGAGCGCGAACGGGCTGACCTCAGGCGCCGGATCGCGGTGCGGCAGGAGCCGGTCGTGCGCCTGACCGGGGCGCTCGAGCTGATCGCGCGCCGGCCGCTGGCCTTCAGCCTGCTGCGCGCCGACTCGCTGCGCGACACCGTCTACCTGCGCGCCGTGCTCGAGACGATGCTGCCCGAAGTGCGCCGCCGCACCGCCACGCTGCGCAGCGCGGTGACGCGCGGCCACGCCCTGCAGGAGCAGGCGCGCGGCGAAGCCAACCGGCTGCGCGCCAGCCGCTCCGGCCTCGACGAGCGCCGCCAGCAACTCGCCGCGCTCGAAAGCCGCCAGCGCATCGCGAGCCGCGCTGCCAGCGGCACCGCCAGCCGCGAGGCCGACCATGCGCTCGCCCTGGCCGAGGAGACCCGCGACCTGACCGCCCTGATGGCGCAGCTGGGGCGTGACGGGAAGATGCGCGACATGCTCTCCGCGCTGCCCGGCCCGGTGCAGCGGCCCGATCGCCCCGGCGCGGTGCTGATGGTCGAGGATGCCGGCCCGATCGCACGCGGGGAGGCGCAGCTGGCGTGGATACTCCCGGTCTCGGGCCGCGTGACCACCGGCTTTGGCGAGGCGGGGCCGACGGGGCCGTCGCAGGGCCTGGTGCTCGCGCCCGTCGCCTCGGCGCAGATCGTCGCGCCAGCCGCCGGGCGGATCGCCTTCGCCGGCGCCTATCGCGGGTTCGGGCAGATCGTCATCGTCGAGCACGCGGGCGGCTGGACCTCGCTCGTTACCGGCCTCGGCCGGATCGATGCCGGCGTGGGCGACAAGGTCGTGCAGGGCTCCCCCATCGGCATCGCCGCGCCTGCCCGACCATTGGTGACGGTCGAGCTACGCAAGGATGGCGTGCCCGTCAATCCGCTGGCAGCGCTGCGTTAAGCGGCTGGGGCGGCGCGAGAGAGCGCGCTGAGAACAGTCTCAAACCGTCCCCGTCATTCCCGCGAAGGCGGGAATCCACGGTTCCATCGCAACCTCTCTGCCGACCGGCTGGATTCCCGCCTTCGCGGGAATGACGGGGGGTGGCGAGGGAGGGGTGGCGCGGGAGAGGGGCAGCCAATCTTTATCGCGTCGTTCGCTGGAGTTTGGCCGCGCCGACAAAGCGCGGGCTGCTGCCGTTCACACCTGCCCGTAAATCCATGAGCGACCATCTGGCGTTCAGGCTTTGTGCCCTATAGAAGCGGGTTGAGGTGGTACGCAGTGCTGCCCTGTTTTCAAGAAGGTGCCTTACCGATCATGGCCAGACCGCTCGCCTCCCTGTTGCGCGCCACCGCGCTGGTCTCTGCGGTGGCGGTGCTGCCGCTGGCGACGGCCGGGCTGGCGGCGGTGGACGCGCGCACCGGGCCGCAGTTCGCCAAGCTCGCGCTGATCTACGAGAAGATCAAGGCGAACTACGTCGAGCCGGTCAACGACGACACGCTGATGAAGGGCGCGATCGACGGCATGCTCGCGACGCTCGACCCGCACAGCTCCTATCTGGAAGCGCGCGACTTCGAGAACCTGCGCACGCAGACCGAAGGCTCGTATGGCGGCCTTGGCCTGTCGGTCACGCTAGACGACGGCGCGGTCAAGGTCATCGCACCGATGAAGGGCAGCCCCGGCGACCTCGGCGGGATCAAGGCCGGCGACTACATCACCCATCTCGATGGCAAGCTGATCTACGGCGGCTCGCTTGACGAGGCGGTCGACCAGATGCGCGGCGCGCCCGGCACCGCGATCAAGCTGACCGTCTATCGCCCCGGCCGCGACGAGCCGCTCGACTTCAGCCTGACCCGCCGCGTGATCGAGCTGAAGCCGGTCGAATGGAAGATCAAGGACAACGTCGGCGTCATCTCGGTCTCCTCGTTCAGCATGAACGTGGGCGCGCAAGTGGCCCAGGCCTTCGCCGCGATCCGCGCGCAGGCGGGCAATCGCCTCGCCGGCGTGGTACTCGACCTGCGCGGCAACCCCGGCGGCCTGCTCGAAGAAGCGGTGTCGCTGTCGGACGATTTCCTCGACAAGGGCACGATCGTCTCGCAGCGCGGCCGCGATCCGCAGGATAACGAGATCTATTCGGCGCACATGGGCGATGTCGCGCGCGGGCTGCCGATGATCGTGCTGATCGACGAAGGCTCGGCCTCGGCCTCCGAGATCGTTGCTGGCGCGCTGCAGGACCAGCACCGCGCGCTGATCATGGGCCAGCGCAGCTTCGGCAAGGGCAGCGTCCAGACGCTGATCCCGCTCGGCAAGGATGCCGCGCTCAAGCTGACTACGGCGCGGTACTTCACGCCCTCGGGCCGCTCGGTGCAGGAGGGCGGGATCGACCCCGACATCGCGGTGCCGCAGATTTCCGATCCCGACCTGCGCAAGCGTGCGCTGCGCTCCTATCGCGAGAGCGACCTGCGCCGCCATCTCATCAACGAGATCAAGCAGGACAAGGACCTCGAGAAGGACAAGATCGACGATCCGCGCTTCAAGATGACGCCCGAGGAGCTCAAGGCCAAGGGTATCGACGATTTCCAGCTCTATTACGCGGTGCAGACGCTGGGCCGTACCTCGCCTGGCGCGCTGGCCGCGCTGCGCAAGCGCTGAGGGTGGCGGCATGACCACGCGCCCCAACGGATCGCTCGAACTGGCCCGCATGCTCGCGCTCGGCGTGCCGCTGGTGGCCATGGCCACGGCGCTTGTCGCGCAATACGGGTTCGGCCTGCCGCCGTGCGAAATGTGCTGGTGGCAGCGCTACGGCCATATCGCCGCGATCGCCTTCGGCCTGCTCGGCTTCATCCTGCGTGGCTCGCCGCTGGGGCGGGTGATGATCGCACTCGCCGCGCTGGGCATCTTCGCCAGCGGGGTGATCGGGGCCTATCACGCCGGCGTCGAATACCATTGGTGGGAGGGCGTCACGACCTGCTCGTCGACGAAGATCGAGGGCGATCCGCTCGCGGCGATCATGGCGGCGCCGCTGGTACGCTGCGACGTGCCCGCCTGGACGATGATGGGCCTGAGCATGGCGGGGCTCAATTTCCTGTTCTCCGTCCCTGCCGCGCTCGCCATCGTCGGCCTGCTGTCCAAAGCCCGTGCCAAGGGAGCCTGATGCCATGACCACCCGTCTCGATCCGCGCTCCGCCGCCGCCCGCATGATCCGCGTTGACCAGGCGGGGGAATTCGGCGCCACCCGCATCTACGAGGGGCAACTGGCGGTAATGGGCGATCGTGGCCCGGATTCGGCCGAGATCGTCGAGATGGCGCGCCAGGAAGGCGACCACCGCGCCCGCTTCGATGCGCTGATGGCGCGGCGCGGCGTGCGCCCGACGGCGCTGCATCCGGTCTGGTCGATGGCGGGTTTCGCGCTCGGTGCGGCGACGGCGCTGGTCGGGCCCAAGGCAGCCATGGCCTGCACCGCCGCGATCGAGACCGAGATCGACCGCCACTACACCGAGCAGCTCGAGGTGCTGGGCGACAGCGACCCCGAACTGGCCGAGACGATTCGCGAATTCCGCGACGACGAGCGCGCGCACCGCGATGCGGCGCTGGCCGCCGGTGCCGAGCAGGCCCCGGCCTATCCGCTGCTGTTCAATGCCATCCGCCTGGGCTGCCGCGCCGCGATCAAGCTGTCCGAGCGGATCTGATCGGCCGCGTCCATTAGGCGGATCCGGCACGGACCTTGGTGCGTTGCCGCTTCATCTATCATTCACGGCTGCGCCCGCTTATAGCCGGGCCAGAGCCAAGGATGTTCAGGCTCTTGCGCTGGAGACCCCCGACGATGCGTTCCGCCACCCTGCCGTTCCGCCTTGTGGCTCTGGCGCCCGCTGTGCTCGGACTGTCCATGCTCGCCGCAACGCCGTCGGAAGCCGCCCGCAGCCGCCAGCCGGTGACGCAGCCCGCCGACGACCAGGACGCGGTGCGTAGCGACGAGAAGGTCAACCAGCTCATCGTCTATGGCGACGACCCGTGCCCCGCGTCGTCGGAAGGCCAGATCACCGTCTGTGCGCGCAAGGGCGAGGAGGAGCGCTACCGCATCCCGCAGTCACTGCGCGAGGATCCCAACGATGCGCGCAACCAGACCTGGACGGACCGGGTAAAGGCCTACGAAACCGTGGGCGCCAGCGGCATCAATTCGTGCTCGCCGGTCGGTTCGGGTGGGGCGAGCGGCTGCACCACGCGCCTGATCAACCAGGCCTATGCCGAGAAGAAGCAGGGCAGCGACGTGCAGTTCGGCAAGTTGATCGAGGCCGAGCGCGAGAAGCGTCTGACCACGATCGACAAGGACGCTGCCGAGGAGCAGGCCCGGGTCGAGCAGCTGGAAAAGCAGTACGAGGCCCGCCTCGCCCGCGAACGTGACGGCTCGACGCAGCCCGCAACCCCGCCGGCGAACTGATCGCCCGGCATCGCGCCGATACGCGTAAACGCGGTATCGGCGGATAGCCCGGCTTTAGCCTGCGCTGCGTTAACCCCGGTCCATTCATGTCGTGCCCCTGGCGGCGCGGCGAAGAAGGACCGGGTGATGAAACTGACGCTGAAGACGAAGTTGGCAGCGGCCTTTGGCGCCGTCCTGCTCCTGACCGGCATACTGGGGGCAGCAGGCCTCAACAGCCTCGGCACGATCTACGACCAGACCGACGAGATCGCCAACAACTGGCTGCCGAGCGTCGATGCGACCAATCGCCTCGACAACCTGGCGTCGGACCTGCGCGCGCAGGAGCTGTTCCACATCGCCAGCGATGATCCCGCGGCAATGTCCAACGCCGAAGGCCAGATGGCCGAGACGCTGAAGAAAATCGCCGAGGTCCGCGGGCGATATGTGAAGCTGATCTCCTCGCCCGAGGAAAAGGCGATCTACGACCGCTTCTCCGAAAAGTTTGATCGCTATTTGCAGGCGCATGCCGGCTTCATCCGCATGTCGCGCGAGCGCGAGGACAAGGCCGCTTTCAATGCGCTGACCGCGAGTGGCGATATCTACACCGGGATGTCGGACGATCTCGTCAAGCTGGTGGAACTCAACGCGACGGGGTCGGCCAAAGCGAGGACGGAGGCACAGGCCGTCTACTCCAAAGCCCGCACGCTTTCGGTCGTGCTGATTGTCACAGCCCTGCTGATCGGCTCCGGTGCTGCCGTGCTGGTCGTACGCTCGGTCCTGCGCCAGATCGGTGGCGAGCCCGATTATGCCCGCGACGTGATCGCGCAGATCGCCACCGGTGACCTCACCGTGCGCATCGCCACCGCCAAGGGGGACGACCACAGCCTGCTGGCGGCTGCCCGCGAAATGGTGGCCCAGTTGTCGTCGGTCATGGGTGGGGTGTCCGGTGCCGCGGGCAACGTCGCCTCGGGGGCGCAGCAGATGGCCGCCGGGGCCGAGACGCTGTCGCAGGGCGCGACCGAGCAGGCCGCCTCGACCGAGGAAGCCTCGAGCGCGATCGAGGAGATGGCGGGCAACATCAAGCAGACCGCCGACAACTCTGCCCAGACCGAGAAGATCGCGCGCCAGTCGGCCAAGGATGCCGAGGCCAGCGGCGCGGCGGTGGCCAAGGCGGTCGATGCCATGCAGACGATCGCGGGCAAGATCTCGATCGTGCAGGAGATCGCCCGGCAGACCGACCTGCTGGCGCTAAACGCCGCGGTCGAGGCTGCGCGTGCGGGCGAGCATGGACGCGGCTTTGCCGTGGTGGCTTCGGAAGTTCGCAAGCTGGCCGAGCGCAGCCAGGTGGCGGCAAGCGAGATCAGCACGCTGTCGACCGATACGGTCAAGGCGGCGATCGAGGCGGGCGAGATGCTCACCCGGCTGGTGCCCGACATCCGCCGTACTTCCGAACTGGTCGCCGAGATCAGCGCCGCCTGCCGCGAACAGGATGTCGGCACCAGCCAGATCAACGGCGCGATCCAGCAACTGGACAAGGTGACGCAGCTCAATGCCGGCTCGTCGGAGGAGATGTCGGCGACCGCCGAGGAGCTGGCTTCGCAAGCCGAGGAATTGCAGGCCAGCGTCGCGTTCTTCCGCGTCGACGGGGGGCATGCCCGGCATCGCGCGCCGCCGGCGCGACGAGCAGCGGCCGTGGCCGTGCCGGCGCGCTCCTCGCGCGGTTCTGGCCGACCCGGCTCGGTCGCCGACCAGCAGAGCCGCGTGCGGGGTTTCGCGCTCGATTTCGCCAAGAGCGATGCGAGCCACAACGATTTGAGCCGGGGTGAGTTTGCCAAAGGCGGGTTCGACGCCGACGACGATGATTTCGTCGCGGTGGCGTGATCGCGCAACGGCCCGGTCAGTCACTCATGCCACACCGCCAGGCAGCGCAGGATTGCGCCGCAGGGGACGACACGATCAGTCCCCTGCGTTTCCGCCGGATCGCCAGCTTCATCGAGGCGCAGACCGGGATCAGGATGCCCGAATCCAAGGTGCACCTGATCCAGGGGCGGCTGCTGCGCCGCGTGCGCGAGGAGGGCTTCGCGACGATCGATGCCTATTGCGACCATATTCTCTCGGGCGAGGCGGACGCGGAGGCGCTGGTCGAATTCATCAATGCCGTGACGACCAACAAGACCGACTTCTTCCGCGAGCCCGGCCATTTCGAATACCTGCGGTCCACCGTGCTGCCCGCCCTGCGCAGCGAGGGGCGCCGGCACATCCGCTGCTGGAGCGCTGCCGCCTCGACCGGCATGGAAGCCTATACGCTGGCGATCGTGCTGGCCGACTTCATCGATGGACGCGGTGACCAGGACTTCTCGATCCTGGCGACCGACATCGACACCCGGGTCCTCGAGGAAGCACGGCGCGGGATCTACCCGGTCGAGGCGATCGCGCCGGTGCCGCCGCAACAGCGCACGCGCTACTTTGCCATGGCCCGCGATCCGCGCCGCCGCGAGGCGCGCGTTATCCCCGCATTGCGCCAGAAGCTCGCCTTCGCGCGGGTCAACCTCATGGATGCGCGCTATCCGGTCGAGGAGGCGATGGACCTGATCTTCTGCCGCAACGTCCTCATCTATTTCGACAAGGCGGCACAGGCCGCGGTCGTGGCCCGGCTTTGCACGCACTTGCGGCCCGGCGGCCACCTCGTGCTCGGGCATTCGGAAACGATCCACGGCATGGACCTGCCGCTGCAGACCGTCTCCAACACCGTATTTCGCAAGACGGGGTGAAGGCCCCGGCCTAGCGGAACAGCGCGACGAGATCCGCAAACTGGTCGGTCAGCCGGCTTTGCCCGGCGGCGCTGGTGCGGCCGAGGCGCACGATCACCAGGCGGCGCGACGGGCTGGCCAGTACGGCCTCGCCATCGTTGCCGAGCGCCGCGATCAGGTCGCGCGGCCCGCGATCGGGGAAAAGCCGCGCCGCCTCGTCACCGCGCCCGCCGGTCTCGCCACGGTTGAGCCAGAGCCCGGCGCCATATTGCGGCGCGCGCGGCGAGGGGCTGGCCATGAACTCGATCCACTGGCGCGGCACGAGCTGCGCGCCCTGCACAGCGCCACGGTTGCGCAGGAAGGCGCCGAAGCGCGCGAAATCGCGGGCGGTGCCGTCGATCATCGCGCCGCCGTCCATCGTGCCGTGCGCGTCGAAGGCCAGCACCACGCCGCGCATCTGCACCGGCTCGAACAGCCGCGTGCGCAGGTATTCCGCCACAGCCCGCCGCCGCGCCTCGGCATCACCGCCCGGCGCCAGGACGCGTGCGGCAAGGTCGGCCAGGATCACGCCGTCGGCGGCATTGTCGTGGAAGCGGGCGCCGGGCTCGCTGCCCAGCGGCTGGTCCTCGGCGGCGCGAGCCATGTCGTCACGCCCGGGGCCGAACAGCATCGCCGCATCGTCGGAGGCAGATTGGCGCAGGCCCGCACGCATCTGCAGCAGGTGGCGCAGCGTGATCTCGCCGCGCGGATCGCCCGGGCGCTGCCAGGCCGGGACCGGCGCGGTCTCGTTGAGGCGCAGGCGCCCGTCGGAGACCAGCATGCCGATCATCACCGCGGTCACGCTGCGCACCATGGCCCCGCCGGCAAAGCGCGTGTTCTCGTGATAGCCGGGGGCATAGCGTTCCGCGACGATGCGCGAACCACGCATGACGATCACCGCGCGGGTCTCGTCACTGGAATCGGTGCCGGTATCCGTGGCGAACAGCGCGTCGACCGCCCGGGCCAGGCGCTCGCGATCGACGCCGGGATCCTCGATCACCGCGCCCAGCGCGGCCTCGGACAGCGGCGCAGGCCCGGCGGGCGGGCTGGAGCAGGCGAACAAGGCTGGTGCCAGCGCAAGCGGCGCGATAAGGCCGGCAAACCGGCGAAGACACAGGAAAGGGAATCGCGGAGGCCGGCGCATGGTTGCCCGCGTCTTTCCACCAGATCGAATGCACATGGCAACCACGAACCCCCGTTCCCCCACAGAAGATCCCCTCCGTTACGGATCACTGCCCCCACCCATGCCGCGGCGGCCGCGTCGTGCGCGCTGGCTGGTGCTGGTCGTGGTGGTGCTCGCTATGCTGGGGGCCGGTGGCGATGCGCTGTTCTGGCGCCCGAGCCACGACACCGCGCGGATCGAGGCGGCACGGGCCGCGCGCATCGCCTGTTCGTGCCGCTATGTCGGCGGTCGCGCGCTGGGCGATTGCGACAAGGACGTGCCCAAGGGGCGCTTTTCGGTCACGCTCAGCGAGGATGCACCCGCGCACAACGTTTCGGCGCATGTCGCCATGGGCGTGGCGCAGACGGCGACGTATCGCGAAGGTTGGGGGTGCCAGCTTCCCGCATGGCGCACGCCCGACTGATCTGATCCCGGCCGGGAGACGGCGGGGCGGTGTCACTGGCCACCCGCCACCCATGAAAAAGGGCGACGCCTTGCAGCGCCGCCCCTTTCCTTATCGTCGGGAAGAACCCGAAGAAGATTACTTGATTTCGACGGTGCCGCCGGCTTCTTCGATCTTCTTCTTGATGTCTTCGGCTTCAGCCTTCGACACGCCTTCCTTGATGGCCTTCGGCGCGCCTTCGACCAGGGCCTTGGCTTCGGTCAGACCGAGCGAGGTGATCGCGCGGACTTCCTTGATGACCTGGATCTTCTTGCCGCCGTCGCCGGTCAGGATGACGTCGAATTCGGTCTTCTCTTCGGCAGCCGGAGCGGCTTCACCGGCGGGAGCAGCGGCCACGGCCACGGCAGCAGCGGCGCTCACGCCCCATGCTTCTTCCAGGGCCTTGGCGAGGTCAGCGGCTTCGAGAACGGTGAGCTGCGACAGGTCTTCAACGAGCTTGGCGATGTCAGCCATGATGTTTCACTCCGTTAATGTGTGGCGCCCGATGCCCGCGACATGCGGTGCGACCGGGCAAAAGTCGATTGAACCGGCTCAGGCCGCGTCCTTCTCGGCATAGGCGTTGAAGACGCGGGCCAGCTTCGCCGCCGGAGCGGTGGTGAGCTGGGCGATCTTCGTGGCCGGTGCCATGACGAGACCGATAAGCTTGGCGCGCAGTTCGTCCAGCGAGGGCATCGTGGCGAGAGCCTTGACACCATCGGGGTTGAGAACCTGCGAACCCATCCCGCCACCGACGATTTCGATCTTGTCGGTGGTCTTGGCGAACTCGACGATCACCTTGGCGGCGGCGACGGGATCAGCCGAGGCAGCGATGGCGGTCGGCCCGGTGAAGAAATCACCAATGCCTTCGTAATCGGTGCCCTGGATGGCAAGCTTGGCAAGACGGTTCTTCGCAACCTTGTAGGTCGCACCCGCCTCGCGGATCTTCGTGCGCAGGGCGGTGGACTGGGCCACCGTCATGCCGAGGTTGCGAGTGACGATGACCGCACCCGAACCGCTCACGAGGTCGTTGAGGAAAGCGACCGAATCGGCTTTTTGCGAACGATCCATGCCTTACTCCTTCACAATGGCTGCAGCTGGGGCGAACCCTGGCGTGCAGCCGGCTACGTTTGTCCATGGCCGGTCAGGGCCACAGGCGAGTCCGTTGCGACAAGGGAAGGAGGTGCGCCGAAGCGCGAGGGGCGCCACGAATTTCCGAAGTGACGGAAAGCCGCGCGGCCGTGAAATCTCGTTTCCCCGCCTAGGTCGGAAAAGTTTAAGCGCCCATGGGGAGCTCCGACGGTCTCGGACGGATGAGCGACAGCCGGGGCTGCCGTTCGGGTGGCGCACCTAACAGATGCACACCATGAGTCAAGCACGATCGGGGGCGTGGTCAGGGGAGACCGGGAGGCGATCGGCGCCGGTGCCCCGATCCGCCTGCCCGGTCGTTCCCTGTAGCAGTCGACGTGTCAGTCGATGCCCAGCGCGTTCTTGTACACGTCGAGGATGGCTTCCATCTCGCGGCGGTCGTCGGGCTTCATCTTCCGCAGACGGACGATCTGGCGCATGATCTTGGCGTCGTAGCCCGCGGCCTTGGCCTCGCTGTAGACGTCCTTGATGTCATCGCCGATGCCCTTCTTTTCTTCCTCGAGACGCTCGATGCGTTCGATCAACAGGCGCAGGCGGTCGTCGGCGGCGTCGGCCATGGGTCACTCCCGGAAAAACTGGTGAAACGGGGTCCGCGTGAACGGATCAGGGGCGCGCTGATAGCGGCCCCGTCGGATTCGGGCAAAGCAGGGGCTGTGGATAGATGCGGGAAAACCCCGGGCGCGGTGCGGCTGCTGCGATCAGTGGTCGTTCCTGGCCACGCTCTGCGCCATGCGCTCTAGCTGCTCGGGCGTCGCCTCGGTCTGGTAGCGGCTTTTCCATTCGGCCGCGGGCAGCCCGTGGATCGCCTCGCGCGCAGTGGCCTTGTCGAGCGGCGCGCCGGCATCGACGATCCAGTCCGCGAGGCAATTGCGGCAGAATCCGGCAAGACCCATCAGGTCGATGTTCTGCGCATCGTGGCGGTGTCGCAGATGACGCACGAGCCGGCGGAACGCGGCTGCGGCGACCGCATCGTCGATGCTATCGAGGGCGTCGGGAGTAGCGCTCCGGTCGGCACCGGCTGCGGGGTAATTCGTATCCATTGTCATCATGCCTTGGGTTTTGGCGGTCCATGGGCCATAGCGCAACACAGCCGAAAGTCTGCCGGTTTCGTGACGTTTAAAAGGAGTTTTCGCACCGTGGCCCAGCCTGACAAGCGCGATCGCAAGGTCAAGATCCTCGCCACGGTGGGGCCTGCCAGCCGCTCCCCGGAAATGCTCGAGAAGCTGTTCCGCGCCGGCGCCGACGCCTTCCGCGTCAACATGAGCCATGGCGAGCATGCGATCCATGCCGAAACCATCGCCAACATCCGCGCGCTCGAGGAAAAGATGCAGCGCCCGATCACGGTACTGTGCGACCTCCAGGGGCCCAAGCTGCGCGTCGGCACGTTCAAGGAAGGCCGCGCGGTCATCCGCCATTCGGGGCACTTTACCCTCGACCGCAATCCCGAGCCGGGTGACGAGACGCGCGTGTGCCTGCCGCATCCCGAACTGTTCGGCATCCTGCAAAAGGGCCAGCGCCTGCTGATCGACGATGGCAAGCTGCGCCTGCGCGTGATCCGTGCCGAGGCCGATTCCATCCTCTGCTCGGCCGAAGTCGGCGGGGTGATCTCGGATCGCAAGGGCGTCAACGTCCCCGATGCGGTGGTGCCGGTGCCGGCGCTGACCGACAAGGACCGCCGCGACCTCGCCTTCGCGGTCGAGCATGGCGCCGACTGGATCGCGCTGTCGTTCGTGCAGCGCCCCGAGGACGTCGCCGAGGCGCGCCGCCTGATGGGCGGATATGGCGCGCTGATGGCCAAGATCGAGAAGCCGGCGGCGATCTCGCGCCTCGAAGAGATCGTCGAGCTGTCGGACGGCATCATGGTCGCGCGCGGCGATCTCGGTGTCGAGCTCAACCCCGAGGAAGTGCCGCCGCTGCAGAAGCGCATCGTCGAGTCGGCACGTCGCCAGGGCAAGCCGGTGGTCGTCGCCACGCAGATGCTCGAATCGATGATCGAGGCGCCGACGCCGACGCGCGCCGAAGTGTCCGACGTCGCCAATGCGGTCTACGACGGGGCCGACGCGGTCATGCTCTCGGCCGAAACCGCGGCCGGCGCCTGGCCCGAGGAAGCCGTGTCGATCATGAACCGCATCGCGGTGCAGGTGGAAAGCGACCCCGGCTATGCCGCGCGCGTCCACTTCATCGAGACGCTGCCCGATCCCACCACGTCGGACGCGCTGGCCCAGGCCTGCGCCTCGATCGCCGAGACGCTGCCGATCTCGGGCATCATCGTGTTCACCGGCTCGGGCTCGACCGCGCGCCGCGTGGCGCGCGAACGCGCGGGCGTGCCGATGCTGGTGCTGACGCCCAGCCTCAAGACCGCGCGCAAGGTCGGCCTGCTGTGGGGCGCCCATGCGGTGAACACCAAGGACATCGGCAGCTTCGAGGAAATGATCGCCAAGGGCAAGCGCATGGCGCTGCGCCACGACTTCGGCACCGCAGGATCGAAGCTGGTGGCGCTGGCCGGCGTTCCCTTCGGCACGCCGGGCGCGACCAACCTGCTGCACGTCGTCACCCTGGTCGGCGACGAACTGAAGCGCCACGCAGGCGCCTGATGGTCCCCAGGTACGCCGGTGGGCCCAGCGGCTTACGATAAGCGAAAAAGCGGGACCCCGGATCAAGTCCGGGGTGACGAAGGAATAACCAGGGTCATACACGTCCCGTCACCCCGGACTTGCGGGGTGACGCTGCACCCGTTCCAGCATGATGCGGCCCGAACCCCCAGTCAGCCGACGGCGCCGATCCGGGCCACGCCGACGCGGGGCATGATGCGCTCCGCCACGATGACGCGGTTCTTGCCCGAGGCCTTGGCCATGTAGAGCACGGCATCGGCGTCGGGGATCAGTTCCTCGCCGCGCGCCGATGTCTCGGGCAGGGCCGAGACGCCGATCGAGGCGCTGATCGCGCAGCCGTGCGCCTCGCTCAGCCCGTGGATGCGCAGGCGGATCTGTTCGGCCTTGCTGGCGGCATCGTCGAGCGGGCAATCGGGCAGGATCGCGACGATCTCCTCCCCGCCATAGCGGCAGACGACGTCGGCGGGCCGCAGCGCGCCGATGATCTGGGCGGACACATCGCGCAGCACCGCATCGCCCTTGGCATGGCCGTAGTCGTCGTTGAGCGCCTTGAAGTTGTCGAGGTCGATCATGATGACCGCGGTGGAGCCGCCGCCGCGGCTGGCAAGCGCGAGGAAGCGCTCGAGCGTATCCTCCATGTAGCGCCGGTTGTAGAGGCCGGTGAGCGGATCGCGCAGCGACTGGACCCGCAGCTTGTCGCGCAGCGCGATGTTGGACAGCGCCAGCGACATCGAATCGGCAAGCGCCTGGCCCAGCTTGCTGGTGATCGTGGTGCCGTCCTCCACCTCGCCGCGGCGCAGGGCCCCCTCGTTGGTGATGATCAGCAGCCCCTGGACGTGGCCACCCGCCATCAGGGGGATTTCCAGCGCGCTGTTGTAGCCGTTGTGATGCGCGCAGCACAGGCCGCCTTCGTCGGGCGCGTTGAGGTGAGTCTTGCCCCGGCGAATCGCCCAGCAGTCGCCCGGCGCCAGCCCGCCGTGCTCGATATGCTCGCCCGGCATGTCCCAGCTGCGCGCAAGATCGAGGCGGTCGCGCGCGCTGTTGAGCACGTAGAGCGCGGCGCCGTGGCCGGGCAGCAGGCGGCGGGCCGTCACCATCAGCACGGCGGCGGCCTCGTCGTTGGTCTCGGCGGCCTGGAGCATGTCGGTCATCGTGAACAGTTCGGCGGTGCGGCGCCGTGCTTCTTCCGAATCGGCGCGCATGTGCTGTTCGTGATCGTGCTTGGCAATGAGGATGGCACGAAACACCACGAGGCAGGCGACGACCGCGACCTGCAGCGCGAGCGAGACCAGGAGCAGAAGCTCGCTCTGGTCGGTGGCGTGCGCCTCGATGCGGCCGTGCAACGCGATCACGAGGATCGAGGCACCCTGCATCGCCACTGCGCCCAGGTACATCGTGCCGAAGCGACGGCGCGCCTGCGTGCGGGACGCCGATACGCGCATTCGCCGGAACAGCTTCAGCCTCTTGATCACGCCCGACCCGCTCCTTCGCGTGGCCAGACCGTCTGGCCCAGGCCGCGCGCGATGCAGGGCAGCCTTTGCGATGATGGGCGCGGGTTTAGCAGCTGCATCATCGATGCGGCTGAACGCGGACCTGCGGATTAGCCCCTATGGGTGCGTGTCAGGCGCGATGGCCGAACAGCGCCGATCCCACTCGCACGTGCGTCGCGCCAAGCTGGATCGCGGTCTCGAAATCGTCGCTCATGCCCATCGACAGGCCGGCGAGGCCATGGTCGCGGGCCAGCTGGTCGAGCAGCGCGAAGAACGGCGCGGCCTCGATCCCGGCGGGGGGCACGCACATCAGCCCGATCACCGGCAGGTCCGCACTACGCGCCTCGCCCAAGAGGGCGGGGAGATCGGCGGTGGCGCAGCCGCCTTTCTGGTCCTCGGCGCCGATGTTGACCTGAACGAACAGCGGCACGCGGCGCCCGGCCTTGTCCATGGCGCGGGCCAGGGCGGTCAGCAGCGAGGGCCGGTCGAGAGAGTGGATGCAGTCGAACAGGCGCACCGCGTCCTCAGCCTTGTTCGACTGCAGCTGGCCGACGAGGTGCAGGTCTAGCCCTGCATGTTCCTCGCGCAGCGGCGCCCACTTGGCTTCGGCCTCCTGCACGCGGTTTTCGCCGAACGCGCGCTGGCCGGCGGCGATCAGCGGGCGGATCGCCTCGGCCGGATGCGTTTTCGAAACCGCGACCAGCGTGACATCGTCGGGGCGGCGCTGCGCGATGCGCGCGGCCTGCGCGATGCGATCGCGGATCGCAGCGAGCGGTTCGGCCGACGCGGAAAAGGAGTCGAGCGGGCGGGCGGCGATAGGGTCGGGGGTTTGCTCTGGTCCGGTCATGGCGCGCTGCTATAGCGTGGCGATGGCAAAGCGCTACCCCGGCCGGCGGGGCATTCGCGGGGCGGATCTGCCCCGGCTGGTCCTCTTGAGCGATGCGCGCAACGACGCGGTGCTCGATCGTGCGCTGGCGCGCTTGCCGGCCGGCAGCGCGCTGGTGTTCCGGCACTATCATCTCGATGCACCCGCGCGCCGTGCCCGCTGGGCGGCCTTGCGCCGCTTGGCGCATGCGCATGGTGTGCGCCTGGTCCTGGCGGGCAGGCCGTGCGGGCGGGGCGCGCAAGGCTGCTATGCCGCGCCATCGCGGCTGGGCCGGGCGCCGGGCGCGCGGCAGGGCGGCTTGCGGCTGGCGACCGCGCATTCGCTGCGCGAGATCGCACAGGCGGTGCGCGCGCGCGCCGATGCCGTGCTGCTTTCGCCCGTTCATGCCTCGCGCAGCCATCCGGGCGGCAGGACATTGGGCCCGGTGCGCTTCCTGCTGCTCGCGCAGGCATGCCCGCTGCCGGTGCTGGCGCTGGGCGGGATGACGCGGGCGCGGGCGCGGCGGCTGCCGGTCCACGGCTGGGCAGCGATCGACGGGCTGTCGTGACGATCTTCTGCCCGTAAAACCCATTCGATATCCGCTACTTGTCGCTGGATTCTTGACCGCCCCCGCGCCAGCGGCGATGATGGGACAGAAGGGAAACACCAAGACCATGGCATCGCGGGCACTCACCCCCAATCGCACCAGTGCGGGCGTCGCCCCGGCACGCGCCCGGCCGAGCTGGCGCGCGGTGTTCAAGCGCAGCGTGCGCCGCAGCGTCGAGCTCATCGGTGGCGGCGTGCTGTTCGGCGCCATGGTGTTCCTGGCGCTCGCGCTGGCGAGCTATACCCAGACCGATCCCTCGGGCAGCACGGCCTCGGGCAGCCCGGTGGACAACTGGATGGGCCTGCCCGGTGCCTGGGCGGCCGATCGCGTGCTGGTCACTTTCGGCCTGCCCGGCGCGTTGCTGGTGCCGCTGCTGTTCGTCTTCGCGCGGCGGACCTGGGACGCGGCCGACCAGGTCGATGCCGACGACGCCGCCCCGACCGATCCTGTCTGGTGGCGCCTCGCGCTCGGGCTGATCGTGGCGATGATCCTGCTCGGGACCGCGCTGGCCCTGGCCTTCAGCGGGCGCGGCGGGAGCCTGCCCGCGGGCTTCGGCGGGCTGACCGGCCTGCTGGGCGCGAGTGCGATTCGCGGCCTCGCTCAATTCGTGCCGCCGGCCGAGGGCTGGATCATCCTGGTCCTTGCCGCGGTGGCGCTCGGGGCGGGGCTGTTCGTGGCAGCCCGCGTCTTCGCGCTCGACTGGCGCCGCCTGCTCAGCGTGCCCGGTGTCCTGCGCCGCCGCGCCGCGGATGACGACGACGAGGCCGATCGTCCCGCCCGCCAGCGCCGCGCGCCCAAGGCCAAGGCCGCCGCCGCCGATCTCCTGGCCGACGACGAGGACGAGGACATCGACGGGGCGGACGACGTGCCGTTCGATACCCGCGGCCCGGCGATTCCCGCCGATGCCGCAGCGCCCCGCCGCCCGACCGAGATCAGCGATCCGCAACGCAGCCCGGCGCCCGTCGCCGCCAAGGCCGCCGCACGCCAGACCGACCTGTTCGACAAGTTCGCGCTGCCCGCGATCGAGCTGCTCGAGGAAGTCCAGGCCAGCGCCCAGCCCAAGATCGACAAGCTCGCCCTCGAGCGCAACGCCCGCCTGCTCGAGAACGTGCTCGACGACTTCAACGTGAAGGGCGAGATCACCGCGGTCCGAACCGGCCCGGTGGTGACGATGTACGAGCTGGAGCCGGCCCCCGGTATCAAGGCCAGCCGCGTCATCGGCCTCGCCGACGACATCGCGCGCAACATGAGCGCGGTTTCGGCGCGCGTCTCCGCCATTCCCGGACGCACGGTCATGGGCATCGAGTTGCCCAATCAGGTGCGCGACATGGTCTCGTTCCGCGAGCTGGTCGGCTGCGACAAGTTCGTCAACGCCAAGGGCCTGCTGCCGATCATCCTGGGCAAGGACATCGCGGGCGAGCCGATCGTGGCGGACCTCGCCACCATGCCGCACCTCTTGGTCGCGGGTACCACCGGCTCGGGCAAGTCGGTCGGGCTCAACGCGATCCTCCTGTCGCTGCTCTATCGCCTGACGCCCGCGCAGTGCCGCCTGATCCTCGTCGATCCCAAGGTGCTCGAGCTCAAGTCCTACGACGACATTCCGCACCTGCTCTCGCCGGTCGTGACTGAACCTGCCAAGGCGGTGCGTGCGCTGAAATGGGCGGTCGAGGAAATGGAGCGGCGCTATCGCCAGATGTCCTCGATCGGCGTGCGCAACCTCTCGGGCTTCAACGACAAGGTGCGCGCTGCCCAGGCCAAGGGCAAGCCGCTGGGGCGGCGCATCCAGGTCGGGTTCGATCCCGAAACCGGCGAGGAGCTGTTCGAAGAGCAGCAGCTCGAATACCAGGTGCTGCCGCAGATCGTGGTCATCGTCGACGAACTCGCCGACCTCATGGTCACGGTCGGCAAGGAAGTCGAAGTGCTGATCCAGCGCCTTTCGCAAAAGAGCCGCGCCGCGGGCATCCACCTCATCATGGCGACGCAGCGCCCCTCGGTCGACGTCATCACCGGCGTCATCAAGGCCAACCTGCCGACCCGCATCTCGTTCGCCGTCACCAGCCGCATCGACAGCCGCACGATCCTGGGCGAACAGGGCGCCGAGCAGCTGCTGGGCAAGGGCGACATGCTCTACAAGCCGAGCACCGACCCGATCCGCCGCGTCCACGGCCCCTTCGTCAGCGACGAGGAAGTCGAGCGCGTGGCCGACCACTGGCGCGGGCAGGGCAAGCCCGACTACGTCGATTCGGTGACCGAAGAGCCCGAGGAAGGCTCCTACGGCTTCGACGAGCTGGACGGCGCGGACAATCCCGAGGATCGCAAGTACCGCCAGGTCTGCCAGCTGGTGTTCGAGAGCCAGAAGGCCTCGGCCAGCTGGATCCAGCGCCAGATGGGCGTGGGCTACAACACCGCGTCCAAGTGGATCGAGCGCATGGAGCAGGACGGCCTGGTCGGCCCCGCCAACCACGTCGGCCGGCGCGAAATCTATCGCGACAAGGACGGCAATCCGCTGTGAGGGGGGCGGGGGCGCAAGCGACCGGGTTCGCTTACGCCCCCAGCGGCAAGTGCAGGAACTGGTTGAAGGCGCTGGCCTCGTACCCGCCGAAAGCCGGGCCGCTGGTGAACCCGCGGCGGCGATACAGCGCAAGCGCCGGCTCGAACGAAGGGCCCGAACCCGTCTCCAGGCTGAGCCTGCGCAGGCCACGCGTGCGCGCCTCTGCGATGATATGATCGAGCAGCGCCGCCGCGATGCCCTGGCGCAATGCCTCGGGATGCGTGCGCATCGACTTGATTTCGCCGCCCTGCGCGTCGAGCTGCCTGAGCGCGCCGATGCCGAGCGCGCGGTCGTCGCGCCAGAGCGTCCATACCGTGATGTCGGGGGTCTTCAGGCCTGACAGGTCGAGCGCGAAGACATGGCCGGGCGGCGAGTTGGCGTGCATGCCGGCAAGGTGGAGGCGCAGCAGCGCGATCGTCTGCGGATGGCTGAGATCGTCTTCGCGAATGTCCATGAACCCTCCTTGCCTCAGTGGAGACGTGTGGCGTCGTCCAGGTAAGGGTTATGGGACGGGCTTGCGTCCTTCGACAAGCTCAGGACGAACGGATGTTTGTGCGTGCCCAGAGCATGATGACGTTTCCGTGAAACGCCATCATGCTCCAGATATTTGTAATCGTGCAATTTTTGACAAAAACCGGTTCCCACTTTTTGTCATCGCACTCCAGCCCTCGCCACAGATCCCGTTCGCCCTGAGCCTGTCGAAGGGCCGTGCGGCAAGGAAGCGGGGGCGCGGGAATGCTCTTCCGCGCCCCTGCTTTGGAGGTCACTTCACCTTGGCAAGCTCGGCCGAGAGCGCCCCGGCGCGCTGGTCCTTGAGGACGGCGCAGCTCTTCACGCGTTCGATCGTGCGCTCCAACTCTAGCGCACCCGACTTGTTGGCGAAGCGCGGGCGCAGCGCGGCGAACTGGTCGGCCTTGTCGGCGGCGCAGAACGTGCTGAGCACCTGCGGCAGCGCGCGGGTCATGAAGATCCCGGCGCTGCTGTCGAGCAGCGTGTCGAGGTGGGCATTGGCCCAGGCATAGCCGTAGTCACGCGTCTTGGACGAGGCGATGACGCGGGCGGTGCCGCTGAGCTTCTCGCTCTGGCGCAGACGCTTGTCGGTGAACTCCTCGAGCAGCCACTTGGCGACCGCGGGGTCGTTGCTGCGGCCGACGGCGCCGAGCGCGGCGGGGCGCAGCAGCGGGTCTTCGGTCGAGAGGCCCAGTTCCATCAGGCGCTTGGCCCCGGCAAGGCCGTTCGGCTTGAGCCAGGCGCGGAAGGCACTGCCGTAGAACGCCGGGTCCAGCGCCTTGGCATCGCCCGCCATCATCGCGTCGACCGCCTTGGTCAGCGTCGCATCGAGGGCCGCGTCCTCGGCCACGTCGGCCATTTCGGCAACCAGCGAGACGCGGCGCGCCTGCTTGTCCGGGTCGTCGGTGGCATAGGCGCCGGCGCGCGGATCGAAGCCGAGCTTGGCCAGCTGCGGCGCACGAACCTCGCGCACCAAGCGGCGCAGGCCGTCATGCGCGGCCGGAGTCAGGAACCCGCGATCGTCGAGGCTGACGAGCAGCGCGGTCGCCTGGTCGCTGGCATAGCTGTCGGGGTTGGCGGCAAAGCTGCGCGCGGCGGCGACAAGCTGGGCCGGGCTGGCGCGTCCGGCCTGGAAGCTGGCACCGAGGCTGTCGATCGCGGCGAGCGCCTCGCCGCTGGGCAGGCTGGCGCCTTGTGCGATCAGGCCGTTCCACTGCGCGGCGGGCAGTTCGAAGCGGTAGTAGCCGGTGCCCCCGGCGTTGGGCACGAGCGCACCCTTGCCGGTAATCGCCACAGTCGCGGTCTTGTCGACCACCAGCGTGCACTGGCGCGCATCGCCCTGGCGCAGGCACAGCGGCACGCCCCAGGTCTGTGCGGGGGCGACGGTGCCGAGGCGCACGTAGCGGCTCTGCGTCACGGCCCACTTGCCCTGGCCGGCGGGGGCGAAGGTCACCAGCGGCACGCCCTGCTGGTCGGTGAAGCTCTGCATCGCGGGCAGGATGCGCGGATCGCCCGCGGCATCGGCCATGGCGCCGAAGAAGTCGGCGGTGCTGGCATTGCCGTAGCGGTGCTTGGCCATGTAGCCGCGCACGCCGTCACGGAACTTGGTGTCGCCCATGAATGCGGCGATCATCGCCACGACGTGCCCGCCCTTGCCGTAAGTGATCGTATCGAAGGCGGCGTCGATTTGGCTGTTGGTGGTGATCGGCTGGTGGATCGGGCGGCCGGCGAGCAGCGCGTCGGTGCCCATCGCCGAGAAGCCTTCGGCCAGCGCGCCGGCGCCGATGTTGAGATCGGGGCGCCATTCGTTGCCGATGCGATAGCCCATCCAGTTGGCGAAGCTTTCGTTCAGCCAGATGTCGTCCCACCACGCCGGGCTGACCATGTCGCCGAACCACTGGTGCGCGAGTTCATGCGCGACGACCATGCCGAAGCCACGCTTCTGCGCGGTCGAGGCCTTGTCGTCGAGAACGAGCAGCGAATCCTCGTAGAGGTCGGCGCCGGCGTTTTCCATCGCGCCGGGCATGATCGGGGCGGTGATCTGGTCCAGCTTGGGGAAGGGGAAGGCCTGCCCGAAGTAATTCTCGAGGTGGCTGACGATGCCCTTGGTGTTCTCGAGCGCGAAGTCGAGGCTCTTGGCGTTGGGCTGGGTCGAGATCACGCGCAGCGGCAGCGGGGTGGCGCGCTGCGGCGTGGCGGGGATCGCCCCTTCGACGCCGGCGAACGGCCCGGCCATCACCGCGACCAGATAGCTTGGCAGCGGCAGGGTCTGGGCAAAGCGGTGGACGGTCTGGTTGCCCTTGGTGTCGGTCGCCGTCTCGGGGGCATTGCTCACCGCGCGCTGGCCGGCGGGGGTGGTGATGCTGACGGTGTAGGGCGTCTTGAAGCCCGGCTGGTCGAACGAGGGGAAGGCCGAGCGCGCGTCGATCGATTCGAACTGGCTCCAGCTGTACCACTGGTCGCCGACATGGACGCGAAAGAGGCCGGTCGGACCGTCGTTGAACGCGCCGTCGTAGTCGAAGGCCAGCGTCGCCGGCCCAGCGGGCAGGGGTTGCGCGAAGGTGAGCAGCGCGACGCCGGTGGGATCGACCTGCTGGAACGTGCCGGTCACGGTCTTGCCGCCGACGGTGGCGACGACGCGCTTCACCGCCAGGTCATGGCCGTGCATCCACACGTAGCGGCCCGGCTGGTTCACTGTGACGTCGATCTCGGTATGCCCCGAAAAGCGCGGCTGCGCGGGATCGAGGTTGAAGTCGAGGCGATAGGCCTTGGGCACGACCTGGTCGCCGAGCTTGCCGGCGGGCATGGTGCCGGCCGCGGCGGGAACGGCAGGGGCCTGATCGGCGGGTTTCTCATCGGCGGCTAGGGCCGGGCTGGCGGCAAGAGTGCCGGCCAGCATCGTGGCGGCAAGAAGCAGGGCGCGCATGGCATCCTTTCAGGACATTGCAGGAATGGCGGCAACTTGCGCCGCGTCCGTTACACACGCAACTGCTTTCGACCAACGACAGCCAGTTTTCGGCAAAGGTCGAGCGGGCGCGATCAGGGGGGCGATCTGCAGCCTAGGGCAAGCCGTGCCCGCTGTTCCGGGCATCGGGGATAACGTCCCAAAGGCCGCTTGATCTTCACCGCGATTGGAACATAATAGGAACAAATGAGACTCGCCCTCGCCTCGATGCGCGGCGGCGCGGTGCCTTCGGGTGCTGCGCGCCATGCGCTGAACCTGGCGCCGCTCGATGCGGCGTTGGGGGGCGGGCTGGTGCGCGGCGCCGTCCACGAGGTCTATGCCGCCGAGGCGGACGACGCCGCCGCCGCTGCCGGCTTCGTGCTTGGCGTGGCGACGACTATGGCGCGGGCGGCCCACAGGAATGGTGAAGGTCGCGGCGGCGGCGTCGTGCTGTGGCTGCGCGTGGTGCGTTCGGCGCGGCTGGGCGGCGTGACGCAGGCCAGCGGCTGGGCCGAACTGGGTGGCGCGCCGGGACACGGGCTGGTCGGGCTGGTGCCCGATGGCATGGCGCTGCTGCGCGCCGCGGTCGATGCGCTGCGTTGCGGTGCGCTGGCGGCGGTGGTGGCCGAAAGCCACGGACCTTTGCGCGAACTCGATCTCACCGCCAGCCGGCGCCTGACGCTGGCGGCGGAGCGTTCGGGCGTGCCGCTGTTCCTGCTGCGTCACGATGCCACGCCCGTGCCCAGCGCCGCGCAGACGCGCTGGCAGGTGGCCGCCGCGCCCTCGCAGGCCCTGCCCGGCAATGCACCGGGCCGGCCGAGTTTCGATGTGACCTTGCTGCGCCAGAAAGCCGGCCCTGCCGGCATGGACTGGCGGCTGGAGTGGGACCGTGACGACTGCCAATTCCGCGAACCGGCGCTACCTGGCGCTGTGGTTTCCGTACCTGTCCACCGATCGGCTGATGATCGAGGGGCCGGATCCGGCACAGGAGCGGCAGATGCCGGAGGGGGCGGCAGCGGAACCAGACGCCACGCGGCCTGATGCGCCGCTGGTCCTGGTGGCCAAGGTGCGCGGTGCGCTGCGGCTGCAGGCGGTCAACGCCGTCGCGCTGGCGCAGGGGCTGGCCCCGGGGCAGAGCCTGGCCGACGCGCGCGCGCTGCACCCTGCGCTGGCCGTGGCCGACATGGACGAGGCGGCGGATCGCCACCTGCTGCGCCAGCTTGCCGGGCATTGCCGCGGCTGGTCGCCGCTGGTCACGTTGGTCCCCCCCGATGGCATCACGCTCGACATCGCCGGTGCCGAGCACCTGTTCGGCGGGGAGGCGGGACTGGCCGCGCAGGCCGAGGAAACCTTTGCCGCGATCGGCATGACCGTGCGGCTGGCGCTGGCCGGCACGGCACAGGGCGCGCAGGCGCTGGCCCGCCATGGACCCGCCGCGCGGGCGCACGGATCGCCGGCAAATAATGCGGCGGACGAGGCGGCGGCCCTGCGCGCGCTGCCGGTCGCCGCGCTGGAACTGGACGAGGACGCCGCGCTCGCGCTGCGCCGCGCGGGCCTGAGGACCATCGGCGACCTCGCGGCACGCCCGGCGGCCAGCATCGCCGCGCGGTTCGGCGCCGATGCCGTCACCGCGCTGCGCCGCCTGATCGGGGAGGAGCACGCCCCGATCGACCCCCTGGTCCAGCCCGAACCCCTGCATTTCGAGCGCCGCTTCGCCGAACCCGTGGCACTGGAGGCGAGCGTGTCGGCCTGCTTCCTCGACCTGCTCAACGAGGCGGCGGGCCTGCTGGCCGAGCGCGGGCTGGGCGGGCGCCGCTTCGTGCTGACGCTGTTCCGCAGCGATGGCGCGCGGCATCGCCTGGCGATCGAGACCGGCTTGCCCACGCGCGATCCCGCCCCGGTGCTGCGCCTGTTCGACGAGCGCATCGCCGGGCTCGCCGATCCGCTCGACCCCGGCTTCGGCTATGACCGGATCACGCTGTTCCTGCCGGTGACCGAGCCGCTCGCCGCCAGCCAGCCTGCGCTCGACGGGGAGGAGCAGAGCGCGACCGCGCTGGCCGAGCTGATCGACCGGCTCAGCACGCGGCTGGGCGCGGGCGCGCTGCGCCGGCTGGTGCCGCAGGACAGCCATATCCCTGAACAGGCGCAGCTGGCGCTGCCCGCGATTCACCAGCCCGCGCCGGTGCGCTGGCCCACCCCGCCGGCGGGCGAGCCGCCGCAGCGCCCCTTGTTCCTGTTCGATCCGCCGCAGCCGGTCGAGGTCGTCGCCGAAGTGCCCGATGGCCCGCCGCACCGGTTTCGCTGGCGGCGCAAGCTGCACGAGGTCCGCCTGTTCGAGGGACCAGAGCGGATCGGCGCGGAATGGTGGCGGCGCCAGGGCGGCGAGGCACCGGGCAAGGGCGGGCTGACCCGCGACTACTATCGCATCGAGGACGTGCGCGGCCGCCGCTTCTGGATCTTCCGCCACGGCCTCTACGACGAGATGACCCAGCCGCGGCAGATGCCGAAATGGTACATGCACGGCCTTTTCGCATGACCGCGCCTTCCGCCGCACCCGCTTATGCCGAGCTGGTCGCGGCGACCAACTACAGCTTCCTGCGCGGCGCCTCGCACCCGGCCGAGATGGTGGCGCACGCCCATGCGCTGGGCATGGCGGGGCTGGGCATCGCCGATCGCAACAGCGTGGCCGGCGTGGTGCGCGCGCATGTCGCGTGGCGCGAGGTGGGCGGGCCGGCGGCGGCAGCAGCAGCGGGGGGCTTCCGGCTGGTGGTGGGCGCGCGGCTGGTCTTTGCGCCCGATCCCGCGACCGGGCAGGCGCCGCCCGACATCGTCGCCTATCCCGCAACCCGCCATGGCTGGGGCCGGCTGACCCGGCTGCTGACGCTGGGCAACCGCCGCGCGCAGAAGGGCGACTGCACGCTGCACCTTGCTGACCTGCTGGGCCATGCCGAGGACCTGTTGCTGATCGTGCTGGCGCCGGACCGCGCGGTGATCGAAGCCCTCGTGGCCGCGCGGCCGGGCGCGGTGTGGCTGGGCGTCAGTGCGCTGCGCGGCGGGGCCGACGCGCGCCGCCTCGCCGAGGCGCAGGCGGTCGCGGCCCAGTGCGGCGTGCCGCTCGTCGCCACCAATGACGCGCTTTATGCGACGCCCGAAGCGCGGCCCCTGCACGACGTGCTGACCTGCATCCGCGAGGGCACGACGCTGGCCGGGGCCGGGCGCCGCCTGCTCGCCAATGCCGAGCGCCACCTGAAGCCGCCGGCCGAGATGGCACGCCTGTTCCGCGCCTGCCCGCAGGCGGTTTCGGCCAGCGCCGAGATCCTGCGCCGCATCACCTTCACGCTCGACGAGCTGGAATACCACTATCCGAACGAGCCGGTGCCCGAGGGCTGGCAATCGCAGGACTGGATGGAGCACCTCGTGCGCGAGGGCGGGCGGGCGATCTTTCCCGATGGCTTGCCCGAGGGCTACGAGGCAGTGCTGGAGGAGGAATTCCGCCTGATCGCCAAGTGCGGCTATGCGCCCTATTTCCTCACCGTGCACGACATCGTGCGCCATGCGCGCAGCCTCGACCCGCCGATCCTGTGCCAGGGACGCGGCAGCGCGGCCAATTCGCTGGTCTGCTATTTCCTCGGTATCACCCCGATCGACCCGGTGCGCGAGAAGCTGCTGTTCTCGCGCTTCCTGTCCGAGGAGCGGCGCGAGCCGCCCGACATCGACGTCGATTTCGAGCATGAGCGCCGCGAGGAGATCATGCAGTACATCTACGCGCGTTATGGCCGCGAGCGTGCCGGGATCGCCGCCACCGTCATCCACTATCGCCCGCGCAGCACGATCCGCGAGGTCGGCAAGGCGCTGGGCCTGACCGAGGACGTCACCGCGCGGCTGGCCTCGACGATCTGGGGCAACTGGGGCAACGACGTGCCCGAAAGCCGGATCGAGCAGGCCGGGATGGACATCGCCAACCCGCAGGTCGCGCGGCTGAAGGCGCTGGTCGACCAGGTGCTGACCTTCCCGCGCCACTTGTCGCAGCATGTCGGCGGCTTCGTGCTGACCGAGGGCCGGCTCGACGAGATGGTGCCGATCCACAATGCCGCCATGCCCGACCGCACCTTCATCGAATGGGACAAGGACGACATCGACGCGCTGGGCCTGATGAAGGTCGACGTGCTGGCACTGGGCATGCTGACCTGCATCCGCAAGAGCTTCGACCTGCTCGCCCGCCACGGGCTGGGGGACTACTGCCTGCGCACCGTGCCGGTGAACGATGACGCCGTGTTCCGCATGCTCCAGCGCGGCGACAGCATCGGCACCTTCCAGGTGGAGAGCCGCGCGCAGATCGCGATGCTGCCGCGAATGCGCCCCAAGGAGCTCTACGACCTGGTGATCCAGGTGGCGATCGTGCGACCCGGGCCGATCCAGGGCGGCATGGTCCATCCCTACCTGCGCCGCCGCAACGGCGAGGAGACGGTGGTCTTTCCCAGGCCCGCGCCGCCGCACGACCCGCGCGAGCTGCACCATGTGCTCGGCCGCACGCTGGGCGTGCCGCTGTTCCAGGAACAGGCGATGAAGCTGGCGATCGTCGCGGCCGAGTTCACGCCCGCCCAGGCCGACGGCCTGCGCCGCGCCATGGCGACGTTCCGCCACCACGGCACCGTCAACAATTATGAGGAACTGCTGGTCGAGGGCATGGTCCGGCGCGGCTATCAGCGCGACTTCGCCGAGCGCTGCTTCGAGCAGATCAAGGGGTTCGGCGACTACGGCTTTCCCGAAAGCCACGCGCAGGCGTTCGGCTGGCTGGCTTATGTCTCGTCATGGCTGAAATGCCGCTTTCCGGCGGCCTTCACCTGTGCGTTGCTCAACAGCCAGCCGATGGGTTTCTATGCGCCGGCGCAGCTGGTGCGCGATGTGCAGGCGCACGGCGTGACCGTGCGCGCGGTGGACGTGAATGCCAGTTGCTGGGACAGTACGCTCGAAGGCGACGGGGGCGAAAGGCTTGCGCTGCGGTTGGGCCTGGGGCGTGTCGACGGGTTTCGCCAGGCCTGGGCCGAGGCGATCGAGGCGGCGCGGCGGGATGGTCCGTTCGTCTCGATCGAGGATTGCGCCCGCCGCGCCGCGCTGCCGCCCCAGGCGCTGCGCAAGCTGGCCGATGCCGACGCCTTCGCCGCGCTGGGCAAGGGGCGGCGCGACGCGCTGTGGGACGTGCGGCGCACCCCGCCGGCGCAATTGCCGCTCTTCGTCGCGGCCGAGGCGCCCGAGCTGCGTGCCGAGCCCGATGCCGCGCTGCCGGCCATGCGCCTGTCCGAGGAAGTGGTCGCCGACTACCAGACCGCGCGGCTTTCGCTCAAAGGCCACCCGATGCAGTTCCTGCGCGCACGGCTGGCGCGGATGGGGGTCATTTCCTGCGCGGATGCCAACTCTGCGCCCGATGGCCGCAAGGTGCGCGTGGCCGGGGTGGTGCTGATCCGCCAGCGACCCGGCAAGGGCAACGCGGTGTTCATCACCATCGAGGACGAGACCGGGATCGCCAATGCCCTGCTCTGGGCCCGCGACATGGAGAAGCAGCGCCGTGCGGTGATGGCCGCACGGCTGATGCTGGTCGAGGCCGAGATCCAGAAGAGCAAGGAGGGCGTGGTCCACCTGATGGTAGCGCGGGTGGAGGATGCCAGCGCCATGCTCGGGCTGCTCGATGCGCCCGAGGATGCCGGTGCGGATCCCCGTCCTGCCTTGGCGCCGCCCGGCCGCGGCGACGAAATCGCCCATCCGCAGATGTCGCGCATGCACACCCATCCGCGCGACGTGCGCGTGCTGCCGCGGTCACGCGATTTCCATTGAAGGGGCTGCAACGGGCTGTTGCCTCGATGCAACAGTTTCCATCTGTCGGAATGTTACGGTCGTTTTACGGCAACCGAATTTTGCTTTGCGGCGTTGGGGCATGCGAAACAGCCACTAACCAGGGTAAAAATTACAATGATCTTCAAGACCATGACCATCGCGGCGCTGGGCGCTGCCGCGATCGCCGCCGCGCAGCCCGCGTTCGCACAGGACAGCGCCGACAGCTTCGACGTCGGCACCAACGGCACCTCGTTCCGTGGCATCCGCGTCGAAGGCAACGTCGGCGGCGACCGCTTCCAGTCGGAAGGCAACCACCACGACAAGTTCGGCTACGGCGCGACCGTCGGCTTCGACGGCACGATCGGCCAGCACGTGCTGGTCGGTGCCGAGGGCAGCTACTGGCGCGCCAACAAGTGGAACGAGAACTGCACCGGCCTCAGCAACGGCAACTCGATCTGCCACAAGGCGTTCGAGGAATGGGGCGCCGCGGTTCGCGTCGGCTACCTGCCCACCCCGCAGGTTCTGTTCTTCGGCAAGGCCGGCTACGTCAATGGTGAGCAGCGCCGCCGCATCGACGGCCCGGCGGGCAACCAGCTGGTCTATGATCACTACCGCGCCGATGGCTACCAGGTCGGTGGCGGCGTCGAATTCACCCCGCGCGCCGACAGCCCGTTCTACGTCAACGCGCAGTACGTCTATTCGAACTATCACGGCAACTCGTCGCGTCAGCGTCTGATGGCCGGCGTGGGCGTTCGCTTCAAGTAAGCGCCACAGGCCTGGCAAGGCCCATGAAAAAGGCCGGCTCGGAGCAGAACGCTCCGGGCCGGCCTTTTTTGTGTTCGCTGCGCGATCGGGGCTATGCGCCGCGACCGTGCGATCCCGGCTCGTCAGTCCGCGGTTTGCGGTGCGACGTTCGGTTCGGGGGTGGCTGGTTCAGGGGTATCGAGGGCCGCGAGTTCCGTCGCGGCGATACGCTGGGCGTCGTTGGCGGCCTTGGCGGCCGCCGTCTTGCCCGCGCGATCGGCGAGGGTTTGCCACGCCGCCTGCGACCGCAGGAACTTGTCGCGCTGGTTGTCGAGATCGGTTTCGCCGGCAGCCTTGGCACACAATGCCACCTGCCGGAGGTAGAAGTCCTGACTTTCGGACATGGTCTTCACCTCATGTTGGGGCCAGTGCCTGGCCGGTATCGCGAAACTGCAATCTTGTTCGCCGGTCGGCGCTGAAATCAGCCGATCCGAGATCAGCCAACCATAGTGGCCACGATCTCGCGCAGTTGCTCGCGGCTCAACCCGGCGGGAACCGCAGGGGCCGGCGTCACGGGGCGCGGACGATGGCGATAGGATGTGTCGTAGGTCTTGTAGATATCACAATTGGAACGAATGTACATGAAACTCCCGGGGCGCGCCCGATGCGCGCCGTGGTTGAAGGTGAGGTGCCTCAGCGCCGCTTGCGCATGGCACCGGGACCGCCCGCGATCTTTTCGCGATAGACGATGCGTCCCTTGGTGAGGTCGTAAGGGGTCATCTCGACCCGGACCCGGTCCCCCACGATCGAGCGGATGCGGAACTTGCGCATCTTGCCCGCGGTGTAGGCGATGATCCGGTGGTCGTTCTCCAGGAGGACGCCGAAGCGCCCATCCGGGAGAATTTCGTCGATTTGGCCTTCAAGGGTCAGAAGATCCTCTTTGGCCATGGATCAGACCGACTGCAGGTTGACGGCCGAGGCCTTGCCGCGACGATCGTTCTCGATCTCGAAGCTGACGCGCTGATCCTTGTTCAGCGTAGCCATGCCCGAACGCTCGACGGCGCTGATGTGGACGAAGCTGTCGTCGCCGCCGCCATCGGGCGCGATGAAGCCATAACCCTTGTCGACATTGAAGAACTTGACGGTGCCGATCGGCATGAGATGTTTCCTTTTCACGAAACAGGGGAACCCGCCGGCAACAGCACCGGCGGAGCTTGTAGCGAGAGAAGGGAAGGATCAGCCCCCTGCAAGGAAACGCGCACCATGGCGCGCATCGGCAGGGGCATCAAAATCCGTCGCAGGCGACGTTAGCCTCGCTCATATGTGGCCTGGGGCTCAATTTGTCAATGTCGGGGCCAGCGCCGCCCGGCTGTGTGGTGCGGGGAGGTCCTCGTGGGGACCGGGAAAGCGCCATGCTGCCAACTCCCAGTCTCGTTCTTTGGTACAATATGACAACGTGATGACCACGGAAAAGGCCTGAATGCTGATGATTTTTCACCATAATGGATGAATTAGAACGAAACAATTGGTTCGATTTGTCCATGACGTGACTGAAATCGTTTGATAGTCTTGTGCTTATCGATTCGTTGAGCCAATCCTGAGGCTAAGCAATCGATTGCAAAGGATGCACGAAAAGCGTGCGCAAAACAGGGGCACCCTTCACAGCAGGGGTGCGGGGACGAGGAACACGCAGCTGGTGACGGCGAGCTGCGCCGTGGCGAAAAGCCCAAACATCCATCTCCCCCGGCCGTGGCGCTTTGCCTGCGGACGGCCCGTGCGTGTCGGTGACAGCCGACGCCGGCGTGCCCTGTAGGGCCCTAAGGGTTGGTACGTAGCGTTGATCCCTAAGTAGTTCGGTTAAGGAATTAGCGTTTCACCGTTAACGACGAATGGGGGTCGTGATTATGCAAGGAGGGGACATGATCCAGCATATCGGGGAAATTGCCGCCGCGGGGGTTGCGGCGACCAAGGAACTGACGGCGGGGAGCTTTCCCGCAGCGATCGGCGGCCTCGCCGCAGCCGAACCGGCGAACGCCGCCCAGAAGCTGCATGTGCATGTGGTCGATCGCGAGACGGCCATGCGCGCCAGGACGTTCCGCATGATGACGTCGCTTGGCGTCCACTGCGAGATCTATGGCTCGATCGACGAGATGATCGCGTTCAGGCCGTCCGAGGGCATCGTCCTGATGCATGAATATGCCGACGGGGAATCGGTGACCGGTGCGATCGCGAAGTTGCGCGACAGCGGGCTGGCGCTCAGCGTGGCGGGGTGCAGCGAACAGCCGGGGGTGGCCCGCGTGGTCGCGGCGATGAAAGCGGGCGCGCTCGACTACCTGGCGCTGCCGTTCGATCGTGCCGCGCTGGAGGCGACCTTTCGCACCTTGGCCGAAGAAGACGGCGACTTCCGCCGCATGCATGCCGAACGCATCCTGGCGGCCTCGCGCGTCAAGCGCCTGTCGGGCCGCGAGCGCGAGGTGCTCGACCTCGTCGCCACCGGGCGCAGCAACAAGGAAATCGGCCGCGCCATGGGCATCAGCCCGCGCACCGTCGAGATCCACCGCACCAAGATGATGGCCAAGCTCGGCGCGACCAACGCCACCGACGTGGTGCGCAACTGGTACCTCGTCACGCAAGTCTGATCCGGGCGGCATGGTCTTGCGACCGCGACGGGAAAGGGGCCTGTCGCTGCCGGCACACCGGGCTGGCCCATAGTCCAATATCCGCACAAGGCCACGCATGGCACGGCATCCTGCAAACACATGGTTTGGAGGAATTATGCCCAAGCGACTGTTCGCCTTCGTCACCGCGTCCGCCACGGCTCTGGCCGCCGTCCCGTCCGTCAGCATGGCCGCACCGCCGGCCCCAGCCAGCTGGAGCCGCTGCGCGGTGTGCCATGACGCGACCAAGGGCGGCCCCAACAAGATCGGTCCCAACCTCTATGGCGTGGTCGGCAAGAAGGCCGGCGCCCATGCACCCACCTTCAAGTATTCCGACGGTCTGAAGAAGTCCGGCCTGGTCTGGAATGCCGCCACTCTCGACAAGTGGATCGAAAACCCGCGCGCGCTCGTGCCCGGCACGATGATGGCGTTCCCGGGGATCAAGGACCCGGCCAAGCGCGCCGAGATCGTCGGCTATCTCAAAAGCCTAAAGTAAGCGCCGCGTATCGTGCTGTGGCCGGAACGACGGCCGCAGCACGATTCTCATGCCCTTTACCGGTCGAGCATGCGCCGGATGCAACAGGGGGCGGCCTCCCCCCGAAGACCGCCCCCTGGCGCAGGGCCTGCTGCTGTCAGGCCTGACCGTGGACTCAAGCCTGGCGCCGCTTCCGGCCCCAACGCTGACGCGCGACGAGCGCCGCCGCGGCACCACCGAACAACAGGACCATCGACGGCTCGGGCACGTCGGTGCCGCTGCTGGTCGAAGTGCTGCCGGTCGTCCCGCTGCTGCTCGAACTGGTGCTGGTGCTGCTCGAGCCGCTGGTCGACGAGGATCCGCTCGTCGACGACGAGGTCGAGGAGGATGTCGACGAGGAGGAAGTCGTCGAGCTGCTGGTCGACGAGGACGTCGACGAACTCGTGGAGACGTTGCCCGAGGATGTGGACGTCGACGAGCTGGTCGAGACATTGCCCGACGACGTCGACACACCGGACGAGGTCGAGACGTTACCCGAAGAGGTCGACACGCCGGACGACGTGCTGACGCTGCCCGACGAGGTGGAGACGTTGCCCGAGGACGTCGAGACGCTGCCCGACGAGGTGCTGACGCTCCCCGAAGAGGTCGAGACATTGCCGCTCGAGGTGGAGACGGTTCCGCTCGAGGTCGAGGTCGACCCGCCCGAGGTGGAGGACGAGGTCGAGCCGCCCGAAGTCGAGGTCGATCCCCCGGAAGTCGAAGTGGAGCCGGTGCTGGTCGAGGACACCACGACGCTGCCGCCGCCCCCGCCGCTGCCGCCGAAGAAACCACCGAAGAACCCGCCGCCAAACCCACCGACGGGGCCGCCGCCGATCACCACGGGCACGCCGCCGCCACCGCCGATGCCGCCGGCCTGGGGCGGCAGCGGGGCCATGTAGGGCACGGGAGCCATGGCATATTGCGGCTGTGCCGGTGCGCAGGCCCGCGCGGTCGTGGTGGTGACGATGCGGCGCTGGCGGTGGACCACGCGCGGCGCCGCGCGCTTGACCACGCGATGCGGCTTGGCCTGCTTGATCTTGATCGGCTTGGTGTGATGGATCTCACCGGTGGAGGGTGCCTCGGACACGTGCACCGCGCCGCCACCCAGCACTGCGCCTCCTGCTGCGCAGGCTGCCAGTTTTGCCAATGCCATCCGAACCGACATGATCGTTTGCTCTCGTTACCGCGGAGACCGCAGGATTTGCGGTGGACCTACCAGCAATCGCTTAACAGGTCGCTGCCACGGGGTCTCCCTGTCCTGACAAACGCAGATCATCGCCGCAGCGTCCATCGTGTTAACCAGGATTCCGCGCGCCGACGCGCAAAATATCGCAACCGGCATGCCTCATGCGTTCACTATGTCCCAAACTGAAACTCTCGGTCGCGCGACTGTAGCGGATTCCGACAGGCCTGGCGCCATTGCACGCGGCGCGCAGTGGGATCAGGCGTCCTCGTCGGCCGAATCCACGCCGATTCCCGAACTGAACAGCCCGGGCAGGGTGCCGATGGCCTGGCCGCTCGGCGGGGTGATTCCCAGGTGCTGCCAGCCGCGATCGTTGAGGCAGCGACCGCGCGCGGTGCGCGCCACCAGGCCCAGCTGGATAAGATAGGGCTCGATCACTTCCTCGATCGTGTCGCGCGGCTCCGACAGGCCGGCCGCGAGCGTCTCCACGCCCACCGGGCCGCCCTTGTAGATGTCGGCGATCATCATGAGGTAGCGGCGGTCCTGCAGGTCCAGCCCCAGCGAATCGACCTCAAGCCGGGTCAGTGCCTGATCGGCGAGCGTGCGCGAGATCGCCCCGTCGCCCATCACCAGCGCGAAATCGCGCACCCGGCGCAGCAGGCGCCCTGCGACGCGCGGCGTGCCGCGGGCGCGACGGGCAATTTCGCGCGCGCCCTCGGCATCGATCGGCACGCCGAGCAGCGTCGCGCCGCGCACGACCACGCGTTCCAGTTCGGCCACGGTATAGAACTGCAGCCGCACCGGGATGCCGAAGCGGTCGCGCAGCGGCGTCTGCAGCAGGCCCTGCCGGGTCGTGGCGCCGATCAGCGTGAAGGGCGGCAGATCGATCCGCACCGAGCGCGCCGACGGCCCCTCGCCGATGATGAGGTCGAGCGCGCGGTCCTCCATCGCCGGGTAGAGCACTTCCTCGACCACGGGATTAAGGCGGTGGATCTCGTCGATGAACAGGACGTCGCCGGATTCGAGATTGGTGAGCAGCGCGGCCAGGTCTCCGGCCTTGGCGATCACCGGGCCGGAGGTCGCACGAAAGCTCACCCCCAGTTCGCGGGCGATGATCTGGGCCAGCGTGGTCTTGCCCAGGCCCGGCGGCCCGAAGAACAGCACGTGGTCCATCGCCTCGCGCCGCTGCTTGGCGCTCTCGATGAAGATCTTGAGGTTCTCGCGCGCGGCCTCCTGGCCGACGAACTCGGCCAGCGTCTTGGGCCGCAGCGCAGCATCGAGGTCCTCGGCCTGGGCCTTGGCGGAAAGGAGCGGATTGTCAGTCATGGTCGGGCCTGATGCGGTCGTGCCATATCGGCGGCAACCGGGAATGGTCGCGGCGTCCGTCGGCTGGCAATGCGAGGAGAGTGAGCCCGGAACGGCACCCTTGCGTCTACATCATGGCCAGCGCCGTGCGCGGCACGCTCTACATCGGTGTGACGTCCGCACTCGAGCGACGCATCGGCCAGCACCGCGAGGGCGCGACCGGCGGCTTCACCGCGCGGTACGGGGTCAAGCGGCTGGTCCATTTCGAGCGCTATGGCGACATGGCCCACGCGATCGCCCGCGAGAAGCAGCTCAAGGCATGGCGCCGGGACTGGAAAATCAACCTCATTCAGGCGGCCAATCCCGATTGGCGCGATCTGGCGGTCGATCTCGGCTTCCCGCCATTGCCGCGTAAGGTTTGAGGGGTGGCTCGATGGCGATGCGGACGTGGCGGTTGATGCCAGCTGGTGGCGGGGCAGGGCGAGGGCTGGGCCCTGAACCAAGTTCAGGGTGACGTGGTTAGGGAGACCGCCCTCATATTCTTCCGCACCGTCTCGACCACCGTCATCCCGAACTCGGTTCGGGATCCAGTGGGCCGCCTGCGCGGACCGCGCGGTCATGCGCCTCGGTGCGGCCTTGGCGGCTGACGCCAGTGGGTGGCGGGGCAGGGCGAGGGCTGGACCCTGAACCAAGTTCAGGGTGACGGGGGTGTGGGGTGCAGCGTCGAATTCTCCTGCGCCGTCACGTCCACCGTCTCTTCCACCGTCATCCCGAACTTGTTTCGGGATCCAGCGGGCCGCCTGCGCGGACCGCGCGGTCATGCGCCCCGGTGCGGCCTGGGTGGCTGACGCCAGCGGGCGGCGGGGCAGAGCGAGGGCTGGACCCTGAACCGAGTTCAGGGTGACGGGGGTGTGGCGGACCGCCCCGCTGTCTAGCGCACCGTCGTCCCGAGGCGCGCACATCACCCGGTCGCCCGCTTGAGTGCCACGCGCACCAGGTCGTTCAGGCCGGCATCCTCGCCCAGTTCCTTGACCGCGAAGGCTACGGCGCTGCTGGCGAGTGCGGGCTTGAAGCCGAGGTTCTGCAGTGCGGAGATCGCATCGGCGCTGGCCGAGCCGGCGGGGAGGGGGATGCCGGCTTCGGCGGCGATGCCGAGGCCGCCGGACAGCCCAGCGAGGCCGCCGGCCTTGTCCTTGAGTTCGTTGACGATGCGGCTGGCGAGCTTGGGGCCGACGCCATTGGCGCGCGCGACCATCGCGGCATCGCCGCCGGCGCAGGCGCGCTGCAACTCGTCCGCCGACAGCGCCGAGAGGATCGCCAGCGCGACCTTGGAGCCGACGCCCTGCACGGCTGTCAGCAACCGGAACCACGCGCGCTCGCCGGCGCTGGCGAAGCCGATCAGGCGCTGGTCGGTCTCGCTCACCTGCATCTCGGTGTGGATCACGACCTTGTCGCCGCGCACGCCAAGGTGGCTCAGCGTCTTGGCCGAACACTGCACGAGGTAACCGACGCCGTTGACGTCGATGATCGCCCAATCCGGGCCGGTGTCGTCGAGAATGCCGGTAAGCTTGGCGATCATGGTTTGTTCCCTATGGCAGGGAACTTTGGCCTCTGCAACGCCGGCGTCAGGTATTGGCCTGCTGGTCCTCGGGCACGTCGTCGTCGGGTCCGAAATAGAGCCTGGCACATTCCGCCGCCTTCACGCCGCCGTCGAGGGTGAGGTCGTCCTTGAAGGCGTCGCGAATGAAGTCGACGGTGTCGAGGTGGCGGTCCTCGAAATACATCTTGTGAACGTCGTCGCGCCCGGCGCCGAAGACCACACGCGTCACGCCCGCCCAGATCGAGGCCATGGTGCACATGCCGCAGGGCTGGAGCGTCGAATAGAGCGTCGCGCCCTCGACTTTCATGTCGCCTACGGCCTGGCCGGCGGCGCGCAGCGCGACAATCTCGGCATGGGCGGTCGCGTCGCAGCATTCGGCGGTGCGGTTGACGCCGCTGGCCACGAGTTGCCCATCGCGCACGACCAGCGCGGCGATCGGGGTGTTGGCCGGATCGGTGCCCTTCTCGCGGATGGCGAGGGCGATGGCCTCGGCCATCCATTCGGTGTCGCTGCGGGTGCTGGTCATGGCGTCCCTTACGCCGCGCCCGGTGCGATGTTCCCGGCCAGCCCGTGAGGGCAGGGGTATGAACTAGCGGTGGCTGCCCAGCATGTTGGCGTGCGTGATCGCCACGGCCAGAGCGTCGGAGGCGTCTTCGCCCGCGAGTATCACGCCGGGCAGCAGGATCTTGAGCATGTGCTGGATCTGCTGCTTTTCCGCGCCGCCGGTGCCGACCAGCGCCTTCTTGATGACCTTGGTCGGATATTCGGCCACCGGCATGCCCGAGCGCGCAAGGCTGAGCATGGCGACGCCGCGCGCCTGGCCGAGCTTGAGCGTCGACTGCGGGTTCACGTTGACGAAGACCTCCTCGACCGCGCCGCGATCGGGGCGATGGGTGAGGATCACGTCGGTCAGCGCCGCGTCCAGTTCGACCAGCCGCTCGGCCATCGTCGCCTTGGCATTGGTGCGGATCTGCCCGTTGGCGACATGGCTCAACCGGCTGCCCGACTTGGCCACCACGCCCCAGCCGGTGCAGGTGAGGCCGGGATCGACGCCGAGGATGATCATGCGCAGGCTCCGGTCATCACGTGGGAAAGCCCCTCCACCACGCGCTGCGCGCGTGCTCCCCCTCCCCGCCTGCGGCAGGGAGGAGCCAGATCCTCCCCATGCAATGGGGAGGTGGCAGACGCGCAGCGGCTGACGGAGGGGTAACGCGCGCGCCAGCCCTCGCGCAGCATGCCGATCAGCCCAGCTTTTCCATGACGTCGTCGGGGATCTCGTAGTTGCCCCAGACGGTCTGTACGTCGTCGTCGTCGTCGAGCACGTCGATCAGCTTGAGCAGCGTCGCCGCGTCATCGGCCGAGACGGTGGTCTTGAGGCTGGGCTTCCATGCCAGCTTGACCGCTTCGGCCTCGCCCAGCACCTTTTCCAGCTCGCGGCTGACGGGGTGCAGGTTGTCGATCGCGGTCCAGATCTGGTGCGCGTCCTCGTCCGATTCCACGTCGTCGGCGCCGGCTTCGATCGCGGCCTCGAGGACCTTTTCCTCGTCACCGACGGTGGCGGGGTACTCGATCAGGCCGAGGCGCTCGAAGCCGTGGCTCACCGCGCCCGACGCGCCGAGGTTGCCACCGTTCTTGGCGAAGGCGGTGCGCACGTTGGTGGCGGTGCGGTTGCGGTTGTCGGTCAGTGCCTCGACGATGATCGCGACGCCGCCCGGGCCATAGCCCTCGTAGCGCACTTCCTCGTAGTTCTCGCCGTCGCCCTTGCTGGCCTTGTCGACCGCCCGCTGGATGTTGTCCTTGGGCATCGACTGCGCCTTGGCCGCGTTGATCGCGGCGCGCAGGCGCGGGTTCATGTCGGGATCGGGCATGCCCATCTTGGCTGCCACGGTGATTTCGCGGCTGAGCTTGGAGAACATGGCAGAGCGCTTTTTATCCTGCGCGCCCTTGCGATGCATGATGTTCTTGAATTTGGAATGGCCTGCCATGGGTCTGCTTCTTGCGGCTGATGGGATGGTGAATGGCCGCAGCCCCTAGCCCAAGCGTGGCAAAACGGCAATCTCGGCGCGTCGAACTCCTGTGGCAGCTGGCCTGTGCCCAGGCCAACACGCGGCGTTAACGGCTCTCGCGCTAGCCTCGCCACCATGATCCGAGACCTTCCCGACGCCGTCCAGCCGCTGTTCGCCTTCCTGCGCCGCCCGCGCTGGATGCAGCCGGCCGGGCTGGCGGCGCCCGGAAGCTGGAGGCTGTGGCGCGCCGCGACGCTGGCCTATCTTGTCGGACTGGTGGTGATCGCGGGGCTGCTGCACCTGTGGCAGCACGCCATGGGCCTGCCCGCGCCCGAGGCCTTCGGCAAAGTGCCGCCGGCGTTGTTGTTTCCACTGGTCGGCTTGGTGGCCCCGATCGCCGAGGAGATCGTCTTCCGGGGCTGGCTGACCGGGCGGCCACGCGCGCTGGCACTGCTGGGCGGCTTCGTGGTGGCGGCGGCGGCGCTATGGGCGGTGCGCGATGGCGCCGTGCATCCGCTGGCGCTGGCGGCGCTATTGGCGGGTGTGTTCGGCGGGGCAGCGGGCTGGATGATCCTGCGGCGGCGGTCGACGCCCGCCTGGTTCATGCGCGCCTTCCCGGTGCTGTTCTGGGTGAGCGCGCTGGTTTTCGCGCTGTTCCACCTCGGCAATTACCCGCGCATCACCCCGGCACTGGTGCCGATGGTGCTGCCGCAGTTGTGGGCGGGCATGGTCTTTGGCTACCTGCGCATGCGCATCGGCGTGCCGGCGGCGATTCTGGCGCACGCGCTGGGCAACACCGCCGCGCTGGCGCTGGCCTTCGCGATGGGCTGAACGCGCGACCGCTGCGCCGCATGGTCTGGGGCCTCCCTTTGACAATCCGGGGGGCATCGCCTATATGCCTGCCCATACCACCTGCTTCGAGCAAGGCTGTCCCATGCGCGGGGGCTGGCCGTCGGAAGGAAGCAGGCGGGACCGACGTCACGCGAAAGGCTGCGGGCCAGCGGCATCCGAAAGGGTGTCCTCGTGCCATGCGGCCTTGTTTGCGTGTTGTCGTGCCATTCGCCGCGCATGGCAGATTTCCGCCGGTTTCGACCGGCCCGACTAGAGCAAAGAGGCACGCATCTCCATGGCGACCAAGGCCCCGCAACGCCCCGGCGTGAAGAAGCGCATCCGCAAGATCTTCGGTGACATTCACGAAGTCGTGCAGATGCCGAACCTGATCGAGGTTCAGCGCGAATCGTACGAGCAGTTCCTCCGCTCCGATCCCGCCACCGGCTACGTTTCGGGCCTCGAGAAGACCCTGCGCTCGGTGTTCCCGATCCAGGACTTCGCCGGCACCGCCTCGCTCGACATCAAGGAGCGCGATGGCTACGTCCTCGAGGCGCCCAAGTACGACGTGAACGAATGCCGCCAGCGCGGCATCACGTACGCTGCGCCGATGAAGGTGACGCTCAAGCTCGCGACGTTCGAAGTGGACGCCGAGACCGAGACCAAGAGCCTCATCGATATCAAGGAGCAGGACGTCTACATGGGCGACATCCCGCTCATGACCGACAACGGCACCTTCATCATCAACGGCACCGAGCGCGTGATCGTGTCGCAGATGCACCGTTCGCCGGGCGTCCTGTTCGACCACGACCGTGGCAAGACCCACTCCTCGGGCAAGTACCTGTTCGCCGCGCGCGTCATTCCGTACCGCGGCTCGTGGCTGGACTTCGAGTTCGACGCCAAGGACATCGTCAACGTGCGTATCGACCGCAAGCGCAAGCTGCCGGTCACCGCGCTGCTCTATGCCCTGGGCCTCAACGGCGAGCAGATCCTCGACCACTTCTACAACAAGGTGACCTGGGTTCGCGCCGAGGGCGGCTGGAAGGTGCCCTTCGTGCTCGACCAGTGGCGCGGCGCCAAGCCGGCGTTCGACATCGTCGATGCCGCCTCGGGTGAAGTCGTGTTCCCCGCCGGCCAGAAGATCAGCCCGCGCGCAGCCAACAAGGCGGCCAAGGACGGTCTCGCCTCGCTGCTCATCCCGACCGAGGAAATCTTCGGCCGCTATGGCGCCAAGGACCTGATCGACGAGTCGACCGGCCGCATCTGGATCGAGGCCGGCGACGAAGTCAGCCCCGAGAACCTCGACGCGCTCGATCGCGCCGGCGTCGACCAGCTCGACCTGCTCGACATCGACCACGTCGGCACCGGTCCGTGGATCCGCAACACCATGAAGGCCGACAAGGCCGAGGACCGCGACCACGCCCTGGCCGACATCTATCGCGTCATGCGCCCCGGCGAGCCGCCGACGCGCGAGACCGCCGAAGCGCTGTTCGACGGCCTGTTCTTCGACGCCGACCGCTACGACCTCTCGGCCGTGGGTCGCGTCAAGCTCAACATGCGTCTCGGCCTCGATTGCCCGGACACGATCACCACGCTGCGCACCGAGGACATCCTCGCCGTCGTCAAGGAGCTGGTGAACCTCAAGGACGGCAAGGGCGAAGTCGACGACATCGACAACCTCGGCAACCGTCGCGTGCGTTCGGTGGGCGAGCTGCTGGAAAACCAGTACCGCGTCGGCCTGCTGCGCATGGAGCGTGCGGTCAAGGAGCGCATGAGCTCGGTCGACGTGTCGACCGTCATGCCCAACGACCTCATCAACGCCAAGCCGGCGGTGGCCGCGGTGCGTGAATTCTTCGGCTCGTCGCAGCTGTCGCAGTTCATGGACCAGACCAACCCGCTGTCGGAAGTGACGCACAAGCGCCGCGTCTCGGCCCTCGGGCCGGGCGGTCTGACGCGCGAGCGCGCGGGCTTCGAAGTCCGCGACGTGCATCCCACGCACTATGGCCGCATTTGCCCGATCGAAACGCCCGAAGGCCCGAACATCGGTCTGATCAACTCGCTGTCGACCTTCGCCCGCGTCAACAAGTACGGCTTCATCGAGACGCCGTACCGCAAGGTGCTCGACGGCAAGGTCTCGTCCGAGGTGGTCTACCTCTCGGCCATGGAAGAGCAGAAGCACACGGTGGCGCAGGCTTCGGCCGCAACCAACGATGACGGCTCGTTCGTCGAAGAACTGGTCTCGGCCCGCCAGAACGGCGAATTCGTCATGGCGCCGCGCGAAACCGTGACGCTGATGGACGTCAGCCCCAAGCAGCTCGTCTCGGTGGCCGCCTCGCTCATTCCGTTCCTGGAAAACGACGACGCCAACCGCGCACTGATGGGCTCGAACATGCAGCGCCAGGCGGTGCCGCTGGTCAAGGCCGACGCGCCGTTCGTGGGCACCGGCATGGAAGAGACCGTGGCGCGCGATTCGGGCGCCGCGATCGCCGCGCTGCGCGGCGGCATCGTCGACCAGGTCGACGCCAGCCGCATCGTGATCCGCGTGACCGGTGACGTCGAACCCGGCAAGTCGGGCGTCGACATCTACACGCTGCAGAAGTTCGAGCGTTCGAACCAGTCGACCTGCATCAACCAGCGTCCGCTGGTGTCCGTGGGCGACGTGGTCGAGCAGGGCGACGTGCTGGCCGACGGTCCCTCGACCGAACTCGGCGAGCTGGCGCTGGGCCGCAACGTGCTCGTCGCGTTCATGCCCTGGAACGGCTACAACTACGAAGACTCGATCCTCATCAGCGAGCGCATCGTCAAGGAAGACGTCTTCACCTCGATCCACATCGAGGAATTCGAGGTCATGGCCCGCGACACCAAGCTCGGGCCCGAGGACATCACCCGCGACATCCCCAACGTCGGCGAGGAAGCCCTGCGCAACCTCGACGAGGCGGGCATCGTCTACGTCGGTGCCGAAGTGCACCCCGGTGACATTCTCGTCGGCAAGATCACGCCCAAGGGCGAATCGCCGATGACGCCGGAAGAAAAGCTGCTGCGCGCGATCTTCGGCGAAAAGGCCAGCGACGTGCGCGACACCTCGCTGCGCCTGCCCCCGGGCGTCAGCGGCACGATCGTCGACGTGCGCACCTTCAACCGCCACGGCATCGAGATCGACGACCGTACCCGCGCCATCCAGAACGAGGAAATCGAACGCCTCGCCAAGGATCGCGAGGACGAGCGCGCGATCCTCAACCGCGCGACCTTCAACCGCCTCAAGGACATGCTGCTCGGCCAGGTGTCGGCAGCGGCGCCCAAGGGCATCAAGAAGGGCGTCGAGATCGACGAGCAGCTGCTCGCCGATGTAGAGCGTCACGAATGGTGGAAGTTCGCGGTGGCCGACGATGCGCGCCAGCAGCAGCTGGAAGCGACCAAGGGCCAGTACGACACCGCGATCAAGGCGATCCAGGAGAAGTTCGAGGACCGCAAGGAAAAGCTCGAGCGCGGTGACGAACTCGCCCCGGGCGTGCTCAAGATGGTCAAGGTCTTCGTGGCGGTGAAGCGCAAGCTGCAGCCGGGCGACAAGATGGCCGGCCGTCACGGCAACAAGGGCATCATCAGCCGCATCCTGCCGCAGGAAGACATGCCCTTCCTCGAGGACGGGACCCCGGTCGACTTCGTGCTCAACCCGCTGGGCGTGCCCTCGCGCATGAACGTCGGGCAGATCTTCGAGACGCACCTCGGCTGGGCCGCGCGCGGCCTCGGCCACAAGATCGGTGCGGCGCTCGATGCCTGGCGCGAAGCCAACCCGAACCCCGAGGCAGGCGAACCGCCGGCCGCGGTGCGCGATCTGCTGATCGACATCTACGGCGACAACTACGTCGAGGAACTGAAGGCCCGCAGCGATGCCGAAATCGTCGAGCTGGCCCAGAACGTGCGCCACGGCGTGCCGATGGGCTCGCCGGTGTTCGACGGCGCGGTCGAAGCCGACGTGTCGGCGATGCTGCGCAAGGCGGGTCTCGACGAATCGGGCCAGGTGACGCTCTTCGACGGGCGCACCGGCGAGGCGTTCGACCGCAAGGTGACCGTCGGCTGCAAGTACGTGCTCAAGCTGCACCACCTTGTCGACGACAAGATCCACGCGCGTTCGATCGGTCCCTACAGCCTCGTCACCCAGCAGCCGCTGGGCGGTAAGGCGCAGTTCGGTGGCCAGCGCTTCGGCGAAATGGAGGTCTGGGCGCTCCAGGCCTACGGCGCCGCCTACACGCTGCAGGAAATGCTCACGGTCAAGTCGGACGACGTCGTCGGCCGTACCAAGGTCTACGAGGCGATCGTCAAGGGTGACGACACCTTCGAGGCCGGCATTCCCGAAAGCTTCAACGTGCTCGTGAAGGAAATGCGCTCGCTCGGCCTCAACGTCGAACTCTCGTCGCTCGACGACAAGGACGACGACGAAGGGCTGGCCGAGGCAGCCGAATAAGCCGGTCCGTGTCGGCGGCGGGGTTTGTGCCCTGCCGCCGCCGGCCCCGGCCAGACGCCCGCACAGGATTTCCCTCCCAGTGAGGAACACGCAATGAACGACCTGACCAAATTCACCAACCAGCTGCCCAAGCCGGAAACCTTCGACCAGATCCAGATCGGTCTGGCCTCGCCCGAGCGCATCCGCAGCTGGTCGTTCGGCGAAATCAAGAAGCCGGAAACGATCAACTACCGCACGTTCAAGCCCGAGCGTGACGGCCTGTTCTGCGCCCGCATCTTCGGTCCCGTGAAGGACTACGAGTGCCTGTGCGGCAAGTACAAGCGCATGAAGTACAAGGGCGTCGTCTGCGAAAAGTGCGGCGTCGAAGTGACCGTGACCAAGGTGCGTCGCGAGCGCATGGGCCACATCGAGCTGGCCGCGCCCGTCGCGCACATCTGGTTCCTCAAGTCGCTGCCCTCGCGCATCGGCCTGCTGCTCGACATGCAGCTCAAGCAGCTCGAGCGCATCCTCTACTTCGAAAGCTACGTGGTCATCGAGCCGGGCATTACCCCGCTCGAGCGCTACCAGCTGCTGACCGAGGACGAACTGCTCGACGCGCAGGACGAATACGGCGAGGACGCGTTCTCGGCCGGGATCGGCGCCGAGGCGGTCAAGCACATGCTCATGGACCTCGACATGGTCCAGGAGCGTGAGGACCTGCTCAAGGAACTGTCCGAGACCAAGTCCGAGCTGAAGCCCAAGAAGATCATCAAGCGCCTCAAGGTCGTCGAATCGTTCATCGATTCGGGCAACCGTCCGGAGTGGATGATCCTCGACGTCGTGCCGGTCATCCCGCCCGAACTGCGCCCGTTGGTGCCGCTCGACGGCGGCCGCTTCGCGACCTCGGACCTCAACGACCTCTATCGTCGCGTCATCAACCGCAACAACCGCCTCAAGCGCCTGATCGAGCTGCGCGCGCCCGACATCATCGTGCGCAACGAAAAGCGCATGCTGCAGGAAGCGGTCGATGCGCTGTTCGACAACGGCCGCCGTGGCCGCGTCATCACCGGCGCCAACAAGCGTCCGCTCAAGTCGCTGTCCGACATGCTCAAGGGCAAGCAGGGCCGCTTCCGCCAGAACCTGCTCGGCAAGCGCGTCGACTATTCGGGCCGTTCGGTCATCGTGACCGGCCCCGAGCTCAAGCTGCACCAGTGCGGCCTGCCCAAGAAGATGGCGCTCGAGCTGTTCAAGCCGTTCATCTACGCCCGCCTCGACGCCAAGGGTCTGTCGATGACCCTGAAGCAGGCCAAGAAGTGGGTCGAGAAGGAACGCAAGGAAGTCTGGGACATCCTCGACGAGGTGATCCGCGAGCACCCGGTGATGCTGAACCGCGCACCGACGCTGCACCGTCTCGGCATCCAGGCGTTCGAGCCCGTCCTGATCGAGGGCAAGGCGATCCAGCTGCACCCGCTCGTCTGCTCGGCCTTCAACGCCGACTTCGACGGTGACCAGATGGCCGTCCACGTGCCGCTTTCGCTGGAAGCCCAGCTCGAAGCGCGCGTGCTGATGATGTCGACCAACAACATCCTCTCGCCCGCCAACGGCAAGCCGATCATCGTGCCCTCGCAGGACATGGTGCTGGGTCTTTACTACCTGTCGATGGACCGCAAGGGCGAGCCGGGCGAAGGCATGCTGCTGGCCGACATGGCCGAAGTGCATCAGGCGCTGTTCGCCGGGGCCGTCACCATGCACTCCAAGATCGTGGCGCGCGTTCCGCAGACCGACGAGGACGGCAAGACCTACCTCAAGCGCTACGAGACGACGCCGGGCCGCATGCTCATCGGTGAGTGCCTCCCCAAGAGCCACACGGTTCCCTTCGAGCTGGTCAACCGCCTGCTCACCAAGAAGGAAATCGCCGACGTCATCGACCAGGTCTATCGCCACACCGGCCAGAAGGAGACCGTCCTTTTCGCCGACGCGATCATGAGCCTGGGCTTCCGCAACGCGTTCAAGGCGGGCATCTCGTTCGGCAAGGACGACATGATCATCCCGGCCACCAAGGACGCGTTCGTCGCCGAGACCAAGGAACTGGTCGCGGACTACGAGCAGCAGTATCAGGACGGCCTGATCACGCAGCAGGAGAAGTACAACAAGGTGATCGACGCCTGGAGCCGTTGCGGCGACCAGGTCGCGGCCGCCATGATGGACGAGATCCGTGCGACGCCGAGCGACGAGGCGGGCCGCGAGAAGCCGGTCAACTCGATCTACATGATGAGCCACTCGGGCGCGCGTGGTTCGCCGACGCAGATGAAGCAGCTGGCGGGTATGCGCGGCCTCATGGCCAAGCCGTCGGGCGAGATCATCGAAACGCCGATCATCTCGAACTTCAAGGAAGGCCTGACCGTCCTTGAATACTTCAACTCGACCCACGGCGCCCGCAAGGGCCTGGCCGACACCGCGCTCAAGACGGCGAACTCGGGTTACCTGACCCGCCGTCTGGTCGACGTGTCGCAGGACTGCGTGGTGACGACGATCGACTGCGGTACCGAGCGGGCGCTGGAAATGCGCGCGATCGTGCAGGGCGGTTCGACGATCGCCTCGCTCGGCGAGCGCATCCTCGGCCGTACCCTCGCCGAGGACATGGTCGAGGCCAAGACCGGCGCGGTGATCTGCGAGAAGGGCACGCTGCTCGACGAAGCCGCCGTGGCGCGGATCGAGGCGGCCGGCGTGCAGTCGGCGCGCATCCGCTCGCCGCTCATCTGCGAGGCGCCGCAGGGCGTCTGCGGAACCTGCTACGGTCGTGACCTTGCCCGCGGTACCCCGGTGAACATCGGTGAAGCCGTCGGCGTCATCGCGGCCCAGTCGATCGGCGAGCCCGGCACGCAGCTGACCATGCGTACGTTCCACATCGGTGGCGCGGCGCAGGTCAACGAACAGTCGCACCTCGAATCGATCTGCGACGGTACCGTGCACTATCGTGATATTCCGACCATCACGGATAGCCGCGGCCGCCGCCTGTCGCTCGCGCGCAACGGCGAGATCGTGATCATCGACACCGATGGTCGCGAGCGCGCCATGCACCGCGTGCCCTATGGTACCCACCTGCTGCACGAAAACGGTGCGACGGTGGCCCAGGGCCAGCGCCTGGCCGAGTGGGACCCGTTCACGCTGCCGGTCATCACCGAAAAGCCGGGTATCGTGCGCTACCAGGACCTCATCGACGGCCGCACCCTGACGGAGCAGGTCGACGAAGCGACGGGCATCGCCCAGCGCGTCGTCACCGAAAACCGTGCCGGTGGCCGCGCGAAGAAGGAAGACCTGCGCCCGCGCCTGACCCTGCTCGACGATGCTTCGGGTGAAACCGCGCGCTATCTGATGGCGCCGGGCACGACCCTGTCGGTCGAGGACGGCCAGGAAGTCGCCGCCGGTGACGTGCTGGCCCGCGCCAGCCGCGAAGCCGCCAAGACCCGCGACATCACCGGTGGTCTGCCGCGCGTTGCCGAGCTGTTCGAGGCGCGCAAGCCCAAGGACAACGCGGTCATTGCCAAGGTCTCGGGCCGCATCGAGTTCGTCCGCGACTACAAGGCCAAGCGCAAGATCGCGATCATCCCGGAAGAGGGTGAACCGGTTGAGTACCTGATCCCCAAGTCCAAGGTGATCGACGTCCAGGAAGGCGACTACGTCAAGAAGGGCGACAACCTGATCTCGGGCTCGCCCGATCCGCACGACATTCTCGAGGTCCTCGGCGTCGAGGCCCTTGCGGAATACCTCGTGGCGGAAATCCAGGAAGTCTACCGCTTGCAGGGCGTGAAGATCAACGACAAGCACATCGAGGTGATCGTTCGCCAGATGCTGCAGAAGGTCGAGATCACCAACGGTGGCGACACCACCCTGCTGCCGGGCGAACAGGTCGACCTCGAGGAAATGAACGAGACCAACGCGCGCCTCACCGCCGGCCAGGTGCCGGCCGAAGGCAAGCCGGTCCTGCTCGGGATCACCAAGGCCTCGCTGCAGACGCGTTCGTTCATCTCGGCCGCGTCGTTCCAGGAAACCACCCGCGTGCTCACGCAGGCGGCGGTCGAAGGAAAGCGCGACAGCCTGATCGGCCTCAAGGAGAACGTCATCGTCGGCCGTCTCATCCCCGCCGGCACCGGCGCGGGCATGAACCGGATGCGCGTGGCGGCCAACAGCCGCGACGCCGCCCTGCGCGCCGCCAACCGTCGTCTCCAGGAGTCGCTGATCGCGCCGCGTACCGCTGCCGAAGAGCATGCCGCCGAACTGGCGCAGGGCCCCGAAGCGGCGATCGGCGACGATCCGCTGGCGATGGTCGAGGGTGAAACCCACGGCACCGATGCGGATGCCGCGGACTACCTGATCAAGGGCGACGAGGACTGATCCTCACCGCCTTTGACTGACACGAACGACCCCGCCGGTGCTTCCGGTGGGGTTTTTCGTGGGTTTTGGCCGGGTTTTGTGGTGATGACGCATCGCCCGCGGACTGATAGCCTGCGACGATGCAGATCGCGGTCCTCACCTTCGACGGGTTCAACGAACTCGACTCGTTCATCGCTGCCGCCATCCTCAATCGCCTGAGGCCCCGCGGATGGATGGCCCACATCACCGCGCCGACGCCGCGCGTCACCTCGATGAACGGCGTTGCGATCGAGGCACAGAAGCCGTTGGCGTTCGCGGCCGAGGCGGACATGGTTCTGATCGGCAGCGGCATACGCACGCGCGAATTCGCGGCGGACGAAAGCCTGCTGCAGCAGATCCGGCTCGACCCCGCGCGCCAGCTGATCGGGGCGCAATGCTCGGGCACGTTGCTGCTCGCGCAGCTGGGGCTGGTCGGCGACCTTCCGGCCTGTACCGACATGACCACCAAGCCGTGGGTGGTGGAAGCGGGCGTGGCGGTGCTGGATGCGCCGTTCGTCGCCCACGGCAACGTGGCCACGGCCGGCGGCTGCCTCGCCTCGCAGTACCTTGCAGCCTGGATGATCGCGCGCCGCGCGGGGTGGGACGCGGCCGCCGCGGCGATCGACTACGTCGCCCCGGTCGGGGAGAAGCAGGCCTGGGTGGATCGGGCGAGTGCGGTAGTGACACCTTACCTCGCCTGAGGGCGCTCAGCCCTCGCGCGTGCCCCAGGTGGCGCAGGCGGGGTCGCAGGCCACGACCTGCCGGCGCAGCGCGGTGCGGGCGAGCCGCTCGACCTCGACCTTGCGGCGCGCCGTGGCGAGCGGAAGGCTGGGCGCCGGGCGCAGGATCTCCGCATCGTAGCCGTCGGCGACGATGATGCCGCAAGAGTCCGGCAGGAACGCCGCGGTCTCGAGCACGGCACGATCGAGGTGCGGTGCCAGGCCCCAGTAGAACCGGTCGCAATGGTCGAGGTATTCGGTCCACTTGGCATCGCCGAGCAGGTCGGCGCGGGCAACCTTGATCTCGACGATCACCACCCGCCCCTTGGCATCGATGCCCATGAGATCGGCGCGGCGGCCGTTGCGCAGGGGCATCTCGGGCAGGCACCAGATATCGTTGCGCGCAAAGAGCCGCCCGATCCCCCGCGCCACCGCCAGTGCCTCGCGCGTGAACAGCGTGTCGTCGGGGCAGGGGGGCAGGGGAGCGGTATCGAGCGATTCGGTCATATCAGCATCTTAAGAACGAAACGCGAACGCGTAAAGCGCAGGCGCAGCGTCAAAAACCGCTGGCAAGCGCCCGATCGCACTGCTAGTGCGCCCTTTCCGGCACCCGTAGCTCAGCTGGATAGAGCGCTGCCCTCCGAAGGCAGAGGCCACAGGTTCGAATCCTGTCGGGTGCACCATTTCCTTACATCTGCCGGATCCTCACACGCCGCCCTTTGTGCAAGGCGTGCAATGCCGCGTGCTCCCCGCGCGCACCTTTACGCGATCCTTACGCCGCGCACGCCATCTTCATCTGGAAGCTTAACGCCCGTCGGGCGCACCAGCGAGCCTGCCAATCCGGCAGGAGAATCGCTCGATGTCCCGGTTTATCGATAGCCTTGGTCGCCACGCCGATCCCGTCCTGCGCGGCGCGGGGGTGTTTGCCCTGGTCGGGGCGCTGGCGCTGGGGATGGTGCTGTGCCGTTGCCAGCAGGCCTGGATGCGGTTCGCGGGGAGCCCGGCCGACCTTGGCGCGGCGCTGCTGGCGCTGCTGATGCTGTGGGGCGGCCTGGCGCTGGTGGTCGCGGGCAGTGCGCTGCTGCGCCCGGCGCCGCGCCCGCCGCGTCCGCTGCAATGAGCGCGCGGTCGCTGCGCGCCATGCCCCGACCTCCTGCCTTCCACCCTTCATCACCCGGAGATGTCGCATGACCGACCTCGTCTGGCTCGCCGTGCTGGCGGGCCTCGTGCTGCTGACCCTCGCGTTCCTGCGCCTCGCGGCCAAAGCCTGACCAACGCCGAAGGAACCCGTCCATGACCCTGCCGCTCACGCTGGCCGCGCTCACCGCGCTGGGCCTGCTCGCCTATCTGCTGGTCGCGCTGTTGCGGCCTGAAAAGTTCTAGGGAATCATCGTCATGACCCTGTCTGGCTGGGGCCTGATCCTCGCCTTCACCGCGCTCGTCGCACTCGTCGCCAGGCCGATCGGCGCCTGGCTTTTCGCCTTGTTCGAGGGGCGCTCGACGCCGCTGCATCGCGTGCTCGGCCCGGTCGAGCGCGGCTTCTACAAGGCTGCGGGCATCGACCCGGCCAAGGAGCAGGGCTGGCTGTCCTACGCCGTCCACATGCTGGTCTTCCAGGTCGCGCTGACGCTGTTCACCTATGCGATCCTGCGCCTGCAGGGCGTGCTGCCGATGAACCCGCGCGGGCTTGCCGGGCTGGGCGCGGACGGTGCGATGAACACCGCCGTCTCCTTCGTCACCAACACCAACTGGCAGTGGTACGCGGGCGAGGTGGTGCTTTCCAACTTCAGCCAGATGGTCGGGCTGACGATCCACAACTTCCTGTCCGCCGCCACCGGCATCGCCATCGCCTTCGCGCTGTTCCGCGGCTTCGCCCGGCACGAGAGCGGGACGGTCGGCAACTTCTGGGCCGACTGCACGCGCGTCACGCTTTACCTGCTGCTGCCGCTGAGCGTGGTCTATGCACTGTTCCTCGTCGCCTGCGGCGTGCCGCAGACCTTCGCCAGCCTCGTCGACGCGCACACGCTCGAAGGCGCAAAGCAGGCGATCGTGCTCGGTCCCGTGGCGAGCCAGGAGGCGATCAAGATGCTCGGCACCAATGGTGGCGGGTTCTACAACGCCAATTCGGCGCATCCCTTCGAGAACCCGACCGCGCTGACCAACTTCATCCAGATGCTCTCGATCTTCGCGATCGGCAGCGGCCTGACCTGGTGCTTCGGCCGCGCGGTCGGCAATGTCCGCCAGGGCTGGGCGATCCTTGCCGCCATGCTGATCCTCTTCGTGGCGGGCGCGGGCATCGTCTACTGGCAGGAGGCGCAAGGCGTCTCGGCCCTGACCCATGCCCACCTTGCGGGTGGCAACATGGAAGGCAAGGAAGTCCGCTTCGGCATGGCCGCCAGCGCGCTGTTCGCCACGGTCACCACCGCGGCCAGCTGCGGCGCGGTCAACGCGATGCACGACAGCTTCACCGCGATCGGCGGCATGATCCCGCTGTTCAACATGCAACTGGGCGAAATCGTGATCGGCGGCGTCGGCTCGGGCATCTACGGCTTCCTGCTGTTCGCGGTGCTCGCGGTGTTCGTGGCCGGGCTGATGGTCGGCCGCACCCCCGAATACGTCGGCAAGAAGATCGAGGCGCGCGAGGTCAAGCTGGCCGTGCTGGCGATCGCCGTGCTGCCGCTGTCGATCCTGGGCTTTACCGCGCTGGCCGCCGTGCTGCCCGCGGGGCTCGCCGGGCCGCTCAACAAGGGGCCGCATGGCTTCAGCGAGATCCTCTATGCCTTCACCTCGGCAACCGCGAACAACGGCTCGGCCTTTGCGGGGCTCACCGCCGGCACGCCGTTCTACAACGGCCTGCTCGGCACCGCGATGTGGCTCGGCCGGTTCTTCGTGATCGTCCCCGTGCTCGCCATCGCCGGCAGCCTTGCCGCCAAGAAGCACACGCCCGCCACCTCCGGCTCATTCCCCACCACTGGCGGCCTGTGGGTCGGCCTGCTGGTCGGGGTAATCCTGATCCTCGGCGGCCTTACCTTCCTGCCTGCCCTGGCGCTGGGTCCGATCGCGGACCAGGTGACGCTCGTGGCCGGCAAGACCTTCTGAAAGAGGACCACCATGTCCACGCCCAAATCGATGTTCTCGGCAGACCTGGTCCTGCCCGCAATGCGCGATGCTTTCCGCAAGCTGGCGCCGCGCGAACTGATCCGCAATCCGGTGCTGTTCACCACCGCCGTCGTCGCCCTGCTGCTGTGCGTGCTGCTGGCGGTGGGTGGCAGCGGCCTCTCGCTCGGCTTCCAGCTCCAGCTGATCGGCTGGCTGTGGCTGACCGTGCTGTTCGGCACGTTCGCCGAAGCGCTGGCGGAGGGCCGCGGACGCGCCCAGGCCGCCTCGCTGCGCGCCACCAAGAGCGACCTCGTGGCCAAGCTGCCCGACGGCCGCACCGTCCCCGCCGGCCAGCTCGCGCTGGGTGACGAGGTGGTGGTGACCGCCGGCGACCTCATCCCCGCCGACGGCGAAGTGATCGCGGGCGTTGCCAGCGTCAACGAGGCGGCGATCACCGGCGAGAGCGCGCCGGTGATCCGCGAGGCAGGCGGCGATCGCAGCGCGGTGACGGCAGGCACCCGCGTCATCTCCGACGAGATTCGCGTGCGTGTCACGCAGGAGCCGGGCAAGGGCTTCCTCGACCGCATGATCGCGCTGGTCGAAGGCGCGGAGCGGCAGAAGACCCCCAATGAGATCGCGCTGACGATCCTGCTGGTGGGCCTGACCATCATCTTCCTGATCGCGGTGTCGACGATTCCCGCCTTCGCCAGCTATGCCGGTGGCTCGGTCCCGGTCGCGGTGCTCGCGGCGCTGCTCATCACGCTGATCCCGACCACGATCGCCGCGCTGCTTTCGGCGATCGGCATTGCCGGCATGGACCGCCTGGTGCGCTTCAACGTGCTGGCGAAGTCGGGCCGTGCGGTCGAGGCGGCGGGCGACATCGACGTGCTGCTGCTCGACAAGACCGGCACGATCACCGTGGGCGACCGTGCGGCCTGCGCGTTCCGTCCCCTGGCCGGGGTGGCCATGCCCGCGCTGGCCGAGGCGGCGCTGCTCGCCAGCCTCGCCGACGAGACGCCCGAGGGCCGCTCGATCGTGGTCCTGGCGCGCGAGGCCCATGGTGCGCAGGCAACCCTGCCCGATGGCGCCGAGATCATCCCGTTCACCGCTCAGACCCGCCTTTCCGGGGTGCAGGCCGGCGGGCGGATGGTGCGCAAGGGTGCGGTCGACTCGCTGCTGCGCGCCCATCCCGACAGCGCCGACACGCCGGCCGCCGCCGAACTGCGCCGCATCGCCGACGAAATCGCCCGCGCCGGGCAGACGCCGCTGGGCGTTGCCGAAAACGGCCGTCTGCTCGGTGTCATCGCGCTCAAGGACGTGATCAAGGCGGGCATCCGCGAGCGCTTTGCCCAGCTTCACGCCATGGGCATCCGCACGGTGATGATCACCGGCGACAACCCGCTCACCGCCGCCGCGATCGCGGCCGAGGCCGGGGTCGACGACTTCCTCGCCGAGGCGACGCCCGAGGACAAGCTGGCGCTGATCCGCCGCGAGCAGCAAGGCGGCAAGCTGGTGGCGATGTGCGGCGATGGCACCAACGACGCGCCCGCGCTGGCCCAGGCCGACGTCGGCGTGGCGATGAATACCGGCACGCAGGCCGCGCGCGAGGCCGGCAACATGGTCGACCTCGACAGCGACCCGACCAAGCTGATCGAGATCGTCGGCCTCGGCAAGCAGTTGCTGATGACGCGCGGCGCGCTGACGACGTTCTCGGTGGCCAACGACGTCGCCAAGTACTTCGCGATCATCCCCGCGATGTTCGTGGTGCTCTATCCCGGGCTGGGCGCGCTCAACCTGATGCGGCTGGCCAGCCCGCAGAGCGCGATCCTCTCGGCGATCATCTTTAACGCGCTGATCATTCCGGCCCTCGTGCCGCTGGCGCTCAGGGGCGTGACCTATCGCCCGATGGCGGCAGGATCGCTGCTGGCGCGCAACCTCGCGATCTATGGCCTGGGCGGCCTGATCGCGCCCTTCATCGGCATCAAGGTGATCGACCTCGCCGTCACCGCCCTCAATCTCGCCTGAGGAGGCACGAGCCCCATGCTGTCGCAAGTCACATCCGCCCTGCGCCCCGCCGCCGTCATGACGCTGGGCTTCGCACTGGTCCTGGGCGCGGCCTATCCCGCGCTCGTCACCGGGGTGGCCCAGGTGGCCTTCCCCCACGCCGCCAATGGCAGCCTCGTCACGCGGGGCGGGACCGTCATCGGCTCCGAACTGCTGGCGCAAGGTTTTGCCGCGCCCGGCTATTTCCACCCGCGCCCTTCGGCTGCGGGCAGCGCGGGCTACGACGCCAGCGCCTCTTCCGGATCAAACCTTGGCCCCGCCTCCGCCGTTCTGGCCGAGCGCCTCGCCAAGGATACCGCCGCCCCGCGCAACGAGACCGGTCAAAAGGTTCCGGCCGATCTCGTGACCACTTCCGCCTCGGGGCTCGACCCCCATATCAGCCCCGAGGCGGCTTTTTACCAAGTGGATCGCGTGGCGAAGGCGCGTGGCATGGCGACCGATCGGGTGGCCGCGCTGGTGCGCGCCGCGGTCGAGATGCCGCTGGGCGGCGTGCTCGGCGAACCGCGCGTGAATGTGCTGCAACTCAATCTCGCTCTCGACGAAGCGGCCCGCAAGGGGGCATGACGACGCGGTGAGCGAAACCCGTCCCGATCCCGACGCCCTCCTGCGCAATCTGGTGCAGGAGGGCGCACACCGCGGCCGCCTCAAGGTTTTCCTGGGGGCGGCGCCGGGCGTCGGCAAGACCTGCGAGATGCTGAGCGAGGCCGCGCAGCGCCGCGATGCCGGCGAGGACGTGGTGATCGGCGTGATCGAGACGCACGGCCGCGCCGAGACCGAGGCGCGGACCGCAGGTTTCGAGGCGCTGGCGCGCAAGGCGATCGACCATCGCGGGCAAGTGCTGCACGAGATGGACATCGACGGCATCCTCGCGCGGCGTCCGGCGCTGGTGCTGATCGACGAGCTGGCGCACACCAATGCCCCTTCGAGCCGGCACGACAAGCGCTGGCAGGACGTGGAAGAAGTGCTCGACGCCGGCATCGACGTCTTCTCCACGCTCAACGTCCAGCATCTGGAAAGCCTCAACGATCTCGTCGCCTCGTTCACGCGGGTGCGGGTGCGCGAGACGCTGCCCGACCGCGTGCTTGATGCGGCCGAGATCGAGGTGGTGGACATTCCGCCCGACGAACTCATCGCCCGGCTGAAGGCGGGCAAGGTCTATGTCCCGCAGGAGGCCAGCCGCGCGCTGAGCCATTTCTTTTCCAAGACCAACCTGACCGCCCTGCGCGAGCTGGCGCTGCGGCGCGCGGCGCAGGCGGTCGACGCGCAGATGCTCGACTACCTGCGCGCGCATGCGGTGGCCGGCACGTTCGCGGTGGGGGAGCGCGTGCTGGTGGCGGTGGGGCGCGACCCGGCGGCCGGCGAGGTGGTGCGCGCGGGCAAGCGGCTGGCCGACCAGCTCTCCGCGCCATGGACCGCGGTGCACATCGAGACCCGCCATGCCCCGGCGCGCGACGACGGCCTGGCGGCGACGTTGCATCTGGCCTCGCAACTGGGGGCGCAGGTGATCTCCGTGCCGGCAGGCGACGTGGCGCAGGGCCTGTGCCAGATCGCGGGCGAACTGCGCGCGACGATGGTCGTGGTCGGCGGGGCGCGCGCGCGGGCGGGCTGGATGGCGCCCTGGCGCGGGCCACGCCTCGAGCAGGCGCTGCTGGCGGCGCGCGGCGATTTCGCGGTTCACGTGGTGCCACCCGGCAAGCCGCGATCGGTGGGATCGGTGGCCACGACGACACCGGCTCCCCCCGAGCCTGCAGAACCGGAGCGGGGGGCGGACGGGACGGTCGCCAGCCACTGGCCGCGGCCGGCGGGCCTGGCGATCTCCAGCCTGCTGATCGCGCTGGTCACGCTCGTGGGCAATCTCATCGCCAGCCTCGGCAACATCACCAATATCGCGCTGCTCTACCTGCTGCCGGTGATGCTGGCGGCCACGCGCTATGGCCTGTGGACCGGGTTCGCCACCGGGCTGGTGTCTTCGCTCGCGTACAACTTCTTCTTCATCGCGCCGCTGCACACCTTCACGATCGAGGACCCGCAGAACATCATCACCGTGGTGGTGCTGCTGGCGGTCGGCTTCGTCGCGAGCCACCTCGCCGGGCGGCTGCGCGAGACGGCGCTGTTCTCGCGCGCCAGCGCGGCGCGCAGCCATGCGCTGGCGGGCTTCGCGCGGCGCCTGACCGGGCTCGCCTCGACCAGCGACATCGCCGCCGTGCTCTGCGAGGAGAGCGCGAACCTGCTGGGTGGCTATACCGTCGTGCTGATGCCGGGCCCGGGCGGGCTCGAGCCGGTTGCGGCCATGCCCGCGGACCTGACGCTGCAACCGCTCGATCACGTCGTGGCACGCTGGGCGCTCGACAACCGCCGCCCGGCGGGGCGCGGTTCGGACACCCTGAGCGCGGCCGAATGGCTGTTCCTGCCGGTCGAGGCGGGGGGGCGCGCGATCGCGGTGTTCGGGGTGGCCAATCCCGATGCCGGGCGCCCGGTGCGCGCCGATCTCCTGCCGCTCGTCACCAGCTTCCTCGACCAGGCGGGTCTCGCCTTCGATCGTGCGCGGCTGGAGGGGGAGCGCGCGCAGATGAAGCGGCTGGAGGAACGCGATGCCCTGCGGGCCGCGCTGCTGTCGTCGGTCAGCCACGACCTGCGCACGCCGCTGACGGCGGTGATCGGGCTGCTCGGCGATCTCGTCCCGGCCTCGCCCGATCAGGACAAGGTCCTGACCCTCGCCCGCGCCGAGGCCGAGCGGCTGCAGCGCTTCGTCGCCAACCTGCTCGACATGGTGCGGATCGAGACTGGCGCCGTTGACCTGACGGTCGAGCCGGTGGACCTGGCCGAGGCCGTGACGAGCGCGGTCCATGACCTGCGCCGCCTGCTGGGCGAGCGGCAGGTCCACATCACCATCGCGCCCGACCTGCCGCTGGTGCGGCTCGACGCGCGGCTGCTGCACCATTGCCTCATCAACCTGATCCAGAACGCGGCGCAATACAGCCCGCCCGGCAGCCCGATCACGCTGGCGGCGCAGCGCCTGCCCGACGGCCTCGACCTGTCGGTGATGGACGAGGGCGAGGGCCTGCCCGCGGGTGCGGAGACGATGGTGTTCGAGACCTTCACCCGGCTCGAGGGGACGGATCGCACCGGGGGCACGGGCCTTGGCCTTGCCATCGTCAAGGGCTTTGCCGAGGCGATGGGTCTGGAAGTATCGGCGGGCAATCGCCACGATCGCCGGGGCGCGTGCTTCACGCTCCATGCCGACGAGGCTCATTTGTGGAAGGAAGGCGCATGACCGGCGCGACGATCCTGGTGGTGGACGACGAGATGGCGATCCGCCGCCTGCTGAAAGCGAGCCTGGCCCGCGCCGGTTTCGCGGTGGTCGAGGCCGCGAATGCGCGCGAGGCGCTCTCGGCGCTGGCGATCGACAAGCCCGAGCTGGTGCTGCTCGACCTTGGCCTGCCGGACCGCGACGGGCTGGAACTGATCGCGGCGATCAAGGCCGCCAGGGCCGCGCTGGTGGTCGTCTCCGCCCGCGATGCCACGGCGGAAAAGGTCGCGGCGCTCGATCTGGGCGCAGACGACTATGTGACAAAGCCGTTCGACACCGAGGAAGTGCTGGCACGCATCCGCGTAGCGCTGCGCAACCGCATGCTGGCCGACACGCCCGAGCCGGTGCTGCGGATCGGCGCCATCACGCTCGATCTTGGGGCGCGGCTGGTGCATCGCGACGGGGTCGAGGTGCACCTCAGCCCCAAGGAATACGGGTTCCTGGCCGAGCTAGCGCGGCATCCCGGGCGCGTCTTGTCGCACGCGGCGATCCTGCGCGCGGTGTGGGGGCCGGGGCAGGAGGATTCGGTGGAATACCTGCGGGTTGCCGCGCGCGGTTTGCGGCGCAAGCTCGAGGACGTGCCGGTCGAGCACAGCATGATCCGCAACGAGCCGGGCATCGGCTATCGCCTGCTCACGAAAGACGGCCAATAGGCCAGGGCCCAGCGGCTCAGAGCCCGACCCGAAAGTCCTGCGGGTCGGCTTGGCGGGTCTTTTGCGCCACCACAGCGGCGGCTGTTCGCCACGATGCCTCCAGCATCGCTGGGCTCTCAGCCTTCTCGTGGTGACACAAAATCCCTCGCCAACCCTCCGCCGCCGAACTTTCGGGTCGGGCTCTCAGTCCTCCGCCGTCGCGCTCCAGTCGTCGGGGCTGAGCGTCATGGTCAGGCTGGCGCGCGTTCCCGGGGTGGCGGTGCCGGGGTGGACGGGCGTATGCGCGAGGACCGCGCCGCGCGACCGGGTCAGCGCGTCGATCAGCCGGGTGCCGAGGCCGGTGCCCTGGACGAGGCCATCGGCGGGCATGCCGCAGCCCTTGTCCTCGACCGTTAGCGTCAGGATCGCGCTGCCGTCGTCCTGCGGGCCTTGGCAGCGCACAGTCAGGTCGACCGCGCCATCGGCATCCGGGGGATAGGCATATTTGCAGGCGTTGCCGATCAGCTCGTTGGCGGCAAGGCCGATGGTCACGGCCAGGTCGGTCTTGAGGCGCACCGCATCGGCCGAGACCCGCACGTCGCGCGGGCGTTGGCTCGACCATGCCTCGCCCATGTCGGCGGCCAGGGCCTCGAGGTATTCATCGATCGCGACGAACTCGACGTCGTTGGTGGTGTAGAGGCGGCGGTTGACCTGCGCGATCGTGGCGATGCGCTGGTGCGCGCGGTGCAGCGCGTCGCGCGCCGCCTCGTCGGCGACGCTGCGTGCCTGCATCGACACGAAGGCCATGACCATTTGCAGATTGTTGGCGACGCGGTGATTGACCTCGCGCAGCAGCACTTCGAGGCGGGCATTGCTGGCCAGCAGGTCCTGCTCGGCGCGATCGCGCGCCCGGCGCAGCGCGGCCGCCTCGAGCACCTGGTCGAAGCTCTGGGAAAGCAGGTCGAAGAAATCGTCGCCGACCGCCTTGACCACGTAATCCTGCGCCCCCGCCTTGAGCGCGGCGACGGCGATGCGGCTTTCTTCCGATCCAGTGACATAGACCACCGGGGGGCAATCGGGCAGCACCCGCAGCGCTTCGAGCGTGGACAGGCCATCGCGGCCGGGCATGTAGTGGTCGACGGCGACGAGATCGAAGGGTTCGCCGGCGGCGGCCCTGGCGCTGACGCAGGCCAGGCCCTCGTCGCCGCTGGCGGCCGTCGTCACGGTGTAGCCCTTGCGCGCGAGCACGCGCGCCACGAGGCGCCTCAGCCCCTCGTCGTCGTCAATATAGAGTATGCGCGGGTGAGGGGCGCTCAAGCCTCCTCCACATTCGGGATCTGGATCACCGACAGAAACAGGCCGAGCTGGCGGATTGCGTCGGCGAAGCTCTCGTAGTTCACGGGCTTGGTGATGTAGACGTTGCAGCCGAGGTCATAGCAGCGCTGGATCTCGACCTTGTCGTCGGTCGTGGTCAGCACCACCACCGGCGTGCGGCGCAGCGGGCCTTCCTCCCCCTTGATCTTGGCGAGGATGTCGATCCCGCTCATGTCGGGCAGGTTGAGGTCGAGCAGCACTAGCGCCGGACCGTTGTGCGTGGGACCGTGTTCGTGATCGAGCAGGAACGCCAGCGCCGAGGTGCCATCGACGAAGTGATGGATCTTGTTTGAAATGCCGGCGCGGCGGATGTTCTTCTCGATCAGGCGGGCGTGGCCTTCGTCATCCTCGATCATGACGATATTGACGGGACGATGGTTATCCATTGGCTTCGGCGCCTTTCCATTCGATCGGCAGGTTGACGCGGAACGTAGCGCCCTTGCCCAGTTCGGACACAACCTCGATCACACCGCCAAGCCGATAGGCAAGCGCACGGACATGCGCAAGGCCGATGCCCTCGCCCGGCTGGTCCTGCACGCCCGAGCGCCGGAACAGGTCGAAGATGCGCTCGTGGTCGCGCGGGTCGATGCCGCGGCCGTTGTCGCTGACCGCGATGACCGCGCGGCCGCGCTCGACCCGCCCGCTGACCCGGATCTCGCCGGGGCGGCCCGGCTGCAGATACTTGAGCGCGTTCTCGATCAGGTTGGACAGGATCTGCTCGATCGCCACGCGGTCGCTGGTGATCGTCGGCAGCGCCTCGATCGTCAGGCTGGTGCCGGTCTCGTGGAGGCGATGCTGCACCGTGTCCGAGATGGATTGCACCAGCGCGCCCAGATCGAGCGTCTCGGGCGCCAGCGTGCGGCGACCCTCGCGCGACAGGCGCAGGATCGCATTGATCAGCCGGTCCATCTTTTGCGTCGAGCTGCGGATGAAGCCGATCGCCTCGGGCAGGTCTTCCTCCACGGCAAGGCGCACGTCCTCGCGCGAGGGGATCGTCTCGCCGGGCTTGGCCGGATCGTGGAGCGAGCGGGCGATCACGTTGGTCGCCGCCTCGAGCTCGGCGGTAAAGCCCATGACGTTGACCAGCGGCGAACGCAGGTCATGGCTGACGATATAGGCAAAGCGCTGGATCTCGGCATTGGCGCGCTGCAACTCGTCGGTGCGCGAATCGACCAGCCGCTCGAGATCGGTGTTGAGCAGGCGGAGTTCCACGCGCGAGGCGCGCAGGTCGCGCAGCGTCCGCCGCACCAGCAGGATCGTGGTGGTGGCCACGGCGACGATGAGCAGCGCCGTCGCCAGCAGCACGAGGTTGAAGGTGCGCAGGTTGGCGCTCTGGTGCGCCTCGCGGTCGCGCAGCAGGTCGCGCTCTTCGGCGGCCATGCGGTCAGCGAGGCGGCGGATGGCGCGGATATTGATGGCGGCAGGGTCACGGAAGAAGTCGCGGCGCAGACGCAGATCGGCGCGGTCCATCGTCTCCTCGGCCGTGACCGACGCATCGTAGTTGTCGATGAGGATGCGCATGGCGCCCACGTTGCGCCGCTGGTCCGGATTGTCGCGCGTAATCCGGGCGACGGTGTCGAGGTCGGTCCGGGCGTTGGCACGGGCCTTGGCGAACAGCTTGTCGAACAATGGGTCGTTGCTGATGATCCGGCCGCGGCGCGCGGTTTCCATGCGCTCGGCCTGGCTGGCGAACGTGCTGACCCGCGCCTGAACCTCGAGCGTATGGGCAACCCAGCGCTCGCTGGAAGTGATCTGCTGCTGGGTCAGCAGCGCGGCGACCAGCGCCGCCAGCAGCGCGACGAATCCGATCGAGAGGAGCCACAGGATGGCGCGGTTCATCCGCGCGTCACGACCCAGCGCGGCAAGATTTGTAGACTGCATGAACCCCCAGTGTCGACGCCCTGCATCGAAACAAGGGACAGCGCGCGCGTGCGCCGGTAATGCACAACGGGGCGGGCGGTTCCCGAAAAAAACGACCATCACCACGCTGGTCAAAAAAAGGGGCGCATGCCGCGCGGCACGCACCCCCCTGTTTTGGCTCAGGCCCGATCGGGTCAGACGACGCGGCGCACCTTGTTACGGTGCTGGCCCGTGGTGTTGGGGCCGCGCGGGCGGAAGCGACGCTGGGCCGCCGGATCACCGGCCCCGTCGTGGCGCTGGCCGTCATGGCGGGGGCCGTCATGGCGGGCGCCGTCGCGCGGGGCGTGTTCGCGGCGTTCGCCCTGGGCTGCACGGTCGTCACGGCGCGGGGCGCGGTCATCGCGGCGCGGCGCGCGGTCGTCACGCCGATCACCGCGCGGGGCGGCGTCGCGGGTCGTGCCGTCGCGCGCGGTCGCGCCACCATCGCGGCGCGGCTGACCACCGCGGTTGCTGCCGCCATTGCGGGCGGGCCCGCGGGCATCGCGGCGGCCGTGGTCGCGGCGTTCGCCGTATTCCTCGTCGGCCGGGCGGCGCGGCGCGGCCGGCAGCTTGGCGGCGTCGGCCAGGAAGTTCTCGGGGATCGGCAGGACGTCGGGCTTGACCTTGGTCAGGCGCTCGATGTCGCGCAGGTACGCCTTCTCGTCGGGCGCGCAGAAGCTCATCGCCACGCCGTCGGCGCCCGCACGCGCGGTGCGGCCGATGCGGTGGACGTACTGCTCGGGCACGTTGGGCAGTTCGAAGTTGAACACGTGGCTCACGCCTGACACGTCGATGCCGCGCGCGGCGATGTCGGTCGCCACGAGGATCGGGCACGAACCCTGGCGGAACGCCTCGAGCGCGGCGGTGCGCTGAGCCTGGCTCTTGTTGCCGTGGATGGCGCGTGCATCGATGCCGGCGGCGCCGAGGTTGCGGGCCACGCGGTCGGCGCCGTGCTTGGTACGGGTGAACACGATGCCGCGATCGAGCTGCTTTTCGGCGAGCAGGCGGCGCACGGTCAGCGACAGCAGCGCCTGCTTTTCCGGCTGGTTGACGAAGGTCACGAACTGGTCGACGCGCTCGGCGGTGGTCGACTGCGGGGCGACCTCGACGCGGACGGGGTTCTTGATGAACTGCTTGCCCAGATCCTCGATCGACTTGGGCATGGTGGCCGAGAAGAACAGGCTCTGGCGCTTGGCCGGCAGCAGGTTGGCGACGCGCTTGAGCGCGTGAATGAAGCCTAGGTCCATCATCTGGTCGGCTTCGTCGAGCACGAAGATCTCGGTACGGCCGATGGTCAGCGCGCGGTTGTCGATCAGGTCGAGCAGGCGGCCGGGGGTGGCGACGAGGATGTCGACGCCGGGCACGAGGCGGCGGGCCTGCTTGCCGATCGGAATGCCGCCGAACACGCAGTCGACGGTCAGGCGCAGGTTCTTGGCATAGCCCTTGATGTTGTCCGCGATCTGCGCGGCAAGCTCGCGGGTCGGCGAGAGCACGAGCATGCGGCACGAGGCCGGCTTGCGCGGCTGCGGATCCGCGGCGAGGCGGTGCAGCGAGGGCAGCGCGAAGGCCGCGGTCTTGCCGGTGCCGGTCTGGGCGATGCCGAGCAGGTCACGCCCTTCGAGCAGCGCGGGAATCGACTGGCGCTGGATCGGCGTGGGGTCGTTGTAGCCCTTGGTCTCGAGCGCGCGCAGGATGGGCTCGGCGAGACCGAGGTCGGAAAAATAGGACATGGAAATACCAATGCTTTCAATGGCCTCCCGCAAGCCGGGCCATGGATGGGCCGGGCATGAAGGGGCAACGGGTCGAACGATGCGACCCCTTGCGTGAATAAGGGAGGCGGGTGGGGCACGATGCGCTTGACCGGGGCGGATCGTGCCATCAGCGGCCGATCTCACGCTTGCCCGGGCCTCTGTCTCCAGCCGTCGAGGACGGCGGGCACATCGCACCTGCTGCGCTGCACATAGGGAGGCAGCGGCGAAAGCGCAAGGAAATTGCGCAGCCGCGCAAGGCTGGTAAGGGGAGGCATGTCCGATCCCGCCCATCCCGCCAGCCCCTGCACCGGGGTCTGCGCCGTCGATCCGGTCACGCAGCTGTGTGCCGGATGCAGCCGGACCATGGACGAGATCGTCGCCTGGTTCACCGCCGGCGCGGACGAAAAGCGGGCGATCCTGGCCACGGTCGACAAACGCCTTGCATCTGGCGGCGGCGCCGACTAACCGCGCAGCCGTCACTTGGGGAGTAGCCGCCGCGCGAACAAAGCGCGGTGCCTGGCGTCAACATGCTTGGTCGAGAGACCATGGCGCGGGCAGAGGCAGGCCGTTCGATCGGCCGCTGCGGGCGAGACCAAATGGCAACGGACGTGTCGCTTCCTGCCGGGCGACGTGCGTCGCGTTGTCGTTTGTCTCGATGGTTCGCCCGGCCCAGGAACGTATTCGCATGGCTCCCCTTTTCGAAGCCTTCACCACCTCGACCGCCGTGGTCGCGCTGGCGGAAATCGGCGACAAGACCCAGCTCCTCGCCATCGTCCTCGCCACGCGGTTCAAGCGGCCGCTGCCGATCATCGCGGGCATCCTTGCGGCGACGCTGGTCAACCACTTCCTGGCGGCGCTGGTGGGCATGGTCGCGGCGGACCTGCTCGACGGGCTGTGGTTCCGCTATGCGATCGCCGCGGGCTTCATCGCCATGGGCTTGTGGACGCTGGTACCCGACAAGCTCGACGACGACGAGGACATGGCCAGGCCCGCGCGCTTCGGGGCCTTCCTGACCACGGTCGTCGCCTTCTTCCTCGTCGAGATGGGCGACAAGACGCAAGTCGCGACGATCGCGCTGGGCGCGCGCTTCCACGATGCCGTGGCGGTGACTGCAGGTACGACGCTGGGCATGATGCTGGCCAACGTGCCGGCGGTGTTCCTGGGCAATGCACTCATTCGCCGCGTACCGCTGGGCGTGGTGCGCATGATCGCGGCCGCGCTGTTCGTCGGCATCGGCGCCTGGCTGCTGGCGCAGACCGCCGGCCTGGTCTGAATACAAGGCGTCCGTTCCGGGCCGGTGGCCGCACCCCTGGGCAGGAGCGAAGCACGGGGGCGGCCGGCTGGGGGGAGCCGGCCCGGAACGGACTCGCGGTTTACGCGCTGCGTCCTGACAGCAGCGCGGCCGCGTGTTGGGTGGCCTCGAACAGCGGGCCGTGACGCTCGGGCCGGACGAACCCGGCCAGCGCGTCGTCGAAGCCTGCACGGTCGCCGGCAATGGCATGGCGCGTCATGGCGGCGAGCGTCATCTCGTCGGGCGTCATGAGCAGTTGGCACGGGCGATTGACCAGGAACGGGTCGGGCCAGGCACGGATGACCTTGCGCGCCAGGGCGTGCATAGCCCCCGCCGCCTCGACGCTGCGATAGCGCTGCGCCAGATCGGGCACGGGGTCACGCCCGGCGCGCTCGAACAGCGCGCAGAGCCGCATCGCCATGACCGTGTGCAACGAGGTCAGCGAAAGCGCGCGGACGTCCTGCGGCCGCGCCAGGCTGGCGATGATAGCGGCATGATTGTCCTGAGCCAGAGGGACGGCGGGCCGGGCGTGGGGAGCGGGCATGGCAACCTTTCCTGCGATCGATTCGCAATTGAGGCTAAGCGGCGCCAAACGGTGCGTCAATGATAGTCATTCGCAATAAGCTAAATGGAGGGTGGTGCACGCCGAACAGATCCTCCCCATGGAGTGGGGAGGGGGACCGCGCGCGCAGCGCGTGGTGGAGGGGGAGAAGACCCCTCCGTCAGGCGCTGTGCGCCTGCCACCTCCCCGCCTCGCGGCAGGGAGGATCCAGGCCGAACCTAAGCGGTGCGGAAGCCTTGGGTGATGGGGTAGCGGCGGTCACGGCCGAAGTTGCGCAGGCCGAGCTTGACCCCCGGCGGGGCCTGGCGGCGCTTGTATTCGGCGAGGTGCAGCAGGCGCTCGATGCGTTCGACCGTCGCGCGCTCGAAGCCTTCGGACACGATCTGCGCCACGCTCTTCTCGTGCTCCACCAGCCCCAGCAGGATGGCGTCGAGCACGTCGTAGGGCGGCAGCGAGTCCTCGTCCTTCTGGTCCTCGCGCAGTTCGGCGCTGGGCGGCTTGGTGATGATCCGCTCGGGCATGACCGCGCCATCCGGCCCCATGCCAAGGCGCGGGCGGCGCTGGTTGCGCCAGCGCGACAGCGCGAAGACCGTGGTCTTGTAGGCGTCCTTGAGCGGATTGTAGCCGCCGTTCATGTCGCCGTAGATCGTCGCGTAGCCGACGCTCATCTCGCTCTTGTTGCCGGTGGTTACCAGCATCGGCCCGAACTTGTTCGACAGCGCCATGAGCGTGGTGCCACGGATGCGCGACTGGAGATTTTCCTCGGTCAGGTCGGGTGCGCGGCCGGCGAAGACCGGCGCCAGCATCGCGGTGAAGCCGTCGACGGCGGGGCCGATCGGCACGGTGTCGAGCCGCACGCCGAGCATCTGCGCGCAGGCCGCGGCGTCTTCGAGGCTCTCCTGGCTGGTGTAGCGGCTGGGCAGCATGACACACCACACCCGGTCTGCGCCCAGGGCATCGACCGCGATCGCGGCGCAGAGCGCGGAGTCGATCCCGCCCGACAGGCCGAGGATCACGCCGGGGAAGCGGTTGCGGTTGACGTAATCGCGCAGCGCCACGACCATGGCGCAGTAGATGTCCTCGGGATGCTCGGCGAGCTCGGCGACTTCTCCCGCATCGCAGCGCCAGCGGTGGCCATTGCCCGAGGGCACGCGGCGCCAGACGGTGTCGACCACGGCCTCGTCCCAGTCAGGCAGCTGGGCCCAGAGCGCGCCTTCGGGGCCGACGACGAAGCTGGCGCCGTCGAAGGCCAGCTCGTCCTGCCCGCCGACGCGGTTGACGTAGGCGAGCGGGATGCCGGTGTCGATCGCGCGGCGCTTGGCCACGCCGTCGATGCGCAGCACGTCCTTGTCGATCTCGTAGGGGCTGCCGTTGACGCAGACGAAGATCTCGGCACCCTGCTGCGCGAGGTGGCGGCAGACGTCGGGGTGCCAGATGTCTTCGCAGATCGGCAGGCCCAGCGAGACGCCGCGGAACTGCACCGGCTCGGGCAGCGGGCCGGGCAGGAAATAGCGCTTCTCATCGAAGGTGCCGTAATTGGGCAGCTCGTACTTGAAGCGGGTGGCGGCGATCTTCCCGCCATCAAGCAGCGCGACGCCGTTGTGCAGCGCGCCGTCACGCACGAAGACCGAGCCCACCAGCATCGCGGGGCCACCATCGGCGGTCGCGGCGGCCAGCGCCTCAAGCTCCACCGCCGCGCGTTCGATCAGCGCGGGCTTCTGGATCAAGTCCTCGGGCGGGTAGCCGATCAGCTGCAGTTCGGGAAACACCACGAGGTCGCTGTCCGGTGCCCGGCGGCGTGCCTCGAGCATCGCGGCGGCATTGGCGGCGAGGTCGCCAACACTCTGGTTAAGCTGGGCGAGCGTGATGATGAGGGTATCGGCCATGGGCTGACCCTAGGCGGCTTTGCGGGGCCGGGGCAAGGGGCGGGATGTCTCGCCGCAGGGCATCCGAACGCGCAAATGCGCCGGGCCGTGGGCGTTCCGGCGTTGCAAAACTGTCATCTTTGGCTAAGGGCACCGGCAGGGATCAGGCCACCAGGAATCGAGGGTTCACACGATGAAGATCATGTCCGGCAACGGCAACCTGCCGCTCGCCCGCGCCATCGCGGCTTACCTCGAACTGCCGCTGACCGATGCATCGGTCCGCCGCTTCGCCGACGAGGAAGTCTTCGTGGAAATCCACGAGAACGTGCGCGGCGAGGACGTCTTCCTGGTGCAGTCGACCAGCTTCCCCGCCAACGACAACCTGCTCGAACTGCTGATCTGCATCGACGCGCTGCGCCGCGCCTCGGCCAAGCGGATCACCGCGGTGGTGCCGTACTTCGGCTATGCCCGCCAGGACCGCAAGCCCGGTCCGCGCACGCCGATCTCGGCCAAGCTGGTGGCCAACCTCATCACCACCGCGGGCGCCGACCGCGTGCTGGCGGTGGATCTCCACGCCGGGCAGATCCAGGGCTTCTTCGACATCCCGACCGACAACCTGTTCGCAGCCCCCGTCATGGCGGCGGACATCCAGACCCGCTACGGCGGCCAGGACCTCATGGTCGTCTCGCCCGACGTCGGCGGCGTGGTGCGCGCCCGCGCGCTGGCCAAGCGGCTCGACAATGCCCCGCTGGCGATCGTCGACAAGCGCCGCGATCGGCCCGGCCAGTCCGAGGTGATGAACATCATCGGCGACGTGAAGGGCCGCATGTGCATCCTGATCGACGACATCATCGATTCGGGCGGCACGCTGTGCAACGCCGCGCAGGCGCTGATGGATGCCGGCGCGGCGGGCGTCGCGGCCTATATCACGCACGGTGTCCTGTCGGGCGCGGCGGTGGCGCGTGTCGGCAATTCGGCGCTCAAGGAACTGGTCATCACCGACACGATCCTGCCGACCGAAGACACCAAGACCTGCGATCGTATCCGCATCCTGACGATCGCACCGCTGATCGGCGAGGCCGTGCGCCGCATCGCCGACGAGAGCTCGGTCTCCAGCCTGTTCGACTGACCCGGCGCCGCGCCGGCTCGCGCCGCCAAAGGCCATGCCGCACTTGCGAAGCGCGGCATGGCTGGCCATACCCGGCGCCATGACCTCGACGCCCGATGACCTCGTCGCAATTTCCTCCGGCGCGCTGACCGCCCGGATCAACCCGCTTGGTGCGGAGCTGACCTCGCTGGTCGATGCTGCCGGCGCCGAGTGGATGACCGATGCCGATCCCGCCTGGTGGACCGGCCATGCCCCGGTGCTGTTCCCGATCATCGGCTCGCTTTCCGGGGATACGCTGCGCCATGACGGGCAAAGCTATACCCTGCAGCGCCATGGCTTCGCGCGCCGCTCGCGGTTCGAGCTGGTCGCCCATGACGCCGCCTCGGCCACGTTCCGCCTCAGCGACAGCGCCGAGACGCGCAGCGTCTATCCCTTCGCCTTTACGCTGGAACTGACCTTCGCGGTCGAGGGCACGCGCCTTGCGATGACCGCGACGATTGCGAACCCGGGCGAGGCGACGCTGCCGTTCAGCTTCGGTTTCCACCCCGCCTTTGCCTGGCCGTTGCCCGGCAGCAGCGACCCCCATGCGCATCGCCTGGTCTTCGCGCAGCCCGAGCCGGGCGCGATTCATCGCCTGCGGCCGGGCGCGGGGACGCTGCTGCCCGACACCTTCGCCAGCCCGGTCGACGGCCACGTGCTGCCGCTGCGCGAGGCGCTGTTCGAGGACGACGCGGTGGTCTGGATCGGCCTGGCCAGCCGCGCGCTGACATATGGCGTCGAGGGCGGGCCGGCGATCGACGTGGCCTTCCCTGATACCGACACCCTGGGCCTGTGGCAGGTGCCGGGCGCGCATTACATCTGCATCGAGCCCTGGGCCGGCCATGCCGATCCCGATGGGTTTACTGGCGATTTCGTCGACAAGCCTGGCGTTATTCTCTTGCCGGCGGGCGAAAGCCGCAGCCTGCGCATGGATGTGAGCCTGCGGGGTGCCGGGCAGGGCTGAGGCAGGTTCGAGCCCCTCCGTCAGCCGCTTCGCGTCTGCCACCTCCCCATCGAGGATGGGGAGGATTTGATCCTCCCTGCCGCAGGCGGGGAGCAACCGTCTATGCGTTCGCCCAGTTTTGCCTGTTTCGGATCATGGCGTTCAGGACGGTGACGAGCTTTCGCATGAGGGCGACGATGGCGACTTTTGCTGGTTTG